>ERZ795045.12-NODE-12-length-219283-cov-15.650551_pt1 | contig 219283 bp, 172 predicted proteins | sample MGYA00375129_ERZ795045 | MGnify/ENA primary metagenome ERZ795045 (study PRJEB30174, sample SAMN05720166) | activated sludge metagenome | isolation source: anaerobic digester from wastewater treatment plant | place: Japan | collected 2015-05-15 ...
CCTGAGGTGTCAACGTCTCAGGTCTCAGGCCACTGGCCTTTCATTCTTCCGCACGGCTGCGGAACTCGCCGTCGGCAGTCTCGGTAATCACGACGTCGCCGGGCCGAATCTCGGCGGCGGAACGGATGATGCGTTCGCGTCGTTCGTCCCAGGTCACGCTGTAGCCGCGGGCCAGCGTTCGCCGGTAGCTGATAGCCTCCAGCCGATCGGTGAGCGACTCGGTCCGGGCTCGCAGAAAGCTCAGCCGCTGCATGACGCCGCGGTGCAGGCGAAGCTGATACTGGCGGATTTTCTCGGACTCCATACCGAGGCGCGCGGACGGCGAGACTCGCTGCAGGAGGCGGCCGAGGGTATCGATGCGTCGCTCTGCTTCGCGGCAGCGACGATGGATCACGGCTTGCAGCCGGTGGTCGATGCGAGCCAGGCGGGCCTGTTGATCGCGGACAAGCACGGCCGGCCGCACGCTTACCAGGCGCACCTGCAAGTCCGACAAGCGGCGCTGGACGCGGCTGATGGCTTGGTGCACGGCGTGGCCGAGCGCGCCGGCCAGTTCATCGACCTGCTGTTCCTTGCGCCGCACGACGGCGGCCGGAGCGCGAAAGATTTCCGCTCGCTGGATGGCGTCCAGTCGCGATCGCGCCAGCTCCAGATGATGTCGCATGCACTGACGGAGGCGCGATTCGGACTCGAGCAACCCCTCGAGCACTTCGCTGAGCAGCGGGACGGCCAGCTCAGCGGCGGCGGTGGGCGTCGGCGCCCGCAGGTCGGCCACGAGATCGGCGATGGTGACGTCGACTTCGTGACCCACGCCCGCGATCACGGGGATTCGGCTGGCGGCGATGGCCCGGGCGACGATCTCTTCGTTGAAGGCCCACAAGTCCTCCAGCGAGCCGCCGCCGCGGCCGACGATGAGCAGGTCCAGGCCGCCCAGCTCGCCGGCCCGCGCGTTGAGCGTGCGGACGGCCCCCGCGATCTCGGCCGCCGCTCCTTCGCCCTGCACGCGCACGGGGTACAGGAACACCTCGGCGCAGGGAAATCGCCGGCGCAGCGTGTGCAGGATATCGTGAATGGCCGCGCCGCTCGGGCTGGTTACCACGCCGATGCGACGCGGGTAGCGCGGGATCTTCTTCTTGCGGGCGGCGTCGAAGAGACCTTCCTTGGCCAGCCGCTCGTAAAGCTGGCGAAAAGCGAGTTCGAGATTGCCGACGCCCTTGGGCTCAAGCTTTCGGACGTAGAACTGGTACTGCCCGCGCGGCTCGTACACATCCACGCTGCCGGTGGCAACGACTTCCATGCCGTCTTCAATCTCGAACTTGAGCCCCACGGCCGACGATCGCCACATCACGGCGCGAACTTCGGATCGTTCGTCCTTGAGCGTGAAGTATAGGTGGCCGCTGGTCGGCCGCGAGACGTTGCTGATCTGGCCCACGAGGTGGATCGTCGCAGGCAGGCCCGTGCCGAGCACCCGCTTGACCAGCGCGTTGAGCTGGCTGACGGTCAGGCTGCGCGGGGCGAGGTTGGCGTCCTCTTTCGCGGCCATGCGGGTGGGATCGAAGATGGGGCGTTGCGCTGCCATGGGGGTGGCGTCAGTCCGGCTCGTGGGCCATCTCGGAGGGCATCCTGGACTTGTCGGCATCCACCCGAATGCGCTGAATGCGGGTGGCGACGCCGGTGTTCGGCTCCACGCTGACCAGGATGCCGTACAGCCGCGGGTCGTCGGTGGCCACGTCGAACGGGGCCGGCATGTTGGTCAGCAGGTTGCGCAGCACCCGGTCCTTGCGGCGGCCGAGCACGGAATCGTAGGGGCCGGTCATGCCCAGGTCGGTGATATAGGCGGTTCCGCCGGGCAGGATACACTCGTCGGCGGTCTGCACGTGCGTGTGCGTGCCGAACACGACGCTGACTCGTCCGTCGAGGTGCCAGCCCATGGCGATCTTCTCGCTGGTGGCCTCGGCGTGCATGTCCACCACGATGATGTTCACGTCCGGAGGCAACTGCCGGATCACCTGATCGACGGCTCGGAATGGACAGTCCGTGGGTGGCCGCATGTACAGCCGGCCCAGCAGCGAGATAATCGCCACCTTCGGTCCGATGGCCGTCTCATAAATGGCGAATGTCCGGCCTACCGACTGGGGCGGGAAGTTGGCGGGACGGACCACGTCCACGCCTTTCTCCAGCACGGGCAGGATATCGGCTTTGCGATACAGGTGATCGCCCAGCGTCATCAGGTGCACGCCGTAGCGTTTGAACTTGTCGTACAGTTGGCTGGTCAGGCCGGAACCCGCCGCCGCGTTCTCCACGTTGGCGATCACGCAGTGGATCTGGTGCTCTTTGACGAGCGTGGGCAGGGCCTGAGCGACCACGTAGCGGCCCGGCCGGCCGACGACGTCACCAATGCAGAGAATGTTGACCGGTGTGCTCAGTTCGCAGTCCTTTCCGTGTAGAGGCTTTCTTCACCATAGCCCAAGCGTGGGGGGCAGGCAAGGGGCGGCGAGGGCCGGGCAGAGGAGAACGCGAGCGGACGAATCGGTGGGGAAGGATGATCCGATTGAAAGAATCAGCGGGGGAAGGAGTCCAAGTGGGAAAGGATCGGACGGGAATGCGGGTCCAATCCGAAAGAGTCGGCGGGGGCAGGCCCCGCCGCTCGCGCGGGTCGTGCGGGCTGGGTGACGGGCGGTGGGTGGCGGATTGGACGGGGGTCATTTAAGCTGGAGAAGTATGCGGATCGTCTACCTTGACGCCGATTTTGCATCCGCGACGGGCGAGACGGGCCCTCGCTCCTATGCCTTCTCCCGCCGGCTGATCGCGCGGGGACACGAGGTCACGATCCTCACAAGCGACCGGCTGCTGGATCTGCCGAGCGATGCCGGTCGCGTGTTCCGTACGACGGTGGACGGCATCCCGGGGGTTGCCATCAACGTGGGGCTGGGGCGGGCGAGTTCGCGGGCCGGGCGCATGTGGCATCACCTGCGATTTGCCTGGCACGCCCTCCGGTACCTGCTGCGGTGCGAGCGGCCGGACGTGGCCTACGTGATCAGCCCGCCGATTTCGGCCATTCTGCCCGCCGTGTTGGTCCGGTGGCTGCGGGGCGTGCCGTACGTGCTCGAAGTCCGCGAGATCTGGCCGGAGGTGCCGCGGGGCATCGATCTGCTTCGCTCGCGGGTGTTGTTCTTCCTCCTGCGCCGGTTGGCGATTCTCGGCTACCGGACGGCGGCACGGGTTGTCGCTCTCACCGAACCGGCTGTTCACCACATCCAGGCCGATATTCCGCTGGATCGCAAGGTGGTGCGCATCGGCGCCTGCTGCGATCTCGACTTGTTCGCGGGCGGCGACGGTACGGCCATCCGCGCCGCCCAAGGCTGGACCGACAAGTTTGTGTGTCTGCACGTCGGGCCCATGATTCGGGCCACCGGGCTCGAAGCCATCCTCCGCGTGGCCGACAGCCTCCGCGAGGACGAACAGTTCGTCTTTTGGCTCGTGGGCAGCGGCGAACAGCGGCCACAGATCGAGCGTGACATCCGCGATCGCGATCTGCGCAACGTGGTGATCTGGGACGACGTGCCGCGGACGCAACTGCCTGACGTCCTGGCTGCCGCCGATTTGGGCATCATGACCATGCGGCGATACCGCGTGCTCGAGCAGGCCAGCAGCGATCGGCTGTTCGACTACCTGGCCGCCGGCAAGCCCGTGTTGCTGAACTACAGCGGCTGGCAGCGCGAACTGATTGAAAGGCACGCCGCGGGCCTGGGTACGACGCTGGGGGATTACGGCCAATTCTTCAAGAACATCTGCAAGCTGTGCGACCGTCCGGAACTGCGGGCCAGCATGGGCCGTAACGCTCGCCGGCTCGCCGAAACCACATGCCATCCGGACCTCCTGGTCGAAAAGCTCGAGGCGGTACTCACGGAGGCGGTGGGCAAGCCCACGGTGAATCCCGCGTCCGACGTGCTATAATCGCGGCATGCGATTCACGAAAATGCACGGTTTGGGCAACTGCTACATCTACGTCAACTGCTTCACCGAGACGGTCAAGGACGCTCCGGCGTTGGCGCGGGCGGTCAGTGACCGCAACACCGGCGTGGGCAGCGACGGTCTCATTCTCATCCGCCCGCCCCGGGAGGGCGGCGACGCCCGGATGGAGATGTACAACATGGACGGCTCGCGCGGCCAGATGTGCGGCAACGCCGTCCGTTGCGTGGCCAAGTACGTTTACGATCACGGGTTGTCGAAGTCCAATCCCATGCGGATTGAGACGGACGCCGGCGTGCGGGTGTTGGATCTGACGGTGGCCGACGGCAAGGTCACGCATGCACGCGTGGACATGGGCCGGCCTCGGCTTGCCCCGGGCGATCTGCCCGTGAAGCTCACTCCCGATCAGATGATCGATTATCCGATCGAGGTGGCCGGCCGGGCTGCCACGATGACCTGTGTATCCATGGGCAACCCGCATGCGGTGATCTACGGCGTGCCTTTGGCCGAGCTCGCGCCCTGGAAGCTCGAGCAGGAAGGCCGCAAGATCGAGTGCCACGAACTCTTCCCCGAACGGACCAACGTGCATTTCGTGGAGGTCATGAGTCCGCGCGAGATCCGAGTGCTGGTCTGGGAACGGGGCAGCGGGGCGACGGCTGCATGCGGTACGGGGGCCAGCGCTTGCTGCGTGGCGGGCGTGCTGACCGGGCGCAGCGGCCGCGAGGTCACCGTGCACCTGCCCGGCGGTCCGCTGGCCATCGAGTGGCGGGAGTCAGACGATCACGTCTACATGACCGGCCCGGCGGTCGAGATTTTCTCGGGCGACTGGCCCGAGTGAGTGAGTGAGCCGATCGGCGCCATGACGCGCACGCGAGGATTCTCCCGGGAGAACGGGAGAAGATCACATTCCTTCTGTGGCCGCACCGGTTCGCGGCCGGTCCGTTCGAGGCCCAAGCCGGTCGCTTTCTGAGCGAGTCGCATCGGCGCGGGCGTCTCATTACAATCTGCCCGCATGTGGCGACGCTGGATCAACCTGGACTACCTGGTCTACATCGTCCTTCGCCTGGGGGCGATGATCTTCCAGATGTTCCCGATCGACTGGAATCTGGCCACGGCCCGCTGGATGGGCTGGATGTGGTTCCGCATCATGCGCCGGCACCGCGAGCGGGCGCTGGAGCACCTGCGGTTCGCCTACGGCGATCAGCTCACCGACGCGGAACGCCGCCGCCTGGCTCTGGCCTCCATGCAACAGATGACCATGGTGGCGATGGAGACCTTCTTCACCACGCGGCTCATTAATGAGTGGACTTGGCCGCGGTACGTGCGGTTGAAGGGCGTCGAGCCCGGGCTGGAGGTGCTCACCCGCCGTCGGGGCGCGATTCTCGTCACGGGTCACTACGGCAGTTGGGAACTGTGCGGCTACGTGCTGGCCACCATGGGGTTTCCCATCGTGGCGGTCATGCGGCCGCTGGATAACCCGTACATCAACTCGTACCTCATGGACGTGCGAGCCAAACGCGGGCTGCAACTGCTCTACAAGAAAGGCGTGTCCCGCAGCGCCGATGAGGTGCTCGCCGGCGGAGGAACGTTGGCGTTCATCGCCGACCAGAACGCCGGCCACAAGGGGTTGTTCGTGGACTTCTTCGGGCGTAAGGCCTCCACGTACAAGTCCATTGCTTTGCTCGCTATCCAGCACCAAGTGCCCATCATCGTGGGGTATGCTCGCCGCGTCAGCAAGCGTTTCGAGTACGAGTTGGGCGTGAGCCGCGTGATCGAGCCTGCCGAGTGGTCCGGGCGGGACGACGAACTCATGTGGATCACGCAGGAATACACCCGGGCCATCGAAAACTTCATCCGCGAGGACCCCGGGCAGTATCTCTGGATCCACCGCCGGTGGAAATCACGCCCCAAAGACGAGACGGCTCAGGGCGGCTCTGATGGCCATGCGTCAGCCCCGGGGCAGAAAACGGCCCAGGGTTGCGGCGATGAGCCGCTCGGTTGACTTGCGAAGGGCTGGTTCCTAGAATCCCGCTGAAATGGTCCTGCGTGACGTATTCCTGTTCCGGTGCCCGCAAGCGTGACACGCGAAAGATGAATACGCGCTGCAAGGTTTGATACTCCCGACTTCGTCTTGGCCTCGAATACACGGAGGATGCCGCATGGCTGGCCCGCACACGAAGGAATTCACCGATGCCAACTTTGAGGAAGAGGTATTGCAGGCGTCCGAGCCTGTGCTGGTCGATTTCTGGGCAGAGTGGTGCATGCCCTGCAAAGCGCTCGGGCCGATCATTGATGAACTGGCGACGGAGTACGCCGGTCGGGTCAAGGTAGGCAAGATCGATATCGACTCGAACCAGTCGTCCTCGGCGCGTTTCCAGATCAGCGCCGTTCCGACGGTGATTCTGTTCAAGGATGGCGAAGTGCGCGAGAAGTTTGTCGGCCTGCGTTCCAAGAGCGAGCTGGCCGCCTCGCTGGATCAGACGCTGGGCTAAGCTTTCGCGACAACCACCGATTGAACTACTTCCACGGAGCCGATCCGATTGGTCGGCTCCGTTCGCTTTTTTACTCGTTTCATCGAGTCGTTGAATTGGCTCACCACGGAGACAGGGAGAATGCGGAGAAAACCGCTCAGCCGCTTGGCTCAACTCGTCTGCGCGTTACCGCGGTCCCACGAATTTTTGACCACGGATGGCATGGATAGACATGGATAAGCTGGTTCGCAGGCCTTTCTCGTTCGTGGTCAACAAAAAAGAACCGCGTTGTCGTTGGCGCGACAACGCGGGTCATCTGCAAAACGGACCAACAACTCCCTTCCTCGTTCGGGCCGGAGAGGGGATTGCAGCGGAAGGGTTTATCCTGCTGTTGGCCCGCAAGCCAAGCCGTTGCGGCCTGGTTATGAGGCACATTGACACCGTCTTATTTATCATCTGACGGTCTACTTGTCAACGATAAATTTGCTTTTGTTTTACGAGATGTTCGGGTCTGAAGGTGTGCTTGTCCGCTCGGCGGCAGTGGTCAGCGCCGAAGATTCTCGTTCAGTGGCGTCCGGCAGTCTGAAGCGTTCCTTCAATCAATGTGGGCGCGTGTGCGGGCTGCCGCGGTTGTGATTTTCCACGACGTCGTTGATGCGTGATCATCGGCGCGCCGCATGCAACTTCTGAAAACGACAACGCCGGCGGATGAAGCCGGCGTTGTCGAATTTGTCGGTGTCGTTGGTTTCGCACAGGCGAGTCAGGGTCGCTGCGGGGTGCAATCGTCCGCCATGGACATGGCTACGTGAACGACACCCTCATCCGTGGTGGTTTCCACGTTCATGCCCGAGCGGTGGAAAATTTTCAGCATTCCGCTGTTTTCCGCGAGCACGTCGGCCGAGAACCGGCGGATGCCCTCGTTACGGGCGATTTCGACCAGCCGGCGGAACAGATAGCTGCCCAGCCCTTTGCGCTGCCAATCGTCGCCCACCACGAAGGCCATCTCGGCCGTGCGCTTGCCGGGATCGGTCATGTACCGACCCACGCCGACGATCTCCATCCGCTCCTCGTCGCCGACGACGCCTACCAGTGCCATTTCTGTGTCATAGTCCACGTTGCAGAACACCTGCAGCTTGTTGTGAGGCATGGCCTTGAGCTGCCCGTGATACCGCAGGTAGACGGTCTGCTCGCTGAACTTGTAGAACATCTCGCGGACCTTGGGCTCGTCGTCGGGCCGGATGGGCCGCACGAGCACCTCGGTGCCGTCCTTGAGCGTGAAGTGGGTCTCGAGCTCGCTGGGGTAAGGGCGCCGGGTGGGCGGCATGATCTGGTCAGGATACACGATGCGGCGCCGCTTGGCTGCGTGCAGCAGCTCGGCCCGGAAATCGGGATGGGCAATGTTGATCAGCGACATGGCTCGTTCCCGCATGGTCTTGCCGTGCAGGTAGGCCACGCCGTATTCGGTCACCACGTAGTGCACGTCGCCGCGGGTGGTGATTACGCCGGCGCCCTCGGCCAGCGTGGCGTTGATCCGGGACCGCAGGCCGTCTTTGGTCAGAGCGGTGCTGGGCAGGGCGATGACCGGCTTGCCGCCGGCCAGGGCCGCGCCGCGGATGAAGTCGGCGTGCCCGCCGATGCCGCTGTAGAATTGCTGGCCGATCGAGTCCGCGCAGACCTGGCCGGTCAGGTCCACCTCCAGCGCGGTATTGATGGCCACGATCCGCTTGTGGCGGGCGATCACGAACGGGTCGTTCGTGTAGTCGCTGGGCCGCATTTCGATCATGGGATTGTTGTCGATGAACTCGAACAATTCGCGGCTGCCGGCGGCGAAGCTGCCAACGACCTTGCCGGGGTTGAGCGTCTTCTTACGGCAAGTGATGTTTCCATTGCGGATGAGCTTCATCACGCCGTCGGAGAACATCTCGGTGTGGATGCCCAGGTCGTGCTTGTCGGTGAGGGCGTGCAGGACGGCGTCGGGGATGCGACCGATGCCCAGTTGCAGCGTCGAGCCGTCCGGCACGATGCGGGCCACGTTGGTGGCGATCTGCCGGATGGTTTCGTCGCCTTCGTCCACCACCGGCCACTCCAGCAGCGGCTCGTCGTGCTCGACCAGGTAGTCCACCTGGCTGACGTGCACGAAGGAGTCGCCGTAGGTGCGCGGCATGTGCTTGTTCACCTGGGCGATCAGCAGCTTGGCCGATTCGGCCGCGGCCTTGGTGATGTCCACCGACACACCGAGGCTCATGAACCCGTGCTCGTCGGGCGGACTGACCATGATCAGGGCCACGTCGATGCCGACCTGGCCGGTTCGGAACAGCGCCGGCACCTGGGAGAGGAAGACCGGCGTGTAGTCCGCCCGGGCCGAGTTGACCGCCCCTCGCACGCTGTTGCCGATGAAGAACGCGTTGGCCCGGAAGCTGGCCGAGTACTTCGGGTCGGTGTACGGCGCGACGCCGAGCGTGAGAATCTGGACCACCTCGGTGTCGGAGATGCCGGCTCCCACCTCGACCATGGCTCGCACGAGGGCCTGCGGTTCACCGCACGCCGAGCCCACGTACACACGGTTGCCGCGGCGGATGTTGCTCACCGCGACTTCGGCCGGGACCAGCTTCTCCGCATACTTCGAACGCCAATCATTCGTCATGAATCACTCCGACAAGATCACCCGGGCGTCGGCTACCATGGCGCCTTGACCCCGGGGGTATACCATCAGCGGGTTGATATCCAGTTCCTTGATCTGCGGATGGCTCGTCACCAACTGCGACAGCCGCAGAAGGCAGTCGGCGATGGCCGCCATGTCGCTGGGCCGCTCGCCGCGCACGCCCTCCAGCAGACGGTAGGAACGAATATCCTTGATCATTTCGCCGGCCACGTTCTCGCGAATGGGGGCCAGCCGGAACGCCACGTCGCGCAGGGCCTCGGTGTAAATGCCGCCCAGACCGAACATCAACAGCGGACCGAACCGCGGATCGCGGGTCATGCCGAGGATGATCTCTTTGCCCTTGGGGAGCATCTTCTGGACGAGCACGCCCCAGATCTCCACGTCGGCGCCCATGCGCTCCTTGACAGTGGCGATCATGTTGTTGAACCCGGTCCGAACTTCGTCATCGTTAGTGAGGTTCAACTTGACGCCGCCCACGTCGGTCTTGTGCAGGATCTTCGGTCCGGCGATCTTGAGCACGACCGGGAATTCCATGCGGCGGGCCGCTTCGACAGCCTCGTCGGCGGTGCGGGCCAGACTGTAGGGCACGATGGGGAAGCCGTACTTCTCGAACACGGCCAGTGCCTTGACCTCGACCAGCTGGTTTCGGCCGGCGGCGAGTTCCTCGGCGAAGATGGCGTCCACCGCCTCGGCTTGAACGTCGAAGTGCTTGTAGCCCAGCGACGGCGAGCGAGTCCAGCGAGCGAAACGCTCGCGGACGGCCAGAGCCTGCATGGCATCCTCGGGGAACATGTACACCGGCACGTCGTGCTTGCGCAGCAATTCCACGCCCGGCGACACGTCCACCGCCCCCATGAAGCAAGCGACGATGGGCTTGTCGCAGAACTCCTTGGCTTCGCCGACTACTTCGGCGATCTCCACCACGTCGGTCATGGTCTGCGGCGTGACGATCACCACGATCTGATGCACGTTCGCATCGGCGGTCACGGCATCGAGGGCCGAGCGGTAGCGGTCGTGTTTGGCATCGCCGATCACGTCCACCGGGTTCTTGATGTTGGCCGCGGGGGGCATCTGGAACTTCAGCGATTTGAGCGTGTACTCGCCGAACTTGGCCAATTCCATGCCATTGCGGATGCAGGCGTCGGTGGCCATGATGCCGGGGCCGCCTGCGTTGGTGACGATGGCGGTTTGATTGCCCGCTGGCATGCGGTTATCGAGGAACACTGGGGCGAAGTTGAACAGATCCTCCACGCTGTTGACGCGGATGACGCCGGCCTGCGACATGATGGCGTCGTAGACTTCGTCGGAGCCGGCCAGCGAGCCGGTGTGCGACGCCGCCGCGGCCGCTCCCTGCGCCGTGCGCCCGGTCTTCATGGCCAGGATCGGCTTGGGGTTGCTGCCGTGCGTGATCTCGTAGGCGGCGTTAACGAAGGCCTGCCCGTCGGAGATGTCCTCGACGTACATCATGATGATATCGGTGTTGCGGTCGCTGGCCAGGCACCGCAGCAGATCCACCTCGGTCACGTCGCACTTGTTGCCGAAGCTGATGAAGCGCGAGAAGCCCAGGTGGTGTCCTTTGGCATAGTCCAGCAGAGCGGTGCACAACGCGCCGCTCTGGGAGATCAAGCCGATGCGGCCCGGGCGGGGCATGTCGCGGCCGAAACTCGCGTTCATGCGGACATCGGGGGCGGTGTTGATCACGCCCAGACAGTTGGGCCCGATGATGGACAGGCCACGCTCGTCGGCGATGGCCTTGATGCGGCGTTCCCGCTGAGCGCCTTCCTCGCCCACCTCCTTGAAGCCGGCGGAGATGATCACCAGATGCTTGGTGCCGTGGTCGGCCGCCTCGAGGACCGCCTTCTCGACGGCGGGGGCGGGCAGGATGATCACGGCCAGGTCCACGTGGTCGTCAATCGCCGAAATACTCGGGACGCAGCGGGCTCCCATGATGCTCTTGGCCTTGGGATTGACCGGGTAGACCACGCCGGTATACCCGCCGAGGATGAGGTTGGACGGAATCGCACTGCCCACCGTGCCGGGGGTTCGGGAGGCCCCGATGACCGCGATTGACTTGGGGGCGAACAGTGGCTCCAGGTCGCGGACCCGGCTCTGGGCCCCGCTGCCGTCGGCCTGCACCGCTGGATTGGCTGCACTTCGTGCCATACCCGTTATAGCTCCTGTAGGGAATGTTTGTCCGCTGTGACTGGCCCTGAAACTGGCCAAGCGGTCGTTCGCCCGCTTGGTTCCCTCGTGCACCGCGGACCAGCAGTCGGATTCAACGCCGTCGACCCGCGCACCGCGGGGCCGTTCCGGCAGGTCGGATTTGAAACGTCACTGGGTGTCAGAGCTTGCTGCGACCTCGAACGACGCCCGATCATATCGGACGGCCAGCTTGCCTTCAAACTTGTCATCAAATCGAGCTGCAAATCAACACGCCGGCTCCGCCTCCCGCGGGGGCGGTTGGAAACTCAAACGCCGGCTCGCTCGAGTCGACACAACTCGGCCCATTTGGCATCGACCCATTTTTGCAATCGGTCCAGGCAATCTTCCCGGCCGGGCTCGAGGAGGTGCTGGAACCGGCCTTGCATCTGCACGTACTGGCGGACCGGTCGCGGCTGGGCCGGCCGATAAGTGATCCGGTATCGGCCGTTCTCGCATTCGTACAGCGGCCATGCGTTGCACTCGACCGCCAGGTCGGCCACGCTGAGCACGTCATCGGTGTGAGCGAGGCCCCAGCCCACCGGGCAACTCGACAGAACGTTCACGAACGCCGGTCCTTTCACCGCAATCGCCTTGGACAACTTAGCGATCATGTCCTGGTATCTGGCCACGCAGGCCTGGGCCACGTAGGGCAGGGCGTGAGCAGCCATGATCCACGTCAGATCCTTGGGGGCTTCGGTCTTGCCCGACCGCGCGGTATGCGTGAACGCACCGGACGGCGTGGCGGAGGAGCGCTGGATGCCGGTGTTCATGTACGCTTCGTTGTTGTAGCAAATGAACGTCAGATCGTGACCTCGCTCCATTGCTCCCGACAGTGCCTGTAGTCCGATATCGTAGCTGCCGCCGTCGCCCGCGAATGCCAGCACCTTGATGTCGCGATCGGCGGGCAGCTCGCCGCGGGCCCGCCGGGCCCGGATGGCTGCCTCCACGCCGCTGGCCACCGCCGCCGCATTCCCGAACGCCGAGTGCAGGAAGGGGATGCGCCAGGCGTTGTGCGGGTAGATGGACGAGACCATTTGCATGCAGCCCGTCGCGAACACCACCACCGGCTCGCACCCGAGTCCTTCGCGGGCGGCGTAGATGGCGGCCTGAATCACCGTCGGAGCCGGACAGCCCGCGCAGGCGGCATGACCGGCCCCCAGCCCCCGCGCCAAACCCATGAACTCCTGGGGGATGAGCTTGCCTTCCTGTGGCAGCGTGCGTGTCTCTGTCGCGGATTCCATGACGATGACTCACATCTCCCGGATCACTTCGCGAGCCGCCCGATCCATGGCCCGGATGTTGCCCTGCAACACCTTCTCGCTGAGCCGCTTCATCTTGGCTCGAAACGCCCGCTTGATGCGCTCCCGATCGCCCAGCCCCAGGATTTCCGTCATGGCCGCGAGCATGGCGGTGTTGGGTCGATTGGTGTTGAACTCCGACAGGGCGATGCCCGTCGCGTCGAGCGTGTAGATGTGACGGCCGGTCAGACCGATCTGCCGGCGGATCTCGTGCGGACTGCGCCGCGTGTTCACGATCAACGTGCCGTCTTCCGCCAGACGCTCCAGATCGGCCTGGAACACGTCCAACAGTGTCTCATCAAACACCACCACCACGTCGGGCGAGTAGATCTGCTCGCGATCGTCGATGGGTCGGTCGCTTACTTTCGCGTACGCCCGCACGGGAGCACCCGTTCGCTCGGGACCGTACGTGGTGGAGGCCTGGGCATACTGCCCGAGATCGATCATCATCTCGGCGATCAGATATGCACTGGTGCGGGCGCCTTGGCCGCCACGGGCCACCAAGACGATCTTGAGCGGGTGCCGGGAAGACTGGGAAGGATTGCGATAACCGTTGGTGCCAGCCAGTGTCTTGGTGCCCTGGTTGCCCACGTCCATGAAGTAGACCGGATCGCTGCTCGGCTGCGTGCCGCCGGCCAGGTCGAGCAGTTGCCGAAAGACACCCGTGATGTCGGCCGACGTGATGTCCCGGCCGCCGACGCCCATGACGGCGTTGGTCAGCATCGGCAACGATCCGCCGTTTCGCTGAATGTGCAAGGCCAGCGCGGCACTCGTCTCGACGAACAGCGGGCCACCTTGGCCCAGGTCGGGCGTCTTGTCGATGGCTGCCAGCGCCCGCAGCTTTCCACCGAGCAGCGTTCGGCATAACGCTTCGACCGGGAAGGGCCGGAACACTCGCAGCTTCACCATTCCCGCTGCCACGCCGCGCGAACGCAGGAGATCGACTACCGCCCGGACGGTTCCACACACCGAGCCCATGGCCAGGATGGCCACCTCGGCGTCGTCCATCCGATAGGCGTCGATCAGGCCGTAGTGGCGGCCGGTCAGCAGGCCGTATTCCTGTCCGATCTCTTCGATCACGGCCGGCGCCCACCGCATGGCTTCCGCTATCTGTGCGTACAGGTTGGGGACGAAGTCGGGCAGGACCACCGGGCCCACCGCATGGGGGTTGTCCACGTCCAGGAGATCCACGGGCGGGATGAATTCGCCGACAAACGATCGGGCCTCGGCATCCGAGAGCGTGAGCAACCGTTCCATTGTGTGGCTCACGATGAAGCCATCGTGACACACGGTCACGGGCAGCCGCAGTCGCTCGTCTTCCGCCACGCGGAAGGCCTGCAACGCGTTGTCGTATGCTTCCTGGGCGTTCTCGGCATGGAGCTGGATCCAGGCCGCGTTGCGGGCGAGCATGGCGTCGCTGTGATCGTTGTGGATGTTGAGCAACCCGCCGGCGTGGCGGTTGACCAGCGCGAGCACGGTGGGCAGCCGCAGCGCTCCGGCGTTCTGATACGCCTCCAGCATGTAGGCCAGACCGACGGCACTGGTCGCGGTGAACGTTCGGCAGCCGGCGGCCGCCGCCCCCAGCACGGCCGACATGGCCGAGTGCTCGCTCTCGGTGGTGATGAGTTCCGTCCGCACCGCGCCCTGATCGACGTACTCGGCGAACTTGTGCATCAACTCGGTCTGCGGCGCGATGGGATACACAGCCGTCACGTGCGGGTCCACCTGCTTGAACGCCAAGGCGACGGCGTCATTGCCGGTGAGCGCCTGAACTTGCCCGCGTCCGAGCTCCCGCGGCGGCGCGGACGCCGGCGGTGCCGAGCCGGTCGGCAGTTCATCGGCGGGCATCCAGGTTTTCAGTCGAACAGTCATGGCTTATGTGCAACCCATCTCGATTGGCCGCGTGGTGTTGCCTGGCCGGGCGGTTATCCCACGCAGTGCAAATCGGGCGAACTCTCCGCGTCGGCTTCCGTCAGGACGATGGCCTTGTACCCCGCCCGATTGGTCGGGCAGACGGCCGCGCACAATCCGCACGCCGTGCAGCGGTCCAGGTCGATGCCCAGGATGCCCGTCGTCTCGCGGGCGAATTTGTCGTACGGGGCGTGGATGACCGCGTTTTCCGGGCAGTGAACGAAGCACCGGCCGCAAGCGACGCAGAACCCCTTGATGAAGTCCGGCTTGCGAACGGCGCGCCAGCCGCCTTTTCGCAGATGCTGCTGCGCCGAGTCGGGAGCCATCACCGCTCCCGGCTCCAGTTGCATCCATACCGGATGAATCGCCCCGGGCGCAAAGCAGATCTCATCCACGTCCAGCATCACCAACCGGGCGATCGCCTGGGGAGCGAAGAACGGGGCGGCCTCCTGGCGCAGGTTTCTGCGGGCGATTCGGACGGTTGGCGACGAGCCGTCCGTCACCATAAGACAGCGCTCCTGAACGCTGATGGATGCGTCCGGACTGGCGTAGAGGCTGTACCGCAGATTCATCTCCAGCCCGGCTTCCTCCAAGGCGTCCTCGGCAGCGCGGGGCGGCTCGGTGAGAGCGGCGGCCAACGCATCGGCCACCTCATCCGACTCGCGGGACAGGCACAGTAGCGACCGGATGTTGCGCTTGGCCAATCCGATCGCCGCGGGCATGCCGTCCTGAATCCGCTGCCTCGGCCGACCGGGTGCACTTGCCGGCATGACCGCTCCTTGGGCGGTCAGCAGCAGTTCCACCGGCTGGTGGGTCAGGACGGTGGCCAGGGCATGCAGGTCGGCCTGGCTCACCGGGCCGACACGAGTGCCTCGGACGTAGCAATGGTTCAACTGCATGACCTGCTCCCGGACCGAACCTACTCCGCGCAGAGTACGGGCCCGTGGGTGGTACTGCATTTCTCGTGCCGCATCCCCGGAAGGGCGCCGAATGGGCGTGTTCGATAGCAAGCACTTGAATACAATGGGCTTATGAGTTAGGTGGGCAGGCCGGCATCGGGCGAGATCGCCCCATGTGTGGGGGATTTAGCGATCTTGACCGGGTGCTTTCCGGCCGGCCCGCGGAACTCCGTGGCCCGGCTGGCGAAGCTCGGCCGCGGAGCCCGACCGCTTGTTTGCTCCGGGTGGGGCGGTTCCATACCATGACGGAGCGGTCGGTTATCGCGTGACGGGAGCGGCGGATGGGTAGCGAATCAGGTGGCGTGAGCGAGTGGCCCATTGCCGTGTGGATCGTTCTGTTCGGCGTGGGCGTGCTGGTCGGCCGGTACGCTTTTCTGCGCTGGCAGCAGAGCCGCAACCGAACCGAAGAAGCCGCGGCCGAGCGACGCTTGCTGGAGGCGGCTTCGCGACTGCGAGAGTATGCGACCGCTCATCTCCAGCGCCTGCCCGCTGCAGAGGAAGTCGGCGGCCTGTTTGATGGCTCGGTCGCGTACCGCCCGGTGCCGCGGCTAACATTGGACGAGCGGTTGATACTCGTGCACGACGCTCAGCCGGTTCGCCGGATCGTGGAGTTTCCCGCCTTGCGGGAAGGGCGGGGCGTGGTTCTCTGCAGTGGCCGGGTGCTGGTCGTGACCGAGAGTGCGTTCGCGCGGCTGATCGAGGCCGACAACGCCCTGCGTCAACGTCTCGGTCTCGCACCGATCGCATGAGCGAACGGGGCTTTGCTCCGCCGGTCTTTCCAACAGCAACGCGAATTGATAGCCCTTATCAGGTTTGGGAGCACGAACGTGCAAAAGCAGGATACCGAGATTCGCACTCGCGTTTGCCGTAGCTGCAACGAGTCGTACGATTATCCCGTGCCTCGCAGCCCGGCGACGCGGTTCTACTGCGAGAGTTGTGCCGAACTGCCCGCCGAAGTACGGGCGGTGCTGGAGAAGTATAATAAGCGCCTCAAGGCGCTGGCGGCGCAGATTGACAAGCTGGAACAGCGCTGCAGGGCGCTGGAGGGAAAATGACGGCTGACGAAGCCCGGATGACGCAAGAAGCTATGAGCTATGAGCGGTGAGCTTTGAGCCGGACTCATTCGTCATTCGGATTTCGCCATTCGACATTCCGGCCCGAAAGCCTTCGGGCCGCCGCAGAGGGTGTTCTTTGCTCGACGACAAGACTGAAAAACCTCACGATCGACGATCGATGTTCCGCCTCGGTTTCCGAGCAATCATGGAGCCGGTGGCCAACTACATCCAGGAGCGCATCGACATCCAGCTGCCGGTGATCCGCGAGGTGTTGCGGCCGCCGGGTGCGGTGGCCGAGAAGAAGTTTCTCGACACCTGCTATCGCTGCGGCAACTGCGTGGACGTGTGTCCGGCCAAGGCCATTCGTCCCATGTCCACGGAGATCGTGACTCAGACCGGCACGCCGTACATCGATCCTGATCTGTCGGCCTGCGTGGTCTGCGACGAGTTGGCCTGCATGAAAGCCTGTCCGAGCGGGGCGCTGCAACTGGTGAGCGATCCCCGTCGCATCCGCATGGGGCTGGCGGCGGTGGACAATGCCGTGTGCGTGCGGAGCAAAGGCGGTAACTGCACGCTGTGCATCGACAAGTGCCCGTTCGGCACGGAAGCCATTCGTCTCAACGCCGCCGGTGCGATCGAGGTGGTTTCGGCCGGCTGCGTCGGCTGCGGCAGTTGTCAGTTCTATTGTCCCACTACACCGAAGGCGATTGTCGTTCATCCGCAGTGAGGCGGCCAGCAGTGTTACTCGGAGGCCCGACTGTGCGGCGGGCGAGACGCCCGCGCCCCAAGGCCGCCGTCAGAAACGTTTCGGCCAGCATGAATGCCGTGCCTTCACCGCGCAGCGTTCCTCGACCGGTGACCGCCACACCATTGGCCCGGTTGGCGCAGATCAGCCCGCGTGTGTAGCCGCCGACCTGGTACAAGTTGATGTCGTGCGTACCTTCCAGGACGGCTCCGGACTCGAGATGCAGTTCGATGTGGTCGCGCAGCTCCAGTGGCCCGGTGATGAACCGCCCGGCAGGGACAATTACTCGTCCTCCGCCCGCCTTGCTGCACGCGTCGATGGCGTTCTGAATCTCGCGTGTGCAGAGCGTCTGGCCGTCGGGCCGGGCGCCGAAGTCGACGATTGAAAACGAATGACCGGTCCCGGAAGGCGCCGTCGCTGGCGACGCCGAGAAGGAACTCAATCTCATTGCGACGACGATCGTTGTCAGAAGTACAAGCACAGTTGGCTGCCCTCCGATAAACGGCGGCACGCGGGCCGCTGCCGTGGGGCAGTATGACCACACCTGTGGGCCACGCGAAGAATTGTGACTCAAGACATAGATGGGCTCACTGAGCTATTCGCCCGGACTTCTCATGCGATCTGCCATCGGCGGCAGAATCCAACTCCAGCACGGGTTTTCATCCGCTTGACGGGCGGAAAAGCGAGCGAATAATGGAGCCGGCTCGATGTCGGCTCACGCACGCGCGAAAAGTGCGGCAGCGAACGGCCGAGCGGCTGAACGGCCGGGCGGCGAGTCGGCGGTCAGGCGAAACCTCTCTCACTCATACAAGGACGGCAAGCATGAGAATGACGAAAATCGCGACGGGTGTCTTTCTGCTCGGTTTTTCCATGGGAGCGACGGCGATGGCGGAGGTGACGATCCACAACCTGCGATGCGAGTATCGATTCGAACCGCTGGCCATCGACACGCCTCAGCCGCGGCTGAGCTGGGAGCTGGTCTCCGACCAACGGGGCGTACAGCAGGCGTCGTATCGGATTCTGGTCGCCGGCAACGCTACCGATCTGGCCGCGGACAAGGCCGACTTGTGGGATAGCGGCCAGGTGCAGTCGGATGAGACGGCGCAGATTGCCTACGCGGGCAAGCCGCTGAAGACCGGTCAAACCGTCTACTGGAAGGTGCGGGCGTGGATGAAAGACGGCTCCGCCACGCCGTGGAGCCGGGTCGCGTCCTGGCGCATGGGGCTGATGGATCCGGCGGATCTGAAGGCCAAATGGATCAGCGATCCCACGCCGCTGCCCGAGGGCAAGGATCTGCCGGCGCGGCCGTCGCCCATGCTCCGCAAGGCGTTCAAGCTCGATAAGACGGTCCGCAAGGCGACGGCGATGGCCACGGCGCTGGGCCTGTACGAGCTGCGCATCAACGGCCGGCGGGTCGGCGATAGCCTGCTCACGCCGGAGTGGACCGACTATCACACCCGCGTGCAGTACCAGACCTACGACGTGACCACGCTGTTGACGACGGGCGACAACGTGGTCGGCGCGGTCCTCGGTGACGGCTGGTATGCCGGGCGCATTGGCATCTCGCACATCGTGCCCGACGGCACGCTGCGAGCCCACTACGGCAAGCAGCTGCGGTTCCTGATGCAGATGGAGATCGAGTACGCCGACGGCACGAGCGAGACCATCGTCACCGACGGCAGTTGGAAGGCGACGACCGACGGCCCCATCCGTAAGGCCTGCATCCTCGACGGCGAGGTGTATGACGCCCGCAAGGCCAAGGACGGTTGGGATTCGCCGGGCTACGACGACGGCGATTGGAAGCCGGTGACCGTACAGGACAAGGTCGATATTCAACTCGTCGCCCAGCCCAATGAGCCCATTCGCGTCACGCAGGAGCTCGAGGCCAAGTCCATCACCGAGCCGAAGCCCGGCGTGTACGTGGTGGACTTCGGCCAGATCCTCGCGGGTTGGTGCCGTATCAAGGTTAAGGCTCCGGCCGGCACGACGGTGACGCTGCGTCACGCCGAAGTGCTCGAACCGGACGGCATGATCTACCGCGACAACCTGCGCATGAAGGCGCTCGGTGGCGAGCTCGGCGCCCGGCAGGAGGATCAGTTCATCGTCCGCGGCGACGGCGTCGAGTTGTTCGAGCCGCATTTCACCTACCACGGCTTCCGTTACGTCGAGGTGACCGGCCTGCCCGAGAAGCCCGAGCTTGACTTCATCATCGCCCGGCACTTCCATTCGGCCACGCGACCCGTCGGCACGTTCGAATGCTCCAGCCCGCTGCTCAACAAGCTCATGCAGAACATCATCTGGACGCTCCGCGACAATATGCACAGCGTCCCGACGGACTGCCCGCAGCGTGACGAGCGCATGGGCTGGCTGGGGGACATGCTGGTCTTCGCCCAACCCGCCACGTACCTCATGGACATGTCGGCGTTCTTCACGAAGTGGGTCCGCGACATCCGCGATGATCAGGCGAAGGACGGACGTTACCCGGACTTCGCACCGCATCCGTTCGATCCAGACGCTCGCTTTTCCGGCGTGCCGGCTTGGGGCGATTGCGGTGTGATCGTGCCCTGGCGCATGTATGTGAACTACGGCGACAAGCGCGTGCTCGAAGAGCATTTCGACTCGGCCCGCCGCTGGGTGGATTGGATCCACGGGAATAACCCGGATCTGCTGTGGAAGAACAAGCGGCACAACGATTACGGCGATTGGCTGAACGGCGACACACTCAAGCTCGAAGGCTTCCCCAAGGGCGAGGCCGAGATCCCCAAGGAGGTGTTCGCCACCGCCTTCTTCCAGCACTCGACGCAACTGGTTGCGCGGATGGCCGAGATCATCGGCAAGCGCGACGAGGCGGCCAAGTACGGCAAGCTGGCCGACGACATTCGGGCCGCGTTCGTCAAGGCGTACATCGACGATGACACGAAGGTGAAAGGTCACACGCAGTCGGCCTATGCGATCGCGTTGGCATTCAACCTGGTGCCGCAGAAAAAGCGGGCTGTCGCGGCCGAGCGGCTGGTCGAACGCGTGCGGGCGTACAAGGACCACATCTCGACCGGCTTCCACACCACCATCATGCTCATGAATGAGCTGACCCGGGCCGGTCGCAGCGACGTGGCGTACATGTTGATTAACAACCGCACGATCCCGTCGTGGGGCTACACCATCGATCAGGGCGCGACCACCATCTGGGAGCGCTGGGACGGCTACGTGGAGGGCCGCGGCTACCAGGATCCGGGCATGAACTCGTTCTGCCATTACGCCATCGGCTCAGTCGGCGAGTGGATGTACCGCACCATCCTGGGCATCAATCCCGACGAGGCCAATCCGGGCTACAAGCACATCCTGCTCGCACCCGTGCCCGGCGGCGGTTTGACCTGGGCCAAGGGCGGACTGCACTCCATTCGCGGGCCCATCACCACCGAATGGAAGCTCGAGGAAAAGAACCTGGTGTACAACGTCTCGATTCCGGCCAACACGACGGCCACGCTTCGGCTGCCCGCCACCGATGCCGCGCGAGTCACCGAGTCCGGCAAGCCGGCGAGCAAGGCCAGGGGAGTGCGGTTCGTGAAGATGGACGGTCAAACGGCCGTGTACGAACTCGGCTCGGGCAGCTACCGGTTCGTGTCGGAAGAAGCCCCGTTAGCCGGCGGCGGACCAGCGAAGTAGCTCAACGCGGGTTCGCGCCAATGCAACTGTTGTTGAAATGCGAGCGGCGGTGTTTAATCCCGGTACGTGTTTAGCGTGCGATACCTTCTCGCCCCGTAGGAGCGCCAGTCAATAGCCCGCGGCGTGAGCCGCTGGCGCGGGGTCGCACAACTCCCCTTGCCAACCTGAGGGCCGCTTCGCCGCCCTCAGGTTGGCAAGGGATAGTTTTTGTTAGAGCCAGCGGTCCGTGGGCTTACGCCCACGGCTACTAACTCGCGCCCCTTCGGGGCGGAGCCACGTCGATCTCTTGCACGCTAAGTATGTGTAAATCCCGACGATCGCTGGGGTTGCGCGTGTGGGGGGATATTCGTCATTCGGATTTCGTCATTCGGGCTTGGCCCCGTGCGCGTGCGTTCGGTGGATTTTTCTTGAAGTTTTGGCCGCCAGTGGTTCGATAGTTCCTGAAATGTACGAGTGTTCAATTGTTGAAGGGGAAGACAGTGGCGGCACATCAGGACGAAATCTTCAAGGCTATGGCGGATCCGAACCGGCGACGTATTCTGGGCGAATTGTGCCGACAGTCTCGCGAGGCCGGTGAACTGGCCCGGATGGTGGGTTTGGCGCCCAACGCGCTGTCGTTTCACCTGCGGGCGCTCAAGTCGGCCGACTTGGTCAGCGTCCGGCGGGAAGGGCGATACCTGCGCTACTCACTGGAAGCCGACCGCCTGGAGTCCTGGCGCCGACAAATCGATCAGCTCTTCCCGCTCGCCTCATCCCGTGCCGGATCGTTCGCCGCATCCCACGCTATCGAGCCGGATGAGTCGGAGTCTTCCGTAGAACCGCAAACCAACTCGGATCAACTGCCGACCGAGCTTTTGTGAGCGCGAGCGATGAACGCCCGGGCAAGTCCGGCGCGGAAAGACGCCAGATCAGGGGACTGCTCTGCATCTTCTCCCTGATCTGCCGGCAGTACGGCCTTGCATGTCCCACTCTCGTCAGGACAATAGCCATGATCCGACGAACGCTTGTTATCTACGGTTTACTGCTTGCATCGGGCGCACCCGCTCTGGGGACGGACCGATTCTTCAGAGATCAGACCGCGATCTCTCGCAACGGTCATTACCGCATCGAGGCCAGGTCACCACAGAACCAATCAATCCGTCGCTGTGGCCCAGGGCAATACACGAGACGCGGACCTGCATTGAATTGCGGAGGCTGTTCACCTTGGCGGAGCGGGGCGGAGTTCTACCGGGCCCGTCGCTTGACCGCGTAGCCGTACGACGTCGGCCAGGGCGGCTCTTCCCCCAGGTGGTGGTAGGCCTTGAGAGCCCAGTAGGGTTCCCGGAGCAACTCGCGCCCGATGAAGATGAGGTCGGCATCGCCGCCGGTGACGATTTCGTTGGCATGGTCGGGCTCGGTGATGAGGCCGACGGCACCGGTTCTGATGCCCACTTCGTCACGGATGCGCCGGGCGAACGGTACCTGGTAGCCCTTACCGACGGGTATCTTGGCGTGAGGAACCATGCCGCCCGAACTCACGTCGATCAGGTCGATACCGATCTCCTTTAGCCGGGAGGCTAACACGACCGAATCATCGATGCCCCAGCCTCCCTCCACCCAGTCCGTCGCGGAAATCCGCACGAAGAGAGGCAGTTCCCCGGGCACGATCCCACGGAGTCGCTGGGCCACTTCGAGGAGCATGCGCATGCGGTTGTCGAGGCTCCCGCCGTAGTCGTCATCGCGGTGATTGCTCAGGGGGGAAAGGAACTCGTGCAGCAGGTAGCCATGTGCGGCGTGGATTTCGATCACTTTGAAGCCGGCGGCCAAGGCGCGCCGAGCGGCGGCTTCAAATGCTGAAAGGATACCCTCGATGCCCCGCCTATCGAGAGGGACGGGGACGGGGTCGCCTTCACTGAACGGAATCGGGCTGGGGCCGACCACCGGCCAGCCGCCCTCCTGGGGTGTCTTCAAGCTGGCCCCGCCGTTCCAGGGGACGTCGCAGCTGGCTTTGCGGCCGGCGTGCGCCAGTTGAATGCCCGGCACGGCACCTTGGCTCTCCAGGAACCGAACGATCCGGGCGAGCGGCTCGATATGCTGGTCGCTCCAGATGCCCGTGTCACCCGGCGAGATGCGGCCCTGTGGTGTGACGGCAGTCGCTTCGACCATGACCAGTCCCGCACCGCCTGCCGCTCGACTACCCAAGTGGACCAGGTGCCAATCGTTGACCAGGCCGTCCTCGGCGCAATACTGACACATAGGCGACATCGCGATCCGGTTACGGAAGGTGACACCGCGCAACGTCAGCGGACTTAGAAGATCTATGTCGGGGACTTCCCGATCGTGGTGCGTACCGGCGGGACAGCCGTGCGTTTGGCCTTGGGTCGGGCGCTCCATTTCGGTTACTGCGTCATCTCGAGTCATGTCTCACCTCAGGCGAAGTGTAGTTCGATCGGAGGTCCGGGACTAGACTCGTCACTCTCTGCAGGAATGGGCGTCTGCCATGGGCTCCTGATCCGCCGCGGGCGCAGGTGCCTGGCTTGCCGCGTCGGTCAGTTGCTCTCTTTGACGATTGCATCCTCCAAGGACGCTGCGGGAATGACTTCAGCAGCCGCCGGTGAACACCAGGGCACACAGTGCAGCCAGCGTCAGGCCGGTCAGGGACAAAGTCTTCAGCTTGGTCATGGCAACTGTTCTCCAGATCAAAAGCAGCTAGCCCCGAGCACGAGGAGGCTCAGGAGAGCCGGCACGCATATGAAAGCGCCGATGACGGCAGCGATGACGGCCGGCGTCTTGCGCTCATCGCGCACCCAGCCGATGAGACCCAGGATGAGGGCGAGCGGGGCAGTGATCTGCACGATGCATCCTGCAAGGATGCTGCGGGGATCGCCTCAGCCACCGCCTGTGACTATGAGCGCGCCAATCGCGGCGACGGTGATACCGGCGAAGATCAAAGCGGGCTTGCCGACCGAACTCAGGTTGGGTTTGGGCTGTTCCATCAACCGGCCTCCGGGTTTCGCAGGTAGCGGGTGTTGTCGCTGGCCCGCCGGGTAACGCCGATGCGGTCGAAGTAGTCCAACAATGGTATAGCGTACTTTCGACTCGTGTCCACCAGGTACTTGAAATCCACGCTCTCCAGCCGGCCGTTGGCTCGGATGTGAGTGACAATTCTCTCGCGGGCTTGCCGGATAGCGTCGCCGTGGAAAACCAGGTTCCGGTCGATGCGGACCAACACCTTGTGTTCGAGAAGGATCTTGAGCAGTCGTTGAACGGCGGGCGGCTGAAGGCTCAGAGCCGCGGCGATCTCCGGAGGCTCGGGCGGATTGAAGAGTCGCGATTGGAAAAGCGCTTCGACGCGCTTCAGCAGGTCGGCGTCGCTGCCGGCGATGGTCGGGCGGTGGCCGGCCAGCGACAACCGCTGATCGGCCACGGTGATCCGGCCGGCGGCCGCCAGCCCGGCGATCACGCACTGCATGGCCGGTGCGGGCACAGCCCAGTTTTGCCGCAGGTCGTCCAGGCTCAGCCCCGGGCTTTCGGGCGACTCATGGTGATACGCGGCCACTCGGTCGAGCAACTCGTGACCGAGCCGATCAACGGTAGCACGATGCAGATACGTGTTTTCGGGTGCTCGTACGAGCGTGCCTTCGGCTACCAGGTCGTCGAGGATGGCCGCCGTGCGCTCGAACGGCACTTTGGCTTGCCGGGCGATGCTTTCGCGATCGAGGAGCAGGCCGTCGTAACTGGCGGCACAGAACGCCACGAAGGTGCGGTCATCGGTCAGCGCGGCCCATCGTCGCTCGATCGCTTCCGCCAGGCCCGGGGCGTTGCGGTTCTGCCGCTTGTTGGACGTCTCTAATATGACACCACCGCCGATGGTCTGAGGCGGTGACAGTTCGCGCACGATGAAGCGGTCACGCGGTCCGGCGACGACAGGCTGTTCGAAGCGAAACTGCACGAACGCGGACTGACCGCCGGCCAGGCCCGCACCTTCGAGCATGTACACGCGGGCGAGCCTCTCGGATGTGCCGGTGTGGAACCGGACGGTGGCCCCGTGCTTGAGGAAGATCTTGTCACGGGCCAGCAGCTGCAGCCGGGCCGTGCACCAGGTGTGCGGCTCGAAGTAGCCGGGCACGGTGAGCGTGCAGCCGCGCTCGATGGACTTGTAATCCCAGTGCCGAATGTTGATTGCGGCACACTGGCCGGCCTTGACGGTCTGGCTCTCCTGCCCGTAGGCCTGGATACCCTTGATCCGGCCGGTATACCCTTCCGGCAACAACACGATCTCATCATCCACGCGTGCCGAGCCCGACAAGGGCACGCCCGCGATCACCGTGCCGTGGCCCCTGATGGAGAACGCCCGCTCGACGGGCAGGCGGAAGACGCCATCCACCGGCTTGGGTTGGATTGAACCGATCAGATTGCGCAGTGCCTCGTATGCCTCGCCGAGACCTTCGCCGGTAACGTTCGAGACCGGAATGATGGGGGCGTGTTCAAGAAACGTGCCTTTCAGGAAATCGGCCAGGATCTGTTGGGCGACCTGTGCCTCTTCGGGCGAGACGCGGTCGATCTTGGTCAGCACGACGATCCCATGCTTCACGTCGAGAAGCGTGAGGATGTCCAGGTGCTCGCGCGTCTGCGGCATGGGGCCGTCGTCGGCAGCCACCACGAGCATGCAGGCGTCCATACCGGCAGCCCCGGCGACCATGGTGCGGATGAAATGCTCGTGGCCGGGCACGTCCACGATGCCGACTTCCAGGTCGCCGAGCCGGCACGGGGCGTATCCCAGTTCGATGGACATGCCGCGTTCTTTTTCTTCCTTCAGCCGGTCGGTTTCGCAGCCGGTGAGGCACTTGATGAACGCGGTCTTGCCGTGGTCGATGTGGCCGGCCGTGCCGAGCGTGATGTTGATCTGGTTGCGAGCCATGGAAGAATCGAGATCACTTCTGCTTCAGTGCGTTTACCACCACGTCGATCAATACCGGCTCTTCGCCGGGCAGCACCGTGCGCGGGTCGAGCAGAACCCGGTCCTTGGCGATACGGGCAACTACCGCCGGCGTGCTCTCGCGGAGACGCCGGGCAAGTTCGTCCGCTCCGGCAGGGGGATCGAGGGCGACCAGTACGGTTGGCAGATCCTGCCCGGGTAGCGAGCCGCTGCCCATCTGCGAGAAGCCGTCGATAATCTCGATGCCGACATGAGGACACGCACTTCGCATTCCATTGGCGATCCGCTCCGCCTGCTCGCGAACCTCGGCCACGGTTCGCCGCATCAATGCCAGCGTCGGAATCTCGCGGAGTGCCACGTTTTCGTCCAAGAATTGCAGGAGTGTGCTTTCCAGCAGGCTCAGCGTGAGCTTATCGACACGCAGAGCACGAGCCAGCGGGTTCTTGCGGATGCGTTCAATCAGATCCTTCTTGCCGAGGATCAGGCCGCCCTGCGGCCCGCCGATCAACTTGTCCGTGCTCGACAGGACCAGATCCGCTCCGGCTTGAATCGAGTCCGGTAGCGTGGGTTCCTCGGGCCAACCCAGGCGGCGATAGTCCATTAGCGAGCCGGCCCCGACGTCATCGATGAGCGGCAGCCCTCTCGCGTGGGCGATCTCGACCAGTCTTTCGAGCGGTACCTCGGCCGTGAAGCCCTGGATGTGGTAGTTGCTCGGATGCACCCGGAGGATAGCGGCGGTGTTCTCCGTGATGGCTTGCTCGTAATCGCGCGCGTGGGTCTTGTTGGTGGTGCCCACCTCGACGAGTTTCGCCCCGCTCAAGGCCATGACTTCGGGCAATCGGAAGGAGCCGCCGATCTCCACCAGTTGGCCGCGTGAGACGATGACTTCACGGCCGTGGGCGATGGTGTTGAGCACGATCATGGTCGCGGCGGCGTTGTTGTTGACGACGGTCGCTGCTTCGGCACACGTGAGCTTGCGGATGAGCCATTCAATGCGGACATCCCGGCGGGAGCGTTTCCCGTCCTCAGGGTCGATCTGCAAGATCGAGTAGCCCGCGAGTTCCTGGACGAGACGCTGAAGGGCGACGGGGGGCAACACGGCTCGGCCCAGGCCCGTGTGCAGGATGATGCCGGTGGCGTTGATGGCCTTGCGGTAATACGGCCGCGCGGCTTCGCGGGCCAGCCGCTCGGCTCGTTTAGCGATCGTGCGGGTCAGTTCGTCGCGATCGGTCATGGCCGGAAGGGCGGAGGCGGCCAACTGCCGGCGGTAGTGCTGAACCGCCTCGCGGATCGCATCCGTGAGCAGGCGGTGCGGAATGCCATCCAGCCGTTCCCGGGCCGTCAGGTGTTGAAGTACCGCGTCCACCGAAGGCAGGATCCCGAGCGGATTGTCCTGAGAAAGCGACATGGCACACCTCTGGGGAGAGCCCGATTCTCGGCCTCGTGGCCACCGGTGGCCAGTTTACGTGCAACCTTTTCGGATTGCGAGGCGTCTGAATAGGTGAACATCAGAGTGTGGGTCATTGACCCGCTCTCTCCCAACAAGTAGGATATTTCCAGGGTCGCAACTGCACTCCTGGAGGCGTCACGCTCATGTCCAGCGCGGCTCGTGTGATCGTCGGGGTCATCGTGACGGTGTGGTTGGGGCGAGTTGATGCCGCGCAGGCGCAGGGCACCTTCTTCCTCAAGCCCTATTCACTTGGAAGAACATCGATCGAGGGGCTCGCTGAGCAGCAGGCTTGCTGGCTGTTCAAGGAGGACAAACCGGAAAATCTGCGCGTGCCGGCGGGGTTGACCGGCCGATTGTATTACTACACGGGCGAGGTCGCTGGTAGAAGCGTCGTCGCCGTCGTCAAGTCGGGTAAGACGCGGGAACTCTACATCGACCTGGACGGCGACGGGGACCTGTCCGACGAAAAGCCCGTGACTGCCAAGCGGGTCCGTTCGAGTATTCGCTATGGCTGGTCCATGACATATCAGTTCGGCCCGCTGGCGTTTGCGGGGTCGGCCAGCCAGCCTGCAACCTCAGAGACCGTCTCGTCCGCAAGTCCCACTTCGTCCGATCAGGCAAGCTCCGCCGCGACCGCGGATGCGGCAGCCGACGACGATGAGGGCAGTGCTACCGAAGCGTCATCGGTTCCCCGCTTTTATGTCGAGCAACTCGATCTGGACTACCTGATCGTTCGCCCGGCCGCCTGCCGCCGCGGAACCGTCCGAGTGGGGGATAGATCCTTTCCTGTTTATGTGACGGATGCCAATTACAACGGCCGTTACGACGACGTTCTCCAGTCTCCGCCGGACAGTGCCAATCGGATCGTGGCAGACCTGATCGCGCTCGACATCAACCGCAGCGGTGAAATCGAGTACGACCCGTACGGTGTTTCGGAGCTCCAGCCTCTGACCCGGTTGATCCAGTTTGGCGGAAAATACTACTCGTTGCGGGTTGCGTCCGACGGCTCGTCGCTGACGCTGGAGGAGGCCGAGCCCGTCATGGGCACGCTGAGTCTCGGCAAGCATGATGCCGACCTGGTCGTCCGCTCGGAGAACGGCGTCTTTCAGGTCACCACCAAGCAGGGGCGCTGTGAGCTGCCGGCGGGGACATATCGACTCCTGCACGTCCTATTGCGCGCCCGCGACGAAAAGAAAGCGGAATGGACGCTTCGAGGCAGAGCTCCGGAGAACAAGCCTGTCACGTTTCGCGTCGGGGAAGGCAAGATCACGACGCTCGGCGTGGGGCCTCCGCTCCAGGTCCGCACGGTTCAACGCACGCACCGTACGCTCCTGTCGGGGCGGGTCGTGTCGTTCGGGGCGTCGTTCGTGGATGCGGCGGGCATCGAGTATGAGCCCGGGGCCGACCGGGGCATGACCCGCAGTCCGGCGCCGTCGGTCAAGATTTACGATGAGTCGGACAAACTGCTGGTCGTTGGGCAATTCGAGTATGGTTGAGGCGGCGTCTGCGCGTACTCGTGGCGAGTACCAAGGTCGTTCAAGGGCAAGTATCGCATTGAGCTGACGCCGCAACTTGGGCCGTTCGAAGTCGAGAAGTCTCCCCGAGAGTGGCATCCGCTCGAATAGCCGTGATCGTTGTTCCCTTCTTGGCATGTGCGATTCCTTAGCCCTCTTCGCCGCACACGCGTGGTGATGTACCATCTTGCGCGTCCTGGCAGGCACCTACCTGTGCCTCGAATGCCTCTCGTGAATGAGCGGTTTGCTTCGGTGTGGAAGATGCATCGTGCATGGGGGACAACATGAAACGGCTGGAGCAGGTCGGGTTGGAACATGTGCGAGCCGTGTACGCCGGTCCGGAATGTGATCTGTGGGAACTGATCATGGGGTCACAGATCCACGTGGGAGGGCTCGAGTCCTCGCGGGATCTGGCCAACCGGGCGGGCATCCAGCCGGGCAGCCGCGGCGTGGACCTGTGCTGTTGCAAAGGCACGGGCATGCTGTTTCTGTGCCGCTTCTGCGACGTGGCGAGCATGACCGGCGTCGATGCCACCGAGAAAATGGTCGAGGAAGGCCGGGCGAGAGTGCAGCGACAGGGCTTCGCCGATCGCATTCAGTTCGTGCACGCGGAGGCCACGCGAACCGGGCTGCCTGCGGGCGAGTTCGATTTCGTCTGGGGTGAAGATGCCTGGTGCTACGTGGATGACAAGGCGGCTCTGATCGCCGAGGCGGTGCGCCTGGTCCGGCCGGGAGGCACGATCGCGTTCACCGACTGGGTCGAGGGGGGATCACCGCTGTCCGACGACGAGGCCCGTCGCTTCATGACGTTCATGAAGTTCCCGAGCTTCGCGACGGTGAACGATTATGCCCGCTTGCTCGAGCAGAACGGCTGCCGCGTCGACTGCGCGGTCGACACCGGCCGCTTCACCGCATGCGTCAATTTGTACATCTCGATGCTCGAACGCCAACTGACTTACGACGCGCTGGCCATCCTGGGTTTCGATCAGGCCATGATGGAAGCGGTTCTCGGCGAAATGACGTTTGCCCGCGACCTGGCCCACGAGGGCAAGCTGGCCCAGGCCCGGTTCGTGGCGGTCAAGCGATAGTCTGCACCATTGATTCCACACCTTTGATTCGAGCAGGAGCGAACCATGACTGAGAAACACGAACAGCCGGGTTGTCAAGCGCATCCATGCGTGCGGACGGCCAGCGAGAACTGCACGAACAGCGCTGCGACGACGGCGAAGGCGGACGACCCGCTGGGCTGGTTCAACAAGATCATGTCGCACTGTCTCGAATACGCCCGCACGGCCAAGGAGCACGGGCATCCCATCGTTGGCATCATGTGCGAGTTCACGCCCCGCGAACTGATCATGGCCGCCGGGGCGGTGCCGGTTTGCCTCTGCGGTGGTTCGGCTGAGACTATTCCCGCGGCGGAACGCGACCTGCCCGCGAACCTGTGTCCGCTGATCAAATCGACATACGGCTACCACGTGCTGAAAAGCAATCCGTTTCTGGAGATGGCGGACCTGGTCGTGGCCGAAACCACTTGCGACGGCAAGAAAAAGATGTTTGAACTGATGGGTGCGTCCCGCCCCATGCACGTGCTGCAGTTGCCGCACCACGTGGAGCTCGAAGAGTCGCGCCGCCTGTGGGAGAAGGAATTACATCGTCTCAAGGGCGAGTTGGAGCGGCGATTCGAGGTGGTCATCACACCCGATCTGGTCCGCAAGTCGATTGCCGTCATGAATCGCGAGCGGAGTTATCGCCGCCGGCTGGCCGAGCTCATGCAGGCGGATAACCCGCCGATCACCGGGCGACAGTTGGTCAGCATGCGCTGCGGGATCTGCGGTATCAAAGGCGGCTTCCGGCAGTACGAGCGTGTGCTCGAATGGGCGGCCACGCATTCCGAGAACGATTACTCCCAGCGAACCCGCGTGCTCCTGACCGGCGTGCCGACGGCCTTCGGTGCCGAACGGGTCATCGACATCATCGAGCAGCAGGGCGGGCTGGTGGTGTGCATGGAGAATTGCACGGGCGTCAAGCCGGTTTTGGACGACGTGCCCGAGGATGCTCCCGACCCGATCGCCGCTCTGGCCGACAAGTACTTCCACCTGCCTTGCTCGGTCATGACGCCCAACCATCGGCGGAAGGAGGTTTTGCGCGAGCTCGTGCGGCAATATCGACCGCATTGCGTGATCGACCTCATCTGGCAGGCGTGCCTGACCTATGACGTCGAAGCGTGCAGCGTGCGGCGATTCGTCGAGGAGGAACTGCATTTGCCGTATCTGCGGATCGAGACCGACTACAGTCCGGGCGACTCGGCTCGGATCGCGGTTCGCGTCGAGGCGCTGTTCGAGATGGCCCGCGGCCGCGGTGGGAAGGCCGGATGTTCGGCGTGATCCAGACGTGCCCATGCGTGCCCGTCGAGTGGATCGAGGCGCACGGCGTGCAGGCGTCCCGGCGAATACCGGCCGTGACCACCGGTTCGAGCGGACTGCCCGAAGCGGGCGTGTGTCCGTTTGCCAGGGCGTTCACCGAGCATGTGCTGGCCGCCGGTGACGGGATAATAGCGATCTTCACGACACGCTGCGATCAGATGCGGCGTATGTATGACGCGGTGGTCTCGCGCGGACGCTCGGCGTTTCTGCTCAACGTGCCGGCGACCTGGCAGACCGCGACGGCTGAGCAGATGTTCGCCGCGGAGTTGGAGCGGCTGGGACGCCATCTCCAGACGGTGGGGAGCCATGCGCTCGATCGAGAGCGGTTGCTCGCCGCCTGTGACCGCGCCGCAGTGCAAGGCTTGTCGTGCGCCGATGATGCAAGCGGCCGGGTCCGGCTCGCAGTGACCGGCGGACCTTTGCCGACGGAGTCCGGGTTCGAGGACTTGGTGAACGCGACCGGGGCCCGCTTGGTGCTGGATTGCACCGAGTGCAGCACGCGCATGCGACGGGGGGAAATCGACCGTGATCGGCTGATGGAGGCGCCGGCTCACGAACTGGCGCGGGCCTACCTGGCGATGCCAGTGATTCATCAGCGGCCTAACCATCGATTCTTCGCGTGGCTCGAGCGCGAGCTGACGGAGGCTCGCGTGCAAGGGCTGATCGTCCGCCGATACGTGTGGTGCGACGTTTGGCACGCGGAGGTCCGGCGGATCGCCGACGAGGCCGGCGTTCCCGTGCTGGATCTACAGGTGAACGGAGACGATGACGCAGCCGAGCCTCGGACGGCCACGCGGATCGGCGGGTTCGTCGAGATGCTGCAACGGGCTGCATCGTCGCCGAAGTGGTCTTCGACGTGTGAGTGCGGTTGATCGAATGGCATCCCAGTGTTGTCCAGCCCGAATCACGCTCGATGAGTGGACGCGGCGGTATGCGCGTCTGCGGGCCGACGGCTTGTCGGAACCGGGCTACGGCGGGCCGCTGGAACGGCACGTGGATGACGGCGACTCGCGGTTGCTGGGGCTGAAGTTCGACAACTCACCGGCCGCTTTGCGACTGTGGAACCTGCTGCTGACCGAGGAGGCTCGGCTGCACGAAGCGCGGGCTCGTGGAGCGACCATCGTCGGCGTGATGAAGGATCTGGGCACGGCCGCGATGGTGGCGTGGTCGATTCCCAACGTGGTCGCGTTCTATCCCGACGGGGCATGGTGGACGCCCTGCCTGACGGAGCAGAACTCGCGAGTGCTCGCGATCGCCGACTCGCTTGGCCTGGACGAGTCGTTCTGTCCCGTGCGGGCCATGGTCGGCGCGTTCGTCAACGGCGAGCACTTTCCCATCCCCGATCTGCTGGTTTGCAGTGCGGGTGCGGTGTGCGATGACTTCTCGGCCATCGCCCAGCGGCTCGAAGCTCTCGGGCATCCGATCGTCTGGTGGGAGATGCCGCGACGGCGGCGACCCGATCCCGGCGAGCCGGCCATCGAATTGCCGGGGGGCGGAACGGCGCCTGCCGAACAGGTTCGGATCGTCGAAGCGGAGCTGCGCCGCATCGGACGCATCATGGCCGACGCGGCTGGAGCGAGCTTGACCGAAGCGAACTTGGTCGAAGGCATCCGTCGAGCGAATCGAGTGCGGGCGTGTCTGCGTGAGCTGCGCGACTTGGTGTTCCTGGCCGATCCCTGTCCCATGCCGGCCCTCGAAATACTGATCGCCGAGATGCTGGCCATTCATTATTGTTCCGATTACGACGAAAGCTTGGCCGTTATTGAAGGGCTGTTGACCGAGACGAAGCGACGCGTGGCAGCCGGTCTCGGCGTGCTCGAACCCGGCGCGGCACGGATCTTCTGGGTGAATCCCGTGGCCGACCTGCGGGTGATGAACATCGTCGAGGATATCGGCGGACGTATATGTGGCACGGATTACATGATCCTGCATGCCATCGACGCCATTCCCGAAGATGTGCTTCCTTGGCAGGCCCTGGCGCGAACGGCGCTGGCGGATCCGCTGGTCGGTTCGGCAAGCGATCGCGCGGAGCGCATCTGCCGCGATGCGGTTCGCTATCACGCTCAGGCAGTGGTCGTCTCACGGATCCCCGGGGCCAGTCACTGTGCCACCGAAGGCGCGGCGATTCGCGAGCTGCTGCGTGATCGGCTGGGGATACCCGTGATTGAGATCGAGGTGCCGTCCATCACCGACGCCGTCGAGGCCGGACTGCGGACTCGGTTGCAGGCGCTGGTGGAAGCGGCGCGGAGGGAGCGGGCGTGATCACGTGCGGCATCGATGCGGGCTCGCGGGCTATCAAGATCGTGCTGTTCGATGCGCAGCGCCAGGCGGTGCTGGCCGCCGGCGCGGCGGATCAGGGCGTGCAGCAGGATCGGCTGGCCCGGCAGCTCTACGAGCGGTTGTTGGCCGAGGCCGGCATCGCTCACGAGCAGGTGACCGCGCGGGCCGCCACCGGCTATGGCCGCAACATCATCAGCTTCGCCGAACGGACGATCACCGAGATCACCTGCCATGCCGTGGGCGTTCACCACGTCTGGCCGGAAGCCCGCACGCTCGTGGACATCGGCGGGCAGGACAGCAAGGTCGTTCGACTCGGAGCGGACGGCGCGGTTGAGGATTTCGCCATGAACGACCGCTGTGCGGCCGGGACGGGTCGATTCCTTGAGGTGATGGCTCAGCGGCTCGAACTGCGGCTCGATGAGCTCGGCGACATCGCGGCCCGAAGCACGCAGCCCGCGGTGATCAGCAGCATGTGTGTGGTGTTCGCCGAAACCGAAATCATCGGCCTGCTCGCGGCCGGCGCCGATCCCGCCGACATCGTCGCGGGCGTGCAGGCGTCCATCGTTCGGCGGGTGGCGGCGATGGCGGGCCGGCAGGTGTGCCCACCGGTGGCATTCACCGGCGGCGGAGCGCTGGTCTCGGGGATGGATCGCGCGCTGGCAGCGGCTCTCGAGCAGCCCGTGCGGGTCGTGCCCGCTCCGCGGATGACCGGCGCGCTGGGCGCGGCCATCCTGGCGGCGCGGTGAGCGGCTCGGAGGATGCGCGGCCTTGGAAAGTGACGCGGTGAACGGAATGGCCAGGAACATCGAAAAACGCCGTCGAGTGATGCAACGCTCCATGCAGTTGGGGCATTGCATCTGCAATCCCCGGTTGGCCTGCCCGTGCCAGATGCTGCGGACGCGCGACATCTGCCAGTGTGCGGGCGAACGGCCCGAGCCGGCGAGCGAGCCGGTGCGGCTCACGAGGCTCGTCGAGAAGGCAGGGTGCGCGTCCAAAATCGATCAGGCAACGTTGCGGCGGGTGCTCGGCGGGATCGACATGCCCAGCGATCCACGTGTGATCATCGGGGCTCCGGCCGGTGATGACGCCGGCGTGTTCCGCATCGGCGAGGGGCAGGCCTGGGTGCAGACTGTCGATGTGTTCTCGCCTTGCGTAGACGATCCGTACCTGTTCGGGCAGATCGCGGCGGCCAACTCGGTCAGCGATGTGTACGCGATGGGCGGCACGCCGCTGACGGCACTGTCCATCATCGGCTTTCCTGCCGGCGAATTGCCCGAGCCCATCATGCGCGAGATCGTCCGCGGCGGCGTCGACAAGATGGCCGAGGCCGGTGTGGCGGTGATTGGCGGTCACAGCATCAACGATCACGAGATCAAGGCCGGCTTTGCGGTGACCGGTCTGGTCGATCCCGATCGCATCCTGAGCAACGCCGCGTGTCGGCCGGGCGATCGGCTGGTGCTCACCAAGCCGCTGGGCACGGGCATTCTCTCGTTCGCCGCCCAGATCGATCGTGTGCCGCGGGTGGAAGCGGGCGATCCCGTCGAGGCCATCGGCCGATCCATGGCCGCGTTGAATCGGACGGCTGCCGAGTGGATGGTGCGGCTCGACGCGCATGCCTGCACGGACATTACCGGCTTCGGCATGATCGGGCACGTTGCGGCCATGGCGGCCGCCGGCGACGTGGACATCGAGATCGTCTGGGACGATGTGCCCTTGTTCGATGGCGTGGTGGAAGCCGTGGCTGCCGGCATCGTGCCCGGCGCCGTCGAGCGGAATCGCGAGTCGTCGCAGCACGCGGTGGTAGCGGGCGAGGGCGTGACGCCGGGCATGCTGGACATCCTGTTCGACGCTCAGACATCCGGCGGACTGCTCGTCGCGCTGCCGCCCGGGCGGGCGGAGGAGTACGTCGAGCGGTTGCACGCGGAAGGGATCGCGGCCGCCGCCATCGTCGGGCGCGTGTCGGGGCCGGGGTCTGGCCGCGTGCGCGTTTGCACGAGCGGCCGCCGTCAGCCGCCAGAGTCCCTGCAGGGATCGGCGGGCTCGTCGACGCAAGCCGGATCGTCAACGCAAGCCGCACATCGGGAGGACTTGAAGATGAGCGACTGTTGCAATCACGGTGATTCAGCGGGAGGTTCGCCGGCTGCATCCTCGGCCGAAGCGGCCTCGTCAGGACGTGCGTTCGCCGCGTCGGATACCTCCGAGGCTCGCCGGCGGTTCCAGGAATTCCTGCGGGTGGTCAATCAGCCCGGGGCTCTGGACGCCCATACCAAGCAGGCGATCTCCATCGCCCTGGCGGTGCTGGCCAAGTGCGAACCCTGCGTGCGCAGCCACATCGCCAAGGCCCGGCAGAAGGGCTTTTCCGATGCGGAAATCGACGAGGCCGCCTGGATGGCTATCTCATTCGGCGGCGCACCGCTTATGATGTTCTACGACGGCATCCGGCGGAGTTCGGCATAGTAGTTGTCAGCTAGCAGCTGTGGGCTGTGGGCAGAGAGAAGACAGCCCACAGGAGACGGCAGACAGTATATGGCAGACCGCCATGCCGGAACGCCGGTAGCAGGCCCCACGCGGAGGTGACAGGTGCCTGGTGGTGCTCCTGGTCTTCAAAACCAGAGCGCGGCACGCAAGTGTCGCGGGTGGGTTCGATTCCCATTCACCTCCGCCATTCTTTTCGTGGATCCTTTCCGCAGTTGCAGAGCGGGTGAGCTCCAGTCATTGCACGCGATTTGACGGCGGCGGAGGCCGCGGATTACCGGACGTGGGGGGTGTAATGTTACGTCGCGCGGCGGTTCAGCCGATATGCCGTTCAGCAGGCGTGTGTCATGGCCTGTGAACGCACCGGAGCAAGCGATGGCGGACGATTCCTCACCACTGTTCAGCAGCCTGGCCCAGGATGGCGACATGATCGAGCTGGTTCAGCGGTTCGTGGACGATCTGGAGAAGCGGATGGCGGCCATGCAGGCTGCTTTCGAAGCGCACAACCTGGCTGAGATCGCCCAGATCGCCCACCAGCTGCGAGGCACGGGTGGGAGCCACGGTTTTGACGTTCTCAGCGTCGCGGCCGCGGGGCTGGAGGATGCCGTGCGCAGCAACGAATCGCTGGACCGGGTTCGGGAAGCCCTGGCCGAATTGACTGTGCTGTGTCACCGAGCGACGGCAGCACCGCCGCCGGCGTGAAGAATGACACGGCGACGCGGAGACGCGGCGAAGGAAGACAGCTATCAGCTTTCAGCTGTCAGCTATGAGGTGCGGCGAGTCAGCTGGACGTCTGGCTCATAGCCCACAGCTCAAAGCTCACAGCCTGCTTTCCCATCACACGTTCCCTTCCAGTTTCAGCCGGTACATGCGGGCGAAGGCTTTCATACATCGCGCTTCGCCACGGGTTGCGCAATACAGGATCGGGTGCGGCCCCGAATAGATGCTGCAGACGTCATCGACTTTGTCGATGTCCGCGAGCACGCGCGTGGCGCAGCCGCCGGTGGGGGGCGACTTGGGCGACTCGACGACCTTACCCGTCCAGCAATGCAGCGTGTCCTGGCCGCTGAGGTACTTGGCGAGCACGATCGGATCGCCCGGCGTCCACTGGACGTCGAGTGCTGCCGTCTTGGGCAGCTGGTGGAAAAACGGCCGCACGAAGTATTCCTTCGACGGACCGTCGGGGCCCTGGAGCTTCCACGTGCACGTGCAGTGCGCACCGAAGTAGCGGTTTTCGCTGGTGTCGAACTCCGGGTTGTGCTGGAAGCCGCCGCGATCGAAGAGCCAGCGCCCCAGCATGAGCGTGAGCGTCGCGTTGAAGTCGTTCTCGCAGCCGCAGGGGGTCAACGCGCCGTTGTTGGTGGCGAAGCTGATGCAGGGCTTGCGGTGCTTGAGCTGGAGACACTCGATGGTGATGGCGTCGGCACCGTAGCGCTCGATGATCCGGCCGACGGCTTTGTGAGCCCGCATGGCGTCGATGATGTACTCGTCGACGACGTCCATGACTCGCACGGCCTGTTGCTTGAACTGCATGGCCTGCCGTATCAGCGCATCATCGGGCTTGATGGCGTCGAACTCGTCGTTGAACTCGGCCGCCGGCACTTCGATCACGTCCACGCCGAGCCGCTCTTCCGTGCTCAGCTCAGGCTCTTTCACACGGCCCGACACGCGAAGCATACGGCTTTGGGCGAGCATCTTGCGGGCGCGGACGGCCCGCAGACCTCGCTCGATCTCATCCCAGTTTTCGATGGAGTGGATATAGAACAGCCCCTCGGCGTTGCGCAGATAATCCGGCGGCAACTGGTGATTGGAGCCCAGCGAGTGGTAGACGATGGCGGTCGGAGCGGCCTCGGTCGCGATCTGATGCGACCACTTGGAGAACGTGTTCCAGAAGTTCACCACCAGCGCAGCGTCGGGCCGGCTCGCCTTGGCCCTCTCGATGAACTCGCGGACCTTGGCCTCCTGCCAGATGCCCTGCGGCTGAAACTCCACCTGCACGCCGAGACGGTCGGCGATCTGGCGAATCTTGTCGGTGAATTTGCGTTCCTGCTGCTCGGGTTCGAACTGGTTGCCTGGCCAGGTGAACCAATGGTACTTGGCCCAACTGTCCTCGTTCTGGCCGGCGTTGACCACGTCCGCGGGCGGATACAGAAAACAGACCATCACCTTGGCCGGTGACTTCTCGCGCGGAGCGAGCGGCAGCGCGAGCCCTCCGGCGGCTTGGGCTGCTGCCCGACGAACCAGGCCTGCGGCGCCGAGCACGCCCGCGGCAGCCAAGAACTCACGACGATCCAGGGCGAACGGGTTCGAGCAGGATTCACACATCGATATGTCTCCTTCCTACGCGAGATGTCCGGTATAAATGAGCTACGAGCTCTGAGCCATGAGCTGTGAGCCGGGCAAACGGTCGGCGATCCGCGTCTCCCAGCGAGCGGCGGGGCTTGACCCCGCCGTCTCATTCATCCGTCGGTTTGACTCTCTCTCGTATAAACCAGAGCATGTGCGTCTGTTTACGGCGGGTAGCCGGACCCTGTCAAACTGAGTCCGCCGGGTCAAGCCCGGCGGCTCGCGCTGTGGTTCCTCTCGGATGAAGGCCGTATTGCCCCATCTGAGGCCGGCGGGGCGCCACCTCCTGGGGGATTACTTCGCCGTGAATACGTACCGGCCGGCGGCGCGGATGGAGAAGCCGCCGTCCGGACTCTCGGCGACGGGACCGGCTTTCTGCGACGCTTGCACACGCTTGCCAGCGAACGGCTCGGGCAGCACGATCTCCGCCGTCACGTTTTCAGGAATCTGCACTTCGAGCGTCCACTGCTGCGGATCGAGGTAGACCCACAGCGGACCTTTGGGCGTGGCGGTCCAACCGGCGACGTAAGGCAGGCCGCCGGATTGCGGGGCGATGCGAATGCGCCCACCGCCCGGTTCGACGATTCGCACGCCGAGCAGCGAATCATGGAGCCATAATAACGGCACTGATCCCCAGCCGTGCGAGCCGGTCTCGTCGGCGGGCTGAGCCGTATTCTTCTCGCTCGCGGCCAGGCCGAGATCCTCACGACTGACCCAGTACTCGGGCAGCGGACCGCCGTACGGTCCCTGGAGGACCAGCGGCACGGGGTTACGCGGATGGTTCGGCAAATAGGGCGCATACCGCTCGATCAGGTGAGCCACTGCGCGCTCCACTAGACCCGAATCGGACAACGCTCGCAACACGCGATACCCGTAGGTCGGGTTGTTCCATCGTTTCACGCCCGCGGGCGGCGCGCCGACCGGCGGCGGAAACGCGTAGTTTAAATTCGCCAGCGCCTCGTTGCGAGTGAGCAGGCCGCTGGTGATGGCCACGGTCTGGGCGGCTTGGCTGTAGCCGCGATCTTTCTCGGGCGATTGGGGGGCATAACGATCGGCCACGTGTGCCGGCACGTTGTCGGATGCGGGCACGATGTGATACTTGCGAAACGCCTCAGTCATCCGATCGGCGGTCCGGCTCCACTCGGCCGCTTGCGTCTTGTCGCCCAAGGCTTCGGCCAGCACGACCGACCAGCGTAGCCGTTCGATGATCCACGGCGTGACCATTCCGCTCGATTCGTCCGGCCCGCAGCCCGTACCCATGCGAATATCCGCCAGCACCTGCGGTGTGTACCAGACGCCGTCCTCACGCACGTGCGACAACACGTTCGCCCAGTACTTGCGCAGCGTCTGCCAGTAGGGCCGCACGTCGTCGATATTCCCGCTCCACATGTACTGATCGTACAGCATGGCCACCCATTGCACGCTCCAGTCGTACGGGGCCGGGTACGCGGGGTAATTGCTCGGCGCGAACGGGTGCAACTGGCCGTCCGGGCCCTGGCTCTGGGCCAGCGTGCGGATCATGAACTTGCGCAGCCGATCGTCGCCGAACCAGCGGTCGGCCAGGACCGCTCGCGGTCGAGCGTCTTCGATCCATTGGCCGTCCTCGCGACCGGGCGTGTCCACGTACGTGTCCACCATGGTGATCTCGGCGTGCGTGATGCACAGCTCGACGATCTGTTCGATTCGCTTGTCACCACAGGCGAACGTGCCGATGCGGCGGATGGGGTATTGCGACTTGACGATGCCCGCCGCTTCCAGCGTGATCTGGCCGTCGGTGGGGAAGTACACGTGCAGGGCCAGCCAACGGGCCGTGCGCTCGTCAGGCATCTCCACGCTTTGGCGGCCGGCCCGCGTGATGTAGCGGTCAGCATAACCCGGGCCGACCACGCCTTCTGGGTTGATCCAGCCGTCGGGTCGCACGTGCATGGCCCCGTCGTATTGGGCGTACGCCAGTTCGCAGTAGCCCAGGTCGATCCATGCGCCCTCGGGAGCATCGGCGATCCGCAGGAAGGGATAGCCGTGCACGGGCCGATGGAAGTCGAGCGTCACATATTTGACTTCACCGGACTTGCCGCGGATGGTCGCCGGCCCGCCGGTCACCAGGCCCGACACGTCCATCGAGGCGTCTGGCTCACAACGGGCCGTCTTGATCTGCGCTGCCATGGTGTACGGATCGTTCGGCACGGGTTGCGCGGTCACCGGCGCATCATGCCGGGCCGTGCCGGCCGCGACGATCCCGCCCGCGGTGACTTCGTGCTCACGCTGGCCGGGCGTCTCGACGTCGGTGGGGTGATCGGGCCAGGGGCCGTCCTTCACGATATGGGCGTGCGGCCAGGCGCTGTCGTCGAACGCCGGATCGTGCAGGTCACCCGCGATCGCTTTTCGTCCGTCGATGATCTGGGGATAGCGGATGCGCGGATCGCCGATCACGCCGACGACTTGCTTTTCGTGCGGGACGAACTGCGGCGCGGTGGTGCATCGCCACGATTCGTCGCTGACCACCCAATCGGCCGAGACCCACAGGCCGGCATGCTTGTTGCCCGTCCGCTGGAAGGTGATGATGTCGCCCCAGTTGTGATGCAGCACGAGGATCACGTTACGGCCCGTCCGCAGGTAAGGCCGGGCGTCGATCACTTCGGCCGTGATCATGGGCTCGTGATAGCGGGCGACCTTGCGACGGACGACTTGGCCGTTGATCCACAGTTGTGCGTTGCTATCGGCCGCCAGACGTAGCGTGCCGTTCTCGGGCAGGGCGTCCAGCGTGACCACCTTGCGGAAGTACGTGAAGTGATTCTTCGGTGCAGGATTGTCCGAATCCGCCCAGATCCAGGCCGCCGTGCCCGGCCCGGCATTCGCCGCTGCCGCCACCGTCGCCGTCAACATCGCCGCACCGAGTAGGCATGCTCTCGTCATGATCAGGCCTCGATGATCTTTCCAGACTGTCCAGCTTGACGCAGTTCCGGTACTGCGTCCGGTTCCTGCACGCTTCACGCTCAGGTTCCGGCGGCTTCCCGAGAAGTTTGCCTGCCGCCAGGCGCCCGGGGGCAGTATACCGGATGGGCGAGATGATGACATCGGGCGGCTACCGAACGGTTGCTCCGTTCGCAGCACGCGGCTCCAGCTTTGCGGCATCCGGGGCGGCGGTTACCATACCCGCTCGCGAACCTGAAACGAGGCACGGGCAATGTCTTCAACTCAATCCGATCAGTTGTTGCCGTCGTCGACGCAGCGGCAGAATGGCGATCAGCCGCCGGTCACCAAGCGCGAGATTTTCGGCTGGTGCATGTACGACGTGGCCGACTCGGCGTTCACCACCATCATCGTCACGGCCGTCTTCGCTATCTACTTCGAGAAGATTGTCACCAACAACTCGCCGCGATCGGATTTGTGGTGGGGCTGGGCGGCGTCGATCTCCGAGATTGTGGTGGCGCTGGCTGCGCCGGTACTCGGCGCCATCGCCGATTTCTCCGGCAGCCGCAAGAAGTTCCTCGGTGCTTGTGCGGCCATCATCATCCTGTTCACCGCGTCGTTGTGGTTCGCTGGCCCGGGCACGACCGTCCTGGCCATTACGCTCTACGTCATCGCCAACATCGGTTTTGCGGGCGGGGGCGTGTTCATCGACAGTTTTCTCCCCGGGATCTCGCACGCGGGCAACGCCGGGCGCATTTCCGGCCTGAAGTGGGCAATGGGCTACGCGGGCGGCCTGGTCTGTCTGGCGTTGTGCTTGCCGCTGGCCAAGAACATCGTCGAGAACCCCACGCGGGAGCAGTTGTCGATGGCTCGGCTTGTCCCGGTGGTTGTGGCCGTCTGGTATGCGGTCATGGTCCTGCCCACGTTCCTGTTCGTGCGTGACCGTAGTGTGCCCAAGCCGCTGCCGCCCGGCGACAGCTACCTTCGCGTCGGCTTTCGCCAGCTGGCGCAGACGTTCCGGCACATACGACAGTACCGCGAACTGGTCAAGCTCATGATCGCGTTCCTGGTGTACAACGACGGCGTGGTGACGGTGATCTATTTCGCCGCGAAGTACGCGAGCACGACCGTCGGGTTCAACGCGGACGAAATCGTGACCATGTTCATCGGCCTGAACGTGGTGGCGGTCGGAGGCGCACTCTCGTTCGGTTGGCTGGCCGACCGCATCGGTCAGAAGCGGACCATCATGCTTTCGCTGTGCATCTGGATCGCAGCCATCGTGCTGGCCTACTTCTCGTACTCGAAGACGACGTTCTACGTCGTGGCCGTTCTGGCCGGCATCGGGATGGGCTCGGCTCAGTCGGTGACGCGGAGCCTGGTCGCGCTGTTCACGCCGCAGGAGAACGCCGCCGAGTTCTTCGGTTTCCTCGGCGTGGCGGGCAAGGCGCTGGCATTCCTGGGGCCGCTGGTGTTCGGCACTATCAGCGCCAGCACGGGCAGTCAGCGACCGGCGATTCTGGCCATCGGGTCGTTCTTTGTGGCCGGCATGATCTTGCTGGCCTTCGTCAACGAGCAGCGCGGCAAGGAGGCTGCCCGCGTGCCGGTTCCGGCGGAATGAGTGCTGGGGTGCGAGGTGGATCGAGAGGGCATGTCCACCGCATCTGAAAAGAGACGGCGAGGACAAGCCCCGCCGCTCGCTGGCTGATGGCTCATAGCTGATAGCTTTATCATTCCGCTTTCGCCGGTTGCGATGCCGGGGCTTGTTCCGGCCAGTACGTCAGGATGCGGCAGGCCTCGTCCTGCATGTCGGTGAACGGCTTCACGTCGCGGTCGGTGTCCTCGCGTTCAACGATCTTGTTGTAGACGATGGACACGGCCAACCACTGCCCTTGTCGTGTCTTGACGTAGCCGCTCAAGGATGAGACGCCGCCGATGTAACCGGTCTTACCGAGCATCAGACCTTTCGCTTCGAGCATCCGATCCTTGATCGACCCGTCGATGCCGGCGATGGCCAGGCTGGCCTTGTATGCTTCCGCGTGAGGATGCTCGTGCATGACCGCGAGCAGATCGCTGAGCATGCGGGCGCTGACGCGATTGGCCGGGCTCAGTCCCGAGCCGTCCATGGGGGTCAAGGCGGAGTCGTCGATGCCGTTGCGTTTCAGGAACGCACGAATGGCCTCACCACCGCTCTTCCACGAACCCGGCCCGGGCCGGCCACGCTGGGCGTCGAAAGCCTGGCCGAGGGCCTTGCACAGACACTCGGAAAACAGATTCTGACTATTCTTGTTCACGCGAGCGAGCACGTCGGTGATGGGTGTCGCGTAGACGGTGAGAATCTTGTCGGCCGGCGGCGGCATGGCGCCGCCCAACGGTGCTTCCGAGCGACGGATCCGACCGGTGACCGTGATGCCCTTCTTCTCGAGCTGTGTGCGAAGCGCGTCGGCGAAGAACGCGCCGGGATTCTCCACCGGCTTACTCTTCAGCTCGGTCTTCTCGTGGCAGGTCCCCGATATCTTGTAGATGTTGCCGCCTTCGAGCTTGACGATGGAAGGCGTGCCCCCGGTCTTGACCGTCTTGCATTCGTTGATCACCTGGATGTCCCGTACCGGCGGCATGACCTCGTACCGAACGGGCTGGCCTTCCTCGCTCGGAAACACGGTGATATCCACGCAGTTATCGTTGAAGCACAGGCCGGTGGTGGGGGCGGCGTACCAGTGCAGCAGCCAATGCTTGGGCCAGGTCGGATGCACCAGCGGCTCGGTCTCGAACTCACCTTCATAGTACACCAGGTCGCGGACCCGCGTGATGCCGTGCTCGGCCAGGTAGTTCGCCCAGTTCTCGAGCATGGTCACGGGCGTCTCGCCGCGGGCCTTGGTCAAACGATGGTCGCCGGTTCCCGGATCGCCCGTGCCGATGATCCACAGGTCTTCACCGTCCTTGGCCAGGTAGGTCTTGAAGCTGTGCTGCGGGCCGAACAGGTCCAGCGCGGCCGCGCTGGTCAGCAGCTTGAAGTTGCTGGCCGGCGTGCAGGGTGCATCGGCGTTCCGCGCGTACAACTCCCGCCGCGAGGGCAGTTCAAGCACGCGAACATGGGCCACTGCGCCGGTGTGGGACATCGCTTGGAGGACGGCATCCAGTTGAGCCGCCAACCGCGCGTCCTCGGCGGGCGCGATCGCAGGCAGGGCGAGACAAACGGCCAACGCGACGAGTACATGACAGCGAATAAGTCTCATGACCTTTCTCCGAAGAATAGGATCCAATTTCACATTCCGTGTCCGAGTTCCTGCGCGTTCTTCACTTGAACACGAGGTGACATACGGCGACCGCCGCAAGAATGCCCGCGAGGTCCGCAAGCAACCCGGCGATCATCGCGTGACGAATCTTCCTGATGCCCACCGATCCGAAGTACAGTGCGATGACATAGAACGTCGTATCAGTCGCGCCGAATACGGTTGAAGCGACTTTGGCGTTGAAGGAATCCGGGTCGGCTTCGATCACGTCGGAGGCCAGGCCGAGCGAGCCGGAGCCCGACAGCGGACGCATTAGCGCGGTGGGCAGTACCTCGGGCGGCATGCCGATTGCCGTGGTGACCGGGGCCAGTGCGTCGGAGATGTAGTCCAGCGCTCCGGAGACTCGGAATACGCCGATGGCCACGAAGATGGCCACCAGATAGGGCAGAATCTGCAGGAAGATGTTGAACCCTTCCTTGCCGCCGGTGATGAACGACTCGTACGCTTTGACGCCGCGCCACATGGCGAAGGCCACGATGGCGAAGAACAACAACGGTACCGTGAGCAGCGAGATCTGGTCGATAATCAGTTTGAATAGCGACGGCTCGTTCATGGCTGCTCCTCCTTCTCACCGGCAAGAGCGAGTTCCGTCTCTGGACCGGCTTCAACTTGATCCGCGGCTGCTTTCGGGCCGGCTTCTTCGGCTATGGCTGCACGCACGGAGAAGAAAGGCAGCTTGCCGAGCAGCTTGGCCATGATGATGGCGACGATGGTCGAGACGGCCCCGGTCACCAGGCACGTACCGATGATTTCGAAGGGATCACTGCAGCCGGCCGACTTGCGGACGGCCAACAGCGTCGTCGGAATCAAGGCCAGGCCCGCCGTGTTGTAGGCGATCAGCATGACCTGTTCGTCGGTGGCGACGTCCGGGTGCTTGTTCAGACTTTGCAGCTCCTTGATGGCCTTGAGTCCGAACGGCGTTGAGGCGTTGCCCAGTCCCAGAATGGTGGTTGTCATGTTCATCAAGATGGCACCGCCGGCCGGATGGTTCTTCGGTATTCCCGGGTACAGAAAGCGGATCAGGGGATGAAGCAGACGGGCAGCGAGTTGCACGATGCCCGCGTCTTCGCCCACTTTCATCAAGCCCAGGAAGAGCACCATGGTGGCGACCAGGCCCAGTGCGATGTTGAACGCCTTAGTGGCATACTCGATGACGGTGTCGTTGAACCCTTTGAGCGTGGCCAATGGACCTTTCTTGATGAGCGTGCCGTTGACTTTCAGCTCATATCGGCCGTAGCCGTCGTAATCCCATTTCAACGCATAGCCGCCCGCTCGTGGTTCGGCCGAGAGCAGATACGGCTTGTCCTTCTGCGGTTGCCGATCGTCCGCCGGTATCTCCAGTCCGCCGGGGCCGAGCGTGACGTTGAAGGTGTGCGGCGTGACGGTCTTGGCGTCCACGCCTCTCACGCCGATCACGACTTCGTTATTGCCGGGGTGAAGCCGGTCGGCCGGGATCAGCGTGGTCACCGGCAGATAATGCTGCACGACGCAGAGTACGAACCCGGTCAGGATCATCACCGCCCAGATCGTGTTGATATTGAGGAGATACCTCAAGAAGCTGCCCAGGGGTTTCATCGCGCCTCCGGTTTCTGACATGAAGGGCCGGGGCAGGCTCCCCGGCGGCCTGTTGGTTCGAAGCTCGTTGGCGTAAACTACCCGGCGGCCGTTCCGAAGTCGAGCGGGTCGGGGTATGTGGGGAGCGAACATGAAGCACTTCAGGCACTTAAGAGTACCAGTGTGGTTGACCTGCGTTGCGGGCGCTGTCGCGGTCGCCGGGCAATCCGCGGCGGAACCGGTGATCGAGCAAAACCTGGAGGTCGCCAAAGTCTGGTCGGGCCACCCGGTGGGGTTTTGTCTGCTGACGCACGGCGAACGGCAATACGTTGCGTTCTATGACGCCGACCGCCAGATGACGGTGGCCGCCCGCAAGCTCGACCAGGATCGGTGGGATCTGGTCCGTCTCCCGTCGAAGCTCGGCTGGGACAGCCACAACTCCATCGTCATGGCCGTGGACCAGGCCGGCTTCCTGCACCTGTCCGGCAACATGCACTGCAATCCGCTGGTCTACTTCCGTACCGAGCAGCCGCACGATATCCATACGTTCCAGCGGGTTCCCGTCATGGTGGGCAACGCGGAACAACGCTGCACGTATCCACAGTTCTTCACCGGTCCGCAGCAGGAACTGCTCTTCACGTATCGTGACGGCGGCAGCGGCAACGGCGTGCAGATCTACAACCGTTACGATGTCGCGACGCGCACATGGCGACGGCTACTCGACACGCCGCTCATTGACGGACAGGGCCAGATGAGCGCGTATCTGGACACGCTTCGCCAGGACAGGCAGGGTGTCTTCCATCTGTGCTGGGTATGGCGCGACACGCCCGACTGTGCGACCAATCACGATGTCTGTTACGCCCGCAGTCGCGACCTGGTCCACTGGGAAAAAAGCGACGGCACGCTGCTGACACTGCCCATCACGTACGCAACCAACGAGATCGTCGATGCCGTGCCGCCCGGCCAAGGGCTTATCAACGGCAATGCGCGGCTCGGATTCGACGACCGCGACCGGCCGGTGATCAGCTATATCAAGTACGACGCCGCGGGCCACACGCAGGCGTTCAATGCCCGGCTGGAAGATGGCCAGTGGAAAACGCGACAGATCACGAACTGGGACTATCGCTGGGAATTCAGCGGCGGCGGCTCCATCCCGTTCGAGATTCGCATCGGCCCCGTGGAGATGGATGATGCGGGCCGACTCGTGCAGACGTTCGGTCATCCCAAGGCGGGCAGTGGCCGCTGGCTGGTCAATCCGAAGACGCTCATGCCGGAAAAGCAACTGTCCTCCAAGCGGAGCGTGCCCGCATCAGTCCGCAGGAAGGAGACGGACTTTCCCGGTATCCAGGTGAAGTGGGCGAGCGACGCGGGTGTGTCCGGCGATGCAGCAAAGGAGGGTATCTACTACATGCTGCGATGGGAGACGCTGGGCCCCAATCGTGATCGCCCGCGCGAAGGTCCGCTGCCGCCGCCGTCCACGTTGCGCGTGCTGAAGCTTCGCCGGAGTGTCACGGACACGGAATAGCAGTGCCTTGGCCGCTGGTGGTGCACGCTTCCAGCGTGCTCAAGTGCACCACAATGAGGCGGGCGAGACGCCCGCCCCCCGTGCGCTACGGCCACTGCACCACGGGCAGCCCGGTCTCTGCTTCGATTTCCAGCAGCCGGTTGTACTTGGCCAGCCGCTCGGACTGTGTGATGGATCCGATTTTGATCTGATCGCCCGCCCAGCCGACGGCCAGATCGGCCAGCCAATTATCCTCCGTCTCGCCACTGCGAGCACTGATGGTGACGCGCCAGCCGGCGCTGCGAGCCAATCGACAGGCCTCCGCAGCCTCGGTCAGCGTGCCGATCTGGTTGACTTTCAAGAGCAGGGCGTTGGCTGAGTCGGTCTCGACGGCTCGTCGGATGCGGGCGGGATTTGTGCACAGGAAATCGTCGCCCAGCACGAGCACTCGGCTGCCGATTCGCCTTTTCAGCGCGGGCCAGTGCGGCCAATCTTCCTCGGCCAGGCCATCCTCGACGCTCACGATGGGATAGCGTTGCACCCAACCCGCCAGGTGGTCGATCATGCCCGCGCTGTCCAGTGCCATGCCGCCCAGTCGGTATCGCGCCGCCTGGTAGAAGTGGCTGGAGGCAACGTCCACCGCCAGCGCCACGTCGCGGCCTGGTTCGAACCCCGCCTCGCGGATGGCCGTCACCGCATCGTCGAGCATGGCCTCGTCCGAAGCGAAGTCCGGGGCCAGACCACCTTCATCGGCGGTCAAGGCTCGCATGCCGTACCTATCTCGGATGAGCCGGGCGGCGGTCTGGTACACCGCGTACGTGACCGCCAGGCCTTCGTCGATGGTCCGGGCGGAGGCCGGCACGACCAGCACGTCCTGGATGGCCACCTGCTGGCCCGCATGCTTTCCGCCGCTGAACAGGTTGATGGTCAGCCGCGGCAGCGTGCGGAGCGGCTCGCCCAGCATGTCGGCGAAGTGCCGGTACAGCGGAATGTTCCGCTCGGTGGCACAGGCTCGCGCGAAGGCGATCGAGACGGCCAGCAGGGCGTTAGCGCCAAGCCGCGACTTGTCCGCTGTGCCGTCCAGATCAAGCAACGCGCGGTCCAGCTCAGGCTGCGTGTCAAAACTACGACCCGACAGTGCGGTATGGATTTGCTCGTTGACGTGGCTTACAGCCTTGCGGCAGCCGAGGCCGCCGTAACGGCTCGCATCGCTGTCGCGTAATTCGAGAGCCTCGGCCCGGCCGGTCGATGCGCCCGAGGGTACAGACGCGGCGGCCACAGCGCCGCTCGCCAGCCGGCAGGTCGCCTTCACGGTCGGGCGGCCTCGGCTGTCAAGAATCTCCAACGCGGACAAACGGTCGATTTGGGGCATGGATCAGAGCCTCTGGACAAAGTCTTCAATGAGTTGCGGCATGTCGGCCGGCGGCGCCTGCATGAGATCCGTCACCACCTCGACTTGCCGGCAACGTTCGACTTCGCTCAAGTACTCCAAGGGAGAGCGACCGACGGCTCGAGCGAGCAGACAACCCAGCGTGTGGCGAACGGCCATGCTTTCGCCGGTTCCATCGTGATCGACATCGCACGTCTCCCGGCGGTACACATCCCAGAGCCGCCGAGCGGCGGTGGCGAATGACTCGCGATGGCCGGGCAGATGATGTGCTTTGCTCAACAGGTGCGTCAGGGCAAAGCCGACATCGAACGTGCCGTCGCCGAAATGGATAACCTCATGGTCGAGCAGGACCAGCCGGCCGGCATGCACGAGGATATTCTTGGGACTGTAGTCGCCGTGCACGAGCGTCCGGCGGCGGGCGAGGCAGTCCTCGATGAGCTTTCGGATAAACGATGTCGCTCGCGGTGACTGGCGGGCGCTGTACTCGTAATAGGGCTCGACGCGCAGCGACTCGAAGAAAGAACGGTCGGCAAACTCGCGGGCGAGTGCGTCGGCGTGCTCGTAGCCGAACCGGTGAATGCGGGCCAGGAGCGAGGCGAACTGTTCGACGCAGGCCGACTGAATCGTGCCGCTCAGCAACTGTTGCTTCCAGTTCTCGTGCGGCTCCGGTACGGCAGCCATGGCGAACAGGTGGTGCTCGAAGTCTTCGAACACGAAAGGCGTGACCGCTTCGGGAATGATTCGCGCCAGGCAGCGAAGCCCTGCCGCCTCACGGTGCACGCGCCGCGGATCACTGCGCCATTCGGTTGCGACGCGAAGTCTATCCAGTGCTTGCTTAATGACCCAGGCTTCATCGCCCGGCCGGCGCACCAGGACGGTTCGGTTCGAAACACCGCCGGTTAGCGGGCGAATCTCCACCGGCTCGTCCGGCCCGATTCGGCCCGTCTCTCGCAAGTACCCCAGCAGCAGGCCCGGTTGCTCGATGTCGAGTGAACGGTGGTCCATGGGATGGGACATCCGCCGCTTACTTCTGCTCGCGGCGGGGGAGCAGGGCGGCAAGTTCCTCATGGGGCCGGGCGATGACGTGGGCCAGGATAAGCTTGCCGCCGACTTTCTCGACCGCTGCCGCGCCGGCCTCGACCGCCGCCTTCACCGCCGCCACGTCGCCGGTCACCATGACCGTCACGTAGGCCGCTCCGATCTTCTCCTTGCCGACGATCTGGACGTTCGCCGCCTTGCACATGGCGTCCGCCGCTTCCAGAAGACCGACCAAACCTTGGGTTTCGATCAGACCGATTGCTTCCTGTCCAGCCATGGATGAAACCTTTCGAGCATTGGCTTGCCCCGACGGCGCCGAGGATCCGGTCGTGCACGCACTACCGTGCGGCAACAGATGATCGTTAGCGTCCAGCAAGCCATTGTATTCCTGTTGCGAGTGGACGAGGAAATCGGCCTCGTCACTATAGGCCGGCCAGTCGGCGTGGCCTACGCGGGCGTGCATCCGTTCGCTCAGTTCCTGGCCTACTTGGACGGCCGTTCGTACGTCCGCCGTGCGGCCCGTCACCTTGATGCCCATGCCGCCCAGGGCGTTGGACTCGATGCCGCAAATCCGCACGTCGGCCGCCTTGGCCATCGCGTCCGCGACGACCAGGCTCGCCGACAATCCTTGCACCTCGACCATTCCCACACTGGCGGCCATCAGGCGTCATCACTCCACACGCTTGGGGGGCGGGCATCCTGCCTGCACGTGCACGCTGGAAGCGTGCACCATAAAAACGCACGCGCCACGGGAACCGGTCTCCTGGTCTACCAGAGGCAGGCGCTATGCTCGTCCCCTGCTAGAGCCCGCGGCTCTTCAACTGCTGCACGACTTCGGTCACGATGCGTTCGATGGCCGCCGCATCGCAGTTCGTCGATGCGTTGCCGGTGGTGCGTGCGCATCCGCCGGGCGGCTCGTTCACGAAGCCGAACTCGCTGAGTGTGCACTGAATGACGCGTCCGACTTCTTCGAGACTGAACTTCTGATTGGCGGACAATGGCTGGCGGCCGACGCCCATGCGGAAGCCGCGCAGCCCCACGGCCAGTCGCACCGCCTCGGGGAAGTCGGCTCCGAAGATCAGCAGCTTGATCAGGTCGAGCAGCTTGTACTGAATAGCCCGAGCCTCGTCGAACCGGCCTGCCCGGGCGAGATGGTACAGCTTCATGACCACCTCGGGGACCACGCCGCTGGTGGCCAGCGTTCCGCCGTCGGCCCCCATCATGAGCGAGGGCAGAACCATCTCCTCGCAGCCGGTCATGAAGACGAAATCAGGCCGCAGCGGGGTCACTTCGTGCATGAGGTTGAGGAAGTAGGGCAGATCGCGGCTGGAATCCTTGATGCCGATGATCCGCGGGTACTCGGCCGCCAGCCGCCGGATGATGTCCAGCCCGATGGGGTTCGCGTACTGCGGGATGTTGTACAACGTCAGGTCGATCGGGCTCTCGCGGGCGATCTCGGCGAAGTAGGCGTAGACGCCGTCCTGGCTGAGCTTGTAGTAGAACGGCGCGACGATGGCGACGGCGTCGACGCCGAGGCTGTGGTAGTAGGACGCCGCTTCCAGCGTCAGCCCGACGTTGGCCTCGGCCGCACCCGCCAGGACGTACGCTCGCCCGGCCGTCTGCTCGGCCACGATGCGGACGATCTGCTTGCGCTCCTCGAAACTGAAACGCGTGAACTCGCCCGTGCTGCCGTTGGGATACAGGCCGCTGATGCCCTTGGCGATGAGCCAGTCCACGATCCGCCGCAGCTCAGGTTCGTTGATGCGGCCGCGATCGTCGAGCGGCACCATGTTGGGCGTGAATATGCCGGATAATTTCTTGGTACTCATGCTCTCTCGCATATCGGGGGGCGGGCGTCTCGCCCGCCTTTGATTGTGCGTGCCAATACTAATGCACAACTCCACGTGCACGCGTTCAGCGTGCGGTACCTTTTCGCCCCATAGGGGCGCCGGTCAATAGCCGGCGGCGCGAGCTGCCGGTGCGCGGGGCCCGCGCTAACTCCCCCTGTCAACCTGAGGGCGGCGGAGCCGCGCCGATGTCTACTGACTCCGCGCCCTTTCAGGGCGGAGCCACGTCGATCTCTTGCGCGCTAAACACGTGCGGAAGCGTGCACCACACGAACGCATGCACCATTCTCTCTGGGCGGAACTGCACCGATATACATTCAGCAGTACCCCCAGCCCAGGCGGGCGGGACGCCCGCCCCCCGTGGGCCGTCCGCCGCTTTCGCGCCACGCTTGAGCCGGCCGGGGTTTGCACCCATAATGCCCCCGTTCGCAAAGCAACCGATTCGACGGAGTCTTACCGTGACCACGCCCAATTCATCGGAAATCGCCGGCGTACTGCCGGTTTTCCAGACGCCTTACCACGAGGACGAGTCCATCGACTTCGCCACGCTCGAGCGGGAGATCCACTGGCTCTACGACCGTGGGGCGGATGGCATCGTGATGGCCATGGTCTCCGAATTGCTGCGCCTGTCAAGCGAGGAACGCGAGCAGCTCGCCGAGGCCGCCTGCCGGTTCGGCCGGGAGCGCGGCCGCGTGGTGATCAGCGTCGGCGCCGAGGCGGCCGTCCTGGCCGAGCGGTACGCCCGCCAGGCCGAGGCGGCAGGCGCCCACGCGGTCATGGCCATCCCGCCGGTCTCCATCGCCGCGCTGACTTCCGACGTGCTGCGCTACTACGAGCGAATCATCCGCGCCACGAGTCTGCCGGTCATCGTCCAGGACGCCAGCGGCTACGTCGGTCGGCCTATGCCCGTCGAGCTACTGGCTCGCCTGCTGGCCGAGTTCGGCGAGCGCATCCTGTTCAAGCCCGAGGCCACGCCCATCGGTCCGCGGCTGTCGGAGCTGCGCGACACCGTCGCCGCGCTGCCGGCTGGCGCTTCGGCGAAGGGCACGTCTGCCGGCCGGCCGGTGCTGCGCGTATTCGAGGGCAGTGGCGGCATCGCCCTGGTGGATAGCTATCGCCGCGGCATCGTGGGCACCATGCCCGGCGCCGACTTGATCGAGGGCATCGTGGCGCTGTGGCGAGCCCTCCAGGCGGGCGACGAACAACGCATCTACGAATTGTCGCTGCCCATCTCATCATTGGTGGCGCTTCAGACCGGCCTCGACGGCTTCCTCGCGGTCGAAAAGTATCTCCTGGTCAAGCAGGGCGTGTTCAAGAACACGATCGTGCGCGGCCCGCGCAACTTTGAACTCGACGAGGAAACCCGCCAGGAAGTGGACCGGCTCTTCGATCGCGTGATGGCCGCCGTCAGAAGATAGGTTGGGGAGTCTATGATACCGTCCAGAGTTCGGCTGCAGACGGTTCTCGCTGTCATTGGCCTGGCCATCGGGGCGGCAGCGTCGCAGGCCGAGGTCGTGCGGATCGAGATCGCGAGCCGGGAGCTGTTCGCGAATGGACAGGCGTTCGGCTCGACCGGGGCGTACGAGCGGATCACCGGCAAGCTGCACTTCGAGGTCGATCCGGATCATCCGGCCAACCGGCACATCGTGGATATCTCGCTCGCGCCGCGCACGGCGAACGGCAAGGTGCCGTTCTCGGCCGACTTCTTCCTGCTCCAACCTGCCGACGCATCCCGCGGCAACGGCGCACTGCTGTATGACGTAAACAATCGCGGCAACAAGCTGGTCCTGCACGCGCTCAACGGTGTCGGCGGCAACAACCCCAGGACGCCCGCCGATGCCGGCAATGGTTTTCTCATGCGCCAGGGCTACGCGATCCTCTGGAGCGGCTGGAACGGCGACGTCTTGCCCGGCGGCGATCGACTCCAACTCGAACTGCCCGTCGCCACCAGCCCCAAGGGACCGGTTACCGGTCGTGTCTATGCCGAGATTTGCGTGGACAGGCTGGTGAAGTCGGCGCCGTTGGTGTGGGGCGGCACGCGCGTGTATCCCGCCGCTGACATCCACGAACGTAGCGCCGAGTTGACCATGCGCCCGCACCGGTCCGCCGAGCCGATCCTCGTCCCGCGCGACGCCTGGGCCTTCGCACGCGAGGAAGACGGCCGCGTTATTCCCGATCCGACGCACCTGTACGTGAAAGCGGGCTTTAAACCAGGCTGGTTGTACGACCTGGTATACACCGCTCGTGACCCGCGCGTGTCGGGTCTGGGCTTGGCGGCCGTGCGCGACGCCGTTTCGTTCTTCCGCTACGCCGCGACCACCGAAGGTTCGCTCGGCAATCCGCTGGCCGGCAGAATCCAGCGGGCGTACGGCTTCGGAATCTCGCAGTCGGGCCGTTTCCTGCAGGATCTGCTCTACCAGGATTTCAACGGCGACGAGCATCAGCGGACAGTGTTCGACGGCTGCTTCATCCACGTGGCAGCCGCCGGCCGTACGCTGCTCAACGAACGATTCGCCCAGATCACCCGGCACGGCAGCCAGCACGAGGAAAACCTTTATCCGACCGATGCGTTTCCCTTCACCACCGTACCCAGCGAAGATCCGCTGACCGGCCGTCGCGGCGACTGGCTGGCTCGTTCGCGTGCCTCGCGTCACCTGCCGAAGTTGATACTGACCGTCACGTCCACGGAATACTGGGGCCGTGGCGGCTCGCTCTTGCATACGGACGTCGAGGGCCGACGCGACGTCGAGCTCGACCCGGCCGTGCGGCTCTACCACATCGCCGGCGGCCATCACACGTTTTCCACGCCGGGCGACAAGGGGATCGCCGCTTACGCTCCCAACGGGTTGGATTACACGCCGTTGTTGCGCGCTCTACTGGTCTGCCTCGATGAGTGGGTGACCGCGGGGCGCGAGCCGCCGGCCAGCGCTTATCCGCGGATTGCCGACGGTACGCTCGTCTCGCTCGAAGAGTATCAAAGGATGTTCCCTGTTATCCCCGGCCTGTCGGTGCCGTCGGCCATGTACGTGCCGTTGCGGCTGGACCTCGGACCACGATACGCCACGCACGGTATCGCGGATTTCGTGCCGCCACGCGTCGGGCCGCCGTATCGGGTGCTGGTGCCTGCCGTCGACGCCGACGGCAACGAAACCGCCGGCGTGCGGCTGCCCCAGATCAGCGTGCCGTTGGCCACGTACACGGGGTGGAACGTCCGCGCCGAACCATTCGGCGCACCGGGCGCGCTAACCCGTTGGCAGGGGGCACAGTTCCCGTTGCCTCGCATGCGAGCCGCCGGTCCGGTCGAAGGTACGTCAGGAACATCCGCCATTACAGATCCACGGCCGTCCGTCCTGGAGCGTTATCCCACACGCGAGGCGTACATCATGAAGATTCGACGTGCGTGCGAAGAGTTGCGCGATCGCCGACTCATGCTCGACGAAGACATTGAACTCACCATCGAAAAACTCGCGGCCGCCTGGCCGTCGCAGTGACGGTGCACGCGTTTTGTGGTGCACGCTTCCAGCATGCATGTGCAGGCAGGATACCTGTGCGTGTTTAGCGTGCAAGAAAAAGCGTCGCGACGCGGGCAACTGGCCCCGTCCCACGCAGGACTCGACGTTTTCGCCCCCGAAGGGGCGCAGGTGAATAGCCGGCGGCGTGAGCCGCCGGTTCACGCCGGTCCCAGCAATTGTGTTCTACCCTCCGAAGAGCCCCAAAGGGGCGACAGAACACCGTGCCGATACAAGCGACCGCCCAGTTGATCCCATGCTTTGGCTGGCGGGCCGATTCCGGTTGTGACTGTCGCCCCTTCGGGGCTGATAGTCTTCGGAGGGACGCCAAACGGGGGCTGACGCCCCCGCCTACTGACCTTCGCCCCTGCGGGGCGAGAAGTGCCGCACGCTAAACACGTACGGATGCCTGCCCCACAAACACGTGCACCGCCGCCGGCTTCTTCACCAGCCCCCAGCCCCTCAATCTTGTTCTTCTGCTGAGAGGCTCAACCGGCCTTCTCGCGTGCTGTCGTCAAGAGCTGGCCCAACTCTCCCACGTTTTCCACGACGATGTCCGGCTGCAGTGCTGCGTTCGCCAAGTCTTCACGTCGCGTGCCACCGGAGAGTACGAGCACGCCGGTCACGCCGGCGGCACGGGCCAGCGCCATGTCCGTGTTGAGTCGATCGCCGACGACGGCCAACTCCGCCGGTTGTAATCCGTGCCGTTCGAGGACGGCCTGCACGATCAGGGGCGAAGGCTTGCCGAGCACGGCCTGTGGACGACGGCCCGTGGCTGCGTGCAGACACTCGCAGATCGAGCCGCAATCGACCAGTACCGTCGGCCGATCCGTGGGGCAGGTCTGATCGGGATGCGTGGCGATGAACGGCTTGCCTTGGCGGACCCACCAAGCGGCCTTGCCCAGCCGTTCGAACGTCAATCCGGTGTCGAAGCTGATCACTACCGCTTCGGGCTCCTCCTCACCGGCCACGATCGAATAGCCCGCCGCGGCGAACTCGCCGGCCAAGCTGGGCGTGCCCAGCACGTACAGCCGCCGAACCGACGGCATCTCCCGGCGCAGATAATCCAGTGTGGACAGTGCCGAGGTGTAGAGCTGGTCACGACTCGCTTCGATGCCCATGCCCTTGAGCTTGAGGAGGTATTCATCGACGCTGATCGAGCAGTTGTTCGTGATGAACGTGTGCTCGATGCCCAGCCGGCGCAGGCAGTCGAAAAACGCCGGCGTGAATGGAAACAGCGTCCGGCCCAGGTAAATCGTACCGTCCATGTCCAGGACCAGGTGACGGATGGACTTGAGCTTTGCGTGTGGCATAGTGAGCTATGAGCTGTGAGCTGTGAGCCAGATAACTGACATCCAATCGCTGACGGCCGAGAGCTGACAGCTGCCTATCAGCCTCCCGCCATACAGCCAAGATCGCGGGCCAGGGCGTTCATCTCCTCGATCATGGTCTCCAGGAGTTTTCTCGGCTTGTTCACCCACGGCGGCACGCCTTCTTCGGCCGGGCCGACGGTCGGCTCCCAGTCGGCCAGAGCCGTACGAGCTTGCTCCAGACCCGCGGCATACGCAGCGAACGCTTCCGTCGCCTTCAGCTTGTCCGAAGCACTCACCATCCCGTTGCGAACCAGCGCCTTGAGCGTCCACAGTGCCTCGAGGGCCTTGATGTACCCTTGTGTCACGCGGCTCTCGTGCAGGTACTGCGGAATCTGCATCTGCTCGGCGATCTTGACCGCACGATCGGCTCGCGCGACGTCGTCCGCGAGTTGCTCGGGCGTCTTGATGTCGCCCCAGGGCAGCGGATACACCTCCCAGAGTTCCTCGCCCAGGTTCGGCACCTTGCCTTCACGAAGCAGGATGGCCAGCTTGCCGGGAAAGTCACGCTGATGACCGGCCGGAAAATCGCTGCCGTAGATATCCCAGGCCACCGGTCCGTGTGCTTCAACCCAGTCGGCGAACAGCTTCGGTTCCGCATAGCCCTCGCGAACGGCATACGAAATCGCAAATTCGCGCGGCGATCGTCCCTTGGCGTTCCACAGCCATTCGGCCGCGGCTTCCGTGTTGAACCGCACATGGGCCAGCCGCGGCACGGCATAGCCGATGAAGCCCGAAAGCTTCTTGTCCACGAACTCGTTAATACGATAGTGCACGAACTGAGGGCAGGTGAACGGATGCCACGTGCCGACGTTCGCACACAAGTTCGGACACACGCCGACCCATCGGCCGCGGGCCGCCAGCTCGGCGAGATAAGGCCGAATCATGGGCTTTTCGCTGGCGTTGTACGTCCACAGGCTGTGATAGTACCAGATCTTCACCTCGGTCGGCAGCTCGGAGAAAATCCGCGGGTTGCTCTTCTCCGTCTCCTCGCTGGTGAGGATGCGAATGCCCAGGTCGGGCTGCGTTTCTCGCGCCTTCCTCCACGCGGCTACGATCGCCCGGGCCTCTAGAACGTTGCGATCTTCCCGGCGGCAGTCGTCACATTGGCAGCCCTTCTCGCCTTGCAGGTTCTCCGCCATCCACACATCCACTTCTCGCACGCCCGGCTCCGCACGCCAGAGAAGGAGCCACTCGGCCAGGATGTTCACGAACAGTGGATTCGAATAGCAGATCGAGCCCGCACGGCCATCCTTGCCCCGAAGCTCCGGATAGGCGTCGAACAGGCCCGAGCCCGAAAGCTGCTCCAGATGCAGCACGACGGGCACCGGATTGATCCCGTACGTTGGACCTTCGTCGATGATCTTGCGCTTCCCGCCCCCCAGGTTGATGACCGGCCGCTTGTTGGCGTCCACGCCGTTGTGAGCGATCTGCTCGTCGTAGTTGAGCTTGCGGTCGGACATCCAGCGCAGGTGGTTGTAGCTGTCGCCGCCCCACAGTCCGCGATCTTCCATGTCCGGCCAGTCGACGATGTTAGCTGCAGGTAGTGCGATGGTGTCGCCCTTACGGCCGGCCCGGATGAACTGCTGCAGCGTCTTGGCCGCGTAGTAGACGCCGCGCGGGCCGCCGCCGACCAACAACAAACCGTTGCCGTCTTCCTCGCGGCCAATCGTGTAGGCTTGATCGGCATGGGGCAGGACCGTGAGGCGCTCGGCCAGCGGCCCGCCGACGCGAAGCTTCACCGTGAACTTCTCCGCGGCGGCAGACGAGTGTTCGGCCCCGATGGCCTCTACCAATTCCTTGACCGCCTGGGACACCAGTGCATGCGACTCGCCCTCTGCCACGACGACGATCTGATCGGCGGGAACCAGCACCTGGCCGGCCAACTCGATTTGCTTGGGCAGCGGCACCAGATGGCGAACCCAGTCGCGGCTCGTGTTTTCGTCCATCCGCTCGGTCCGGACAGCCGCCGAAGCGATGGACGCCATCAGAAAGCAGGATGCAAGCCAGAGTCGCAAAGTTCCCGTCATTACAACACCTCGATCAGAATACAAAAACGCCCGTTCGGGCGGGCGGCCAGCGTAACATTCGGGCGGGAGGGTGTAAATCGCGGCTTCGCATTTGACGGGCGATGCGCCGACGCTATGTTGTCGGTATCCAGGATCCAAAAGGAGGAATTATGCGCAGCACGTCTCGAATGCACGCGTGGCAGATCGCTGTCGGCAGTGTCATGCTTATTGCGACACTGGCCGTGCAGGCACAATCGCCCGAGCCGGCACACATCCGTCTCTGGCCTGGCCGGGCTCCCGAAGCGGTGGGTGATGCGGAGAACGACACGCCGTGGATCACGCCGTACCTGCCGCCGACAGAGCGGGCCATGGGCACGGCCATCGTGGTTTGTCCGGGCGGCGGCTACGGTCATATCGCCATGGACCACGAAGGCCTCGCTGTCGCTCGTTGGCTGAATGACATCGGCGTGGCCGCGTTCGTGCTGAAATACCGGCATCGCAACACCGGCTACGGCCATCCCGCTCCCATGCTGGACGTGCAACGGGCCATTCGGGTCGTCCGATCGCGAGCGGCGGAGTGGAACCTCGATCCAGATCGCATCGGCGTGCTCGGCTTCTCGGCCGGGGGACACCTGGCATCCACCGCCGGTACGCACTTTACTCCCGGCGATCCGGCTGCGAACGATCCGGTTGAACGCGTGTCGTGCCGGCCCGACTTCATGGTGTTGATCTACCCGGTGATCTCGCTGGCGGAAGACTTCACGCACAAAGGCTCACGCCGCAACTTGCTGGGCGAGAATCCCGATCCGGCCCTGGTCGAGAATCTGTCCAACGAGCGTCAGGTAACGCCGCTCACGCCGCCCACGTTCCTGGTCCATACCGACGAGGACAAGGGCGTGCCCGTGGAGAACAGCCTCGCCTTCTATGCCGCGCTGCGCAAGGCCAAGGTGCCGGCAGAACTGCACGTGTTTGAAAAAGGTCCGCATGGCTTCGGTCTCGGCAAGCCCGACTTGGTCGCCTCGGCCTGGCCCCAACTCTGCGAAAAGTGGCTCCGCGCCCGCAATCTGCTCCGCGACACAGAAAAGTGACATCGTATGTCGGGGGGAGGGCGTCTCGTCCGCGTCGGGACCTAAAGTGCCTATTAATGTGCACGATACTGCGTTCAGCGAGCGACGGGGCTTGACCCCGCCGTCTCATTCCGCCGTCAGTTCGCATACCTTTTCGAAACGCGATGTGCGCGCAGGTGCCTGGGCCCCGTCGAACTGAGTCCGCCGGGTCAAGCCTGGCGGCTCGCGTTCTTCTTTGTCTTTCGCCGCGTCTCCGCGTCGCCGTGTCACCGCGTCAATCCTTCCCTCGCCACCCCGGTCCGCGTACCACGCGCCCGGGCAACGCGCCGGTGTGCTCGCCGTCGCGGATCACCTGCTCACCGTTGACGAACACGTGAGCCACGCCAGTCGCGTACTGGTGCGGCCGATCGAAAGTCGCGTTGTCGCGGACGGTGACCGGATCGAACACAACCACGTCGGCAAAGTATTCGGGGGCCAGTCGCCCGCGGTTACGGAGCTTGAGGTTGGCGGCGGGCAGCGACGTCAGCCGCCGAATCGCCTCTTCGAGCGGGATGAGCTTTTCGTCACGCACGTACTTGCCCAACAATCGAGCGAACGTGCCATATGTTCGCGGATGTCGGTTGCGTTTGAGGAACACGCCTTCGGCCGAGATTGATCCGCCGTCCGAGCAGAAGCTCATCCATGGTTGGCGAATCTGCTTGCGGATGTTGTCCTCGGACATGGAGAAGAACACGGCCGCGACGCGACTGTCGTCTTCGATCACCAGGTCCATGGCGACCTCCTCGGGCGGCTTGCCGCGGGCGGCGGCGACCTCGGCCAGCGACTTGCCCGTGAGCGGTTTGAGCGCATCCTGTTTGAAGCCGATGAGCAGGATGCCCTCCGGCCCGCCGGCCGACAGGTAGCCGTTGTCCCAGTCACGGCCCGGCTCGTTCATTTCCTTGCGGACGCGGGCCCGAGTCGCCGGATCCTTCAGCCGCTCGATCCACGCGCGATGTCCGCCTTCCTGCACCCACGGCGGCATGATCGCATCCAAACCCGTCGAGCTGGCGTGATACGTGTACATGTCAGCCGTGATCGCCAGACCTTGCTTGCGAGCCCGCTCGATCCGCTCGATTAGAGCGTCCAGCTTGTTCCAGTTGTATTGTCCGGATGCCTTGAGGTGATAGATCTCCGCTGCAATGCTCGCCTCGCGAGCGATGGTGAGGAACTCGTCGAACGCTTCGAGCAGCGTGTCGGCCTCGTTGCGGATGTGCGAGATGTACATCCCGCCGTATTCTGCAGCCACTTTGGCCAGCGCGATCAGTTCCTGCGTATCGGCATACGCCGCCGGCGAATAGATCAGCGACGACGCAACACCCATCGCGCCTTCTTCCATCGCCTGCCGCACCAGCATCTGCATCCGTCGGAGTTCGTCCTCGTTCGGTGGCCGATTGGCGTAGCCCAGCTCGTGAATGCGCACGGTGGTCGCGCCCACGAACGATGCGACGTTGCATGACACGCCGCGCCGCACCAGGTGGTCCAGGTACTCGCCCAGCGTGGTCCACGCGATCTCGTACTTGATGTCGCCTTGCTGCTCGAGATCCTCCTGCTTCATGGATTCGTTCCACGGTCCCATGGAACTGCCTTCGCCCATGACCTCGAGCGTGACGCCCTGGCGGATATCGCTTTGCGACCGGCCGTCCACCAGCAGGTCGTCGCCTGCCCAACTGAGCATGTTGATGAAGCCTGGTGCGACGGCCATGCCCGTGGCGTCGATTTCGACCGCCGCCCGCCCTGAGACGGCGGGGCTCACGGCCACGATGCGATCGCCGCTGATCCCGACGTCGCCGGGCTCGCCCGGCGAACCGCTGCCGTCGTACACCATGCCGTTTCGAATGAGAACGTCGTATCGGTGAGCCATGGTCAGAACCTCGTGCTCGATCTACGCATACGTGGACATGCTGTATCGGGACGTCAGGATACGCCCGCGCCGGTCGCCGGTATAGTGCTCGCTGGAAACTTGTTGCTGACCGCCACGGTGATCGCCGGGACGCCGTGCCGCCGGAGCGTTTTTGGGGGCGGCGGCCGGGGCAGAGGTCCCGCCGTCGGCTCGGTCTCCCCGGCCGACTTGGCTGGCGGCAATTCCGGCGTCGGATCGGGACGCGTCTGGCGGTCGTTTATCGGGCCTCAACGCGAGAGCCGGCGTCTGCGGAGCCTGCGAATGGCCGAAAGGCAAGCCGGACCGCTTTTGACGTGACATGCCCGGCCGGGCGATTACAATAACCCCTTTGGACAATTTAGACCGGACCCGTGTGTGCACGCTCCGGCGTGCACGTAGAGACAGGATGCTTGCTGCAACTTCCCGTTTGGCAGAGGAAAACACCATGATCAAGATTCTGGTCGCCGATCCGCTGGATCCGCAGGGAATGAAGATGATCGAGGCCGTCGAAGGCGTGACCGCGGACGTCAAAACGGGTCTCAAGGAAGACGAACTGGCGGCCATCGTCGGTGAGTACGACGGGATGATCATCCGCTCCGGCGTGAAGATCACCGCCAAGGTGCTGGCCAACCCCGGCAAGCTCAAGGCCATTGCCCGGGCGGGCGTGGGCGTGGACAACGTGGACATCGAGGCGGCGACCAAGGCAGGCATCCTGGTCATGAACACGCCGGACGCCAACACCATCAGCACCGCCGAGCAGACCATGGCGCTGATGCTCGCCCTGTCCCGACACGTTCCCAAGGCCGACGCTCATGTGCGGGCGGGCGAGTGGAATCGCAAGGCGTTCGTGGGGACGCAGTTGGCGGGCAAGACGCTGGGCATCATCGGCTTGGGCCGCGTGGGCACGGCGGTGGCCCGGCGGGCCCTGTCGTTCGAGATGAAGGTGATCGCCTTCGACCCGTTCTACTCGGGGCAGACCGCGCTGGACGGGCAGGTCGCCCTGGTCGATTCGCGCGACAAACTCTTCGCCCAGGCCGACTACATCACCATGCACACCAAGCTCAGCTCCGACACCAAGGAGATGATCAACAAGGCCAGCATCGCCAAGATGAAGGATGGTGTGCGGATCATCAACAGCTCGCGCGGCGGCGTGATCAACGAAGCCGACCTGGCCGAGGCGCTCAACAGCGGCAAAGTCGCGGGCGCGGCGCTGGACGTCTACTCCACCGAGCCGCCGGGCAAGGACAACCCGCTGCTGACCGCCAAGAATACAGTGCTCGCACCGCACCTGGGCGCTTCGACCGAAGAGGCCCAACTGGCCGTCACGCTGGATGCGGTGGAGATTCTGCTCAACTATTTGCTCAAGCAGGAGATTCGCTGGGCAGTCAACGTGGCCGGCATGCCGGCGCAGCTCAGCGATCGCGACAAGGCGTATCTCGATCTGGCCATGCGCATGGGCACCATCCTCGGCGCGGTCGGCTCGAGCGTCATCGAGCAGGTCCAGGTGACCACGTACGGTCCGCATCTGCCTCCGCTGATCGGCACGCTGCAGAAGCAGATCCTCGCTTCGCTGCTCAGCCCGTACTTCACCACCCGCATCAACGTGATCAACGTCGATGCGTTCGTGAAGGAACGCGGCATCAAGGTCGAGCAGCGGGCGGACCTGGCCACGTCGTCCAAGACCGACCGCGTGTCCGTGCGGCTCAACACCCGCGACGGCTTCAACGAGGTCGTGGGCGAGGTCGGCCCCGACGGCAAGCCTCGCATCATGGCCATCGACGGCTACGAGATGAACCTCGTGCCCGAAGGCCCCATGGTCATGATCTACAACGACGACGAACCCGGCGTCATCGGCCTGGTCGGGACGATCTTCGGCAAGCACAAGCTCAACATCGCCGACATGACGCTGTCGCGGCAGGCCAAGACGGCCATGATGGTGCTCAAGCTGGACGAGCCTATCCCCGACAACGTGCTCAAGGCGTTGGAGTCCACCAAGCCGCCGCTCAACCGCGTGCTCCCGGTGACGCTCCCCGCTCTCAACGGTCAGTGATCCCGATCGTCCCACTGCGCTAGCAAAGCGAGCGGCGGGGCTTGCCCCCGCCGACTCCTTCCGAATGGGACAGGTTTCCCTATCGGTTCGAGAAGAAGAGGCACCATTCCCTCAGTTCGCGAGGGAATGGTCCGCCTCACTTTTTGCGGAGAGAGGCCTTCTCTGATGGACGTGAGGTTTTTCCCCGTGCGGTTCGGCTTCTACTCAGCCATCCTTCTGGTTTCATGCCTGGTCGCCGGCTGTCAATCGTCCATGCCGACGGTGCCGCGGGTTGCCGGTGAATGGTGGACGGTAGCGCGCAATCCCGACCTGGGCGAGTTGAACGGCCCGCCGGAAGACGAGCCTCACGCCAAGCAACAGCCGGTTGATTTTGCCGTCTGGCAGGCGGCCGACGGTCCGTGGCAGCTTTGGTCCTGCATCCGCGGCACGAAATGCGGAGGCAAGAGCCGGCTGTTCTACGGCTGGGAAGGGGCGAAACTCACCGACGCTGACTGGACGCCCAAGGGCATCCGAATGCAGGCCGATCCCGGTGTCATGCACCGCGAAACGCTGGGCGGCCTCCAGGCGCCGTACGTTTTGCGTCACGCCGGCGAGTACCTCATGTTCTACGGCGATTGGGTCCATATCTGCATGGCCCGGAGTTCGGACGGCAAACACTTTGAGCGGTGCATCGCCCATACGGCTCCCGGCACTGAGGCCCGCACGGGCATGTTCAGCGAAGGGCCGGACGCCAACACGCGCGACGCCATGGTCGTCCGGATCGATGGGGTATGGCACTGCTATTACACTGCCCACCCGGGCAACGCGGGGGCGGTTTACTGCCGAACCTCGCGAGATCTGAAGACTTGGTCAGACTCGACCATCGTCGCCCGGGGCGGTAGTGCGGGAAGCGGACCCTACTCGGGCGAGTGCCCGCACGTCGTGTTCTATCGCGGCTACTGGTACCTGTTCCGCACGCAGAATTACGCGCATCCGCAGACCACTCGCGTGTACCGCTCGACTGACCCCATGGACTTCGGCATCGACACCGACGACAAGCTCGTGGCCGTGCTCGAAGTCGCTGCCCCGGAGGTCATTCACCACGACGGTGAGTGGTACATGGCGGCCCTCCTACCCGACCTCCAAGGGATTCGCATCGCCCGGTTGGAGTGGGTTGTGGATCCGGCGTCGGAGGTCGTAAGCCAGCCTCGTTGATTATAAGTCCATATCTGGAGAAGGGTTGCGGCGAAATACAGCCCTTTCATAGGAGAGCGTGGTGGCCCAATAGTGCCCCATGCGCTCGATTTTGGATCAATCCTATTGACGCCGGGGCCGAATTTGTGAAAAATAGCACGAACATTGTCCGATGAATTGCACGGGGGACTCCCCTGCAAGGCTCCGAGCGGACGAGGACTCGGAACCCAATTGAATGCCAGGCAGGTCTGATCAACTTCGGGCCGTGCCGATGATGCGCCTCTTGAAGCACCTTTGAGTCTGCAGCACGCGTTGGCGACATCAAGTCAGCGGTCCTGGGTAGGGCTTTTTTCCGCTCAGGGTTTGTGAAAAAAAGTACGATCAGCGGGTTCGGAGACCGACGGCATCTCGGGATGCGGTCGGGTTCGCGCCGAATCGCCGACGAAGGAGCGTGCTGCAGTGGCGGTGATACCGGACATCGATCCCATTCTGGACCGCTATCCCGGCGCGGGCCGGGACGCGTTGATCCCCATCCTTCAGGACGTGCAGGAACGCCACGGCTATCTCTCGGAAGAGGCCGTGGTCCGCATCGGCGAGCACCTGGGTCTGCCGAGCAGCAAGATCTACGGCGTCGCGACGTTCTACAACCAGTTCCGATTCCGGCCCAAGGGGCGTTACCACATCCAGGTGTGCCGCGGCACAGCGTGCCATGTAAAAGGCTCTCTAGCCGTGCTCGAAGCCGTCAAACGCGAGCTCCGGCTCGAGCCCGGCCAGACCACGCGCGACGGGCTGTTCAGCCTCGAGGTCGTCGCCTGCATGGGAGCGTGCGGGCTGGCCCCGGTGATCTGCATCAACGGCGAATTCCACGCGAAGTGCACCCCGAGAAAGCTCGCTCGCATCATAGCTGAGTGCCGGGAGAAGGAGCTCACCCATGTCGAATCATGAAGCCAACCCCGTCCGGTGCTGGCAGCGCATGCCCTGGCCGGCAGCCGAATTGATCCGCAATCTCGAAGCGGGACCGTTCGTGCAGGCCCGCGCTCAGGGCGAGAACGAATACAACGCCCTGGTGTCAAAGCTGCGCCGCGAATCGGTCGCCAAGCCCACGCTCTTCGTGGGCGCGGGCACTTGCGGATTGGGCGCCGGGGCGGCCAAGACACTGGCGACTGCGCGCGAGTACCTGGCCGCACACCAGGTGGACGCGGACATCGTCGAAGTCGGCTGCGTGGGGCTCTGCTCGGAGGAGCCCATCGTCGATGTGCAGCTTCCGGGCCGCACACGCATCAGCTTCGGCAACGTGACCAGCGAGAACGTCGCCGGCCTGCTCGAGCACGCGCTGGCCGGCCAGATTCCCGCCGACATGGTCCTCGGGCAGTATCGCCCGCAGAACGGCGAGGAAGTCTGGGATGACGTGCCCTTCATGGACGAACACCCGTTCATGCGCATGCAGCGCCGCGTCGTGCTCATCAACAGTGGCTTGATCGATCCCGGGAGCATCGACGAGTACATCGCTCGCGGCGGATATTCGGCACTGGCCAAGGCCCTCCGGACGCAGACGCCCGAGCAGGTCTGCGACACGGTCGAAACGTCCGGGCTCCGCGGGCGCGGCGGCGGCGGCTTCCCCACGGGCCGAAAGTGGAAATTCGCCCGCCAGACGCCCGGGACTGACAAGTACCTCATCTGCAACGCCGACGAAGGCGACCCCGGCGCGTTCATGGACCGCGCGGTGAGCGAGAGCGATCCGCATCGGCTGCTCGAGGGCATGGCCATTGCGGCGTACGCCATCGGCGCTTCGCACGCGTACATCTACATCCGGGCCGAGTACCCGCTGGCCATCCAGCGGCTCGAGAAGGCCATCGAGCAGGCGAAAGCGTACCGCTTGTTGGGCGACCGCATTCTCGGGACGGACTTCTCGCTGGACATTCGCATCAAGATGGGAGCCGGCGCGTTCGTGTGCGGCGAGGAGACCGCTCTCATCCACAGCATCGAAGGCCGACGCGGCATGCCTCGGCCGCGCCCGCCGTTCCCCGCGGCCTCCGGCTTGTTCGGCAAGCCCACGGTGATCAACAACGTTGAAACGTTGGCCAACCTGCCGCTCATCATCGAGAACGGGGCTGAGTGGTACGCGTCCATGGGCACCGAGGGCAGCAAGGGCACGAAAGTGTTCGCGCTGTCGGGCATGGTGCGCCGCACGGGCCTCGTCGAGATCCCCATGGGCACCACGCTGCGAGAGGTGGTCTTCGAGATCGGCGGCGGCGTGCCGGGCGGCCGCAAATGCAAGGCGGTGCAGATCGGCGGGCCGTCGGGCGGCTGCGTGCCCGAAGCCCATCTCGACATTCCCACCGACTATGAAGCCCTCCGCAAGTTCGGCACGATCATGGGTTCGGGCGGCCTGGTCGTGGTGGACGAGACGACCTGCATGGTCGATTTCGCCAAGTTCTTCATGGAGTTCATCCAGAGCGAATCGTGCGGCAAGTGCATCCCGTGCCGAGAGGGCACCCGCCGGATGCTGGAAATCCTCCAGGCCATCACGCGGCCTCGCCGCAAGGAGAACGGCACGGACGCCTTGCTGCGTTTCCAGGGCATCATGTACCTCAAGGAGCTCGGCGAAACCATCAAGAAGACCAGCTTGTGCGGCCTGGGGCAGACCGCGCCCAATCCGGTGCTGAGCACGCTGCAATGGTTCCGCGACGAATATGAGGCACACATCTATGACCGGCGCTGCCCGGCCGGGGCCTGCAAGGAACTGGTGGGGGCGCCCTGCCAGAACACCTGCCCGGCCGGCACGGAGGTCTGGCGCTATGTCGCTCATATCGCGCGGGGCGAATACAAGGAAGCCTACAAAGTCATCCGCGAAGCGTTGCCCTTCCCGTCGGTGTGCGCTCGCGTCTGTCATCACCCGTGCGAGTTCATGTGCCGGGCCGGTGTGACCGGCGGCGAGCCCATCGCCGTTCGCACGCTCAAGCGGTTCGTGGTCGATCGCGTTTCGGCCAACACCTACGCGCCGGACGTCAAACCCGCCGACCCCGACGGCCCGAAGATTGCGGTCATCGGCGCCGGCCCCTCGGGTCTGACCGCCGCCTATTACCTGGGCACCATGGGCTATGCCGTCACCGTCTTCGAACGCGAGGATCAGGCCGGCGGCATGCTCGCGGGCGCCATTCCCGAGTATCGTCTCTCGCGCAGCCAGTTGCGATACGAGATCGACCGGATGCTCGTGTCCAACGTCGAGCTGCGTTACAACCAGGTGCTCGGCCGCGACTTCACACTCGACGATCTGCTCGGCCCCATGGGCTTCAAGGCCGTCTACATCGCCACGGGCGCTCACCACAGCCGTCGCATGGGCGTGCCGGGCGAGGACGACGGATGCGAGGGCCTATTTACCGGCATCCAATTCCTCAAGGCCTACAACCTGCACGGCCGCGAGCTGGCCAAGGGACGCGTGGGCGTGGTCGGCGGAGGCAACTCGGCCATCGACGCCGCCCGCGTCGCGTTGCGGCAAAAGCGGGTGGACAAGGTCACCGTCTTCTACCGTCGCACGCAGGCCGAAATGCCCGCCTACAAGGAAGAGATCGACGCCGCCTGGGAGGAGAACATCGAGCTGCGCACGCTGGAAGCGCCGGTGCGCGTGCTTAGCCGGGACGGCAAGCTCACGGGTCTCGAGGTAGTCAGTTGCAAGCTGGGTGACCCTGACGGTTCGGGCCGCCGGAAGGCCACGCCTATCCCCGGTTCCGAGCACGTCTTCGAGCTGGACACGCTGATTGTGGCCATCAGCGAGCAGCCGGAGACCGAGGGCCTGGCCGGACTGGAGCTCAATCCCGACGGCACGCTGCGAGTTAACCCCGAGTCGATGGCCACAAGCCGACCCGGCGTGTTTGCCGGCGGCGACGTGGTGACCGGTCCCAACAGCGTGGTGGACGCCATCGCGGCCGGCAAGCGGGCCGCCCACATGATCGCCAACTATGTAAGCGGCCGACTCCTGCGGACGCTTCCCAAGGTCAAGTTGCCGAGTGTGTACGTCGAGCCTGTGGGATTCGACGACGAAGAGGAAGGCGAAAGCGCGTCGCGCGTCGAGCCGCCGTTGCTCACCGTCTCCAAACGCCGCAAGAACTTCGCCGAGGTGGAACTGTGCATCTCGGAGGAGGATGCGCGGCGTGAGGCCAGGCGATGCCTGCGCTGCGACCTGGAGTTCACGCAGCCGGTGTGATGTGGGGAAGTAGCGAAGACTGACGCAAAGACGCGGTGACGCGGCGAAAAAAACAGGAAGAGTGATACCGGCGCGGAAGTGATTCCGGGCCGGAATGCCAGGAAGAGGCTTGAAACATGATCCATGTCGAGATTGACGGCCGGCCGGTGCAAGCCAACGCGGGCGAGACGATTCTGAACGTGCTCGAACGCAACGGCGTCAACGTGCCGACGTTATGCCACCTCAAGGGACTGACGCCCACCGGGGCGTGCCGCATGTGCGTGGTGGAAGTCGAGGGCTCACCGACGCTCGTGCCCAGTTGCTCCTACCCGGTCGGGGCGGGCATGAAGATCCGAACTCGCACGCCCGAGGTGCTCAACGCCCGGCGCATGATCGTCGAGCTGTTGCTGAGCAACCATCCCGAAGACTGCCTGTACTGCGGGCGGAGCGGCAAGTGTGACCTGCAGAAGCTCGCCCAGGATCTGGGCGTGCGTCAGCGACGGTTCCGCGGGGCCAAGAGCGAGCGGGAAATGGACGTGTCCAGCCCGTCCATCACCCGCGATCCCGAAAAGTGCGTCCTGTGCGGCAAGTGCGTGCGGGTCTGCGAGGAGATCCAGGGCGTAGCGGCCATCGACTTCGTGGGCCGCGGGGCTCGGACGTTCGTCGGATGCGCGTTCGACAGAGGCCTGAACGTGTCGAGCTGCATCAATTGCGGTCAGTGCATCCTGGTCTGTCCGACCGGTGCCCTAACTGAACGCTCATACCTGAACGAGGTCATGGCCGCGCTGGCCGATCCCGGCAAGACGGTCGTGGTGCAGCACGCCCCGGCCGTCTCGGTTTCGCTGGCCGAGGAGTTCGGCATGCCAGCCGGCCAGGACGTGGACGGCAAGATGGTGGCGGCCTTGCGGCGGATCGGCTTCGCCCGCGTGTTCGATACATCGTTCGCTGCCGATCTGACCATCATGGAGGAAGGCTCGGAGCTCGTCCATCGCATCAAGACCGGCGGCGTGCTGCCCATGCTGACCAGTTGCTCGCCGGGATGGATCAAGTTCGTGGAGCAGTTCTACCCCGACTTCATCCCCAACGTCTCCACCTGCAAGAGTCCGCAGCAGATGATGGGGGCCGTCATCAAGAACTTCTGGGCTCAGCGCGAGGGCATCAGTCCCGCCGACGTGGTCAGCGTGTCGATCATGCCCTGCACGGCCAAGAAGTTCGAGTGCGGCCGCGAAGAGATGAGCCACCATCACGTGCCTGACGTGGATTACGTGCTGACCACGCGCGAATTGGGCGAACTGCTGAGGGTGTTCGGCGTCGATCTGACGGCCATGGAGCCCGAGACCGCCGACACGCCCTTCGGCGAGCGGACCAGCGCGGGCAAATTGTTCGGGGCCAGCGGCGGCGTGATGGAAGCGGCCATCCGCAGTGCCCATTTCCTGTTGACCGGTCGCGAGATGGCCGACCTGCGCATCGAGCCCCTGCGGGGCATGGACGGATGCAAGGAACTGCATACGGAGATTGACGGGGTCAAGATCGGAGCCGCCGTCGTCAGCGGGCTGGGCAACGCCCGCAAGCTGCTCGATTCCATCCGGGCGGGTCGCAGCGATCTGCAGTTCATCGAGGTGATGACCTGTCCGGGCGGCTGCATCGCCGGTGGTGGCCAGCCCCTGGGCGCTGACCCCGAATCGGTGCGGGCGCGCATGAGGGCTCTTTATCAGATCGACGAAAACGCTCCCGTGCGGGTCAGCCACAAGAACGAACACGTCAAGCGCCTTTACGACGAGTTCCTCGGCGCCCCGCTCGGCGAGAAGAGCCACCATCTGTTACATACGCGATACCAGCGCCGAAAGGTACTCGTGTGAATGAATGACGAATGACGAAATCAGGATGACGAATGGGCTATGAGCTGTGAGCTTTGAGCTATGAGCCGGAAAGAAGGATGACGAAGCACGAATGAATGACTGGGAGTGGATGATTTCACATCCTGTCTCGTCATTCGGATTTCATTCGTCATTCGTCATTCGGGCTTCGTCATTCCGTTTCGGGAGATGCCTATGAGCAACGAACAGACCATATTCGTGGTTGACGACGATCCGGACATTCTCGACCAGGTGAGCCTGATTCTGCAAAGTGACGGCTACCGGGTGATCACCGCGGGCGGCCAGAACGAAGCAGAAGAGATGCTCATGATGCACCGGCCGGATCTGGCGATTGTGGATCTGATGATGGAAGAACGCGATTCAGGCTTCACGCTCTGCCATGAGATCAAGAAGCTGTATCCGGGCACGCCGGTGATCTTGCTGACCTCGGTAAAGGCGGCAACCGGCATCTCGTTCGCAGCCACCACTGCCGAGCAGCAGTCGTGGGTCAAGGCAGATCGCATCATGGACAAGCCCGCGCGCCCCGAGCAGCTCAAGGCCGAAGTGCGGCGGCTCCTGGCCTCGGCCGCGGTCGCATCCGCCGCAACCACCGGCTGACCGAACGCGCCGAAACCAAAGCGAGCGGCGGGGTTTACCCCCGCCGACTCGTTGCGAGAGGGTGTGTACTCCGTGCTCGAAACGACGGGGAAGGTATGCTCCTCATTGAGATCGCGGGGAAAACACTCCTCAGTCGAACAAAGACCTCCGGGTTGAACCCGGAGGCTCGCGGGTTCGGACGCGACAGTTCGTGACGGGGAACACCGCAGTCAGACGTGGGCATGCCATGTCATCGACCTGTTTCGTCGAGACGATCAAGGAGCGCTGCCGGGTCTGCTACACGTGTGTGCGTGAGTGCCCGGCCAAGGCCATCCGCATCGCCGACGGCCAGGCCGAAGTCATCCCCGAACGCTGCATCGCCTGCGGCAACTGCGTGCGCGTGTGCAGCCAGAGCGCCAAGCAGGCCGCCAGTTCCGTCGAGCAGGTGTTGACGCTCCTGTCCGGCGACCAGCCCGTCGCGGCCATTCTCGCTCCCAGTTTCCCGGCCGAGTTCGGCGACACCGATTATCGCACACTCGTGGGCATGCTGCGGGCCGCCGGCTTCGACCTGGTTTGCGAAGTCGCATTCGGTGCCGATTTGGTCGCTCGCCAGTACGAACGGATCCTGGCCACCTGCAACGGCCGGCGCTTCATCTCGACCACCTGTCCGGCCATCGTGCACTACGTCGAGCGATATCATCCCGGTCTGGTCGACTCGCTGGCCCCGGTGGTGTCGCCCATGGTGGCCACCGCCCGCGTCCTGCATGCGATTCACGGGCCTGAGCTGCGGATCGTCTTCATCGGACCATGCATCGCCAAAAAGGCCGAGGCCATCAGCCCGCACCTGGCCGGCGACGTCGATGCCGCGTTGACCTACCTCGAACTGCGGCAGATGTTCGGCCTCCGCGATATCTTCCCGGCCGGCACGCCGCCCAGCGAGTTCGACCCGCCGCACTCCGGCACGGGCGGACTGTTCCCCATCAGTCGCGGCATGCTCCAGGCCGCCAACATTTCCGAGGATCTCATGACCGGCGAGGTCGTCGCCACTGAAGGCCGCAGCCACGTGCTGGAGGCCATCAAGGAGTTCGAATCAGGCGATCTCGGAGCCCGGTTGCTGGAAGCCCTTTGCTGTCACGGCTGCATCATGGGCGTGGGCATCAACGCCGACACGCCGTTGTTTCATCGCCGTCGTCGCGTCCGCGAGTACGTGTGCGGGCGGATGGCAGCGCTCGACCGGGATCAGTGGCGCAGCGATATCGAGCGGTTCGCGTCGCTCGACCTTCGCCGGACGTTCGCGCCGAACGACCAGCGCATGCCGGCTCCACAGCATGACGAGCTGACCGAAATCATGATCCGCATGGGCAAGCTGCGGCCCGAAGACGAGCTGAATTGCGGGGCGTGTGGCTACGAGACCTGCCGCGAACACGCGTTCGCGATCTTCAAGGGCCTGGCCGAGCACGAAATGTGTCTGCCCTATACCATCGATCAGCTCCGCAAGACCATCGCCCAACTCGCCAACACGCAGGAAGCGCTCATGCAGTCGGAGAAGCTGGCCAGCATGGGCCAGCTCGCCGCCGGCATCGCCCACGAGGTGAACAACCCGCTCGGCGTGGTGCTCATGTACGCCCACTTGCTCCTCAAGGAATGCGACGAGCACTCCCGCATCCGCGAAGCGCTGCAGACCATCGTCGAGCAGTCGGACCGCTGTAAGAAGATCGTGGCCGGACTTCTGAACTTCGCACGGCAGACCAAGGTCGTCCGTTACCCGGTCGAGATGCCCGATCTCGTACGGCGGGCTCTGGCGACGCTGACCGTGCCGCTCGGCATCTCCGTGCGGATCGAACAGCTTACCGATGATGTGACCGCCGAGCTCGATCGCGATCAGATCATCCAGGTGCTGACCAATCTCATCAGCAACGCAATCGCCGCCATGCCCACCGGCGGCGTGCTGACCATCCGCATCGAGGGCGATGCCCATTCGATCAAACTCAGTGTGTGCGATACAGGCGCGGGCATTCCCGAGCAGAACCTGTCGAAAATCTTCGAACCATTCTTCACCACCAAACCGATGGGCAAAGGCACGGGCCTGGGCCTGGCCGTAACGTACGGGATCGTCAAGATGCACTCCGGCGATATCCGGGTGCAATCGAACGCCGATCCGCGGGTTGGTCCCACCGGCACGACGTTCACGGTCATGCTGCCCCGCACGGGCGGCCCCTGAGGGCAAATGCAGTGGAAACACTCAGACTCCTGGTCACTGATGATGAAGCGGATATGCGGCGGGCCGTGGATTGGGCCCTGCGCGACTTCACCGTTCGCGTGCCAGACACGGGGACGGAAGCGGGGCTCGTCGTCGAACAAGCCGCGACCGGTGAGGAAGCCCTCGAGCGCGTCCGGACCGATGCTCCCGACATCCTTCTGCTCGATCACAAGCTGCCCGGCATCAGCGGCCTGGAAGTGCTCGATCAATTGGCCGGCCTGCAGTCCGACATGCTGACCATCATGATCACGGCTTACGCGTCCATTGAGACGGCCGTCATTGCCACTCGGCGCGGCGCGTACGACTTTCTCGCCAAGCCGTTTACGCCCGAAGAGCTCAAAAGCACCATCCGCAAGGCAATCATCCGTGTGATCCTGGCCAAGCAGGCTCGCCGGTTGGCTGAGGAAAACAAGCAGGTGCGGTTTCAGTTCATCCGCGTGCTGGGCCACGAGCTGAAATCGCCCTTGAGCGCGATCGACGGCTACCTGCAGATCATGGCCAGCCATGCCGTGGGCGAGGACATCAAAGCTTACGACCACGCCATCCAGCGATGCCGCACGCGCGTGGCCCAGATGCGCAAGCTCATCGCCGATCTGCTGGACATGACCCGCATCGAGTCGGGACTCAAGAATCGCGAAGTCACGCGAGTGGACGTGGCCGCTGTCGCGCGAAACGCGATTGAAACCATGACCGCCGACGCTGCCGCCCGAGATATCCGTATCACGCTGCACGATCAGGGTGTGGGGGAGATGACCGCCGATCCGCAAGAGCTGGAGATGATCTTCAACAACCTGGTTTCCAACGCGGTCAAGTACAACAAAGACGGCGGCAGTGTGGATGTGACGCTCTCGCGCGACGGTCACCGTGTCATCATACGCGTGAGCGATACGGGGATCGGCCTGACCAAGGAGGATGCGGCCAAGCTCTTTCGCGATTTCGTTCGCATTCGCGACGCCCGGACTCGAACGATTCTCGGCAGCGGCCTGGGCCTGTCCATCGTCCGCAAGCTTGCGCAGCTTTACGACGGCGACGCCAGCGTAACCAGCGAGCCGGGCGCAGGGAGCACGTTCACCGTGGTCCTAAACGATACGGCAGGGGTTCCTCAAGCCTCAGGTCTCAAGCCTCAGGTCTAACGCTTGAAGTTCGCTCACTTGCCCGCGTAATCGATGATGCGAGCGATCTCCGTACGCAGGTTGTGCCGGTGGACGATGCGATCGACGAAGCCCTTTTGCAGCGCGAACTCGGCAGACTGGAAGCCCTCGGGCAGTTTGGCCCGGATGGTGTTCTCGATCACGCGCGGACCGGCAAAGCCGATCATGGCACCCGGCTCGGCCAGATGAATGTCGCCCAGCGACGCGAAGCTCGCGGCCACGCCGGCGGTGGTGGGATCGGCCATCACCACGATGTACAGTCCGCCCGCGTCATCCAGCCGGGCCACCGCCGCAGAAGTCTTCGCCATCTGCACGAGCGAGACCATGCCTTCCTGCATGCGGGCGCCACCCGACGTGGTGACCACCACGAACGGGATGTTCTCGTCGGCCGCCCGCTCCAACCCGGCGGTGATCTTCTCGCCGACCACCGAGCCCATCGACGCCATGATGAAGAAGGGGTTCATGGCCGCCAGGATGACCGGTCGGCCACGGATGAACGCCTTGCCGACGACCACCGCCTCCGTCTCGCCGGTCTTCTCCTGGACCTCGCGCAACCGTTCCTTGTAGGTCAGCCGCTCCTTGAACTTGAGTGGATCGGTCGAGACCAGATCGGGCAGGAACTCCTCGAACGAGTCGGGATCGACGAGCTGGGCGATACGCGTGCGGGCCGAGATGCGGTGGTGATACCCGCACTCGGGGCACACGTACATGTTCTCCTCAAGCGCCTTCTGGAATACGGTGGCCTGGCACGACGGGCACGGCTGCCACACACCCTTGGGCACGTCCACCTTGTTGGCGGCTGCGCCGTTCGTTGGGGACCCGTTCGTCGGTTTCGTTGCTGGGCTGTCGTCGGCCAAGGTCGGTCTCCTCTTCTCCCATTCCGCGCGAGTAGCAGGGCTCACCCCCTGCGAACGGCGGGCAACCCGCCGATCTGTCCGGACTCGTTCCTCGCGCCCGGAGCGACGGTCTATCCAAATTTAGCTCCGCGCCAGAAACCTCGCTCCAAATTGGCGATTTTATACCCGTTTGGCCCTGCCAAGTCCACGTTTTCGCCCGGTGACGGCGCTGAGCCGCGGATGGGGGCGACCGGGCTCACGCTCAGACGCCGACGTGCATTCGAACCGCTTCCCAGAGCTTCCCCACGCCATGCCGGATGGGATCGGCGGCGGGCAGACCCGTACGGGCACCCAACTCGGCCACCGCGGCGTCGGCGTCGGCCGGTTCCATCCCCGCCGTGTTGACCGCGATCGCCACCACCTTGCCCGGGTGCAGCGGTGCAAGCATCCGCTCGTACAAGTCGATTTGCTGTTCGACCGGAGCTATCGGACAGTCCGGCCAACTGTTGTGGTGTTCCCGGCTCGGCCGATGCACCATGACCATGGCGTCGGGACAAGAACCGTGCAGCAGTGATAGCGTCACACCGGAGTAAGCCGGGTGCTCGAGCGAGCCCTGACCCTCGATGAACATGAGCGGGCGGTCCGCGGCACGCTCGACCAGCATCTCCACCGCCCCGGCCACGAAATCCGAGAGCACATGGTCGATGGCGATGCCCCAACCCTCGATCATGATGCCGGTCTGGCCGGTCGCCACGAACGCCGCGTCGACGCCGGCCGCCCGCGCGGCATTACGTAGCTCCAGTGCGGTCACCATCTTGCCTACGTTGCAGTCCGTGCCCACCAGGAGCACGCGGCGTGCCCGCGTCCCGCGAGCCAGGCCCCGGCCGATCCGCGTGATGTGGGCAAAGTCGCGAAGATCGTGCAACTGTGCCCCATGCTCGCGGGCCAGGCCCGCCAATCCGGCATCCTCTTTCAGCAGTGTGTGCAGCCCGCTGATGATGGATAGACCCCGCCGAAGGCCGTCCACCAAGTGTTGCCGCATCACCGGCGGCAGCGCCCCGCCCGTCGGGGCGATGCCGACTAGAATGGCATCCGGTCGCAACGCCGCGGCGTCTGCCACGCTGCCCACGATGGGAACGTCCTTGACGCCGGGGACGATCTCGCCCAGCGGCTTGCCCGCGTGTGCCGAATCCAGAATGCCTACCACGTCGTCCGGCCGGTAGCGCAATACGGAAACCGCCGTTTTCGAAGAGAACACGCCCAGGTGGCCTTCCGTGAGCAGCAGCATCCGGCGATAGTCGAGATTGAAGATCATCCTCCCATTGTCGTGAATTCCACCCTCGGCGTCCACGCCAAAACCGCCGAGGTGACCGATTCTGAGACACTCCGGGCCGGACGGTTCGATAACCGCGTCATCACGGCCCGGGGCAGGCCGTTTGCGGCAGTTTCTCGGGTCCGAACTTCAACTATGAGATGATGTCTTGATGGTGGAGTGCCCGCCGTTTTCCGATACAGGAGATGCCTGTCGAAATGCCGGTGGGAGCAAGGGCCAGAACGTCAGGATCAACCGATCGCATCCGTGCGCAAGCAGGGCGTCAGGTCCGACTTCGATCCAAGGAGCACACACGTGGATTTTCGAATGAAGATTGTCCTCGTCGCAGTCGCCCAGTTGCTGGTTCTGTCGGCGATTCTGTTCGGGGCTTACACGCGGGAAGCCAAGGAACAGGTTCGCCAGCAGTACATCGCGAAGGCTCGGAGTGTCCTCCTGACGGCCGAAGCCACCCGTGAGCAGATGGGTGCCAAGTGGAAGGGGGGCCTGTTCACGGCTCAACAACTGCGGGACTGGGGCGAAAAGGGCGAGACGGGAAAGATTCTCGACTCGGTTCCCGTGGTGACCGCCTGGCGGGCGGCCATGGCCAAGGCGGCCGAGGGCGGATACGAATTGAAGGTGCCCAAGCTCCACCCCCGCAACCCCCGCAACGAGCCCGATGAGCTGGAGGCCCGCGTGCTCGAAAAGCTCGCCAAGGAACAGCTGGACGAGCATTACGAGATCGACGAGGCCGCCAATACCATCCGTTATTTCCGCCCGGTCAGATTGACCGCCGAATGTCTGCTCTGCCACGGTGATCCCAAGATGTCGCAGGAACTGTGGGGCAACGACCAGGGGCTGGACCCCACCGGCGGCAAGATGGAAGGCTGGAAGGAAGGCGAAGTGCACGGGGCCTTCGAGATTGTGCAATCGCTCGACGGGGCCGACGCCGTGGTTCGGGCGTCCGTGCGCAAGGCGGTGGCGCTCGTCCTCGTGCTCGTGGGGCTGGCCGCCGTCATGCTGTACGCGGTGATGACCCGCGTTGTGGTTCGCAATCTGATCAAGCCCGTGCGCGCCATTGCCCGTGAGTTGAACGAAGGAGCGGAGCAGGTGAACGCGGCGGCCGGGCAGGTCGCCGACGCCAGCCAGATGCTCGCCGAGGGCGCAACCGAGCAGGCCGCCTCGCTTCAGCACGCCGCCGACGCCCTGCGAGAACTGGCGAGCATGGCCCGGACCAATGCCGAGTCGGCCGACCAGGTCAACTCGCAAGGCGAGCGGACGCGGGCCGCAGCGCAGAGCGGTGCACAGATTCTCGGGCAGTTGACCACGGCCATCGAGGCCATCAACGAATCGTCGGGGCGGGTGACGCAGATCATCAAGGTCATCGAGGAGATCGCGTTCCAGACCAACCTGCTGGCGCTCAACGCGGCCGTTGAGGCGGCTCGCGCGGGCCAGCACGGCAAAGGCTTCGCCGTCGTCGCCGAAGAGGTTCGGCGCCTGGCCCAGCGGGCGGCTACCGCTGCGGGTGAAACCGCTACGCTCATTCAGGCCTCCGTCGATCAGGCACGCGAGGGGGCCCGCGTCACGGAAGAAGTCAACCGCACGCTGACGGGCATCGTCGAGGACGTCAACACCGTTACCAACTTGGTGGCTCGCATCGCCCAGGCCAGCCGCGAGCAGGACCAGGGCGTTACACAACTCGACGAGGCGGTGGACCGGATGAACAGCGTCACGCAGCAGAACGCGTCGGCGGCGGAAGAATCCGCCGCGGCATCCCAGCAACTGTCGTCTCAGGCCCACGCCGTTCGCGACACCGTCGCCCGGCTCGTGCAGATCATCGGCGCCTGAGCAGACGCTCTCGAACGGTAAGTGTCCACATCGGGAGGCGGGCGTTTCGCCCGCCTCCGATTGCGCGAGACGCTCCTGCCGCGCGCCGCCATCAGGTTGTCCTGAAAGATGCTTCTTTCGCGGAAAGGCATCATGCCTGTCTATGAGGCGGGCGAGACGCCCGCCCCCCGGCCTTGCGGAAGCAACGTCGAGGGGCTATATCACTCCCGATGGCCTGGATCATTCTCATTGTGGCGGGTTTGTGCGAGGTCGGCTGGGCGATCGGAATGAAGTACTCTCAAGGCTTCACCCGGTTCTGGCCGTCGGTTTGGACACTGGTCGTGATGACGGTTAGCGTGGTCTTGCTCGCCCAGGCCATGCGAACGCTGCCGCTGGGCACGGCCTACGCCGTCTGGACCGGCATCGGAGTCGTCGGCACGGTCATTTACGGCATTTGGCGTTTCGCCGAACCGTGCGACGCCATCCGGCTGGTGTGCATCGGCTTGATCGTCGCCGGCATCGTCGGGCTGAAGCTGATCACTCACCCTTCTTGAGCCGGCAGGTTCGATGAACGTGCGGCAGGCTCAAGCGCAACTCGCATTCTTCGGCAGCTTGGTGACATAAAAAGGGCATAAAAGAAGACAACAGAGAGAACAGAGCCGCTCGACTCTGTTGCCTCCGTTGCCTTATGTCAAGAGATTGCTTGCGGGCCGGCTATGTTCAAGGCCGCGGCGTGTGGCCGGAGACGGGGGCCTGCGGCTCGGCTACAGGCGGCGGACTGTACGTGGGTTGGTCCACGCCCGGCTGGAGGCTGGCCACCGCGCCCTTGGGCACCGCGGGCAGCAGCCCTGCGCTGACCAATTGCCGAAGCGTGCCCGAGCCGTGGCGATTCCACTCCGACTGGTGCAGCACATGCAGCGCCAGCACATCGTAGAACGTCAACATGGGCGAAAAGTCGTTCACGAACGCTTCACTGGGCGGCATGGAGCCCTGCATGCGCGACAACAATCCCACGCGAGCGTGCGACAGCCCCAGCACGTGACCGAACTCGTGGGCCAGTACTCGCGGACAGGTGTCTCGCGCCTCCTTGCCCTCTGCCAGGAGGATCTTCATGGGCGAGACGAAGTATCCTTGCGAATCCCACTTCATGAACGTCACGCCGCCGCGGCCCAGCAGGGCGGGCGCGTCGGCCGGCAGATACTCGACGGGAACGACCACGGTGCCGCGGCCTGCCTTGGGAACCGCTCCGACCGACAGCTCGGCGCTCACCGCTCCGCGCGTCCAGTCGATTACGCGATCAGCCACGAAGCGTGTGTATTCCTCAACCGCCGCGCTGGGCGGATTGGGCACGTGCAAAATGAGCTTGGTACCCGGTCGCCAGCGCCGCAGGCCGCCGTCCAGATCGGTATCGCCGCCGGTATCCGAGAGCGGCCCCGTGCGAGCCAGAAGCGCTCCCAGCACGTCGGGAGCGGTCGAGCCCGCGATGACGTTGAACTCACTGGTCGAGCCGGCAATGGTGGCCGTCGCGCTCATGACCCAGCCGGCCGGCACGTCGTTGCGGTTGACCACGAATCGGCCGCGTGCGTCGGCGGTCATCGTCTTGAGGTAGCGCGACGCCTCGCCAGCCTTGTCCAGATACAGTTCGATGACCGCGCCGGGATCGGCCATGCACTCGACCGCCTCATCGTCGATGGTCAGCGGCGTGGGCACCAATGGATCCAGATGCAGCGGGCCGCGGTAGATCGGCCGCATGCCGTTGCCCTCGAACAGGCATTGACTGGCCTTCACCTTGCCACCGTCGCGAGCATCCATGCAGCCGATCCCGCTGTAGCGGTTTCCGGCAAACAGGCAGATCTTGAAGTCGCCCGACGACCGGCCACGCAGGCTGACACCATGACCTTGGTTGCGCGTGAACTTCGACCCGGCCGCCCGTATGGAGCATTGCTCGAACAGGATGACGCCGTAGTCCCGATTGGCATCGATGTGGGCGCCTTCGAGCATGAGCGAAGCGTGGTTCTGCATCTCGATGCCGCGGCTGCCATGCTCGCGAACTTGCGTGAACCGTAGTTGGGCGGCGGCGTGGCCGGTAAGGAACAGGCCGAAACGCTCGCCGTCTTCGAACAGGCAGGCCCGGGCGTCCAGGCGGGCTGATTCGCTCACGTCGGCGTTGGCAAAGCGAGCGCCGGTCAGCGCACAGCCGTCCAACTCGGCGCGGGCCTGGCCGGTCAGCACCAGGTTCCAATGGCCGTTATGCTTGAATCGAGAACGGTCGGCTTGAACCGACGCCTGTTCGAACGCCGCCACGGCCGATTGCTGGCACTCAGCGATTTCCACCGACTTCAGCACGGCGGTGGACTTGCCGTGAATTTCGAGCCCGTGCGTCCGGGCAGCGCGGAGGCGGCAATGGTCCAGCTCGAGCCGCGACTCGCCGAAAAGCGCGATGGCGGGGCCCGGGCTGTCGAGAAGGATGACGTTCTCCAGAACGGCCCGGCCTTGCTCCTTGAGGAGGATGGCACGCTGACCTCCGCCCCGAATGGTCAGATTGGATAGTCCGAGCCAGGCATCATGGCCGATAATAAAGCCGGCATCGGGCACGCCGGAAGCATCGAGTGTCAGATCACGGCCGCTCGGGCCTTCAATCCGATCCTTGCCCGCCTGGGTGGCAGGGGGGATGACCGTCTCGGGCAGCGCGAGCGTGGTGCTGCGGCCAAAGACGGTCGGGTCGAACCGAATGACGTTGTCGCGGGGATCGCGTGCTGCCAGGGCCAGCGCTGCGGTAAGCGTGATTTTGCCGGAATTGCCGGCATCGGCCTGAGCACTGTTGACAATGATGGGGTGTCCGGCCGAGTCGGCCCGCGAGACGGCGGGCCAGCGCATGGATTCACTGAGGCCCACGGGCAGCAGGCAAATCACTGTCGCCAGCAGGGCACTCCCGGCGCGGGCGGGACTGCGGCACCGTCCTCGGATCGTTCGCGGCATCAGGCTCAGTTTCCTCGGCTCGTCCCGACGAACCGGTGACGACGAACTGCCTGGCGTATCGTGAATGCCGTCCTCCTGCACGACAGTTCGCGTTCCGCCGGTCCGCGTACGCCGCCCCGGCGCTCCGGGCCTCCATGCCGCTGGTTAAGGTATCGGTCGTAACCACACGACCGCTTGAAACTCAGGATGGCACTCGCGGCTGGGCCGGCCCGCTCACCGATTCCGGGCTCTGCATGTGTATAGAGCGGCACGTTGGCAAAACGCAGCTCAACATGCTCCAGCAAAGTCCGATAATGACGTCCTGTTCGCGCCCATGACGGAAACCGGTATTCTCGAATGTTGACACTCTCGGTTGATTGTCTAGTTGGCTGTGGACTCTGCCTCGTTCGCGAGGAAGAATCAACCGACATGTTGTCGTGCGAGGGGGGGCTGCTGCCGTCAGAGCCATGCAGCAGTCATACAGAGAGTTGCTCCAGCTCCTCTGAGACAGAAAGGGAGGAGGACCATGAAAAGTCTGCGCTCGAGTAGCGCGGCGATCATGCTCGTTGCCGTACTGGCTTGCGGGCAATGGGCCGGCGCCGCGCCGGTAGGTCTGTTGGAGTCCGTCGATGTACAAGTCTTGCAGGGTGGGCAGTCGTTGTTTCACTTCACGAACGTGTCCACCGTCGGCAGTCTGAACGGGCAGGACATCTATCTCGGAACACTGTCCAACGGCACCATTGCGTCGTTGCGAATCATCGCCGACCAGGCCGGGACGGCCGAGGTCGAAGACCGATGGATGCAGTTTACCATCCGGGGCACCGACGCCAACGGCGCCGGCGCCAATCTGTTCAATCCGGATCTCGACGGACCGATTGAAGTCAAACTGACGAACATGAAGTTCAGCAACGTGGACGGCGTGAATGGAAATCGCGTCGCGCCGTTCAAACCGGGGGAGTATGTTCCCTATCCACTGACCGAGTTGCCGTTCTTCTATCTCCTCGACGAGTATCGCGGCTTCGTGAACCTGCCTGGTTCCGAGAAGTATTCACCGGGCGAGGCGCCACCCTACAACCTAGGCGGTGGCGCATGGCCGAGCGTGCAGGTGCCCATGCGCATATGGGCCGATCCCGCCTGGGGATACGGTTTCACGCAGGTTGACAACGGCCATCTGACCGGCTTCGAGCTGAGTGGAATCCCTGATTTCGGTGGCACTGGCGTGTCACGCGATGGCGCTTTAGCCCTTACGCCGGTGCTGGATTCGCCGGCGTGGCCGAACTACTTCGGCGTCACGTCGGTTCCCGCGGTGGAGGATCGCGGATTCGTTTCGGAGATCGGCATCGATCTGAATTTCCGCGGCTACATCGTGCCCGAGCCGGCCACGCTGTTGCTTCTGCTTGCCCCGATGTTCGTGTGGCGTGCGCATCGGACGCGCGAAAGACTGGCCGCAAGTTGAGCGTGGCGGTGATTCTCGCTCGGCAAGCCGTCACGAGCGTTGGTTCGTGACGGCTTTTTTGATGGCGCAACGTTCGTCAGGCACTTGCCTGACCGAGTCCTGGGTGTTTGTTCGATTGAGGTGGTTGGAAAACAACTTATCCCAGTGATATAATCACCCGACGCGAACGCAGTTCTCTCGCATTAAGTCCCCATCGGGACGGCATCGGATTTTCCCGTCCCTGTGGGGTTGAAATTCGTCGCCGGCAGTTCAAGGATCGAGATGTCCGGTGAGCGCATGTAAGCCAGAAAGGACCATAGCCCGCGCAGGAGGCTATTTCATCATGACCGAGCGAAATGAACACGAACCGATGGGTGAGGAGACCGGGGCATCCTCGAGTTCGGCCAAGTCGCTGCCTCGAAAAGCCGCTTCCTCCGTCACCCCCAGGTCGCTGCCGCCCTGGCGAGTGATTCTGCATAACGACAACGTCAACTACATTGACGACGTGGTCAAGGTGCTCCAGAAGCTCACGCCGCTGACCAAGGAAGACGCGGTTTCGCGCGTCATGGAAGCGCAGAATCAGGGGCTCTCCCTGTTGCTGGTCACGCATCAGGAGCGGGCCGAGCTTTATGTCGAGCAGTTCGCGTCTTGCAACATCAAGGTGACGGCCGAGCCGGCGACGTAATCCCCATCACCACAATATTGCACAACACGACCGAACGGCGGGGTCCTTGCCCCGCCGTTTTCATGCGCGGTTCCGCTATTCAAGGATTTCTCATCGCGGCGAAAGCCGGATTAAACAGGAGATAACAAAGGTTACGGGGAAGTGAAGTCTTCAACTCTTGCCTCCGTTTCCTCATGCACACGTTCAGGCGGCCGTAATTCGGACACGTATTTGTTCTCAGTGCAGAACGAGCTTTCGGGCAGCGGTGACGATTTGGTTGACGCCAGGCAGGGAGTGCTGCTCGGCGGTGCGGGCGGCGGGGATAGGCCAGGGTTCGGCATACACACGAGCGCTGTGCACGGGCGTGCCGGCGGTCGAGGCGACTTGGGCGATGATCTCGCTGCCGAAGCCCGCGAAACCCTGTCCTTCCTCGAGCACGAGCAAGCGGCCCGTGTGTTGAACGGATTGCATCACCGGACGGATGTCGAACGGATACAACTGCGTGGGGATGAGCAGTTCGCAGTTAAGGTCTTCGTGCTCGGCGAGCTGTGCGGCAGCGGTTTCGGCCAGCGATACCATTCCGCCGTAAGCGACGATGGTCAACTGACAATCGCCGGCGGGCCGAATCCGGACCGTCGGAAACGCAGCGTCGGTGCACGTCAGCTCACAGCCCGGCGGGGGGGTACCATCGCTCTTCTGCGCATAAAGCAGCTTGTTCTCGATCACCAGCGTGGGCAAATCGTTCTCAGCCAGCAAGCGGCGATACAAGAGCTTCGGACAATATCGATGCGTCAGCGCGAGCACGCGTGTGCCGGGCACACCGAGCAGATGCTTTTCGAGGCTTTGGCTGTGCGTGGGGCCGTAGCCGCGATATCCACCCATAGGCGTGCGGACAATCAGCGGCACGCTCACCTGATCGTTGTACATCCATGCGAATTTGGCGGCATGGTTGACGATCTGGTCGAAGGCGAGCGTGATGAAGTCGCCGAACATGATTTCCACGACCGGCCGCCAGCCGGCCAGGGCCAGACCGTTGCCCATACCGACGATCGCCGCCTCGCTGATGGGCGTGTTGCGGACACGATCGGGGAACCGGCTGCTCAGTCGGGCAGTGACTTTGAACGCGCCGCCGTAAGGGTCGCACACATCCTCGCCGAGCAGGATGACGCGCTCGTCGCCGGATAACGCTTCGGCCAGCGCCTCGCGGATCGCATCGTTGATTCGCTGCGGTGCGAAGCTCAGGCTCTTCCAGACCAGCGACGCGCGATCCGCGACCGGCGTGGTGGGCACGATCGTGGCCGGCTCCGCCGCGAGTGCGGTGTCGATGGCAGCCTCGCAACGCCGATCGATCTCGGCGAGCATCTCGCGAACCTCCGGCGAATCGGTCGCCAGGACGCGGTTGAGCGGGTCGCGAGCTGCTGCGGCCGCCACTACGCCGGGGTCGCGCGTGTCATCGCCTTTGGAGTGCGACTTCAGCCGCTGCGTGCGCACGTGCAGCAGGTAGGGACGACGCAGTTCGCGAACCTGGCGAATCGCTTCGCCCGCCTGCTCGATCAAATCCGCGGGGTCTTCGGTGCTCGTTCGGCACCATTCGATATCGAACGCCTCCGCCCGTCCGGCGATGGTGCCGGCCAGGGACTGAGCCCGCTCGGTGGACTGGGCGATGCCGTTGTCCTCTACCACGATTAGCAGAGGCAACTCCCACTTGGCGGCGATGTTGAGCGATTCGTAGAGCACGCCCTCGCCGAGCGTGCCGTCGCCCACGAAGACGACGGCGATCCGTTCGCCGCCGCGGAGCTTCTGGGCCATGGCCAAGCCCGTGGCGACGGGGACGATGCCGCCCTGAATGCCGTTGGAGAAGAAGCCGTCGCGGCAGAGGTGCTGGCTGCCGCCGCGTCCGCCGCACACGCCGGTCACGCGTCCCATTACCTCGGCCAGCAGCCCCTCGACGTCGTCGGTGAACGCCAGATAGTGGCCGTGGCCTCGGTGGTTGCTAAACAGGTAGTCGCCCGGCCCCAGATGCGCGGCGACGGCAACGCCTACCCATTCCTGGCCGATGCACGTGTGCACCGTGCCGGAAATTTTTCCCTGCGAGTACAGCTCCAGCAGCCGTTCTTCCGTTCGTCGAATGCAGAGGGCCTTTTTCAGAAGCGTCGAGGGAATCTGCCCGGCACTTTGGCCGCTCATGGGCGCCGGTTGTGGGGCAGGCGATTCGGTCAGGAGTGAGCCCGAGCCACTGTGCAGGCCGGCCATGCCGGGATCCGAGGCCCGACCGCTCGGCCTTCGCCGTTGCCGACTGACTGAATTTCGTGTCTCGACGATCTCTGCGATCCGCGCGTGCATGCTCTTGTTATCGGCTATTCCTCGTCACGGATACGCGTTAGGACGGCACTCCTTGCTCTTTCCTAGCAGGCGGGTAGGGCTGATAACCTAGTTCGGGGTCGGCTTAGAGCGGGATTTTCACCCGGAGCGGGTGTTGGGTGGCTCGCCAACTGGGCGGTGTTATAATATGCGCACCGGCGGGCTTATCCCTAGGCACCGCGCCTTCGGGAGCCGGCATTACCGATCCGCAAGGAAAAATCGCCCAGATTTCAGGGTCGATATCCCGTTCGGTCCACGAATGTAAGGATGAGGAGGAGACAGGGCCTGTGGTCCGCGCCGACGGAGGCCTTACGCTGGTTCGGCCCAGGTCCGAAAAAAGGGCATCCGTTTCAGGAGGAGGAGCGGTCATCACGACACCGTCGTGAAACTCACCCCCAAGGTTCTGGCTCGCTTCGATGACGCTTACCGGGGACAGCGGTGGTGGGGTGACCGGCCCATCATGAACCCATCCAGCGCATCCAGATCAGCCGGCGTTCCCGACCCCGCCGTGGAGTCGGTCCCGCGCCTGGTCGGCCAGAGTGAGCCGATGTTGAAGCTCGCGGCGAGGATCGCCGCGGTCAGCGCCCGCAATTCGACGGTGCTCATTCGCGGCGAATCCGGCGTCGGCAAGGAGCTGGTGGCCCAGCAGATTCACGCCGCCAGTCGTCGAGCCGCCGGACCGTTCGTGGCGGTGGACTGCACGACCCTTCGCGACACGCTGTTCGAGTCGCAACTGTTCGGTCACGTGAAAGGCGCGTTTACGGGGGCCGATCATCCTACGCTCGGTTTCTGGCGAGCGGCGGACGGCGGCACGCTGTTCCTCGATGAGATCGGCGAGTTGAGCCTGTCCATGCAGGCGAAGCTTCTGCGGGGCCTGCAGGATCGGGCTATTGTGCCGGTTGGCGGCGTGGAACCCATTCCCGTCAACGTACGGATCATTGCCGCCACACATCGCAATCTCGAAGAGATGGTCCGCCGCGGTGAGTTCCGCGAGGATCTGTACTTCCGTCTGAAGGTGGTGCGGCTCGACGTTCCGCCGCTTCGGGAACGCATGTCGGACGTGCCGAGCCTCGCCCGTTACTTCCTCGCTCGGCTGTCGGCGTTGTACGAGGAGCCGCCCAAGCAGTTCGACGCCTCGGCGATCGAGGCCATGACCGCGTACACGTGGCCCGGCAACGTGCGGGAACTGGCGAATGCCGTCGAGTACGCATACGTGTTGGCTCCCGGCGAGATTCTGACCGCAGCCGATCTGCCGGACGAAGTCCGGCTCGCCGCGGCTCAGCGTCAGTCGTCCGCCGGCGATGCGATCGTGCCGCTCGACGTCGCGGAGCGGGCTCTCATCCTGCGAGCGCTGACGGCCACGCAGGGCAACCAGGCCCGTGCCGCCCGGCTGCTCAAGATCGAACGCCGTCGGCTGTACCGCAAAGTGCGCCAGTACAACCTGCAGCCTTTCACCATCCGCCGCGTCTCGCCGCACGAACGCACCGCCTGACTCGTCGCCGTTCTTTCCGCAGTTGCGTCGCTTCTTGCGCTCACTTTTCGCTTCTTCTTGGCCGATGCAGATGCATCGCAAACTCAGTTCGCGATCATCGTGCGCGTGCGGTCCAAGCACTTCGGTTTCCCAGTTCCATGTCGGAACCAAGTTCCATCATGGCACTGGTGTCGTAGAGCACACGAAATACCGTGGCTTACACTACGGCACGGAAGTCTTGGTACCGAAATGGTACTGTCCCGCTCGTCGCTCGCCATGCATGCCCTGATCAGTATTAACGCTCCATCCTTTGATTGGTGCGATGTTTAAGGTGATTCCTCGGGCTGACCAGATCTCTTGGCATGTGATCTGCCCTATGACACGAGCCCAAAGTCCTGCGGCGCATGGCCGACGGACTGGGTGGAGAGTATCGCGTCAACCTCGTTCGGCGGCGTGTCATCCTCTGCCGATCCGTCGCACGACGGGACAGGACCGTGCGAACTGCGGTTGTCGCAGGTGGGGAAGGTATGGAAGTCCTCGTCGTCGTTCTGTGTGGGGCCGTTCACGTCGGACTCGCCCGCGCTTCCGTCCGCCAGGGTTGGAGCGTTCTCGCCGTGAGCCGTGCCGTTCAGGCCATGCGCGAGATTCGCGACCGCTCGCCGCGATTGGTGGTCGTGCAAGTCTCGTTGTCGAGCGAAGAGCCCATCAAATTGATTCGCCTGTTGCGGCAATGCTCGCAGCCGGTGCTCATTGTGGCGGCGGCCAACTCGCATCGCGACCAGTTGGAAAGGCTGGTGCGGGATGCGGGGGCCACCTGCTACTTGCCTTCGAGCGAGGATGATCAGGTCGTCCAGACCGTGGCCAGCATGCTCGGCTACGTGCCCACACAGGTTGCGACCGGTACGACCAACGGACCGGTTGCCAGTCTTCAGCCGCCTGGTCGCCTGAATCGGCGGACGGGCAAGCCGGCTGGTCGATGAGCGCCCGCCGCGGCCCGTGCGGCGCAGGCATCTTGCCTGACGAAGCCTGTTGGAGGCTGGGCCACGATGGCGAGGGGAGAAATCGAAAGAACTCCCGCCTGGACACGCTGGAGAGCCAGGATGCCGGCCGATCGACAGGGCCGGCCCTTGCAGGAGAAAGAGGAGGAGTGGGATGCCGACGGCAAGTATCACGTCCGTCAACGGAACTCGGCGACATCGTCTGATCTGGTCTAAGCCCCCCGATTGTCGCCCGGTCAAAGCGCCGTGGTTCACCGCCCGCGAGTGGCGCAATCTGCGGGTGATGTTTCGCGAACCCCTGGAGTACATCGATCACGACCTGTTCGCCAAGCCTTGGGCTGAGAGCCTGGTCTTCGGCGGCCCGGCTGTGCTCGTGCCCGGCGAGGCCCGGTTTACCGACAACGGTGACGAATCGGTGTGCGGGCTGAATACGCTGTCGTTGGCGGAAACGCCGACGGCAGCCCAGGAAACGCTGCTGTTTCAGCGGCTGAACTACGCTCGCATGCGGCTGGCTCGCCTCGCCTGCCAGTACGTCCAGGAGGGACTGGCTCCCGAAGCGCTTCGGGAGATGCTGGCCTGGCATCGCCGGGCGACGGACATTCGCGAGCTGCTGGCGCGGTTGTCGCTGACGCTCGTTCCCGCCATGGCCAAGCAGAGCCGGTTCCAGAACCTCGATTTCAACGAGCTGATCAGCGAGGGTAACTGTGCCCTGTTGCGGGCGATCATGACGTTCGATTGCGCGCGGGGTTACCGGTTCAGCACCTACGCCTGCCGGGCCATCCTCAAGAGCTTTGCCCGCGTGATTCTGCGGACGACGCGGTATCGCAATCGTTTTCCCGTGGAGTTCGATCCCGACCAGGAACGCTGCAACGTCCTGGAGGGTCGGCGTGACGATCAGCATGCCGCCTGCGTGCAGGAACTGCGTATCATGCTGGCCCAGAACCGGGCCCGTCTGACGGACATCGAGCAGAAGGTCATTCGCGAACGCTTCGCCCTCAATGCGGAGGAGCCGGCGACGCCCAAGACGCTCGACGAGATCGGCGAGATGATCGGCGTGACCAAGGAGCGCGTGCGGCAGATCCAGAACAAGGCCCTGCGCAAGCTGCGTCACGACATGGAGAAGAATTACCTGGCCGCCTGACCGAGCACCGATACGCCGGCAGACATCGCGAGACGCCGTCACTCGCCGGAGCATGCGAATCTGGTGAGCGACGGCGTCATTCGTCAAGCATGCGGATGCGTTCGGCGTGCCGACCGCCCGAGAAAGGCGTGGCCAGCCAGAGTTCGACCATCTCCAGCGCCGCTTCCAGCGAGATCATCCGCTGGCCGAGCGACATAATATTGGCGTCATTGTGTTCGCGCGACAGTCGGGCCGAGCGGAGGTCCCAGCACAGCGCGCAGCGCACGCCTTTCACGCGGTTGGCGGCCATCGCTTCGCCGTTGCCCGATCCGCCCAGAACGATACCGCGGTCTACTTCGCCGGCCGCGACGGCCAACGCCACGGGTCGAATGAACACGGGGTAGTCGCAGGCTTCGCGACTGTACGTGCCCATGTCGATCACCTCGTGCCCCAGTCGCTCGAGTAGGGCGCGGATGCTTTCCTTGTAGTCAAACCCGGCATGATCCGAACCGATGGCGATTCGCATGTTACGCGGCTCTCAATAAAAGGCTATGAGCTATGGGCTATAAGCCATACATTAGGCTGACAGCTGACCGCTGATAGCTGACAGCTCTTTGATCATAGCTCCGACTCGGGACGGCCCAGCGGCTGCAGCGGACCGAGCAGTTCGTCCGTGCTCGGCTCTTCCCACCTCAGGTCAGCGTCGATGGCTCGGCTTTCACACAATTTGTACAGAATGGCGACCACCGTTCCGTACGGGATCCCCAGCCCCTGCAATTGCCCGTTCGCATCGGTACGCAGTTCGTGACCCAGGAACTTGGTCAGGACGGGGACGGACAAGGGCGAGAAGTAAGGCCCCAATGTCTTGGCCGGATCTTTCTTGAGGATCGCGAGCATGGTGTCGCCGGCCTTGGCCGAGATGGTCACCGGGCCGTCGGGCTCCGCGTACAGCAACGGAGGCTTGCAGAACATTTGGTCGCCGCCGATCATCGCGATGCGCGGCGCTTTCGTCCGGCGGGCATAGATCATGGGGCGGCCCTGCGACGGGACGACTTCCAGGAGGAAGTTGGCGGGATCCGCACCCACCACGACCTGCACCACCGAACGCGGGTCCAGCATCCGTAGGGCCTCGTAGGCCAGGATGCGCACCTGTGCGTCCTGGCCATCGAGCAATTCGCGGAGTGTGTCGGCGGCTCGGGCGGGCATCTTGCACTCACCCAGTTCGCGAATTGCCTGATAACGCAGAGGACTGCGCTCGTCTTTGGCGTGGTGGATAATGACGTCCACCGCCGCGGGATCCCCCAGACGAAGCCCGGTCAGAGCGGCGGCGAAGTTCACCTGGCGATTCGTGTGGGCGTACAGCGGACGGATGAACTCGATGCATCCTTTGCCGATCCCTTCCAGCGACAGGGCGATCTCGCGATGCGGCGCATCGGGCTGGCTCAACTCGGCGGCCAGGAGCCTCGCCCGCGCCTGATTCTCGGCCGCGGAACTGCTGAGCGGCAGATGCATGACCATCTCGAGGAATCGGCCTTCGCGAGAACGATACTCCCGCGGAACCTGCAACGTAACCGTTCGCGGACTATCGGCGACGGCCGTCGGAGGATCGGTCTTGAATCGGGCGTTGATGGCATCCTGAATCTGTCGAACGGTCGAATAGGATTCGATGTACGTGGCCAGAGTCAGTTTGCGGTTCTCGACGGCGCGGCCGCCCGCGATGATCGTACCCTCGCGCAGGTTGGCCGCCGCACCGCTTCCCGAAGCCTCGCGGAAGGGATTGATGAAGATCGGCCCGCCCGCGATGGCCAGCGTCTTGCCTTCGATCACGCTGGCCGGCGATACGGAGGCAAACACCTTGAGGTCCGTTTGCAACAGGACGCCGCCGACGAGCGACGTGGTTTCCTCATCGACGGCCGTGACTCGCACGTCGAAGGCCCGGCCCTTGACCGCGCCGGCGGGGATTTCGCCCTCGACCATCACCACGGCCGTGTCCAGGCTGGCAATCATCTCGTTGGGCGAGGGCTCGTTTCCGGTCTTGCGGCGATACGGATCGGACATGCGCGTCCGGCGGATGGCATCGGCGATGTAGTTCCTCAGGCTCTCGGGGCATCGGCGACTGCCTTTGTTGACCAGTCCGGTGACCAGCCCGTAACCGCGGACTCGCATGAGACGCAAGCCACCTTCCGGATACGCCACCGAAGCGATCGTGCCCTGCAGGGCCGTCGTGGTGGGCATGCTCGTGTCGGACTGGCCCATGGTTCCGCCGGGCCGCTCGAGCGGCTTTTTCTTCTCGTATTGACAACCCGCTGTTATTGCCCCCGCGGACAGCATCGCGGCCAGCACTATCCGTGAACGCGACAGGCATGATCGAGGGATCCGCATGGCGGTTGAACCTCCTGGTTAAGTCTGCCGGGGAGAGCCATTCGTCCGGGATGCAGTATCCGCCCGCAACGGGCGATCATGAGGATACAAACGTCAGCGGACAACGTATCGGGGCGTCTGCGGCCTGTCAATCACGACGCGCGCGAGCCGAAGTACCTGCCGACGATCGGCTCGAGCTTCTCGACCACCGCCGGCGGAACCTTGCTCTTGTCCGACCAGATGGCCAGCTCCAGTGCGGAGCGGCAGCAGTTGATCTGGTCGAGGCGCTCCGCGAGCACGGGCAGGGCGATCCGTAGCAATTCAATGGCGTTGCGGGTGGCCAGTTGCAGGTTGCCCATGATCTCGCTCAGGAGGGCTTGGCGGGTCAGGCCGGGATCGTGCGGCCGCCAGCAGTCGTAATCGGTGGGCAGTCCGATCAGGGCGTAGCACATCTCGGCCTCCCGAGCCAGTTTGGCTTCGGGCATACAGGTCATGCCGATGAGATCGCCGCCCCAGGCCCGATGCATCCGTGACTCGGCGACGGTCGAAAACTGCGGGCCCTCCATACAGACGTACGTGCCCTTGTCGTGTACGGTGGTTTGGACCTGCCTGCCAGCCTCGATAAGAAGCTTCCGCAGGCCGCCGCAGAAGGGTTCGGCGAGCTCCACGTGGGCCACCAAGCCGTCATCGAAGAACGTGCTCGGCCGCCGGAAGGTTTTGTCGATGACTTGGTCGCAGATCACCAGGTGGCCCGGCGCGATTTCCTCCCGGAGGCTGCCGGTGGCGCCGCTGCTGATCACGTGCGTGATGCCCAGTTTCTTGAGGGCAAAGATGTTCGCGCGATAGGGCACGATGGACGGGTTGAAAACATGCCCCGGTCCATGCCGTGAGATGAAGGCGATGTCCACGCCGGCCCACCGGGTCACGAGAATGGGGCCGCTGGGAGCGCCAAAGGGCGTATCCACCAGCACTTCCCGTCCGCCCGCCTGCTCGGCAAACGCCTGGCCCAGACCTGACCCGCCGATGATCGCGATTCGTGGCTGACTCACGCTGCCTCCATCCTGACCCGGCCGCGATTCTCCGAGACTCGAGCATCAGAGAGGGCCTGAAGCCTGAATATAACCGAACTGGCCTCCGGCGGAAGAGCCGGCTTTGCTAAACAAACAAAATCATTTTCACTCGCGCAATATTTGTTGACGCTTATGTTTCGTTCCGATAGCATCTTGTAGGGGGTGCTGCCGGATCGGCTCTGGCCACTGCGGGCCTTGGAACGCCCGTTCCGGTCGTCGTTCACTATTGCCGCGGGTGAGGAGTCCACCGTGCCAACTCTCGAACAAGCTCAAGAAGTGAAAGACTTTGTTGAAGAGATCTTCTCGATCTCTCGGGATTTCTGGGTGGCTCAGTCCCGAGCGCGGGGGCGCAACGAAACGGAGATCACTGAGACTGAATTCCTTACACTGGATTTGCTGGCGCATTCCGCTGAACCGCTGACGGTAGGCGACATCCAGCGGCACATCGGCGTGCTGCCGGCCCAGATGTCGCGGGTCATTCGATCATTGGAAAATAAAGGCGAGCAGCCCCTGATCGCGTGCAAGATCAATCAGTCCGATAAGCGTAAGATCGATGTGGAACTGACCGACGCCGGCCGCAAAGCGCACGAGGAATACCGCCGGATCAAGCTGGGCAGCATCGAACGGATGTTGCTGGATCTGAGCGAGGAAGACCGGCGGGAGTTCATGCGCATCATTCGCAAGATTCGCGATTCGATGCGTAAGATAGCCGCTTCCAAGGAGTTATGAGATTCCACGCGGGGGGCGTAAAAAGATTAGTTTCATCCGCTAACTTTTTCCACTCTGCTAATGTCTATACAGGCGAACGGAATCCACTGGACGGAGTGGAAACCAGCCAAGGGACTCCGGGATTTGAAGACGGAACAAAGGAGTGAGCCATGAGTCGCAAGGCAACCATCGCACTGGCCGGCATCGCAGTGGGGGTTCTGGTGTTCGGTGCGGCCGCCAATAGTGCTCAGGCCCAGTGGTGCTATCCGGCTCCGGTGGTGGTCGCCCCCGCCCCGGTGTACTGCCCGCCGCCGGTGTACGTGGCCCCGGCACCGGTCGTGTACTATCCGCGGCCTGTCTACCCGGTCTATCGGACCTATGTTCCGGCTCGGCCGGTCTACAGCCGAGGGTTCAGCTTCGGATTCAGCTATCATCGGTGAGAGGCTGAATCGGTAAACGCAACAGACTTTTTTTCGTAGGCGGTGGAGTCTACGCGGCACCAGGCCGGGCGCGGCGCCCGGCCTGGGTTTTTTTTGCGCCCACATTCTGTATCCTGTCTGTTTCATGCCGTCTTCATTGGTCCAAGGCGTGGTGGGCGTGCTCCGGCACGAGGGGCGGCTGCTGGCGATCCGGCGGGCCGAAGGCATTCGCGCGGGTGGATGGTGGTGCCTGCCGGGCGGAGCCATCGAGCCGGGCGAGTCGGCCGAGCAGGCCGTCGTCCGAGAACTGCATGAGGAACTGGGGCTTGATATCCGACCCGTGCGAAAGCTGTGGGAGTGGCGCCGGCCGGACGGCACGCTTCTGCTGCACTGGTGGCTCGTCGAAGCCATGAGTGATCCGGCGGAGAGCAGACCCAATCCGGCCGAAGTGGCCGAAGCTCGCCTGGTTTCGCCTGCTGAACTCCGCAGCCTGCACCCGGTGCTGGAAAGCAATCTTCTGTTCCTGGAGCATTACGAACGCACGTGCGAACCGGCTTGAATGCTATCGTCGTCCTGGCGGTTCTGGGGATGGCCGGGATTGCCGCTGCCCAGACGGGTGATCTTCCATTGTCACTCCTGGGCCGCCATCGGTTGGCTTGTCCGGTTTGCGAGCAGGTGTTTACGGCGCTGGTGGTCACGCACACCAATGCACGAGGCGGCGTCGATCGCGATCTGTTCGCTCGCGCGGTCGGTCCGGAGCCGGAATACTATCGCATCTCGACTTGTCCCAACTGCGGATACAGCGGCTATTTGTCCGATTTCGCTCCGGACGTTGTGCTGCCCCCCGATTTGCGGCAGCGGATCCTGAAGTCACCGCGTCTGGAGCTGCCCGCGGGCTTCACGCCCGACAGTGATCCCCGCGAGCTGGACGCGTCCGATCGGTATCGGCTGGCCATCCAGTGTTATCGTTGGGGCCAGAAGTCCGACGAGGCCATCGGCTGGCTGCACCTGCGTGCTTCGTGGATCGCTCGCGACGAAGGGGCGATGCTGCCCAAGGATCCGCGACTGGCCCGGGTGATGGAATACCTCGAACGCTATCGGCCGGAGTTAAGCGACGCGGGCGGCAATCAGCGAAGCGTCGAGATGCAGATGGTTTCGCGGGCGCTCGAGGCGCTGGCCATCGGCCAGTTCAATCGGTATCAGAAGCCTTATGTCGAATTGGCCGTCGCGCTCATTCTGCGGCGGCATGGCGAGAACCGCCAAGCAGGCCCCATGCTGGACCGGCTGATCGAGTACAAGTCTTTCAGCGAATCGCTGCGCCAGGGCATTGCGCGGATGCGAGAGTCGATCCAACGCGAACGCGAGCATCAGGCCGAGGCTGTGACCTGTTTCGAGCGCGCATTGCTGGCGGGGCAAGTCGCCCGGGCCAATCGTGGCGTGGCTTGTTACCTGGTGGGGGAGCTATGCCGGCGGCTCGGACGCGATCGCGAGGCCGTCCGTTGGTACGACGAGGCACTCAGGGATGCAAGTTTGCCGGCGGAGGTGCGTACGTGGGCAAGTGAACAGCGCGGAGAAATAGCGCTGGCGCGATGACGGGAGGCGACGCCCGCCACGGATGACGAATGACGAAATCAGAATGACGAATGAATGACGAAGTCCGAATGACGAATGGCCTGTGCGCAGTCGCACACCCAAGGCCTGGCTCATAGCTCAAAGCTCACAGCTGGTAGCTCTTTTCATTTCTTGATCGCGGCGGCGACATCGGCCACGAAGTCGCGACAGGCCTGCTCGACGCACTTTTCCCATTGGTTGGGGAATTGTGAGGCGTACTTCGGATCGTTGAAGGCGTAGATGACACTGCGCGAAGCGGTGACCAGCGCGCCGGTGCCATCGGGTTTGAACGCGGGCACGATGTCGGCTGCCGTGCCGCCCTGTGCGCCGTAGCCCGGGATGAGGAACACGCAGTGAGGCATGAGCTCGCGCATGCGAGCGGTGGCCTGATGATCCTTGGCGGCCACCACCGCGCCTACCGCGCTGTAACCGCTCCGGCCGATCAAGCCGTCGCCCGCCGCCCACGATGCCACTTGCCGGGCCAGATGCTCGCAAACGGTGTCGCCGTTCTCGAGCTTGGCTTCCTGGATGGCGGCTGCCGACGGGTTGCTGGCCCGCACCCACACGAAGATGCCCTTCTGCTCCTCGCGGGCCACGTCGATGAACGGCTTGACGCCGTCGAGGCCGGCCCAGCCGTTGACGGTCACCGCATCGGGTCCGACCATGTCGTCGAGGTTGGAGAAATCGGGATCGGACAGTGCCGACCGCGCGTACATCTCGCTGGTGTTGCCGACGTCGCCGCGTTTGCAATCGCCGATGACCACGAGGTTCAACTTGGCGGCGTCCTGAATCAGTTCGTAGTAGCCCTCGACGCCTTGCGAGTAATAGCGTTCGAAGAAGGCCGTATTGATCTTCACGGCCGGCACGAACGGGGCCACGATCTTGAGCACCCGCCGGCTGAACTCCAGGATGGCGTCCAGGGCCGCTTCCGAGTCGCTGGGGTCGTTCATCTCCCGATGGCCCGAGATGCTCGCCGGCAGTTTGCTGTAGTCCGGGTCAATGCCCACGCAACTCGGGCTGTGTTTGAGATGCGTGGCAGCGATGAGGCGATCGGCGAAGTTTTCGGGCACGGCGGGGCTCCCTTCGTCAATAGTCAGAGCCGGTTAGATCGGTCCTAGTCCTAAAGGCCGGAGTTTAGTCCCGGCTCCGAAGGGCCGCAAGACGACCGGGCGGGGTGAATTCAAAAAGGCACGACCTTTTCGCTCAGGTCGAGTTTCCGCCGGGAGCGATGGTACAATGAGTGTTCGACGGTGTGCCGCCGCATGTTCAGTATGGCGGGCCGTCGGGAGGCACAGCGCGTGGCGAAACGCAAACCGCAAGGTAAGCGAGTCGATTTTCGCCGGAACCGGCTCCGGCCGGCTCGGCAGAAGCATTGGCATGTCTCGAGTGAGGAGCCCGAAGCCCATATCGAGGATGCCGCCACCTGGGAAACCGTCCGTCACAAGGGAGCCCTGTCTCGCAAGCGGACCATCGTCGAGCGGGCTGAGGAACCTCCCTCGGCCGACCGCAGTCAGCTCATGCGGGGCACGGCCATCGCCGTTCGCGGTCAATATGTCGAGGTGGATTCGGGTGAGAAGATGTGGCTGTGCACCGTCCGCCGCGTGCTACGGACACGGCTCATCCGCGAGCGTCATCCGGTGGTCGCCGGCGACGAGGTTCTGTTCACGCCGGTGGCAGAGAGCACCTTGAATGAGGGGGTCATCGAGGAGGTGCTGCCCCGGCGCACCGCACTGCATCGCTCCGACGGACGCCGCCACCACGTCATCGCCGCCAACGTCGACCAAGTCATTGTGGTCTCGTCCATCCGCGAGCCGCTCATCAAGGAACACCTGATCGATCGCTATTTGGTGGCGGTGCACGCGGGCGGGCCCGAGGGCATCATCTGCATCAACAAGGCCGACCTCGACCACGAAGGGCGGATTCCGGAGATCCTCGAACGTTACTTGCGGATCGGCTACCGGGCGCTGGCAACCAGCACGGCCACAGGGCAGGGCATCGAGGAACTCCGTTCGATCCTCGCGGGAAAGACCACCATGCTGGCCGGCCAGAGCGGCGTGGGCAAGAGTTCGCTGATCAACGCCGTTCAACCGGGGCTGAACCTGAAGACCGCTCACGTGTCGGTTGCGACCGACAAGGGCCGGCACACCACCACGACCGCCGCTTGGTATCGCCTGGACATGGGCGGGGCGGTGATCGACACGCCAGGCATCCGGGCTCTCGACGTGGCCATGATCCCGCTGAACGAGCTCGAGATGCACTTCGTGGAGTTCCTTGACAAGATCCCCCACTGCAAGTTTCCCAACTGCGTGCACATTCACGAGGACGGCTGCGCGGTCAAGGCCGCGGTGGAGGCGGGCACGATCGATCCGTCGCGCTATGAGTCCTACGTGGATATGTTCGTGGAGCGCAGCGAACAGGGATGAAAAGAGCTGTGAGCTGTGAGTTGGGGGGCATCGGCGGGTGGGCGTCTCGCCCGCCTCAGGAGAGGGGAGATAGCGATCAAACAAACATAATGGTGGTGGGGGAGGACACTGAATCGGAAAAGAGACGTGGGGGCAAACCCGCCGCTCGCGGTTGACAGTGCGCGAAAAAAAAAACGGGATCGTGGAGGCGATCCCGTGGAGGAGAGAGAGTTTTGAGGAGGAGAACTTCTCGTCTTCTGTCGGTTCTTTATTTCCCCGTCGGCCGCGGTGGTCAACCGCCAATTTCAAAAAAAATGGGCAAGGGGTCTTCGGGGACGGGCGTCCCGTCCGCCTGAGGGGAAGGGAGCAACAGGTCTCAACGGAGACGGTGGGGGAAGACACTGAATTCAGAACGAGACGGCGGGGGCAGGCTCCACCACTCGCTGCGCGGGACGCGGCTGGTCATGTCAAAAAAGAACGGCGGGGTTGAACCCCGCCGTTCGTGGTGGATCGTGCCTGAGGCGTTTCCGGTCAGAGCGTCGCGCCCTGCCAGCTCTGCAGGACATGCATGTAGTTGGCCCGTTCGAAGGCCCGCGGGTCAGGGCACTTGACCAGGTTCATGCTGCTGTGCATCTGCCGGAGCGACTCGTACTCGTGCTCTTCGAGCCAGGCGGCCAGCTCGCTGCGGAGCGTGGCGATGTAGCCCGGTCCCCGCTCCAGCAGGGCCGAGACCATCTGCACCGCGTTGGCGCCGCACATGATGGCCTTGACGGCGTCGCTGACGGTGTGCACGCCGCCGGTGACCGCCAGGTCGGCCTTCACGCGACCCGACAGGATGGCCAGGTACCGCAGCCGCATGAGCAGTGCGCCGGAGTGCGAGAGCGTCAGGCTGGGCACCACCTCCAGGTTCTCGATGTCAATGTCCGGCTGGTAGAACCGGTTGAACACCACGAAGCCGTTCGCGCCCGCGTCGGCCAACTGCTTGGCCACGTTCGCCGGCGAGGAATAGAACGGCGAGAGCTTCACGGCCAGCGGGATGCGTAGATGCTTCTTGATCATGCCCACCATCTTGACCGTGCGCTCGACGATCTCCTGGCCGGGCTCGTCAGGGTTGGTGGCCACGTAGTAGATGTTCAGTTCCAGCGCATCAGCGCCGGCATCCTGGATCTGCGTGGCGTAGCTGAGCCAGCCGCCGTCGGTCGTGCCGTTCAGCGAGGCGATGACAGGGACCTTGACCGCCTTCTTGACCTTGCCGATGTGCTCGAGGTACTCGTCCGGACCGAGCACGAACTTGTCGGGATGCGGGAAATAGGATAAGGCCTCGGGGTGCATGTTGCCGACGCCTTCGGTCGAGCGATTGGTGGCCAGCTCCTCGCTGACGATCTGCTCTTCAAAGAGCGAACGCAGGACGATGGCGGCCGCGCCGGCGTCCTCGAGCTTGCGAACGCCGTCCATGGTGTCGGCCAGCGGGCCGGCGCCGGGCATGAACGGGTGAGCCAGTTTGAAACCGAGATAATTGATCGATAGATCCATACGGGACCTCCGGGTTGATTTCACGTTCTTTACGTGTGGTCTTTCGTTTCGGAAAGACCGGCGGAGTCGTGCTCCGCCGCTCGCTATGAATCAGATGACGCGCGATTGAACCGGAAGCGGTGCCGGTCCCGCCGAAGCAGGACCGGCACGCCGCCGGAGAAGTTACTCGGTCTTGGCCGGTCCGGCTTCACCCGCAGGCTTGGCTTCGGCGTGCCCGTTGCCGTCGGCGCGCGGGACGCGGAGCTTGGCCATGTGGTCGTACACTGCGATCCGGCGTTCGGACGCTCGGGCGGCGTCCACGGCCAGCCGCTTGAACCGCTCGGGATCCATCTTCTCGACCATGCGGAAGCGGGTCTCGTTCCGCATGTAGTCGCCGACGCGGACCTTGCCGCCCTGGCTGTCCAGGATGAGCGGCGGCTCGCCCGTCAGCACGCGCCGCGGGTCGTAGCGGTACAACGGCCAGATGCCGCTGTCCACCGCCAGCTTCTGCTGATCCAGGCCGTAGGCCAGGTCATACCCGTGAGCGATGCAGTGGCTGTACGCGATGATGATCGACGGCCCATCGTAGCTGTCGGCTTCCTGGAAGGCCTGCACGGTGTGGTTGTCCTTGGCGCCGAAGGCCACCGTGGCCACGTACACGTGACCGTAGCTCATGGCCATCAGACCCAGGTCCTTCTTGGCGACCTCCTTGCCGGCCGCGGCGAACTTGGCGGCGGCACCCAGCGGCGTGGACTTGGAGGCCTGTCCGCCCGTGTTGGAGTAGACCTCGGTGTCCAGCACCAGCAGGTTGATGTTGCGGGTCATGGACAGCACGTGGTCCAGGCCGCCGTAGCCGATGTCGTAGGCCCAGCCGTCGCCACCCAGGCCCCAGACGCTCTTGCGGACCAGGTAGTCGGCCAGGAGGAGCAGCCGGCGGGCATCCGCGGAGTCGATCTTGGCGATCTTCTCCTTGAGGGCCGCCACGCGCTCGCGCTGAGCCTTGATGCCGGCTTCGTTGCTCTGGTCGGCGTTCAGCAACTCGCTCACCAGGTTGTCGCCGATCTGACTGGCGAGCTTCTGGCACAGTTCGCGAGCCTGCTCGATGTGCTTGTCGATGGCCAGGCGGAACCCGAAGCTGAACTCGGCCGCGTCTTCGAACAGCGAGTTCGACCAGGCCGGGCCGCGTCCGTTGGCGTCCTTGCAGTACGGCGTCGTCGGCAGGTTGCCGCCGTAGATGCTCGAGCAACCCGTGGCGTTGCCGATCAGCAGCCGGTCACCGAACAACTGGGTCAGCAGCTTGATGTACGGCGTTTCGCCGCAGCCCGCGCACGCTCCGGAGTACTCGAAGAGCGGGCGGAAGAACTGCGAGCTCTTGACGTTCATCTTGTCGCCGAACGTCGTGCGATCGGGATCGGGCAGCGAGAGGAAGAACTTGTAGTTCTCGGCCTCGCGCGAGCGGATGGGCAACAGGGCCTCCATGTTGATGGCCTTGTGCTTGGGATTGCTCTTGTCCTTGGCCGGGCAGACCGCGACGCAGAGCTTGCAGCCCGTGCAATCCTCGGGAGCGGTCTGGATCACGAACTTCTGCCCCTTGAACTCCTTGCCCTTGTAGTCGGTCGAGCGGAAGGAGGCCGGGGCGTTGGCCAGGTACGACGGATCGAACGCCTTGGCCCGGATGGCCGCGTGCGGGCAGACCAGGGCACACTTGTTGCACTGGATGCAGATCTCGGGATCCCAGATCGGGATATCCAACGCGATGCTGCGCTTCTCCCACTGGGTGGTGGCGGTGTCGTACGTGCCGTCGACCGGGAACGCGCTGACGGGCAGCAGGTCGCCCTTGCCGGCCATCATCACCGCGGTCACCTTCTTGACGAAGTCCGGAGCCTCGGCCGAGACGATCGGCGGGCGGACGCGGTCGGTGGTGGCCTTGGCGGGCACCTTCACCTCGTGCAGGTGGGCCAGGGTCTCGTCGACGGCCGCAAAGTTGCGCTTGACGACTTCCTCGCCTTTCTTGCCGTAGGTCTTCTTGATGGCTTCCTTGATCTTCGCGATGGCCTCTTCGCGGGGCAGCACGCCCGAGATGGCAAAGAAGCAGGTCTGCATGATCGTGTTCACGCGGGTGCCCATGCCGGTCTTGCGGGCCACTTCGTAACCGTCGATCACGTAGAACTTGAGCTTCTTGTTGATGATCTCCTCCTGCACCTCGCGCGGGAGCTCGTCCCAGACCTTGTCGGCCGGGTAAGGCGAGTTGAGCAGGAAAGTCGCCCCTTCCTGGGCGTACTCGAGCACGTCGTACTTCTCGAGGAACACGAACTGGTGACAGGCCACGAAGTTGGCCCGCCGGATGAGGTACGGCGAGCGGATGGGCTTGCGGCCGAATCGCAGGTGCGAGATGGTCACCGCGCCGGACTTCTTGGAGTCATAGACGAAATAGCCCTGGGCGTAGTTGTCCGTCTCCTCGCCGATGATCTTGATGGAGTTCTTGTTGGCGCCGACGGTGCCGTCCGCTCCGAGGCCGAAGAACACCGCCCGGTGGACGTCCGGACCTTCGATCTCGAAGTCGTCATCGACTTCGAGCGACAGGTGAGTGACGTCATCGACGATGCCCACGGTGAAGCGAGGCTTGGGCGAGGGCTTGGCCAGCTCGTCATAGACGGCCTTGACCATGGCCGGCGTGAACTCCTTGCTCGACAGGCCGTAGCGGCCGCCGATGACCTTGGGCATGGCGAAGGGCAGCTTGCCGGCCGCCAGCGTGTCCTGCAGGGCGGTGACCACGTCGAGATAGAGCGGCTCGGCGGCGGCGCCAGGCTCTTTGGTGCGGTCGAGCACGGCGATGGCCTTGACCGTCTTGGGCAGGGCCCCGATGAAGTGGGCGATGGAGAAGGGCCGGTACAACCGAACCTTGACCACGCCGACCTTTTCGCCGCGGGCGTTGAGGTACTCGGCCGTCGAGGCGGCGGTCTCACCACCCGAGCCCAAAATGACGATCACGCGTTCGGCATCGGGAGCGCCTTCGTAGTCGAACAGATGATACTGCCGCCCGGCGACCTTGGCGAACTTGTCCATGACCTGCTGCGTGATGCCGGGGCAGGCTTCATAGAAGCGGTTGGCGGCCTCGCGGGCCTGGAAGAACGTGTCGGGGTTCTGGGCCGTGCCGCGGATGCGCGGGCGGTCGGGCGTCAAGGCTCGCTCGCGGTGGGCCTTGATCTGCTCCTCGTCCATCATGGCCAGCAGTTCTTCGTCGGTCAGCCGGATGATCTTCGAGACTTCGTGCGACGTGCGGAAGCCGTCGAAGAAGTGCAGGAAGGGCACGCGGCTGGCCAGCGTGGCGGCCTGCCCGATGCAGGCGAAGTCGTGAGCTTCCTGGACCGACGCGCTGCTCAGCATGGCGAAGCCGGTCATGCGGCAGCCCATCACGTCCTGGTGGTCGCCGAAGATGCTCAGGGCGTGCGTGGCCAGCGTGCGTGCGGTCACGTGCATGCAGAAGCTGGTCAGCTCACCCGCGATCTTGTACATGTTCGGGATGAACAGTAACAGACCCTGGCTGGCGGTGAAGCTGGTGGTCAGCGCGCCCGCCTGCAACGCTCCATGCACCGCGCCGGCGGCTCCGGCCTCCGACTGCATTTCGGTGACCTGCGGGACCGTGCCCCAGATGTTCCGCTTACCCAGGGCGGACCACTCGTCCGACCACTCACCCATGTTCGAGGAAGGGGTGATCGGGTAAATCGCGATCACCTCGTTCGTGCGATGGGCTACCGAAGCGGCTGCTTCGTTTCCGTCCAGTGTGACAATACGTCCTTCGGCCATACATATCTCCTCTGCCACGCCCACGGTCCGGCGAAACGGCCGGCTGCCGCGGCGGGGCCCCAGTTGCGACTGAGTCTCAAAAAGGTGCGTCGTGGGCGGTGATCAGCAGAAACGCTCGTCACGGCGTTCGTCGCCGCTCATCACCGTCCACTTTCACGGTGCATGGATCGTGCTGCCGTCTACCTGCTTCTGCCGGCGTGCGTAGCGGTTGGCGGTTCGGCCCCGCGCCAAGTCGATAAGAAACTCGGCAGGTAAGCTGCAGATCAGCCTTTTAACCTTCAATCAGCTTCTTTGCAAGCCGCGTGCCGGATTGGCCCACCGGGCGGTCGGGGGTCGACGTCGATGGACGGGGTAGCGCGTGGCCTGTTGACCCGGTTTTTGGCCTCATCAAAGCGGTTCGAGTGGACTGGAAGGCTCGCCGCTCGGGGGGTGTCCGGAATCGAGTCGCCCGGTGGGTTCGACTCCCTGGAAGTCGATGGGTAAATCGCGCCGCCGCTGAGCGAAATCCCCCGCCGCCGCGACGCGTGCGAGCCGGTCGCGCCGCCAATCGTTGCCCGGCTCGCACCCGTCCGGTCGACGCCTGGCCGCGACTAAAGGCATCAAAGCCGCCGGTTTTCACCCCCTTGGACGGGACCTCGGCGCGGTCGCGAACGGTTCAAGGACGCAGCCTGCGTGGCGATAGAGAGTTAACCCACCCGGCGAAACTATGTTACAAGTATGTACCGAAGTATTCGAATGGTTTTTGTGTCAGTGGACATTCGCACGTCGTCGCATGCACGGCTCGCCATGCCCAAGGCGCAGGCAGCTTCTTCTTTATGGCGGTAGCAGGTTCAATTCGTTCCATTGATCCGACCTTGCAGGTCCTTTTCGATGCATCGCCACTGGCGATGGTTGCCGTGGACCTGGATCTCAACGTCATTCTCTGGAATGCGTCGGCCGAAGCGATGTTCGGCTGGAGCCGGCGGGAGGTACTCGGACGTCCGTACCCTTTGGTCCCGGAGGGCAGACAGCACGAACTTCTGGACGTACTGGACCACTTTCGTGCCGGTAGGCCGTTCGAGCGGGAAGATCGCATCCGCGAGCACGAGACGGGCCGCTTGATCGACGTCAGGGTTTCGACCGTACCGCTTCGCGACGCGGATGGGCAGATCCAGGGCGCGATCGCTTTTTTCAGCGACATCACGGAACGAAAGCGCGCCGAGGAGCGTCTGCGCTTCGCCAATGCGCTCCTGCGGGCCCAGCAGGAGACGTCGCCGGATGGCATGTTGGTCGTGGACAATGCCGCTACCATCTTGTTCTGGAACCGGCGCTTCGGCGAAATGTGGGGAGTTCCGTCGGCGCTGCTGGAGACCCTCGACGACCGCCTGGTGCTGGAACACTGCAGCCGGATTGTCGAGAACTCGGCCGCGTTTCTCGAGCGGGTGCGGTTTCTCTACGATCATCCGGCGGAGTCGAGCCGCGAAGAGATCGTCCTGAAGGACGGCAGGACATTTGAACGCTACTCGGGCCCGATGCATGCGCCGGACGGAAAACACTGCGGACGCATCTGGTACTTTCGCGACATCTCTCAACGCAAGCGGGCAGAACAGGAACGCGCGGCGTTTCTGGAGCAGATTTATCAGGCCCAGAAAATAAACGCGTTGGGACAACTGGCCGGAGGCGTGGCTCACGATTTCCAGAACTTGCTCGCGGTGATCCTCGGGAACGTTGATATTCTGCAGACGGCATTGCCGCCTCATCCCACGGCCGCGCCGGCTTGCGCGATGATTCGCGAGGCGGCCCAGCAAGCGATGGGCATCGCTCACAATCTCCTCGCGTTCAGCCGACGGATGCCAATCGAAAAGAAACCGGTCCTCTTGTGGAGTGTGGTCGAGGACACCATCGGCATACTGGGTCACCTGTTGCCCGGTGGCGTTCAAGTGGTTGCCGAACCGGGGAGCGAGCCGCTCTGGGTGGTGGCCGATGCCGTTCAGTTGAAACAAGTCTTGATCAATCTTGCCATCAACGCGCGCGACGCGATGCCTGATGGTGGGACACTCAGTGTTTCCACGACGTTGCGAAGTGGGCCGGACGCCGGCCATGCGCCACAAGAAGGAATGGCGTGGGCGTGCGTGAGCGTCCGCGACACCGGCCACGGAATTCCTGAATCGTTGCGACCTCATCTGTTCGAGCCGTTCGTCTCGACCAAGGCCCCCGGCACGGGAACAGGGTTTGGTCTGGCCATTGCGCGGAGTATCGTCGAGGATCATGGAGGCCGGATTGAGTTCGAGACCGAACTGGGAGTCGGTACCGTCTTCCATGTGCTGCTTCCGTGCGTGAACGCTGAGGTCACTGAGGAATTGCCGCCGCCGAGTGAGTCGGTGCCCGTCGGCCAGGCCCAAACGATCCTGGTCGCCGAAAACGACCGTTTCATGCGCGAGACGATCGTCTCGACGCTCCGGCGACTCAACTACGACGTGGTGACCGCGGCGGATGGGGAAGCGCTGTTGCATGGCTGGCAGAGCCACCGCGATCGTGTCGCGCTGCTCGTGGTGAATCTGGACCTGCCGCGAAAATGCGGTATGGAATGCCTGCGCGACGTCCGGCGGTCGGCTCCGGACCTTCCGGCCATTCTGCTGGCCGGACGCGTCGAGGCCGCCTTCGAAGACGAGCTCGACGATCGCACATTTTTGTTGTCGAAGCCTTTTTCCGCGGGTCAACTCGCAATCCTGGCAAAGCGTATTCTGATCCATGGCTGTGGCGGAGAGAATACGAATGCTTGAGACGACGAGGATCCTCCTGGCCGACGATCATCGCATGGTGCTCTGCGCCCTGAAGGCGAGGTTGGAACTGGAACCGGGGATCCATGTCGTGGCCACCGTACCGAATGCACAGCAGGCCCTGGAGGAATCGCTGCGGCTCAAGCCGCACATCGTCATTCTTGATATCGAGATGCCCGGGGCCGAGGTCTTTGATATCGCTCGCACCATCAAGCGTCGCCTGCCCGAGACACAGGTGGCGTTTCTCAGCGCGTTCTATCAGGACGGATACATCGAGCAGGCGATTTCGCTGAAGGCCTGCGCCTACGTGGTCAAGACGGAGCCGCTGGAGAATCTGTTCGCGGCCATTCGCACGATCCGAGCCGGCGGTGTCTATTATTCGCCGGAAGTCCAGGCCAGAATCCTGTTCGACGATGCGGGCGGCCACCGTTTGCGCCGAGCTCCGACCACCCGCGGCTCCATGCTCACGGAGCGGGAGAAAACGGTACTGCGGCACATCGCGCAGGGGTTGTCCAAGAAAGAAGTGGCGGGTCTTTTGCATGTCACTGTATCCGCCATCGACCGTCACTGCACGCGGATGATGGCCAAGCTCGACATTCACGACCGCGTGGGGCTGGCCCGCTTCGCCTTTCGGGAAGGACTGGCCCGGCCCTAGGACCACTGTGCCCATGGGCGGACGAGCCATGAGTCGTGGGTGATGAGCGGTGAGCCGCAGCGAGCGGCGGGGCTTGATCCCGCCGTCTCCTCCCCCGTCAGTTCGCCGGCCTTTCGCCAGACCCGACACGCCCCAGCTCCCAGACTCTTAGGCTCCAGCCCTCAGCCCTGAGGGGGAATCGCCGTGGTCCGTCTCCCCCGCTTGGTGCGGGATGTATGTGTTTACATACACAACGAGGGGCGCCTCGATTCCGATGCACATTTCGTCCACACGGCGATGAACCTGACGGGACGCTCCTCCACGTTGGACCGGGGGCCGGCATCGGCACAAGCTGCCTACCTTGCTTTCACTGATCCTGTCTGGCAACCGCCGCGAATGTCCTTTGACGAATCACGGTGGTTCGACCCACTCTGAAGGAGGCAACTCGCATGAACAAGATGAAGCTGGCGACCAAGATGGCGTTGGGATTCGGGGCGCTGGTGGTCATTGCCGCCGTGCTCGGCGTGGCCAGTTGGCGGGGGCTGAGCTCCATCGACGCCAACCGGGCCCTGCTCGAGCAAGGGGCGACGGCGCTCGATCGAATGGGGGATTGTGCCGTCTTGCGTCGTGATTTCGGGACCATGGGCTTCGAAAAAGCGCCCGGCGAAAACATGAACGCGGCCGAGAAATGGGCGGAATCGCATGCGGCCCTGGTCGCCGCGTTGACGGACCTGGAGAAGAACGATCATCTCGGGTCAGCCCAGCGGGAGCTGGCTCGAAAGGCTCTGGATCAGGCCGGTACGTACAAAGCGGCGTTCGGGCGGCTCGCCGATTCCCGGAAGATCTGCGACGAGGCGGTCGTCAACTTTCGAACGGTCGGCGGCAAGATTACCGCCGAGGTCGAGGCAGCGCTCAAGACCTTGATCGCCCCCGCCATCCGGAAAGCCCGCAGCGAAAAGAAGTATGAGGAGCTGGATACCTGGACCGCCATCGCGGATTCGCTGAACTGCGACGTCGTCCAGGCGTTCCTGCTGGTTCGAATCTGCGGCGTGAATCTCATTGCCAACCGGACGGATCAGGACTGGGCGGACCTGACCGCTCACTTGAAAACGCTCTCGGAAGGGGTGGCTCGCTGGGCCGAGTCGGTCGCGGGGTACGCCGAGATGGAGGCGTTGGCCAAGAACCTGGCTGACTACACGAAGCAGTACGAGTCGGCGGCTCGCACATTTTACGACGGCGTGCTGGCTGAGCGGGAAGCCAAGGCCGGTCTGGCCGTGGCCGCCAAGAACGTGGTGGCCACCACGAACGAGCTCAAAACCCAGCTCAGCCGGGAAATGCAATCGGTGACCGCCCGCACGCTGATGCTGGTCATGGTGATGGCCGTCGGCTCGCTGATCGTCGGTAGCTTGATGGCGGTGTTCATCACCCGCAGCATCGTCAAACCCATCAAGCGCATCATCGCCAGTTTGACCGAAGGATCGGAGCAGGTCAACGCGGCAGCTTCCCAGGTCGCGGCGGCGTCCCAGCAACTGGCCAGCGGAGCGAGCGAGCAGGCCTCGAGTCTCGAAGAGACCTCCAGTGCCCTCGAGCAGATGGCGGCCATGACGAGGACCAACGCCGGGAACGCCAAGCAGGCCAACGAACTGGCCGGCGAGGCTCGTCGGGCGGCGGACGAGGGCGACAAGACCATGAGCAAGCTCAACAACGCCATGTCCGCCATCAACGAGTCGTCCGGAAAGATCAGCAAGATCATCAAGGTCATCGAGGAAATCGCCTTCCAGACGAACTTGCTGGCACTCAATGCCGCGGTCGAAGCGGCCCGGGCGGGCGAGCACGGCAAGGGATTCGCCGTCGTCGCCGACGAGGTTCGCAACCTGGCTCAGCGAGCGGCCCAGGCCGCCAAGGAGACCACCGCCCTCATCGAAGGCGCGGTCAACAACGCCCGCGAGGGGACTCAGGTGGCCAGTGAAGTCGGCAAGTCATTGGCCGCCATCGTGGAGAACACCTCGAAGGTTTCGTCGCTGATCGACGAAATTGCCAAGGCCTCTCAGGAGCAAGCCCAGGGCGTCGAGCAGGTCAATGCCGCGGTTGCCCAGATGGACCAGGTCACGCAGCAGAATGCGTCGGGCGCGGAAGAATCGGCGTCGGCGGCGGAGGAACTCTCGGCGCAAGCCCAGGCCGTCAACGGCATCGTCGGAGAACTGATCATGCTGGTCGATGGCAGCCGCGGTCATCACGTCGCCACGGCCGCCACCGCGACGACTGCGCCGGCTCCGAAAGCGAGTCGGACGAAGAAGGCCGTCGCTCCAGCCCCGCCAACGATTCAGAACTTCAAGATGGAAGAAGACCAGGCTCAATTGAAGGAGTTCTAACCGCGTGCCTCACTCCTGCGGGTGCCGGGACAAAATTCCGGCACCCGCACCGGCTGCATCTTTCGCAAAGGAAGCACCAGGATGGATCTGACCAGGGACGGACGATTCGGAACCATTTCGCAAAACCACTTTCAACCGGCCAACTCGGCCGCGGGGCGGCATCCGGCGGCGGTCGCGATCTGCGATCCTGATCCGGATCTGTGCCGTGACGTGCAGGAATGGTTGCACGGCGAGGACATTCAGACCCAGATATTCCCCTCCGTTTCGAGTGTTCACCTGGATGACGAGGCGGCCGGCTGTCTGCTGCTGGGCCTCGGTTCCTTCCAGCAGGACGGCCTGGAGCTGATCCGGGTCATGCGAACCGAAGAGAGGCTCACGCCGGTGATCGGTTTGGCTGCTCGGCACGACCTCGCCGTGGCCGTGCGGGCCATGAAGCTGGGGGCGGTGGACGTGCTGGAAAAGCCGATCGCTAAGCAGTTGCTCTTCGATGCGGTCTGGAATGCCCTGCGACTACACCGTCAAGCACAGCATCAACGCCGGCTGAGGAATGCCGTGCGGGCCCGCATTGACGGACTGACCGGCCGGGAACGCCAGGTCCTCGATCTGATCATCACCGGCCATTCCTCCAGGAACATCGCCGACAAGCTCCGTTTGAGTGTCAAGACTGTGGACAACCATCGTGCGTCCATGATGGCCAAGATGCAGGCCCGCCGGGTGGCGGATCTTATACGGATCGTCTGCGAACATCCCAGCCTGTTTGCCGAGAGCCTGCACACAGCGTCGTCACTCGACAGATCCGTCGCCCGAATCCGGGAGCCGTCTGCTGTTCGTTCCATATCAGCCGGCCGTTCTGTGGCCGACTTGTGCGCGGTTCCGTTCCCTGTCAACTGATGGATTAGGCGAAGCGTGCAGCGCGGCGCTGGCGTGGGACACGCTTTTCGATCCGAGAGGCTCCGCGCTCCATCAAGCCCGTCACTTGCGCCGGAGCTTGTCGCGCAGGCGGCGGGCCACGTTGGCGGGCACGATGCGGCTGAGCCGCTCCAGGTCCTGGTAACCCAGTTCGACGATCTGTTTGATGTACGTGCTGGACGTCAGGGCGAACTGATCACGGGTCAACAGAAAGACGGTTTCGACGTTGGCGATGGCCAGGTTGATGTTGGCCTGCTGCAGTTCATAGTGCAGGTCCACGTTGTCGCGAATGCCGCGGATGATGATGTTGGCCTGGACCTGCTGGACGAAATCGCCGGTCAGCCCCTCGTAGGCCTCGACGCGGACGCCCGGGATGTCGCCGGTCAGCTCGCGCAGCATCTCCACCCGCTCGTCGGCGGTGAACAGGGGCTGTTTTTCGGGGTTGTGACCAACGGCGATGATCAGCTCATCCACCAGCGCGATGGCCCGCTTGATGATATCGAGGTGGCCATTGGTGGCGGGATCGAACGTCCCGGGAAAGACCGCACGGATACTTCGGGAATTGGACATCTCGGGATACCTGGGGGCGGCCGGAAGCGGTCGCCCAAAACGCCGGGACCGCGGGGGGGACGCCGGGGCCCCGCAATTCGCCCGTGTGCCACGGAATTCTTATTCTAAACCCCTCGTACGCCGGCCACAACCGGACCGCTTGCCGCCGAGGCGGCCCCACGCTACCATAAGGGCCATGACCAACTACCCGTCCGAGACTCTCGCCCGATACCTCGCCGGTCCGATAACCGGTATGGGGATCATCATTATTATCGGGGGGTTCGGCGGGTAGGGCGCGTCGAGCGACGTGAATTTCAAAGCCCTGCCCAAGATCTGGCAGGGCTTTTTTTGTAGTTGGATTTTCCACGCGTCGCAGGTGGTGCGAGCGGCGATACATGAGACGGTGAACGCCGTCCGCGGCCACGCCGTTCGTCGTCGCGGGTGCCGCCAGGACGCGCCTTGGCACGTTTCGGGAAGAGTCAGTCAAGCACAGGAACCGCCTTTATGCCGCCGACCAAGCCACGCATCGAACTGTATGACACGACGTTGCGGGACGGAACGCAGGGCCAGAACGTCAGCCTCAGCCTGCAGGACAAGCTGCTCATTGCCGGGCGGCTCGACGAGTTCGGCGTGGACTACATCGAGGGCGGCTATCCGCTGAGCAACGAGAAGGACAGCGCGTTCTTCCGCGAGGTCCGCCGTCTCGAGCTCAAGCACGCCAAGGTCGTGGCCTTCGGCATGACCCGCCGCAAGGGCGTCACGCCCGACAAGGACGACGGCATGCAGGCCCTGCTGGCCAGCGAGACGCCCGTGGTCACCATCGTGGGCAAGACCTGGGACCTGCACGTTCGCGAAGTGCTGGGCATCACCGAGAAGGAGAACCTCGCCATGATCGCCGACTCGGTGCGCTACTGTGTCGAGCATGGTCGCGAGGTTATTTACGATGCCGAGCACTTCTTCGACGGCTACGCAGCGAATCCGGAGTTCGCTTTGCAGACGCTCCTGGCCGCCGAGCGAGCCGGGGCGTCCTGCTTGTGCCTGTGCGACACCAATGGCGGTTCGCTGCCCGATCGCGTGGCCGAGTTCATCGACGCCATCCGCCCGCACGTCAAGGTGAAGCTGGCCATTCACTGTCACAACGATGCCGGCGTGGCGGTGGCCAACTCGCTGACCGCCGTGCAACACGGCGTGGTACAGGTGCAAGGCACGATCAACGGCATCGGCGAACGCTGCGGCAACGTCGATTTGACCACGGTGGCGGCCAATCTCGCCCTCAAGCTCGACAAGGACGTGCTGGTTCCCGGCGGGCTCAAGCGACTGACCGAGTTGAGCCGCTACGTGTACGAGATCGTCAACCAGGTGCCCGTGGACAATCAGCCCTACGTCGGCAATTCGGCGTTCGCCCACAAGGGTGGGATGCACGTGCATGCGGTCCGTCGCGTCACCCGCAGCTACGAGCACGTCGATCCCGAGGCGGTGGGCAACTCGCGCCGCGTGCTCATCAGCGAACTCAGCGGAGCCAGCGGTGTGGCCGAGAAGATGGGCAAGAAGCTCAATGTGGACAGCGACAAGAGCATTCAGCGGCGGCTGCTCAAGCGCCTGCAGGATGCCGAGAATCAGGGCTACGTCTTCGAGTCGGCCGAGGCGAGTTTCGAGCTGCTATGCCGCAAGGAACTGGGACGCTATCGCCCGTTCTGGGAGCTGGAGCACTGGCGGGCCGTCGCGCTGCGCAACGGTGCGACCGAGCCGGATACCGAGGTGATCGTCAAGCTCAGGGTCAACGGCAAGCTCGAGCATCACGTGTCCGGGGGGCACGGCCCGGTGGACGCCATGGCCACCGCGCTGATCCGAGCCCTGCGGGATCATTATCCCGCCGTCGAACATGTACGGCTGATCGACTACAAAGTCCGCGTCATCAATCCCCGGGCCGCCACCGCCGCCCGCGTGCGAGTCACCATCGAGTTCCGCGACAACGAGACGCACGAAATCTTCAGCACCGTCGGCGTGAGCGAGAACATCATCGAGGCATCCTGGATCGCCCTCGTCGATGGGATCGAGTACAAGCTGATCAATCAGGAAGACGCGGCTCGCAAAGCGAAGGCCAAGACGTGCGCCCGCGAGGCGGCCAAGTAGACGCTGCGGGCGGAATGACGAAGGACGAAATCAGAATGACGAATGCGGGATAGCAGAGTAAAGCCCAAAGCTGACCCGCTTCGCAGCCTATTTCGACATGAGCATCCGGGCCATCTCCTGGCGGAGCCTGTCGAGGACGGCCGGGTCACGCTCGAACTCGGTCAGGCTTTTCACCACGCGGCTGATGAGTTCCTGTGTTCGAGCCGGTCCGAACTGCTTTTCATACAGCGTCAGATACTCGTAATCTTCCAGGCCGTCGCGGATGATCTCCAGACGAACGGACGTGACCGGACCGTCGACGCCGACCTTCTTGCCCGGATAGAAGAGCGCCCCGTCGCCGTGGATGTAGGGGTTGATGTCCTTGACGGTGGCCATGTCCTCCCACGGGTCCGTCGTGCTGGACGTGTTCCACGCCGTCGTGCCCCAGTAGAGCAGCCCTTCGACGCCATACTTCTTCTGCTGCCACATGAGCATCCGGTGTGACATGCCTGCCATCTCGATGAAGAAGTTGGCGTGCGGCTCACCCGGGCCGCAACAGACGTACCACCACGCTTCATCGCCCGCTTGCTGCCGTTCGATGAGGGGTTCGGGCTTGAAGTATCCCGTGTTGGGACACCAAATGTTGATCAGTCCGCGCAGCAACTCGTAGGGCGTCTTCTTCTCGCCGAACTCCGAATCGCAGTAGAACGGGGCCACGATCTTCAGGCTTGGGTCTATGGCGTGTATCTTGCGACAGACTTCGGTCAGCCGCCGGTACTGCTCCTCGTCCTTGGGTTCATCGACTACGTAGAAGTAGCCCTTGTCCTGCCAGCCGTTTTGGCGGATGTGCTCGATGGTCCGGCGCAGCTTCGCCTCGTCGTCGCTGTACGGAACGGTGAAGCTGGTCACCCGCTCGTCGGACAGATATCGGCCGGCCGCCGGATCGAGCACGCTGACCGGCGGCGAGTAGGCCGAGATGCGATGCTCGAGCAGTTCCTCGTAGTAGGCTTCCACGAGCCGGCGATGCTCGGCGCTGCCGGGCGATACCTCGTGATGGACGGCAATCCACTTGTCCCAGATGCCGAAGGCGGTTCGCATCGAGGGCTTTGCCGGCAACGTGAGCGGCCAGACGGTGACGGTTAGCGGAACGGCCTCCGCCGAGCCGTCGTCGAACCGCAGTTGCAAGCCGCCATGGTAGTCGCCCGGCTCGGTGTCGGCGGCAATCCGCACGCGAATCCAGATGGGCTGTGTCTGGCCGGCCGCGAGCGACAACGGCAGCTTCAGCGGCGGTAACGGATCGGGATAGTCCTTCTTGTAGTTAGGCAGATGAACGTAGCGAACCTCGAGCAACCCCACGCTGCCGGGGGCGAGACGTCGGCCGTCGGACCGGGTAGGCACGGTTACATCAGCGGAGACCAGTGTGACCGGTCGGTCCGGACGCAGCACCCATTGCGCCGACTCCCATTCATTCCGTGCGGCGCAGATTCGTAGCTCGCGAGGGGCGTCAGCCGGGGGCAGATGATCGCGGAAGATCTTGCAGGTCGAGAGCTCGGCCCACGATTGCAGGCCGGCGGCTTGCGAGCGCTGCGAGGCAATCTCCGCGTCCGCCGATGTCGCCAGGCCGATGAATGCCAAAACAGCCGCCAGCCATACGGCGCAGCACAGTGTGCGATTCATATAACCTCCGTTCCGCTCCCCGAAGTCCGTTTATCCCGAGCCGGCCAGCATAGTGTGCAGTGTGGCCATTTGGAAGCCTTCTGCCCGGATGGGTCACGGATGAGGAGGACCAAACCCGTGGCGTTTTCCAGGCGTTAGCTAGCGACCACAGGGGGCACAGAGGAACACAGAGGGGAATAGATCGGACCATCTTCTCTGTGCTCCTCTGTGTCCTTTGTGGTTAGCTGATTCAGCGCAGCAATTTGTTGCCGCGCCGGCATACCGCTCGGCGCAACAAGAAATGTGATTCTCTCTAATAAATTCACCACACTGAGTTCACGGTCGCAGGGCCGCCAGGTTTTCGCGCGACGTGCCGGGTGGAATGTCGCAGCCGCTGCTGAGGATCCAGCGTTGGCCTGCGGTTTGACCGACGAGCGATCGAGTCTTTTCACGAACGCTCTCCGGCGTGGCTTTGAACAGGTCGCCCACCGGGTCGAGGTTGCCGCGCAGCGTCACGCGGCCGGCCGCCCGCTCGAGCGCCTGGCTTGCGGGCACCTGATAGTCCACGTCGAGCAGGTCTGCCCCGGTGGCGATGAGGTCGTCCAGGATGGGCAGAATGTTGCCGCACACGTGCAGGCCGACGCACTGGACGCCCATGCGGCGAAGCTCGGCCACCAGCCGCACGTGCCGCGGATGCACGATTTGCCGATACATGGCGGGCGAAATGAAGTTGGGCGAGCAGGTGGCTTCGCCGAACATGAGCCCGTGTGCCCCGGCCGCGAGCGAGGCTCGCGAGCATTGGATGGCCACGTCGGTGGTGAAGTCCAGAATGCGCTCGACGCCCTCCGGGTCGTCGATCATGTCGATAAGCACGTCCTCGACGCCGCGAAGCTGCGAGGCGATGTTGAGCGGACCGCGGAGCGTGCTCAGGACGAAGACCTCGTTCCCGATCTGTTCGACCACTCGAGCCACGGCTTCATGATAGAGCGGCATCCGTCCTCCGCCGGCCACGTCGCACTCGCGTAGACGATCGAGGCAGGCGGGATCCCGCAAGGGATGGCTCTTGACCAGCGGCGCACCGTCCGGCGGCTGCTCGACATCCGCACCGAGCGCTTCGGCTTCGCCCGCCACGCCCATGGTCAGTTGCACGCCGTCAAATCCGAATTCGCGATAGCCGCTCATGATGACGTCAGCCATCACGCACGCATCGGTGAAGTACCGTCCGAGCGGCACGGCCTGTACGCGTGCCAGGGCCGTGTGCACAATCGGCATCAACGGCGGAACGTCGCATCGCTCGCCGTTCAGTATGCTCTGTATTCGTGCTTTCCCGTTCATGCGGTCACTGCTCCTGAGTCATGTCCTGAGGGACCGCTTTAGGCTAACGCCCCAGCCGCACAAATTCGAGTCCTGCGCCGCGCGCGGTGGCACGGCCACCCTACAATCGCGCGAGAACTAGAGCGTGTATCGGGAAAGGGATCTCCATGCATCATGTCCTAACGTGTCGATTGGCCGGCCTCCAGGCCGCCGGCCCGATCCGCCAGGCGGTGGGAGTCGTGTGTGCCGCGGTGTCGGCTGCGCTCGCCCAGTCGCCAGAGCCGGCGTGGACCATGGCCACACCATGGACAGGTCCGGCAGGCGTGGTGCAATCAACCGAGCAGATCGTGGCGGCGGGTAGAGAGTACGATGCTCGGCTTACATCAGATTCGAGACAGGCGAGCGTGCACCGGCCGTTGCTGCGTGGACCGGATCGCCGGCGATTGCCCAATGCCTCCGTCGTGTGGGAAGATGCCGCATCGCACCGGCACGTGACTGCCCAGGATATGTCCAGCAGCGAGCCGCAGGCGTTCGGCCTGACGTTTATGGCGGCCGTTTATGCCGACGCCGAACGGAATCCGCCGAGCCCGAGCGGAGCCGTGGGACCGACGCAACTCCTCCTGGCGGTCAACGGGCGCATCCGCCTGTTCGACAAGAACACCGGCGGCCTCGGCATCCTGGATGTTTCGTTGAACGCCTTCTTCAACGCCGTCCGAAATTCCGCGGAGGTCGTTGATCCTCGCGTGCGCTTCGATCGGCTGAGCCAGCGCTGGTTCGTGCTGGCCAGTACGCTGCAAACCGATGGTATGGGGAATCTCGTCGCGCCCAACCGCATTCTCCTGGCGGTGAGCAACGGTGCGATCATCACCGGATCGACGCAGTGGCGGCTTCTCTCCTTCGAGCCGCATCAGGTTACACCGGCGGGCAGCGCCGACTGCATAGCGGATTTCGCCACATTGGGAATCGATGCGCATGCGCTGTACATCGGCGTGAATCAGTACTGCGGCATTGGCACACCGGGCAGTTACAACGGCACCGCCGTCTTTGTCGTGCGCAAGAGTAGCGTCTTGGGGATCGGCCCCATGGTCGTGAGTGTCTTTCGCGATCTGACCGACGGACCATCCGGCTCCGGACCTTACTCGCCGCAAGGTGCCGACAATCTCGACGCCGACGCGACGGAGGGTTACATCATCGGCGTGAGCAACGACAGCCTGGGCAGCCTGACACTCCGTCGCATCCAGGATCCGGGCGGCACGCCCGCGATCTCCGCGAATATTCCGCTGCTCCTGCCGGCCGACACGTTTCCGCCGTATCTCGTGCCGCACCTCGGCAACAACGCCGGCGCGAACGGATATCTCAACGCCATGGACGACCGGCTGTGTGCCGCGCACATTCGCGGCGGCCGGTTGTGGACCGCCCACAACATCAACGTCAACGCTGCCGGCAAGGCGACCTCGGAGCCCAACCGGGTGGGCGTGCGATGGTACGAAGTGAAAGACTTGAGCGGCACGCCGACGCTGGCGTCGTCCGGTACCATCTACGACACGGCCTTCGCCAACCCGCTGTCCTACTGGACGCCCTCGGTCATGACGTCCGGCCGCGGACGGATCGCGTTCGGCTTCAGCGTGGCCGGCAGCGCGTCGTACATCGATGCAGCGGCGATGTCATTGCTTCCGGGGGGCTTTCTTGTTTCGCCGAATCGATTCACTGCTGCCGCGCAGCCTTACAATCCCACGTACGATCCGGGGGGTGCGGACGGCCGTCGCTGGGGTGAAATCTCGCAGACGACGGTCGATCCGGTCGACGACGCCACGCTCTGGACCATCCAGCCATTCGCCGCCGGCACCAACGCCTGGGGCGTGCAGGTGGCGCAGATTCTCGCTCCCGCTCCTACGCTCGAACCGGTCGCTTACCACGCATGCAACACGCAGACCGAGCACGTCATCACGCTGACCGGCACGAACTTCTTCGACGCCCGGCCGACCGGCAACGGCCCGACGGTCGAGTTCACAGGCGGCGACATCACCGTGCTCAGCGTCGACTTGCTCGACGACCGACATGCACTGGTGCGGTTCTATCTCCAGCCCGGCGCCGGCTGGTCGTATCGCACCATCATCTACACCAACCCGGACGGCCAAAGCGCCAGCCTTTTCGAGAGCCTGATCATGCATGGCGGCCGGGCCGACTTCACCAACGACTGCGTCGTGAACGAGGACGACTTCCTCATGTTCCTCGCATGTAGCACCGGCCCTGGCATCCTCTACGATGTCACGAATCTGCCAGAGGGATGCGTGCAGGAACTGACCATCTCCCAACATCTCCCGCCCGACCTGGATGATGACAACGACGTGGACATGGACGACTTCGGCATCTTCCAGCGCTGCCTGACCGCCCCGGGCTTCTACATCAGCGACGCGGAAGAGTGTCGCTGGGGCATCTGATGCTGGGGGCTGGGGACTGAAGGCTGGGGACTGGAGGCTGGAGGCTGGGGGCTGGGGAGGAGTTGGAGTCATTCATCTTGGAACGGCGGGTCGATGCTGTGCTTTGCATTTGGCCCTCCGGGGATTGCGGCTATAATTGGCCCGCGACGGGGATTCACCGTCATCATTTCGGTCCCGGAGGACATGACATGCCGCCCGCCCCCAAGCTGTTGACGCACCTGATCAAGGACGTGATGGTCGCCACGTTCGTGGACGCTCACATCCGCGACCTGCCCCAGATCGAGCAGATCGGCCAGCAATTGTACGACCTGGTGGAACATCAGGACTGCCGCAAGGTCGTGATCGACTTCGCCAAGGTCCAGACGTTTTCGTCGCAGGCCCTGGGCATCCTTCTCACGCTCGACAAGAAGTTGGCGGCGATCAAGGGCAAGCTGGTTTTGTGCGGCGTGCGCCCCGAGATTATCCGGCTGTTCGAGATCGCCCGCCTGCACAAGCATTTCAAAATCGCTGCCGATCAGGATGCGGCGCTGGCGGTGTTCGGCGTTACCAAGGACGCTTGAGCGGCGCCCTTGTTCGCGGCTGGAAATCTCGGATAATGCCAGCATATGGCTGACGAAGCAAAACCGAGAATTATTGTTGCCGAGAGAATTAGCGAGTCGGCCCTGGCCCGGCTGCAGGCGGCCGGCGAAGTCGTCATGCTCGATCGGCCGGACGAGGAGCAGCTGGCGGCCGAGGTCGCCCAAGCCGACGCGCTGGCCGTGCGGACGTACGTTCACGTGACCGCCCGCGTGATTGAGGCGGCCAAGAAGGGGGGCCGGCTGAAGGTCATCGGTCGCGGCGGCGTTGGCGTGGATAACATCGATGTCGCCGCGGCAGCGGCCGCGGGCATCGTGGTGGTGAATACGCCGGCGGCCAGCACGCACGCGGTGGCCGATCTTACGGTCGGGCTCATTATCGCCGTTCAGCGCAAGATCGCGGAGTTCGATCCGCGCGTCCGCCGGGGAGAGTTCGCCACGTTACGGTCCGAGGCACCCCAGACGCTGGAGCTTCGGCACCAGACGCTCGGCGTCATCGGCATGGGGCGAATCGGGCGGGCGGTCAGCGAGCGGCTGCACCTGGGCTTCGGCACGCGGGTGATCTATTATGACATTCGCGAGATTGGCTACCTGCCCTTTGCCGCCGAGGCGCAGCCTTCCGCCGAAGCGGTTTACGCCAACGCGGACATCGTGACGTGTCACGTGCCGTTGACGCGGTTGACCCGAGGCATGATCGGCGATGCAGCGCTGTCGCATTTCAAGCCCTCGGCCATCCTGATCAATACCTCGCGGGGGCCGGTGGTCCAGGCCGAGCCGCTGGCCCGGGCCTTGCGGGAGGGGCGGATCGCCGGTGCCGGCATCGACGTGTTCGATCCCGAGCCGCCGCCGCCGGATCATCCGCTGTTATCGGCCCCGAACTGCGTGCTCACGCCGCACGTGGCTGCCCGCAGCAAGGAAGGAATCGCGGCCATGAACGATGTGGTCGATGACATTATCGCGGTTCTGCAGGGCCGCGAGCCGATGTATCCGGTTGAGCCGGATCCGGATGCGTGAACCGGCTCGGACCGGGTGTCGTAAGCCCGGTAATACCGAATCGACCGCCTCAGCGCGGACCGACACAACGGGAGTCAGACGAATGGCGAAATACCTGGTTACCGGCGGGGCGGGCTTTATCGGGTCTCACCTCGTCGAGCGGCTCGTCCGCGACGGCGAGTCGGTCCGCGTGCTCGACAACTTCGCCACCGGCCATCGCCGGAACATCGCCCCGTTCCTGGACAAGATCGAACTGATCGAGGGCGATCTGCGCAACAAGTCCGACTGCGCCAAGGCCTGCGCGGGCGTGGAGATCGTCTTTCACCAAGGGGCCGTCCCCTCGGTGCCCGTATCGGTCGAGAATCCCGTCACGTCGCACGAAGCGAATATCGACGGCACGTTCAACATTCTCATGGCCGCCCGCGACGCCGGCGCCCGTCGCGTCATTTTCGCAGCCAGCAGCAGTGCCTACGGCGATCAACCCGAACTGCCCAAACGCGAGACGGCCCGGCCCGATCCGCTCAGTCCCTATGCCGTCAACAAGCTGGTCGGCGAATACTACCTGAGCGTGTTTCACAAGTGTTACGGGCTCGAGACCATTTCGCTGCGCTATTTCAACGTGTTCGGCCCGCGGCAGGATCCCAAGAGTCAGTATGCCGCCGCGATCCCCGCTTTCGTCACCGCGATCTTGCGCGATGAGCCGCCCACCGTCTATGGCGACGGTGAGCAGACCCGCGATTTCACCTACATCGAGAACGTCGTGCACGCCAACATGCTGGCGGCCAAGGCGCCCAAGCTCTCGGGCGAGGTGATCAACATCGCTTGCGGCGAGCGCGTGTCGGTGAACCGCATCATCGCCGAGATCAACAAGCTGCTGGGCAAGAACGTTCCGTCGCGGCACGTGGCCGAGCGAGCCGGCGACATCAAGCATTCGCTGGCCGACATCTCGCTGGCCCGGCAGATCATCGGTTTCGAGCCGGTGGTCAACTTCGCCGAAGGGCTCAGGCGAGCCATCGACTGGTACAAGCACAATCTGGTGTGACACGTCCGCAAACGGTATCGGCAGTGCTCAGTCGAGCCGGGTTGGGCAGACCCGGTGAACCTGGAAGACAACCGGCTTACCCCCATGCGGCGATTCAGGCGGAACCGAGTTCCCCGGCGGCCGGAGTTCTGGCCTCGTGCCTGGCGACGCCATCCACTGGCGTTCGTGATCCTTCTGGCGGTCGCGGGCGTTCTCTCCTACCAGCGCGTCAAGACGCCGTTCGGCACCGACCACGAACGCTACCACAACCGGACGTTTACGTGCATCCACGTGGTGGACGGCGACACGTTCGACATTGATGCCGTCGACGGCATGCGGGCCTCCACGCGTGTGCGGCTCTGGGGCGTGGACACGCCGGAAACCGTCAAGCCGGGCACAGCGCCCATGCACTTCGGTCCGGAAGCCTCGGCCTACGCCAAGTCGCGCCTGCTGGGTCAGCGCGTCCGCATCGTGCTCGCGCCCGACAGGACCCGCGACCGTTATGACCGCCTGCTCGCGTATGTCTACCCGCCGGACAGTCAGAGCATGCTCAACGAGGATCTGATCGAGCAGGGCTTTGCGTATGCCGATCCGCGATTTCCCCACCCCTGGCGAGAGCGCTTCCTGCAACTGGAGGAGCGGGCTCGCAAGGCCAAGGCCGGCCTGTGGGCGGCGGTTCGGCCGGAGCAGATGCCCGAGTGGCGACAGCGGATGGAGGGAAGAAGGAAAGACGCGGCGACGCGGTGACGCGGTGAGGGGAGCGGACGCGGCCCCACAACTGACCACTGGCAACTGACAACTGACCAGCCCCGCTTGCAATGCCCGCCTGCCGGGGCAAAGATAGTCAGATGCGCGATCACGCTCAGCCCGCCGTTTCAACCGCTCCGCCGCCGCAGCACACCGGCCCGCATCCGTGGGTGCGCCTGCGATCGGCCAGTTCACACCCGTTCATCTACAAGCGGATGTTGGCCGGCGCGGACCCAGCCGCGCGTTCCGGCGACGTCGTCGCCGTCTACGATCGCCAGGATCGTCTGTTCGGACACGGTTTGTATCATGCCCGTTCGCAGATTGCCGTCCGCATGCTGTCCCACGGGCCTCGACCGATCGACGAATCCTTCTTCCGGGAACGGCTGGGCCAGGCCATCGCATGGCGTGAGCGGCTGTTCCGCAACGACGACAAGACGAACGTCTACCGGCTGGTGCACGCCGAGGGCGACGGGCTGAGCGGGTTGATCGTCGAACGCTATGCCGAGTGGATTGCGATTGAGCTCTTCTCGTTGGGGATGTATCGGCAGATCGAACTGATCCGGCAAGTGCTGACGGAGTTGACCGGAATCAACCGCTTCGTCGTGCGGGCTGACGACCGCGTCGAGCAGATGGAGGGATTCCACGTCGCGCCCGAGCTGTCCGATGCCGTGCCTCCCACGCTGGAGATCGCCGAGTCGGGCCTGCGCTTCCGAGTCGATCTTCGCGGCGGGCACAAGACGGGCTTTTTCGCCGATCAACGCGAAAACCGCCGGCGGCTGGCGAGTCTGGCCAGCGGGGCCGACCTGCTGGACGTTTGCTGCTACACCGGCGGGTTTGGACTCTATGCCAAGACGCTCGGCGCTGCGAACGCGGTTACCGGCGTCGATCTGGACGAGAATGCGGTTGAACTGGCCAAGCGCAACGCCAAACTGAATCAACAGCGCATCAAGTACGTTCACGCCGACGCGTTCAGCTACCTGCGGCAGATGCAGACGTCGGGTCACCGTTACGACGTTGTCGTGCTCGATCCGCCCAAATTCGTCAGTAACCGCGACGAGTTCGCCGATGGGGCGCGCAAGTACGGCGATCTCAACACGCTGGGCATGACCGTGGTCAAGCCGGGCGGTCTCCTGGTGACCTGTTCGTGCTCGGGTTCGGTCTCGCGCCTGGCGTTCCTCGATATCGTCAAGGCTTCCGCGAACCGGGCCGGCCGGTCACTGCAAATCGTCGATCAGACCGGTGCCGGGCCGGATCACCCGGTGATGGCCAACTGTCCCGAAAGCGAATATCTCAAGGTCGTCTGGGCGCGAGTGATGTGAAGTGACGCAGCGACGCGGGTGGGTATCCGTGCCGGTTTTTGTGTATCATTCCAGGCAGATGAGTACGCCCGCAATCCAGATCAGTCGTTATCACGCCTTCGGGCATTACCTGCGCCGGCGGTTCGGCTGCCGGGTGCACAAAATTACGCTGCACGCGGGGATGAGCTGCCCCAACCGCGACGGCACGCGGGCGTTCGGGGGCTGCACGTTCTGCAACAACACCGGCTTCAGCCCACCCGCCCGGCTGGCTCCGGAAGCGATTCGGGCCCAGATGCTCGCCGGCATGGAGTCGGCTCGCCGCCGCGTGCGGGCCACCAAGTTCATCGCGTACTTTCAGGCTTATTCCAACACGCACGCGCCGGTGGAGGAACTCGCCCGACTCTACGAGCAGGCGTGGTGTTCTCCGGATGTGGTCGGCCTTTCGATCGGCACGCGGCCCGATTGCGTGGATGCAGCCAAGATCGACCTGCTGGCTGAGCACGCGCGGCGGGGCGAGGTGTGGATCGAGTACGGTCTGCAAAGCGCGCACGACAAGACGCTGCAACTGGTGAATCGCGCGCACACCTATGATGAGTTCGTCAGCGCGGTGAAACTGACTGCCGGCCGGGGCATCCGCATCTGCGTGCACACCATCCTCGGCCTGCCCGGTGAAACGCCAGAGATGATGCTCGAAACCCATCGACGCATCGCCGAACTGCCGATCGACGGCATCAAGATTCACCTCTTGCACATCATGCGCGACACGGTGATGGCGCGTCAGTACGAGCGGGGCGAGATCCCGCTGCTGTCACGCGAGGAGTATGTCAGCCTGGTCTGCGACGTGATCGAACTCCTGCCGCCGGAGATGGTGATTCAGCGGATGCACGCCGATGCTCCGGCCGACGTGCTGATCGCGCCGCAGTGGTGTCTGGACAAGTCGGGTGTGCTCAACGACATCCGCAGCGAGCTGGTCCGCCGCGACAGTTGGCAGGGCAAGGCACGAGGCGAGTCGCTGGCGCGATTGGCGGCGTTAATGACGAAGCCCGAATGACGAATGACGAAATCAGAATGACGAATGGCTCGCGCGGCAGTGCTTGCCTGCGCTCTGGCTCATAGCTCAAAGCTCTTTTCATCTTCGCATGTGACAGGTGGTCAGATCGCACCACTGGCAGGGCACACCGTGTGCTTCGACTTGGTTGCTCGGGCCGATGCCGATCAGGCCGGAGACGCTCTTGAGCGGCTGCATGATCATGGTCGGTAGCAGCTTGACCCCCAGCGGCCGCGTGTTGACCATCGCGAAAAGCGAAATCTGTTCGTCGAGCGACAGGCCGCAATAGCCGGGGCTGAACGGCGGAGTGAGTGCCTCTTCCGGGTTGGCGTCTTCGAAGTAGATGATATCGGCGAGAGCATCGACGGCGGCGTCGGCGGCAGCAGAGCCAATGGCGTTGAGAATGTAGCCTTCGAGCCGGGCCCCCTTGCGAAGGCGCTCATCGGCCATTCGCTCGATGTCGTCACCGACGGTGGTGACGAAGGCCGCCACTCGCGTGGCCGGCTTGAGGAAACCGGCGATGGGACCGCGAATCGGTGGGCACTGGGCCAGCACCAATTCGGTGTCGGTCATGCGAGTTACGGGGTATACGGCATACGTTCCGCGAGCCCGAATGGCCGACGCGCTGTGCTCGATGAGGGTCTCGACCAGAGCCCGGTGTTCGGGTCGCAGCTTGCCTTCCTTACCGCACCCCATCATGCGGAGGACCTCGTCGGTCTCGACGCGAACATCAAGTTCGATCACCCGTCCGTCCGTCTGATTCATGGAGACCGAGCCCGTCCGTTCCATCTGCATTCGATCATTTGATTGGCCGGGAACGTGCCGCCTCCACCATGGCCTTCACGTTTTCCACGGGCGAGAATGAATCCACTTCACAGCCGGGCATGACGCATGCGGTGGTATGCGGAAGCGTGGAGTCGATGAACTCCCGCACCGCGTTTCGAACCTCGTCCGCGGTACCGTGGCAGGCCATCTGCGTAGTGGGCGAATTCATGGCGCAGGATTTGCCTTTCAACAATTCCGCGACCTGTCCGCACCACTGCGGCCATTCGATGTCCTGGCCATAATAGGGCATATCGTATTGAATGCCCTTAACGCCCGGCATGTCACGAATCAATTCTAGTGCTCGGGGTAGATTGCGGCCACAATGGTGCCAGAAAACGTAGGGGAACACGTCCTTGACCTTTTCGGCGAAGATTCGGTCCACGTAGCCGAATTGGTCCAGGTGCTTGGGACCCCAGGTTCGGGCGCCGCCGAAGAGGCACACGAACTGGCAGCCGTTTTTGGCCGCGAAATCGCGGTAGAACTCGAGGGATTCGAGCCGCTCTTTGAGGCACAGCTCGAGGTAGTGGCGGGTCTTTTCCGGCTCGGTGATCATCCATCGCTGGAAGTTCTGGACCTCGACGATGGTTTCGGCGTAGTTGGTGGGGGTGGCAAAGCCGACGATGACCGGCACCTGGCGGTCCATCTTCTCCTGGAACTCCAGGAGCTGGAGCATGTGGGGCGTGTAGTGCGTGACCGCCCGCGAGTCGTTTACATACTTTTCGTACGCCCGCGTCTCGTACAGGGCGATGGCCTCGTCGAGCGTGCGGGCGATCGGTTTGAACATGAGGTAGTCTTTCTCACCGCGGTGGATGAAATGCTCGGAACGCTTCTCGGGGGGGATGAAGTTTTCGATCTGGTGGCTGATGTCCACGTACATCCAGATGGCGTCGAGCCGCAGGTCCGCCCAGGTCTTGATGCACGCGTCGGTGGTCTTGTCGACGTCGTTGTAGATCTCCTGGTGCGAGTAACCGGCGTAGGTGATCTGCCAGTAGTCGAGTTCCGGAGCGACCGGGACGTAATCCGTGCGTTCGAGTCGCAGGGCGGCCGCCATTCGCTCCCAGTGTGACATCTCGCCGACGGGAGCGAGTTTGCCTTTCAACCGACTGACCCATTCATCGACGATCTTGCTCATGATTCCGCTCCGCAGAAGATGAGAAAAGCGGAATGGGGAACAGAGGAAGGTATCTCGCGATCCGCACTCCCCGGTTCTCCGTTTACTCGCTCTCCGTCCGTTACGCAATCCCCAGCAGTCGCTTGATCTTCTCCACGCCCTTCCAGGCGTCGTCGCTGGCGTCGTCGGCGCCCATGCGGCGGGCGGCCTCGGCGTCCACGGCGGGGCCGCCGCAGATGATCTTCACCTTGTCGCGCAGGCCGGCCTTGGTGATGGCTTCCACGGTCTTGGCGGTGTGCATGAACGTTGAGGTCATGTACGTGCCCAGGCCGACCACCTGCGGGTTGTGCTTGCGGATGCCTTCGACGAACGCTTCGTCGTTGAGATCCTCGCCCAGGTCCACCACCTCGAACCCACTGGCTTCAAACACGGGCATGGCGACCTGCTTGCCCACGGTGTGAACGTCGCCGTGAATGTTGCCCATGATGATCTTGCCCAGCACGTGAGTGCGGTCGGCGGCCAGCAGCGGACGGACCACGTCGAGGCCGGCGAAGTACACGTCGCAGGCCACGAGCACCTCGGGCATGAACATGTCGCCGCTGTTGAACTTCTTGCCCACTTCCCGCATGCCGGCGGACAGCCCCTCGTTCAGGACCTTGGCGGGTGCCATTCCCTGGTCGAGAGCCGAGCGAGTCAGGGGAACCACGCCGGCGAGGTCGAGGTTCTCCACTGCGGCCGACAACTGGCTCAAGATCTCCGTTTCGCTCATGGTCGATTGCCTCTCACGTACGCCTTTCAATGCCGGACGCGACGGTCCGGCGGACGACGGAACTCGGCTGTATGTGTCCTCTTCCGAGTTCGGGTGCGATGGCCCCGGGTGACGCGGAATCCGGGGAAGCTCCCCCGAACGCTGGTCACCGGCGGCCCGGAACTCAATCCTCCGGCAGCGGCTGGTCCTTCGTTTCCGGCGCGAACAGGACCACGACCAGGCCCACCAGATAGATGAAGATCATCACGAACGAGCCGTACCGGATGGCCAGTTCCGCATTGTTGATGGCACTGGGCAGCAGCGGTAACGTCAGCGTCCCCGCCATGAACAAGCCCTTCAGGCTGCTCTTGATCGGGTTGAGCAGGGCGGCCAGGAATCGGCCCACGTTATAGCAGAAGCCGACGCCGGTCGAACGCAGCCGGGTGGGGAATAGCTCGGGGAAGTAGATCGCATAGCCGCCGAACGGCCCGAGCGTCACGAACCCGACAATGGGGGCCAGCACGTACGCTTCCACGATGGTGTCGGCGAACAGGAACGTGTAACTCACGACGACGAAGGCCAGGGCGAAAAAGATAGCGAACGCCGGCCGTCGGCCCATCCTCAGCGAGAGCACGGTGTAGGCCGAGATGCCGAAGAACGCGCCCAATTGCTGGAGGAAGAACGCGTAGGAGACGAACTGCTCGCGTTTCTCGGGCGAGTACATCTTGCCGATGAGCCGATTGAGTTCGGGCGTGAAGAACCCGACGCCCCACAAGCCGCCCACGCCGACCACGCCCAGCAGCAGGCCGATGATGGCTCGCTTGCGCCACCGTGCATCGGCGAGCAATCCGGCGTAGGACGAGTGCTTGCGGGTGATGCCGGCGGCTTTCTCGGCCAGCCACTTGGCCCGGGCTTCCCGCCATTTTTCAGGCTCTTTGAGCTTGAGGAAGACGAAGACGGCGATCAGGCCGGGCAGGGCTCCGACGAAGAACAGCCATCGCCAACCCAGGACGGGCAGGATGAGAGCGGCCAGAACCGCTGCCAGCATGTTCCCCACGGCTGACAGGGCCTGCAGTGCGCCAAGAGCGGCCGGCCGAGCCCGATCGGGCATGCTTTCGGCAACGAGTGCCGCTCCGGCCGCGAATTCTCCGCCGACACCCAACGCGGTCATGAACCGGAACACGTTGAACCAGAACTCGTCGTGCACCAAGCCATTCAGACCGGTGAAAAGAGAGTACGTCAGGATGGTGACGGCCATGGTCTTGGCCCGCCCGAGCGAGTCGCCCACCCAGCCGAAGAACAGTCCCCCGATGGCCCAGCCGAGCACGAAGATCATCGTGCTGTGGTCGCCCGCCTGATCGGCGCGGGTCTTGGCCAGTTCCTGGCCGAGGTAGCGGGCGAGTGTGGCCTTGGGAATGGCGCCGCCATGCTGGTCCAACAGCTTGGCCGCGGCCTCGTCCGACAGCCCGCCCTTGCTGACGAGTTGGTCCATGGTCTGCTTGTCGTAGACATCCGCCTCGACCGAGACTTCCTTGAGCCGGGCGGAGCCCATCTCCACGAACGTGGGAGTAAGCAGATCGTAGCCGATGACGGCGGCGAGGCCCCGGCGGGTGATGCTTTCGCGCGGCTGGCCGTTGGAGTCGGTCATCGCTCGCTGCGCCTGCTCGGCCGTGAGCAGACCCTTTTCAACCATCCCGCTGACCTCGGCCGCCGTGAAGGTGCTCCCGGGCACCCCTTCCAGTCGCTCGAGCCCCGGCACGACCGGATCGAATTTGAGCACGTCCTGCATGGCCGGGCCGCGGCCCAGGTTGAAGAACTGCTGATCCATGGTGTCGAACATCCAGCCCATGGAGGCGATGATCAGCACCCACCAGTGATAGCCGCTCAGCCCGCGATACCAGGGGAGCGGTTTGCCATTGAGCGAATCGGGATTCGAGTCGGTCATCAGTTGCACCTGGTTGATTGAACGCGGAGAGTCCGGGCTTCCGTCGCCGGATCAGGGCGGATGTTACCGGAAAGGGCGCGGTCCGTCCAATGCGGACGGGCGGCGGAGCGCATAAAAACGTTTCAGGATGGGCTGTTTCAATTCAACCCGGACGAGGTCCGGTCGCGATGGGCGGACAGAATGATCCGGGCCGCGCGGTCGGGACTGATCCGCTCGACGTTCACCAGCAGATCGAAGCGTGCCGGGTCGTGGGCGTCGCGATGGAAGTGGTGACGCACGAAGTCCCGCCGCTCGGCTTCGATGGCGTCGATGCGGGCCCGGGCCTCGTCGAGACTGAGCCCGGCCGATTCAGCGAAACGCCGGGCGCAGAAGTCGCGCGATGCGATCAATTGGACCCGCAGGCCGCGGTCCGCCGGCAGGATGAGGTCGGCGCCGCGCCCGACGAACACGGCCGGACGCTGGCGGGCGAGGCCCAGGACCGTGGTGGTCAGGCGATGGAAGTAGTCGTTCTTGCGCATGGCTTCTTCCATCACCGAGCGAAGAGTCATCTCCAGCCAGCCCAACTCGCGCTCATCCACCGAGCGGTACAGCCCGGCCCGGCTCTCGTCGCCTCTGGCCATACTGGTCAGCAGGTCGCGATCGTACATCGGCCAGCCCAGCTCGGCCGCCACCGCCTGGGCCACTTCGCGTCCGCCGGCGCCGACCATGTTGGCGATGGTGATGAAGTCCTCGATCTGCCGCGTGGGTTGGACTTCCCGCCGTTGAGCGCGGGAAATCTCCCAGTTGCGCATCTGCTTTTCCACAAATCGGGTCAGGCCGGCGTCGAGCAGGAGAGGCTTCGTTTCGTTCATGGCGGCACCTCCACAGCCTGCGGGGTCGCGCCAGGAGGAGGTCGCCCCATGCCCGGGCGACATCGCGACCGGCACAGGAAGAAATGAGTTTCGGCAAACCGCTTACTCTCTTTATTCTACCCCCGCGCGGCGCACGACTCCAGCGAAAAATCAAGGCCGGCGTCTGAGACTCCCACGCGGATTGGCCGCACCTTCAGCCCGGGTCTCATGCTCGGATTCCATTTCGCGCTGTCAGCCCGAGCCGGATCACAGCCATTTGCCGGTCAGGAACTGCGGCAAGCTGTCCGACGGGAGGCGCAGGCCCACGTAGAACGGCCCGAACTCCGCGTAGAGCGCGCTGGCCGGGTCGAAACGCATCTCATAGACGAGCTTCTTGAAGGCCAGCATATCGTTGGAGTGCAGGCTGACGCCCCATTCCCAGTCGTCCAGTCCGACGGCCCCGCCGATCACTTGCGTCACCTGCTCGTGGTACTTGTGGCCGATTCGGCCGTGGCCTCGCATCATCTCCCGCCGCTGTTCCATGGTCAGCGTGTACCAGTTGACCTGCTCGCCACGGCGCTTGTTCATGGGGTAGAAACAGATGTACTTCTGCTCGGGGATCTTGCGAAACAGGCGGGTCTGCACGCGCTGCTTTTGCCGTTCCATTTCGGCCGCCATTTCGGTTTCGTACTCCGCCGTGCCCGGACGCAGTCCCTGCTCGGCCAGCTTGCGCATGGCGACCGACGTCAGCTCGTACATGCTCAACTCGATCACCGAGACGAACGAGTAAGCCGGCTGCAGGAATTCGAACAAGCGCAGACGCCGGAACGACGACTCGACTCGGCTCAATTCGTCCGGCGTTCGCCGGTAGTGGACGAACATGAGGTCGCCCTTTTGCGTCAGCACGCTGTAGGCGGCCGAATCACCGTCCTCGACGCCGGCCGCGTTCGCGAGCCATTGGCGGGCGGCAGTGCTCACCTCGTAGCCGAACTTCTCCTGGATCGCCCACCACCTGGGCCAGTCCACGCGGTAGATGTCGTGCAGAACGTAGTAACCCTCGAGTGTCTGCGGGGCTTCCGGCAGGTTCTCTGACATGCGTATCACCTCTTCAGCTGCAATCGTCGGCCCATTAAAGGATGGCCGACTGGGGAAGTCCAACCGGTGAGCGCCGGCTTGATGCAGGGAGATCGCGTCGGAGAGAGGGTGTCCGGAGAGGAACGAGACGGCGGGGCAAACCCCGCCGCTTGTTTGGCTGTTCGCTCGCACATGGGGAAGAAGCGGGTTACTGGGCTTCGACCCGGCGGACTCATTTTCAGCTTTCGCACAGCCCGTGTTTGCATGTATTCTGTGATCGTACAGTCAGATCGGACTTGGTTGTCCATTGTGGTAAGCTCATGTATGTAAGGTTGTTGTGAGACAAAATTCTGTTGGCTGATGCGAGCCACCCGTCTATTGGATACTCCTGGACCGTATAGGTGATGTATACAGTTTGGGCTGCGTGAGACCATGCGCGGACCGTCTGGACGGCCGGTTCACGCCAGCGGAATCACGCCGCTACATCTCAACTGGAAAACCTTTCGTACATATGTGAAAAATATCACGATCTTTGGCTTCTCTCGTGAAAAAAAGCACGAAGTGGTACGGCGGTTGCTGTTCCGGCGGGAGACGCGCCAAGCGGCGCCACCGGTTCCGGCGGAACCTGCGGGGAGCCACCCGGACCGGTACGGGAAGAAACCAGACGCTGCCGCGGCCCATGCGGACGGTGTCGTGAGAGTCCCGAGCTGGGACGCGGTTCCGGACGCCGGTTGTTCAGTCCGGGAGAGGCCCCAACAGCCCAAAGGAGCAGGAGTTCATGCCGGCGGTGACGCAACAGTCAGGTTTGGCGGTTCGGCGCTTCGAGCGCGTGTGCAGCATCCTCGACGAGCACGATCGCCAAGCGAGCAAGTTGATTCCGATCCTCCAGGCCGTGCAGGAAGAGTATCGCTATCTGCCGACCGAGGTGCTCACGTACGTGGCGACGGCGCTGGGGTTGCCGCCCGCCCGGGTATTCGGCGTGGCCAGTTTCTACGCCCACTTCGCCCTCGAACCCAAGGGCAAGTACGTGGTCAAGCTGTGTGACGGGACAGCCTGCCACGTCAAGCGATCGATTCCCATCCTCGAAGCCATCCGGGAACGGCTCGGTCTGGACGACAAACGCCACACGACACCAGACATGCTCTTCACGGTGGAGACGGTGTCGTGCCTGGGCGCGTGCGGCCTGGCCCCGGTGGTGGTGGTGAACGAGGACGTGCACGGGCAGATGACGCCGGAGTCGGCGGTGGCCCTGGTCGAAGAGATTCTCGAGCGGGAGGGGGCAAAATGACCTGTAATACCATCGATCTCGAGCGCATCGCCGGCAAGTACGCTGCCGCGCTGCAGAAGATCAGCCGTCGCGTGACCATCTGTGCGGGCACGGGGTGTGTGGCCAACGGCGCACTGAAGGTGCGTGAAGCGTTCATCGAGAGGATTGCCGCCGCCGGCCTGGACGTGGTGACCGAGTTGAAGCCCGAAGACGACGGACCCTGCCTGAGCGGCGACACGACGTTCGTGTCCAAGAGCGGTTGTCAGGGTTTCTGTCAGATGGGCGCGTTGGTGCTCATTTCGCCCGACGAGATCCTGTACACCAAAGTCAAGCCCGAGGACGTGGATGAGATCGTGCAGACCACGCTGATCCAGGGCAAGCCCGTTGAGCGGTTACTGTACAAGGATCCGGCCAGCGGCAAGCCTTGTCACGGTACGGACGACATCACGTTCTATAACCGGCAGTCTCGCACGGTCCTCAAGCACTGCGGCAAGCTGGATCCGGAGGACATCCACGAATACATCCACGTCGGCGGCTACGCGGCGGCGCGCCGCGCCTTCACGCAGATGACGCCCAAGGACGTCTGCGAGGAGGTGCTGTTCTCGGGTCTGCGCGGCCGCGGTGGCGGCGGCTTCCCCACCGGCAAGAAGTGGGATCTCACTCGTCAGCAGCCCGGCCCCAAGAAGTACGTCATCTGCAACGGCGACGAGGGTGACCCCGGCGCCTTCATGGACCGCAGCGTGATGGAAGGCGATCCTCACGCCGTGATCGAAGGCCTGATGATCGCGGCGCGGGCGATCGGGGCGGATGAAATCTACATCTACGTCCGGGCGGAGTATCCGTTGGCCGTCAAGCGCATCCGCAAGGCGGTCAAGGACGCCGAGGCCCTGGGGCTGCTCGGCGACGACGTTTTCGGCACGGGTCAGTCGCTGCGCTGCGAAGTCATGGAAGGTGCGGGAGCTTTCGTCTGCGGCGAAGAGACGGCCATGATCGCCTCCATCCAGGGGTTGCGCGGCATGCCCACGCCCAAGCCGCCGTTCCCCGCCCAATCGGGCTTATGGGGCAAGCCGACGGTCATCAACAACGTCGAGACGCTGGCCACCGTGCCGCTCATCATTCGTCAGGGGGCTCACGCCTTCCGCCAGATCGGCACGAAGGGCTCGCCCGGCACGAAGACGTTCGCCCTGACCGGCCACGTGGTCAACACGGGCCTGATCGAGGTTCCGTTCGGCACGACGCTTCGCGAAATCGTGCACAACATCGGCGGGGGCGTGACTGACAACAAAGGTCACATCACCGGCGAGGGCTTCAAGGCCGTGCAGATCGGCGGGCCTTCGGGCGGCTGCTTAACGCAGGAACACCTCGACCTGCCGTTGGATTTCGATTCTCTGCAGAGCGCCGGAGCCATGGTGGGCTCGGGCGGTCTGGTGGTCATGAACAAGCAGACCTGCATGGTGAGCGTGGCCCGCTTCTTCATGCAGTTCACGCAGAACGAGTCGTGCGGCAAATGCGTGCTCTGCCGCGAAGGCACCAAGCAGATGCTGGCGCTGCTCGACGACATCATGGAAGGCCGGGCCGACTCCGGAACGCTCGAACTGCTCGAACGCCTGGCGCTGGCGGTCAAGAAGGGCTCGCTCTGCGGCCTGGGCAAGACGGCGCCCAACCCGGTGCTCTCCACATTGCGGTATTTCCGGGCCGAGTACGAAGCCCACGTGACGCAGAAGACCTGCCCGGCACACCAGTGCAAGGCTTTGCTCGGGTTGACCATCAACGAGGCCAAGTGCAAAGGCTGCACGCTGTGCGCCCGGAACTGCCCGGTCGGCGCGATCACCGGCGAACGCAAGGCCGTTCACCGGATCGACCAGAGCAAGTGCATCAAATGCGGCGCCTGCGTCGATGCGTGCAAGCTCAAGGCGATTTCGTGGAATTAGGGACCAGGGATTGCAAAACACGTGAATGCGATCGTTCCGCCGCCAACTCGAGAGGTTGCGCCTTGCGGACCGTGACAGAGGATCGAAACCGATGAAAAAGAACACCGTCACCATCGACGGCAGGGAAGTGGCGATCAACGGCGAGCGGAACCTGCTCGAGCTCATTCGCCGGGCCAACATCGACCTGCCGACGTTCTGCTACCATTCCGAACTGAGCGTATACGGGGCGTGCCGGCTGTGTCTGGTGAACGTCGAGGGACGCGGTATCTGTGCCGCCTGCTCGACCCGGGCCGAACCGGGCATGGTCGTGCGGACGAGCACCGAGGAGATCCGCGAGATTCGGAAGATCGCCATCGAGCTCCTGCTGGCCAACAACGATCACAACTGCCCGACGTGCAACAAGAGCTCGGCGTGCCAGCTGCAGAATCTCGCTCGCCGGCTGGGCATCACGGAAGTTCGCTTCAAGAGCCGCAAGGCGCCCGAGCCGGTGGACCGTTCGTCACCCTCGCTCGTGCGCGATCCGAACAAGTGCGTGCTGTGCGGCGACTGCGTGCGAGCGTGCAGCGAGATCCAGGGCATCGGGGCGATCGACTTTGCCCATCGCGGCCACAACGTCGCGGTGCTGCCCTCTTTCGGCAAGAACCTCAATCAGGTCGAGTGCGTGAACTGCGGCCTGTGCGCCACGGTCTGCCCGACTGGCGCCCTCACGCCCAAATCGGAGGTCGAGGCGGTCTGGAAGCTTCTCGACGATCCAACCAAAACCGTTGTTGCCCAGATCGCCCCGGCCGTCCGCGTTGCCCTCGGGGAGAGTTTCGGCATGGCGCCGACCAGCGTGGTGACCGGCCAGATCGTTGCCGCACTCAAGGCCATCGGGTTCGATCGCGTGTTCGACACGTCGTTCACCGCCGATCTGACCGTGATCGAAGAGGCCAACGAGTTTCTCGCCCGTAAGCAGGCGGGCAAGAACATCCCGCTGTTCACCTCGTGCTGCCCGGGCTGGGTCAAGTTCGCCGAGCAGTACTATCCGGAGCTGTTGAGCCATATTTCCTCGTGCCGCAGCCCGCAGCAGATGTTCGGTTCGCTGGCCAAGGAAATGCTGCCGGAGCGGTACGGCATCGATCGCAAGGATTTGGTGGTCGTCTCGATCATGCCTTGCACGGCCAAGAAGTACGAGGCCCAACTGCCTCGTTTCGAGAAGGACGGCATCCGCGACGTCGATCACGTGCTGACGACGCAGGAGCTGGCTCGCATGATCGAGGAAGCGGGCATCCGCTTCGATCAGCTGCAACCTGAGTCGCTGGACCTGCCCATGGGCTTCAAGACCGGGGCGGGCGTGATCTTCGGCAACTCGGGCGGCGTGACCGAGGCGGTCCTTCGCTATGCGGTCGAGAAAGTCAATCACGTCAAGCTCGAATCACCCGACTTTATGATCGTTCGCGGGCAGGAGGGCTTGCGCGAAGCCACCGTCCGGCTCGGCGATGAGGACGTGAAGATCGCGATCGTGCACGGTCTGGCCAACGCTCGCAAGATCGCCGAGCAGGTCAAGGCCGGCACGTGCGAGTACGACTTCGTGGAAGTGATGGCGTGCCCGGGCGGCTGCATCGGTGGGGCGGGACAGCCCGTGCCCAAGGATGTGCAGGTTCGGATGTTCCGCACGCAAGGGCTGTACGCCGCCGACAAGATGCTCCAGTTGCACAAACCGCAGGAAAACCACTTCGTCACCGAGCTGTACGAGACGAAGCTCGGCGAGGTGGGCGGGCACGCGGCCCATCGGCTGCTGCACACGAGCTACCAGAGCCGCCGCCGCATTGCCGACGAGGACTTAAGCCTCACGTCGAGCGGCCAGGCCAAGCTCACGGTGAGCGTGTGTGTGGGAACCAACTGCATTGTCCGCGGCGCCCAGGATCTGCTGCACAAACTCGTGCACCACGTGGAAGGCCAGGGCTTGGCCGACGAGGTCGATGTGCGGGCATCGTTCTGCTTCGAGCAGTGCGATCGCGGACCGACGGTGGTCATCGGCGACGAGGTCATCCACAAGTGCACGTTTGACCGGGCGTGCCAGGCGCTGAACGACGCCCTGATCGCCCGGAGCGCCAGCGCGATGTAGTGTCGAACGCGGTGTCGGGAGGCGGGCGTCTCGCCCGCCTCCGGCCGCGTGAGAGTCCAATCGCCGGTGACGGGCAATTTGTTTCGCGTGTGGGAGATCGCATTGTGGTGCAGGTATCTCGCCTGCACGTGCACGCTGGAAGCGTGCACCACAACAAGCTCACGATAGCGCACGCATCCCACACTTCCTTTTCCTGCTGTTCCGGCGTTGCCGGCACCAGCAGGGAAAAGAGGCGGGCGAGACGCCCGCCCCCCGGCCGAAAACGGCGGCAGTCTCAACGACGGGACCGGCGCATGCAACAGACGACCCGACAGATCGTGTTCACGGACAAGGCGCGATGCCGCGACTGCTATCGCTGCGTGCGCGCCTGTCCGGTCAAGGCGATCGGGGTCAAGGACGGGCAGGCGTTCGTGGTCGAGAATCGTTGTCTCGCTTGCGGGACATGTATTCGCGAGTGCCCGCAGGACGCCAAGATGTTTCGCAACGATCTCGAGCGAGCCATGCGTTTGCTGGCAGGACCGGATCGGGTGGCCGCCAGCATCGCGCCGTCGTTCGCCGCGTTGTGTCCGGAGTGGAAGTGGAAGCGGCTGCCGTCCGTGCTGCGGCGGCTGGGCTTCGCGTATGTCGCTGAGACCGCGGTAGGGGCGTATCACGTGGCCGCCGAAACCGCTCGCGTGGTTGAGAGCCAGCCCGATCGCCCGCACATCGCCTCCGCGTGCCCGGCGGTGGTCAGCTACGTGGAGAAGTATCGGCCTCGGCTGACCGACACGATCGTACCGGTGGTCTCACCCATGATCGCCCACGCCCGCCACCTCAAGCAGCAACTCGGCGCGGGCACCAAGGTGATTTTCATCGGCCCGTGCGTGGCCAAGAAGGCCGAGGCCGAGCGGCCCGAGTATGCCGGGGTGGTCGATTGCGTGCTGACCTTTCGCGAGTTCGGCGAATGGCTCGACCGCGTCGGCCTGGACCCGGCCGAGTGCGAAGAGAGCACGTTCGACGAGCAGCCGCCCGGTTACGCGCGATTTTTCCCGCTGCCGGGCGGGCTGGCGAGAACGGCGGCCATGCGGACGGATCTGTTGGATGTCGAATGTGTGGCTCCCAACGGCTTCGAGGACGTGCGCTCGGTGCTCGAAGCCACCGAGTCCGGCCTGATGTGCAAGCTCGTCGAGCCGCTGTTTTGTGCCCAAGGCTGCATTAACGGGGCGGGCATCCTCGAGCAGGACAACGTCTACGAACGCCGCGGCCGTGTGCTGGAGTACGCTCGCCATCCCGGCAACGAGATCGACAGCGACGCCGGCTTCGATCTTCGGTTCAGCGGGCTGAACAAACCGCCGCTCACGGAAAGCGACGATCTCTCGCGTGAGTTCACCGAGCAGCAGATCCTGGCGGTGCTGGAACAGACGGGCAAGGCTCAAGAGGAGGATCGGCTCAACTGCGGGGCGTGCGGCTACTCGTCCTGCCGCGACAAAGCCATCGCCGTGCTGCGCGGGCTGGCCGAGCCGCAGATGTGCATTCCTCAGATGCGACGCATGGCCGAGCGACGGACCGACCGGATCATCGAGACCAGTCCGAACGGGATCGTCATTCTCGACGAGCGGCTGAACATTATCAGCATGAACCCCGCGTTCCGGCGGTTCTTCTGCTGCACCGACGCCACCTGCGGCAAGCGCATCAGCTATCTCATGGATCCCGAGCCGTTCGAGCGGCTGGCCGCCGACGGCGAAGAGGTGGTCGTGCTCACGGTGAACCACGAGAAGTACAACGTGGTGTGTCACCAGATCATCTACCGGCTGCCGGAGGAGAATCAGTACGTCGGCATTTTCGTGAACATCACCAACAGCCAGGCCAACGAAGAGAAGCTGCAGCAGTTGCGGTCGGAGACAGCCGAGCAGGCGCGTGAACTGCTCGAGCATCAGATCACCATGGCCCAGCAGATCGCACGATTGTTGGGCGAGAGCACGGCCAAGGGCGAGCAACTGGTCAGGCACTTGCTCATGTACGCCAGCGACCCGCCCGCGTCCAAGGACAAGCCGTGGGTGTGGGATATGCAGGTATCGAAGTGAGGGCCTGGGGGCTGGGGACCGGGGGCTGGATTGGAGATTGGGCGTAGTGCATACACCATGATCCTCCTCCCAAAACGCCGAATCTCGCCAGCCCCAGGCCCTAGCCTTCAGCCCCCAGTCGCTTAACCATGACCTATCTACACCTCGACATCACCGACTGCCAGACACCCAAGCGGGCGGGCAACGTCTGCGGCGATGCGTGGTCGTGTCTGCGCACGGAGCGATCGACCACCATCATCTGCTGCGACGGCATCGGGTCGGGGATCAAGGCCAATATCGCGGCGACGATGACCATCGCCCGGCTGGAAGAACTGCTGCGACGTGACTGCTCGCTGCGTCAGGCGGTGGCTGGGGTGGCCGCTACCATGGACCGGGCCAAGCTCACCGACTTGCCGTATACCGCCTTCTGCGTGGCCCGCGTGCTGAACGACGGCGAAGCCACCATTCTGTCGTACGAAATCCCGCGGCCGGTGCTGATCGGCCGGCGGCTGGCCACCGAACTGCCGCAGCGGACGCTCACGCTCGACCGGGCCATCATTAACGAGTCATGCTGCTATCTCGAGCCGGGCGACGCTCTCGTGCTGGTCACCGACGGCATCGCTCAGGCCGGTCTGGGCGTGAGCCTTCGCGAGGGCTGGCAGACGCAGGGGCTGTGCCGGTTCATCAACGACCGCATCCACGGGGGCACGGCACTGAACGTATTGCCCCGGCTCATCGTGCACGAGGCCCAGCGAATCTCCCGCGACCCGCAGGGCGTTGTCCGCGGCGACGACTGTACCGTGGTGCTCTGCCAGGCCCGCTCGGGCAACGTCGTGAACATTCTCACCGGCCCGCCCGCCCAGAAGACGGACGACACGGCAGTGGCGCGGGCCTTCGTTCAACTGGAGGGCAAGAAGGTGGTATGCGGCGGCACGACGGCCAAGCTCGTGTCGCAGCAACTGAAGCGCAGGCTCGCCGTCGGTTCCGACACCAGCATGATCGCGCCGCCCGACTACCGTCTCGACGGCATCGACCTGGCCACCGAGGGCGCGGTGACGCTCAACCAGGCGTACAACATCCTCGACGAAGATCCCCGGCGGTACGAGCGCGACACCGGCGTAACGCGATTGTGCGAAATGCTCCGCGGCGCCGACTACGTTCGCTTCATCGTCGGGACGGCTCGCAACGACGGGCACGGCGACATCAGCTTCCGCCAGCGTGGCATCCTGCATCGCCACACCATCGTCTCGCTCCTGGCCGATAAACTCCGCACGTACGGCAAGCTCGTCACCATCGAATCCACGGACGCGCTGATTCGCGGTGGAAACATCCCGTCGCACGCGATGAATCCTCCGTCGCACGCGACGGGGCTAAACGGTTGATTTGCGGATCGACTGCGCAGTTCGCGGGTCCGAAACGATATTCACGTAACCACTGCGCGCCGTTTTCCCGATGAATTCCGCAGGGGCTCCTCGCCGTCCCTCTTGGAGCGTCGAATGAAAACGGGTCTCCGTGCGGTGATGTGTGCCGGTCTGGCGGCGCTGGCATCCGCAAGCGTCTCCAACGCCGCGGATCTGCACTTTTTCTTCATGGCCGACACGCTCGATCCCGACATCGGGACGGGTGTGGACCTGCAGAAAGCCGGTCGATGGGCTCAAACGATCGCGAGCTACACCGGCTTGGAACTCCGGTTCGAATCGTTATCGGGCACGCGATTCACTGCCGCGCGGGCACGAACCATGCTGCAGGCGATCAACCCCGGTCCCGACGACGTGGTCTACGTGACCTATTCCGGGCATGGCTTCAACACCGGCCAGACGCAGTGGCCGACGTTCACGCTGATGACCGGATCGCACTTGGACTTCGTGGACGTGGTCTCGATCCTGCAGCCCAAGCCACAACGTCTGTTGATCCTGCTGGCCGATTGCTGCAACGTACCGTTGGCCAGCGGCCGGACCGGTCCCGATTTGGATTCTCCGAACGAAAGCGCACTGACGGCGGTGAATTTCCAGAACCTCTTCCTGACGTTTCGTGGCACGATCCTGGTCTCGGCCTCGTCGCAAGGAGAATACAGCCTGGGCGACGCCGTCGAGGGGGGCCTGTTTCTCAACGCGTTCATGGAGGACCTTCTGGAAATGGCCGGCGCCGTGCCCTCGCTCAAGTGGGAGGATGTGTTGGCCACGACGGCCGCGGACGTGCAGGAGCTCGCCTCGCTATTCCTGTCGCCCGACGAGCAGCAACGGCCACAGTACAAGGTGACCATCGAGCAAGTGGCGGCCGAGGTTCCTCCGCCTCCACCGCCGCCGGAGCCACCACAGCAGCCGACGTCGGCCCCCTCGGACGATACGCCCACGTCGAACGGCACCGTTCCTGCGGTTGAGGAACCGCAAGGCGTCGACGACCCTACCGATTCTGCCGCGCAGGACGGTCAGACTTCTATCGTCGATCCGGACGACGGCGAGCAGGACGCCGACCTCCAAATGCTTCAGGAGACAGTGCCGCCACAGTGCGGCTCCATGGCCACGCTCCCGCTGACCATGGCCTTCTGCCTCTGGGCGCTGCGGCGCCGACCCGCACGTGATTGACCGTTTTGAACCAGCATCATGAGAGCGGCGGCGCTTGCTTCTGCCATCTCTTCTCGACCGCTCGGTACCGGCCGTTCTTTCCGCAGCTTGGGAATAGAGTTCCCACCGCTTGGGCGGTCCCACCGTATTGTTGTCCTGGCGGGTCCGTGGTAGATATGCCGCCATGATGCGGTACCCGGTCGCTGTCGCCGTTTGTTTGTGTGGGCTGGCTGTCGGTCCGGCCGCCGGCAACAACCCGTTGAGCGAGTCCTGCCCGATCGAGTGGCGGGGCGTGCCGCTGGCGCAGGCGGTAGGCGAACTGGCCGAACGTCTGGGCGTCCCCTACATCCTCGACCCCTCGGTGAGTGATGAGATGATGGCTCGCCCGGTTCGGCTGGCGGCGGTTCATCTCGACGGCCGCCAAGCCTTCCGGTGGACGGTTCGCTCGGCCGGTCTGGATGCGGTCTGGGTCGAGGGGGCCATGATGATCGCTCTGCCCGACCGGTTGCCCCATAATTGGAAACTCACGGGCGTCGCCGGTGGCTCGGTGCGTTCGGACGGCAGTCGGGCGACGGCCAACCTGAACCGGTGGGAGGTCGCGCAAGCCCGCCGGGCGGCGTTGCAGTGGAAAGATGCGCCCTTAAGTCGTGTAGCCAAAGACATTTCCGCGCGATTCGGCCTGGACGTGGTCTTTCATCCGGACATCTTGCGGGACCAGCCGCTGGTCCGGCTGGTCGGGCAGGACCTCGAATTGGCCGCCGCGATCCGCTCGCTGGAAGAACAGATGAGCGCTTCGTGTGTATATGATGATGGTGTTTTGTGGATTTGTCTGCGGGGGGCGGCGGCATCCCAGCCCGCGCTTCCGGCCGGCGAGACACCGTATGCGGCACTTGCATCCGAGGGGGACGATTCGATACTCTCTCGCCCGGTCGAAATCGACGGGGCCGAGGACTTGGCTACGGCACTGGGCCAGGCAGCCGGCATGCCCTGCCGATTCGAGGGGCCACCGCTTGGCGGGCCGCTCCGCGTCTGGGCCCGGGGGAGCCTGCTGGAGGTGCTCGAGGTGGGCCGCCTGCTGGAGGGCTGGGAGTGGACTGTAACCGCTCCGGCGGACGCTAAAAAGGCGATTTTACTCATCCGGACGCATGCTTCCGGCCGATCCGTACCGTGAGTCTGCTCGCCGTCGAACGGGCTGGAAAAAGTGCTTGACGATAGAGGGTTGAGCTATACACTTTGCATGGATTTGTCCGACGAACACGTGAACAGGAGCCAATAGATCATGCATCGCGCAAGTGAGTTGGAGTGGCAGAGCTTCGAGACCGGCAGTGTCGCGCTTCTCGTTCCCGAGGTACCGACGGTGGATGACCCCCAGGAGGAGCAGGAAGAGCCGACGATTCGCCGCGTTCATACCATCGATGGGCCGGTTGAGCTGCTGGGCGAGGCCTTCCCCTTGGTCGTGTGCGACGCTCGGGATCCGGACGAGGACGACGACGAGGACGACCTGGACTATCTGTACGACGACGAGGACGATGACCTCGACGACGACACGGATGACGATCTCGACGATTTCGACGACGAGGACGACGAGTTCGATGACGACGACGATGATCTCTGATCGGGGTCGTCTGTCGATCACTTACCATGGTTCAAACCGGCCCCGGCGGCAGGGCTTCTCTTCGCCGAGGCCGGTTCTTTCTTGTCAGGATCAGTCGTGACAGAGTCATACAGCGGACCGGAACGACGGAAGGAAGATCGGCGATCGCCGGTCGATCGGCGGAGCGGGCTTGAGCGGCGGCGAGGGCCGGGGCGCCGGCGTGCGGATCTGCGCCGCCAGGCCGAAGAAGGGGAGATGGGCGGCGAACTCCTGGAGTTCGTCATGGCCATCGACGAGTACAAACGGATCAACAATCGGCCGTTCCCTTCTTGGAGCGAAGTGTTCGAAGTCATCCAGTATCTTGGGTATCGCAAGACGGCGGCCCGGGGCGAACACATCGACCGGCCGGCCGAGACGCCGGCACCGGGCGGGGAAAACCCGCCGGGAACGCCCGCTGCCGATTCGTGATCGCGTCTGCCCGCCGCCGGTCGGGTTGCCCGGCCGAGGAGAATGGCCTCGAACCCCGTCCGGCAGAACCGGACGGACATTTTCTATTGCGGTAATCGCGATGGGGCAGATATGATAGGGCGCCGCGGGGCGGCGACGCCCTTGGTTGGGAGCGGCCAGGGCATGGATTCCGCAAACCAAGTCATATTTGTTCTACAGGTCGCCCTGACTATCGGGCCGGTGGCCGTTTATTTCCTCGGGCTCGGGCTGGTCAGCAGCCAGGCTCATCCTTGCCTGGTAAGCGAACGTAGCGACTTTGTCCTGCTGGCTTTGGCGTTCGTTCCGCTGATTGTCTGGCCCTTCGTCGCCTTGCTGAAGGCGGGCAGCGTCCTGGTGGCGCTGGCTCTGCTGTCGGCAGTCATCATCCTATTCTTCACGTTGTTGCCTCGGCGCAACGACGGGTGGGTCATTTACAATATCAGCACCGAAGAGTGTCGGCGGGCCTTGGCGCGGGCCTGCCGCCGGCTGGGCTGGCAGCTTGAGCCGACGCCTGGCGACGACACGGAATCGGTGGTGTTGCCTCCCGGCCTGGGCGTGAGCCTGCACGGCATGCCCTGGCTGAGGAACGTGACTATTCGCTGCGAGCTTCCGGAGGGCTCGGCCGACGAGCAATTGCGGCGGGATCTTCTGGAAGGATTGGCCGGTGAACTCCGCCGCGAGTCGCTCTTACCATCTCCGACCGGGGCGGGGCTGGTGGTCATCGGGGCCACCATGCTGGGCTTGCCCATGTGGTATCTGTTCCGCCACATGGACTCCATCGTCGACGTGGTTCGCCGGATCATACTCGCGTAAGTCGATGCAGCTCATGTATACCCTGGCCGCTCGCCTTCCGCACTCGGCGGGAGCGGGCGGAGGCGGACGGCGATCGAGACAAGTCGCGGAATCTACTGCAATTCAGTGTTGCAACTGATCGACTCGGTCGTTGCGCGTTCTCGTCCAAGGTCAAGTCTGTTGGGAGGAGCCAGTCCGTGTCCAGCAAGCCTCACACGAGAATTGGTGGCCGCCGCCCGCTGCGGGCGAACGCCTTCACGCTCATCGAAGTGCTGGTGGTCGTGGCGATTATCGCGCTGCTCGCCGCCATCCTCATGCCGTCGCTCGCGGCCGCTCGCAACATGGCCAAGTTGACCGTGGATAAGGCCAACTGCAAGCAGATCGCGACCATGACCGCCGAGTACCAGACCGACTTCAAGAGCTACGTACCAATCATCTACAACTATTACGCCAACGGGAGCCCCAATCATGAGGCGCCCGCCCGGGCCTGCTGGGCGTCGGTGGCACTGCGCAACTACTTCCCGTCACTCAGAAACCTAAAGGGGCGCACAGCCGGCGGGTATACGTTCGATCCTGAAAAGCTCTGGAGTAACGAGATGCGGCAAGCGTACGAGGACAACATCCTTCCGCAGTTCTGGATTTGTCCGTTCTCGCGCGGCAAGGGAGCCGGCGAAGTGTTCGTCCGCGAAGACGCCAAATTCAAGTATTGGGAGTGGCAGGGGCGTCACGAGCACTATCAGACCTGGTTGTGGCGACCCATCTACCGGGGAACCGAACCGGGTGGCACATGGCCGGGCGGGCCCGGCAACGCGAAGCGGGGGGTCGTGCAGTACTCAAACATCACCTGGAACGCAATTCCCGAGAACGGAGCGGGGGTGAACGAGCCGGAGTTCAAAAACACCCGCCATCGCAAGTGGGAAACCCAGGATGCTCGTAAAGCCAGGTCCGCGAGCTTGGCGGACTTGACGGCCATGTTTTGTGCCCAGGGCGAGCACATGGTCTACAGCGGCTCGAGTAGTAAGCTCGGGCGCGTGAACGTGGGCAGCCATCGTACGTTCGCCGGCGGCGGCACGAACGCGATCTTCGCCGACGGCCACGTGGAGTGGGTGCTCGGCTCGCGCATCGGTTGGCCCTGATTGGCCGGCTGGTCCGGACGAACGCGTGCCTGATAGCGCCGGCTCCTGCCGGACGTACCCGGTCACGGCATGAGCCGGCGTACTGTTCCCTCTGGCTTATAGCTGAGAGCTTATAGCTCTACAGCTTCCTCGCGCTTGCAAGTATTGGCGGCCCGGGTATAATAGGCACCCATCAGTAATCGTAAGTATATTTCCAGCAACGGCTTACATTGCCTTCCGGTCGTGTCCTCCAGGTTGGGTGCCTCAATGCCCGAACGTCCGCTCGAACCGGCCGATTCTTCTTCCCTTTGCCCGCACTGTCAGACTCCGCGCCTGATCGTGGTTCCCGCCGCCGGGAGCCGCCAGACTGTGTGGTGGGTGCTGGCCGTGCTGTTGGCGGTCATCGCCACGCACCTGGTGAGTCGGCACGACGCGGTGTGGTCGCAGTCGGCCATGGCTCAGGTCGGCGGCTCGGCGGGCATGCCCGGCGCGGGGGCCCGGGGCATCTACGCGTTCACCGGTCAGCTGGGGGCCAAGGAATACGGCCTGTTCATGATGGACGTGGACAGCGGCACGATCTGGTGCTACCAGATGGGCCGTAGCCGCGACGGCGATCTGCAATTGCAGTTGGTGGCTGCGCGAAGCTGGATTTTCGACCGGTTCCTCGAAGAATTTAACGTCGCCAAGCCCACGCCTCACGAGGTGCAGCTTATGGTGCGTCAACAGCGGGGCAACGCAGCGGCGGCCGGGGACGCCGGGCCGCTCAACGTCCCGCTGCCGTTGCCGGCGGCGCCGTCCACGGTACCGGAGGACCAGCCCGCTTTCACCCCGGCCTTGCCCAATTAACCGGTGCCTGGACACGACAGCAGGTGTATTCAAGGATAAATGAGGTTACACTACCGGCCGATCGGTCAGTATCCGGGGCGACGGCCCTTTCCAGACGCAGAGACTCATCGCCATGGCAAAGATGTATTACAACCTCGATGAAACGCTCCAGAAACTCGGCTGCAATGAAGAGCAGCTCAAAGGGCTGGTTCGCAGCGGTAAGCTCCGCGAGTTCCGCGATGCGGGCAAGCTGAACTACAAAGTCGAGGATGTGGATCGGCTGGTTGCGGCGCAGAGCGCCCTGAGCGGCTCGAGCGGCGGGGAGTTGAGCCTGGAGGACAGCGGCGAGATCTCGTTGCTGCCCGACGAGACACCGGTGGCCGGTCTGTCACTCTCCGAGACGCCTCCGTCGCCGGGTCGCAGCGGCAGCGACTCGCCCATCGACCTGTCCGGCAGCTCGGGCGAGTTGCGGCTCGAGGAGAGCGGCGAGATGCCGGCTCAGGCCAGCAAGGGCGGCTCGGGCACGAGCGGACTCAAGCTGGAAGACTCCGGTTCGGAGCTTCGGCTGGAGGATTCCGGGAGCGAGCTGAAGCTCGAGGACAGCCGCGGGCTCGGCTCGGACGCTCTGAGCCTCGACGAGGTGGACAAGGACCGCGTCGAGGGGATGAAGAAGGACGATACGGTCATCACGAACATCGGCATCAGCGTGTTCGATGATGAAGATCTGGAGATCGCCGCCGACCCCATGGCCAAAACCATGCTGACCAGCGGCGGCGAGGATCATCTCGGGTTGGACGGCAGTGCGGGTGGTTCGGGTCTGCTGGACCTCACGCGGGAGAGCGACGACACGTCGCTGGGGGCCGAACTGCTGGAAGGCATCGACATGGGCGACACGGCCGAGACCCTCGCCCCCACGCAGACGGCCGATGCTGTCGAGCCGGTGGGGCCCGCGGTGGGCGACGAGATGCCCGAGCCGGCGCTCGAGCCGGTGTTACCTCTCGGCCCTCGAACGGTGACGGTGCACTACGTCGAGGCGGCTTCGCCCGCCTTTACCGGTTTGCTGGTGGCGGCGGCCATCGCCTTGACGCTGCTCGGGGCGACCGTCATCGCCAACAGCATGGGCACTTGGCCGTCGTACCTGGCGATGCTCGCCGACAACTTCTGGCTGAGCCTGGGCGGGATGATCGGCCTGGGGGCGCTGGGCGCCGGAGTGGGGTTCCTGGTGGGGATGAAGCCCTCGGGCCCGCGGGCTCCCAAGAAGCCGAAAGAGCCCAAGGCACCCAAGCCGGCCAAGGCCAAGAAGGGCAAGAGCTGATTAGCGCAAGAAACGCCGTTTTCGCGGATGGCGCCCGCGGCAGGCGGCGAGCGAGACAATCTCACGTTTCCCGCGAGAAACCTTTGATTCGGGCATGTTGACGGGGCGACTTTTCGGATACAATCTCGCCCGGTCGGACAAGGCGGTCTGTCGTCCTCAGGGGCTGAGGGAACGGCCCGCCAGTGCATATCCGAACCGCACAAGCAGGGAGTATGCAGTCAACGGTAAAGGAGGCCGGTGATGAAAGGGATGTGGGCTTTGGGCGTTGTGAGCGTGGCGGTCATGGCTCTGGGCAGCGGTTGCGTGAGCCTTGACAAACATCAGGCACTCGAGCGGTCGCATCGTTTGCTCCAGGAGAAGCTGGCGGAGACGCAGGACGATCTGCAGAACGCCGAATTGCAGTTGCAGCAGAAGGACACGCAGATCGCGGCGTTGAACGATCAGTTGGCGACCAAGAACGCCATGATCAGCAGCCTGCAGGCCGAGACCGAGAGCTTGCGGGACGGTCTGGCCCGGGCCCAGGCGATTCTGGAGAAGCAGGCGGGACGGGGTGCGGCCGGCACGACCATTATCAACGCTTCGCCGCTGCCGCCGGACGTGAACGCCGCCCTCAAGGAGTTCGCCGCCGCCAATCCCGACATGATCGTGTATGACGAGAAGACCGGCGCGGTGCGTTGGAAGGCCGACTTGCTGTTCCCGCTCGGCAGCGACTCATTGTCCGAGAGCGATCAGATCATGCAGGCGCTCGATCAGTTCGTGCAGATACTGAGCATGCCGAACGCGGCCAACCTGGACGTGATCGTGGTCGGCCACACCTGCACGACGCCGATCCGGCGGGCCGAGACGCTCGCCCGCTTCAAGGACAACTGGTATCTGTCGGCGGGTCGGGCCATCGTGGTCATGCAGATGCTCGCCTCCAAGGGCATCGAGATGACGCGGCTGGGCGTGATGGGCTACGGCGAATACCGGCCCATCGCCGACAACGGGAGCGAGGCGGGCAAAGCCAAGAACCGCCGCGTCGAGGTGTACCTCGTTCCGCGGAATGCCGTTCAGTCGGTCTCGGGCCAGGCCGGCCTCTACGAAATCGAGGACTCGAACCTGATGTTCGCCAAGTCGGCACCGCCGGCAGCAGACGCACCGGCTGCGGCCAACTGATGCCTGTGCGGATGTGAACCCGGAGTTCGTGGAGCCCTTTCAGCGGCTTGCCTCCGTCGAGAAAGGCTGAAGAAGTACGGAAAAAGGCGCCTTTCGAGGCGCCTTTTTTCATGCGCGGGCGGCCTATAATCGGCCGAGTCCGGGCAGACACCATTTTGCGGGTCTACGTTTTTCGCGCCGGGCGGGAAGTAGGATCCGCAGGGAGGGCCAAGACCCGCGGCTCGTCACAGCCACTGATGAACGCAGGTACGCCTTTAGCACCGGACGATCAGGTCTCGTCGCTCCCACCCTCGCCGCGCGCCCGCTCGATCCACCGGCGCGTTCTCAACGAGCTGGGCAGCATCCGGGTGGGCGTCGCGCTGTTCATTCTGATCTTCATCTACAGCTCCATCGGCTCCGCGTTCCCGCCCATCCGCCAGGGCGCACTGGCCGACTGGTTCGGGCTGGAGTTTCTGCGTTTCGAAAAGACCGAGATGGAGTGGTTCAACTGGTGGCCCTTCCAGTTGATGATCGCGGCGCTGTGTCTGGCGATGGTGGCGGCCACGTTGAGGATCAAGCTGCAACTCATCAACGCCGGCGTGTGGGCGATCCACTGCGGCATCGTCATCCTGGCCATCTCCAGCGCCGTCTACTTCGCTTGCAAGATCGAAGGCGAGGCGGTGATCTTTCACTCGCGTGCGCTGGTGCTGACGCCGGGCATGAGCGAGCCGGCGAGCATGGTCGTTCGGCCCGACGCCCGGATGGTGGTGGGGTCGGCGGATAATCGTTACGACATTCGCGTGGCCGATCTGAATCCTGACTATGTCATTCGGGAAGGCGCAGCGCACGGCAAGAAGACCACGGCCATCTGGTTGAGCATTTCGCAGCTGAACAGTGGAAGTCGCTTCGCTCGCCGACTGCTTTTGGGTTATCCCGAGCTGACGGAAGACTACCTGATTGAAAGCGGCGGCGTCGTGCGGGTGGCGGATCGGTTGTCCGGTCGCACGCTGCTCGACGAGAATCTGCAAATTCATCTCTGGTACGATCCGGCCGAGTACTTCTTCCTGCACGATACGACGGCGGTATACGCGCGTTTTTCGCCCGACGAGGAATGGAAGGAACTCCGCGTCGAGGGCATGCCGCACTACTTTGAGTACGTGGACGATCCGGATTCGGTCGCGACCGCCGGCGGTGACAAGTTGGTCGCCAGACCGCTGAGTCTTCCCGCCAAGCCGCGCGACGGGGCAGGCCTGGACGACGTCGAGTTGCGGATCACGGGGTTCCTGCCCTATGCCGACACGCGGGCCGAGTGGCGTGGCGGTGGCGACCAGTTCAATCCCATGCTGCGATATCGCATCCGCGCCCCGTTCGCCACGACGACGGATTATCTGCTGGCGAACATCCCCAGATCAGATCAGACTCGATTGCCCACGGGGCAGTCGATCCGATTTAAGTGGGCCTCGGCCGCGGAACTCGAAGCGCTGATCCGAAAGCCGGTGCCGAGGCTGGTCGCCCGATTGACGGGGGCGAATGGCACGGACGAGAGGACCATTCCTCTCGCCGAGCTCGAAGGCAAGAAGAGTGTCTTGTTGGAAGGGACGGATTACGCGCTGACGCTCGAGCGCAAGATGCCGGCAGGCACGGCGGGCATGAACACGCCGGCTGGTCTGTTCGTGCAAGTGAGCAAGGCGGGCGGGCAGTTCTACCGTGTCGTCTTCGAGGGCCGCGGCGACGGCAGCCTCGATCTGGACCAGAACATGAATCTTGCCACGCAGCCGGCGGACGCAGGCATCAGCTTCGAGTATCTCGATCCCGCCGAGGATCGCCTGGTCGTAATCGCGTTCGATGAGAGCGGTGAGCTCGAGGTGGTGCGCACGACCGCCGACGGGCAATTCGAGCATCGCAAGGTCCGCGTCGGCGAGGCCATCGTTATGGCACCGAATCTGGAGTTCGTACCCGAGCAGATCGTCCGCAACGCTCGGCAGGAGTTCACGCCGTACATCGTGCCCAGAAATCAACGTCAGCCGGGCAGCCTGGTCCGACAGACCGTCTCGCAGGCTCGCGTGGAAGTGCGGCAGGGCGAGTGGTCGCAGCAGGTCTGGCTGCGGCATCACGATTACGCCTTTCCCGATGTACAGCGGGCCCAGCCGGGACGATTCGCTTACGCGCCGACGCAGATCACATTGCCTGACGGTCGCCAGCTGGAACTGCTGCTGTCGCGATGGCGCGAGCGGCTGCCCGCGCCTGTGGCTTTGGATCGCTTTGTGCTTCAGACGTATCCGGGCGGCGACCAGCCCAGTGATTACATCAGTCGCATTCGCTTTGACGAGAATGGCACATGGTCACCCGTGACCGAGGTGCGCTCGAACCGGCCGGCCCGACACGGCGATTATTGGTACTTCCAATCGCAGTATGACCCGCAGACTCAAAGTCACACCGTGCTCGGCGTGGGCAACCGCGTGGCCGTCGGCTGGATGCTGGCCGGCACGTGCCTGTCCATCGCCGGCATGCTGTATGCGTTCTACGTAAAGCCCGTGCTGATTCGCCGCCGCAAGCAGCGGGGAGCGGCCGCGGCGGCGCGGGCGGCCGAGCGGAGCCTCCTGCCGGATGAGTCGAGGCCCGCGGCACAAACGGATGTGATCTTGAAATGAACCAGCTCGCGACCCTTTTGATTCTCGTGACGACGTCCGCGGTCTTCGCCCAGACGTCGCAGCCGGCGGCCTCTGCACAGGCGATGCCTTCCGCGGCGACCGTGACAGCCGTCGATCCTGCGTTCATCAACGCGCTGGATCTCGAGCAATTCCGGCTCATCGCGGTGCAGCATCGTGGCCGGCTCAAGACGTTCGACACGCTGGCCCGCGAAGTCGTGCAGGAGATCGCGGGCAAGGCGTTCCTGCCGAGCCCGCAGACGGGTGACAAGAAGGCCGTGCTCGATCCGGTGTACGTGTTTCTGGATCTGATGTTTCGGCCGGAAAAGTACAACGGACAACGTTTGTACTACGTGAAGAAAAGGCCCGTGCGTATCGCCTTGGCTCAGGCGGCGTCGGGCACGGTTGCGCCGGAGGTCTTGCAGGCATCGGTGGAAGACGGCCGGTTCAGTCTCGAAGTGCTCGGCTCGCCGGCTGTGCGGACGAAGCTGAACGAACTACATGCCGATGTGCGGCGGACAGCCAAGGACGTCGAGGCGCTGCAGTCGGCGGTGATGCTCGCTCGGCCAAGTACGCTCAAGCGGTTGGCTCGCATCGTACCGCCGGGCGGTTCGCTGAACGTGCATGAGACCTGGTACGATGCCGGGACGCTGGAGGTGCTCGCTTCTCACGGAGCGATGAGCCTGGCGCAATCCGCAAGCATGCTGAACCTGCCCGGCGAGTCGGGCACGATCATCATCGGGGCCTGGCAGAAGCTCGCGGAGGGCTGGCGTGCGGGCGATGCGGCGGCGGTGAATGCGGCGCTGACGCGGCTGGCTATCGAGTTGCCGCTGGTCGCTCCGGCCGTATACCCCGTGCGGAGCAAACTCGCGCTGGAGCACTGGTACTACAAGTACGACAAGATGACCTGGGTCTGGATCTTCTACCTGGGCGCGGTCGTCTTCCTGCTCATGGGCATCGTGTACGGCTGGCGATGGGCACGGCGAGCCGGCTTGGGCTTTTTCACGCTGGCGTTCGTGTTGCACACCGTGGCCAGCGGCATCCGCTGGTATCTGGCGGGCCGCATCCCCAACTCCAACATGTTCGAGGCGGTCACCGCGGCGGCGTGGTTTGGGGCGGCGGTGGCTTTGGTGTTGGAGGCCGGACCGGCGATGGCTCGCAGCAAGCTGGTCTGGTGGCTCAGCGGCCTGGCCACGGCGGGCGGGCTCCTGGCGTTTCTGATCGCCGTTCCCGTGCAAGGCGTGGCCTACGACGACTGGCAGGCGTGGGGAGCGATTCCCACGGCCGGGCTCATCGTTCACACTACGGGGGCCGTGCTGCTGATTTCGCTGGTGGTGTCGCGGCGGCGAGGTTCAGGCGCGGGCCTGACGCTCCTCGGCGCCTCCGTGGCCGGCATGGTGGCCATGATGTGCGGGGCGTTCCTCAGCGTGGAGCTCAATAGCGACATCGGCACGCGCATGCCCGTGCTCAACGACCTGTGGCTGTACATCCACACCAACATGATCATCGCCAGCTATGCCCTGATCGGCATCGCGTTCGTCACCGCGGCCATGTACCTGGTGGGGCGCATGCTGACGGCGCCTTCGTCGGCGGTGTACTGGACGGTGGTGCTGCCCGCGCTGCTCATCCCGCTGGCGATGGCCATCCCGGGCGTGAGTCTGGGCATTATTCTGCCGGCGTGGGCGCCCTTCCTGATCGTGGTGATCGCCGTGTTGGTGGGTATGTTCGTGCGAGGCATCGGCGGGGCGGTGCTGGCCCACCGCACGTACGCCGTCTGGCAGGGTACGCCCGGCGTCCTGACGTTCGCACCCGCAATCGCCGGTCCTTCCGAACGAGCAGCCCTCAAGCCTCAAGCCTCAAGTCTCAAGCCTTCGCCTTCTGACGTCTCCCTCGCCACCGTCCTCGACGGAGCCACCATGGTGCTCATGGAGCTGTTCTTCGTCATGCTCTGGACCGGCATCATCATGGGAGCGATCTGGGCCGACCACTCGTGGGGACGGCCCTGGGGCTGGGATCCCAAGGAGGTCTTCGCCCTCAACACCTGGATCATCTTCCTGATTCTGGTTCACGTCCGGCTGAGGGTCCGGGACAAGGCGCTCTGGACGGCCATACTGGTAGTCGTCGGCACTTCGGTTATGCTGTTCAACTGGATCGTGGTGAACTTCTTCATCACGGGTCTGCACAGTTACGCGTAGCGATCGCAGTTCCACACACGTCGCGATCGCGTGCGGTCTCGTGGTGCGACCCGGTCAGTCGAACGAGTGGAGGAACCGGCATGCGGCGACGTGAATTCCTCGGGACGTTTGGGGCGGCGGTTGCGACGGGCATGATCACGCGGCGGGCTGCGTCGGAGCCGATCGACGAAGCGTTGGCCCGCGGACCGAAGTCCAACGCACCGCGATTGCCCATGCGCGAGTACGGCAAGACCGGCATCCGCCTATCGATCATCGGCTTTCCCGGCTTCGCTCTGCGCGACACGACGGAGAAAGATCAGGCCCGCACGAATCGGCTGGTGGCGGAGACCATCGAGCGGGGCGTGAACTATTTCGACGTGGCCGCCCAGTACGGCAACGCCGAGGCCGTGCTCGGGCCGGCCCTGCAGCCCTATCGCAAGCACATCTTCCTTTCGAGCAAGACTTCGAAGCGCACGGCCGAGGAAGCGGCGAAGGAACTCGACCGTTCGCTCCAGCGACTCAAGACCGACTATCTCGACCTGTATAATCTGCACCACATTCAGCATCTGGACCGGGACGTGGACGTGGCCTTCGGCAAGGGCGGGGCCATGGAAGTTCTCATCCAGGCCAAGAAGGAAGGACGCGTGCGGCACCTGGGCTTTTCCGCCCACTCGATCGAGGCGGCGCTGGCGGCTATGGACCGCTACGACTTTGACTCGGCCATCTTCCCCATCAACTTCGCCTGCATCATGAAGGGCAACTGGGGCCGACAAATCATCGAGCGCTGCCAGGCCAAGGGCGTGGCCATGTTCGCGCTCAAGGCGCTGGCCCGCCAACAGTGGCCCAAGGACGACCCCAAACGCAGCGCCTACCCGATCTGCTGGTATCAGCCGTTGACCGATCTCGACGAGGCGGAGATGGCCTTGCGGTTCACGCTCAGCCAGCCGATCGTGGCGGCCTTGCCTCCTTCGTCCGACCGCCTGCACCGCCTGGCCATGATCCTGGGCATGGATTTCCAGCCCATCACGGCCGAGCAGGAGAAAAAACTGGCTCAACTGGCCGAGGGGCTCAATCCCGTGTTCAAGCAAGCCTGACCGGCCGCGGTAAGAGCGAGTCGGATCCGCCCCAGAACGGCACGAAGTGCGCGCGAGCCCACGGGCCGCGGAATCCGGAAAGATACACCCGTCACGGTTCGATTCGCGTCTTGCGATGGTTGCAGCAAGTGGTCGCAGTCTTGGAGCAGTGGCGATCGCGGGTGATTGTCGTACCCCCCGAAGCGCCGAACAGCCTTTCGCGCTGCGCCAGATCTAGCCACCATCATGACATAAAAACGTCGAGATGACCAAGCCCAAGCCGGTCGGCACGCCGGTCAGGGCAATCGAGAGAAGCCAGAAGTTCAACACTACCTGCGGTGTTCGTATGGCCAGGAAACCGAGCGGGATGGCGAGCGCGACGCCAGTCAGCAACGCCGCCACCGTCGCTCGCACAAGGCCCCTGACCGGCGTCCAGGCCGAGCCCGCGTTCCTGCTCATGGCGACATCATCCTGTTGAGGTGATAGTTTGAGCAGCGGCAACCGGGCGCCAATTACAATTGTTGGTGCTTTTTCGAACCGTCTGGAGCGCAAGCGGCGGCGCAGGAAAGAACAAGAGGTGAGAAGCAGGGCGGCGGCGCCCCGCGCCTCACCTCTGGCTTTTCGTGTCGTGCGGTGTGTTTACGCTTCCGCCCACTGCTTGCGGAGCAGTTCGACGCAAGCCGGGATGGCGGTTTCGCGGTCGGTCTTGCAGCCACACTCAAGGCTGACGAAGTCCTGGTAGCCGATCATCTTGAGGCCTTTGAAGCCGAGCACGTAGTTGTCGGCCTCGCCGTCCTCGCCCGGCATGGCCCGGCGGCGGCGACTGGCGATGTGCACGTGGTGCAGGTAGTCGCCCGCACTAATGAACGCACCCAGGTCGCTCGTCTCTTCCCAGGTCATGTGCCAGAAGTCGCCCATCACGGCGATGCCCGGATTATCCAAGTCGCGGCAGATGGATGCGCCATCGGCCAGCGTGCGCAGGAAATAACACTCGTGGCGATTGAGCGGCTCGAGCAGGATGCGGGTACCGCACTTGGCCGCGTGATCGCCGAGTTCCTGCAGCAGGGCGCCTTCACGCTTGCGGTCCTGTTCGTCCCAACGGGCAAAGCCGGTCAGCGCTTCGCGGGCCTTCTTATGCGGTAGCGTACCCTCGTTGTCCTGTCCGTTGAAGGCAGGCACGATGATCAGACCAGTCGAGCCGATTTCGCCGGCCTTGGTGAGCAGCTCCTTCATGGTTTTCATGGCCAGGTCGCGAACTTCTTTCTTGTCGCTGATGATACAGCCTTTGAAGCCCGCGCAGATGGCACTCATCTTGATGGGCCGGTTCTTGAGTGCCGACTTCAGCTCGGCGAACGCCTCGGGGTTGAGGAGGCGGCCGCCTCCGACCTCCAGGCCCTCGAAGCCCCAGCGTTCCATATTGTCGAGCTTGGCGGCCAGTGTATCGCCGGCCATGGGACCTTCCTGGCTGGACAGTCGCAGCTTGGCCTCGCGAGGCGGCCGGACGGGTACATACGCCCGGTTGCCTCGCGGCCGCCGCTGCCGCTGCTGCTCCTGCGCCTGGGCCGACACCGCTCCCACGCCCGCTGCCGCCGCCGCGGCCAGAATGTCTCTTCTGCTGATGCTCACGATTGCCTCCTTTGGTCCGCAAGATGGTTGGATGAATCGGAGCCTATTTTCGCGGGGCCTTCTGCCAGCGTCAATGACCCCGAAGCCGGGTCGTCACCGCCGTGATCTGCCTACGGCGGCGCCGGCAAATGTCCATGAGTGGCATGCCCGTGCAGCGCGGCCGGGGGAGTATGTCGAGCTGGCCACCATCCATGTAAACCGGTGTTTTCCAGCGGCCTAGGAGCGGGCGCACATTGCCCCAGGCCATGCGCTGGCGTGCCGACCGAGTCTTCAATTCTGCTTTTTCCTGGCCTATTTCTGGGGTGATCCCCTATCGACGGACTCTACCTGACTCACGTACTGTGGGTGACAGTAGCTCGTCTCTCCCCTGTCGGGGCGGGACTGAACGGCACCTGAATTGAGGAGTGAGTCCATGAAGGTGAGTGTGCGATGATGTCCGCCGGCAAGAGCGTCGAGCAACTCCGACTGCATATCGGCGAGCTGGAGCCTCGTGTTTCTCAGCTTGACGGTGCAATCGATGCGCTGCGTCGCGGCACACTCGAAACGATCGTGATCGTGACCGAGCAGGGCGAGCGGGTGTTCAAACTGGCGCAGGGGCTGGCAGGCGTCGAGCCGGAGGGGAGTCGAACGATTCCGGCCGTGAGCGGCGATCATGGCGGTCCCATTCGCGTTTTGGTGGTCGACGATCACAAGATCATTCGCGAAGGCCTGGCCGGCATTCTCGATGCGGAGACCGACCTGCAGGTGGTGGGCGAGGCGGCCGACGGCAGGATCGCCATCGAGATGGCCCGGCGGTTGAATCCGCATGTGGTCGTGATGGATCTGAGTATGCCGCATCTGAACGGAATCGAGGCCACGCGAGTGATCAATGCGACGCTCCCCGGCATTCGGATCATCGGCTTGTCGGCCCATGAGGCCGAGGATGTGGCCAGCCGGTTCATTCGAGCCGGTGCGGCGGCGTTCCTCAGTAAGGGCGGGCCCTCGGAAGATCTCGTCGCCATCATTCGTGCCTGCTGCGGACGAAGCGTCGCACCGGCGACTGGGGACTGGGGGCTAGGGGCGGGGGGCTAGGACTGAGAAACGAGCACGTCTACCCGGGGATGTGACGTAATGGTGTCACACTTGGTCAGGCGGGCAAGATGCCCGCCCCCCGACAACGGCGAACCTTGTCATCATCTCAACGCGCGTTTCTGGTAGGCCGAAAGGGCGGTCAGACGGTTCTTGACCGTCTGCGACAAGGCCGGATCCACCGGTAAATCCTGTGTCTCGGCGGGATCGGTGCGCAAATTGAAGTGTTGGAGTCGATCCTCAGCCGGATACCAGATGAACTTCTCGTCGCCGTCGATCAGTCCCAGGCAGAAATCGTCGAAGAAGCTGCTGACGTAGATCGTCCGGTCGCCGTGGGGGTCGAACAGACTGGTTCCCTGCCGCAGATGCCGAGCATCGTGCACGTTCATCAGGTCGGCCACGGTCGGTGCGATATCGATCTGACGGGCAACGAGCGTTTCCTCACAAGTTAGACGTCCGTCCGCCGACCACAGAATGAGCGGAACCGTAATCTCCTCCTCGTACAGCGAGTTGTTGTGGATGAAGGTTCCGTGCTCGCCGAACGATTCGCCGTGATCGCCGACAAGCACCACCAGTGTGTCGTCCAGCAGGCCTGCGTCGGAGAGGTTTTGCAGGATGCGATCGATGGTTTGATCGAGATAGGCGACGGACTTCCAGTAGTGCTCGACGGTTGCGGGGACGCCGGCCGGTTTGTCGGGATAGTCGTACGGATGATGTGCCGCCAGCGTGATGATGACGGCGGCAAAGGGCACATTGTCGCGCGGGATCACGCGAGTTACTGCCTCCACGAGCAGTTCGTCGGAGTCTCCGAAGCTGGACCGCGGCCCGTCCACGTCACCCACCAGCCGCCGGAGTTCGTGCGGCCCGAAACGGGTCTCCACGCCGCAGCTCATGAGAATGCCGTTCGTGTTTTCGAACAGCAGATTCTGAACGCTGAAGCAATAGGTTCGGGCCCCACGCTGCTCGCGGAGCGACCAGATGACCGACGGCGTGCGTAGCCGGGTGCCCTCTAGGATTTCCACGCCAGAGCAGGCGTACCAGCCGGTGAGTGTGGCGAACAGCGCTTTCGAAGAGTGCGGTACGCTGACGTAGCAGCGGGCCAGCGTGCCCTGGATCGCCAGCCGGCGCAGCGTCGGAGTTACGGTCGGTTCCGCTCCGCGCAGGTTCAGACCCTTCCAGCGGACGGACTCCAGCATGAACAGGGCCAGATTCTTGAAAGGCCGCCTCGACGGTTCGCCGGCGGGCCGGCTGGACGGCGACGGCGGCGGATGAAGCTGCTGGTCGCAGGCTTCGGCGGCTTCTTCGGAGCCGAGGGCGGCCGGGGCTCGCCAGAGATCCAGGATGCCGGCGGTGATGATGTTCTTTTCCGCCGAGTACATGTGGCTGGGGATGCGCACGCTCGCCAGCGCGGCGAGGATGGAGAGTCCGGCCAGGATGCCCGCAGCGTGCCGGGCCCGAAGGCGCGGAGCCGTCGGGCAGCGAAAACGCCGCCGCAGGAACACCGCCGCCGGCATGAAGCAGACGAACTGTATCGCCATGACGTAGACGAACCATTTGCGAAAACTGGCGGCCAGCCCGGAAGGGAACTTGAAGAACATGTCCACGCCCGAAGTCAGATCGGGGGCGAACTTCCAGCTGTAGCGGATCAGGTCGAGCGACGTGGGCTGAAGCCACAGCTGTCGCACGCGGGCATCCAGGAGAAGCAACGCGAGCAGGCCCGCGGTGGCCGCATAGGCGATTCCTAATCGCGGCAGCGTTGGCTTATGGAGGACCAGGATCAAGAAGGCGGTTACTGCCAGCGACAAGGCGACGTCCTGCGTCAGCACGAGCAACACCGAGGCGAGCCCGAAGTTGGCCCAGAGGAACTCGTTCATGTAGGCGACGAGCATCAGCTTGGGAACAAGCAACAGCAATGCGCAGAGGCTGAGCCAAACTATTGCCATCGCAGATCACCTTGCTTCGAACACTGAAGGCTGGAGATGGAACACGCCGCCAGCACCTTCACGGGAGCTAAGCAGAATATAGACGTACAGGTGGAGCCTGCCTCACGGGTCTTGCCGATTTCAGACTTCGCCCGACCAAGTTGGAATTCAGTCAGCCAAGCCGACTAGGATCCCGCCCAGAGGAGATCATCCGGATTATCCTGCAGATATTCGGCATGGACCTCTTGACACAAGGCGTCGGGAGGGTACACTCAGGGCGGTATTACGAAGATATGAATCGTAATACCAATGTCGGTCACGAACGACGGTCCGTTCGTGAGCTGGGGAAGAGCTCGTGGTGCCGACCTGGAACCGGCGGGCGAAGGCCATCATTCACAGTGTCGGCCGCGGGGAAAGGGCATACTCACATTTCGCCCCGAGAGGAGGGAAGCAACACTTGTCAACGAACTTGAGAATCCAAAGACACTGGTGCGGCGTGATGACGGCTTTCTTGATGGCGGTCGCTGCGGCACCGGTTCTGGGGCATGGTGGCGGCGATGGGACGCATCTGACCGTTGGCTACTACTACGGGCATGATGCGGACGAGAACCCCGCCGATCCGCCCTGGCCGCCGACGTTGCTGGTGGATACCCATCCTTGGGAATTGGGTGACGTCTACTATGACCTGGAGTACACGAGCGGCGGGCTGCTCAACGGGTGGGTGTCTCAAGTTCCCGGCTTCGAGCCGCTGGCAGCGGAGGACCAGGAGTTCGAGGGTCACGGCTTTTTTTCATGGCTGGATGCGAACTACAGCCACGGCATACCCCACGTACAGCTTCATGTGGACCACGTGGATGCGGGACTGCAGATTCTGAATCCCGACACGCTGCAACCGATCTCCACCATCTCGTTCACCGAGGCCTTTCCGCACACGCACTTTACCTACTACGTGCCGGCCAGTCAGTCCGCGGCCCCGGGCGATATCTACACCGCCACGCTGCATCTTCACGATCTCAACGGCAACCTGGCCGACTCCCAAGCCTTCACGTTGCAGTTCCGCATCGTGCCGGAGCCGGCCTCGCTGGTCCTGCTGGGAACAGGTGCCGTGATGGTGGTGCTGCGTCGCCGGACCGCGATGTGACGAGAATCGGCGAGAGATGTTGAGCCCTTTGCGGTCGGCCCGGAGCAGGCAACATCCGGGCTGATGTTTGTAGCGATGTGGTACAGGAGGCGAGCCGAGCGTGATTCCATCGAGAGCCATGGCAACCCAGGCGTCCTCCCGGCGCGATGCTGCGGGCCCGGCTCCGTACGCGAAGGGTTTCACGCTCATCGAATTGCTGGTGGTCGTAGCCATCATCGCAGCACTCATTGCGATCCTGTTGCCCTCGGTGATCACGGCACGGGCGATGGCGACGGCGGTGTCCTGCCTGAGCAACATGCGGCAGTTGGGAGTCGCCGCCCAGATGTATGCGGACGTCAATAAGGATGCGATTGTCGACTCGGGGCTGCCGCACGGTGGATTGCCCTCGACGCCGGCGCAGGTCGAACAAAGCTGGTTTTACACGCTCGAGCGATCGTACCGAAACAGACTGGTGGCCCGGTGTCCGGCCGACAAGAGTCCTTATTGGCACCAGGATCTGCCGGGCACCGACCCGCCTGCTCGCCGATGGGTGAGCTTCGCCGAGAACGACTATCTGACCGGCGATCTGGAAGGGTGGGAGCAATTCACGCGGCGGACCCAGATCCGCCGGCCGGCTGATACCATCCTGTTCGCCGAATTGGCGGAGACCGGCAGCTGGGCCGCTTCCGATCACATCCACGTTGAGTTGTGGCTGTTCAATCCGCGAGAGGAAGCCCGGCAACAGATCGCATTGGATCGGCATGTGGGGCAGGCCAATTATGTCTTCGTCGACGGACACGCCGATCGCCTGCGTTTTGAACAGACCTACAAGGTCCGTTCCATTCGGCGAGACGGCGGGAGGTTCGTCGCTGAATGGAAAGCCAACAAGTACGACCCAAAGGTTGCATATTGAGGATGACATGAGATATCCACGCTACCTCTCGATTCTGATCGCCGTGGGCCTGCTCGGCAGCGCGGTCCATGCTCACGAAGCCCACATGCAGATCGGTCGATCGGCATCGGGCCAGCTCAAGTGCAATCCGGCCGACGGCGTTCAAGACGACACGTTGACCGTGTTGAACCTGATTCCGCCGGGCGGGCCGATTTCGGGTTACAGTGCGTCGGTGCCGGGCTTCGGCCTGGTCATATCGCCGTCGGTTGCCGACGATTGTTACCCGTTGGATCCCGGCGCGGATGTGTGGCTCGAGATCATCGCCATCGACGCACCGTTGCTGATGGTGGAAACGCCATCCTACTGGATCATCAACGAGCGGATTCCCCCGGAGCTCCGGATCGGCGGCGACATCAATGCCCATGTGCATCCGCTGTGGTTGCTCGACACGACGGATCCGGCGTTCAACCCGGTTCAGTGCACGTGGGAAATCTATTTCATTCTGAAAGACAAAGGTTCGACCGGCTACCATCCTTCGGAGCTCATGCGGTTCAGGTTTTCCGCCGGCCGTGTTCCGTGTCCGGCGGACTTCGACTGTGATGGTGATGTGGACTCCGACGATCTCGATTTGCTTCACAGCTGCGCGACCGGGCCTGCCGTGCGATACGACGCGGTAGGGCTACCCGCAGGTTGCACGCTGTCGGCCGACGGCTTCGGCGTTCTTCCCGCCGACTTGGACAAGGATTGGGACATCGACCAAACCGATTTCGCGATCTTCCAGCGATGCTATTCCGGGGCGGGCGTGCCTGCTGATCCTTATTGTGCCGATTGATATCGGCCGGCAATGCCAACGGCAGACGCAGCCCCACGGACCGCTGGTTCGACATGCAGCTGCACGAGACGACGCAAGCTGTGCCGTTCTCCAGTCCCCAGGCCCCAGCCCCTAGTCCCTGACCCCTAGCTCCCAGTCCCTATTCCCCACCCTTCACACACAGGGGCCGTCTTGCTGACCAGCTCCGCGCAGGACTCTTTGGCTTTGGCGTCGGCCCGAATGAAGGCCTGGTTGTCCGCCATCAACGTGCGGAGTGTGTATCCCCACAACGTGTTCACGGCCTCGCGGACATCTTCAACCGAATGGACCTCGCCGCTCTCGAACGCTTTCAACACACAGTCCAATCCGGTTCGATACGCTTCGTCCATCACGTGCAGGTATTCCTCGGTGCGCTTGTTCGTCGCGGCGATCGCGCTGAGCACCATGGCCGATGCACGTTCGCGCCACTCTCGGATCGACTGCGTTCCGCTCATCATTTGGGCCCACCAGTCCATGGTTTCCTTCTGCAATCGAGCCGTCGTTTGCAGGGCCGAATTCATGGCCTTCGTGGCATCGTGGAACCAATCAGACGGAATTTTCTGCGAGTCAGACGGGGTTGTCTGCGAATCAGCGATCATCCCATTGGCCCTTTCTTCTGGTGGAGTGTGACGGTTGTAATGCTGCCGAACTGTTACCGTATGCGTTCAAGCGGTCGCTTCATATCGGTTCAAGTCGGTTCGCCGGATGGGGGGACCTCTCGACGCCCTATCGGGGATTGGGCGGTGGGGTGGGACAAGCCCGGAGATCCAAGCTTTGCTCTGCGGTTATGGGCTGATCGCAAGTGGGCAGGTGTTGGTCGACGTTTCGCTCCGTCCGTAGACTTCGTCGCCACGTATTACCGATACAGTTACGTTCCACGCACCAAGAGGAAACGAAGATGGTCGCAGAAAGCCGCCGAACCGTGTCCGACTGGTTTCATCAGACCGCGGAGGCAACCGAAATCATGCTCGGCCTGACCGCAAAGTGCCAGGTTGAGAGCATGGAGTGGTGGGCTGCCTTGATGAGCGGTTCGGGGTCGGTCGAGGAGTGGCAGAAACGTGCGCGACGCCTCCTGGCCGAAGAGAGCAGCGCCGCTCGGACAAGAGTCGAGGAGCACCTGCGGGCACTCGACCGGGCCTACCAGCAGGGCATGGAGCTGCTCCGGACCGGCATCGAAACACACGGGTTTCAATCCATGAAGGACCTGCAAAGCCGGACGCAGACGCTGTGGGAGAACACGTTGGGGGCGCTGCGGGTCAATACGCGCAACTTTGCCGAGGCTAACCGAAGAGCCATGGAATCCTGGGCCGAACTGGTGCGCGACAAGCGCGAATCAACTCCCGACCGGCTTTCCTTCATGAATGACGATTCGGCAGAGAGGGATGGCTCCCTTTGCACTCGCCCAGGATGACCACGTCGCGGATGAACGCGGATCAAAAGTGCAGAATTCATTCTCCTGTCACCTGTGGCTCTATGAACCCGGCTGAAACGGACGGACACGGATAAGAGGAAGCTTGCTTTTGTTCTGTCTTGGTGACGTCCGCGACGCAAACTGGCATATCGGGGCTGCTTCTCTGTGATCCTCCGTGACCCTCTGTGGTTAGCCATTCACGGAAACGATCTCCACCACGGTTGAGTTCTTCGCTCCACGGATAACCCGCGTGCCACAAAAAGCGCAGCTCAACCCTCGCCACAACTCAGGGGGTTGAAACTCTTTCTGGCGAAGTCGTTTTCTCTGTGCCTCGCTGCCTCTGTGGTGAATCTCTTCGGCCCGGCCAACCATCGCGCTGCATGCCAAGCTAGCAGGCAGACGCGTCATTCGTGAATGACGATTCGGCAGGGTGGGATGGCCTTCAGGAATAGTGAGCCGTAGCGGCGGGTCTTGACGCGTTTGTCGAGGATGACCACGCGGCCGCGGTCATTGTGCGTGCGGATGAGACGGCCGAAGCCCTGCTTGAATCGCAAGAGGGCCTCGGGAATCTGGTAATCCATGAACGGATTGCCGCCCGCGGCGCGGATCTGTTCGATGCGGGCTTCGATGAGCGGGCGGCTGGGCACGGCGAAGGGGAGCTTGACGATAATGACGTTGACGAGGGCCTCGCCGGGGACGTCCACGCCTTCCCAGAAGCTGTCGGCTCCGAAGATGATGCTGCCCGGTTCGCGGCGGAATCGCTCGAGCATGAGGCTGCGAGGCATGCCTTCGCCCTGGAGCATGAGCGACAGTCCTGCGGCCTCGAGCCGCGGCCGCAGGATGGTGGCCATCTCCTGGATCATGTCGTAACTGGTGAACAGGACGAACGCCCGGCCCTGCGTTTCCTTCACGTGCCGCTCGATGGCGTCGGCGGCGGCGGGGATGAAGGCGGCGGCATCATCCGGTTCGGGTAGACCCATTTCGATGTGCAGTTCCGCTTGTTCGGCATAGTTGAAGGGCGAACCGAGCTGCAGTTCGTCGGCGACGTCAATGCCCAATCGCGTACGGACGTAGGCGAAACCGCTGGTTTGTTCCGGTTTTGAGTCGGAGGTTTCGCCCGATGCGCCGGCGGCACGCGTCCGGGTGGAGAGCGTCGCGCTGGTCAGGATGACGCTGCGGACCTTGGTAAACAGCGTTTTACGCAATGCGTCAGCGACGAGCGTGGGGGCCTGGCAGATCTTGAGGAATTGCTGCTGGTAGCCGCTGGTGATCTCGATCCAGCGAACCTGATCGGCTGGCGGCTCCTGGACGAGCAACTGGAGTTGGTCGGCCAGGACGCCCGCCCGTTCCATCAGGCTCGTGAGCGTCGTCACTTCCTCTTCCTTCTTCAGTTCGCCGCGCACTTTTCGCAGCTCGCGGCGAAGCTCACGCAGGCCGTCGCTGAGCGTGTTGGGCACATCGATGGCGCTGCGAATGCGGCCGTTGTCGCTGGCCGAGCGTCGATACCACTCTTCCAGGTTCGCCCAAAAGGTGCGGGATGTCTGGCCGACCTTCTCCACGGTGCGGATCGCCTCGTGCAGGCCGCAGGCTTTGAGAAAGCCTTTGCCGGTCCGTTCGTTGTGCAGCCGGTTGAGCAGATGGCGAACCTGACCTTGCGAGACGGAGCAGCCGAAATGCTCGCCCGCGACCGACTCGAAGTTGTGCGCTTCGTCGATGATGGCCAACTGGTAGTCCGGAAGGATTCTCGCCCCCGCTTCGCGCACGGCCAGGTCGGAGAGCATGAGGGCATGATTGACGATCAGGATCTGGGCGTTCTCGGCCCGGCGACGGGCGGCGTGATAGAAGCAGCGGGTGTATTGTGGACAACTCTTGCCCATGCAGTTGTCATGCTCGCTGCGGACGAGTTCCCAGACCGCCGGGTCGGGCTGCGGCGACAGATCGGTGAGCGAGCCGTCGGTGGTCTGGTAGGCCCAGTCTTCGATCCGGTAGAGCTCTTGGATGTGTTCGGGCCGGGCGAACAGGTGGTTCCGCCGTTCGCTGGCTTCCACCAGCCGGCGAATGCTGAGGTAGTTGCCGCGACCTTTGACGAGGACGGCCGTGAACTCGTCGGGCCAGATGGCTTGAAGAAACGGAATGTCACGCTGGACGAGCTGTTCCTGCAGGGCGATGGTGTGTGTGCTGATCAGGACGCGCTCGCCCGCGTTGACCGCCCGCTGGATGGCGGGCACGAGATACGCGAAGCTCTTGCCCACGCCCGTGCCCGCCTCGACGAGCAGATGCCGGGATATCCCGAACGCCCGCTCGATGGCGGCCGACATCTCGAGCTGCTCGGGACGTTGCTCGTATCCGGGCAGGCGGCGAGCGATGATCCCGCCAGTACCGAGGATGGTGCAGATGGACATGGGTTTGGCCAGTGGGCCGTTGTCAGGAGTCAATGGTTAGCATCGGACAACATACCACTGACCACCGGCGACGGACCAACTCATCCTTTCAACTCCCAGATGAAGCCGAGCACGAACCAGACGGACATGGCGGTGTACACGACCGCGACCAGCGTGATGGTCATGCTCACGAACGTGGTGCCCTGCATCACGCTGTTCTCGCGCATTGTAGCGATGATGTGGGGTTGGGCGAGAATGAGCATGCAGATCATGAGCATGCCCTGCGTGGGCCAGATGGAGATCGAGTGGATATAGCTGTAGATCCAGGTGGCCCGGTGTACGTCCGAGCGTTCGCCGGCCGGGCCGCGGATGAAGTGGCCGCGAATGTAGTAGACCTTCACCGGCTCGCCGTCTTCGTCCAGGACAGGCGAGCCGTCGGGGTTGAGCTTGATCTCGATGCCGCCGTTCCGGGCGTCGCCGCCCAGTTCGGCGTACACGATGGTGTAGGCCAGGAAGTTGATCAGGCCAAGGAAGATCAGCCAGATGCAGATCCGGTTGCGGGTTCGTCGTGACATGGCTGTTGGCTCCCGGCCGCGGCGGCCGTACGGGACTTCGCCGAGGTCCCGACGCAACGCGGCAGCAAGCTGCCGCGGTCATGAACAACTGGGTTCGGCGACGCGGCCTCCCGAATCCTGTGGTCCCGAGAACGTCGAGCCGCCGGTCCGACCGACCAATTCACGAGGCCCGGGCGGCGGATGCGATCACGCCTTCGGTCGGGCTGGAGGCGGTGGCGTACAGCTTCTTGGGAATCCGGCCGGCCCGGTACGCCAGATAGCCGGACTCGATCGCCTGCCGCATGGCATGGGCCATCATCAGTGGATCGCGAGCCCCGGCGATACCCGTGTTCAGGAGCACCCCGTCAGAGCCCAGTTCCATGGCGATGGTGACGTCCGATGCGGTTCCCACGCCGGCGTCCACAATCACCGGGTAATCCGGATCGTTCTCCTTGAGGTATTCCAGGATGATCCGGATGTTGTTGGGGTTGAGCACACCCTGACCGCTGCCGATGGGCGATCCGGCGGGCATGACGCTGGCAGCGCCGGCGTCTTTCAACCGTTTGGCCATGATCGGGTCGTCGGACGTGTAGACCAGGACGGCGAAGCCTTCCTTGACCAACTGCTCGGTGGCCTGAAGCGAGCCGACGGGGTCGGGTAGCAACGTTCGCTTGTCGGCCAGGACCTCGAGCTTAACCCACTGGGCACCGGGATTGTCCAAGCCCTCCAGCAGTTCGCGGCTGAGCCGGGCGGCTCGGACGGCGTCCTGGGCGGTGAAGCAGCCCGCGGTGTTCGGCAACACGATGTATTTGTTGACGTCCAGCGCGTCCAGCAGGCTGCGCGGTCGCTTGGTGCCCTCGGGCGTGAGCACGTCGCGGCGCACCGCTACGGTCACCACCTGGGCTCCGGCGGCCTCCAGGCACGCGTTCATGATGTCAAAGTCGGCGTATTTGCCGGTCCCCACGAGGAGGCGCGAGCGCAGCTCGAACGGGCCGACGCGGAAACTCTCGATCATTTAACCACCTCCGACCAGGGTGACGATCTCCACCCGGTCGCCTTCGTTCAGCTTGGTGTTGGGGTATTCTCGACGCGGGACCAGTTCGCAGTTCACCTCGACGGCCACGTGTTTGGGCTGGAGGTTGAAGCCGGCCACCAAGTCGGCGACGGTCGCCTCAGGCTGCAGCTCCCGAACAGTACCGTTGACGGTTATCTGCATACAAATCACCTCAGTGCCAAGAATTATAACTGAGTCGCCGGGCAGCGGAAAGCGAACCACACGCCTCGGGGGCAGCCATCTCACCGCCAATCTGCTCCGTACCTGTCGGACCGTCTTGTCGACCAGGTGCTACGTTTGGTGGACGAGTGGCGCACCTTCTCGGCGCTCCGCCCATTAGCACGAGAAAAGCCCAGGGATCGGGATCCCTGGGCTTTGGACGTCGTCTGGTTGTGCGTCTGCGCCGGGCAATTATGCCGCCAGCGTTTCCTCCAGCGTAGTGCGGATCTTCTGGAGGGCCTTGTTCTGGATCTGGCGGACGCGTTCTTTGGTCACGCCGATCATTTCGCCCACCTGCTCCAGCGTCTTGGGCTTGGCAGGAAGCGTGGTGGCGTCCAGGGCGAACCGCTCGCGGATGACCGTCTGCTCGACCTCGTTGAGGTCGGCTCGGTTGTCCCGGAGAATCTCGCGGATTTCAGCCACGCACTGGCCCTCGATGTCGGTTCGTTTGCGATCGATGAAGTCGCTCTTTTCGAGCGTGGGATCGAACTCGGTCGGGAACTGGCCCCGGTACCGGCTGGTCCGCATGGCTACACGCGAGAAGCTCTTGAGGATGGCACGGCACGAGTACGTGCTGAACTTGAAGCCGCGCGAGCAATCGAACTTGTCCACGCTGCGGAGCAAAGCGAAGTTGCCTTCGCTGATCAGCTCGTTGAAGTCCAGCCCGTTGAGCCGCGTGCGCTTGGCCATGGCCAGAACCAACGGCAGGTTGGCCCGAGCCAGTTGGCTGCGAGCGTCCATGGCTCGATGCGCCCAGGCCAACATCTCGCAGATGTAGTCGAACGGCGTGTCCGGCGTCAGTTGATCGATCATCTGGACCAGCCGCATCCGAGCGTAGTTGTAGCGCTGGAAAAGCAGAATCTCCTGGGCGGTGGTCAGGCTGGTCTCTTCGGTGATTCCCGAGAAGTCAAAGCCGTCGACGAACGTCTCCTCGAACCGGGTCGATTCCGGGGCCCGCACCGCCACGCCCCCGAACAAAATCGTCTCAATGTTCTGCTTTTGGAACACCTCGTGGTCTACGTACTCGACCGGCTCGGTCAGAACCATGGAGAGCAGGTTGAGATCCGCCTCGCTGAATTGGGCGCGACACCGCTCGATGATTCGCCGCGCCAGCGGTGCGGGGACAGCGGTCGCCTGCTTGATGGAGGCTTTTTCGGATCGCATGGTACTGACTCCCTGGCCCTAGGGTCTGTGGCGAGCGCGAAGCGCCCGCTTTGACCAACGCCTGATGTTCAGACGAGTACGGAACTCGTCCGGTTCGATACCGGCCGGTCTGACTGGAGCCGCGAATCCGCTCGGGACGTACTCGCGTTCAGCCCAACCGTGCTTTCGTTGCCAGGACTGAAAAGCCTGGCCACCAACCTGCCCATCTCAGGGCTCTCGGGGAGTTATTCGTGCGGGGAGTCAACTGCCACTCCCAGTATACAAATGGTTTGAGTGTCCGGCCACCGCAAGTCAAGCAAATCCGTGACGAAAAGATTTGGGAATTAAAACAATCCAAAAGGGCAGTTTTTTGGGGGGCGGATTGTGAAAGTTTGACACGAACGTCCGGGAAGAAGGAGACAGCAGCTACTCGTGGCGAAGGGCTTCGATGGGGTCGAGCCGGGCGGCGGCCGATGCCGGATAGATACCGAAGAACACGCCGACCGCGACGGCCAGGCCGAAACTGACCAGGATGGTCCACTGGTGGATCACGGTGGGCCAGCCGACCCAGGACGTGATGAGGTGCGCCCCCAGCGAGCCGGCAATGATGCCGATAATTCCGCCCACGGTGGTGAGCACCATGGCCTCGATGAGGAACTGCACCGTGATGTGCCGGCGCTTGGCGCCCAGAGCCCGGCGGATGCCGATCTCTCGTGTGCGCTCGGTCACGGTGGCCAGCATGATGTTCATGATTCCGATGCCGCCCACGAGCAGCGAGATACCGGCGATGCATCCCAGCGTCACCTGACGGTTGCGTTTTTCGGCCTCCGCGATGCGCAAGCGCTCGCGCGGAACGTGTATGGCGTAATCGGCCCGGTCGTGCCGCACTTGCAGAGCCCGGGCGAGCATTTCCGAAACGGGCAGTACGTAATCGAGCGACTCGACCTGCACGTAAAAGTCGCTGTACATGCAGCGGCTGAACTCACGGGATCCGCTGGACCGCTTGATCTGCAGATCGCTGTAGCGGGCGTCGCCCGTAGACAGCGGGATGAACACTTCGGAGTTGATGTTGCGTTCGCCGATGCCCTTGGATGGGCTGCCCGCGGTCTGGACACGCCGCAGGACACCGACGATCTCGAAGGGGATCAGGCCCGAGGCTTCGGATGACACCATGATGCACTCGCCGATCGGGTCCTTGTAAGCGAACAATCGTTGGCGGACGTCATCTCCGATCACGCAGACCTTGGCGGCGTTGGCCTGATCGATCGGTTCGAGCGGGCGTCCGCGTGCCACTTCGATGTGGATGGTCTCGAAAAAGGTGGGCGGGGTGGCCACCACCTTGGTGGGCAACCGGATGGCCCCGTAGTTGACCTCGAACGCCACCTCCCGCAAGGGCACAACCCGGACGATGCTCGGGATGGTGTTGCTGATGAGCTCGAGGTCTTTGGTGGTCAGGCCGTACTCCAGCAGGTTGGAGCGCGCTTCCGACACGTCCTTGGCCCCCTCGGGCCGTACCGACTGGATGATGACGTTTTGGGTACCGAGCAGCCGAATGAGCGCCATTTCGGCCTCGGAGGCGCCTTCGCCGATGGAGAGCATGCAGATGACCGCGCCCACGCCGCAGATGATGCCCAGTGCCGTCAGGAACGAGCGCAGCTTGTGCAGGTAGATGTTCTTCAGACCCAGGCGTACGGTTTCGAGGGCAAGTCCGGTAAACATGACTGGTCGCACCACCCGCGGAAAGCCGCCCCCATTGCGGCAACGCTGATAGGCTGCATTCTACCGAACCGGCTCGACGAGGGCGAGAATCGGCGAGAAAGAGCCGGGCGCGGTGGGCACACCCACCTCAAGTCTTGGGTCCCCTAATGCCGAAGAGCTTTGGAAGTGGCGGAGGAGCGTCCGCGCAGAGCGATCGCTGTAACCGGCCCGACCCGCCGAGCGGCGAGGCTCGCCCCCGCCGTTTCATTGCAGCGTGGGGAGATTGCTGCGACCGGCCGGGCGGACGCAACGGCGGTTCTCGAGGGTTGCACATGGCATTGCATGGGTGGGATTCGGTGGATTCTGACCGGCTGGTCGTAGGCGATCGCTTCGCCTCAAAAGGGGCGTCCACCGACGTGCTGGCTCAGGCCTGCCGCGAGGGAATCGCGATCCGATGGCCGGGCCCGGGGCGAGCCGAGCACGCGCTGCCCCGGGAACTGCGAGCCGTTCCACGGATTCCGTTCGACTGTCCGGCACGTTGGACGAGCGGTGGGGTCGAGCGGTTCGGGACCGCGCGGGATGCCAGCGAGGCCGGAGCCGGTTTTATCGTTCGCGCGGACAGCCGGCCGGAACTTGGCCAGACCGTGCGTCTGGTGTTCGAGCTCGACGATACGCACCACTGGTTGCTCGACGAGCAGGCCGTGGTCACCCGCTGTACACCGCGGCCCGACGGTCGCTACGACGTCGGCGTCCGTCTGCGCGAGATTGTCATGTAACAATGTGCCAGCGATGGCATGCTGGCAGGCATCCTGTCCACGCTGCGCAAGCTGGAAGCGTGCACCATAACAACACCGTTGGTCTCGTAGGGCGTCCGGACCCATCGAACTGAGTCCGTCGGTCAAGCTGTCCGGCGGCTCGCGCAGGCTTACGCCTCCACCAATGGCTTTCCCGCACTTTCAGGTACGTTGAGCACGTACTGCCAGCAACCCGGCAACCGGCTTGCGGCGTCGTCGTTTGACTTGCGGCGACCGGGCCGGTCAAATGAACGGCGGAATCATCTCGACCAGGTTCAAGTCCAGCAGGAGGCAACCGTGGGGCCAGAGGACTATCGCCGGCGGTTTCGGTCGTGCGGCCGGAACGTGACGATTGCGGCCGATGCCATGATCGAGCACCCAGAGGTGATGGAGGTCGGCGACAATGTCACCATCATGCGGGGCTTCCAGATGATGGGGCGACCGAAGATCTGCCGGATCGGCTCGCACGTGACGTTTTACCCCAACTGTTTCATCCAGGGCTCGGCCGGGCGGTTCATCATCGGCGAGCACGTCGAGTTTTTTCCGGGCACATATATTTCACTGGGCGACTGGGAGACCAGCTTCGTCGAGGTCGGTCATCATTGTCATTTCGCTCCCAACTGCGTGCTGTATGGCTGGGGCGGGCTGAAGATCTCCGACTACTGCAACATTGCCGCTCACACCGTGTTCGCGACCGTCGGCCACCACGACGAGATCACTGACAGGCCCATGGCGCTCACCGGCGAGAAGGCCGGGCCGATCACATTGGAGGAGGATGTGTGGGTGGCGGCCAACGTGACCATCACCGCCAACACGCGGATCGGCCGCGGCTGCGTGATCGGAGCGAACGCTGTGGTCACTCGCGATACCGAGCCGATGGGCGTGTACGTCGGCGTGCCGGCGAGGTTGAAGAGAATGCGGAGCTGAGCAAAGGGGGCAAGCGAAAGAAGGAGTGAGGATATGATCCACGCGCCTTTACGGATCGGCCTGGTGCTGGCGGCGATTGGATTCGCGGCTGCCATCCCATGCGCGGCGGCGGAGCTGCAGGTAGGCATGGCGAGCGTGGACATCACGCCGCCGGTGGGCTGCCGGTTGAGCGGCTATTTCGTCGAGCGGGTGAGCACGGCCGTTCACGATCCGCTGCAGGCCAAGGCGATGTACTTCGCTCAAGGCGATGAACGGGTGGTCCTAGTGATCTGTGACCTGATCGGCATATCACGGACCGTTTCGACAGATGCCCGCAAGCGAATCGCCGATGCGACGGGCGTTCCGCTTTCCAACATCATCGTTTGTGCGACGCACACGCACACGGCGCCGTTGTATTTCGGGCCGATGCGCGAACACCTGCACGCGATGGCTGTCGCGAAACACGGCAGCGATCCCTGCGAAACGATTGATTACCCGAAGTTTCTGGCCGACAGGATCGTGCAGTCCGCGCTCGATGCCCGCTCGGCGGCGCAGCCGGTGAAGCTCCACGCCGGTTCGACGATGCAGGAGCCGCCGCTATCGTTCAACCGGCGGTATTTCCTGGAAGACGGCTCGGTGCGGACGAATCCCGGTCGGCGCAAGGACGTGGTTCGGCCGGCCGGTCCGATCGATCCGGTCGTGGACGTGCTGTTCATGCGCGATGCCGCCGGCGAGCCGATGGGCTGTTTTACCGTGTTCTCGCTGCATCTGGATACCACGGGCGGAACGGAGTTCTCGGCGGACTATCCCTTCTATCTCGAGAAGAGCCTCCGCGAAGCGTTCGGGCCGCGCTTCGTGTCCGTGTTCGGGCTGGGCACGTGCGGGGACGTGAATCATATCGATCTGAAGGCAGCTCAGCGCCGAACGGCGGCCGAGATCGGCACCGCGCTGGCCGATACGGTTCGCAAGGTCTTGCCCGAATTGCCGGCCGTCGAGCCCGATCTGGCCGCGGCCGGCGTTCGCGTGGACGTGCCGCTGCAGAGCTATCCACCCGACAAGGTGGTCGAGGCTCGCGAGCGGATCAAGCTGGTCGGGACGCGGAAGCTGGAATTCCTCGAGGAAGTGGAAGCCTGCAAGATCGTGGATCTGCAGACGAGACCGGGAACGACGGTCACGCTGGAGGTGCAGGCGATCCGGCTCGGCCGGGATGTCGCAATTGTGACGCTGCCGGGCGAGATCTTTGTCGAACTGGGATTGGCGGTAAAAAAGGCATCGCCGTTCCGCCAGACGATCGTGGTCGAACTGGCCAACGACGCCGTCGCCTACGTGCCGACGAAGAAAGCGTTCGCCGAAGGCGGCTACGAAACGGTCAACTCTCGCATCCAGCCCGGCGGTGGCGAGGCACTGGTGGACGCGGCCGGGCAGTTGCTGAGCCAATTGGCTTCAAACTGAGCAAGGAACAAGCATGACACACACTCGTCAAATGAAATGGGCTTTGTCGCTGGTGTGCTTTGCGGGCCTGATTCAAACATCGCTCGGCCAGACGCCGGCGCGGTTCGAACAGAAGGAGTTCGTGATCAGCTTCTGGGTGGACCCGCCCGCCGACGAGCAAATGGACGTGCACTACCGGCGGATCGCTGAGGCGAACTTCACGGTCGTGCTGGGCGGATTCGGGGCGACCACGCCGGAACAGATGAAGCGCCAGCTCGAGTTGTGCGAGAAGTACGGGCTCAAAGTCATCCTCCCCGGCCGGCAGGGACCGGCGGATCAATTGCCAGACGGGCCGGCTTGCATCGGTTACATCCTCAAGGATGAGCCGACCGCGGCAGAGTTCCCCGAGTTGGCTGCGCGAGTCAAAGAGTTCCGTGCGGCACGGCCGGGCAAGCTGGCGCTGATCAATCTGTTCCCGTCGTATGCGCCGCTGAGCGCACTGGGCACGCCGAGTTACGACGAGCATGTCCGGCTATTCGTCGAGCAGACGAATACTGACGTACTGTGCTTTGATTACTATCCCATGATGACGCCCGATGCCGATGGCCGGCAGGGTTACTGCGAGAACCTGGAAGTAGTCCGCCGGCACTCGCTGCAGGCGGGTATTCCGTTCTGGAACTTTTTCAACACCATGCCGTTCGGCCCGCATTCCGATCCGACGGAAGCGCAGCTTTGCTGGCAGATCTACACATCTCTGGCCTACGGCGCCAAGGGCGTGTTGTACTTTTGCTACTGGACGCCGCGAGGACACGAGTTCCCCAAAGGCGGGGCGATCATCACCCCGGAGGGCCGGCCCACGCGGCACTACGAGCAGGCGAAGCGGATCAACGCGCGGCTCCAGCAGCTCGGGCCGACGTTGATGAAGCTGACCAGCACGCAGGTGGTGCGGATCAAGCCGAAAGAAGATTCCCGCGTACTGTTGAAAGGCACGCCGCTGCGCAGCCTGAGCGACGGCGATTATCTGGTGGGCATCTTCGATCACGCCGATGGTCGCCAGGGCGTGCTCTTGAACAACTACCACTTCGCATACACCGCGTGGCCGACCGTCAAGTTCGCCGCGGATCCCGACAAGATCGTGGAGATCGATCCACAAACCGGTGAGGAAGTTCCCCTGCGCGATGACAGTCCGGACATGCCGGGCTTGCAACTTTCGCTCGATGCCGGCGAGGGGCGGTTGTTTCTCGTGTCGGAATAAGGCCTGAGACTTGAGACCTGAGTCCTGAGGGGGGCGGGTGGCTCGCCCGCCTACTGCATGCCTGAAGCATGCACCACAAAGAAAAAGGCGGGCAAGATGTCCGTCCCCCCGCGGATCAGAGAACGCCCATGTCAAAGTTGGTCTGGGGGGGGACGGGTACGCCCAGCGTGCGCAGACCGTCGGGATTCTTGGCGTAGCGGTAGGCAGTCTCCGGGGTGATGCGCCGGCTGCACGCGAGGTAGGCGAGGCTTTCGTCGAGCGTCTGCATGCCCCAGCGCTTGCCCGTTTGGATGGCGGTGTCGATGGCTTCGATCTTGTTCAGGCGGATGGCGGCCCGCGCAGCATCGTTGGCGACGAGGATTTCCATGGCCAGCGCCCGCTTCGTGCCGGGCGTGATGCTAGGCAGCAGGTGCTGGCTCACCACGATCCGCAGCGACAGGGCGAGCTGGCCGCGAATGTCCTGCTGACGCTCGGCGGGGAAGATATCGATGAGCCGGGTGATCGCGCCCTTGGCGTCCTGCGTATGCACGGTGGACATGACCAAGTGGCCGGTCTCGGCGGCACTGATGGCCATACGGGCGGTTTCGATGTCGCGTACCTCGCCGCAGAGGATGACATCGGGATCCTGTCGCAAGGCCGAGCGAAGCCCGTCCGCGAAGCTGGCGACGTCCAGGCCCACTTCCCGCTGCGTGATCACCGAATTGGCCTTGGGCTCGAACAGGTACTCGATGGGCTCTTCGATGGTGACGATGCGGCGGTGGCCGAGCTGATTCAACTGTTCGACCAGGCCGGCCAGCGTGGTGGTCTTGCCGGCGCCGGTGACGCCCGTGATCAGCACAAGGCCATTGTGCAGGCTCACGATTCGCCGCACGAGATCCTGTGGAATGCCCATCCACTCGAACGACGGAATCTGCGAGGGCACGTAACGCAGGCATGCCCCGATCGCCCCCTGGCTCACAAAGACGTTGACGCGAAAGCGCACGGGGGCGTCGTCGCGAGGCAGCGTTAGTGAAAAGTCGAAATCCTTGAGCGACGCCATTTTGTCCCGCAACTCGGTGGGTACGATGCTGGCTACCATGCGGGCGGTGGCTTCGCGGGTGAGATTCGTATCGGCGGCGGGGAACAGGTCGCCATGGATGCGCAGCATGGGGGCGTGCCCGACGGCTAGGTGAAGGTCCGAGGCTTCCTTCGTCAGACCGGTTTCGATCAGCGACAGAAGTTCGGGATCGACTGTGGTGCTCATACTGGACTGATATGCGCGTCACTGCCCCTGGGTTGCGGCCACGGGCATTTTCGGGCTCAATCGGCGGCGTTGAGCGCCTCGTGGATGCGCAGGCAGCCTCGCAGCAGCTCGGCCAAGCGGTCCAGCGGCCAGACGGTGTTGGCGTCGCTCTTGGCTTTATCGGGCCTGTCGTGCACCTCGAGGAACAGGGCGTGCGCGCCGGCGGCCACCGCGGCCCGGGCGAGATAGGGGGCCATCTCCCGCTGTCCGCCGGTCACTTCGCCGCCCTGGCCCGGCAACTGACAGGAATGCGTCGCGTCAAAAATGACCGGAGCCAGACGCGACATGAGCGGGATGGCAGTCATGTCGTTGACCAGTCGCCCGTAACCGAAGAACGTGCCGCGCTCGGTCAGCAAAATCTGCTCGTTGCCCGTCTCGCGAATCTTGTCCACCACCAGTCGCATCTCGTGGGGCGACATGAACTGACCCTTCTTGACGTTCACCGGCCGGTGCGTCTGGGCGGCAGCGGTGACCAGGTCGGTCTGGCGGCAGAGGAAGGCGGGAATCTGGATCATGTCCAGAACCTTGGCCGCCGCCTCGGCATGGCCCGGGTCGTGGATGTCGGAGACCACCGGCACGCCGAGTGACATATGTACGTCAGAAAGAATGGCCAGGCCGGCGTCGATACCCGGGCCGCGGAAGCTGCGGACGCTCGACCGGTTGGCCTTGTCGTAGCTGGCCTTGAAGATGAGCGGGACCTCCAGTTCGTCGGCGACGCCCTGGATCTGCTCGGCCAACCGCAGCGTGTGATCGCGCGATTCGATGACGCAGGGGCCGGCGATGAGGGCGAGGCGGCATCCCGGCCCGATCTGAACCTTACCGACGGAAACCGGCGATGTGGCAGTGGTCTGCTGTGGCATGCCGGCCATTGTAGCGGAGCCGGCGCGTCCGGCAACTGGGCGGGGCCCCGTCCTCGCGCGGTCGCATGCGGGACAGCGGCGGTTGTGGTATGGTGAAGGCGGGAAGGCCGCGGGAGAGTTCGGGAGTCGTGCGGATGCCGGCGAGCATGCCGATGGACGATGATCTCGCCTGTCAGCGGTTCTATGATGCTCGCTACGCCAGCGGGTACATGGAGGAATGGCCTGCGCGCCGGGTGGCACGCGTTCGCGAAATCATCGCGGACCTGGGGTTGCCGGCGAAGGGCACGGCGGTGGATTTCGGTTGCGGAAACGGTGTGTTCGCCGCCGTACTGCGCGACAGTCTGCCGGGCTGGCGCATCGTCGGGCTGGACGTGAGCCGGATCGCGATTGCCAACGCTCGTCGGACGGTGCTGGGGTGCGAGTTTCATCACCTCGACGAGAGCGACACGCGAACGCCCGGCGAGTCGCGGGGCGATTGGGTCGGCGAAGCAGACCTGTTGTTCACGCACCACGTTCTCGAACACGTGCGCGATCTCGACCGCTGCTGGACGCGCATGGCCGGGCTGATGAAACCGCGCTCGTGGATGTTGCACGTCCTGCCCTGCGGGAATCCGGGCAGCTTCGAGCATCGGTTGTGTAGTCTGCGAGCCGACGGCATCGACGCGCAAGCGGGCGGGCGATTCTTCTATGAGGATCCGGCGCATCTGCGGCGGCTGCAGACCGGCGACATGGTTCGGTGGGCCGGCCGCTTCGGCTATCGCGTGGCCCGCGCGTATTACGGGCATCATCAGGTCGAGGCGGTCGATTGGCTCAGCGGCAACGGCGTGCGGTTCGTGCTGGACCTGTGCGATCCGACAAAGGCGGTCGATGCGAAGGCGGCTCGCGAGCTGACAAAGATTCGTCGCCGGCTGCTGTGGATGGCGCTGGTCAAGCGACTGGCTCGGGACCGGCGGATGTGGATGCAGCCGTTAGCGGTCCCCGCGAAGTGGATGACGAATCGATGGGCTCAGGCCGCCAATCGCGAGTGGCAGCAGATGCGCGACGATCCCGCCGGCAGCGAGATGTACCTCGCGTTTCGTCGGGACTGAGGCCTGAGAGTTGAGACCTCAGACCTGAGTCTGGAGTCTTGAGTTTTGAGGGGAGAAACATGAAGAGGCGGGCAAGATGCCCGCCCCCCGGAAACGGCACCGATACGTTGGTTCGTGCTTCACGGTTGCCAGAGCTTCAATGTCACCGGGCCGGTCATGCGCGGCGGGGCCACGCGATAGAAGAAGTAGTCCAGACCCGCTTGCGGCTTATGCGCGACGGTGATGCGCAGGCGGTTGACGCCGGGACGAAGCTGCCCGGTCACGACGAAGCGGAAGGGCGGCCAGTGGTCGGTCATGACCGGCCCGTCGTTGAGCGTCACCTCGCAATGGTTCTGCACGTTGCCCAAGTCGAGCAGGGCGGCGCCGGCACAATCTTCGGCACTGCAGGTCAGTTCGTACTCGTACGTACGCTTATCGCCCGGGCCGTAGACGTCTTCGGTCAGATCGAACAACGTGTCGCGCCCGCTGACCAGCCAGGGCGACTTCAGTTCCAACACGCGGGCATTGTGCGCGGGGATCATGCGCGCTACGGCATCGAGCACCGCATCGGGAACTTGCCCGCTCGCATCGGCAACCACTACGACCGATTGATCGTCCGGAGCCCGAATGGCGGCGATCCTTTCGCGCACTGCCGGTGACAGTGACGCCGGCGCCACCAGCGTGATGACGCGGAAATCCATGTCAGCCAGATCGGCGACGATTTCGGAGAGCACGGCGGCATACGCATCGGGACTCATGCCGACGGTTTCTTTCGCGGCTGCCGGTGCATAGCTGATGGGCGGGAATACCATGCCGCCAGTCCGACGCGCCCACTCCATCGACAGACGCGTCGTTGCGGCGATCGTCTCATCGGCCGGCGTTACCGGCACGTACACGACGGGCGCTTGCTCGAAGCGGTGCATCCATTGTTGTGGCAGCAGGTGATCGTAACGCACTTCGGGTGAGAGCGGTTCATACTTCGGCCAGGCGATCGGTCCGCGAATCCGGCCGTATTGCGCATCGCCCAGTGCTTCGCCGACCACGCGGGCCAGACCGTCGATGACCGCCTCAGCGCCGCGGCGTCCGTAGAACTCGTTCGCCCAAACCCGCGGGTCGAGCTGGTAAATGCCGTAGAGCTCGGTGCGCTGGCGGAATTCGTGGGCGGGCGGTATGACATCGCCTGCCGGACGTGTGGTCGCGGGCAGCGGCGGCAGCCGGTTCAAGTCCACCAGCCCGGGCCGCAGGAACATGAGCACCGACGTTTCCCAGGCTCCGGCGTGATCGCCGGCCGGCATGCCCTCAACGACCAGATTCTCCGAGAGCGTGATGACCTTCATGCCGCCGCGCTGGTTGAACTTCTCGGCCACCTCGGGCACGACGCCCGGATAATGGCCCGAGAGGTAGACCGCCACCTTGAAGCCCATCGCTTCGATGTCGGTGAGGATCTGCTCGGCGGCGGCGTCATAGTTCGCCTTGTCGATGGTCACCGTGCCGCGCGGATACTTCGCCGGGTCGAACGGAGTGGAAGCATCGGCGCCCATCCAGACCGTGGGGAAGCACACGCCGCCCAGCGTCCGAGCCGCCACCTGGGCCAGCGTCTCGGCTTTGAGGGCATCCAGGCCGCACGCCGACTGCTCACCGTGCCACTCGTTGATGCCTGCCGGGATGAACGCCACCGGATGTTTGCGGATCGCCTCCCGCCGCTCGGCTGCGGTCATGCGCTCGTATTGCGAGGAACCACCGGCCAGCGCCGCCGTCGCGGTCAGGCTGATGGCAACGAGAATCAATCCCTTGGACATAACGCCTCCAAATGATTTCGAGAAGTTCAGCGCAACACGATACCGATTGGGAGAAATCTTGTCGATCACCACGCGAGCGCGCCATCGGGCATCTCTCCAGTGGACTTTGCTCGACCGATGCATGTGCCGAATCAGGATGGGCGCACGGAATTGAGCAAGTCGGCTGAGGGAATGCAATTCAGCTTTTCACTGCCATCCTGTGTCTGATCCGGGGCTCGGCAGCTCTTTCATTTTGCCCTCATGCCCGCACGCCGGATCGGGTCGCTGAACGTTTTTGAGCGTTCCCATCCCTACGCTCCTTTCGTCCTCGGCCGGCTTAGTACTGGCGGTCGTCTCGGAGTCTGCAGAAGGGAGCCCAATCATGTACCGACTCTGCAAAGTCCTGGCGGTGCTCGTCGTCTGTTCGAGCGCCGCCGCCCAAGAGGATCGTCCGGATGTCGCTCCCACACGCGAGGAACGCGAGGCCGCAGCAGGCCTGCAGCAGACGCTGCGCGCTTATCAGCAAGCGTTCAATGCCGCGGACGCACAAGCGGTGGCGGACTTCTGGGCACCGCACGGCGTCTACGTGGACCGAGTCACCGGCCAGCGCACCACCGGACGGCAGGCTATCCGGGAGGAGATGGTGGAACTGTTTCGGGCTCATCCCGAGCGGCGCCTGATGATCCGGCTGGAACGGATTCGCATGATCCATCCGGACGTCGTTCGCGCCGAAGGCTCGACCGAGCTTCTTACACAGGGAACGGTTCACGCCGGCGGTTTCACCGCCCTGTTCGTGCGGCACGACGGGCGATGGTACATCGATCACGCGGAGGAGCACGACCTGCAGCCGTCTCGCCACGCGCGGACGACCCTGCGCGAGCTCGACTGGATGGTCGGACGATGGGTGGACCAGTTGGACGATGCTCGTGTGGAGAGCGACGTGCGCTGGGCGCCGGGCGAGTCGTTCCTCATCCGTTCGTACACCATCGAGACGGGCGAGACGACCGATCGCGGGACGCAGATCATCGGCTGGGATCCCGTGCGACGGCAGATTCGCTCGTGGACGTTCGATGCCGACGGGGCCTTCGGGGAGGGGTTGTGGTCGCGCAGCGGACAGGAATGGCTGGTTCGCATGACGTTCACGACTCGTGCGGGCGACGTCGTGTCGGGCACGCAGGTCATCACGCCCATGGGCGACCGGGCTAAGGTTCAGACGATCGGACTGGAGATGAACGGCGAGCCGCAACCTTCGCGGGAGCCGGTCTTCATGGTTTGCGTAACGGATCGGCCGACCACGCGGCCTGCGGAGCATCTCCAGGGGGTTCAGCGATGAAATCCAAAGCACTGGTCAGCGCGGTCGTCTGCTTGATCGTTTTCGCCGCGCCCGCACTGGCGATCCGAGGCGGCGGGGGGCGGATGGGCGGTGGCCGCGGCGGCTTCGAGGGGGGCGGTTTTGGTGGTGGCGGATGGGGCGGCGGTGGAGCGAGATGGTCGGGCGGAATGGGCCGGTCGAATGAGGGAGCAGGTTGGTCGGCTCCTCACGCGAACAGTTCGCCACGGCTGTCCATGGGTTCGGGAATGTCGGCGCGTCCACAGGCTGGCGGAGCAGCGCGCCTTGGTTCGGGGTACTCCGGAGCGTCGTCCGAGGCTTGGCGTTCGGCGGGAGCATTCGGTGGGAGCAGCCTGGCGTCGAGCGGCCAACGGACTGGGGCAAGCGGCAGATTCGGCGGATCGCTCAACTCCAGCGTTCCGTCCATGGGGGCGTACGGTCGCGGCGGGGCGGACACGGAGTTCGATCGGTCGGGCAGACTCGCCGGTGAGGGATCGCTCGCTCGGCCGATTGGCGATCGTGCTTCACCGACGCAGGTGGGCGACTTCCTGGGTCTGAGTCAGCCGCTTCAGTCCGGCCGAGGTTTCACTGGTCTCGCCGAGGGGCGGCCCGGTACGGGCGATCTCGGGCGAGCGGCAGGGCGGGAACCCTGGCAGTCCGGCGACTTTGCTCGGCCGGGACAACCGGGGACCTTCCGTCCGGGGCAGCCTGGGGAGGCGACCTGGCCGGGCAAGGGAGGCTCCGGCACCGAGCGATTCCCCAATCTGCGACTGAACAACGCCATCAACCAGCGACCCGGCTGGGCAAATCTCGATCCGGCGCGGGCGAACTCGATCCAGAACAACTGGAGAAGCGCCGTCGTCAACCAACCGAACATGAATCGGTGGCAAAACATCCACCCCGAGCAGATCCAGCAGTACAACCGCTGGGGTAACAACGTTCGGCGAAACTGGGACGTGAATGTCAACAACTTCGACTGGCACGGCAACGTGTTCGGTCCCGACTGGTGGAACCATCACTACTATCCCGCGGGCGGCTGGAATTATTGGAACAATGTCAACCGGTACAACTACGCCTACTGGTGGGGAGGAACGACGTGGCCGGTGATGACCGGCTGGTTCGCCTGGCCTCCGACCGAGGTCATGACGCAGCCGGTGTACTACGACTACGGCCCGGGCGGCAACGTGACGTACCGCAACAACACCGTTTACGTGAACGAACAGCCGGTCGGCACGAGCCAGGAATTCGCCCAGACCGCGGCCGCCCTGGCCACCGTGCCACCACCTGCCGACCCGCAGCAAGCGGCCCAGACCGAATGGATGCCGCTGGGGACGTTCGCGTTATCCACGGATTCGAGAGAGACGACACCGTCGCGGCTGATCCAATTGGCCGTCAATCGGGAGGGCATTATCAGCGGCACGCTTTACAACACGCAGACCGACCAGGCCCAGGCCGTCCAGGGGCAGGTGGACAAGCAGACGCAGCGGGTGGCCATGCGCCTGGGCGAAAGCCAGAATGTCGTGTTGGAAACCGGACTGTACAACCTGACGCAGCGCGAGGCGCCGGCGTTGATCCATTACGGGGCGGATAAGACTGAAAACTGCCTGCTGGTGCGGCTGGACGCACCCAAGACGGCCGGGGCACCGGCTGGGGCGGGCAACCCGGCCCGGTCCGCGGGTACACCGGCGGCGGCCAAGAGCTGAGCCGCCCGAGACGCCACACTGGTTCCGCGGCATCACCGCCGGCGTGTGGAACGCCGTTCCCCGAGCGTATATACTGTCACGCTCTTTACCGCGACCGGGCGGGAAGTGACCCGACGAACCCCGGCCCCGCGTAAGAGGTTCAAGCCTGTTCGAAGGAGATATACAACAATGGCTCTGGTTCCGATGCGAGTTCTCTTGGACCACGCTGCCGAGAACAACTACGGCGTGGCGGCATTCAACGTCAACAACATGGAGCAGATTCAGGCCATCATGGCGGCGGCCGAGAAGACCAACTCGCCGGTGATCGTCCAGGCCAGTCGCGGGGCTCGCGAGTACACGAACGACAACTATCTGCGGCACCTGATGCTCGCCGCCGCCGAGTTGCATCCTCGCATTCCGATCGCCATGCACCAGGATCACGGCAACTCGCCGGCGACCTGCTTCAGCGCGATCATGCAGGGCTTCACCTCGGTCATGATGGACGGCTCGCTCATGGAGGACGGCAAGACGCCGGCCACCTATGAGTACAACGTTCGGGTGACCAAGCAGGTGGTGGACGTGGCTCACGCCATGGGCGTCACGGTGGAAGGCGAGCTGGGCTGCCTCGGCGGGATCGAGGACGGCCATGGTGCCGGCATGAGCAGCGAGGAAGCCCTCAAGCACCTGACCGACCCGGATCAGGCGGCCGACTTCGTGGCCCAGACGGGTGTGGATGCCCTGGCCGTCGCCATCGGCACCAGCCACGGCGCCTACAAGTTCACCAAGAAGCCGACCGGCGACGTGCTGGTCATGAGCGTGATCGAAAAGATCCACAAGAAGCTGCCCAACTGCCATCTGGTCATGCACGGCTCATCGAGCGTGCCCAAGGAGCTGCTGGACATCATCAACGAGTACGGCGGCCAAATGAAGGAGACCTACGGCGTGCCGGTGGAAGAGATCCAGCGCGGAATCAAGCACGGCGTCCGCAAGATCAACGTGGACACCGACAACCGGCTGGCCATCACCGGGGCCATCCGCAAGGTCTTCGCCACCAAGCCCAGCGAGTTCGATCCTCGCAAGTATTTGGGCCCGGCCCGCGAAGCCATGCAGAAGGTGTGCGAAGAGCGCATGATCCAGTTCGGTCAGGCCGGCAACGCCGACAAGATCAAGGTTCGCACCGCCTCGCAGATGGTGGACTTCTATCTGTCAGAGAAGAAGTAACTTCCGCATCGGCACACCCAACCCGGACGGACGGCAAAGCCCAGGGATCCCCATCCCTGGGCTTTTTTGTACAATGATCGCTTTCACGGTCGGCCGTCGTCCGGGAGATCCGCATGGGCTACATCTGCCTGGTTCTGTTCTTCCTGTCCGGATGTGCTTCGTTGATCTACGAAGTGGCCTGGACGAGGCAGTTCGCGCTGGTGCTGGGATCATCGACCTACGCGATCACCACGGTCGTGGTCTCGTTCATGGGCGGCCTGGCCTGGGGCAGCTTCATCGCCGGAAGCAGCAGCGCGGTCTTACGCAAGCCAGGACGAATATACGGCATTCTGGAGGCGGCGATCGGTGTCTGGGCGTTACTGGTCCCCGCCATGGTTTCGGCGACGGAGCCGTTGTATCGAGCGCTCTACCCGTACGTCAGCGACGCTCCCACGCTCCTGTTCCTGCTTCGCGTCAGCATGAGCCTGGCCGTGCTCATCGTTCCCACGACGCTGATGGGAGCGACACTGCCTATCCTCATGACCCATGTGACGCGCTCGGCCACACCGCGTCTGGGGCGATCGGCGGGCCTGCTGTACGGAATCAACACGCTGGGGGCGGCGGCGGGTTGCGTCTGGGCGGGGTTCGGGCTCATGCCGGCGTGCGGCTTGTTCCGGACCACCGTCGTGGCTGCGGTCATGAACCTGTTCGTCGCGGTCGTCGCCTGGGTGTTCCTGCGGGACACAGACCTCTCCGAGCAGACGCCGGCTCGTGAAGGGGCCAAGCATGGAAAGCGGCGAGTCTCCGAGCCGCTGGCGGTCGCGCCTGGCACGCTCCGGTTGGCGATGGTGGTGGCGGCGGCGTCCGGCCTGGCCAGCATGATCTATCAGATCGCCTGGACCCGCGCGCTGATCATGTCGCTGGGGTCGAGCACGTATTCGTTCTCGTGCATTCTGGCGGCGTTCATCCTGGGCCTTGCCGTCGGCAGCCTGGTCATGGCCCGGTTCGCCGATCGATTCGTCCGGCCGCTTCTCGTGCTGGGCCTGTGCGAGTTGGGGATTGCCATCTCCGCCGTGCTCATCGTTCCCATTCACGGCCGGATTCCGGGCATCCTGCGATCACTCGTGGCCCTTCATTCGCACGACTACAGCACGTTGCTGCGCCTGGAGTTTCTGCTGGTCGTGGCTGTCACGTTCGTGCCGACGTTCCTGATGGGAGCGGTTTTCCCGGTGCTGACCCGCGTGGCAGGGCAGCATCTCGTCGAGCCGGGCCGGGCGGTTGCACGCGTCTACGCGATCAACACCATCGGATCGATGGCCGGTTGCGTGTTGGCGGGGTTCGTGCTGATTCGCGGCGATGTGTTGGGCGTTCGCAACTCCATTCTGGCGGCGGCGCTTCTGAACGGCATCCTCGGCGTCTGGCTCTTGATCCGATCGTTGGCCGGTCGGCAGCGGGGCTGGGCGGTTCTGGCCGGGACGATCGTCGGGGCATGTTTCGCGTTCGGTATGGTTGGCGGCCGATGGAGTCCGGATCTCCTGACCAGCGGTCCGTTCCGGCGACCGGACACGCTCTCGAACACGCCGCGAAAGATCCTGTTCTATGAAGAGGGCGTGGACCTCACCGTAGCGGTCGAGCAGGCCGGGGATGACCCCGATCAACTCAGCCTGACGGTCAACGGAAAACCGGACGCCTCCACGCACCCGCGCGACGTGCGAACGCAGCTGCTCGTGGGACATCTGCCGGCGTTGCTCGGGCCCGAGTCACGGCCGGCTTGCGTCGTCGGGTTGGGCAGTGGGATGACGCTCGCTGCCGTGGCCAAGCATCGGTCTTATTCCCATGTCGATTGCCTCGAGATCAGCGATTCGGTCATTCGTGCGGCCGCATTCTTCGCCCCGTTCACGGAGGATGTGCTCGCACCCGATCCTCGCATCCGGATTCTCCGGGAGGATGGGCGAAACCATCTGCTCCTCACGCGGGAGCAATATGGGCTCATCGTGTCGGAACCGTCGAACCCGTGGATCAGCGGCGTCTCCAGCCTGTTCACCCGCGAATTCTTTGACCTCTGTCGGCAGCGCCTGACGGGCGACGGCTGTCTGGCCGTCTGGCTGCACACGTACTCCATGTCGCGCGAAGACTTTCGCATGGTCGTGCGCACGCTCAACGAGGTGTTCCCGTTTGTGACCCTCTGGCGGTTGGAACACACCGACTTCTGCCTGGTGGCCGGCAATCAGCCGTTCCGAGTGCCTGCGGCTACGGTGTTGGAACGCTATGGTTCGCCGGCGGTGCGGGCGGATCTGTTCCGGGCCGGCATTCGCGATCTTGCCGGTGTGCTGGGGACGTTTGTGTCCGGCGGGGCGGCACTGCGGGAGTGGGCTTCGTCGGCCCCGCTGCACACGGACGACAATCTCCGCCTCGAGTTTTCGGCGCCGCGGCATCTGTACACGCCGGGCGCCTCACTCAACGCCGAGCTGACCGCCCTGACATCGTCGCCCTTCGACGAGATGGTCGTTCTGGCGTCCGATGAGCCGAGGATCCAGTACCTGAAGGCACGCACGGACGCGGTGCTCGCAGCGCATGCGGCGTTGGTTCGAGCGTCTCAGGAATGGCGCGACGGCAAGCGGGTCGAAGCATTGGATCGACTAATCCGCGCGTATGAACAGGACCTGGGCAACCGCGTGTTGTACGATTCCATGTGGCAATACGTATCCTCGCTGGAGGCCAAACCGCTGTCCGGCGGCGACGCTCTGCAGGAGTGCATCGCGCGTTTCCGCCGGCTTCCTCCGCCGATCCATGTTTCACTTCGCGGGGAGAGTCTGGCGCAGATCGCGCAGACTCTTTTTCGGAGCGGCCGGCGGAGTCAGCGAACCTTTCTGCCGGGTGCGTTGGTGTATCTGACGGAAGCGCACGATATCAGTCCGCAGGACGGAGCGATTGCGGCTGCGCTGTCCATGGCCTGGGTTCAGGCGGGCAACGTGCGGCAGGCCGAGCAGATTCTCGGTCGGTTCCTGCAATCGCATCCGGAGGACGGCTGGGCGAACTACGGAGCGGCCGTGCTGGCCGTGCAACGCGGGAGCCTGGATGAGGCAATTGCGCTTGCCCGGCGAGCACTGGCGTCGGGGACGATCACGCCCTCCCAGCTCGCTTCGGATCCCAAGCTGGACCCGCTGGAGCAAATAGTCGACTTCGAGAAACTCGCGGCAGAGCTGCCGAATACTCGGCCCGGTTGAGCTGCCTCCGATCACCGGCCGGCGTCGCCGGATTTGACGGACGGCAAGGCTTTTCGAACCTCTTCCACCATACCCGGGCCGCGAAGGTGCTGAGCCTCGAGCTTGCCGTCGGGACCGATGAGGCAGGTGTACGGGATGCCAACGCCGTCGAGTTCCTCGAACGCTTCGGCCGCTCCGGACTTGGGGCCGACGACTTGTGGCCAGGTGATGCCGTGCTCGTCGCACGCCCGCTTCAGGGCTTTGGCATCGGTATCCAGACTGATCCCGATGAGCACGAAGTCCGGGCGGTTCTTGGTGGCCTCATGCAAAGCTTTGACGTTCGGGATCTCGGCGATGCAAGGCCTGCACCATGAGGCCCAGCAGTCGAGGAACACGTACTTGCCCCGCAGCTCCGAAAGCCGGTAGGTCGTGCCGTCGGTGGCGATCATGACCAGGTCGGCGACCGGTTCGCCCACTTTCAGTTTGGCCTGATCCGAGGGCGCGTCGGCGGTGCGCGGGACATCAACGCTGGCCAGTTTGATCACGTGGTCGGTCTTGCCAGCGGTCAGCTCGATCTCGAGCGGCTTTCCGTAACCCGGCCGCACGAACGTGAACTCGATGTTGCCGGGTGGCACGTGTGGCAGCTCGAAGCGGCCGTCGCGATCGGTGATCGCACGCAGGCCGAGCGTTTCATACCCGTTCCAACGGTCGGCCACCACCCGCACCTGATCGACGGGCTGCCCCTGGTCATCCACGACCGTGCCGCCGATGGCGACGCCGCGTTCCAGGGCTACGTCGAGCGTGCCGGTTTGGCCGGCCTGTAGTTCGATCTCCGCGAAAGCGGTGGCGTAGTCTTCGTGCTGAAACGTGACGGTCACGTCTCCCGGTTGCACACCCAAGAGTTCGTAACTGCCTCCCGGCCCGCTCCAGTCCATGGGCATGTCGTAGCGGACCTCGCGGCCGGCCAACACGCGGACGTTGCGGATGGGCTTGCCGGTTTGCTTGTCGGTCACGGTCCCGCGAACGCGCGACGCGAGTGTGACCGTGAATTCCGCCTCCACAGGGGCGGGACGCGTGGCGGTGGCAGCGCGGTCATCCTTTGCAGGAAGCGGCAGATGCTCCTCGTAGCCTCGCATGGTCAGGTAGGACTCGCCGTTGAACCGCAGATTCAAGCCCGCGCAGTCGATACCGACGCCGGACAGCTTCGCCTTTCCGTTCGCATCCGCGCGGGTCATGAGGAAGATCTGTTGCGGCTCGGTGACGGCTTCGACCAGCACGTCGGCGGCAGGCCGGCCGGTGTTGGTTACCAGCGTCAGTTCGACCGGACGTTCGGGGCCCAACTCGATGTGCAATTTGACATCGTCGTCTTCGATCTGCACTTGCTCGCGGTACGTCCCGAAGCCCGGGGCTGTCACCGTGATGAGGGCGGGGCCCGCGTATGCGGAATCGAACCGGAAACGGCCATCCGGCCCGGTCTGCACCGTCGTTCTGTGCCCGCCGTTTCTCATCTGAACTTGGGCACCGCTGACGGGCGTGTTGCGGCCGGCTGTAGTGATTCTGCCCCACACACTCGCCGCACCGTGTAGCGTTACGTCCAGGAAGGGTGGTTCGTTGGGGTCGGAGATATCGAGGGTTCCTTCCGCGCCGGCGAAACCTTCCGCGGTGACGCGATAGCGGAGTGACTGGGCCTTGGGGCGGGGAATCTCGATCAGGACTTCGCCGCGGCGACCGGTGACGGTTTGAGCCAGCGGCGGATCGATCGGCGATGCGTCGGGCAAGTCGATGCGCACCTTGGCCTCGCTGACGCCGGCGCCCATGTGCGTGGTCACGAGGCCGTCGAGGGTGAGCGTGTTCGCCGCCTCGGCCGAGTTCTCAACGTTTTCGTTGCTCTGGGCGAGCACGGCGGAAGCTGCCATCAGTAGAACGAGCCGGACACCGCGGAGCGTTACCGTTCGGATCGCCGCTTTCATCGCAGGTCACCTCCCACGTTCGAGATCGGACCCCCGCGGCATTATACCGGCCCTGTCGGCATGGTCGGATCGACACCCGCCAACGGTTGCGTTCGGGTTCGCGGCTCGGCGGGGTAAATCCATTGATCGCCGTCAGTTGCAAGTGTCTTTCAGAAGCATCTCACAGACGGCCGATACCCTACTGGTCGCGGTGAGGATCGGCCGGCCCCCACGAGATATAGGGTCTGCCGTCCGATAACGCGAAGAGGGGTGTGCAGGTTTTGGGCCATTCGGAGGTTGCCGGTGCGTGTTGTGCTGCTACGCAGAGAGGGCTGTGTTGCAGTTCTTCGGATGCTCCCGGCACGGCTCATCCTCTCACCGACACCGGAGAGTCGCGCGGATCACCCGCACCAAAAATGAAGCGTCACGCTTGACGTTCGGATGAGGTTAGGGTATAGTGTACTCCGTACAAAACATGAACATCCAGGGATGCCGCAGTCTTCACGGAGGAGTTTTGCGGCACGGGTGGGAGGCGGAGTCTCCTACTTTGTTGGTCGGAGTGAGGCGTTTGCCGATTTGATCCCGCAAGGAGGCGGTCACGATGGCATACGACAGCAGAGTGGATGCCCTGCCTCTTTGTGTCTTGGGGCCGGGCGGCGAGTTTCGAAGCGTCTTGGATAGCAAAGCGGTCGGCGGCCCGCCGAAGACAGGCTTGCCGGGTGGTGCGTCAGGTATCCGTCATCCGGATGAGAGGGGCGGTGGGGCTGCCGGCGAGCGTGCCGTGCTCGATGTCCTGATCGAAGAGACATTTGCATCCGGTGTCGCGACGCTGGGGCGGCTGGCCCGTGTGATCGGGGGCTGGGCGAGCCGGTGGTTACGACGCGAGGCGACGGCTTATGGCACGCCAGCGTGGGCCGGAGTGGCCGCGGCCGGAGTGACCACAGCCGGGGTGGCCAGGGGGCGAGCGGTCGATGGGCCCGTGACCGGAATGCGGTTTGGCCCGTGGGGGGATTGCGGCGGCCGGGCCGAAGCGAGACATGGCGTTTTTGCGCCTCGAAACCGCCGGTTATCAGCGATAGCTGGCGCCAGCGAGTATCGTGCTCGGTTGGAGCGACGTGCGGCCCAAGGGCAAGAGGGCGGTCGCGGGTCGCTTGCTTCGATCGCGGAGGATGGCGCCGATCAGAATGCGGCTCGCCGGGGATCGTTGTATGGGACGACCGAGGAGGATGTCCCGGCTCAAGTCTGGTTAGGACGTTTTGATGGCCTCGTGGCCCGAGCGGTCGGGGCTCAGAGCAGTTCCTGGGGAAGCCACGTTCCCGAGTTCCGCCGACCGGGTGCCGACGCCTGGCCACTGGTGGTGATCGGTCCGGCAGGGCTCGAGCAGGAAGGCCGGTATTGCCAGTGGTTCGAGGTGCCGTGCTCAGGAGAGGAGACCCATGTCACTCAAGTCAGACGGCCAGTTTCGACAAGTGACCCCCAAGCAACTGCGGATACTCAGACTCATCCGGGACTACCAGCGCAAGCATGGTTATTCCCCGACGATGCAGGAGTTGGCCGACTTTCTCGGCATCACAAAGGTCACCGTGTTCGAGCACGTCAGCGGACTCGAAAAGAAAGGTCTTTTGCGCCGATCCAAGCACAGGGCACGCTCTTTGGAGCTTACGTCGCGGGTTGAGTTTCCCGACGAGACCGAGGGCGTACTGCCCCTGGTCGGGCACATCGCCGCCGGTGCTCCCATCGAGGCCATCGAGAATCCCGAACTGGTCGATCTGGACAAGTTGTTCTCCTCGCCGGCCGGCGTGTTCGCCCTCCGTGTCCGCGGCGACAGCATGATCGACGAGCAGATTCGCGACGGCGACCTCGTCGTAGCCGAGCGCCGGGAGACGGCGCGTGACGGCGAGACGGTCGTCGCTCTGCTGGACGACGGCGAGGCCACGCTGAAGAAGTTTTATCGCGAAGGGGGCCGCATCCGGCTGCAGCCCGCCAATCCCAATTACTCTCCGTTGTACGTGGACTCCGTGCGCATCCAGGGCGTGGTGATCGGCGTTCTGCGCACTTACCGGTAGCAGGCAGCCAGCCTTCCCGCGCCCCTTGCCTCTGCGCCGCAACTCTCACGTACCCTCGCTGGTCCTTGCCTCGTCTTTGACCGCGCGCGGTTCTATGATTCTTGCGCGGTCGTCGCTGGCCGCAGCGCTCGGGTTCGGAGTTCAAACGCTCGGATTTGAAAGTCAGGAGTCCAGCCATGGTGCTTGTTGATTCGACGATGCTGCCCTTGGGGACGAAGGCTCCTTCGTTCAGTCTCCCGGACGTGGATGGACGAATGGTCTCGCTGGAGGACTTCAGCGACGCGCCGGCGCTGCTGGTGATGTTCATCTGCAACCATTGTCCGTACGTCAAGCATATTCGCGCTGCGCTGGCGGAGTTCTGCCGGGAGTATCAGGCCAAGGGGCTGGCCATCGTCGGGATCAATTCCAACGATGCCGAGAAATACCCAGACGACAGCCCGGCCAAGATGAAGGAGGAGGTCGCGGCCGTGGGGTACACGTTCCCGTACCTGTTCGATGAGACACAGCAGGTCGCCCGCGCCTACCAGGCGGCCTGCACACCGGACTTCTTCCTGTTCGATCGGGATCGACGGCTGGTGTACCGAGGCCAATTTGATGACAGCCGGCCCAGCAACGGCAAACCACTCACCGGCGCCGACTTGCGAGCGGCCGTCGATGCGGTGTTGGCCGGCAAGCCCGTTCCCTCGCGGCAGATTCCCAGTGCCGGATGCAATATCAAGTGGAAACCGGGCAACGAACCGGACTACTTCAGATCGTAAAGGCGATTGTCTTGCGAGAGGAACCCCGTGTGCTTGGCCTGGCGCACGGCCTCTTGCTCATTGGGGTAGGTTTCGGTCCATTTTTCCAACCACGCCACGGCATGGCCATCCACGAAGGCCACATTGGTTCGGCCGGTATGCCGATAGCCCTGTGTGCCCGCGGAGCGGCCGTCGAAATCGTCGCCGCCGTTCTTGATATCCTTGTAAGGTGAGCGCATGAACTTGTTCACGCCGCCGCTATACTCGCCGTCGCCGAAGAGGGCACATTCGGCGGGGCGACGCACTTGCGACACCGATGCGGGCCGCACGATGAATTCGCCTTCGCCGTGTCCGATGTAGCTGGTGTTGTAGTTGTATCCGGTGTAGGCCGCGCCGGCCCAGTTATCGCCTCTGCCCAGGCGAACCTCGGGACAGCGGTTGATCTCCGGCGTATTCACGCCGTGCCAGACGAGCCCCGGGCGGATGGTGGTTGATTGTGCCCAGCCGGTGGTGGGGGAGTACTTCCACTCCGTCCGGCTGATCACATCCCAACAGACGGAAACCGAGGTCATGCCGTCCTGCAGCGAGTATTGAGAGATCGGAAACAGCATCTTGTGCGCATCCGCGTACTGATGCGCCGCCATCGCAAACTGCCGCAGGTTGCTCAAGCACGCCGTGCCGCGCGCCGCCCGTGTCGCGGCGCTCAGGGCGGGCAGCAAGATCGCCAGGAGCAGGGCGATGATGGCCACGGCAGTCAACACTTCGATCAGCGTGAATCCCGGCGGCCGAACAAGGCGCCGAGCGATTCGCGTTCGATGTTGATTGGTGTTCATGGCTGCCCTCCGGAAGCGGTCAGGCAGTTCAGATTTGCCAGACGGTTCGGCCCGCTGAAGCACTGCTGCAGCAAACCGAAGTCCGTCTGATCGACATCGCCGTCCCCATCCAAATCCGCACGCAAGCAGGGTCGCGTGGGCGGGCCGAGTCCCGGGCCGGTGGCGCAGTCCTCGAAAAAGGCCACGTCATCAAGGTCCACGTCCGAATCGCAGTCGAAGTCGGGGAAGCGGCGGGCTTTTACGTCGGCGAACGCGTCAATTTCCGGCGTGCCCTGGCCGAACTGGCAGACGACCTTGATGTATTGAATGGCGGGCATCGGTGGATTCAGCCACGACAGATCGAAGCCCGTGCCGCCCGCGGAGTAGCCGTACCGCCGAGCCATTTGGGCCACGCTCATGCCCACGAAGTCCGACGGCTTTATTGCTGGGTGCAAAGGGTAGGTGGGGTCGGTCGGCGCCCCCCACCACAAGTTGCCCAGTAATGACGGTTCCGGGTTTTCCTCGTCGTAGATGCGGCCCAGCGTCGGGCAGAAGGTGTCCGCGTATGGGCCCTGGTCGAACGTCTGCCAGTGGATGCCATCCGCGCTCACCGACACGAGCCCCGGCTCGGACGAGGCCCGGGTGCTGTTGATGAACGTCAGATTGGGATCGCCGTTCTGCCAGAATTTGTCGTCTCCGGCTTCCTGGAACGTGTTCCCGAAGATGATGAAGTCGATGCCGCAGGGGTTGAGTGGATCGTCCTCGATCGGATGATCGAAACGAACCACGACGAACCCGAAACCGCTCTCGCCATCCGTGCCCAGTTTGAACACCTCGGACGGGTGCATCGCCGGATAGACCGGTACCAGCGCCAACGGAATAGGGGGTGGGCCACCGGGCCGACCGTCACCCACCGTATCCACCGTCGGCCGTCCGAGGACGACCTGCGGATCCGACCACGTGCCGGACCACGTGTTGTCGTAATCCACCACCTCGACAGCAAAGTCGGACGCTCGCACCATGGGCATCAGCAGACTGGACACCGCGAACACGTACGCAGTGGCGGGCCACATCTTACGCATCGCAATACTCTCCCGTGAGCGACCTCAATCCATACACACGCACTCAGACTCGTTTTCCGCTCACGGTCGTCGCGGTCGGCGACCGACCACCACGCCCAAGGCCCCCGCAGCTAGCAGCGCCGTGGCCGGCTCGGGCAGCAGCGGGATGTTGTCCGGCACGCCTCCATCCCAACTCGGCGCCGCCGCCCAACTGAAGCCGTTCCATTCGCCATCGGTCAGTGTGTGCTCCAGCCCCGCGCCGTCGTACGACCAGTCCACGCCGTTGCTGCTCGTGAAGTACGCCCAGTAGCCGTTGTTCATCCAACCTTCGGCGTAGTAGTCGTCCGGATCCGTTGCATAGCCAATTTCGTTCTCGGGGAAGCCGGGCACGAACGATCCGCCGTCGCCGTCCACGTCCCAACCCATGCCGAAAATGCTCTTGTTCACGTACTCCGGGTGCCACTTGCGATAGAACCCGACGTTCGCGTCATGCAGCGCGTTGACCATCTGCACCGCCGTGGCCGATCCATCCCAGCGGTAACCGAGCACCAACGTGCGAGCCTCCTGCCAGTCCACCACCAGCAGGGCGCGGTTGTCGCCGCTGCCGACCCACGCGTCTACCGCCACCTCGTCGAAGGTGTACGCTCCGGCCGTGCCCGCGACGCCCACAACTGCCAGCACCGCGCTGACCCACGTCCTTGCACTCATGCTCAACCTCATCGCTCTTCCTTTCCGCGGCCAGTCCTCGAGCCGCCCAACAAAAAATCCCAGCCGCCCCGAACCGGGGGACTGGGATGAGATGGTCGGTAAACGAAAACGGGATCGCATTGGCGGGTCGAGCGGAATGGCTCAACCGATACAATGGATCCCGGGCCGTCACTTCGCAGCGCCCATGCCCGGGGCGACACAACGAAAACAAACACGACTGCGGCAGGTCTTCTGGCTCACGGATGCGGAGACTTCAGGTTTTCGCGTCAGATGTGTGACGCTAAAGGCTCTCCAATTCCGGCCACGCCTTCTCATCCCGTTGCTATTGGCGGACGGGACAATGGCATGAGTGGCCGGTACATCCGATTACAGCGGCGGGTCCGCGGTGGATTTGCACCACACTTCCCTCTTGCATCCCTCCCGGATGGCGGGCGGGAACCGGCAATCGTGCACCTCTTCACTTGTCAGGGAGGGGTATATTAGCAACCGCTCCGCGGATTGCAAGAGCCTTGCGGGGGCAGGGCGTCTCGCTCGCCTCGGATGCGCCGATGTTCACCCCTCGGGACGCACGGGCCGTGGCGTCGGAAAAGCAACCTCGTCGGGGACAGAAGCGGGCAGGATGCCCGCCGCCCAAATGCCATTACGGCACGATCTCCTGCTTGACCGGGTCGAACTTGAACATCTTGCCCTCGCGCCAACTGCGGTTGGCCAGGTCGAGGGCGACCATGGCCTTGTAGCCGGTCAACGCGTCGTAGTGTGGCTTGGAACGCGTCCGCATGCACTCGATGAAATTCCGGTCGTGGTCGATGCGAGGCTGCTCATCCACTGTGAGTTCCTTCACCTCGTGAGCGTACGCCCGCTCCGGCGTGACGAACACTTGGCCGGGCTTCTCCTGGTGATGCGAAAAGCGGATGGTCCCCTTGTTGCCGCGGATGATCAAGCGGTCGCCCTGTTCGGTGGTCTGCGTGCACACGAACGTGCAGAGGTACTGTCCGGGATACTCGACCTGCATGCTGAACGTGTCGGGCGTCTCGCGGTCGTGGTGCACGTAGATGCCGCCGGCGGCACTGACGCGAGTAGGGAACTCGGCGCCAATGCAGATCTGGACGGACGCCAGCACATGGGCGATGAGGTCGTGGGCGACGCCGCCGGAGTAGTCCCAAAACTTGCGATAGCGGAAAAACCGCTCGGGCTCGAACGGTCGCTTGGGAGCCGGGCCGAGAAAGGCGTCCCAGTCGAGATTGGCGGGCGAGCAGTCGGGATCCATGGGCCAGTTCCAATCGCCGGCCGGATCATTGCGATACACGCCGCCGTTGACCCACACGACCTTGCCGATGACGCCGTCGGCGATGAGCTTGCGAGCCTGCCAGAACATGTCGCGGGAGGTGCCTTCCGCGCCCACCTGCACGACGCGGCCGAGCCGTTCAGACGTCTCGTAGACCTGCTTGGCCTCTTCCCAATGCAGCGTCATGGGTTTTTCGACGTGTACGTCCTTGCCCGCTTCCATGGCGTCGATGGCCATCTTGGCGTGCCAGTGGTCGGGCGTGACGATCACCACGCCGTCGATGTCGCGGCGATCGAGCATCTTGCGGTAGTCATGGAACAGTTCTGCGCCAGTCTTTTCTTTCGCTCGCTGCTTGCGTGGTTCGTAGATGTCGCAGACGGCGGCCAACTCGATGTTCACCTTCGGGTCGGCGCTCAGCTCCATCAGTTTGGGGATGTGATAGCCGTAGCCCAGGCTCCCGCATCCGATGAGGCCCAAGCGGATGCGATCGTTGGCTCCGCGGCGTGGGGGAGCGGAGGCGGCCGGCTGGTTGGCGGCAGCCGCGGTAGCGGTCGAAACCGTAGCGCCGATGGCGGCGGCGCTGAACGCGGTTTGCTTCAGGAATGTTCGTCGAGTCGGACGTGCTGGCATGGCGGTACTCCTTGATGCGAGAACGAGGAACACTGTAACCCGAAGGTTGGGTTCGCGAAAGCGGGACTCGGGACCGGCAGAAACGACTGGGGAAGGCCACGGATGGAAAGGGGCTGTGGGAGGGGGTATTCTGTCGGGCCATGAGCGAGCGGATGCGACACAGTTGGCTGCGGGCGCTGGGGGCCGACGATATGCCCGCCGAAATCCGGCTCGAGGACGGCGCGTATCGCCACCTGCGGACGTTCAAGCACGATTTCTTCGCCGCCACCGGGTTGTACGACGGACCCTCGGGACGCATCGTGCTGAAATTGGGCCGGACGCGATCGCTGTTCGGCGTGCCCATGGCTTGGCTGGGCGAGTGGGCGGCCGACCACGAAGCGGACATGTACCGGCTGGCCCAAGACGTGCCCGGCATCCCCCGGTGCTTCGGCCGCTGGGGGCGGACGGGCTTCGCTCATGCCTTCATCGAGGGCCACCCGCTGCAGCGACGCGAGCATGTCAACGACGAGTTCTTTCCCCGCCTCGAGAAATTGCTGGACGCCTTGCATGCGCGGGGCATGGCCTACGTGGACCTCGAAAAGCGAGAGAACATTCTGGTCGGTACGGACGGGCGGCCCTGGCTGATCGACTTTCAGATCTCCTATCCTGGACCGGGGCTCGATGCGCGGATCGATCGGCGGCGCGGGCCCGGGGCGCTGCATCGGCTGGTGCCGCGCGGACTGCGGGCCTGGCTGCTGGGCAGGTTCCAGAAGGCCGATCGGTATCACCTGCTGAAGCATTGGCGACGGCATCGGCCGGACCTGCTGACGGCCGAGCAGCTGGCCGCCTCGTATGCGGTGGGGCCGCTCATTCGCTTGCACCGCACGGTGTCTCGGCCGTTGACGCTGTTGCGGCGCCTCGTGCTCAAACAGTTGACCGGCCGGTGGCGATCTCCCAAGCAGGATGGGCCGGAGTTTATGGAAGAGGCTCAAGACCTGAGACCTGAGGCTTGAGACTTGAGGGTTGAGGGCTGAGGCGGATCGCAGATCGAGGAGTATCCATGGCGCTGACGCAAGAGCAATGGAACCTGGTCGAAGAGTTTCGCGCGTGGATGGAAAGCCACGTGGGCGGCAGCTCGCCGTGGGGACAATTTGAACGTCACGACCGGGAGGACGGCTCGACGCTGGCCACGCGGTGGGCGGCGGGCGAACATGCCTGGTTCGAGGTGGCGGTGCGGCCGTTTCTGCCTCAGGTTCGCGTGGGCATCCTGACCGACGATCGTTGGAAGAGCGAGGAACTCGAGCAGCGGATCGAGGACTCGGGCGACTCCATGTCGGAGTTTGTCGAGCTGGGTTTTGAGACGGCCGGCCTGGAATGGCCCGATCCTCCCGTCGAGCACTATCGCGAACAGGCGAAATACTTCTATTTCGCCACACCGCTGGATTTGACCGATTTGAAAGATGTGGCCGAAGAGGGCGTTCGCCGCAAGGTGCTCCAGATGCTCGAAGGTTATTATCACGCCTTCAGCGGCGGGAGATGACCGAACGCGTCCGACCTGGTGTGATGTCGCGGATTGAGGATGGCCGTGGACGGCGGACTTGACGAATTCTCGTTGCTGATGGCGCCGGGGCCGGTGCACGCACTGCTGGTCGTGGACAACGACGTGCTGCAACGGATGGGCACGGTGGCACGCCACTTGTGTGTGGGCATGATCGACGAGGCCGTCCAGTTGTCGATCCTGTCTCGTTCCACGCCGTGCGTGGCCGGCGAGTTCATCGGCCCGTCGCGCATCGTGACGCCGCCGCGCGGCTGGATGCCCTGGCCTCGGCGGTTGTCGCCCGACGAGCTGCGCGAGCGACTCGGGGGTAACCGGCCGCAGATCGTACACTGCCTCTCTTCGGAACTGGCCCACTGGGCTCGTGGGTATGCCGACGCCTGGAACAGCGCCCTGATCGTGCACCTGAACGATCTGCGGGACATTCGGATGTTCGGTGACCTGAGCGGTTTTCCGCATATCACGGCCATCACGGCCACCAGCGTCATCGAGCGGGCGTTGCTCAAGGCCTTTCCGCAAATGCAGGGCCGCGTGCATACCGTCTCGCCGGGCATTCCCAGCGCGGACGAGATCGCCTGCTTTGCCGCGCCGGACCAGGTGCCGGCCGTGCTGATGACCACGCCACTCGAGCACGGTGCGGGCATCGAGATCGCGCTTAAGGCGCTGCACACCATCGCCCAGACCGGCCAGGAACTGCATGTGTTCGTGCTGTCGGACGGCAGGGCCGAGCCCGCTTTCCGTCGTCAGCTCGACCGCTATCGGCTGCGGTCCATGGTGACTTTCACCGGCATGATCCACGAGCTGGAAGCCATGCGAGCCGCCATGTCGGCGAGCGACCTGTATCTCCTGCCCGTCGCGCCCGAGCGTCACGACAGCCACGTGCTGATGGCCATGGCTACAGGGTTGGCGGTGATCGCCCCCAACGACACGATCGAGGACTATCTCATCGACGGGCGGACGGCCCGGCTGTTCGAGCCCCGACCCGGCGACCTGGCGGAGAAGTGGTTGTCGCTGTTGCAGGATCGCGACGAAGCCCGGCGGTTGGCCCAGGGCGCCCTTGATTACGTCAAGGCCTATCACAAGGCGAGCTTCATGGTTTGCGCCGTGGCCGTCCTCTATCGGCAGGCCATCGGCCGGATGAAGGCGGAGAAAGAACGCGTGAACGTGTGAGCGCCGGCGATATGAGGACGTGCGTGTCGACGGGTTCTTCGTAGGTTCTCGTTACGCCCGTTCTTCCGCTCCGCTGGTACGGAGATCAGTTCCTGTGATGAGAATCGTATGCATCGCGGCGGGTGGAGCAGTGGGCGCGGTGCTGCGCTACAGCGTAGGCGGGCTCGTACACAAGCTGCTGGAAGGGCGACCGAGTGAAGCGTTTCCTTGGGGCACGCTTCTGATCAACGTGAGCGGGTGTCTGCTCATGGGCGTGCTGGCCCCGGTGCTGATGGAGCGGAGCGTGGTGCGGCCGGAGTTCCGCATGGCCGTCCTGGTTGGCGTGTTCGGGGCGTATACGACCTGGTCGACGTTCAGCTTTGAGACGTTGCGGTTGTTCAATGACCGGGATTTTGCCAGAGCCTTCGCTTATGTTGTGGGTACGAATCTCGGTTGCTTCGCTGCCGTTTGGCTCGGGTATCAAATCGCTCAGAGCCTGCTCTCACGAGGATACTTGCTGCGTTTGGAATGATCAGATCCTGGCGGCGGGATGTTCGTCCGATGGACAACGCGAGATGCCCGTCCGCCAAGCTATAGGCGCTGAGTCGTAGAACCGAAAAGAAGACGACGCATTTCGAGCACGCGCGGTTCGGTGCCGCCCCTGCTTTTCGGTATTCGACATTCGGATTTCGTCATTTCGGTATTTCCTCTCAGGAGCGTGTCATGTGGCGAAACGGGTCTCTGATCATCATTCTCCTCCTGGCGTTTCCCTTTTCTGCGGCTGCCGATTTCGCTTTGCGCGACGGCGACACCGTGGTGTTTCTCGGCGACAGCATCACGGCGGAGCGTGGCTACGGCAAGGTGATCGAGAACTATACGCTGCTGCGCTATCCGCAGCGTCGCGTGCGGTTCATCAATGCCGGTTGGGGTGGCGATACCGCGGCGGGCGGACTCCAGCGGTTGGAACGAGACGTGTTCGCCCGCGGAGCGACGGTGCTCATCGTGGCATATGGGATCAACGACATCGGCTGGGGCCTCAAGGCCGACGCCGAGCACCGGCAGCGGTATCTCGACTCCATTCGCGAGATCGTCCGCTGCTGCAAGGAGCGGAACGTTCGCGTGTTCATCTGCTCGGCAGCCATTACGGCCGAGAATCCCGACACGGCCGAGAACGGCTTCCTGACGAAGATGTGCGACGATGGCATGGCGATTGCTCGGGCGGCGGGCGAAGGGGCCATCGACGTGCAGCGCGGCATGCGCGAGATCCAGCGGCGCGTACTCGCGGCCAATGCTCGAGCCAAAGACGAGAAGGACAAGACGTCGCTGCACACCGCCGACGGTATTCACTTGAACGACCTGGGCCAGATCGCCATGGGATTCGTCCTGCTCAAGGGCTTGGGCGCGCCGGCGGATGTGTCGGCGGCCACGATCGATGCCCGCGCTGCAACCGTGGTTGAACAGGAGGGGTGTCGCATCGACGAATTGGAATGCGCTGACGGACGCGTGGCGTTCACACGGCTGGATGAAGGGCTGCCCTTGAACTTCGGGCCGCTGGGCGCTCTGAACTTCCGGTTCATTCCCATTCCCGATCAACTCAACCGTCACATGCTGACGGTTCGAAACCTCGAGCCCGGCAAGTACAACCTGACGGTGGATGGCCGAGCCGTGGGCACGTGGACGCACGAGCAACTCGCCACCGGCGTGAACATCTCGTCGGCGACGCCCAACGGCTGGGAGCCGGGTGGCCCCTGGGACGCCCAGGCCGCCTTGCTCAAGATGATCACGCAGTCGCGCAACGAGCTGGCCCAGATGCAGAAGACCGCCGTGTATTACTTCGGCCCGCAAATCGCCACGCAACCTGCCGGTCTGCAGGCCGATGCCATCAACGCCGACCTCGAACGACTCCAGCGTGAGACGGCTCGTCCGCGACCGTATCGGTTCGTGCTCGAACGGGCGGGCAAAGACCGTTAGGCTGGCGGGGCATCTTGTCTGCTGTGTCCGGCCCAGACACGTGTCCAAAGACCATACATCCTCACATGCCGCAGGATGGGCATCTTGGCCTCCCAGAGGCGGGCGAAACGCCCGCGCCTCGAGACGGGGCCTATACTTTTTGTCCGGGCCGAGCCGAGAGACGCCGGCGCGCACCGAGCGCCGGCCGCGGCTGTGGTTTCCGCCGTTTGGCTCATAGCCCATGCTCATAGTTCATGGCTCAGAAGTGAGGAGTATCGATCATGCCGCAATTGACCGTTGAAGGGGCGGGGACGTTCGAGGTCCCGCAGGGAATGCGCTTGGTGAACGCACTGGCGGATATCGCGAAGATTGACCAGTTGCATGCCTGTGGCGGCTTCGCGCGGTGCACGACCTGTCGCGTCGAATTCATCAGTGGTGAGCCCGATCGCATGACCGAGGCGGAGAAGGCCGTGCTTGCGGACCGCGGACTTCTCGACAAGCCCGGTTTGCGCCTGAGCTGTCAGATCCTTTGCGACCACGATATGACAGTTCGGGCCATCTCGCGTCTGTCGACCTCCGGGCGAGCAGACGCCGGCAAACGTCCCGCCGACCAGATCACGCCTGAGCCGCACTGGACGCAGCGCCCGAAGGACCAACCGGCCACAACGCCCGCGCCGCCAGCTTAAATCCGCCACGGTTGTGGTGCATGCTTCCAGCATCCACACTGTGCAGGCAAGATGCCTGCGCCACAACGTGCATGCCTGCACCACAATCATCATCGGCGGTCCTCCGTTTGTTGCCTGGAATCATGTCGGGTTTCTGCTTGGGGCGGAAACTCACGCGGATAGACGGCCCGCCACCGAAGCGACAAATGGTGTTTCCTCGCATGGACAATCTTCCCAGCCTGAACCTACCGTTTTTCATCTCCGTGATTGTCGCGGGGAGATACAGGACAAGGAGGAACGATATGCACACGAGAATCGCCATGGCAATCGCGCTGGCCGTCTGCCTGGTACTGTCGCCCATCGGGCTTGCCGCAGAAAAGGAGAAGTCGACCGCAGCCAAACAACCCGCAGCCAAGCAACCAGTAAAGAAAGTGGAGGCCAAGAAGGATAGCAAGCCGCCGGCCGCTACATCCTGGAAGACCGGCGCGGCTCCGATCGTGCGGACCATCCCGTATCAGCCGCCGGCATCCACGCAGCCGGCGCGAGCGACGACTCGTCCCGCGGGCACGTACATCTTCCAGACACCGCCCAAGTATGACTATTTCGCCGATCACTACGGCCGAAGCACGAGCACGAGCCTCCTCGGCTACGTTGCTCCCGAGAACAGCAAGACCAGCCCGGCCACCGGCGCGAACGCGGGCAATCCGTTCATCTATCGCCGCGGACAATAAACCCGGCGGTCTCTCGCCACGCTGAGACTCCCCGACGACAACCGTCCGGCCATACCGGGAGAGTCGCTCAGGACGCTCCCGGTATCGCCGGTATCGGTTCGCTGCACGACTACCTTGCCCGCCTGAAATATCCTGCCCTCAGCATTCATCCTGCTGATGCCTGCCCGGCGAGCGTCTCAAATCCGAGGTCCGCGTCCGGTCGAAGAATCGTCTTTCCTCCGATGGCGAGACGTCGGCAAAACGCCCTACTGTTCAACAATCCCGTAACGGGTACGGGGTTTAAGGAAAGAGAGGGTGTTATGCGTATCGGGACAGCCTTGCCGGCGATCGTTCTGAGCGTCGTGTTCTGCTCCGCCTCCCTGGTCTGGGCCGCCTCCAACAAGGGCGATGTGACCATTGAGGATCGTGGTGACGTCCAGATCAGGACGTACAGCCTGGACGACTCGTCAAATGCACGCAGTTCGCAACGGCACGACCGCTGGAATCGGGGGGATTGGACCACGCGCGAGCAGATGACGGTCCGAACTGAACGGGTTGACCCGATGAACGGTATGCGCGGACAACCGATGGCTACCGCGACCCGCGTGATGTCCGGGCCGTATCGCTACTTCTACACGGACCAGGAAGGCAAGTACAACTACTTCCTCGATCACTACGGTTATCCGTACGAGTACGGCGGCAGGGAAACCCAGCTGCCCGTCAATGTTCTCGGATACGTGCCGCCGCAAGCGATCGGCGGCGGGCCGGTCATGTACTTCCGTGCTGAGCGTCCCCTCTCGCGGTCCATCTTCGATTGAGCCAGCCGGCGCGAGTCCGAGCCTGACGCATTAAAGAGGCGAAAAGCCCCGTCCGCGAAAGGAGTCTTGGGATCATGCGCTTGTGCAGTGCTTTAGTTGCGATTTCGCTCGGCGCAGGCGTGGCGGCGAGCCACGCCGACGACTGGACCGACTATCTCGAGGATCTGGCGGAGGCTCGCGAAGATGACTACGAGGACTTGAGGGACCGTTACGAGAATTGGCGAGACCGCTGGCGAGACTACCAGAGGGATGTGCGGCGGGGCCGTTACGACGACGGTCGTTACCCGTACTACGAAGGTTACTATTCGGCCGAGCCGTACTGGACCTACCCGCAGGAGTACTACATCTTCGGCGGGCATCCCAGCCGCTACTACTACACGTATCCAGACCGCTACTACACGTACCCGTATCGGCCGCAGACGCACTACTATTACTACCGCTATCCGTCCGACCCGAGCATCTGGCGGTACAACATCTACGGTTACGACGGCCGATACTATGACCGTTACGGACGCCGCTATGACGGCTATCGTGACGGCTGGTACGACCATTACTATCGGGACTGGCGATACCAGCGCTAGCCCGTGGAAAGACTGATCGTGTGCACGTGTGGGACTGACAGCGCCGGTCGCAAAGGCCTGGCCTGTCGGTCCTGCACGAATTTTACGCGTCTGGGGCAGCGTTCATGACGCTGCGCTGTTGCAGGATCTTGCGGATGATCTCGACCGCCTGTTCAATCTGTTTCCGCGTGACGTCCAGGTGCGTGACCGCTCGAACCTCGCTGGCGCCGCGAGCCAGCACGAGCACGCCGGCTTCCTGCAGTGCTCGGCCGAACGCTTCCGCGGGCATGCTCGTCACGTCGAACACGATGATGTTGGTCTGGACGGTGGTCGGATCGAGTTGAATGCCCGGGATGCCAGCAATTTGCTCCGCAAACCAGCGGGCGTTCTCGTGATCGGTGCGCAGCCGTTCGCGGTGGTGTTCGAGCGCGTACAACGCACCGGCGGCGATGATGCCGGCCTGGCGCATGCCGCCGCCGAACTGCTTGCGAAAACGCCGGGCCCGTTCGATGAACTCGCTCGTGCCGGCCAGGACCGAGCCGACCGGCGCTCCCAGCCCTTTGGAAAAGCAGACGCTCACACTGTCGAACCAGCGCGCGATTTCCTGCTCGCGGACGCCCAGCGCCACCGCAGCGTTCCAAATCCGCGCTCCGTCGAGATGCAGTTTCAGCCCGGCGTCGCGGGCGACTGCGTGCACGTCGGCAATCTGCTCGAGTGTCCAGACGCTCCCGCCGCCGCGATTGTGCGTGTTCTCGATGCACACGAGTTTGGTTCGCGGGAAGTGCAGGTTCCGCGGCCGAAGGGCGTCGCGGACGTCGCGGCCGGTAAAGATGCCGCGCACGCCGGCCAGCAGCCGACACATGACACCCGACAGGGCGGCCGGCGCCCCTGCTTCGTAGTAGTACACGTGAGCGTTCGCGTCGAGGAGGATCTCGTCGCCCGGTTCGGTGTGGGCGCGGACGGCCACCTGGTTGGTCATCGTGCCCGAGGGCATATAAACCGCCGCCTCCTTGCCCAGAATTTCGGCGGTAGCCTGTTCGAGCTTCGCCACGGTGGGATCGTCGCCCAGCACGTCATCGCCGACTTCGGCGGCGGCCATGGCCTGACGCATGGCGGCCGTGGGCCGAGTCACAGTGTCGCTTCGTAAGTCAATCATGAACTCAGCATGACCGAAACACGAATCGGAGGCAAGACATTTGGGGCCCGATAATCAGTTGCCCGGGATATCGGTTCCGTGGTTCGTGGGCGTCGAGGCGACTGCACAAAGACGGTCCGCTCCTTCACGCGATTCGATCTTCCCGGTCGCAGATTGAATTGTATACTTTGCCGGGCGGACTACAGGCCACGCGGTTCGGCCGGTTCGCCCTGCGGCTCGCAGTCATGCTCAGGACGGTGGACGGCTTACCCATGAACGTCAGAAATCTCACGAAAGAAGCGGAAACCATCATCGCCCTGGCCAAGGAGTTCGCTCGCCAGTACGGGCAGAACTACGTCGGTACGGAACACCTGCTCCTGGCGATTCTGGGGCAGGAAGACTGCCTCGGAGCCAAGGTCCTCGCGGAGTTATCCGTGGACCAGGACCGGGCCAAACAACAGATCGACGAGCTGCTGAAGGCCCGGTTGCAGGAGACATGGGTGATGGGCCGATTGCCCGGCACGCCGCACTATCGCGACGTGCTCGCTCGAGCGGCCGAGGAAGCCAAGGGGTCGGGCAATTGGCAGATTCGCTCGGAACACCTGCTCCTGGGCCTGCTCGCCGAGAAGGCCTCGACCGGCTGCAAGGCATTGATGGCCATGGGCGTCGATCCTATCGCCGTGCGCAAGGCCCTGGGCCGCAATCGGGTCTTGGTGTGAAACCCTCCCACGGCTCGCGACCCGGCGTTGCATGGTGACGGCTGGATGCCTGCATCACGAGCCGCGACCGGGCGACATTCCTCGTGTGTACGTTCTTCGGCCTGTTCCCGGATTCACGCGTACGATGTATCGCGCGAGCTCCGTTCGTTTGACGGAGTGAATCCTCGGCCTTTACCCTTGCAGTGATGAGCAAGGGGCCCGCACGTCTGACCGTAGCCGGATCTGCCGCAAGCGACACCGCTGCTGTCGCAACACGCGGAGCGTCGTCCAAGTGGGCGTGCGGTCCGTGCTCGTGGCGATGGCTGGCCGTGCTCGCAACGCTGGCGATGGCTGCCTGGATTCTCTGGCGGTGTTTTAACGCCGAGCCTGGGCGCGTCGGGCTGGAGTTTCCGTTCGACCTGATCTTCTATTACTTCCCCATGCTCGAGCAGGCGGCCGAACGGCTGCGAGGAGGCGAACTGCCCCTCTGGAACCCGTATCAGTGTTGCGGCGTTCCTTTTCTCGCCACCGCTCAGGCGGCTGTCTTCTATCCGCCCACGTGGTTGGTCGTCTTTCTGCCCGTCGGCTTGGCCATACAGACGCTCATGTTCGGCCAGGTACTCGCGGCCGGCGCGTTCGCGTGTTTGTTCTTCCGCTCGCTCGGCAAGAGTCTATTCGCCTGCACGCTGGGCGGCGTGATGTTCATGTTCGGCTGCGTTCTGGGCCAGATATACTGGCCTTCGGAAGTCTCCACCATCGTCTGGCTACCTTTCCTGATGTGGTGTGTGGAACGTTTCGTGCAGTCCGGCCGCTGGACCTGGTGGGCGTTGTTCACGCTCGGCGTTACGCTGCAGGCTCTCGCGGGCTTTCCGCAGTTCATGGTCTACACGTTCTATCTCCTGGTCCCGTATGCGATGCTGCGCATGCTCACGAGCGAGTGGGCAAAACCGCGAGCGGCACGCGACTGGAGAACGGAAGTGTGGGGAAAGTGCGCCGCCCTGGCGGGGGGCTGCGCCATCGCGGCGTGCCTGGCCGCAGTTCAACTCGTTCCCACGTACGAATTGGCTCGCAACACGGCTCGCGGCGACCGGCTGGACGAGAAGGCTGTCCACTATCTGGAGGCGGAGCGCGGCAAGTACTTCACGCTGCCCGGTCTGCTGAGCAACATGCTCGATCCGCGGGCCAAGATGATCACGTTCGATTTCCCCGACGGCTCGGGCTACCTGGGCATGGCCGCACCATTGATGGTCGGGCTCGGCCTGCTGCTGGGTTGGCGCGACTCGCGGACGTGGTTCTTCCTGGCGGCCGCGGTTGTCTCGTGCGTGCTGGCCTTCGGCTATTACGGTTACTTCGGTGGGTTGTTCCGGTTGTACGCGAAACTGCCCACCGGCAACATGTTTCGAACGCCGAGCCGGTTGCTGCTGCTGACCTACTTCAGCTTGATCACGCTGGCGGTGTTCGGCATGGACGGTCTGCGCGACGGGTTGCGCGAGTTGCGAGGGAAGATGCATTTGCGCATCTTGCTGGCCGTCATGGCGGTCGTGCTGCTCGCGGTCGTCAAGTCGATCGGTGATGCGGATCCGACGGTCGGCGGAGATGCAGTCCGGCTGGCCGCGGCGTTCGTGTTGCTGGTGGTTGCCATGTACCTGGTGGCCGAACATCGCGTGGCTCTGCGGATCATGCAGGCTTGCTTTGCCGCGCTGCTGCTGTTCGATCTGGCCAATGCCATCGCGCCGTACGGATCGTTGCGTGACATTCCGGTCGAGTGGGGGCAACGGCCGCATTGGGCCGGGGTGTCGCCGGTGGATCCGGACGAACTGGCCCGTGTTACCAGCGAGGCGGGGCTTGGCCGTGTGGCCCTGCCGGGATTGCGCCCGACCAAGCTGATTGAGCCGCCGGATCGATTCTACATGGTCACCGAGTACGAGCCGCTGCTTCCTCAGCGTTGGTTCTGGGCCAATCGCACCATGGGGGGCGAACACGGCTTCGTCATGTGCCAGATCGATCCGGACAAGTATCGCGGCTTCTACGACATGGCCGGCGTGACACATATGTTTCGCACGAACATTTCGGAGCTGGCCAAGAAGCGCTTGGGCCCGCGACAGTGGGAGATTCACCGCCGTGTCCCGACGTCAGCCCCCGCGGGCATGGAGTCCCGCGTCGAGCGGCGCGACGGCGCGTTGCCGCGAGCATACTTGGTGAGCCGGTATGAAGTCTGCTCGCCCGCGGATGCGCTCCAGCGGTTCGTCGCGGCCGACTTCGACTACGAGCACGGCGTGTTGCTGGAAGAAGAGCCCGGCTTGGTCATGGACGATGCCGGCGCGCCGCGCGAATTGGCGGAGATTGTCTCCTACACTCCCGAGCGAGCCGTCATTCGCACGCAGGCACCGGGGCCTCGGTTGCTCGTGTTGAGCGATACTCATTTTCCGGGGTGGACGGCTCGCGTGGACGGCGTGGAGGCGAAGATTCTTCGCGCCAACTATCTGTTTCGGGCTGTCGCCGTGCCCGCGGGCACACACGAAGTGGTGTTCGAGTATCGGCCGAGCAGCTTCCGCACGGGGCTGGGGATATCGGCCGCCGGATGGATCGTATTTCTCGCGGTGATCACGGCGGCGTGGTGGCGCGAACGACGGAAGCGGCAGTCCCGGTCCGCTCGGTCAGCCAGTCCGGCAGTGAGTTAAGCGCGGACGGCGATTTCTGATCGTGTCGAGCATTGCCTTGTCGAATCGAAAGTATACGGGCGACGCTGGGTGTGCCATGATCCAGCAACTCATCCAAGGCGCGCCAGGCAACCGCATCGCCCGTTCTCTTGCCGGCCGGGGCAGGCCCTGATCTGAGCAACAGTCTCGGCTCATTCCCGTTCACCACCGACCACCAGCAGGGGCCCGGGGCCACATGACCGAACGTGGCCGCCCGATCGAGGACACCTTGTTCGTGCAGCGTTGACAAGGGCAGGTCCAGGATCAGGCTTCCGCCGGCGGTGAGATGTCGATTCAGTTCCGACAACCATTCCGCCGAGCAGTAGGTGGCCGTGTCGTCGCGACCGTGCACGCATTGATACACCAGTTGGTATCGCGCGTGACTCAGACGCAACGCTCGCGGGGCAGGCATGGACACCACATGAACGCGCCCGGCTTGCAGTTGACGCGCGGGCCACCATCGCCAACGCGAGAGCGGCAGCACTTCCACATGATGGGCGCGGCCGGGCGGCAACGACTCGACGATCCTCGGTGGCACATTGACCAGGCAGGCGGTCCGAATCTCGGACAACGCTTCGGACAGTACGCTTCCGGAGGCCGTGGACGCGGTCGTGAGACGCTGTTCGAGCCGGCTCCACGTGCGGGTGTAGAGCGGATACAGCACGATGGCGGCGGCGAGCAAGCCGAAGACGGTACCGAGGCGCAGCAGATGCGATCGGCTGGGCGCTTCCTGTAGTTCCAACAGCCCCCCGAGGGCCAGGAGCAACATGGAACCGGCGGCGAGCGTGCCCATGCCTCCGAGTCGTGGCAGGCCCCACCAGTGACTCGCCGCCAGCCCGGCCGCGACGCCGGCCAGCAGACAGAAGTGGATCCTCCTGCCACCGAACCGAATCCGGTTCGTCCGATGACACCACCGATGGCTGACCGCGTACAAGCCGTACCCGAAGGGTATGCTGAGCACGGCCACTTGCGCGAACACCGGCAAGAAGGATCGAGGCAGCCACACCTCCAGACTGGCGGCGAGGCCCGCTCCCACGCCGCCGAGCCAGACTGCCGTACCGTCAGGCCGCGCACGCCCGACGCGGATCATGCCGGCTGAGGCCAGGGCTACCAGCGCGATGCTTCCGAAGAGAGCCGCTTGCGCCACTTCTGCCGCATGCCGGCCGGCGGCGACCGGGCTGGCTCGACATGACATCCATCCGGCACAGACCACGGTAACACTCAACGCCCATAAGAAGGGCGCGAGTTGAACCAGCGTCCCCTCGGGTTGAGTCGGCGCTATCGAGTTTGCCTCGGAACTTTCGATCGGTTCGTTGCGTCCGTCCGGTCGGTGAGAGACCAGCACGCCGCCGGCGGCTAAAACGAACAGAGGCAGCGTGCCGAGTACGATCTGTTGCTCGGCCGACATCGGCCACGGAAGGACGGCCCGGGCGAGCAGGGCGAGAAAGACCCCGGTCAGCAAGCCCGCAGGCAAAAGTAACGGCCGGTGGGGGAACGAGTCGGACGAGTCGCCCGTCATCTCGATTGCAGCGACGAGAATGCCCAGCACCACGCACGGACCGGTCAGCAGCGTGGCGACCATGAACCATTCGAGGCCCGCGAGCGTGAGATTGGTCCAGAAGAACTGGTCCAGGAGCCGGTGATACAGCCGCAGAACCGGTCCGCTCGCCGCGACGCACGCCAGCGTGAGGAAGCCGCCGGCGGCACTGATCAAAGCAGTGAGCAGCCAGGGCGGCAGATTGCTCGCGTCCGGTGCGAGCTTGGAACGAGCCGTGAGGGAGCGATCATAGATTCGCTGTATGAAGCCGATCGCTCGCTTCGCGACCTGCATGCCTGCCACAACCGCCAAGAGGGCGACGATGGTCACCATGGCTGCCGTTGCCGGGAGCGGATCGATTGTGGCGGCAAAGAGTGTCTGCACGCCGCGGAACTGTCCGCCCGCAGCCAAGCCCACCAGGACTGCCGCCGCGGCCGTGGGCAGCCCGGCCGGTAGCGGCCGACTCAGCGGCGAAGCTAGCGGCTCGGCGACTTGAACGACTTCGGGGGCTTCGACGACATCAGACGAAGCCGTTGGCTTCACCTCGACCGGAAGGGAGGCTCGGGGCGTGACGGGGACTTGGTTGAAAAGCGTGGGCTCCGGGACCGCGGGCTTCGTCTTGCCGCGGCGGCGGGGGGATGACTTGGACGTACGGCTCTTCTTGGCCGCCGAAGGGGCAGCACGGCCGGCCCGCGGACTCTTGCCACTGGTTTTGGTTTCCTTCCTGGGCACGGCACACCCCGTAACCGTCCGCTCTCGGTGCGAGGCGGTCCGGTGCTGCCTGCTTCATACCACGGATGTCAGCATGGGGTCAAACCATTGCTGCCGACCGTTATCCAGTTGCACGGTCAGGCCGCCCAGCGGATCCACGGCCACGGTGCAGCCGGTGTAATCAGCGCCGTGGTATCGCAGTGAGATGCGCCGCCCGATGGGCTCGGCAAACGAGAGCCACTGCGGGTGAAGCGAGTCATCGTCGAGCCAGTCCGGGCGGCCGAGCCGGTCGTCCAGCCGCTGCAGAAGGCATCGTGCCACGGTTGTGCGGTCCACGGGCTGCGATGTCGCCAGCTCGAGCGAGGTAGCGAGTTGGGTGAGTTCGGGCGGGAAATGCCCCGCATGCTGCAGGCAGTTGATGCCGAAGCCCACGACGTAGGCTCGTGCATTGCCGGCGAGCGCCCGCGATTCGATGAGGATGCCGCCCAGTTTCTTGCCGTCCACGCGTAGATCGTTGGGCCATTTGATCGCCGGGCGCACGTCGGTCGCCTGGCAGATCGCTTCACACGCGGCTACGGCGGCCACCATGTTGAGCCGCCCGGTGCAAGCCCGAGTCGTATCCGCCGAATCTTCGGGCGAGACCAGCAACACGCTGGCCAGCACGCTCGCTCCTCGGGGCGACTGCCAGCGTCGGCCCAATCGGCCGCGGCCCGCCGACTGATGGTCGGCCATAACCACCAAACCGTCGGCATCGGGCTCCTCGGCGGCATCCAATGCGGCTGTGTTGGTGCTCGCGATCTCCTCGTGCCAGACGATTCGCCGGCCGATGCGGGCGGGCTGCCATCCGTGTCGCAACTGATCCAGGTCGATCCGAGAGTGCATAGACGCTTCGAGTATACGCGGCGCGGGCGTCGGGCCGTAGTGCCCGCCTGCAGCGGACAAAAGAACCGACCAACCGGTATGGGATAGGGGCTGGTGACTGGGGCCTGGGGGCTGGCGGCAGAGATCATGCTAGAAGCCTGTGGCCGGGCTCCACGGCAAGGCACGGGGAATGCCCCGAAAAAATGGCTACACCGGATTTGTGGTGCGCGCCCGTCCTTGCGGACACGTGACTGGAGGGGTACAACTCACCCAGTTGCCCGGCGCGAACGCCGGACGTGATGGGTGCGGGCTTCCAGGTCTGCCGGTTCGGCCAGGAGGCCTGCACCGTCAAGCAAACGGAGTTCTCTCTCCTTTTCCGTTGACCGGGGATATCATCATGAGTTACGCAATTCCCAAGCTGGCTAAACCCTCCAAAGTCAAGAAGAACGAAATCCTGCTCGTCGCCAGCGGCGATCTTCGCTTGTCCGCCAACCAGACCTGCTGGCAGGCGCAGAAGGAAATGGAGGAGGCGCTGACCCGGGCGGTGGCGGCCGAAGGCTACAAGCTCGTCCGCGCGCATCCGTACAAGCCGGATGAGAAGCATGGGTTCATCGGCTCGCAGAAGGAAGGCATCGAGATCTTCCGCAAGATCGATCCCGACGCCCCGTTGATCGTGGCCGAAGCGGTCTGGCAGTACACGCATCACGTGCTGCCCGGACTCATCACGCATCGAGGGCCGATCTGCACTGTGGCCAACTGGTCGGGGCAGTGGCCGGGATTGGTCGGCATGCTCAACCTGAACGGCTCGATGACCAAAGCCGGCGTCAAGTACACGACGCTGTGGAGCGAGGATTTCACCGACGACTACTTCCGCAAAGGGCTGCGCAAGTGGCTCAAGACCGGCTCGTTCAAGCACGCGACGCCGCACGTCACGCCGTTCAAGAACGTGAAAGTGGGCTCGGCGGAACGCAAGCTTGGCGAGGCCCTGGCCGCCCAACTGCTCCAGGAAAAGGCTATCATGGGCATCTTCGACGAGGGCTGCATGGGCATGTATAACGCCATCATCCCCGATGACGTGCTCATGAGCGCGGGCGTCTACAAGGAGCGGCTGAGCCAGTCGGCGCTGGTGTACGAGACCTGGCAGGTGTCCGACGACGAAGCCCGGGCGGTTCGCCGCTGGATGGACGAGCGGGGCATGAAGTTCAAGACCGGTCCCAACGGCGAAACCGACCTGACCGACGATCAAATCCTCACGCAGTGCAAGATGTACATCGCCGCCCTGCGGATCGCCGACGACTTCGGGTGCGCGACCATCGGCATCCAGTATCAGCAGGGGCTCAAGGACATGCTGCCGGCCAGCGACCTGGTCGAAGGCATGTTGAACAACACCGATCGCCCGCCGGTCCGCAGCCGCGACGGCAAGCGCATCCTGTACAAGGATCAGCCGTTGCCGCACTTCAACGAAGTGGACGAGTGTGCCGGCATCGATGCGTTGATGACGTTCCGCGTGCATCAGGCCATGGGGCAGCCGGTCGAAAACACGCTGCACGACGTGCGGTGGGGTGACTGGGACCGCTCGGGCACGGTCGAGGATTACGTTTGGGTGTTCCTGATCAGCGGTGGGGCGCCGCCGGCACACTTCATCGGCGGCTGGGCCGGCGCGTCCAGCGAACGGCAGCCTCCGATGTACTTCCGGCTGGGCGGCGGCACGCTCAAGGGCGTCAGCAAACCGGGCGAGATCGTCTGGTCGCGCGTCTATGTCGAAAACGGCATGATGAAGATGGATCTGGGCCGGGGCGGCGTCCCTGAACTGCCCGACGAGGAGACGCAGCGCCGGTGGGATGCGACCACGCCGCAGTGGCCCATCATGCACGCCGTGACCTACGGCGTGAGCCGCGATCAGTTCATGGCCAAGCACAAGGCCAACCATATCCAGGTGGCTTACGCGAACAGCGCCGCTGATGCCGACAAGGCTATGCTGGCCAAGGCGTCGATGGCGGCCGCCCTGGGCATGGAAGTGAACATCTGCGGCACGCGCAAGAACGGCAAGCCCTGGTGAGGCCGCCTCGCTCGGTCGCCGGATCGGAATTCTCAGAATCGAGGTTCAGATCCGCGTCTCGAGTTTTGACTCCGAAATAGCAAAGAACCCACGGTTCCCGAAGAACCGTGGGTTCTCTTTGTGTACTGCGCGATCGACGCGATCTGCGCGAGCGAGCGGCGGGCTTGACCCCGCCGTCTCTGTTCGACGTCGATTCACTTCTCCCCTATCTCGTCGGATTTGTGCGACTTCGCTCTCGGGCCGCGCTCGTTCACTGCATCGACCGACGTAACGCCACCGTCAGCTTCGTCGTGTTCACGTGGCAGAAGTTCTCCGTGACGACGACGGTGTCGATGGTTTCGGGCAGGAAGCCCGGCGCCTCGACGACGAGCGAGTAGATCCCGCGTCGCTCAAACGCTCCCACGTACTCGTCGCCATCTCCGCCCTCCAGCTCCTCGTGGTAATCACCCTCGGTGAGCGTGACGATCGCATCCGTGATCGGCACGCCGGTGACGGCGTTGATGACTTTCACGATCACGCCCGGCCGGGCTTCCTCCGTGCAGGCGAAGTTCGAGGGCAGGACGATGATATCGTCGCCCGCGACCCGGATCTCCACCGCCAGGCCGATCACGTGGCACTCGTCGGCATCGATCTCGATCTGGTGGAACGTCTGAGTCGGGCCGTCCGGTATCTCGACGGTCAAGTCGTACGTGCCCGGCCGCTCGCCCGCCCCGGCATAGCTGCCGGTGGGCAGCAATTCCATCACCTCCACGTAATTGCCGTCCCGGAGCGTCAACACCGCGTCATCGATCGGATCGCCGGTCTCGTCGTCCACGACCGTCGCGCTCAGACCGTAGACGAACTGCGTCGTGCAGGCTGGCCCCAGAGGGGGTATTTCGATACAGTTGATGGCAGGAACCAGACCACAGCTCAGCAAACATCCCAGCAAAGCGATTTTTTTCACCATGGTTTCTCCTGTGCTTCCCGGCGAGTCCCGCGGCATCTGCCGTTTTTCTGCGATGGCTGGACGCTGGCCCCGGGGTCCCGTGCCGAACCGCTGCAGAAAAACGCGAGCTACCATTGGCGGCATTGAATCGGGCCCTTCCGCGCGCCAAGCGGCGGCCCGATGCACCTATTCTAGGGGCCGCCCGAGTGTCCAATGGGGCCTTCGCAGCTCCCAGCTTCTCCCATCGCCACGGGAAGGCGGTATAGTTCGGTAGAGACCCGGGTGTTCCCGGCCGCTCGACAGCGAGTCCTGCGGGCCGCCCACGGCTGGGGCGGTGGGTCACGGGAACAAGTACGGGTACGGGAAGGAGGCGGCCGTGTTGGCGCACGTCATGCCCAACCGAAGCGAGTTGGGGTTGCTGCTGTATGAGCCTCTACGTTTTCGCGACCGCTATCGCTGGTCGCTATTCTTCCTGGGGCTCGCCGCTTTCTTCGACGGCCTGACCACCTACCGGTTTCTCCAAAGCATCGGTCCAGCGGCCGAGGTGCATCCGGTACAACGGCTCGTGTTCACGTACCTGCCCCCGCTGGCCGGCATCGTGTTCGCCAAGTCGGGGCAGGTCATGGTCGCCGTGCTGGTCGCCGCCTAGTGGCAACCATGGTGCAGGTGGCTTATGTGGGTCACGGCAAGTCTATACGGCGTGGCGGCGATCAGCAATCACCTGCAGTGGTTGTGATTCGCACTGCGGGCGGGCGAAGGGGTGCAATCGGGCGACCTGGGGCTCCGCTGTTTTTGTGGTATGTTTTTGGCTGGCGATCTGGCGCGGTTCGGTTCGATGGACGACGTGGCGCAAAGTGGGGACGCTCCTGCTGGGGCCGGCGAGTGTGGCTGCGGCAGGATTCCTGGGCGCACTAGGGTCGCTGAGAATAGGTTCTCGGGGGCCGGATGCGGAGTTCACGGCATTTGTCGGTTCGACGTTGGGCATCCTGTTCTGGCTGGCCTCGACCGTCTTGCTATGGAAGGAGACCGCGGCCGAACGCATGGAGCGCCTGCGGCAGGCGTCGGGCGATGTCGTGCTCTGCCCCAAGTGCGGCTACAACCTGACCGGATACGCGAGGCGCTATGTCCGGAATGCGGTTCGCGGTTCACGCTCAATCAACTCTACGCGGCCCAGCAGCGCGAGCACATGGCCGACGCGAGCGGGGGAATGTGAGTCGGGAAAAAGGGCGATCGCCTCAGAGACGCGGAGAACAGGACAAGAGAGCATCGTCGATTTTTCTTTCGAGCATGCTATGGGAATGATGTGACAGGAGGAAGCGGAGGCAACGGAGAGAAGCATGTCCGCAGATTCACGCAGATTGGCGGGATGGAAGGTTTGGTTCTTTCGGACGAGCGAGATGCCGTTGCCGGTTGTCGGAGAAGGTGTGCTGGGCAGGGAAATCATTCATCCGAAACAGGCTGACGAAACGCAATTCTGAATCTGCGACCATCTGCGTAATCTGCGGACATTTCCATGGCTGACGCGAATCAGACGCACGCTCGCGTCGGAATGAGTCGGCGGGGTCAAGCCCCGCCGCTCGCTGTGGGAAGATCGCTTGGGGCGAGGAGGTTACGCGCGGGTGTGCTCGAGCCGCTGCTGCTTGAGCCAAGCGAGCCACTGGTCGAAGCCCTGGCCCGTCTTGGACGAGAGCTGGATGAACGGCGCCCGCGTGTTGATGCGGGCCAGGTCGTCGCGCACGCGGTTCAGGTCGTAGTCGAGGATGCCCAGCAGATCGACCTTGGTGAGCAGCACGACGTCGGCCTGCTGAAAGAGCGTCGGATACTTCGCTACCTTGTCGTCCCCCTCGGGGATGCTGAGCAGGATGGCCTTGACGTGCTCGCCCAGGTCGAACTGGGCCGGGCAGACCATGTTGCCGACATTCTCGATGAACAGAAAGGCCAGCCGATCCAGGTCGAATGCGGGCAGAGCCTCGGCGACCTGTGTGGCCGACAGGTGGCAGCCCGTGCCCGTGTTGATCTGTGTGGTGGTCACGGCGTAGGGGCCGAGACGCTCGGCGTCGCGCGTGGTCTGCAGATCGCCCACCATCACGCCGCAGGGATACTCCTCGCCCAGGGCAGGAATGGTCTTCTCCAGGAGCGTGGTCTTGCCGCTGCCCGGCGCGCTCATGAGGTTGACCGCCAGGAGCCGGCGATCCGAGAGCATCCGGCGATTGGCGGCCGCCACCGCGTCATTGGCTTTCAACACGTTCTCGACGACGTTGATCTTCATGCTGGCCGTGGCTCCTGCGAAGCGGACTCCTCGGGTGTTTGAGCTGTGATCGACTTCAGGATCATATCATCGCCGGCCACGATCCGCACGTCGGCCTGCTCGCATCGTGGGCAGAGGTACAGGTCGATCTCCGGCTTGAACCGGTGGCCGCAGACCCGGCAGACCGCCTCCATCTCGATCTCGACGATTTCGAGCCGGGCCCCTTCGGCGATGGTGCCCTCGCTCGTGGCCGCGAACGCGATCTGCAGTGCTTCCGGCACAACCTGCCGCCGGCGGCCGATCTCGACCTCGATCGTCTCGATGCGCGTGGCCCCATGTGCGGCGGCAGCCTGCACGGCCTGTTCGACGATCGCAGCGGCAATGGGGAGTTCGTGCATATGGAGCTATCAGCTATGAGCTGTGAGCTATGAGCCATTCACAAACGGGTTTGCCTAATCGAGGGCAGTTCTCCGGTTGTTGAGTTTGGGAGAACACTCTCCCCTGTAATCCGATCATTCATCGCCGCTGGCCTATAGCTTAGAGCTCACAGCTTTTTTCAACATATCCGCGGCAGTTCTTCGCCGTAGGGTCGCTGGACGATGCGGCGACCGCCCGCGCGAGTGATCAGCTCGACCAGCGGCGGCTGCGCATCGACGAATCGGCCGATGACCGCCGCGTGCCCGCCCAGCGGATGATTCCGCATGGCCGCGAGCAACCGGTCCGCATCCGACTCGGGCACGACCGCCAGCAGCTTGCCCTCGTTGGCCACAACCAACGGATCGATGCCCAGCAGCTCGGCAGTGTGCCGGGCCACCCGCGAGAGCGGCAGGGCGGACTCATCCAGTTCGAGCGTAAGCTTGGCATCCTCGGCCAGGTCGGCGGCCACGCCGGCCACGCCGCCTCGCGTCGGATCGCGCAGAAACTTCAGGTCCACGCCGCTGTCGAACAGGGCCGCCACCAGTCCGTTGAGCGGGGCGACGTCGCTACGCAGCTCGGTCGTAAACGCCAGTCCCTCGCGGGCCGACATGATCGCCAGCCCGTGCTCGGCGATGCGGCCGCTGCAGACGAGCACGTCGCCCGCGATAATCCGTCGGGCATCGAGTCGGGCCTCGGGCCGAACCTCGCCCACGCCGGCCGTGTTGATCATCAGCCCGTCGCCGCGGCGATGCTCGATTACTTTGGTGTCGCCCGTCGCGATGGCCACGCCGGCTTCGGCGGCCGTGGCGGCGATCGAGGCCACGATCTCGTCGAGCAGCTCGATCGACAGCCCCTCTTCCATGATCACGCCGAGCGTCAGCGCGATCGGCACCGCGCCCGCCACGGCCAGGTCATTGACCGTTCCGCTCACCGCGAGCCGGCCGATATCGCCGCCCGGGAACTTCAACGGCTGCACGACGTACGAGTCGGTGGTCAGGGCCAGTCGCCGGCCGCCCAGGTCCAGCACGGCACTGTCGGTCAGCGGATCGAGCAGGGCATTGCCCAATCGCGGCAGGAACCGCCGGGCGATCAACTGCCGCGTCAACTCGCCGCCGCCGCCATGCGCGATCACGATTCGATCGTCGGACAGTTGCCGCACAGGATTCGATGCATCTGAAGCTGACATTCTCGCATCCATCAGGAGGCCGGTTGGCCAGTTTGTTGTGGTGCACGCTTCCAGCGTGCACGTGCAGGCAGGATGCCTGCACCACAAACAGGCGGGCGAGACGCCTCCCCGGCCAGTCCCTAGCCCCTAGCCCCCAATCCCCCATACTTGAACCATGCCGCGCACGTGCCTTCGCTGCTGACCATGCAAGGGCCGACGGGCCGCGTGGGCGTACAGGCCCTGCCGAACAACGTGCACTCGACAGGCTCGACCTTGCCTTGGATGACCTCGCCGCATCGGCAACCCGGCGGATCGTAATCCGCTCCGATGGTCAAGCCGAAGCGTTCCAGGGCATCATACCGGCGATACACATCGCGGAGAACCAACCCGCTGTCGGCGATGGTGCCCATAGCACGCCACACGGTGGGCCCCGGTTCGAACACGCGGTCCAGCCATTGCCGGGCCACCGCGTTGCCCTCGTGCGTGACAGCCACGGGATACACGTTTTCGAGCCTGGCCTCGCTGCGGCTGATCTGCTCGACGATGTGCAGGATGCCCAGCAGCATGTTCTCGGGCTCGAAGCCGGCCACCACGCAGGGGCGGCGATGCACGTCCACGATGGGCTGATAGGCCTTGGCCCCGATCACGATGCTGACGTGGCCCGGGCAGAGGAAGCCGTCGATGGGCACGTCGCCCGCGGACAGCAGGGCGGCCATGGCCGGAATGACCAACTTATGTCCCGGAAGGACGGTGAAGTTGGTCAACCCCTTGGCTTCCGCTTCGAGCACCGCCGCTGCCGTCGCCGGTGCAGTGGTCTCGAAGCCGACGCCCAGCATCACCACCTGGCGATCCGGATGCTCCGCGGCAAAGCGTACAGCGTCGCGGGCCGAGTAGATCACCACCACGCTGGCTCCCGACGCGCGTTGCCGCTCGAGACTGCCCGTTCGGCCCGGCACGCGCACCATGTCACCGTACGTGCAGATGGTCACGTCCGGTCGGCTGGCCAGCTCACACGCGGCATCGATGTAACCCTGCGATGTGACGCAAACCGGGCACCCGGGACCGCTCACCAGCTTGAGCGACTCGGGCAGAAGCGACTTGACGCCCGTGCGAAAGAGCGAAACCGTGTGCGTGCCGCAAATCTCCATGATCTGCAGGCGCCGCCCGATCGCAGACATGGTCTGGCCGATGCGATCGACGAGGAGCGGAATGCTGGTTTTCGTTTCCATAGAGAACCTTCATACCACGAGGGCACAGGAGATCCTGCTTCTTGTTTACTCCGTCTTCCGCGCCTTCATTTCGTCGGGCAACTCGGCCAGTTCCGCCTCACTGAGATATTTCCAGGTCTCGGCCGCTTCCTGCTCATCCAGCACGTTCAACGCAAACCCCGCATGCACGAGCACCCAATCGCCCGGCTTGGCTTCCGGCACGAAGGCGAGGCTCACGTCCAGCCGGCTGCCCTGGAAGTCCACCGTGCCGACGGCACCGGTGGCGTCGGCCGCCTCGCTCGTCTTGATCTCCACGATCTTTCCCGGAACCGCCAGACACATA
>ERZ795045.13-NODE-13-length-215907-cov-16.927738_pt1 | contig 215907 bp, 174 predicted proteins | sample MGYA00375129_ERZ795045 | MGnify/ENA primary metagenome ERZ795045 (study PRJEB30174, sample SAMN05720166) | activated sludge metagenome | isolation source: anaerobic digester from wastewater treatment plant | place: Japan | collected 2015-05-15 ...
AAAGACTTTCTTATTAAGACAAAAATTTGTTCGTTCGTATTATTAAAATATCCCGAAGGCGGCTTGTAAGTGTGGTAAGGTGTGGTTAACGCCCGCTGATTTTATTATTTCTGTAATACCGGATGCTTTTGCGCTTCCACTTAGCGTAAGCTCGTACATCCTGCTTTGGCATATTGGAGAAGTTGAAGGGCTCGGAGAGGTATGGGTCTTTGTACCAGCCGCCAAACCGGGCGTTGGGGCGGATAGGAGTTGGCAGAGGGTCTATCGCCTCGCCGGCGCGGTATTTCCTTTCGGGAACAGGGCTGCCGTTTTTGCCCACGATAAAGGAGAGGGTATATTTGCGGTTGGCGGCGGCTGCGACAATTATTACAACAACAAGCATTACCGCAACAATGCTTAAAACGATATATAATCTGATATCTATGGGGGTTACCGTTTCGGCTTCGCCGTCGGGTTCTTGCATTGCCTCAGCTTCTTCGTCTGCGAAGGCGGGCTGCCCGATATTTATAGTTCCCGTGAAGATTATCGCGAACGCAAGTAAAATTAAAAGGAGACCGATAAAGATCCCCACAGCTAGCTTCCTCGACTTTATCATAAGCATTACCTCCGCCTCGGCTATAACATAATATTACAGCGAGGCGGGGGTTTTTGTCAATATTTACCTCAAACTTTGGACGAGTTGATGGCGAGGTCTACTATCTTGCCCGCCTTCTTCGCGTAGGCTAAAACCTGCTCGGTTATTATCGTGCCCACGGCTATGTGGAAGGTGCGGGTGAGGTCGGAGATTTCTCTTTCTACCTTCCTGCCGAGCAGGAAGCTGTAGTCGGGCGCGCCTGTTGTCTGGTTGGGGAGCGGAGCCGTCGCGGTCACGACAAACTCGCCGAAGCCCTTATCGCTTTGGGGGTTGCCGAATTGCTCGACTGTCACAAAAAACTTATTTTCGGTATCCGATATTTCATTATCGGTAGCCTTGTATTCCTCGTAATCGGAAATATCCTCCGGGGCTTTCTCTCCGCCTTCCTCGATGCTTAAGGGCTTGCCCAGCCTGAAATTAACGATAAGGTAATCGTCGGACGAGGCAACTATCTTGTACGCGGGAATGCTCTCGCCGCCCACCGTTAGCCTGACATATTTGCGCCCGAAGATTATGTCGGTTACCTCCCCGAGATCCTTGCCCGAACGGGTTAGAGCCCTTTGACCTATGCGGATTTTTATGTGGTTAAGGGACGACACCATCGCGTCCTCGCTGCAGACGGTTATGAAGCTCTCCCTGCCCGCTATCTCGGGAATGTATAGCATGGCGTCGGAGATCCCGCTTACCGCAAGCCCCTCCGGCAGGAAGTAGGTTTTGTCTAAATAGATTCCTTCCACCGTCCCCAACTCTTTAGGCGTTACGAGATCGATGACCTTTTTGTTATAAAAATCGCCAAAAACCATAATTGCACCTCGTCTAAAGTTTATGTGGGCGGGGGCTTAAATATGCCCAAAGTATTGCAAAATAAAGGTTGTTGAAGTATCATTATCCTATGGTTATCGAACAATCGATGTACGCTTACCTGAGGGAAAGCGTAATAGACGAAAGCGCATGTAAGCTTGTTTATTTCGGCAACAGGATAAACGCTGGAGAGCTGTTTGACACAATCGGATCCGTTGCTGGTTTTTTGATTAAGGCGGGAATAAAAAGAGGGGACACTGTGGCGATTGCCCTCCCCAACATTCCCGAGGCTATCTTTGCTTTTTACGCCGTAAACGCCATAGGCGGCATAGCAAATCTCATCCATCCCAGGGTAAGCGCAAAGGCTTTTAGCAGGGTTCTTCAAAAAACCGGCACAAAAGCCGTTTTTATTTACGACAAAATTTACAAAAAACATAAAAACAGCCTTAAAAATATCCCGACGGTAGCCTGCTCGGTGTCCGAATATATGCCCAATCCGCTTAAGCTTGCGCTAAAGCTTACCGAACCCCTGTTTTTGGGCGAAGCGGTAAGGTTCAAAGACATATTGGGATACCCAAAGTGCGCCCCCGTAAGCTCGGACGGGTCGGAGCCCGCCGTGTATATCCACAGCGGCGGCACGATGGGCGAGCCCAAGACGGTTATACTTTCGTCCAAAGCCTTCAACAGGCTTGCCGAGGCGATGGTCGAAACCGTCTATGTGACGGGAGAGCCGCTTAAACCCGACGATGTAATGCTTATGATGCTTCCCATCTTCCACGGTTTCGGGCTGGGCGTGTGCGCGCATACTGCCTTATCCCGCATTAGCACCGTGCTTATGCCGCAGTTTAAGCCCGCGCAGGCTAACAGAATGATAAAAAAGTACGGCGTCACCCATCTGGCGGGTATACCCGCAATGTTCAGGAAAATGCTTAAGCAAAGAAACTTCGCCGGCCCACACCTTAAGAAAATCGTAAGGATATTTTGCGGCGGCGACAGGCTGGACTATAAGATCAAGCACGAGTTTGACGCAGTGCTTAAAGCCTTCGGGAGCCCGGCCGAGCTAACCGAGGGCTACGGGCTAACCGAGGCTAGCGCGGTCTTTTCGGTGAGCCTTACCGGAGAAACCTCGCAAGGCTGCCAGGGAAGGCCGCTTAAGGGCAATGCCATAAAAGCCGTAACCGAGGACGGAAGGGAAGCCGCGCCGGGCGAGGTAGGCGAGTTCTATATAAGTTCGCCTTCCCTGATGCTGGGATATTTGGGCGACCCCGAGGGCACCGAAGCCGTTTTCTGCCGTGACGAGAAAGGCAGGCTTTGGCTCAAAACGGGCGATTTGGGGTATCTGGACGCCGAGGGCGGGATACATTTTAAGGAAAGAAAGAAAAGGTCGCTTAAGATAGCCGCGATAAACATCTTCCCCTCGGAGATAGAGGAAGTGGTTAGCGGCTTGCCCGAGATAAAGGAGTGCTGCGTTGTGCGCTCGAAGTGGAAGGGTAAGCCCTGCACAAAGCTTCTGGTAGTGTTAAATGAAAAAACGCGGCTAGACGCCGCGCTTGAAAATAAGATTCGGGCATTTGTTCGGGACTCTTTAATTAAGTATGCCGTGCCGATGGAGATTATCGCCGTAGATTCATTAAAGCGTACGCCATTCGGCAAGATTGATTTTGTTTACTACGAAAAAGACGGTTGCCTATAATAATTTAGGCTTCGGCTCTCGCTACCTCGTAGGCCGCGAGTATCCTGTTTTTTAGGTCCTCCCTTACCTCTGTTTTGAGCGGATGGGCGATGTCTCTGTATTCGCCGTCGCTTGCCTTGCGGGAAGGCATCACGATGAAGCAGCCTTCGTTGCCCTCTATGACTTTGATGTCGTGAACAACAAATTCGTTATCGATGATGATGCTGGCTACTGCCTTTAGTTTCCCCTCTTGCTTTTTAAGAAGCCGTACTCTTACATCGGTAATGTTCATAAAAGCTCTCCTGCAATTTGGTAAAATCTTACATTAAGTATACAACTATATTAGATATTATTCAATAGGTAATTTCAAAAAAAGTATGCGAACTTGCAACTTTTTGGTACACAAAAGTCCCTTTTCGCATATTTATATGTATGTCAAAAATTAAAAGTATCGGCAAATGCCATTTTATCGGCGCGGGCGGGATAAGTATGTCGGCCCTTGCCAAGCTTATGGTGCTTCTGGGCAAAAAGGTTACGGGCTCCGATTTGGTGTACAATAAGGAGCTTGAAGGGCTTATCGAGTGGGGCGTCGATGTCTGGGCGGGGCATCAGCCCGACAAGCTTGCCGACGCCGAACTTGTCGTTTATACCGCCGCCGTGCCGGACACCGACCCCGAGTTGACATTCGCCAGAGAGCACGGCATCCCGGCCGTTGTAAGGCATCATTTTCTGGGTGAGATAGCTAAGGACTTCGGGAGCGTTATAGCCGTGAGCGGCACTCATGGCAAAACCACCACGACAGGGATGCTCGCCGGAATTTTCGAGGCGGCAGGGGAGGCATATACCGCCCACATAGGCGGGAATATCCCGAACAGTGGCAACCTCATTTACAAGGGATACGATTACTTTATCACCGAGGCGTGCGAGTACAAAAAGAGCATGCTTTCGCTAAGCCCCGACATTGCAGTAATCCTTAATGTAGAGCCCGACCACCCCGACACCTACGACAACATCGGGGAGCTTTATAAGTCGTTTGAGGAATTTATAGCCAAGGCTAAGGGCTCGGCGGTGGTAAACAGGGACTGCGGGTATTACAAAACCCTCAAAGGTAAATACAATAACCTCGTAACATACGGCATAGGCGAGGACGCCCGAATAAAGGCCGAAAGCATAACCGAATACAAAAACGGGTATTACGGGTTTGTCATAAGCGCGGACGGCTCGCCCGTAACAAAAATAAGGCTTTCCGTTCCCGGGCATCACAATGTGTACAACGCATTGGCCGCTTACGCCGCAGCCATGCTTTGCGGGCTAAGCGCCGAGGCTATCAAAAAGGGCATCGAAAGCTTTACGGGGATGGAGAGGCGGTTTGAGATAAAGGGCAAAATGAACAAGGCCCTGGTAGTGGTAGACTACGCACATCACCCCACAGAGATAAAAGCTGTCATAGATACCGCAAAGAGCTTCAGGCCGTCGAGGATACTGGCCGTTTTCCAGCCGCATACATATTCACGCACAAAGCAGCTTTATAACGAGTTTTTGTCCTGCTTCGAGAAAGCGGACAAGCTTTATATTTTCAAGGAATACCCCGCCCGCGAAACCCCGGAGATGGGCAAAACCGCTTTAGACCTGTACAAGGGGCTTAGGGCCAGAAAGCCCTGCCAATACTTTGGCGACATCATTTCGCTTGCCAAGGCGATTTCGTCGCAGGCGGCGGAGGGCGACATTGTTTTGATTCTTGGCGCCGGAGATATCGCGCTTTTGGGCGAATTGTTGTTAACTACGGGCCGTTAGAGCAAACTAAATTATGAATTTCCCCCAAAAACCTCCGATTTACGCCTTCGGGGGCGGCTTCCGCCTTTCGGCGGGCGGTAAAACGCTTGCTATGCTAAACAATTAGTGCTATACTCAATTTGTATTCGCGAGGGCAAAATGAAGCTATACCGCACAAACGGAAACAACGAATTTGAAATTACGGAATCGGACGCGTCCTGGGAGCCCGGGCTTGTCAAGCTAAAGATAAGCACCATTCTGCCCACGATGACGGATATTTTTGTGTATCAGGGCAAGATGAACATCAATTACCCCGTCGTGCCCTGCCGCGCCGCAACCGCGATAGTCAGCGAGGACAGGCCCGAATACGGGCTTAAGAGAGGGGCCAAGGTTATCATAAACCCCTATATCCTTTCCTCCGCCGACGAAGAGGGCTACGCCCGCATTGCGACCTACGGCATCGAGGCCGACGGCTTTTTGCGTGACTTTGTCGCGCTTCCGCCCGAAAACCTCATACCCTTCCCCGAGGAAGTAAAAGAGGAAGAGGGCGTTTTTACCGATATTGTCGCTTTAGCGCTTGCCGCCATCAATTCGTTCAATCTCGAAAAGGGCGATTATATCGCGGTTATAGGCGACTCGATTCTGTCTAACCTCATCTGCCAGCTGGCGCTTTACTATCAGGCGATACCCATTTATGTTTTCTCAGACGAGAGGCACCTTTCTATTGCCGAAAAATGCGGCATCTTCTATACCGTTAACGAAACCAAAGAGGACACATATCAGCGCGTGCTCAACATAACGGGCGGGCGGCTTGCCGACCATACCATACTTCACGCCAAGTCGGGGGTAAGCCCCAACTTCCTGTATACGCTGTGCGCGAGGGGCGGCGACTGCACGATAGTAAGTTTTTCGCCCATCCTCCCGAGGCTGGAAACGGATATAGGCATTATCTCCCAAAAACAGCTTACCGTAAGGGGCGTTTCCTGCGGGCTGGACGAGATAAACTCGGCGGTCAACATGATTGCCCAGAAATATCTCAAGTTCGCGCAATTTATAGACAAGAGGGCAACCCTCGAGGAAGCCCCCGAGGTTTTCGCCGAAATGAGCGACGATCCCCTGATATATGTCTGCCCCATAATAAAAGTATTGTGATTTTGTTAAACAGCCCGAAAAACTAATGTTAAACAGTTGACAATCGGGATATAAATATATACAATAATTAGGCATTTGAATAACCGAGCGAGGTATACAAAATGAAAGAGAAAATCCATCCCCAATACAAAATAGTTGATGTAGTATGCGCGTGCGGCGCCAAGTTCCGCTCGGGAACCACCAAAAAGGTCGATGTTCTTAAGGTAGACATTTGCAACCAATGTCATCCTTTTTATACCGGTAAACAGAAAATCGTAGATACGGGTGGCCGTGTAGACAAGTTCCGCAAACGCTATGGAATGAACTAAAATTGACCCAAAAATCCAAGTGCAGAGCGCGAACTTAACAGGGAAGGCTCTGCACTTTTTTTAATATCTCGGGAGAAAGGTTTTGGCAAAAAAGTTTTGCAGCAACATAGGCGGCCAGGCTGTCCTCGAAGGCGTGATGATGCGCGGCAAAAGCGTTATGGCAACCGCCGTAAGGGACGCAAAGGGCGAAATACAGGTGGAAAGCGTACGCTATACGCCTTATAAAGAGCGGTCGGCGTGGTATCGTGTCCCGATTATAAGAGGGATACTCGCTTTTGCCGTAAGCCTTGTTACCGGAATGAAAACATTGCTGAGAGCTTCCGAAGTTTACGGAGATCTGGCCGACGAGCAGCCCTCAAAGTTCGAGAAGTGGCTGGCAAAAACACTCAAAGCGGATATTATGTCCGTCGTTTCGGCGGTAGGCGTGCTGCTCGGTGTCGGGCTTGCCTTGTTCCTTTTCGTGTTTGTCCCCAATACCGTTGCCGAGCTTATCTTCACAAAGGCTGTCAAGCTGGACCAGGCCTCGGTAGGGTATATAGCCGCCCGCGCCGCCGTGTCGGGTGCGTTGAGGATACTTATTTTTGTGGCTTACATCGGGCTTACTTCGCTTCTTAAGGATATAAAGAGGCTTTACCGCTACCACGGTGCCGAGCACAAAGTGGTAAGCTGCTACGAGCACAACCTTCCTTTGAATGTAGAGAACGCCCGCAAAATGACTACCATACACGACAGGTGCGGCACAACCCTTGTCTTTGTGGTTATGGTTGTGGCTATAATCTTTTTCGCCGTTGTCGAGATACTTCTGGCGGCGGGAAACATAACTTCCTTCGGCGTCCGTTTGGCGATAAGGATTTTGGGCATACCCCTTGTGGCGGGGTTAAGCTACGAGATCCAGCAGCTTCTTGCCAGGTACGATAACCGGGTTGTGAAGGCGCTTAAAGCCCCCGGGCTGCTGCTCCAGAAGATAACGACCGCCGAGCCCGACGACAGTATGATAGAGGTTGCCCTTACCGCCTTTACGACGGTAATCGATATGGAAAAGGATAAATCCATACCCGAAAGCCGCTTCGTAACCGCCGTAACCCTAGAAAAGTGCGAGGCCGAGATTAAAGAAATTCTCGGCAAAGACGCCTCCCGAACCGAAATAGAGCTTATCCTGATGGCGGCTTGCGGCGCAAAAACAAAGAGCGCCCTTTATGAAAAAAAGCGCCTCTCCAGCGAGGATTTGCTTAAGGCAAAAGAATACGCCAAAAAGAGAGCGCAGGGTATGCCCCTCCAATACGCCATAGGTTTTGCCTGCTTTTACGGCTACGACTTCAAAACCGACGGTAGGGCGCTTATACCCCGCTTCGACACCGAGTTGATGGCCGAGCGCGTAATAAAGGAAGTCGGCGGCGACACCTCTAAGAGCGTTCTAGAGCTTTGCGCGGGAAGCGGAGCAGTCGCGATTGCAGTCCAAAAAGAAACGGGAGCGAAGGTTACAGCATCCGATATAAGCGATGAGGCTTTGTCGCTCGCTAAAGAAAACGCCGAAGCGTTGGGAGCGGCTGTAGAGTTTGTAAAGAGCGACCTGTTCGAAAATATAGAAGGCAAGTTTGACATAATAGCCGCCAACCCGCCTTATATCCCTTCGGCGGAGATAGAAAAACTGAGCCCCGAGGTAAAGGATTACGAACCCGGTCTTGCCTTGGACGGCGGAGAGGACGGGCTTAGCTTTTACAGGCGCATTGCGGCGGAATACAAAGCGTACCTCAAGGAGGACGGCGTGCTTATCCTCGAGGTGGGCGCGGGGCAGGCTAAAGATGTGGCAGCGCTTTTCGGCGGCGAAGCCGAAATAATTACGGATTACAATAACCCGCCCGTCGAGAGAGTGCTGGTAATAAGATAAAATATAAGAATAATAGAGGACGGTATGATTTTTAAGGAAAGGCTTGAAGCGATGGCTAAGCGATATGAGGAGCTGGGCGAAAAAATCGGGCTTCCCGAGGTTGTCGCCAAACAGGACGAATGGAGAAAGCTCACCAAGGAATACAGCTCGCTTCAGCCCATCGTAGACAAGTACGGCGAATACCTTAAAATTTCGGAAAATATGGCAGAGTGCAAGCGTATGATGTCGCTTCCCGACAAGGAGATGGCAGAGCTTGCCGAAGCCGAATACTATGAACTAAGGGACCGGCTGGACGCCGCCGAGGAAGAGCTTAAGATTATGCTTCTTCCCAAAGACCCGATGGACGACAAGAATGTTATCGTCGAGATAAGGCCGGGCGCGGGCGGCGAGGAATCGGCGCTGTTCGGTTACGAGCTTATGAAGATGTACAAGAGGTTTGCCGAACGCCTTCGCTGGAAGATAGAGGATATCGATATCAATATGACCGAGCTTGGCGGCATAAAGGAAGCCGTCTTTATGATTTCGGGGCAGGGCGCCTACAGCAAGATGAAATATGAGAGCGGCGTGCACAGGGTGCAGAGAGTGCCCGAAACCGAATCGCAGGGCAGGGTGCACACATCTACGGTTACCGTTGCCGTGCTTCCAGAAGCCGAGGATGTCGATGTCGAGATAAACGAAAAGGACCTGAAAATTGATACCTTCCGCTCCAGCGGTGCCGGCGGGCAGCATGTCAACAAGACCGAAAGCGCGGTAAGAATTACCCATATTCCTACGGGAACGGTGGTGGAGTGCCAGGACGAGCGCTCGCAGATAAAAAACCGCGAAAAGGCGCTTAGGGTACTCAAATCCCGCCTTTTGGATTACTATCAGAGCCAAAAGGATAAAGAGTACGCCGAGAACCGCCGCATGCAGATAGGCACGGGCGACCGCTCCGAACGCATAAGGACCTACAACTTCCCGCAAGGGCGCGTAACCGACCACCGCATAGGAATGACTATGTATAACATATCGGAGTTTATGGACGGCGACATATTCGAGATGGTTGAGGCCCTCGCTCTCGCCGACCAGAACGCAAAGCTGAAGCAGATAGAAGAAAAACAAAACTAAGCCCCCGGGCAAAGCCAATATAATAAAGAGGATAGCGACATGAAGGAAAAGATTTTTTTCAACGAGAATGTAAATTTATATGAAACACACAGCTATACGCCGAGCCTGCAGGATGTTGCCGAGCCCAAGCTGTACCGCGAGATGTTCGATTACGACAGCGTCCCGAGGATTTTATTCAACTTCCGCAATGTGCCCATGAGATGCCCCAAGGAGATATGGATAACCGATACCACCTTCCGTGACGGGCAGCAGTCGCAATCCCCCTTTAAGGTCGAGCACATTGTTAACCTCTTTAAGCTTATGTCCAGGCTGGGCGGCGAGAAGGGAATAATAAGGCAGAGCGAGTTTTTTATCTACAGCGAGAAAGACCGCGAAGCCGTAAGAAAGTGTCAGGAACTAGGGCTTAAATTCCCCGAAATCACCAGCTGGATAAGGGCAAACGACAACGACTTCAAGCTCGTAAAAGAAATGGGCCTTAAGGAAACGGGCATACTTGTAAGCTGCTCGGACTATCACATCTTCAAGAAGATGAATATGACGAGGCGCCAGGCCATGGACAAGTACCTCGTCATAGCAAAGAAGGCTTTGGACGCGGGTATCGTGCCGAGGTGCCATTTTGAGGATATCACCAGGGCGGACTACTACGGCTTTGTCGTGCCCTTCGCCGCGGCGTTAAAGGACCTAAGCGACGAGAGCGGCATGCCCATAAAGATTCGCTGCTGCGACACTTTGGGCTACGGCGTCAGCTTCCCCGGCACGGCGCTTCCCAGAAGCGTACAGGGCATAGTTTACGGGTTGCACCATTACGCAGACTTCCCCAGCGAATGGCTGGAATGGCACGGGCATAACGATTTCTACAAAGTGGTTACCAACGCCACAACCGCCTGGCTTTACGGCGCTTCGGCGGTTAACTGTTCGCTGCTCGGCATAGGCGAAAGGACGGGCAACTGCCCGCTGGAAGCGATGGCCATCGAATACTGCTCTTTGAAGGGCACGACGGACGGAATGGATTTAACGGCCATAACCGACATCGCCGAGTACTTCGAAAAGGAAATGGATTACATAATACCCCCGAGAACTCCGTTTGTGGGCAGGAACTTCAACACCACCCGAGCAGGCATACACGCCGACGGCATGCTTAAGGACCAGGAGATATACAATATATTTAATACCGAGAAAATCCTTAAGCGCCCGCCTCTCGTTGCCGTGGACAGCCACAGCGGCACCGCGGGCATAGCCTACTGGATAAACTCTTACTTCTCGCTTAAAGAGGACGAGAGGATAGACAAGAAAGACCCACTCGTGCTCGCCATAAAGGAGAAAATCGATGTGGAATACGAGTCCGGGCGCACCGCTTCGATAGGCGACGAGGAGCTTCTCAACCTTATTCACGACATAGACTCCAAGCGCTTCAAAAAACTTATGCTCGGTATGGCAAAATAAGGTATTAACAGGCCGCACAACAGAAAATATTATAGTGTGGCTTAAGATTAAAAGCGGCCGCTTGCCGAGGTAAACCCGAATTTGACTCTTGAAATATTTATAATAAATGCTACAATGTAAATAACAACACTTCACAGAGAGGTTAAAATGATTAATATCATATACGGTGCCAAGGGTTCGGGTAAGACAAAGCAAATAATAGACATGGCCAACAACAGCATCACCCAACACCTTGGCGACATAGTGTTCATAGCGGATACCTCAAGGTATATTCATGACATTAAGTATCAAGTAAGGTTTACCAACACAAAAGAAAGCAACATAACAACCGAAGACGGCCTTGTCGGATTCATACAGGGCATGCTTGAAGCAAACTACGATATAAGATATATGTATATAGACGGCGCCGCCCGTATGGTGGGCAAGCCCATCGCCGAGCTGGAAAGCCTGTTCAAGAGGCTGGAAGCGATCTCCGCCAAAACCGAGGTAACCTTTACCCTTACGGTATCGGCGGTCTACGAAGAGCTTCCCGACTTCATAAAGAAATACTTACCTGCTAAGGAGTAATATCTGCCAAATGGACTTCATAAGCACGAGAGGAGAGGGCGCGGTTAGCGCCGCTTCCGCTATATGTATGGGAATGGCAAAGGACGGCGGGCTTTATGTACCGTCGTCGTTTCCTAAATTAGAGGCCTCCGACCTCGGAAGGCTTGCCGACATGGATTTTTACGAGAGGTCGGCTTACATACTGTCCATGTTTTTAACAGATTTCAGTTATGACGAGCTTAAGGATTACTGCGCCAAGGCTTACATTAAGTTCGACGGCGAGCCCGCGCCCGTAATCCAGGTGGACGACACCACCTTTATGCTCGAGCTTTGGCACGGGCCGACGCTTGCTTTCAAGGATGTCGCGCTTACGCTTCTTCCGCACCTTCTTTCGGCGTCCGTAAGAAAGACGGGCTCGGACAAAAAGACCCTGGTCCTTGTCGCCACAAGCGGCGACACGGGCAAGGCGGCTCTAGAAGGCTTCGCCGATGTCCCCGATGTAGAAATTATGGTGTTCTACCCCTCAGAGGGCGTGTCGGATATGCAAAAGCTGCAGATGCAGACATCTAAGGGAAGCAATGTGCATGCAATAGGCATACAGGGCAACTTCGACGACGCGCAGACGGCGGTAAAGTCTATATTCAAAGACCCCGAGTCCAACAGGATTATAAACGAAATGGGCTATTCGCTGAGTTCCGCCAACTCCATAAACTGGGGAAGGCTGGCGCCGCAGATAGTTTATTATGTTTCGGCGTATGTAGACCTTCTCGCCTCCGAACGAATCAAGCCCGGCGAGGCAATAAACTATGTCGTGCCCACGGGCAACTTCGGCAACATCCTTGCCGCATATTACGCCAAGCGCATGGGAATACCCGTGAACAAGCTGATTGTGGCAAGCAACGCCAACAATGTGCTCACAGACTTCTTCAACAAGGGCAAATACGATGTAAATAGGTCGTTCTACAAGACGATGTCGCCTTCTATGGATATACTGATAAGCAGCAACCTCGAAAGGCTTCTTTTCGAGCTGTGCGACAGAGAGCCCGAAAAGCTTAAAGAGCTTATGCAAAGCCTGGATATATACGGAAGCTACGAGGTGGACAAAGAGGAGCTGAGGGAAAAACTGCCCGAGTTTGTTTCGTATTTCAGCGGCGAGGACGACACCGCCGAGGCGATAAGCAACTTCTACGATATGTTCGGCTACCTTCTCGACCCGCATACGGCGGTAGCCGTTTCGGCTTATTATAATTACCTCACCGACAACGACGACCCCGCAAAGACGGTTATCGTATCGACGGCAAGCCCGTATAAGTTCGCAAGCGATGTCCTCTACTGCGTGACGGGCAAGAGGGAAGAGGATAACTTCAAAGCGGTAAAGAAGCTGTCTTCTTACACGGATACCGACATCCCCGCCCGCATAAAGGAGCTTAACGAGCTTCCCATCCTTCACGATATGGTAATCCCCAAGTCCGAAATAAAAGACACCGTAATAAACCTTCTTAAGCAAAAGGGACATAAATAATGGAGAAAAAACCAGTAATTTACAGCGGCATACAGCCGACAGGCATAATTACAATAGGAAATTATATTGGAGCCCTCTCAAACTGGCTCAAGCTTCAGGACGATTATTTCTGCGTTTACGGCATTGCCGACCTCCACGCTTTAACGGTAAGGCAGGTGCCGGCCGAGTTCAGGCAAAGGGCTATATCCTTTTTCGCGCAGTACCTCGCCTGCGGGCTGGATCCCCAGAAGTCGATATTGTACTTCCAGTCGCATGTGCCAGCGCACTCCGAGCTAAGCTGGATCCTAAACTGCTATACCTATGTGGGCGAAATGCAGCGCATGACGCAGTTTAAGGATAAGTCGGAGAAAAACGCCGACAATGTAAATATGGGGCTTCTCGATTATCCCGTGCTGATGGCTGCGGATATTCTGCTTTATCAGACCGCTCTGGTCCCCGTCGGGGCAGACCAGAAGCAGCACCTCGAAATAACGAGGGATATCGCCATAAGGTTCAACAATGTTTACGGCGAAACCTTCGTCGTGCCCGAGCCTTATATACCCAAGCAGGGCGCAAAGATATTCAGCCTGCAAAACCCCACAGCCAAGATGTCCAAGTCCGACCCCGACCCCAACGCCTCGGTGTCGATAATAGAGGATCCCGATTCGATAATGCGCAAATTCAAGAGGGCGGTTACCGACAGCGAAACCGTTGTGGAGTACCGTGAGGATAAGCCCGGGGTATCCAACCTTCTTACCATATTCAGCGAAATGACGGGAAGAAGCATAGAGTCTTTGGTAGCCGAGTATCACGATTTGGGCTACGCCAAGCTTAAAAACGATGTCGGCGAGTCCGTTGTGGCTAAGCTCGAGCCCGTAAGAAAAGAATACGCACGCCTGATGGGCGACAAGGGCTACCTTATGGAGGTCGCAAAAGAGGGCGCCCGCAGGGCAAGTAGCCTTGCCTCGAGGACGCTCAACAAAGTAAAGCGCAAGGTTGGGCTGGTGGAAGCCTGATGTTTGGTTATGTAAACGCCGACAAGCCCAATATGCTAATGAAGGATTACGCCGTATTCCGCGCGTATTACTGCGGGATGTGCAGGGCAATCGGCAAAAGGGCAAAAAGCCAGTTTATGCGCCTTGGCATAAATTACGACATAACCTTTCTCGCCATACTGGCGCACAACTGCCGCAAGCAGGAGCCCGATATAAAAGAGGGGCGATGCGCCTTCCATATCCTGGGCAAGAAGTACCCCATTGCCGGCGCCGACGACATAATGTTAAAAATCGCCGACATCAACACCTTACTTGGGTATTACAAGGTCGAGGACGATGTGCAGGACGGCGGCAAACTTAAGCACAGGATTGCGAGGCTTCTCACAAGAAGGCAGTTTAAGAAGGCGGCAAAAAGGCTTCCCGAGCTTGCGGAATCTATAAAAACCAACTACGAGAGGCTCAGGGCTCTCGAGAAAGCGGGCGAGAAGAGCATAGACAGGCTGGCGGACTGTTTCGCCACAATATTAGTGGATGTGGGCAGGGTTGCTTGCGGCGGCCCGGACGGGCTGCTTGACGACCTGTGTTATAATTTGGGCAGATGGATATACTTGATAGATGCCTACGACGATTTGGATAAGGATATAGAGGAAGAAAGGTTTAACCCTCTGCTTCCCGAAGGCGGGCCGCTCACGCCCGAAAAAGAGCAAAAGATTGCCGATACGGTAAAATTCAATCTCGATTTCGCCATCGCCAACATAATAGAGGCGTATGACAAAATGGAAGTCACCGTGTCCGAAGGGGCGCTGTCCAATATAATATACAGGGGGCTTAAGGCGCGCACCGAAGAGATTTTATCAAGGAGATGTAAAAATGCCGATAAGAGACCCGTTTGAAGTTCTCGGAGTAGACAGCTCGGTTACTCAAAGCGAGCTGTACGAAGCATACAAAAGGGAGCGGGGCAAGTACGCCGACAAGCGCTTTTTGCCCGGCGCCGAGGGCGAGGAGGCCTGCGAGAGGCTGGACGAGATAGAGGCGGCTTACAGGGAAGCCGACGAGATCCTAAAGACCCGCTTTTATGTTTCCAACTTCGACAACTCGCACAAAGAAATAGACGACCTTATAAGGCAAGGCAGGATAGACGAGGCCCAGCAAAAGCTGGACGAGTCTATGACCAGGGACGCCGAGTGGCATTTTCTGCAGTCTATGGTGTTCTACCGCCGCAAGTGGTATAACGACGCCCGCGAGCACCTTAGGGCTGCCGTCGAGAAAGAGCCAAACAATGTAAAGTATACCGACGCGCTAAAGAACTTTGACGAGAAAATGAAGCGCGAGAGCGGGGCAGCCTCCCGCACGCAGGCTTACAGGCCGGACGGCGGCGGCGAGCGCCCTTACCGCAACGACAACTATGTGGGCGGCGGAAACAGCAACGCATGCACCCCCTGCAATGTCTGCTCCACCCTGTTGTGCGCCGACTGCTGCTGCGAATGTATGGGCGGAGACCTCATATCCTGCTGTTAAAAGAAGATGAAAACCCGTTTTTCGTCCAAAAGGATTGCTACCGCCGCAATAGGCGCGGCGATATCGCTTCTGGCGATAATAGCGGCATATTATGTAAAAAACCTCTCGCTAAGCTTCAATGTGCTGGCGGGGGTGGGGCTATTGCTTCCCCTTTCTCAAAAATATTATAAAGAATCCGTCCTCGCTTATGTTGCCGCCGCGGCGCTGGGGGCGGTTTTTACTAATATAAATGTTTTGCCCTTCGTTATGGTTACAGGGCTGTATACGATAGCCGCCGTATTACTTTACGATAAAAAGGTAAAATGGGTAATAACCGTACCCGCATGCGCGGCGTACGGCTGCCTGTGCTTCTTTATTTTGTATAAGCTGGCGTCCTTAATTACTTTAGATATAGTGAAACTAAAGTTGGGAGGGCTTTCGCCCGCCTCCCTTTATGTCATATTAAACGCCGTTTTCCTTCTCGCGCTCGCGGCTTTTCACGCCCTTATTATCTGGATAAATAATTATTTGAGCAAACTTCTTAAGAAAGTCATCAAATAGGGCTAGTTGGCGCAGAGGTACTCTACCCCCGTCATCATTATGTTGTTGATCTGGTCGTTGGCTATGCGGTAATAGATTGTTTTGCCGTCGCGGCGGTACTCGACAAGCCCGGCGTCCCTCAGAAGCCTTAGCTGGTGGGATACCGTAGTTTGATTGAGGTCGAGAAGCTGTGAGATATTTGTAACGCATAGCTCGCTGATAGCCAGCGCCGACAGAATCTTTACACGGGTGACATCCGAAAACACGCTGAAAAAATTGCACATATCGGCGAGCACGGCATTGGACGGAAGGTATTTTTTAACGAGCGCTTCGACGCTTTCTTCAGGTGTAAAAGTAAACACTTCGCCCATTTTTCCACCTTAAATATTTTTTATGTCACAAATATATAACACAATATGAGCGGAACATTGGCAAGGTTTGTCGCATATTGTAGAGTACCCAATTTTTTTGTTGAAGGAGAGCTCTATGAACAATGTTGTTTTACCGTTGGTGCTGATTGTGTTGTTGGCGGGCAACGACTGCCCGGACGGCCCTCGGCCTTGCGATATGACCCTCGCCCTCTGCCTGTGCATAATATTCGGCTGCTGCGGATCCTGCAGTACTCCCACCGTTTGACACTTGGGGTATAATAATGTAAAATTAATATATGGTTAAACTGGGTAACGATTGGGACGAGATACTTAAGCAGGACTTTGAGAGCGACTGGTACGCGAGGTTAAGGGAGTTTCTGATAGAAGAATATCGGAATTACAAAGTCTACCCCGACATGTACGACATCTTTAACGCCTTAAAGACCACTTCGTATAAAGACACAAGAGTTGTGATACTCGGGCAGGACCCGTACCACAACCCGGGCGAGGCGCACGGGATGTGCTTTTCGGTAAAGCCGGGAGTAAAGATACCCCCGTCGCTTCTGAATATTTTCAAAGAGCTCAGGGACGATTTGGGCACATACATACCCAACAACGGATACCTTATGGATTGGGCTAAGCAGGGCATACTGTTGCTTAACGCCATACTTACGGTAAGGGAAAACGCCCCCCTTTCGCACAAGAATATGGGCTGGGAAAAGCTTACAGACAGCGTAATAAGGGCGCTTAACGAAAGGCAAAAGCCCGTTATTTTCCTGCTGTGGGGAGCCCCCGCCAGGGCAAAAAAGGCGCTTATAACCAACCCCAACCATTTTGTGCTGGAAGCCCCGCACCCCTCGCCGCTTTCGGCAAGCTACGGATTTTTCGGCTGCCGCCACTTCTCCAAAACAAATAAAATACTGGAATCGATGGGCGAAAAACCGATAGATTTCCAGATTAAAAATATTTAGGAAAGAGCCCGCATAGGCGGGCTTTTATATTGTCTTTTTGAGATTTCTGGCCTTATAATCCATTCCGTCCTTATACACGCTTGCCCTGTTGTGCGCCAGAAACTTCATAATAGGGTAAACATCTATCCAGATTTCGGTAGGCCCCTGATATTGGGATTCGTCGAAGATAAGCTGCATGCCTATGTGCAAATGCGGAGGGCAGGACATATTGGTGTTTTCCTTGAAGCTGTACCCCGTTACCCCAAGGTATCCTATAACCTGCCCCGCCTGTACCACATCGCCCTTTTTGAGCCCTTGTATATAGGGCTGGTTTTTCCTAAGGTGCGCGTAATAGTAGCTTCTCTTTTTATCGAAGGAGCGTATGCCTATCCGCCAGCCGCCGTACCTGTTCCAGCCCAGCTCTGTAACGACCCCGCCCTCGACGGCGCAAATGGGCGTGCCCACCGAGCCGTACATATCGTGCCCGAGGTGCTTTCGCTTGTAGCCGTAGCTTCTGGAATTTCCGAAGTCGTCCGAATGGTTAAACCAATAGCCTTTTGGGAAGGGGTGATAGTTTTTAAGCCCGTAGCCCTTCTCGTCCGTTTCTTCGATGGTATACTCGCCTATGAACTGCGAGAAAATTGCGTCATATGCCTCGACATAATATTTATAATACCTGTTGTTTCCGAAGTAGTCGTCTATCTTTTTGCCCTGTTGCAAAGAAAGCACGAGGTCGGATAAGGCCTTAAGGTCTTTCTTTACGCTGAACTTGTTGCCGTTCCTTGTGGCAAGGTAGGCGAGCGCCTTGGCAAAATCAAAATCGACGGTATCCGAATCGTGGTATTTTACCTCATACTCGTACGCCGACATAAGTATTTCGTAGGGCACTTTGTTGTCCACCCACCGTATAAAGTTCTTTTCGGGCTCTTCGGCGTAAGCCGCCGATAAGGGAATGAGCGAAAGCGCCATAAAAAGGGCGGCGCAAAAAAGCGAGGCTAGTTTTTTGAAAAAAGTCCCCATGAATGTATTTTCTTTATAAACAGAGGTTTTATTTATAAATTTTCTCAAAAAAATTTCAAAAAATATGCCGCAAACGCTTTACTTCTTTAGCGAAGTAAAGTATAATGAGCATATCATAAATTTAAGGAGAGGCAAATATGAAAAAATTATTGATTTTTGCGCTTATAGCGGTTCTGGCGGTTTCCGCCGTATTCGGGCTCGCGGCCTGCAATAAGGACAATGATTGGGCCTACATCGAAAAGAAAGGCGAAATGGTTATAGGTTACACCATCTTCTCGCCCATGAACTATAAAGACGAAAGCGGCAACCTTATCGGCTTCGATACCGAGCTTGCCATAGCCCTTTGCGAAGAACTGGGCGTAGAAGCTAAATTCCAGCTCATCAAGTGGGAGAACAAATTCTTCGAGCTCGAGAGCAAGAACATCGACGCCATCTGGAACGGCTTCACCGTAACCGAAGAGAGAAAGGAAAGCACCGACTTCTCGCTTCCCTACCTCAAGAACAAGCAGATAGCCGTTGTTAAGAAGTCCAACGCCGCCCAATACACCTCCATCGAGAGCCTCGCGGGCAAAAAACTCGTTGCCGAAAAACAATCCGCCGGCGAATCCGCCATCATGGGCCTCGAGGATATCACCTACACTTACATAAGGCAGGAGTCCCAGCTTGAAGCCGTGCAGGAAGTTCTCTCCGGCACCTGCGATGTAGCCATTGTAGACCGCGTTATGGCGGAAGGCACCCTTAAGGGCGCTTCCTTCCAGGATCTGCAAATCCTCGACCTCGGCCTCGGCGGAGAGGAAGAGTACGCCATAGGTTTCCGCAAGGGCAGCCCCGACACCCTTGAAAAGGTTAACGCTGCGCTCAAGAAACTCTATGCCAACGGCAAAATTCAGGAGCTTGCCGAAAAATATGCCATAGCGGAATCCTTGATACCCATCGAATAAAATAGTATAATATTCGGGTTATGAATTTCGGACAGGTAACATTACAGCTTCTTGAGGGCTTCGGCACCACCGTTCTGGTGTTTGCCCTCACATTGGCGATGGCGCTTCCGCTGGGGCTAATAGTGGCCTTCGGCTCGATGACAAAATTCAAGCCGCTAAGATGGCTTACGAGAACGATAGTCTGGATCATCAGGGGTACGCCCCTGATGCTCCAGGTTATTGTGGTTTTTTATGTTCCGGGCTTGTTGTTCGGCGTAAACTTCACCACAAGGTTCACGGCGGTAATAATAGCGTTCGTTATTAACTACGCGTGCTATTTTTCGGAGATATACCGCGGCGGCATCGAGAGCATAAGCAAGGGCCAATACGAGGCGGGGCAGGTTCTCGGAATGACAAAGGCGCAGATCTTTTTCAAGATCGTCCTTTTCCAGGTTGTGAAGAGAATTATGGCGCCCGTATCCAACGAGGTTATCACTCTGGTTAAGGATACCGCCCTCGCGAGGGTTATCGCCGTCGAGGAGCTTATAAGCGCCTCCAACGACATAATGGCGGGCTTCGGGATAATTTATCCCTTGTTCTACGCGGGCGTATTCTATCTGATATTCTGCGGAATACTCACCGTTATGTTTAACTTTATAGAAAAGAAGCTGGATTATTACCGTTAAGGAGCGTCCCATGCCGATACTGGAAGTAAAAAATCTTAAAAAGAACTTCGGTAAGCTGGAAGTCTTAAAGGACATCAGCTTCAGCCTGGAGAAGGGCGAGGTTCTTGCCATAATCGGCTCGTCGGGAAGCGGGAAGTCCACACTTCTCCGCACGCTCAACTTTCTCGAAAAAGCCGACGGCGGCTGCATTATCGTAAACGGCGAGTGCCTTTACGACTGCGGTAAGCAGCAAAAATCGGATGAGGCCGAGCTTCGCAAAAAGCGCCTGCACTTCGGGCTGGTGTTCCAACAGTTCAATCTCTTCCCGCAATACAACACACTGCAGAACATAACGCTTGCCTTAAACCTTCAGAGCAAGGAAAAACTCAGAAAGGCGTTTTTCGGCGAAGACAAGCGCTCCTTCTTCCAAAAGCTGGGCGATCTCCCCAAGACAATTGCCAAATACCGCGCCGCGCTTAGGGCAGAGTACGCCGGAAACACCGACAAAGCCAAACAGCTTATAGAGCGTGTGGGCCTCGGCGACAAGACATACTCCTACCCCTTCGAGCTTTCGGGCGGGCAGCAGCAGAGAGTGGCCATCGCCCGCGCCTTAGCGCTAGAGCCCGATGTGCTTTGCTTCGACGAGCCAACAAGCGCCTTAGACCCCGAGCTTACAGGCGAGGTTCTTAAGGTTATAAAAGACCTCAAAAAATACAACAGCACGATGATCGTCGTCACCCACGAGATGGAGTTTGCCCGCGATGTCGCCGACCGCATAATCTTTATGTACGACGGCAAAATAGAGGAAGAGGGTACGCCCGACGAAGTATTCGGCAACCCCAAATCCGAAAGGACAAAACAGTTTATAGCCAAATACTGATAAGGAGTACGGCTTATGAAGGAAAAAATCACGGGTGATATGATAAACCTTTTGTATGATACCCTCATTAAGGTTCAAACGCGCGAGGATTGCGAGATACTGCTTAGCGATCTCTGCACCGTAAACGAGGTGCTGCAGATGGCGCAAAGGGTAAAGGCGGCCGAGCTATTGCTTAAAGGCAACACCTACGCGCAGGTTATAGCGCAAACCGACATTTCCTCCGCTACCTTAAGCCGCGTATCCAACAGCATACGGCACGGCAAAGGCGGATACAGAAAGTTTATAGAGGTTAAGAAAGAAGAAAATTAAAAGAGGCCGGACGGCCTCTTTTGTTTATGTATTGGGATTTTGCCGAACGGCTTTATTTCTTGAAGAAAGCCAACACTTTGTTTTCCCATGCTTTTATCGCGTCCGAATCGTAATTTTCGGGAATTTGAGAGGCTACCTTTTTTGCTTTCTTGCTGTTGTCCACGGCCCCTTTAAGAGTTAACAGGAGGGGGATTCTCGGGAAGGCGCGCTTTACCTTATCCATTATGGCGGAGAAGGAGAGGGCGATATCGTTGCCAGTCGAGCCGCTCTGCATATCGTTTTTATTTATTACGCCTTTGCCGATAAGGAAGTCCAGCTCCTCGGGCTTTGCCGTGAGCATCCAGCGCTTCATAACATCGCCGCCCGTGTGCTTGGCGCCAACCCTCTTGTAATAGGCGACCTGGTAATTCCATATCGTTTCGGCGTCGGCCTTGCCCGACTTCGCCACGGCCTCGGCAAGAAGGCTTGCCGCAAGCATAGAGTTTGCTATGCCCGAGCCCATCATTGGTATAGTCATAAACGCCGAGTCGCCTATAAGCGCGTAGCCGTCCCCGCCGAACCTCATCGCGGGGTGCCTTACGGGGATGGCGTAAACGCCGCCGCCCCTTACAACCTCGTCGCCGATTATGGGGTTGGATTCCTTAAGCTTTTGGTAGGCGTTCCTGAATGTGGCTTCGGGAAGGCTGCCTATGCGCCCCACAAGTATGTTTACAAGCCCCGAGGGGTCCAGGATGCACCACGAAATGCCTTCCTCGCCCAGGTGCTTGAGGTAAACCTTGTTTGTGTATCTGGGGTCGGGAGAGCCCTCTGCCCTCTTGTGGAAGCCTCTGTAGGCGTAAAATACCTCGTTTCTGTCGGGCTCGCGCTCGACGCCGTACGAGGCGGGAAGCGAGGCCCTGAAGGGCGAATGCACGCCCGAATTGTCTATCACGAGGTCGGCGTAATGCTTTTCGCCGCCCGCGATAACTCCCTTTACTTTATCGTTTTCTATAATCAGGGCTTCGGCGCCTGTGCCGAATCGTATGTCCGCGACCTTTTGTGCCCTTTCGGCAAGAATGTGCGCAAGCCCTCTTCTTTCTATAGAGTAGTCCCTTGTTTCCTCGGGCGTTTCGACATAAAGCTCGGTCTTTTCGTCGGGGGTGACGAAAGTCCAGCTTTCCTTTATGAAGTATTCGCTTTTGGGTATTGTAATGCCTAGCTCTGCGAAAATGTCGCGGCTTACATCGTCGTGCCAGTCGTAAGTCCAGCCGTCCTTGCCGCCTTTTTCAAAGACTATAACCTCGTTGCCCGCTTTGCCGAACAGCTCGGCAGCAACCAGCCCGCCTACGCCGGCTCCTATAACTATAACTTTCATATATTAAGTACCTCCCCGCGATATTAGCAAAATTATAAGGCAAACGGTAATTTTTGTCAATGCGCAAAGACTTTCGTAACATATTTGGTGTATAATAAATATATTATTCTGTTATTCTGTTAAGCTATGAATATCATCAAAAAGCTGTTTATCAAAGATTATAAGAATGTTTGCGACCCCCAGGTGAGGGCAAGGTACGGCATAGCCGCGGGTATAGTGGGCATAGTTTGCAATGTTTTGTTGTTTGCCTTCAAGCTTGCGGTAGGGCTTATCGGCGGCAGCATTACCATAGTCGCCGACGCCGTGAACAACCTTTCGGACGCCGGCTCGTCGGTGGTAACTTTTATCGGGTTTAAGCTTGCAAAGCGCCCCGCCGACGCCGAGCACCCTTACGGTCACGCGAGATACGAATACATTACGGGGCTTCTGGTTTCGTTTTTCGTTCTGGCCATCGGCATACTTCTTGCCAAAAGCTCGATAGAAAAGATGATAACCCCCACGGCGGTTACCGTTTCGGCGTTTACCTTTGCCGTGCTTGCTGTCTCCATCGCGGCAAAGCTTCTGCTAATGATTCTTTACAGGGATTTCGGCAAATCCATAAATTCGGACGCCTTGAAAGCCGCGGGAACCGACAGCTTTAACGACATTATCGCCACTGCTGCGGTACTTCTTTCGTCTATCATTATAAAAGCCGCCGGCGTCAATGTGGACGCTTACTTCGGTTTGGCTGTTTCGCTGTTTATAATCTTTTCCGCCGTTAAGCTTATAAAAGAAACGACGGACCCCCTTCTCGGCAAGAAGCCCGACAAAGAGCTTATCTGCAAGATAAAGGATAAGATTCTTTCCTACGAGGGTATTCTGGGCATACATGACCTTATGGTACACAATTACGGCGAGGGCTGCTACTTCGCCAGCGTGCACGCCGAGGTGGACGCCAAAGTTGACATTATGGTAAGCCACGACCTTATGGACAAGATAGAGAGGGACTTCGAGGAGGAGCTTAACATCAAGCTTTCCATCCATATGGACCCTGTCGAAACCGACGACGAGTATGTAAACGAGCTTAGGATAAAGGCGCTTGAAGCCGTGGCGAAGCTGGATTGTAGGCTTACCCTGCACGATTTCAGGGTGGTGAGGTGTCTGACCCACTCTAACATACTTTTTGACGCCGTAATACCCTTCGGGTGCGAAATCACAAAGGAAGAAATCGAAGCCGCCGTAAAAGAAGCTATTTCCGACCCCAAGCATAAATTCTACTTCATAATAGGCATAGACAAGGATATCTAAGTTTGCAATAGCTATCACTTTGGCATTGTCGATCATCGTGGTCGGGCTCAGCATCTATATGAACAATGTCGGCAACTTTATAATCAGTATAGAGAAAACCGAGCGCCTTGCCATTTCCTTAAGCGAAAACAACGACTTCGTTTCCAACGCGACCTCAATACTTTACGCAAAAGGGATGACGGACATCACCAACGCCACCTACGCCAATATCCCCGACGACATAGACAAAATGGGGTTCGGGCTTCACAGCGACACACAAAACAGGCGTTACTGGGCGTACACCTTCGCTCTCAAGAACACCTCGCCCATCGATATAAGCTACTCGATGACGATGACGATAAACCAGGTTTACAAGAATGTAGACGGTGCGCTAAGGGTGATGCTCATAAGAGACGGCGAGCGCACGATATACGCCAAACGCGACGCTCAGGGCAACCCGGTATCGTACACCGAAAACCCGCCGATAGGTATGAAAGTACTTTACGACACCGAACCTTTTGTAGACGACAGGCTGATATGCACGACTTTCACCCCGGTCCTTAAGGAAAGCCAAACGGTTATATACACGGTGGTGATGTGGCTAGAGGGGTTCGACGAGGACTGTGTAGACGATATAAAGGGCGGCGCGATAAGGATTACGATGAACTTCAAGGCTTCGTAAACCAGAAAACACAACGGAAACAAATCCATAAGGATTGATCAAACTTTAATATATTAGGAGGTAACAATGAAAAACGCTAATAGGAGACTTTTGATCTCTCTCGCGGCTTTGGTAATAGCTATCGCTCTTGCCGCTACGACAACCTTCGCATGGTTTACGATGGACACCACGCCCGAGGTTAACGATATCGACTTGGTAGTAACCACTCAAGACGGCCTTTACATTTCGTTCGACGACGGCCTGGGTTCCAGCAGGACATTCGTACAGGTAGAAGACGAAGAAAGGGTTATGAAAGCCGTTAAACTCAATTCTACCACGATGGAAAACGCCTTTATTAAACTCAAAGACGGCACAGTAGACACTTCCGAAGCTGCCGAAGACACCGATTACTTCATGACGACAGTGTACATAAGCTCTGCTTCCAACTACAGCGTACACCTTCAGTCCGTAGAGATCGCCATTAACAACGCTGCTTCTCTCGACGCTGTATATGCCTGGAGAGACATCACCGCCGCCGACATTAACCTCGATACCTGGACCGAAGAAGCCGCTGCCATATTCGAAAACGCGCAGGAAGGCTTGACGATAGGCCAAACCCTTGAGGGCGACGAAGTTATCATCCCCGTAGACACCAAACTGCCCGCCCAGTTCGCCAATATAAAGAACTCCCTCCGTATCGGCTTTGCCATCGACGGAACCATGGTTAAGGTATTCAATCCCGCTAACGGCGAGGGTTGGGAAGCTTACGGCTTCAACGCGGCTCACGACTACTTCAACTACAAGAACAACACCACTCTCGGCTCGGACTGGACGACGGACATCTACAGCAGCACCATCATGTTCGACCAGAATGACCTTCCCGAATCCGAAACCGACCTTACCGAAGACAACATGATAGTCGACTCGCTTGGCGAAATCATCGCTAACAGCGGGGGCTGGCGCAGAATCGCGATAGACATCTACATCTGGGCCGAAGGCACCGATGTCGACTGCTTCAACGCTCTGCTCGCCACCGACTTCCAGGTTGACCTGGTATTCGCAGGCAACTACCTGGGCGAAGAATAAGCAAACCCCAATTACTAGCAATTCTTCTTCTTGTATATGCATTTTTGTCTTAGAGATGGCCGCGCGCCATCTCTAAGACATTAAGCAGGAGAAAACGATATGAAAGACGCAAAAACCAAAAAAACTAAGGCGGCAAAGTACATAAGTTTCGCCATAAATATTTTAACCGTGATAATTTGCGTTTTCGCGGTGATAGTTGCCATTAGCACTATAACCTCCAAAAACAAGGGTTATGTGAATATCATGGGCTACGCTTACTATTCGGTAGCGACGGGCTCGATGGAAGGCAGCAACAAAGACTCTTTTTCGCAAGGCGATGTTATCAGGGTTAAAATCTTAAAGGACGGCCAGAAGGACAGCCTTAAGGAAAACCAGGTTATAACCTTTATAGACGCCACCATAAAGGTAAACGGCATTCCCCAGCCCAACACCCACCGCATAGTCGGTGTAGAGAGGGTTGCCGACCCGGACGGCAATATAAGGGTTTTCTACCGCACCAAGGGCGACGCCAATGACTCCCCCGACCCTGTACTTCGCGCAAGCGACGAGGTAATAGGCGTCATGGTAGGCAAGTCCAACGCCATAGGAAAGGCCTTCCTGTGGATGCAAACTAAGGACGGTTTTTTGGTTTGCGTCGTTGTTCCTTCAATTTTGATATTTATTTATTGTTTTGCTATGGTAATTGTTAACCTTATAGCTTATAATAAAAAGAAGATACTGCTTGCGACCGAAGAGAAGCAGGCCGAGCTCGAATCCGAAATCGAGGCAAAGCTTCGCGAAAAGATTTTAAGAGAGCTACAAGCCTCGGCGGACGGCAAAGCAGAGGACAAAAATAAAGAAAAAGGTTAAGGGAAGGAAAGGGAAGCGAAGGGCTTCCGATGAGAAAAATAACAGGACACAAGTATGGCAAACTTCGCAAAGTATTACATAGATTTTCTTTCTAAGCTATTCTCCAACATCGGGGTATACTTTGCCGACAGATGGAAACCGATAAGGAATATCTTTACCATCGACCTGCCCCAATACGGCAAGGAGTTCGCCGACGCGTCCCTCGAATTCGGAGTAGGAGGATGGATTACCTTTATAATCATGGTGATTATAAACGGCAGCCTCCTTTTCTTTTTATGTTACCGCATAGTGCAGATTGTAAGAAGGTTTTTGGTGTTCCGCTCCAGAGAGGTCGAAAAGGACGAGCTTTTGGAAGAGCTTGCCAAAGCAAAAGATAAGATAGCCAAGCTTACCCTCGAAAAGAACCAGCTTTACGCCCTTAAGGTCAACACGCTGTACCAAGGTATGGCCGAGGCGCAGAGGGTGGAAGAAAAGGCCGAGAAAGAGGAAGAAAACAAGCTTGTCGCCGGCTCCCGTTTCAGCAAGCTTATCGCCATAGACCAAAAGTACAAGGTCATGCCCGCGTATATAAGCAAAGCCGAAAACGAGCAGATGCAGCTTAACGAGATTATAAGGCAGTTTATAAACTTCGCCGCCTCGCAGCTAAGGCTATATTACTCCGAGGACACCATAAGATCCTTCTTCGCGGGTATGGCGACCAGCAAGGTATTAATCCTTGAAGGTATAAGCGGTACGGGTAAAACCTCCCTGCCCTACGCTTTGGCCAGGTTTTTCAACGGCAACGCCACGATAGTATCCGTACAGCCCAGCTGGCGCGACAGAAGCGACCTTGTCGGCTACCTTAACGAATTCACCAAGACCTACAACGAAACCGACTTTCTGGCGGCGGTTTACGAAGCGGGCTACCGCAGGGACCCGTCTATAATCGTCCTTGACGAAATGAACCTCGCCCGCATAGAGTATTACTTTGCCGAATTCCTATCCATTATGGAAATGCCAAACACCGCCGAGTGGGTTATAGACATCGTCCCGACTTCGCAGCCCCTCGACCCCGAAAAACTGATAGACGGCAAGATTACCGTCCCGCAGGGGCTGTGGTTTGTGGGCACCGCCAACCGGGACGACTCGACCTTTACAATTACCGATAAGGTTTACGACCGCGCCATCACTCTGGACATAAACAAGAGGGGCGAATATTTCGACGCGCCCATAACCGACAGCCTCAATGTGCCGTCGGATTACCTCGATTTGCTGTTCCAGAGGGCGATCGCGACCTACTCGATTTCGGAAAAGAATGTAGAAAACCTGAAGATTATAGACGACTTCCTGTTCAGCAAGTTCAAGATTACCTTCGGTAACCGTATCCTTAAGCAGATTTATACCTTCGTGCCCGTCTATATGGCCTGCGGCGGAAGCGAAACGGATGCTCTCGACTTTGTACTGATGTCCAAGATTTTCAGAAAGCTTAAGGCCCTCAACCTTGCCTTCCTCACAAAAGAGCTCACCGAGCTGTCGGCGCTTCTCGACAAGATATTCGGCAAAGGCAAATGCCCCAGGTCGCAGGAGTATATCAAGGAACTCAAGAGGAACCTGTAATCTATGGATAAAGAAATTTTGCGTGCCGAATTAAAAAGCGAAATTACCGACGAGCTTTTATATAACATCCTTAAGGAAAACATCGCCGCCGGCAATAATAAGCTGGCGCAGACGGTGTCTGAAGAGGTTATAACGGTAGACAGCGACTGGCTGGATACAATCGCCGCCTACCTTCTTTCGGTAGAGAAAATTGTACTAAACCCCAAAACCTTTATTAAAGATGTAAGGGAAGTCGTGCCCGTCGAAAAGGCCCGCCGTGTAGACGCCGAATCTATAAGATATCTAGCCAGCCACAGCGAGGATATCCGAAGGATAGACAGGCGGGGCAATGTCGAGCCGATAAGGGTTCTCGCGAAGGCCATGCAGGAGGATCTTGCCACCTACGAAAACAGGGTGGTATACACCCTTTTGCACAGGCTGAAGGTTTTTCTCGAGGAAAGGTACAACAGCCTGAAAGAAACGGTTACCGATTTTGAAACCACCAACCTTAAAATGGATTCGGGCTTCAATATCGGCAAGGCAAGTGTTTCGTACCGCCTCGATATGGAAATAAGGCAAAGAAAAGATCCCTGCGGAAAGGAAATTCTCGAAAGGCTGGAGGAAGTCCGCCACCGGGTAAGGATACTTTGCAATACCCCGTTTTTCAGGTCGCTCAGCTCCACAAAGCTTATAATCCCGCCCATACAGCGCACCAACCTGCTTGTCGGAAATCCCGACTACAACAACGCGTACAGGCTGTGGCTCTTTATATCCGCTTTCCGCACGATAGGCTACAGCGTGGCGGTTTCGTCCAAAGACCTGCCCTTCGACAACGATTATTTTGATGACCTCACGGGTGTTGTCGCAGAAAGCCTGAAGGTGCTGATTAAAAACAATGTTTTGCGCGCCGAGCAGTATAAGGGCATAAAGCTTACGGGCAGGAAGGTAAAGCGTTATACTGCGTATAAAAAATCCGCCCTCGACACGGGTGCCGGCGCGGATTACAACAAGCTTGTTTTGGGCGGCGACGGCATAAACCAATACTATTACGAGAAGATGAAGGCGCTCGTAAAGAGCGTTTCCAAGAAGTCCACAGCCAAGGATGTCGAGGACATAAAGCGCATAAACGCCAATTTCAGAAGGTTCTACAAAGGGCTTTCGAAGATAAACAACGCTTTGCTTTACGACATAATGAAGCTTGGCGCCGAGGAAAAATACAAATCCGCCCCCGCCGACACTGTGCTTAAGAAAAAGCAAAACGAGCTAAAGGCGCAGCGTGAGATAAGCAAAAAGTACAGCCTTTTGGTAGAGCTTAAGGAAGCCGAACTCGAGTCGCTTAAGGCAAAGGAGCTTTCTATAAAGCAAAAGCTCCGTAAACTCGAAGTCGATGTCGAGGCCAGGCTGTATAAAGAAAAGCAGAAGAAGATACTAAAGACAAAGAAGTTGGTGAAGGATGCCCCTCCGCAGGAGATAGACCTCAAATCGGACGAAGACAAAGAATGAAAAGAAAGACGGGCAGAAAATTTTTTACCATTTTAAGCCTTATAATTTTCGCGATATCCGTTTGCCTGTTCGGGATAATAGTCGCCTCAAGGGTTAAAGGCGAAATCCCCGGCGTATTCGGCTACAGCTTTCATATTGTCGTTACCGACTCGATGACGCCCGAAATAAATGTGGGCGATATGGTTATCGCCAGACGCAATGAAGCCTCTGAAATTGCCGTGGGAGACGATGTGGTTTTCGTATCCCCCGACCCGGCGCTTAACGGCATTACGATAGTCCACAGAGTTGTCGATATACGCGAAGACGGAGGTTTGATAACCCAAGGTATAAAAAACGGTGCGCAAAAAGACGATTATCCGGTATACGATATAAAAGGCAAGGTCGTAAAGGTATCTCCGTTTTTGGGTAAAATGTTCAAGGGGCTTGAAAAGAACAGAAATATAGTTTTCGGCGTTGTCCTCGCCGTATTTTTAATTGTAATTTTGGATGAAATATTCTTTATTACGAAAGAGCTGGCGGCAAAAAAGGTAGAAGCCGGGCGCAAAAAGAAGAAGCCCGGTCAGGAATAAAAAGCGTAGCTGTTTTTGCCCGAGGTCTTAACTTTGTACAGCGCTATGTCGGCCTTTTCAAACAGGGCAGAGTAGGTGTTGCCGTCTTTGCCCGCGAGCGCAATACCGATGCTCACGCTAAGCTTCAGGTTTTTGTAGTTGTTGCCGAAATAAATATTTTCGAACTTGTCGCAGACTTCCTGCGCCTTGGCTTTTATTTGTTCGATATTCTCGAAATCTTTTACGAGCAGCACAAATTCGTCGCCGCCCACGCGCCCTATAATGTCGCTTTTGCGGAATACAGAGTTAATTTTTTGGGATATATCTATAAGCACGCTGTCGCCTATGGCGTGTCCCAGGATGTCGTTGAAATTTTTGAAGTTGTCTATATCCAGCACCATAAAAGCGTGCAGGCGCTTATCCGAGGGCGTAAGCTGCTTAAGGAAGTTTTCTATGTAGTATTTGGTTGTCGAAATGTTGTACAGGTTGGTTAAGGGATCACGCCTGCTTGCTTCAATAAGCGCCTCGATTTCTTGTTTTCTTTCGGTTATATCGGCGAGTTTGCCTATAATTACACTGGAAGAGCCGTCCATAATCATGTAGGCGTAAATGTTGTACCAGCGGCTTACGGCGCCGTCCAGGCTCCTTATATTAATTTCTTCGGTTTCGACCTTTCCGGGCTGGAAGCGCGCCGAAAGAAGGCTTTGCAGTTTACCCACGCTATCCGGGCACAACGCGTCGCTTGAAGTAAGCTTTTTGCTGAATTGGGGGATGGTTACGGGCAAATCAAGCAGTTTATTGCCCGTGAAATGAAGTTCGTCCGTCTGCACTCTGTATTCAAAAATTATATCCGTTGCCATAGCCGCAAGCGTCCTTGCCTTTTCGCGGTCGGTCTTTGCCTGGTTGTATGCTTCCCTGAGGGATGAGATATCCGTAAACACGCATAAAAGCTCGGTATTTCCGTCCTCTGCGGGGCATTTTCGGGCGTGCATCGAAAGCCATAGGCTTTTTCCGTCCTTTTTGATAACCCGGAATTCGGTAATAATAGGGGCGTTTTCCTGAGCCGCCGCAATCTTTTTGAAAAGCTTGGGGCGGTCACGGCTGTCTATTATATTGAACATCCCGCCTTGCAGATAGTTTGAAAAATCCGAAGCGGCATAGCCGCAGAGGTCATAGAAAGCGGCGTTTGCCATCATTATGGACAAATTGTCGTCTAAAGATATCCTGGCGAGGCCTCCGGGAAACTCGTCTACAATCATTTTGAGGTTGTCGGCGGAGTTAAAATCGGCGCTCCTATTGGTTATATCCTCGGCGGCAAAGCAAATCGAGCCGCTCTCTGCCATATTGTATATAAAGCGGACGGATATAAGGCTTCCGTCTTTTTTTGTAAGCCTGCACTCTGTTTGGGACTTATCTCCAAGTTTAAGCCCCGTTTCTATCGCATGCTTAAACGCCTCTCGGTCGGGCGCGTAAATAAGGTTAAGGAGGTTGTTGCCGCAAGCCTCTTTTATTTCGGAGGGCGAGTACCCGAGCATTTTATAAAAAGCCTTGCTGGCCTGTACAAAAGAATAATCGCATGCCGAGCAGGAAAAGACCGCAAAGGGGATGTTGTCGGCCAGCGAGAGAATCTCTTTAAGTTTGTTGCTTTTGCGTTTGTTCCAGATGCCGACAAAAGCGGCGCCCCCCGCGACCAACAATGCGTTGGATATAATAACGGCTAACCAATAATAAAAGCTGTCGGATTTGGCAGCAAGAAAAATGCCCGATTCGGCAAAAAGCGGTGCCGCGTGTTTTCCCGCTGACATCAGCCCGTTGTAAGTTTTGATTGTAACGAAGGGCTCAAGTATCGTCGAGCTTCCGGCTTTTTGTAAAATCGACAATCCGATTTTAACCCTTAGAGCGAAATTGGTATTGCTTGAAGCTATAAACCTTAGGTCACATATAAACATGAGAAAGAAAAAAGATATCAGAAGAAAAGCGTTAATTAAAAAAAGTTCCGCCTTTCCACCCTTCTTATAGTCTTTATAGATTCCCTCTTTCATATACCGCCTGAGGCAAAAATACTATAGATATTCTAACAGATAACATTATATGTATCAAGAGTTTTTAAAAAAATGTGCTTTATCGGCAAAAAACGCCATAGAATTTGACATCGTCAATCTGTTTCGGGTAGAATGAGAACGGAGGACTTTTTATGGCTAAATCACTTAAAATGCTTGTCACCGACGATATTTATGGGTTTATAAAGCGCCTTGTTTCGGCAAAACGCGAAAAGGGCGGTATAAATATAATAAATGTCGCAAAAAGGATCAAACTCGACAGCGCTCTCGAGCACCTCAGGGAAAAATCCTATACCAAAATCGGCAGCCTTAATGCCACAGCCTATGTCACCGAGGAGCCCGTGCCTTTTGAAGACCGCTTCGTGGGCAGGGAAATCAAGCTAGAGGTAGGAAAGAGGTGGGCGGATAAGGTTTTCGACTGCGCATGGATGCATATAACGGGTGATATACCCAAAGGGACCCCAAAAGACAGGCTTGTGTACCTTATAGATATTTCGGGCGAGGGCCTCGTTTACGACAAAAACGGCACGCCTAAACAGGGTATAACATGCTACGCCAGCCAATTCGATTACAGGCTCGGCCTTCCGGTCAAGAAAGTTGTCCTGGACGACAACCTTTCCGAGGGCGGGAGAGCCGAGTTTTTTATTGACTGCGGGGCAAACGATCTTTTTGGAAACCTCAAAAACAACTTAGAAGTTGTCCAGATGGATATAGCCCTGGTCAACCCCGAGATACGCGCCTTGGCCTACGACATCGAGGTACTGCTGTCGGTGTATGATTTTAACGCCGACGACGAATACATCAGGAAACTGTTTGCCGACCTCAAAGAGGTGGCTGCCGCAACAAAAGATATAAACGAAAGCAGGGCGGCTAAGCTTCGCGAAAAGCTTAAGCCCTACCTCGAAACCCCCGCGACAGAGGGCGCCTTTACATACACAGCCATCGGCCACGCCCATATCGATCTTGCCTGGCTTTGGCCTCTCAGGGAAACCAAAAGGAAGGGTGCGAGATCCTTTTGTAACCAGTTTGTGAATATGGCAAGGTACCCCGGCTATAAGTTCGGGGCGTCGCAGGCGCAGCTTTACGACTGGATGGCCAAGGAATACCCCACGGTCTTTGAAAACATAAAGAAAGCCTACAAAGAGGGCAGGTGGGAGCTTCAGGGCGCCACCTGGGTTGAGATGGACTCTAACCTCATAAGCGGCGAAAGCTTGGTAAGGCAATTCTACTACGGGCTTAAGTACTACCTTAACGAGTTCGGCGAGCACATGAAAATCCTCTGGCTGCCCGACAGCTTCGGCTACTCGGCTTGCATACCCCAGGTTATGAGGCTTGCCAATGTACCGTACTTCCTTACCCAAAAGCTAAGCTGGAACACCGTAAATAAATTCCCTTACCATACATTCAAATGGGAGGGGCTTGACGGGTCTACGGTTTACGCCCATATGCTGCCCGAAAATACCTACAACGGCCCCGCCCGCGGCGACTACCTCAAGGCGGGCGAAAAGAACTATGCCGAGCGCAAGATACACAACGAAGCGATATCCTTGTTCGGCATAGGCGACGGCGGCGGCGGCCCGGGCTTTGAGCATATAGAAAGGGCAAACAGGCTGCATGATATCAAAGGCATGCCCCGCTACAATTTCGGCTTCGCCAAGGATTTCTTCGAAAAGACCTTCGCCGAGCCCGACAAATTCCCCCACCATAAGGGCGAGCTGTATCTCGAAAAGCATCAGGGCACCTTTACCACATGGTCGGATGTCAAAAAGATGAACAGAAAGTGCGAGTTCCGCCTCCGCAATTACGAAATGCTCATGGCGCTTGCCGACGGCAGGGGGCTGGAGCTTCCGATAGGGCGGGATGAGCTTGATCAAATCTGGAAAGAAGTACTGCTGTACCAGTTCCACGACATACTGCCGGGCTCGTCCATCAACAGGGTGTATGTCGAAGCTAAGGAAAGGTACGAAGCCATTGTAAGCCGCCTTACCTGGGGCATAGACAAGCTTCTCAACAAGCTGATTAAAGGGCGGGGCGTCGCCAATTTCAACTCTTTCGCCTACGACTTGCCCATAAAAGTCAATGACCTCTGGTACAGGGTAAGAGTCCCCGCCCTCGGCGTAACAGGGCTTTCCCCCGACAAGCTCATAGAAAAGTTCGAGGCTAAGGCGACCAAGAATTCCATCGAAAACGATAAGGTGAGGGTAACCTTCAAAAACGGCTTTATCGTGTCCGTATACGACAAGACACTGGGTAAGGAGTTTGTTAGGAAGGGCGCAAAGTTCAACCGATTCACGCTGTATAAAGACTTCGGCAACTGCTGGGATATCAGGCGCAATTACAGGATATGGAAGCGCAACGCCACCTGCGACAGTTTTGAGACGGGCACCGACGGCGCCAAGGCGTACGCGCTGGTACGCTACTCCGTGGGGAATACCGAAATCAAGCAGGAGATAAGCATTCTGGACGGCTCTCCCCTGGTTTCCTTCGACACCGATATAGACACCGACAGCAAGAACAGCATGCTGAGGGTTGCCTTCCCCGTAAATATCGAAACCGACGAGTGCAAATTCAATATCCAGTTCGGGCACATAGCGAGAAAGACCACCGAAAACAACAGCATCGAAAAAGCGCAGTTCGAGGTGCCCGGCCAGAAGTTTGTCGATATGTCCGACAACGAGTGCGGCATATCGGTTATAAACAACTGCAAGTACGGCTTCAGGTGCAAGCACGGCGTAATCGATATGAATGTGTCCAGAAGCCCGCTCCTCGGCCCCGGCAAGGATGTCGATTTCGGGCATCACCACTTCAGGTATGCCATATTCCCGCATAAGGGAGCCCTAAGTTATCAAACCTACCGCAAAGCCTACCTCTTCAACAATCCGCTTTCGGTTATCACAAACGGCGTAAAAGAGGCCGAAGAAATACAAAATTACTTCACGGACAACAAGAGCATAATCCTGGAGGCGGTTAAGCTCGCCGACGACGGCAACGGCATGATAGTGCGCGCCTACAACTGCAGCGACATGCCCCAGACGGCGGCAATCTCGATTCGGGGCTTCAAGCCCGTATGCTTTACCGACATTCTCGAAAACTCCATAGGCGACGCGCCGAAGGGGATGTTCGAGTTCGGCAGCTTCGAGCTTAAGTGCATAAGGTTCACCAAAGAGGAGAATGTTTAGCGGTAAATTTAATCGCTTTTCATTAACTGTTGACATCCTATGTTATTAAAATTATAATAGTTATATAAGTTTAATTATTAGGCGGGGTCGATGGTTACTCTTAGGACCAAGAGAATTTCATTCAAGACGACAATAATGCTTTGCATAGTGTTATTGGCCTCGGTATTGGTGTCGGCTCTCTTCGGTTTTCTGCAGACTAACGAACTCCGCGAAAGTTATTATGCCCAGGTGGCGGACTCGGCTGACGATATAAACAAAGACATTTTCGGCGCTTTCGCGAGGGCGGACGCGGCGCTTGCGTTTGCCTCGCCCGAAGCCGTGCCCGACGGAACCCTCCACGAAGTAAGCGCAATTTTATTTATAAACGATGGCGAAGCAAAACTACTCGCCCATAACGCCGCCGTTGTAAACGATATAATCCTCACCCAAAAATTCGAATCGATACTTCAAAATACAGGAAGCGCCGTATACCGCGACATTCATGTGTTTGAAAATATGGTTTCGCAAGGCTACAACAGCCTTGCAGGCCCCGTCTACTGCTCTATAAAAAAGACGGATAGCGGTTATATCGTGGCGGTTTTGAGCCTAGAAACGGTGTTCGGCGGCATAAAGAACAACGAATTTGACGATATAAGGCTGTTTGCCCCCGATTATTCGTACAGCGTATCCTCCGGCGACCTTGTTTTGTCGCAGTCGTTTTATTCGGGCCTCGATGTTTCAATCAAAGAAAAAATAAGGGATAACCTCGCCTTTACTGACGAACTCAAAATAGGCTCGCAAAAAACGATTATGCACATTTCGCAGCGGAACAACGGCTTCGGCGGCATCAGGGTCGCCGTCAACCGCTCTCCCGACCTGCTCGACTCCCTTATCCGCAGCCAGACCACACGGTTTATTATAGAGAATGTCGCCCTTTGCGCCATTTTCTCGGCGGCGTTCGTGCTCCTTATGCTTATGCTTCTAAGGGACGAAGGCGATTTCCAATTCCTGAACATCCGCAACGAAAACTATGCCGTCAAGGTGCTGCCATCGGGCAAAATCATCTGGAAAAACAACAATTTTGATAAAAAATTCGATATAGATAACATAGGGCAGGCCCTTTCGGCGGACGGCAGAAAGCCCGCGCAGGCGCTCGCCGCGCTTAAGCCGGTGATTCTGGATTTGGACGACCGCAACGGCGACAAGCATTACCTTATAATGAGCGTCGTCCGCTTCGGCAAGACTTACAGGCTTATAGGCTCTGATATGACCGAGGATATTGCCGCATACAAATCGCTTTCGCACTCCGACCGATACGACAGCATAACAGATTTGCAGTACGAGTGGGTGTTCGTAAACAGGCTGGCCGATATAATCTCAAAAGGCAAAGGCATAAAGTGCGCGCTGGCGCTCCTGCGCCTTTCCAACCTTACCATGCTGAAGGTTATGATGGGCGAGCACCTGTTCAGGCAAACGATAATGCTGTACTCGGGAAGCCTTAAGAGGGAGTTCGCGGGCTTAGGCGAGCTGTATGTCCTCAAAAACGGCGATTTCGCCCTTCTGAATACCGACGAAAACACCATAAACACCCTTATAAACAAGCTACCCGTAATAATGGAGAGGCTGCGCCGCCCCATAACCCTCAATGACAACAACATTCAGCTGGACGGAAAGCTGGGCATGATAGTCCTTAATTCCCGCGACAGCAACATTACCGTGGACAGCCTTATAAGCAACGCCCAGCGTGCGTTAGAGTTTGCCATCGAGGCGCAAAAGCAAAGCCATTATGTGCTTTACCCCACTAGCTTCTCGGTAGCGCGGACGAATTTCCGCGCCGACGGCGTTGTAAAGAAGATGGTCGAAAACAAAGAGCTGGACGCATATTTCCAGCCCCAGTATTCGCTTATCACCAATAAAATTGTGGGCTTCGAGGCGCTTTGCCGCATAATTGGCCCCAAAAGCGCCGAAATTAACATCAGCGAGCTTATATCGATAGCCGAACAGTACGGCGGAATGATAGACCTCGGCAATTATATCTGCGACAGGGCGATGAGCTTTGCCGCCGAGATTCAGGACAAAAACATTCAGGTTGCCGTAAATGTGTCGCCCATTCAGCTTATGCAGGCGGGATTTACCGCCTCATTCGTGGAACTGCTAGGCAGGCACAACCTAAAGAAGGGTGTTTTCAACATAGAAATCACCGAAAGCGCGGCATTGTATTCTTTCGAGGAAGCGGTGGCGAAGCTAAACATCCTGAGGTCTTCGGGCATAGGGATACACATAGACGACTTCGGCGTGGCGTACTCCTCGATGCTCCACCTTAAACTTCTGCCCGCCACCCTCATAAAGATAGACAAGAGCCTGATAGACGATATCGTCGACAACGCCGAGGCGCGCGCGATTATCAAAAATATCATCAATCTCGCAAAGGATATGAAGCTTGATGTCATCGCCGAGGGCGTCGAAACGCCCGAGCAGGTAGAGATTCTGCGCTCGCTTAATTGCGATATGATTCAGGGCTTTGTAATCTCCAGGGCCGTGCCGCGCGAAGATGCCATAAAAATGTTAAAGGAAGTAAACAAGGATGTATAACTTTATGCTCTCGCAAAAATATTCCACAGGCGTGTATGTGCTGTTCCTGGTGCTTATCATAATCGCCATGGGGCTTCTTATAGCTTTCCTTGTGTACCGTATCCGCAAAGAAAGAAGCGACTTCTCCGAAATGCACATAGATAAGGGCATAACATCCTTCGATTGGCTCAAAAAGTATATAGAGCGGACGGTGTCGGTAGCCACCAGAAAGACGATATTTTACCTTTATCAGGTGGACATAAACGAGTACGAATCCATACGCAAGACGCTTGGCGAAAACCAGTATTTCAACCTGCAAAAAGAAATCTGCGCCCGCCTCAATAAGGTGCTTCCCTGGGGCATAAAGGTCGCCATCAAAAAGCAGGATTGCATCGTGATGTTCGTAAAGAACATGTTCAACTTGAATGTCGAGGGGCTTGCCAAGCTCATAATCGAAACGCTTACCAAGGATATCGAAATCGTAAACCTTTACAACCTCGAGCTTAGCATAAATGTCTCCGTCGCGGGCTATCCCTCGGCGGGCGACACCGCCGACGCAATTATAAGAAACCTCGAGCTTGCCATGGTTGTAAGCCACCGCTCGGGCCCCAACACCTTTGCTTGCTACACCCCGCAGATGGGCAGCAAAGAGTCCGACGAGTACAGATACTATCAGGAAATTCAGGACGCCATAAAAGAAAAAGAGTTCACCCTCTTTTATCAGCCATTTGTAGACACCAACACCTTCTCGGTGTACGGCGGCGAGTCGTTAATCCGCTGGAAGCACCGCACGATGGGCGTGCTGCCGCCTTCCAGCTTCCTTTATGTAATGGAGCAAACGGGCGACATTAACTGGGTAGGCTTCTGGTGTTTCGAGCAGATGATAAAGCAGCATGTCCTGTGGAAGAACAACTACCCCGACAACAAGCTGTTTGTATCGATTAACCTCTCCGAAAGGCAGCTTCTCAACCCCGAACTTGCCGACGAAATGCGCAAAATAACCCGCAAGCTTCGCGCCAACCCCGAGGATTATATCTTCGAGATTTCCAACTTCGGGCTGTACCTTAGTTCCGAGCCCGCCCGAGCCAATATAGATAAGCTAAAAGAATACGGCTTCAAGATAGCCCTCGATAACTTCGGCGCCGAGTTCAACTCGCCCACAACGCTCGAGCAGCTTCCCATCGACATCATAAAGATAGAAAGCAACTTCTGGCGTAAATCCAAGTCCAAGGGCATAGCCGCCGATGTCTTCGAGATGGTAAAGCATTACTGCCGCGACAAAAACCTAATGCTCGTCACGCAGGGCGTCGAAACGGTCGAGGAAATGATGTACTTAAGGGAAAACGGCGTAAACTATATGCAGGGTTATCTTTTCAGCGCCCCCTGCGAGCCCCGCGACTTTGTAAGCGGTATGGTGATGTTGCCGTGGGAGGATAAAATCCGCCGCCGCGTAAAAGAAATAAACGAGGCCATTCTCGCCGAAAAGGCCGAAAAGGAAAGGGCGCTTCTTGCCGAAAAGGCCGAGAAAGAAAAAGCGCTTGCCGAAAAAGCGGCAAAGCAACCGGACGCGGGGCAGCCCGAAAAACAAAACGGCAATCCGCCCGAAAAAGAGGTTAAGCCAAACGGCAAGGCCCCGTCCGATAAAGCCGCAAAGCCAAAAGGCAAGGTTCAGTCAGACAAAGAGCAAAAGGCAGCAGCAAATGCGCCATCGGATAAAAGCGAAAAAGCAAGCGCGAAAGCCCCCGCCAAAGCCGAAGATAAAGAGGCGGCAAAAGAAGCATCCGCTTCAGATTCCGATGTGCGAAATAATAAGCCCGCTTCCAAGCCCAAAACGGCCAAAGCAAAGCCCGCGAGCGAATAAATTCTCTTACAGAGCCCTCAATTTATTTGCCGTATGGTTTCGTATGTGTTATCATTATACAAACTTTATAAAAGGCAATAGCGATGTTTAAGATAGTTTCCAAAAGGAATCTTGGCGTAAATGTAAATGAATATGTGATCGACGCTCCGGCGGTGGCAAGAAACGCCCGGCCGGGGCAATTTGTCATATTGAGAGTTGAAGAAAAGGGCGAGCGGGTGCCGTTTACCATCTGCGACGCCAACAGGATAATGGGCACCGTCACCATTCTTGTGCAGACGGTCGGCGCTACAACCCGGAAGCTTGCCGCCCTTAAAGAAGGCGACTATATTCCCACTTTTGTTGGCCCCTTAGGCAACCCAACCGAGCTTTCGCACTATAACGGCGTTTTGCTTATCGCGGGCGGCATAGGCAGCGCGGTAATTTATCCCCAGGCCAAAGTGCTGTACGGCATCGGCAAACCCGCAGATGTCATTTTGGGCGCCCGCACAAAAGACCTTGTAATGTATAAGCGCGAGCTTTCGGCTTACGCCAAAAAACTGTATGTAATGACGGACGACGGCAGCGACGGCGAGCAGGGCTTCGTAACCCAAAAGCTGAAAGAGCTTCTCGAGGGCGGCGCCCGCTACGAGATGGTTATGGCGGTAGGGCCCCTGGGCATGATGAAGGCAGTTTGCGAGGTTACAAAGCAATACAACATCCCAACCACAGTTTCTATGAACAGCGTTATGGTGGACGGCACGGGCATGTGCGGCGGCTGCAGGCTTACCGTGGGCGGCAAGACCAGGTACGCTTGTGTAGACGGCCCCGAGTTCGACGGGCATCTTGTCGATTTCGACGAGGCTATGGCAAGGGCGTCATTCTATAAAAACATCGAAAAGGACCATCTGTGCAAGCTTAGGGAGGCAGGCAATGAAAATTAACAGGGGGGAGCGGCTTAGCCCGATTGAACAAGACCCGCAGGTAAGGCGGGGTAACTTTTACGAGGTAAACAAGGGGTTCACGCCCGAGATGGCGATAGAAGAGGCGGAAAGGTGCCTTAACTGTAAAGACCCCAAGTGCGTAAAAGGCTGCCCCGTAAATGTCAATATTCCCACATTCGTAAGGCAGATTGCCGACGGCGAATTCGCCGAGGCGGCAAAGACCATAAAAGCGACCAACAACCTTCCCGCCATTTGCGGCAGGGTATGCCCGCAGGAAGAGCAATGCGAAAAGCAATGCGTAAGGGCAAAGGCAGGCGGCGCTGTCGCGATAGGCGCGCTCGAGCGTTTTGCCGCCGATTACGCCCTGCAAAAGGGCGAGCCTCAGGAGCCGCCCAAGCCCCGAAACGGTATGCGCGTGGCGGTAGTGGGCAGCGGCCCCGCGGGGCTAACCTGCGCGGCAGACTGCGCCAAAGAAGGCTTCGAGGTTACGATTTTCGAAGCGTTCCATAAGGCTGGCGGCGTTTTGGTATACGGGATTCCCGAATTCAGGCTCCCTAAGAGCCTTGTTCAGGCAGAAATAGACAAGCTTAAAGAGCTAGGTGTAACCATAGTTTTAGACACGGTTATAGGCAGGACCTTTACCTTAGAGGAGCTCTGCCGCGAGTACGACGCCGTGTTCCTGGGGACTGGCGCCGGGCTTCCGATGTTTCTTAACATCAAGGGCGAGAACCTCTCGGGCGTATATACCGCAAACGAGTACCTCACCCGCGTAAACCTCATGCAGGCATACCTCAAGGACGCCGCGACCCCCGTAATAACGGGCGAAAAGGTTGTCGTCGTGGGCGGCGGCAATGTGGCTATGGACGCGGCCAGAACGGCTCTTCGTATGGGCGCGGGCAAGGTGACGGTAGTTTACCGCCGCTCTATGGAAGAGCTTCCCGCCCGCAAAGAGGAAGTCGAAAACGCCATCGAGGAAGGCATCGAGATGATGCTTCTCACAAACCCCGTCGAGATTCTGGGCGACAAGAAAGTTGAAGGTATCAAGTGCAATAAAATGCAGCTAGGGCAGCCCGACGAGAGGGGCAGGGCAACACCCATACCCGTAGAAGGCAGCGAGTTTGTAATAAACTGCGACCAGGTGATTATCGCGATAGGCACAAGCCCCAATCCCCTGCTCGCCAAATCGGCAAAGAACCTCAAGACCTCGCCCAAGGGAACAATCATAATAAACGAAAACGGCGAAACCTCGATAGAAAATGTTTACGCCGGCGGTGACGCCGTTATCGGCGCGGCTACAGTTATCCTCGCAATGGGAGCGGGCAAGAAGGCAGCGGCAAGCATCGTAAAGAAACTTAGGGGCAAGCACGGAAGCTAGCCCTGAAAAATAAATAAAAAAGAGGGGCTTTATGTATATTAGCTTGAACGGCAACTGGAAGCTAAGGGAAAGCGGAAGCCAAACCCTGTACGACGCCGTTGTGCCCGGCTGCAACTATCTCGACCTTATGGCAAACGGCGCAATCGAGGATCCCTTCCTCGGCATGAACGAGAAGGACGCCTATTGGGTAGCCAAAAAGGATTGGGATTACATACGCAAATTTGATGTCCCCAAGGAAGCCCTTTCGGCGGACAAGGTAATTCTTAGCTGCAGCCAGCTTGACACCCTTTGCGATGTTTATATTAACGAAAAACTTGTCGGGAAGGCAAACAACGCCCACCTTTTATACGAATTTGACATCAAGCCTTATCTGGTTTTCGGCGAAAACGAAATTCGGATAAGGTTTTTTTCTCCCGTAAACTATGTAAAGAAGGAGCAAAAGAAGTGGAAATGCCCGCCCAATAACAACGGGCAGGACGGTATACCGCTTATAAGAAAGCCCCAATGCCACTTCGGCTGGGACTGGGGCCCCGTGCTTCCGCCAAGCGGAATAACGGGCGACATCGGCATCGCCATAGTTAATAAGGCGAGGGCGAAGGATATAAGAATAGTCCAAAGCCACACAAACGGCAAAGTCAGGCTGGATATCGAAGCCGAGGCCGAGTTGTTTACCCAAAAAATAAATTGGGCAATAAGCGTAACCCACCCCGACGGCACGGTGCAAAGCGTAAAAGGCGAGAGCGAAGGCGGGGGGATAAGGGCGGAATTCGACATAGAAAACCCCGAGCTTTGGTGGACAAACGACCTTTCGGACAAACCCGAGCAGGCTTTATATACTGTAAGCCTGGAGCTTTGCGACGGCGAAACCCCCATCGACAAACTGGAAAAAAAGATAGGCTTAAGAACGATAGCCTTGAATCGCGAAAAGGACGAATACGGCTACAACTGCCAATTCGTGCTTAACGGCAAGCCCCTTTTCGTTAAAGGCGCCAACTGGATACCGCCCGACTCATTCATCACCAGGGCGGACGAAAAGACGCTGGAATTCTACATAAAAACCGCCCGTTTTTCCAACTTCAACATCATAAGGATCTGGGGCGGCGGGTATTACGGCTCTGATACCTTCTACGAACTCTGCGACAGGTACGGCATACTTATATGGCAGGACTTTCAGTTTGCCTGCCAGGCGTACCCCTTCTTTATCGACGAGTTCAGGGAAAATGTCATAAAGGAAGCCGAATATCAGATAAAGAGGCTTCGCCATCACCCCAGCCTTGCCTTGTGGTGCGGCAATAACGAGATAGAGCAGATGACGCCGGCGTGGATGCACCGCGTCAAATATGTAAAGTGGACAAAGAAGTATTTTTACGACATACTTCCGCCCATCGTCGAAAAGAACGACGGCGTAACCCCGTATATCCCCGGCTCGCCTTACGGCTCGGCGTTTTTGAAGGATACGGCGGATGACAATGTGGGCGACACCCACCTGTGGCAGGTCTGGCACGGCCTGCAGCCCATGACATATTACAGGGGAAGGCTTACAAGGCTTTGCAGCGAGTTCGGCTTCGAGTCGCTGCCCGACATTAAGACCATTTATAAATTCGCGGGCGAGGGCCCCCACTCGATAGAGTCCGAAGTCTTTAACGCCCACCAGAAGTGCTTGAGCGGCAACCTGAAGATGATGTACTACATCTCCACCCGCTTCCGCCTGCCTGAAAAATTTGAGGATATCGTATATCTCTCGCAGATAACCCAGCAGGAATGCATTAAGGACGCCACCGAGCATTGGAGAAGAAACAGGGGGCGCTGCAACGGCGCAATCTATTGGCAGTTTAACGATTGCTGGCCCGTATGCTCCTGGGCGTCTGTGGATTATTACGGCAATTACAAGGCACTCCAATACACGGCAAGAAGGTTCAACGCCCCCTTTGCCGTGAGCATCGAAAACTACTCCGACAGAGCGTCGGTTTGGGTAATTAACGACACGCTTAAGGAAATCCCATCCTCGGTAACTTACAGGCTTATGCGGTTTGACGGCACGATGGTAAAGGAAGGGCGCGCCGAGCTTATTGCCTCGCCCCTTACCTCAAAACTCGTGGTAGATTTGAATAAAGAAGCCTTAGCCGATGTGGAGGATATAAAAGGCTGTGTTCTCGCTGCCGAGCTTATAAAGGACGGCGAGGTTGTAAGCCGCGCGACGGCGCTCTTCGATTGGGAGAGATTTATAACCCTCCCGCCCGTAAACATAAAAAAGGAAGTCGCAATAAAAGACGGCTGTGCCGAGATAAAGCTTACCGCCGATAAGTTCGCGAGGCTCACCTGCGTGCAATCGGCCACAAATACCCTGCCTTTCTCGGACAACTTCTTTGATATCCTGCCCGGCGAAACAATTACGATAACCCAGCCCCTCGACAGGGAATACACCTTAGAGGAGCTGGAGAAAAGCTATACCGTAAAGACTGTAAGCGGGGTAAAATCCAACGAAACGCCAAAGGACATTAAGAAGCTTCGCCGCAGGGTGTTTTCAAAATTTATGAATTTTGTCCTTCTTATTATCTACAAACTGCACATCAAATAAGGTATTAAGAGAGGCCTAACTTTCGGCTGGTGTGGCAGACGAAATAGATTACCTGATACTTAGAAGCGATTTCGGCAAGCAGCTTATTGGCTGCTTGCATTTTTTTATCGTCCAGATTCTTAAACGGGTCGTCTAAGATAAGGAAGGGCTTTTCGTCTTTGAACAGGGCGTCGGCAAGGGCCAGCCTCTGGCAGATATCGAACAGGTCGCGGTAGCCTCGGCTGAAATACTTGATATCGCGGTACTGCCCGCCTTCGTGAATCTCGTACCCGAGTTCTTGGTTAACAAGAACTTCTATCTTTTTGCCCGTTACGACGCTGAGATACCTCCCGAAAGCGTACCTTATCTCGCCTATGTATTTTTCGGCGAGGTTGTTTTTTGCCTTCTCGAGACAGGCTTTTGTTTTTTGCACGATCCCGCGGTAATACTTTTCCTTCTTTAGCCTTTCTTTAAGGGTTTCTGTCTTTTCCTTGTAGTAGCACTTTTGCGCAGCGTAGTCGGTATGGTAGGCAATATCGTTATCCAGCCTGATAAGCGCCTTTCTTGTTTCGTCTATATCGGCGGAAAGCTTGTTAAGCGTTTGCCTTAGCTCCCGGGTGTCGTATTCCTGCTGCGTATCCTCGAACTCTCTTTCCGGCTTTTCGCAGTTTTCAAGGTTGCGCTTTGCCGCTACCTCGATTCCCCTCCGTATCTCGTATATGTTAAGCCTGTCGCGCAGATTTTTATACGCCTGATATAAATCATCGGCTTCCTCACCCCTCTCGCGAAGATATAGGGATACCTCGGTTTTCAGTCCGATAATCTTATTTTCGGCTTCGGCAATCTTCAGGGTAAGCTCTTCTATTTTTTCCGCGGCCTCTTTCGCTTCGTCAGAAACTTTCTCCGACAAAGCTACATATTCCGAGAGTTTTTTACTTATTTGCATTATCGCTTCAAACGGGTCTTTCTCCGTCATTCCGTACCTGGCAAGAAAATCTCTTACCTTCTTTTCCTCGATATCGTATTCGCCCCGTACGGACTTTTTATGGCTTTCCGAATGCTCGTTTTTGCCTTTAAGGTATTTTGCGATTACGATATAAGCGCCCGCGGCAAAGCTAAGTATTCCGGCAGCGTAAACAACCTTGCCCGCTATGCGGTCAGCCAATATCTCAATCAGAATACCCGCAATAAGGACAATGACGCCGACAATCGCTAGCGACAGGGCAACTTTACTTCCTAAAAACAATTTCTTATAATCGGGCTTGTAAGGCGGCAGGGGCTCCGAAAGGCGTGCTTTCAAATCGCTGCTCTTTCGGTATGCCTTTATTGCCTCATCTATTTCGCCTTCGGCGGGCAAGCCTTCTTTGAATAAAAGCTCCTTAAGCTCAATAATGCGCTTCTGTTCGGGCGTTTCGCCTGCCGAAAGAAGGTTTTGCTTGTTCTGGGCTTCTTTCAATTCGGCCTTAGCCTCGTCATGTTTGCTTTGTTCAAGGTCTATAACCTTTAGCTTGCGCTCTATATCGTCCAGCTCATCGGAAGTAGGAATTTTGCCGTTAAATGTAGCTTCGGCAACAGATTTGTCCTTTATTGCCGCTTCGTAGCTATCCTTAGCCTGTTTATATCGTTTATACTTTTCCCATTCTATCGCGGCGGCGTATTCGGCGTTTGCCTTTTTTTGTTCGGCTTCCAGCACTTCAAGCTTTTTAGACAGGGCATCCTTATCCGGCATGGCTTGGCTAAGCAACTCTTCGTGCTTTTCGGCTGCCGCGAGGTCGGAAAGCGCCTGGCTTATCTCGTTTTCGATAGCGGTAATTCTGTCGTTTCCGCCCCGCTTTTTATACGGGCTTTCGGCTTCCTCGAGGAGCTTCATAGCGTCTTCGTAGCTGCCCATATCGTTTTCTTCCTCTAGGAGGTCGGAAAGCTTGGTATAAAGTCTGTCGCTTTTGAAACAAGAAGGGTCGCGCTGCGACAGGTACGCGCTTTTTTCGTATCCGCCCTCGTCTATGCCGAATATAGAAGCGCCAAGGTTGTCTTTGTCGAAATCTTCGGTGTCGCCGCCGCTGGCTAGGTCAATAAGCCTGACCCTGTCGCCTTCGGTGTCATCGAAGCTTTTCTCAATGCGATATAGCTTTCCTTTCACTTCGAAATCGAGGTATCCGCCGTAGTTTCCTTTTTGCCAGGGCTTGTATTTTTTACGCTCGTTTTCGTCCAGATCTTTTCTTGTGTTTTTATCAAACCCGAACAGCATGGCTTTAATAAACACCGCCAGGGTGCTTTTGCCCATGCCGTTTTCCTCGCAGATTTCCGTCAAACCGCTGTCGAAATCAAACGCGCGCTTGGAAAGGACGCCGAAGTTTTCTATGTAGCACTTTTTGATTTTCATAGCTCGTACCTCTCTCCCATAAGCGCGTTTATGCCCATGGCGATTATATGCTCTTTTTGCTCCTCGTCAAGCGAGGCGTCGGCAAGGACTGTCCTTATAAACTCGCTCTTTAACGAAACGCCGTCTTTGCAGGCTTCGTAGTCGATTTTGACCCTTGTTTCGTCCTTGATGCCGAAATAATAAAACCTGTCGGCGAATTTTTGCGTTAAATAATTAATGCCCTTGTGGGTTTCGGGCGAAAGTAAACCCGTGAGCCTTACCCTCACAAGGTTTTCTTTTCCGATGCCTTGCACGGCTGTTCCAATAGCTTTTTCGATATCGGCTTGCCCGCCGGCGCCGCTTATGTCGGCTTCTAAGACAATAACCGACCTTTTTGCGAAAGGCACAAACTCGTCTGAAATGTTGCCCCGCTTGCACTCCAGCAGTACATATCCTTTTTCGCCAAACTCGTCAAAGCCTCTGCCCTCCAGGCAGCCGCTGTAACAGTATATCCCGCGCCCGTCGAGCTTGTCTTTTTGATATGCGTGGTAATCGCCCAGGGCGAGGTAGTCTATGTTTTTGCCCGCGAGTTTTAAAATATTCACGGCATCTTCGGGGGCTTTGCCCGAAGTCCTCACAAGCTTGCCGTGCATTACGACAATGTTTGTGCGCCCCGCTTTGAGATTCAGCGTGCCGTAAACGCTTGCGCAGTTTTCTTTTGTAAGCCTTACCCCCGCGATGGTTACATCGCCGTAATCGAAATAAGTCCAATCCGTCCCGAACACCTTCAGGTTTTCGGGCATATCCTCGGGAGGGAAGGGGGTATCTTTATCGTGGTTACCTTTCAGATACAAAAAATCGGTGTCGGGCGCGCCCGCAATAGCCTTAAGTACGGTGTCAATCAGGCTTTTCTTAACCGATTTCTGATCGAACAAATCGCCCGCGATAATAACCGCCCTAACCCCCTGTGAGCGGGCGGCTTCTGCAAGCCTCTCGAAAGTTAATGTAACTTCGTTGTTGCGCTCGTCTGCAACCTCCTTGTTAAAATGTGCCGTCAGGGCGGAGCCCAGATGTATATCGGCGCAATGTATTATCTTCAAGGCGTAAAACTTCCTTTTTTCTTTAATTATACCAGCCTTCGTTGCGCCTTGCAACCTCTATTCACGCGCGGCTTGATTTATGTATATAATTTTTGTTTTTATATCTTTGCTGGTAACGCCCTGCATGGTTTATCCGATTTGTTACTTTTTTTGGACGAAAACTAATTATTGTAAATCGGGTTGCCAAGTGGTATAATCATATAACCGAAAGTGGGAAATCTTTAGACAAAACAATATCGGAGGATATATGAAAATATCAAAAATAGCCGAGGTTCTGCGAGCCGATGTACTGTGCTGCGAGGAGAATCTGGAAGCAGAGGTCGCTTCCGCGTGCGCCGCGGATATGATGAGCGATGTGCTGGCTTTCGTTAAAGACCACGCAGTGTTAATAACGGGCCTGTGCAACCCTCAGGTCATTCGCACCGCCGAAATGATGGATATCGTATGCGTGGTGTATGTGAGGGGCAAGGTGCCCGACGCAATGAGCATAGAGCTTGCCAAGAGCAAGAACATAGTGCTTATGACAAGCAAATACCGCATGTATCAGGCTTGCGGGATTCTTTACGGCGAGGGGCTGCGCGGAGGAGAAAGCCGCATATGAGTGAGCAAACGCGCATAAGCCTGGAGTTCGATGTCGAGGGGGACAATTTTGTTTCTGCCGGTAAGGCATCGGAGGCCGTAAAAGGAAACCTCAAAATGCTGGGGCTTCCTCCTACAATAATCCGCAGGGCGGCGATAGTGATGTACGAAGGCGAGATAAATATGGTCATCCACGCTAAGGGCGGAAAGGCTTATGTAGACATAACCGACAAGGATATATCCATAACCCTTAAAGACGAGGGCCCCGGTATAGAGAACATCGAGCTTGCCATGCAGGAGGGGTATTCGACGGCGCCCGACGCTATAAGAGCGCTAGGCTTCGGGGCGGGCATGGGCCTTCCCAATATGAAAAAATACAGCGACAATATGGAAATAGAATCCGAGGTGGGCAAGGGCACCACCGTAAGGATGAAAATAAACATTCAGCCCGACTCCGAAGGGCAACAACAATAGACAAACCGATACCGCCTCATTAAAACGGAGGATATCGGCTGCCGGAGGCGTTTATGCAAAAAAACGATCAGATACATACCGTTAAGCTGGACAAGGATAAATGCATGGGCTGCGTTTCCTGTATGAAACGCTGTCCTACCGAGGCTATACGGGTGCGCAACGGCAAAGCCCGAATCCACTACGAGAGATGCATAAGCTGCGGCGAGTGCGTAAGGGTATGCCCCCACCAGGCAAAAAAGGTAATTTACGACGATTTTTCCATCATCGAAGACCCCAGATTCAAATACAAAATCGCCCTTCCCGCGCCTTCGCTTTACGGGCAGTTTGAAAACCTAGACAACCTAAATTACCTTATCGAGGGGCTTTTGAAGATAGGTTTTGACGATGTTTACGAAGTGGCGAGGGGCGCCGAGCTGGTCTCCGAAGCCACCCGAACGCTGTTCGACAGCGGCAAGCTTAAAAAGCCCGTTATAAGCACGGCCTGCCCCGCGGTGGTTCAACTCATACTGTTAAGATTCCACGACCTCAAAGACAACCTTTTGCCCGTACAGGCGCCCGTCGATATTTCGGCAAAGCTTGCCCGCGAGGAAGCCGCCAAAAAGACGGGGCTTAAACCCGAGGAAATAGGCATATTCTTTATATCTCCCTGTCCCGCCAAGATTCACGCCCTGCACAGCGGTTTGGGCGTTTCCAAACCCACTGTCGACGGCGTGCTTTCGGCAAGCGACATATACTTCAGGCTGTTGCCCGCGATGAAGCAGGTGGAAGAGCCCCGCGACCTCTCGCAAATAGGCATATTCGGCCTGAGTTGGGCGGCATCGGGCGGCGAAGCGGCAACGCTTCTTAAGAACAAATACCTTGCCGCCGACGGAATGGAAAATGTGTTGAACATCCTGAAAGAGCTCGAAAACGGCAAGCTGAACGATCTCGAATTTATAGAACTTAATGCCTGTATCGGCGGCTGCGTGGGCGGCGTGCTGAATATAGAAAACCCCTTTGTGGCGCGCGCCAAACTTCAGACACGCCGCAAATACCTTCCCGTTACCAAAAACTCCATCTCGCAAACGGATAAGAATTTGGACTACTTTGTGTGGGAGTGCGAGCCCGATGTTACAAATGTAATGCAGCTTGACGAGGATATCAATGTCGCTATGGCCCTTCTCGAGCGAATTAACAAGATAGAAAAGATTCTGCCCATGTTGGACTGCGGCTGCTGCGGCGCGCCGTCATGCCGCGCCTTCGCCGAGGATGTAGCCCTGGGCGAGGCCAAAATAACCGATTGTCACAGGATTAATGTAGAGGATTTGCTATGAAACTTGCCGAACTCGCTAAAGTACTTGAAGCCGAAATTGTGGTTGAGGGCAACCCCGAAAAGGAGATAACAGGGGGATACGCAGGCGACTTCTTAAGCTTTGTAATGAGCCGCGCTCCCGAAGGGTGCGTATGGTTTACCGTCATGTCCAATGTGAATGTGGCGGCGGTGGCGTATATGGCCGATGTCGGAGCCATCGTCCTGTGCGACGGCATAAAGCCCGAGCCGCCTCTCACCGAAAGGTGTGTAAAAGAAAACATCAATCTGCTTACTACCGAGCTGGATACCTACGGCGCGGCATGCAGGCTGGCTTTATATGAAAATCAGCTATGATTTCCACATCCATTCGGCGCTGTCGCCGTGTTCGGACGACACGATGACGCCCTGCAATATCGCGGCGGCGGCAAGCCTCAACGGGCTAAACGCCATAGCGGTTACCGACCATAACGCCATCGCGAACTGCAAGGCTGCGGCCGAGGTATGCGAGGCTTTGGGGATAGCTTTTTTGTACGGGATAGAAGTACAGACCTCCGAGGATATCCATGTCGTGGCGTTGTTTGACAGCTACCAAAGCCTGGAGGCTTTTTTTAATACCTTAACATTCCCTCCCCTTAAGAACAGGGCGGAGATTTTCGGAAGGCAGCTTATTTACGATTCGGACGACCGGATTGTTGGCGAAGAGGAGCGCATGCTGCTTGCTTCCTGCGACGAAGGCATTTATGACATCTGCGCGAGGATAATAGATATGGGCGGCAAGGCCATACCTGCGCACATAGACCGCGAGGCTAACGGCATTCTTGCCATATTAGGCGAAATCCCGCCCGATTTGCCCTTTTCTGCTTTAGAATTCTCTCCTTATGCCCCAAAAGAGCTTCTGGACAGGTATTCGGGCTTCAAAAGGCTTATTAATTCGGACGCCCATCGCCCGCAAGACCTGATGACGGGCGAAAATACCATTGAAGCTTTATCCGCCGAGGCGAGGGATATTTGGCTTTCCATATAAAGCGGCGCAATTTTTTCGGCGGCGCGGCGCCCCGACAATAAATTTTAGCCTACAAAATTTTTTTTGCTGTTTTTTTTCTATTATTTTCATTTCAAAAAAGCCCTAAATATCCTTGTAATTAAACTATTACTTATAGTATAATGCATACGGTAAACTTTTCAGGAGGTTATTATGTCAAAAATCAAGCTGACAAAAGTCCCGTTTAAGGGGACGGCGGAGCAGGAAGCGCAGCTGATGGAAAAGCTGGCTGTTTGCAAAAACATGAAAGGAGGGCTGATGCCTGCTTTGCAATCGGCGCAGGAGATTTACGGATACCTGCCCATCGAGGTTCAAAGGATTATCGCTAAGGAAATGGGTGTTTCCCTCGAGGAAGTTTTCGGTGTCGCCACATTCTATTCGCAGTTCACGCTCAATCCTCAAGGCAAGTACCAGATTTCGATTTGTATGGGTACCGCTTGCTATGTTAAAGGCGCGGGAGAGCTCGTCGACAAGTGCAAAGAGATTCTCAAGATAGACGCCGGCGAATGCACCGAAGACGGCAGGTTCTCTTTGGTGGCTACCCGCTGCATAGGCTGCTGCGGTCTGGCGCCGGTCGCGACCATAAACGAGCATGTATACGGCAAGCTCGCCGTAAGCCAGATACCCGATATACTTAAGAATTACTAATGAGGGAGCTAAGCCTCAACATTCTGGACATAGCGCAAAATTCGGTATCAGCCGAAGCCAAAACCGTTACGATAACGGTTACCGCCAAAGATAATCTGCTAACCATAAGGATAGACGACGACGGGAAGGGCATGCCGAAGGATTTTCTGGAGAAGGTTACAGACCCGTTTACGACAACAAGGACGACACGCAGGGTAGGTATGGGGCTGGCGCTTTTCAAACAGGAAGCAGAAAAGTGCGGTGGCAAATTCACAATAGATTCCACGCCCGATGTGGGCACGACGGTAGAAGCGAGCTTTAAGATAGACCACATAGACAGGCTTCCGATGGGCGATCTTGCCGAAACAATTACCACGCTGGTCGTCGCCGCCCCGCAAATAGATTATGTTTTGCGCTATAATGTAGAGGATAGGGGGTTCGGGTTCGACACAAGGCAAATAAAGCGGCTGCTTGAAGGGCTGCCGATAGAAAGCCCCGAAATAGTAGCGTATATAAGAGAGATGTTAACAGAGAATATCAAAGAAGTAAACGGAGGGATTTCGTTATGAAGACAATAGAAGAAATCAATGCCATAAAGGCAAAAATGCAGGCTCAACTCAATATGAGAAGCAGCATAGACAACGCCGGCGATACCCGTATAGTAGTCGGGATGGCGACCTGCGGCATAGCCGCCGGAGCCCGCCCCGTGCTTAACGCGTTCGTCGAAGAAATAACCAAGAGAAACCTTAAGAATGTCAAAGTTACGCAGTCCGGCTGCCTCGGTATGTGCAAGCTCGAGCCCATGGTCGAGGTTTATGTGCCCGGCAAAGAAAAGGTAACTTATGTAAAAGTTACCGCGGACTCGGCCAGGAGAATCGTTGCCGAACACATCGTCAACGGGAATCCGGTTCTCGACTTTGTTATCGGTAACGAATAAAGGAGGACAAAATAATGTTCAGGAATCATGTACTAATTTGCGGCGGAACGGGCTGCACAAGCGGCGACAGCCCCAAAATCAGGGAGCTGTTCGAAAAAAAGATTAAAGAAGCCGGCCTCGAGAACGATGTCAAAGTTATAATGACCGGCTGCTTCGGGCTTTGCGCCTGCGGGCCCGTCGTAGTTGTATACCCCGAAGGCTCCTTCTATTCGCAAATCAAGCCCGAAAATGTGGACGAGATAGTTAACGAGCACATAATTAAAGGAAGGATCGTTTCCCACCTTCTCTACAAGGATCCCGAGATAAAGGCCCAGGAGACGGTTACCAGCCTTAACGAAACCAACTTCTACAAGAAGCAGAGCCGTGTTGCCCTTCGCAACTGCGGCGTCATCGACCCCGAAAACATCGACGAGTACATAGCCTACGACGGTTACCAGGCTCTCTATAAAGTTCTCACCGAGTACGATCCCCAGCAGGTTATAGATATAATCAAGCAGTCGGGCCTGCGCGGCCGCGGCGGCGCCGGCTTCCCCACAGGGCTTAAGTGGCAGTTTGCCAAAAACGCCGTGGGCGACATCAAGTATGTTTGCTGCAACGCCGATGAAGGCGACCCCGGCGCGTTCATGGACAGGTCGGTTCTCGAAGGCGACCCCCACACCGTTATCGAAGCTATGGCAATCGCCGCCTACGCTATCGGCTCCAAGCAGGGCTATGTATATGTCCGCGCCGAGTACCCCATCGCCGTCAAGAGGCTCTCGATTGCGATAAATCAGGCAAAAGAATACGGGCTTTTGGGCAATAATATATTCGGCACCGACTTCTCCTTCGACCTCGAGATAAGGCTCGGCTCAGGCGCGTTCGTTTGCGGCGAAGAAACCGCCCTTATGACCTCCATCGAAGGCAACCGCGGCGAGCCCCGTCCCCGTCCTCCCTTCCCCGCCAATAAAGGTTTGTTCGGCAAGCCCACCATCCTTAACAATGTCGAAACCTACGCCAACATACCCCAGATAATCCTCAAGGGCCCCGAATGGTTCGCTTCCATCGGCACCGAGAAATCCAAGGGCACCAAGGTATTCGCCCTGGGCGGCAAGATAACCAACACCGGCCTTGTGGAAATTCCCATGGGCACCACCCTCCGCACCATCGTCGAAGAGATAGGCGGCGGCATCCCCGGCGGCAAGAAGTTCAAGGCAGCCCAGACGGGCGGCCCCTCGGGCGGCTGCATACCCGCCGAGCACCTCGATATCCCCATCGACTACGAGAACCTCATCGCCATAGGCTCGATGATGGGCTCGGGCGGCCTCATCGTTATGGACGAGGACAACTGCATGGTCGACATAGCCAAGTTCTTCCTCGAATTCACCCAGGACGAATCCTGCGGCAAGTGCACCCCCTGCCGTATCGGTACAAAGAGGCTTCTCGAATACCTCGAAAAGATAACCGAAGGCAGAGCCACGCTTAAGGATATCGACGACATGGAAAAGCTTTGCTACTACATAAAGGATAACGCCCTTTGCGGCCTCGGCCAGACGGCTCCCAACCCCGTGCTGTCCACCCTCAGGTACTTCCGCGACGAGTATATCGCTCATGTCACCCAAAAGAAGTGCCCCGCCGGCGTCTGCAAATCCCTCCTTACCTACAAGATTACCGACGCTTGCAAGGGCTGCACGCTGTGCGCACGCCAGTGCCCCGTGGGCGCCATCAGCGGCAAGGTCAAAGAAAAGCATGTTATCGATACCGATAAGTGCACCAAGTGCGGAGTTTGCATGAGCGTATGCAAATTCAAAGCCGTCATCAAAGAGTAATTTAAGGAGAATCAAGTCATGGAAACCAAAATGATAAATGTTAAAATAAACGGCAAGCCCGTAAGCGTGGCCAAAGGAACAACCATACTGGACGCCGCCAGACAGGCCGGCATCAAGATTCCCACTCTTTGCTACCTCAGAGATATCAACGCCATAGGCGCCTGCCGCGTCTGCGTGGTGGAAGTACAGGGCGCAAGGTCCCTTGTCGCTTCCTGCGTTTTCCCCATCGACGAGTCCATGGAAGGCAAAGAGATATACACCAACAGCCCCAAGGTGCTCGAGAGCCGCAAGACTACGGTCGAGCTCATACTTTCCGACCACAACAAGAACTGCTTAAGCTGTGTAAGGAACCTTAACTGCGAGCTTCAGACCCTCTCCAACGAGTTGGGCTGCAACGCCGCCAACTACACGGGAGCTATGAACAGCTATAAGCCCGATGTTTCCACGGCCTACCTTGTGCGCGACAACAGCAAGTGCGTGCTCTGCCGCCGCTGCGTCGCCGCCTGCAAACAGTATCAGGCTGTCGCCGTAATCGGCCCCAACGCCAGAGGCTTCGACACCCACATCGGCTGCGCCTTCGAGTCCGACCTCAACAATGTATCCTGCGTCGCCTGTGGACAGTGCATTAATGTCTGCCCCACCGGCGCCCTGCGCGAGAAGGACGACACCGACGAAGTACTCGCCGCCATCGCCGACAAATCCAAGTATGTCATCGCCGCCACCGCTCCCTCCGTAAGGGTCGGCCTCGGCGAAGAGTTCGGCTATCCCATCGGCACCAATGTAGAGGGCAAAATGGTAACCGCTCTCAAGATGATGGGCTTCGACGATGTGTTCGATGTAAATATGACCGCCGACCTCACCATACTCGAGGAAGGCACCGAGCTTCTCAACAGGCTCTCCAATAACGGCAAGCTGCCCATGCTTACAAGCTGCTCGCCCGCGTGGATCAAATTCGTCGAGCACTACTATCCCGAATTCATACCCAACCTTTCTTCCTGCAAATCGCCGCAGCAGATGATGGGCGCGGTCTGCAAGACCTACTACGCCGAAAAGCTCGGCAAAGACCCCAAGGACATCGTTGTCGTATCCGTAATGCCCTGCACGGCCAAGAAGTTCGAAAAGGGCAGAGACGACCAGAGCGCCGCGGGCATACCCGACATCGACATCGCCATAACCACCAGAGAACTCGCCAGGCTTATAAGGAAGCAGGGCATAGACTTCCGCTCGCTTCCCGATTCGCAGTTTGACGCGCCTCTCGGAATCGCTTCGGGCGCGGGCCTCATCTTCGGCGCCACCGGCGGCGTTATGGAAGCTGCCATCCGCACAGTGTACGAGATACTCGAAAGGAAGCCCCTTGAGGACCTCGACCTTGTAGCCGTGCGCGGCACCAAGGGCATAAAGGAAGCTTCCGTCAATATGGGCGGCAAAGAGATCAAGGTTGCCGTAGCCAGCGGCCTTGCCAACGCCAAAGAGCTTCTCGAGAAAGTCAAGAACGGCGAAGCCGATTACCACTTCATCGAGATAATGAGCTGCCCCGGCGGCTGCGTAAACGGCGGCGGCCAGCCCATCCGCACGGCGGACGAGCGCAACAACCTGGATATCAAGGCGCTCAGGGCCAAGGCTATCTACGACACCGACAAAGCCATGAGCCTGCGCAAATCTCACGAGAACCCCGTGGTAAAAGAGCTTTACGAGTCCTACTTCGGAAAGCCCAACAGCCACAAGGCCCACGAGATACTGCATACAAAGTATGTAAAGCGCGATAATTACTAATAATTAATAACCACGCGAACGGCTGTCACAAAGACAGCCGTTCGCGAAAAAGGGCAAAAATGAGCAAAAAGCACAAAAATCACAGACAGCACGACAATTATATACCCCCTTACGACGCGGCAATACTCGCCGAGCCCATTGCCAAAGCGGGCTTCAGCGAGGAGGTCGTCCAGAAGCTCACAAACGGCAGGCTTAATTACCTTTCGGACATTGTCAGGCGCACCGAAAAGGATATGTATAAGATAAATACCTTCAATAAGAAAAACCTTATGGAGGTAAAAAGGGTGCTGCAAAGCAAGAGGCTGGACTTCAGGCCCGAGCCCGAGCTTCCTAACGCCCCCAAGCAACAGCAACAGCCCGCGCCCAATAACGGTCAAAGGCAACAGGGCAGAAACGATGCCCAGAGGCCCAACCAGCAGCAGGGCAAGCCCCAGCACCAGGACAGGCCCCAACAGCAGGGCAGGCAACAGCCAGCGAAAGCGCCCCAGAACGGTAGGCCGGCAAGCGCCCCCGCGGCGCATTCTGCTCCGCAACAAGGCCAAAAAGGGCAACCCATGCAGCAGCGCGTCAACCAGCCTAACAGGCAGCAGCCCCAGAAGCAGGGCATAAAGCAGCAAAACAAGCGCATTTGGGACTCCGACGGGATCTCCGAGGAAAAGACCAAAGAGGAGCGCGAGAAAAAGCGCCCCAGAAGGCAGGCAGTAGAGGCTCCCCGCGATATTTACATCAAGATAAACAAAAACGACAAGTGGGGCTTTGCCAACAGAAACGGCAAAGAGGTAGTCCCGCCCATCTACGATGAAGTGTTCACTTTCAAGGAAGACCTTTGCTGTGTCGAGAAGGATAACCGCTTCGGATTTATAGACAGGGAGGGCAACGAGGTTATACCCATCGAGTACGACTGCGCCTTAAGCTTCAGCGAGGGCTACGCCTGCGTATACAAAAACAACAAATGCGGGTATATCAACAAGAATAACGAGATTGTCGTAGACTTCAGGTTCGACGCCGGCACGCATGTAATAGACGGCAGCTGCCGTGTCAAGAAGGACGGCAAATGGGGAGAGCTGTTCATAGATAACCCCGAAGAAATAAGGTGGATTATTTAGCGAACCGCGAAAGATGATAAAAGGGATGAGGCATTTTGTAATTTTAATAATCTTAATAATAATGGCGGCGGTTTCGGTGCCGGGCGTTCCCGCCTTCGCTTCGGAGGCGGAGGAATACTATGCCCTGCACGAAGGGACCGCCGTTTTTTCTCAAGCCGATTTCGACAGCGATACGGCCGCCGTTTTAGAAAGGGATACCTTTGTGACAGTAACCGAAACAAAAACCGTAAACGGCGTTGTCTGGCTTAAGGTCGAGGCGGGCGGCGTATCGGGCTATATCCCTTCCTATAACCTATATAAAAAATCCTTCGATAAAACCTACTCCCTCCGTTACGCAAGGATTACCGGGGACAAGTCGGGAGATGAGGTTTATTTATACTCCTCGCCTTCGGCAGAGTCCCATAAGCTTGCAAAGCTAAACGACGGAAAGAGGGTAAAACTTACGGGAGTTAAGGCGGGGGATTTTCTGGAAATCGAACACGAGGGCAAAAGGGGGTATGTCTTGCAGCAAGCGGTAACCGAAGGGCTTACCTATCATCAGTACCTTGCCCTTATCGTGGGTATAATCTGCTTCGCGGCGATTGCGTTAATCTTCCTGCTAACCTACTTCAGCAAAAACAAAAAAAAGCCTCGGACATAAGCCGAGGCTTTTATATTAATAGGCGTTTTTGAATTCGGGCGGATAAAAGTTTTCGTAGAGGTTATCCGCCTCGCTTTGCGTCTTTATGCGTATTTCGTCTATCCTTTCTATATTGCTAATAAGGATTTTGACGATATTGCCGTCGATGGCGCCCGACGCCACAAGGTTGTTCATGATATTTGCAGTTTGCTCGTGGTTTAAGCCCGCGCGGTAGGGGCGGTCCTCAAGAATAGCGGTGGCGATGTCAGCTACCGCCATTATGCGCGAGCCGCAGGGTAAATCCCTTGCGTCCAGCCCGAAGGGGTAGCCCGTGCCGTCCAGTTTTTCGTGGTGGTAGGCGGCCCAGGTGTTTATCGTTTCAAAGTTGGGTATCTTTTCGAGCAGCCTGTAAGTATAGTAGGTGTGCGAGCGTATAATATCCAGCTCTTTGGCGTCAAGCGAGCCCGTTTTCTCCAATATATCGTTGCTTACCGCCAGCTTTCCGATGTCGTGCAGGTAGCCCGCAATAAGCATTAGCTTGCACTCGGTTTCGCTAAAGCCCACAAGCCTCGCGAGCGCCTCGGCTATTCTTGCCACGCCCGCCGAATGCCTTGCCGTAAAGCGGCTTCTGAAGTCTATGATTTTGGAGAACATCAGGGTTATCTCTTCGATGGCGTCCAGATCAAGGGTGAGGTCGCCGATTATGCTCTCCAAACTCTCCTCATAATGGTTGTTTTTGAGGTCAAGCCAGATGTATTCTTTATTGATCATTTCGGCAACCGCGGCTGCAGCGCCGGGCTCGAAGCGTGAAGGTGTGTTCCTCTGTACTCTCGCCACAAGCTTCTTTCTAGCTTCCATCGTGTAGCCGTGAACGCCCATAAAGCTGCAAACATAGTCGGCAATATTGATATAATGGGCGCCCGTGGGCACGGGGCTTCCTTCAAAAAAGGCTCCGGCCCCGTCCTGCCACGGATGATGGTGATATTTAATTATATCGGCTATGCCGCTGAATGTGCTGAACATTTCGGCGAACTTGGCCCCGCGGAAGCCGTGGTCGTTTTCGCTGATTTCTTCGTTTTCGATTATAGCAAGCAGTTGGTCTGCCGACAGCGCGCCTATGTCGTGTATGAGGCCCGCGACGACAAGGTCTTTAAGTTCTTCCCGTTTTAGCTTAAGCTGCTCGCCCATTCTTAGCATGAAATAAGCAACCTGCCGGTGGTGGCCGGCAAGCTGGGGGGACATCATGTCCAGGGCGCCCGTCAGGGCGGACATAAGGCCGTACAAACTTGTCTTAATCATTGTTATCCTTGCAATGCGATTTGCTTAAGTAACGCGGTGTCGGGAAGCTCGTCTATATCCTTGGGAAGAGGCCTTAGCTCGAATATATCGTCGCTTGCGAGAACGGTCCCCGAGCCTTGAACCAATATATAGTATCTTCCTTTAAGATTCTTTATTACCTCGGTCGGGGCGGAGGCAGAAGGCGCTATGTTGCCCTCGGTGTCCTTCACGGGGTCGCAATAGAAGGAGCAAAGGTACCAATCCCTTACGCCGTTGTGCCCGTCGAAGGTCTTGCTGTATTCGCTGTTCATCATCGACCAATTGGGTATAACCTCGGTAATTACGCAATGCTGATTGAGCGCCATGGCGAGGTCGGCGGGCATAAAGGCGTGGAACAGGAAGCTTTCGTCAAATACATAGTATTCTACGGCGATATCCCTTGCCGCGAGGGCTTTAATGCACTCGTACATCGTGTAGCCTGTGTTGTTGTAAGGCAGGGGCTTGCCCGACCAGCGTACGGTAATATCCTTGGGGCCCATGCTTACGAGATCGCCGTTTTTGTTGTACATATTTGTCGAAAAGTAAGCGTCCAGCAGGGTGAATCTGTCGGGCAGCTTCTTCGAGATTATTTGCCCGTCGTCCGAAAGCTCGGTAAGAAGGAACAAAGCCGCGGTGGAAAGTTGCCCGCCCATCGAGTGTGATGCAACCCTTATTTCGTGGTCGCCTATCGAATCGGGAAGCATATTCATCGCCCTTATGTATTCGGCGGCAAAGTGCTCTGCCATGCAGTATTCGGACACAAATTCGGCGTAGGTGCCGTCCTCGTGCCTGTAACGCATATTGGCTACGGGATGGTCAATCGACCAGATTTTAGCCTCTATACGCAGGGGGTTGCTCTGCTCGGAGGCAAACCTGTTGTAGTGGTAAATGGCGACATTCCAGCCCTTATTCTGCCAGATGCGCGCCATGGGGACGTCGTCGCCCGTAAGCCCGAACTGCTCGGGTATGGCTACCGAGCTGTTAAGCGTGAATTTATCCTGGTAGTAATGCCCGTCGTCCAGCATGCCGTGAACAAAAATGATAGAAGGCTTGTCGGGATCCACCAAAGCGGCGCCTTCTTCGGAGTCGGCGGGGATAAGCTCGATTTTCTGCTTGGTTTCGTTCCATCTTGTCCAGAACAACCCCAGTTCAGCGGTGTCGGGGTACTTTTCGACATTGAGATAAACCTCTTTTGCGTAATCCACATATCCGTGGTCGCTGTAAAGGCTGTCGTGGGAAACCCTGCTTGCGCGCTTGGCGTATGTTTTGAAAGCTACGGACGCGCTGAAGACAACGGTAATTAAAAGTATAATTGCTAATAAAACTTTAATTCTCCTGCCCATTTTTTCCTCTAAAATGTATATAAATAAAAATTACTTATAAATATTAACATATCGTTATTAAAGAATCAAGATGGGTTGCTTTATTTTTACGCCAAAGCGTTAACGAATGGGATTGAAAGAGTATGGCAAATATAGTAAAATATAAGAAAACATCAAGAGAGGGAAATGGAAGAGATATATAAGACCCCCGAGGATTCCTACACCGAACAGGTTCATATCGTGTTTTCGGAGGATATAAACGGCAACGGCAGGTTGTTCGGCGGCAAGCTAGTCGCCTGGATGGATGTTGTCGCCGCGGTTGTGGGCAGGCGGCACAGCGGCTGCGAGGTGACGACGGCGTCAATAGACAAAACAAGTTTCGCGGCGCCCGCGAGGCTAAACGACCTTATGATAATAACGGGCAAATTGGTGGAGGTAGGCAACACATCCATGAAGGTCGAAGTCACCGCCTATGTCGAAAACAAATGCCAGAGAAGCCTCATCAACAAGGCGCTGTTTGTAGTGGTCGCTCTGGACGAAAACGACAGGCCCACAAGGGTGCCCAGGCTGAGAATACCCGAAGGCGGCTTCGAGCCCGTAACGACTAAGGCTTGCCCCGTCAGAAAGGGCTAATACTTCGCAAAAATAATGCTTTTTAGGCAAGGCTTCGCCCGCAAAGGGGGGGGCTTTTATTTTAGAAGCCTTCCTTCCTTGTCCCTGAACTTTCCGAATATTATAACAAAAAAGTCTATTATGGCGCCGAAGCCCGCTAGCCCTGCCGTAAAGAGGTACAAAAGCCCGGTGCCTACCTTTCCCACATAGAATCTGTGTATGCCCAGCGCGCCGAAGAAGAAGCAAAGCAGGGCGGCGGTTACTTTAGATTTTTCCGACATAATTCCTCCACATAAATCAGTATATTTCAAAGACTACGCCTGTTGCGGCGAGTCGCCCGGCGGCGGGGCTTGCGGTATGTTAGCCTCGTTTGAGTTTTGCCCGCTGTTTTTTGGGGCGTTACCCGGCTTAGGCTGTACGGCGGCATCGTGCTTTGCCTCGGCGTCCGCCACCGCCTGATTCCTTTGGTCTATAATAGGCTTAATGCTTTTTTGGCGTATCAGATACACTATAAGAAGAAGCAGCGGCACGATAAAGGCTATAAACAGCACAAACAAGGGGTAAGTCGTGTCCTGTTTGAAAAGGTCAAGCGTCGCCGACCTTTGCATAAACGGCAGCATATTTACTACAAAAGCAAGCAGAGAAAGGGGATATACAAAGAACTTCTGGCTTTTGAAGTTTGTAACCTTGTACAGGAAGAAGCTTGCCATATAGCTGTAAATCGAAAGCTTAAGGATGGTACCCATAATCCACGCCAGAGCGTTGAAAACCTGCAGCCTTTGCAGCAGGTCTTCTCCGCCCACCTGCCTCGAATAGACATAGAAAGGGGCGTGCATAAGTTTCGCTACCCCCGAGCTAAGGAGCAGAATGGTCGAAATTACGATTATAAAAAAGGACACTCCGAAAACAGCCAGGCTTCTGAAGTAGGATTTATTCAGGCTATGCCCTCTCCTCAGGTATATCGAAAACACCACAAGGATGAGTATTTCGGAAAACCTTGCCGCCGTAAAGAAAGCTCCCTCGACGATGTCCATAGGCTTAGAGTCTTTAAGGATGGGCAGTATGTTAAACAGCTCCATATTATTGATGCCTACAACGCAGAAAACGAATATCGTAAGCAAAATATACGGCTCAATAAAGGTTGCGAGCCTTGCGATGGTGCCCGCGCCCGAAGTGGCAATATACATCGCGGGTATAATAACAAATAGCAGCACTATCCATTGGGGAGTTTCGGCCAAGAGATATATTCGGGTATACATAGTCGCAATCAGCATACAGGCGGTATAGCAGCTGAAAGCAAAAAAGGTGTAGATTAAAGACACGAACTTGCCGCCTATCTTGCCCAATATAGCCTCGTTCATTTCGACAAAGTCGAAGTTAAGGAATTTGTTTTTCAGGATAAGAAACGGCGCGTTCAATGCTATTATAAACACTATTGAGCACAGCATAACTATCCACGCGTCCTGATTGGCGGGGCCCGTCCGCAATACGGGCAGGAAACTGTACGGGAACATCAGCGCGCTACCCGCAATCATTAAGGCTAATTGGTTTTGGCATATGCTTGGATATTTGTTCATCTGGCGTTCACCCCGAATTTTTCTCTGGTCTCACCCGAGAAGACTATTTTGCTGTCGACTTTTACTGTTATATCGGCTTCGGCAAAGTACTTGTCGTCCCACTCCTCTTTAATGCTCTCCCAGAGGTCGTGTTTTTGCTGGACATGGAAGTGCATCCCGAAGCCGAAGATGTCGCTTTTGTATTCTCTCTGGATTTTGGCTATTGTGCTTTCTATTTCTTTTCGGAAGTGGTTGTTCGCGATGTTTTCCAGAATCTTTATATCTCTATACTGGCTGACATCGTATTCGGTTTCGTTTTCGGATACGGATAACTTTAGCTTAAGGTCTATGTTAATTTTTACTCTGCCGTTTTCGTAAGAGGTTTTTATTTTTGGCCTGGAGTTACTCAATTTGACGCCTATTTCTTTTTCGCCCACGGGAATACTTGTATGCGCCCCCTTGATGTCTTCTCTAAGCAGCGTATAGGTCATTGCTTCCCTTTCGCTAAGTAAACCCACGAGCTTGGCGCCTTTCATAACTCCCAATCCCTCAAAAACAAGCTCGGTCTTTTTGGGCTCGTCCTCCATGCCCGGGGTTTTATACGCGGCTTCTGTTTCTTTTGCCTCAACCACCGAAATCACGGGCTGCATGCCCTCGCAATAATATTCCCTTACAAACTTAAGAGTGTTTACGAAGGTGGTTGTAAGAACGGTATCCTGCCTTTTGCCCGCGATGTGATGGATATGTTCGCCGAGCCTTGCGCTTCCTCCCAGGTCGGCTTCAAAAATATCGGTTGGTTTCTCGTTTTTCACGACAAACAAATAGGGCCGCTCGTCGGCGATATGGTCGCGAACAAAAAAGTCCAGTATATCCAGGATGCCGTCTTCCCTTGCAAGCTCTTCGGAGAAAAACCTTACGCGGTTTTGGGAACCGAAGAATACCTTTTCTACCTTAACCTCGGTGTCCCTTACGGTTTCGCTGACTGTAGGCCCTTTGAAGTTTCGTATAATGCTCAAAGAACCTGACTGCCCGCCCGTGGCGGCGCCCGATTCGTTTGTGCCCGAAAGATGGACAATTTCGGCGGTTATGCTGTATATGCCTTCATCTGTTTTCTCATATAGGTATGCTATACCTATCGCAAGGTTTTTGGGCTCCTGCCTGCTCCAGCGCCCGCTCATGGTAGCCACGAGCATAATGATTATCATAACGACAATCCAAAGCCGTTTTTTAATCATAATATGCTCTCTCCCTTTTCGTTTTTGAGACGGCTTCGCCTTAGGTTATATTTGACTACGGTGCTCGGGCGGAATTCTATTTCCTTAAGCGGATACCGTATGAAGCTGTCTTTTACCTCCTCCTTGTTGAAGGTCGCGAGTATGGGTATGCCGAAAGCCTCAGTGGATACAAGCTGGGTAAGCATTATAACAATGCCGACCGAGATACCCAAGATGCCCATTATGGAGCCCAAAAACAGGAAAATGAACCTGTACACAATGCCAAACTCGTTCAGGTTGGTAACCGCGAGGCTTGCTACCGAAGCTATTGCGACGAATATAACGCTGGGCGCGCCGACTATGCCCGCGCGCATGGCGGTTTCGCCCAGCACCAAACCCCCTACAATCGTAATGGACGCGCCTATAATCTTCGGCATCCTTAGGCCTGCTTCCTTTAGCAGCTCGAACATAATTGCCAGGAAGAAAAGCTCTGACGCCTCCGTCAGCGGCGTGCCCTGCGTCGCTTGTATAAGTGTTATCAAGAAGGTAAAGGGGAGCATTTCCTGGTGGAAGGTAATAATGGCGACCGCGACGCCCGGGGTAAGGATGCTTAAGGCAAGCGCCAGGATTTTCAAAAACCTTGTGATGTTTGCCTGTATCGTCCTGCTGTAATATTCCTCCGAGGTATGAATGGTTTCTATAAACAGCTCGGGTATTGTGAGCACATGGGGGGTGCCGTCGCACATAATGGCTACTTTGCCGTTAAGAAGGCGCATCGCAACCACATCGGGCTTTTGCGAAAGCCCTATGCCCGAAAACAGGCTGAAGGGTTTTTCCTCGAGGTATTGCTCCAGGTAGCCCGTTTCCAGAATGGCGTCGGTGTTTATCTTTTTAAGTTTTTCCCTCACCTGATCCAGCACATCCCTGTTTACGATGTTGTCGAGGTAGGTCAAAACGATTACCGTGTTAGATTGCTTGCCTATTACTATTTTTTCAAATATAAGGTTGGTGGTTTTAAGCTTGCGCCTGAGCATAGACATATTTGTCCCTATGTTTTCGGTAAAGCCTTCTTTGGGTCCTCTGTTTACCTCCTCTCCCGGAGGAGTTTCGACGCCGCGCTTTTCAAACATTTTCACATCCATCGAGTAGACGGACTTGTTGTAGTAAACCACGGCGTTGCCGTCCAGTATGCTGGTTAATACCTTGTCGAAGGTATCCGCTTTAATAAAGGGAATTTTGAAAGTGAGGTTTACATCCCCGTTAAAGTCCTGAAGCTTAAGCGGCTTTATGATGTCGCGGTCGACAAGGTCTTTGTTGACCATGCCGTCAATATAAATAATGACGGCTTCTTCAAGTACCGTCTTGAACCTGTAAATCACGACATCGAAACTTTTCCCTAGCACTTCTTCTATCTGTTTTTCGAACCTGGCAGCCGAAGAGGCTATCTTTTTTGGCTTTGCTTCGGCGACAGCTTGCGTTTGCTCGTTCATCCTCATTAGTCTCCCGATTTTAGGGTATTACTTTTTTCCGATACCATTCACGGCAAAACCTATTTTTATAAAAAAGAACGCCGTAAAAATCCGTAAGGTTTTTTTTGTTAAATAATGTTATAATAAATATATCAATTCGAAACGGGGGGCTTTAATATGTCCAAGATAAAACAAATAAAAGCGTTGGAGATTCTCGATTCCAGAGGTTTTCCCACGGTAAGAGCAACGGTAGTGCTAAATAATGGCGCCTTCGGCACGGCTTCGGTACCTTCGGGGGCTTCGACGGGCACCTTCGAGGCGGTCGAGCTAAGGGACAACGACAGCCGCTTCGGCGGCAAGGGCGTCCAAAGGGCCGTTAACAATGTAAACACCGAAATCGCATCGGCCCTTATAGGCAAAGATGCCCGCGACCAGGAAGAACTCGATAACCTCATGCTAAAACTCGACGGCACGCCCAACAAGGCCAGGCTGGGGGCTAACGCAATTTTGTCGGTTTCGCTTGCTGTTGCGCGAGCGGCGGCAAACAGTGCGGGGCTTCCGCTGTACAGGTATCTGGGCGGGGATAACGCCGTTCGGCTTCCCGTGCCTATTTGCAATGTTATAAACGGCGGGCTTCACGCCTCCAACAATGTCGATGTCCAGGAATTTATGATCGCGCCCTCCGAAGCGCCAAGCTTTGGCGAAGGCATAAGATGGGCGGCGGAGGTGTTCCAAAAGCTCAAAAAGATCTTAAGCAAGAGGGGGCTTTCGACAGCGGTAGGTGACGAGGGCGGCTTCGCGCCAAACCTTGCCTCCAACGAAGAGGCCTTAGAACTTCTTGTCGAGGCAACCCGCGAGGCGGGTTACGAAGGCAAGATAAAGTTTGCTTTAGACGCCGCCTCCACCGACTGGAGGGAAGCCGACGGCGGCTACATTATGCCCAAATCTGGAAGGCGCTTCACCTCGGACACCCTAATAGATTATTGGAAGGATATGACCGACAGATTCCCCGTCGTATCCATAGAGGACGGGCTTAACGAAGAGGATTGGGACGGATGGATTAACCTCACAAAGGCCCTCGGTGGCGCGACGCAGTTGGTAGGGGACGACCTGTTTGTCACAAACCCCCTAAGGCTGCAAAAGGGCATCGAAATAGGCGCAGCCAACGCCATACTCATAAAGCCCAACCAGATAGGCACGCTTACCGAAACGGCGGAGGCGATAAGGCTTGCCAAAAAGCACGGCTACAACACGATTATGTCCCACCGCTCGGGTGAAACCGAGGACACGACCATCGCCGACCTCGCCGTTGCCTTCTCCACCGACCAGATAAAGACGGGCTCTCTCTCGCGCTCCGAACGCACTACCAAATTCAACCGCCTGCTCGAAATCGAAGCCGAACTCGAAGGCAAAGCAAGATATATGGGCTCTTACGCCTTCGCCAAAAAGAAACAGTAATCGGATAAACATATCAAAAAAGGCTGACATTTAAGTCAGCCTTTTTTGTTGGTCTGGGTGACAAGAATTGAACTTGCGACCTCCAGAACCCCATTCTGGCGCGCTACCAAACTGCGCCACACCCAGATATACGCGCTAAAGCGCGGTAGTTGTAGAAATTATTCTGCCTTTTGGAGATCCGAGAGCATCTTGGAGAGGCGGGCAACCTTGCGGGAGGCGGTGTTTTGCTTGTAAACGCCGTCGCTCTTGGCTTTGTCTATAACCGAAACAACTTCGGGCAGCATCTGCGTAGCCAGCTCTATGTTCTTTTCGGCTATGGCGGCCTCGTACTTCTTTACGATGTTCTTTACCCTGCTGCGCTTGGACTTATTGATTTCGTTCTCTTTGCGGGTAACGAGGATTCTCTTTTTTTGTTGCTTTATATTTGCCATAAGTGTCTCCTTACAGTTCTTGCGCCGGCCTACTAATATTATATTAAATTATCAGCCCTTTAGCGCCTACCTATTCTATCATATTATTAGAAGGTTTGCAATTATTTAGTACTACTTTTTTGAAATTAAGTAATAATAATTGCCGTGAGAGAATTCGCTAATATTCATATAGAAAACGCCGAATTATCGGTAGGGGCGCAGCGCCCCGAGGTGCTTTCTTTGCCCGGCGACAGGGTAACCGTCATTCGCAGTTTTTCGGGCGAGGGCGAGGTTTTTACCCTCGAACTTAACGAGCCGATGTTCGAAAACGAGGACATCAAGAAGGAGCTCGCCAAAGAAATCGCCAAAATACTTAAGGTCTTTTTCAAAAAGCATAAGATAACCAAAAAAGACCTTGTGCTTGCACTGGGCGTCGGCAACGAGGGCATGACGGCGGACGCGTTGGGAGCCAAAACCCTTAAGTATCTGGACATCACCGAGCAGTATCACAGCGCTGGGGTGGGCGACCGCAGCAAGGGCAGGCTCGCCGGCATCGCGGGCGGGGTAAGCGGGGTAACAGGGCTTGCATCCTTCGATGTGGCGTCGGGCGTTGTGTCTAAAGTAAACCCCAAAATAATTATCGCCATAGATACTTTGGCAAGCAAGCGGGCGCACAGGCTACAGCGCGTTGTCCAGGTAACCGATACGGGCCTTGTGCCGGGTTCGGGGGTGGATAACAGCAAGCAGGCTTTCACGAAAGAGAGCCTGGGCGTCCCTGTAGTCGCCATCGGCGTGCCCCTTGTAATCTACGCCAAAAACATCCTCGCCCCATATTCCCCCGCCGACTTAAAGCGCGCCGAGAGGGAACTTAACGGCCTTGTCGTGACCGTAAAAGAGATAGATATCTCGGTAGACGACTTCGCCAAAGTGATAGCAAAGGGCATAAACAGCGCCGTTCACGGCGGATTTTCGCTATAATATTAATATTGAAACCTATTTAATATAATTCAACTATTGAATTCGGCGCAAGTTTATTGTATTATATTACTATTGTAATTTTTTTCAAAAGGAGAGCAAATAGAATGGCAGAATATCACATCGACAAAATCCGAAACATAGCTTTGATAGGGCATAGCGGCGAAGGCAAAACTTCGTTATTGGAGGCAATTCTGTTTGTGACCAAGGCTATAGACCGTCTGGGCAAGGTAGACGACGGCACTTCGGTTTCGGACTACGATCCCGAGGAAATCAGCAGAAAGATATCCATAAATCTGTCGCTCGGATATACATTCTATAAAGGCTACAAAATCAACATAATCGATGTGCCCGGATTCTTCGATTTCGAAGGCGAGATGGTTGCCGCCCTTACGGTTGCCGACGCGGCCATAGTGGTTACCAGCGCTTCGGGTTCGCTGTCCGTAGGCGCCGAGAAGGCAATAGATTACTGCCTCGAGAAAGGCAAGGCCATGTTCCTTTTCGTAAACGGCGTAAACAAAGAAAACTCCAGTTACTTCAACACGATAGACGCCTTCACGCAGAAGTACGGCAACAAGATACTGCCCATCGAGCTTCCCATAATGGAAGGCACCCAGATGAAGGGCTATGTGGATGTCCTCGAAGGCAAGGCTTTCGACACCGCCGGCAAAGAAACGGCAGTCCCCGCTAACCTCGCGGATAAGCTTGCCGAGTGCGAAGGCGCCCTTCTCGAGCTTGCCGCCGAGGCGGACGACTCGCTGCTCGAAAAATATTTCGAGGGCGAACCCTTAACGGCCGAAGAGCGCAAGAGAGGCCTCAAGATAAGGATAGAAAACGGCGAAGTCATCCCCGCCGTCGCGGGCGTTGTTGTGGGCAACCCCATACTCACCAAGCTTCTCGACAACATAATCGATCTCTGCCCCTCCCCCGACAGAGGCGCAAAGTTCGGCTACTCCAAAGAGGACGACTCCCACGATGTAATGGTAGCCGGCGAAGACGGCAAGTTCGCCGCCAAGGTATTTAAGACCATAGTAGACCCCTTCGTGGGCAAGCTGCTCCTGTTCAAGCTTGTAAGGGGTAAGATAAGCGTTGGCGAGCAGGCTCTCAACGCCGACAAAGACGAAACCGAAAAGATTACCGCCCTGTACTGCCTGCGCGGCAAAAAGCAGGAAGCCGTCGACACCCTGTACGCTGGCGACATCGGCGCCTTTGCCAAGATGAACTACACCTCGACCAACGACACCCTCTGCAGCCCCGCCGAGTTCGTCAAGTTCGATTCCATAGATTTCCCCCAACCCGTCATTTCCTTCGCTGTATCGGCCATCGACAAGAACCAGGAAGAAAAGGTCATCGCCGGCTTCACCAAGCTGCTTGAAGAAGATGTCACCTTCCGCCTCGAGAAATCCGTCGAAACCAACGAAATGCTCATAAGCGGTATGGGAGAAATGCAAATAGAAATTCTCGCCAAGAAAGTCAAGAACAAGTACGGCGTAGACGCCGTTCTCACCGAACCCAGGATCGCCTACCACGAAACCATCCGCAAGACGGTTGAGGCCGAAGGCAAGCACAAGAAGCAAACGGGCGGCGCGGGACAGTTCGGCCAATGTATGATAAGGTTCGAGCCGGGCGCGGCGGACGGCGTATTCGAGTTTGTCGACGCCGTTGTAGGCGGCGCCATACCCAAGCAGTTCATACCCGCGGTCGAGAAGGGCCTCCGCGAAGCCATCAAGAAGGGCGTTCTCGCGGGCTACCCCATGTATAACCTTAAGTGCACGGTGTTCGACGGTAAGTACCACCCCGTAGACTCCAAGGAAATCGCCTTTATCTCCGCGGCTAAGCTCGCTTACGCCGACGGCTGCTCCAAGGCAAGCCCCGTTTTCCTGGAACCCATAATGTCCATGAAGGTTATCGTTCCCGAGAGCTACATGGGCGACATCATGGGCGACCTCAACAAGAGGCGCGGCCGCATCCTCGGTATGGAAACCGAAAACGGCAAGACCGTTGTTAACGCCGAAGTTCCGCAGGCCGAAATCGGGCGTTACGCCACCGACCTTCGTTCTATGACGCAAGGCAGAGGCAAGTTTGCCGTAACCCTTGCCCGCTACGAAGAAGTGCCCGCCAACCTTGCGCCCAAGATAATAGAGGAAGCCAAGAAGCGCGTCGAAGCCGAGAAATAATAAAGCAAAAGGGCTGCCGAAAGGCAGCCCTTAATAATTGGTGAAGACCGCTCGGGGAAGGGGCTAAGTGCCCCGAGAAGAAGCGCGCCTAAACGAAGCATTGCGCTTCATGCGAGCCGTCCCGATCTTCGGTGTGCCGGCACCACTATATAAAAAAAGGGCCCTCCCGGCCCTTTTTTATTTTGTGTCTTTTTTACTTTCTCGCGACTCCCGTGTCCCTTGCGGCTTGGGCGACGGCTTCGGCAACAGCTTTGCCTACCCTGAGGTCGAAGGCGTTGGGTATGATGAAATCGGGGTTAAGCTCTTCCTCCGAAACAAGGGAGGCAATGGCGTGAGCGGCGGCGATCTTCATCTCATCGTTTATATCGGAGGCCCTTACATCCAGAGCGCCGCGGAAGACGCCGGGGAAGGCCAAAACATTGTTTATCTGGTTGGGGAAGTCGCTTCTGCCAGTGCCTACAACGGCGGCGCCGGCTTTCTTGGCGAGTTCGGGCATAATTTCGGGTATGGGGTTGGCCATGGCAAGCACTATGGCATCAGGAGCCATCGAGGCTACCATTTCTTCGGTTACGATACCCGGGGCGCTTACGCCGATAAAGATGTCTGCGCCTTTGAGAGCGTCGGCAAGCGAGCCTCTCTTTTTGCCGTAATTGGTGTAGGAGGCAACCTCGGCCTTATCGGGGGGAAGAGTTTGGTCACCTTCGCAGATAATGCCTTTGCGGTCGCACACGATTATGTCCTTAAGGCCAGTCTTTATGAGAAGCTTGGCGATGGCAACGCCGGCTGCGCCCGCGCCGCTCATAACCACAACGCAGTCCTTAAGGTCTTTTTTAACGATCTTGAGGGCGTTAATAAGTGCGGCAAGCGATACGATAGCCGTGCCGTGCTGGTCGTCGTGGAAGATGGGTATATCGGTGCATTCCTTAAGGCGCTTTTCTATTTCGAAGCAGCGGGGGGCGGAAATGTCCTCGAGGTTTACGCCGCCGAAGCTTCCCGCAAGCAAAGCGACGGTCTTTACGATGTCGTCAACATTCTTGCTTCTTATGCACAGGGGTATGGCGTCTACACCGCCGAACTCCTTGAAGAGCACGCACTTGCCTTCCATAACGGGCAGACCCGCTTCGGGGCCGATGTCGCCAAGCCCGAGCACGGCGGTACCGTCGGTTACAACCGCTACGGTGTTCCACCTTCTGGTTAGCTCGTAGGACAAGTTAACATCCTTTTGTATCTCCAGGCAGGGCTGGGCCACGCCGGGCGTATACGCAAGGGAAAGTTCCTGCCTGTTGGTTACCTTAGCGCGGGAAACAACTTCCAGCTTGCCTTTCCATTCGTAGTGAAGTTTGAGGGATTCTTTTGCGTAATCCATAGTGTTCTCCTTAACATAAATAAATAGGTGGCGGTATCATTAATTCGCTTGCGCCCGATATATTCGAGCGCAAGCGGTTTTTTCGGGAATCCTTAAACTTTAGGCTGTTTTCGCGAGGGAGTTATTTTTCCCACGGGAAGACATACTTGGTAAGCCCGAGCTTATTGCGGATTTCGATAAGCTCTTTCTGCACGGCCTCGTTGATGGGCACGCCGCTGTCTTTGCGTTGCAGCCATACTTCCCATTCCTTTTCGCCGGCGGTGTAGATTCTCTCGCAGCCGGGGGCTTTCTCGGAGTTCCTGAGTTCGCGCATGATGTCGCCAGCCGTCTTCTTGAAGGCCTCGAGGCCCATGAAGGCTTCGGTGTCAATGGCGATGAAGAAGTGCCCGAGGTGGTAGGGGACTTTCTTGCCGTCCTGTACGCCGGTAAGCATCTTGAGGTAGGAGCCCTGCTGGAGAGCGGCCGAAAGAACCTCAACGACGGTGGCGTAGCCGTAGCCCTTGTAGCCGCCAAGCTCTTCGCCTATTCCGCCTAAGGGGGCGAGGGCTGCCTTTTCTTTGGTGAGGTCTATAAGGATTTGTTCGGAGTCCGTCATGGCGGAGCCGTCGCGGCCGATAACCATACCGGCGGGGGTGGGCTTGCCTATGCGGGCGTAGTATTCTATCTTGCCTCTTTGGGTAATAGAGGTGGCGCAGTCGAGGATGAAGGGGAATTCCTCATCGGTGGGGAAGCCAATGGTGAGGGGGTTGGTGCCCAGCATGTTCTCTACGCCGAAGGTGGGGGCGATGGAGGGGCGGGCGTTGGTGCCCGTGATGCCTATCATGCCTTCTTTAATAGCCATCGAGGCGTAGTAGCCGGCTATGCCGTAGTGGCAGCTGTTGCGGACGGCGACCATACCCATGCCATATTTTTTGGCCTTCTCGATGGCCATCTTCATGGCTTTGTAGCCTATAACCTGTCCCATACCGTCATGTCCGTCGACAACGGCGGTGGTGGGGGTTTCCCTAAGGATTTCGAAGTTGGTTACGGGGTTTTGGATACCGATATTGATGCGGTCTATATAGATGGGCTTGAAGCGGTTTACGCCGTGGGATTCGATACCTCTTTTGTCGGATTCGAGCAGCACATCGGCGCAGATTTCGGCGTCCTCACGGGGTACTCCTACACCCACAAAAGCGTCTACTACAAAATCAGTTATTGTCTTCCAATCGACAACATAATTAGGCATAAAAAACTGTCTCCTTCTTTCAAATAATCGCTAGAATATAATAACATAATGCCCAAAAAGTGTCAATTATATAGGCGATACTGCCAAAAATAGCGAAAGATAACCAAATATCATACAATAATAAAATGACTATAATTTTTTTCGATGCGTAAATAAATAAAACAGTTGATTTACCGTCCGTGTTGTGGTAATATTGTTTAGCAGATTTGCCGAAATGGTGGAATGGCAGACGCGGCGGACTCAAAATCCGCTGATGGCGACATCGTGTGGGTTCAAGTCCCACTTTCGGCACCACCACAAAGAAGAGGCTGTCCGGGGCAAAGGCGGCCTCAAAAAATTTAATTCGAGGTGTAGCGCAGTTTGGTAGCGCGCTTGGTTCGGGACCAAGAGGCCATGGGTTCAAATCCCGTCACCTCGACCAATAAAAAGACCGCATTTTGGCGGCCTTTTTTGATGTATTTCATTAAGTTAAGTATTAATTGTTTATGCATTAGAAGAGTTACTTGGATTAGATGCCTTTTCGGGAGTGGTTTCTTCGACAATGAAATTCATTAAGATTCTTTAATACTTGCTAATTGTAAATATAAAACAACATAATTTACTCTCTATCTTGTAAATATTAACTTTTAACGGTATAATTTAATTGTTTTTTTACATAAGGAGAGGTTTATGAGGATTCTTGTCGCCGAGGACGAGGCGGATATAAGAAATTTAGTAAAAATCAGTTTGGAGGATAGCGGCTACGAGGTTGTCGAGGCCGAAAACGGCAAAGAGGCATACGACAAGTTTTTGTCGGGGGATATCGGGCTTGCGATTTTAGATGTCATGATGCCCGTAACGGACGGGTTTAACCTGCTAAAAAAGATCCGCGAGAAAAGCACCATACCTGTAATTATGTTAACTGCGAGAGCGGACGATATGGATAAGGTATTGGGCTTAGGGCTCGGAGCGGACGACTATATCGCTAAGCCCTTTTCCGTTGCCGAACTGATTGCCCGTGTGGGCGCCCAGCTTCGCCGCTGCACAGAGTATATCTCCAAAAAGGATAAGCAAAAATCCGTAATTTCTTACGGCGAGCTTTCGGTGGACAAAGAAAAGTGCCGCGCCTGTAAGCGTGGCGAGCCGCTGGAACTTGGGGCTAAGGAGTATAAATTGCTTCTTCATTTTATGGAGAACCCCGAATGGGTGTTTACCAAGCAGCAGCTTTACCGCGCGGCGTGGGAGGACGATTATTATTACGACGACAACACCATTATGGTGCATATCAGCCGCCTTAGGAATCGCATAGAGGACGATCCGCAAAACCCCGAATACCTTAAAACCATTCGCGGCATAGGGTATAAGCTGCATTACACGGGTAAAAAACAATGAAGAGCAAAATCTCCAACCAGTTTCTGGGTAATTTTCTTATTATCTTTCTTTTAACAATCCTCGCTACCGCGCTTGCCTTTGTGCTGATGTCGGCGGCGGGCAGCCTTATTGCAGGCTCGCTTGCCAAAAACCGCTATACTGCGGAATCGATTATAAAAGAGGACTACCGACAGATAGACGCATCCGAGGTTGTGGCTAACGGCGGCGGCGTCCAGGCGGTGGATAAGGAATATAGGGTTGTCCTTTCCGAAGGGCTTGATACCATCGGAAAAGATAGTTTAACCGCGCAGGAATTCACAGATTTTCTTGCCGAAAGCAAAACAAAAACCTATCACTACGATATTCTTTATCAGCCCGAGGGCGAATTCTGGCTTATAGTCACCTTCCCGACCTCGATACGCTTAGACTTCAAGCTTATACACAACAAGAACGCCCCGTCCGAAGACTTAAGCCGTTCGGGGCTTGCTTTCGGGCTTGTGCTGGCCATATATCTTGTGATAATAGCCGCCATAAGCTACGCCTATTCGCGCATTTCGGCGCTTCGAATAACCGTACCCCTCAAAAAGCTTGCCGCGGGCACAAGGCTTCTTCGAGAGGGCGACTACTCGGCGAGGGTAGAGCTCAACCTCAAAAACGAGTTCGCCGAGCTTCAGGACACCTTCAACGGCATGGCGGAGCGCATCGAAAAAGAAATCTCCCTTCGCAAAAAAGCCGAGGAGGGCCGCAAGCGCCTTATCCTCGACATCTCGCACGACCTCAAAAACCCCTTATCCAGCATACAGGGCTACGCCGAGATTCTCTCCCAAAAGGCCGAGTCCCCCGAAGCGAAGGCCATACACCAAAACAGCATAAGGGCAAACCGCCTGCTTAACGAGCTGTTCGAGCTTTCACAGCTGGACAGCCCCGATTACAAGCTCAGATTATCAAAAACCGATATCTGCGAAGCCTTAAGACGGGCCTGCGGCGAATTAATCGCACAATTAGAGGCTTCCGAATTCTCCTACGAGTTCGACATCCCCGAAGAAGAAATATTTGTTATGCTGGATGCTGACCGCTTCCGCAGAATAATACAAAACCTCGCCGACAATGCCGTCCGCTACAACCCCAAAGGCACAAAGATATTCGTAAGCCTCGAGGTTAGGGGCGGGGCGGCGACAATCAGGTTTGCCGATGACGGCGTGGGCATCCCCGAAAGCCTCGCCGAGGATATCTTCAATCCCTTCGTGCGCGGCGGCGAGGCGCGAAGCCCCAAAAGCGGGGGCAGCGGCCTCGGGCTCTCCATCGCCCAAAAGATCGCCAAAGCCCACGGCGGCGACCTCATTCTTTGCAAAAACCGGGCGAAAGGAAGCGTTTTCGAACTTACAATCCCCACAATTTAGGCATTTTTCGATTTAAGGTTAATTTAAGGTTTGCTTAAGCTTTATGAAAGATTCGTGTCGTATGATGTATACGGATCGAACATAAAGCTTTTTTTATGGAGGTAAAAGATGCGCAAAGAGCCGCCCCGCCTTGAAATACTTATAACGAAAAATGCCTTTATATTTTTCGGCAAGGCGATTTACAAAGAGTTCGCCGACCGCCTGCCCCTTTCGGGAAGCGAGCAGGTTCTGGATTTCGGTAGCGGTATGGGAACGGTGGCTTATTATGTGGCGAAGCGCCTGCCGCAGGGAAACCTTACCTGCCAGGATATCTCCGAAAGATGGCTTAGCGCCTGCCGCAAGACTCTCAAAAGGTACAAAAATGTCACCATCACAGACGCCGATGCCGCCGACTTGCCCGCCGGAAATTTCGATGTCGTCTATTGCCACTTCGTCCTTCACGAAATAGCGGATAGCGAACTTGCCTCAACTATCCCCGCGCTCGCGAGGGCGCTTAAGCAGGGCGGGTATCTTGTGTTCAAAGAGCCTCTCGCCGAGGCCGATAAGCTAAGGCTTATAAAAAAGCTTGTTTGCGACAGCGGGCTAACCTTCAGAAGCGGCAGGGTGACCGACCTTCCGTTTATGGGCAACGCCCTCGAATGTGTCTACACGAAATAATTACCCACGCGGTATAAAACAGGAGGATATATATGGTTTATGTAATTATCTTTGGTATCTTAACAGCAATTATGGGCATTGCCCTTATCGGCATTATTGTAAATGCCGTCCTGACAATAGTCGCGGCACTGCTCGGCAGATCGATTAAAAGGCCACTTCGCCGCCTGACTAAAGCGGTAATATCTTTTACCGTCGCGCTGATGCTAAACATCGGACTCATCTCTGTTTCGCAGTCCAGGGCATATACGCCCAAAATCAACGGCCTTAACTCGGTTGCCGAACTCACAAGAGTAGAGCTAAACGGAAGAAAGCAATGGATAAGCATAAGGGGCAAAGACAAGAACAACCCCGTGCTGTTATTCCTTGCCGGCGGCCCCGGCGGGACGCAGATGGCGGCGGTAAGGCGCGAGCTTGCCGAGCTTGAAGACCACTTTGTGGTAGTCAACTGGGACCAGCCCGGCTCGGGTAAATCCTACGGCGCCCAAAGAGGTGCGGATATGACCGCCGAAACCTACATCGAGGACGGCCACGCCCTCACCGAGTACCTCAAAGAGCGTTTCGGGCAGGAAAAAATCTACCTTATAGGCGAGTCCTGGGGCAGCGCGTTGGGAATCTTTCTGATAGCCCGCTATCCCGAATCCTACCACGCCTTTATCGGCACGGGCCAGATGGTTGACTTTGCCGAAACCGAGCGTATCGACTACCATAAAGCTCTGGAGATAGCCGAGAGCAGAGGGGACAAAAACATAGTTAAGAGCCTTAAGCACAACGGCGAGGCGCCTTATTACGGCAGGGATATGGTTTGGAAGTCGGCTGTCTACCTCAACTACCTCACGGCTTATATGTCAAGCCTTCCCGAAGTCCACGACCCCGGCTACAAAACTTTGGACGATGCTATGTCCGAGGAGTACGGGCTTCTCGACAAGATAAACTTCTTCCGCGGCATAGCCTTCACCTTCAACGAAGTCTACCAGACTCTGTATGGCATAGACCTGAGGAAGGATTACGCAAAGCTCGATGTGCCCGTGTATTTCTTTACGGGAAGGTACGACTATAACGCCCCCACAAGCCTTGTCGAAGAATATGTCGAGGTTCTGGACGCTCCCGAAAAGGAGATCGTATGGTTCGAACATTCCGCCCACAGCCCGTGGATAAACGAAAGCGACAAATTTGTGGACGAAGTGATTAACCGCTTTTTAGGAGACTGAAAATGAACAAGAAGTTACCCGTTATTATACTTTTGTTGACAGTAAGCGCGCTTATAGCCTTTACTTTCGCCGCCTGCATCCCTAAGGGAAGCATAATAATTCTAGAGGACAGGGACGGCAAGGGGGTTTTGGCCGAGCTTAAGGAATACGACAAAGTAGACAAATGGGAATTGCCCCTTAGCAAGGGCGACGAGGTGCGGGTGGAGGTCGAGCGCGTGGAAGGCATCATAGGCCTTACCGTCTCGGGCAAAAAAGGCAGCGAGCCGTACAACGGCAGCAAGCTGGAACCGGGCGCCTTCACCTTCACCGTCGAAGAATCCGACACCTATGTGTTCATATTAAGGGGCAGCAAGGCAACGGGCAAAATAACAGTGAGAAACTTAGGGCAACAGTGATAAAATGTAACGGAGTTATTGTTTGTGAGCTAAAATTGCCGTCAACCCCCGCCTGTCTGAACCATATTATAATGTATGGACGGCGACAGGCTTCTTTGTTTGTGCGTCGAGCTCACAAACAAGGTAGTGGAGATTCATAAATCAGTGTCGGAGAAGGGCGAAAAGTATTTCTGCGACAGGCTGCTGAGAAGCGGCACCGAGGTCGGGCTTAAGGTATTTTCTGCGTGCAAAGCGACGGGTTTTTTAGGCTGCCTCGACAGGTTGGAATCCGCCCTTCTTTTCGTCTACGATACCATCTATTGGGCTAATATATTGTTTATCAACAAATACATTATCCTCGATCAATGCTGCGAGGTGAGATGCCTTTGTGAGGAAATCGCCTGCCTGCTGACCTCAAAGATTTACCTTCTCAAATCTTTAAGGTAAGCTACCCCAGCGCGACATCAAGAACCATCATGATTATAAATCCCAGCATAAAGCCCCAGGTGCTAAGGTGGGGATGCTCGGAATTTTTGGCGTCGGGTATGAGATCTTCGGCGACGACAAAAAGCATTGCGCCCGCCGCGAAAGCAAGAAGCCACGGCTGAAGTATTGATATATAAGACGCCAGAAAGAACCCCAAAACTCCGAACACAGGCTCTACAACCCCGCTTAACGCGCCGTACAAAAAGGCTTTTGTTCGGCTTATGTTAACATTCCGAAGCGGTATCGAAACCGCCGCGCCCTCGGGGAAGTTCTGTATCCCTATACCTATGGCAAGCCCCATCGCCGGCACAAAAGCCGCGGGTGTGCCTATGGTTATCGCCGCCCCGAAAGCAAAGCCCACGGCAAGCCCCTCTGGTATGTTGTGAAGGGTAACCGCTAAGTGAAGCTTGATGTATTTTTTGAAGTCGTAGCCCGCGGCAAGCGGGTTTTTCTTTTCTTCCTTAAGCCGTATGCTATCGTTTAGCCGTACCACAAGCTTATCCAACACCATCAGAAAGGCGCCGCCCAGCACAAGGCCTACGGCGGCAGGCAAAAAGCTTACCGCACCCAGGTTTTCGGAGCCGTCTATCGCGGGCAGAAGCAGCGACCATATTGAAGCTGCCACCATTATGCCCGAGGAAAACCCCAGAAACAAAGAGTTTAGCTTTAACGGGATTGTCTTTCTGAAAAGGAAAACTGTCGCCGCGCCGAGGGTAGTCATAACGAAAATAAAGCTTATGCCAAAAACAGTCATTTGGACATTGTTCATAGGGGTTCTCCCTTTTCGTACATCAGAATTTTTTCACAATATGTAATCTACCTTTTACATAATATGGGGGATGAAGCGTTAATTGTTCCAAATTAAAGCGCAAAAAAGGGGCCGCGCAATAGCAGCCCCAAACAAAAGCCGAAAAGCAAAAGTTTAAGCAATCTTTAATATTGTCATAGAAGCGCTTACGGCGTTGGCTTGCATTGGCAGCCCGTTAGAGAGGTTAACAGCCATCCCCGTGGCGTTTATAAGCGAGATTACGGCCGCCGCGCCAAGGGTAATTAGTGCCTGGCCGTAAAGCTGCGTGCCGTTTTCGCGGTTAACATAGGTGTTGGCTTGCGTTATTATTCCGTTTATGCCTATGCCGAACACCGCGGGCGTTATAGTGTCGTAGGACAAAACGAAGTTAATAAGATAGGTTCCCGCCGAAAGCGTTATCGACGAAGAGGGAGGGGCGAAGGCGATGGGGGCAAGCGAGGGTGACGAGTTGAATACAACGGGCGCCCCGTTCGCTACGGTTTGCGCGTCCGTGGAATAAATATATGCCGCGGCAAGCACGCCCGGCCCGGGCGGTCCTTGCGGCCCCACCGGACCCTGCGGGCCTTGAGGACCTTGTGGCCCTTGAGGGCCCTGCGGCCCCTGAGGGCCTTGCGCGCCCGTAGCACCCGTAGCTCCCGTAGGCCCTGTCGGCCCGGGCGGCCCCGGAGGCCCTTGCGGGCCCGTAAACCCTCTGGGCCCCGCCGGCCCTGGGGGGCCGGGCGGCCCGGGTATCACCCTTACCTGAGGCTGGCCGCAACCGCAACAACCGTTACATATAAGTAACGGGCTAAATTCTCGGATAATCATTTATTTTCCTCCTATTGGGTAATGGAATCATATTACATACTATGAATAATCAGCGCCGATTGAAATATCACGGCGCTTTTTTCAGTAAATCCTTATTGTAAACAACCCCATTTAAGGGCATTTATGTCTATGCAAACGCGATATGTTATGATATAATGACAAAAAAAGACCCGGGGGCGGAGATGAAAAAGAAAATTTGTGTCCTCTTAATTATATTCGCGTTTGTGACTGTCGGCGCGTTTTTGCTTTCGGCGTGCAACAACTATTCCTACGAGCCCGTGGAGGATTTTTTCAATATATCCCTAACCTTTGCGGGAAGCGGCTCTACCTCGAGGGCGTTTTCGTTTATGACGAACGGGACGGACTATGAAAACAAGTGCGCCGTCCAGCTTGACCCCGCAGGCGAAAAGGACGCCGAGCCCAAATTCGGAAGCAAGGATAACATTTTGCTCGAGACGGCAACCCGGCAGCACACACACATAAAAACCTACTATGTCCACTCCGCCTACACCACCGAGCTTACCCCCGGCACAAAATATTTCTACCGTGTCGGCTGCCCCGAAGAGGATAAATGGAGCCCGTGGGGCGTTTTCACTACGGACGACGGCGACGACAGCTTTTCGTTTTTGTTTGTCACCGATATGCAATCGGACGGCGACAAGTATTACCAGATTTTATCCGAAAACATCCGCAAGGCCATAAGCGAAAGCCCCCAAGCCGAATTTGTGCTTTCAACGGGCGACCAGATCGAATACGGCTTTTTGCAGGGCGACTGGGATAAGTTTTTCAGATACATACAGGATGTAATTCTTAATAATACCTTCGCCGTGGTAAACGGCAACCACGAGATTTCCACATATTTGATGGAGGCAAACTTTTATCTGCCACTCGAACTCGAAAGATATTGCTACGCCTTCGAATACGGCAACTGCCTGTTTATGGTTCTGGACAACAACGGCGATATGCCCGAGCAGCTCGAATGGATGGAGGGCGTAATGGCGGCATCCTCCGCCAAGTGGCGCATTATAGGCATGCATATGTCGCCTTATTCCCCGGGCAACCACGCCGACCAGCTAGCGTCACTGGAAGTCAAAAGGCTTGTAACGCCCTTCGCCGCGCGGCATTCCGTCGATTTGGTGCTTTCGGGACACGACCATATTTACTCCCGCACCTGCCCGATAGACGAAAACGGCACCCGCGCCCAGTCCGAAGATATCGTAATAACCGAAATGGATGGCTACACCGCGACCACCCATGTTAAGCCCGGCGGGCCCATCTATATTTCCAACCGCACGATAGGCACCAAATTCTACAACAAATCCAACAGCCTCTACGACCACCTTATCGACAAGGGCGACCCCGGCAAAATCCAGATACCCATCTTTTCGGTAATCAATATAGAAGGCAACAAACTAACCTTTACCGCATACGAGTACCACAGGGACACCACTAAGGATATAAAAATCTACGATTACTTCGAGATAATAAAATAGAACCCGGGAGGGGGCCCGCCAACGCGGGCCCTTCTTAAAAGTCTGTCTTGACTTTACTTTCACAATACTTCATAATCTTGGTATGGATAAGCTTGCGGAAAAAGTCAATGCTTTAATTTCCGCCATAGCCGAGGGGGACAAATCGGCGCTCGGGAAGTTATACGGCCTTACGGCGGGGTATCTTTGTTTTATGGCGCGCAAGTACCTTGCCGACAAAAGTTACGCCGAGGATGTCGTAAGCGAAGTGTTTCTCAGGGTTGTCCAAAGCGCCTATACCTTTAACCAAAACTACAACGGGCTCAACTGGCTTTTCAAGATAACCAAAAACACAGCCTTAAATTTCAACAGCAGGACGAGCAGGTTTTCCTACGAGGATATCGATGCCCACCGCGATATAGCCGATGTGTTCTCGCCCGGCGACGGCGACGAACTCGCCCATATACGGTCCAAGCTCCGTGCGCTCCCCGAGGACGAAAGGGAGCTTTTATATTATCGCTATTGGGAAGGCTATACCGTAAGGGAACTCGCAGGCAGGCTGGGCAAGCCCGTAATGTCCGTATACGACAAACTGAAAAAGATACTCAAAAAGCTTAAAAACGAACTGTAGCCGTACAAACGCCACATGATTTTGTAGTTAATGCGGGAGTAAAACGATGAACTATAGGAAGGACCCGATTTACAAAGCGCTAAGCAAATATAAGCCGGACAAGCGAAGGACGCTGGAAGCGGCCTACGCCCTGATATCCCTCAATAAAAAGAAGAGAAGCTTTGTTTTCAAGGCAAAGTACAGCGGCAACATAACCTATATCCTAAAATAAATGTTTTGGTATTGACAGGTAAGGATATACCGTATTAAACTTTTCTTAGGAAAACTAACTAAGATAATAGCGTGGTAAATAGATTATATATAGGGGAAAATGAAGAAAGTCGCTGTTATTTTATCAATACTTATGATTTTTGCCGCGGCCCTCATTCCGTCGGGGGCCGCGTTTGCCAATTCCGCCCTGATGGAGAAAAGAAGCGGTGATAATTTCGGGCTTTTTGCCGTATCTGACGACGATTTATCTGTTATAAGCGAAGAGCTTATCTTCGATTTCCGAGCCCCTTACCCGAGCCGGGAAAGCGGGCCGGTGGGACAGGTGACAGCAAAATACAACATCAATAACGCGGGCGGCAAAAAATCGGCCCTTATGGGCTTCCCCCTAATGACATCGCTGAGGGAAATCTCGTCTATGCGCAATCCGGGCGTAACCTGCAACGGCAGCGCCATAAGCTACGATATTTTCTACCTTCCCGACCCCGCAATCGATATCTCGGAGCTTTCTTTCGAGGATGTCCTCGAACTCATAAACAACCGTTTTATGGGCTTCGGGGGCGAAAAAGGTATATTCTACACCATCGACCCGATGATTTTGCAAAAGACAAAAGAGTTGGAGATAGAGTTTATGCTTCCCTCCGCGTCTAAAATCCTTTATGGCTGCTATTATATGGTTGGCATAGCAGATTCGGGCGGCAGCCATTCCAGAATCAAAATGGCAACGGGTTATCATCCGGATATAGGGCTTCCGAGCATATTCGTTATAGGCGAGGATATATCCGACATAAGTATTAAGGCTGTCGATATGCAGGGCAACGGCTTTGGTGACGGCATACTGTCGGAATTAGTTCGTGAAGAAATGGCCATAGATCTTTATATAAGTTCTTACGCCCAATCCGAACTTGACGGCGATAACGCCATCGATTACGACGAAGCCCGTATCCTTACAATAGGCGCGATAAAAAATTTTATCGACGGCGACGAGCGCATTCTGGATATGTCTTATTTAGGCATATCGCTTTTTGATTCGGCGAGGCTTATACTTTTGTCCTACACCGCCGAGCTGGAAGAAGGCCAAAACGAGGTTATAATAACCTACCCGATAATAAACGGCGGCTTTAACAACCATTATCGGCCCTCTAAATATACATATAGCTATATAAGCAGCCCCGCGAAAAACTGGAAATCCTTCGGGAGCCTGACGGTAAGAATCTACCCTTCCGCTGACGCCCCCTTTGTAATAGACTCCTCACTTAATATGCAGCGGCAGGAGGACGGAAGCTATGTTTGCACTATCAGCGGCGTACCCGACAATAATATCACCTTCGTCCTTTGCGCCAGCGAAAACCCTAGATATGTAAGATCCCCCAATTTTAGCCCCTTAATAATAATTATAATGATTTCAATTTTTCTTGTGATTGCCGCTTTTGTGGCAGGTATAGGATACCTAATCGCAAGGTCAATTAAAAGGAAGAAGGGAAATGTGGCAGTCCAAAAGAAAAAACAAAGAGTATAAGCCTAATTTCGCAATTTTTGTTGACAGGGCTAAAGCCCGGCAGTATAATAGCAATAAGAGGAAAATATGGTAAAGCTATCTAATTCCGTATTCGCATATTCTTTTTACTTTAAGGGCTACTTTTACGGCCCCAAGTTTTGATATGCGGTTTTTCGGTAATTAGATACTATATATAATCGGATTATAAGAAAGACCGCCAACCCAAAAGGCGGTCTTTTTGATATATAATACAATCGGGAGTCACAAAAATGATAGTAGTAATCAGGCAAGGGCAAAACGAAAAGCAAATAAACAACCTCCGCAACTGGATAAAGAGCCTGGGGCTCGAAATCCACGAAAGCCGCGGCGAAAACAGCCTGATCTTAGGGCTTATCGGCGACACATCTAAGGTGGATATCGACCTTATCCGCTCTTTAGACATAGTCGAATCGGTAATGCGCATACAGGAGCCGTACAAAAACGCCAACCGAAAGTTCCACCCCGAAGACTCCATTATAGATGTCAGCGGGCACAAGTTCGGCGGCAGGCATTTCCAGTACATTGCCGGCCCCTGCTCGATAGAGTCCGAGGCCCAGATAATAGGCATAGCCAAAGCCGTCAAGGCGGCGGGCGCAACCCTGCTACGGGGCGGCGCGTTCAAGCCCCGTACCTCGCCTTACTCCTTCCAGGGCATGAGAGCCGACGGCATCGAGCTTTTGCTCAAAGCCAAAGCCGAAACGGGAATGCCCATTGTCACCGAGATTATGAACATCAACCACTTAGATCTGTTCCGTGATGTGGACATCATTCAGGTAGGCGCCCGCAATATGCAAAACTTCGAGCTTCTCAAAGAGCTGGGCAAAACCCGCAAGCCCATACTCCTCAAGAGAGGGCTTGCCAATACTATAGAAGAGTGGCTAATGAGCGCCGAGTACATCATGTCCGAGGGCAATATGGAAGTCATACTTTGCGAGAGGGGCATCCGCACCTTCGAACCCTACACCCGAAACACCTTAGACCTTTCGGCAATACCCATTCTTAAAGAGCGCACCCACCTTCCCGTAATCGTAGACCCCAGCCACGCCTCGGGGCTTGCGAGGCTTGTCGCGCCCATGTCGCTTGCCGCCGTAGGCGCGGGGGCGGACGGGCTTATAATCGAGGTTCACAACCAGCCCGAATGCGCTCTTTGCGACGGGCCGCAGTCCATAAAGCCCGACGCCTTCGCCCAGCTTGTAAAGAAAATAGACATAATGCTGCCCCTTGTCGGCAAGGAGAGGGACTAAGATGAACATTGGTATAATAGGGCTTGGGCTTATCGGAGGCTCCCTCGGCAGGGCGCTTACCAAAAAAACCGGCCATAAAGTGTTGGGCTCCGACATCGACTACGCCACAACCCTCAAAGCCGAGCTCCTCGGCGCCTTCCACGAAAGGCTGGACGAAACCAATATATCCGACATAGATATATTGTTTCTCGCCCTTCGCCCCGCCGCGGCAATACAAACAATCAAGGATACTGCCCCCAAACTAAAAAGCGGTGCAATCATAATAGACTGCTGCGGTACAAAGCGCGGCATAACCGCCGAGATGAAAAAGCTGTCGGAAGAGTACCTGAACCTTTACTTCATAGGCGGGCACCCCATGGCGGGCAGGGAGTTCAGCGGCATAAACCACTCCATGCCCAGCCTTTTCGAAAAGGCATCCATGATTATCACCCCCGTAAACGCCCCCATAGAGGTTTTGGCGGAGGTTAAAAGCCTTTTTTCGGATATCGGCTTCGCGGGCACGGTTATAACCACGCCTCAAAGGCACGACAGGATTATCGCCTACACTTCCCAGCTTGCTCATGTCGTTTCCAGCGCCTATGTCAAAAGCCCCTCGCACGCCGAGCACGCGGGCTTTTCGGCTGGCAGCTTCCGGGATATGACCAGGGTTGCCAAATTAAACCCCGCCATGTGGACGGAGCTTTTTTTAGACAACAAAGATAACCTCATTAAAGAAATAGACACCCTCATTACAAACATAACCGCCTACCGCGACGCCCTCAAAGCAGAGGACGCGGCGGCGCTCGAAGCCCTCTTAGCCGAGGGCGTAGCCTGCAAAGAGGCTGCCGAAAGCGCCCGCAAGGAGAAGATATATGATTAGAATACCCATAAACGCTTCGCGAAGCTACCAAGTCCTTATAGAGAGGGGGCTGCTTTCCAAAGCGGGAGAGAATATCAGGCAGGTTAAGCCCGCCTGCAAAGCGGCAATCATTACCGACGACAAGGTAGCCAACCTCTACCTTGCCACCGTCAGGCAGTCGCTCGAAAAAGAGGGCTTCTCCGTCTGCGTGTACATCTTCCCTAACGGCGAGCGCAGCAAGACGGCGGCAACCTACCTCGATATAATAGAATTTTTAAGCAAAAACAACCTTAAAAGAGGCGACTTGCTTGTCGCTTTGGGCGGCGGCGTAACGGGAGATATAGCGGGCTTCGCCGCGGGCACATACCTAAGGGGCATAGATTATGTCCAAATCCCGACAACACTTCTCGCCGCTGTCGATTCCTCTGTGGGAGGCAAGACGGGCATAAACCTGTCGAGCGGGAAAAACCTTCTCGGAATGTTCAACCAGCCGATAGCGGTGCTTTTCGACCCCGACACCCTCGCCACCCTGCCTGAAGAAGAAAGGCTTGCCGGGCTAGGCGAATGCGTAAAGTATGCCGTGCTTGAGGATGGCGAGCTTTGGGATATAATGAGCCTCACCCCCGACAAAGCCAGCATCGCAAGGCTTGTAGAGCTTTGCGTCAGCTGCAAAAAGAGAATCGTCGAGGAGGACGAACGGGAAACGGGGGGCGCGCGCAAGCTTCTCAACCTCGGGCACACCTTCGGGCACGCCATCGAAAAACTTTCGGGCTACACCGTCCCCCACGGTATAGCCGTAGCAAAGGGTCTTGCCATCATAGCGGACGCCTGCGCGGCAAGGGGCATTCTCGACACAAGCGAGCGGGACAGGATAATTGCCCTTCTAAAAAAATACGGCTTCGATTTATCCGTCCGATACACAGCCGAAGAGATGGCGAAGGCGGCGGTATGGGACAAAAAAGCCGATAAAACCGATGTCGATTTGGTGATAATAAACGGGATAGGGCGGTGCTCGCTGCTCAAAGTGCCCGTCAATAAACTTGCGGAGTTCATAAAATGCTGAAGGCGTTATACCCTTCCGAACTTAAAGGCGAAGTAGAAGCCATAGCCTCAAAATCCTTTGTCCACAGGGCGCTAATCGCGGCCGCCCTCTCCGACATACCGACGCTTATAAAAGGGCGGATAGTCGGCGACGACGCCGCGGCGACTGCAAGCTGCCTCAAGGCTTTGGGTTCGGGCATAGAGATTTTACCCGAGGGCTATAAGGTTACGCCCGTCGGCAAAGCAAGAGGGAAGGCAACGCTCGACTGCTCCGAAAGCGGCTCCACCCTTCGCTTCATTCTCCCTTTAGCATGCGCTTTGGGGGCGGAATGTGAAATTATCGGAAGGGGCAGGCTTGCTCAAAGGCCGCTTGCCGGCCTCATAAAAGCATTAAGCGATAACGGGGCGGAGATAGAAGGGGACACCTTGCCGCTGAAAACGGGCGGCAAACTACGCGGCGGCGACTACATCGTCCCGGCGAATATAAGTTCGCAATATATAACGGGGCTGTTGCTCGCCCTTCCCATACTTGACGGCGACAGCCGCATTATCCTTAAAGGCGAGGCGGTATCGGCGCCCTACATAGACATAACGCTGGGTGTGTTAGAGCTTTTCGGCATAGAAGCAAAGCGTGAAGCCTACGGTTTTTATATAAAAGGCGGGCAGAAATATATTTCATCGGGGCAAACCGAGGCGGAGGGCGACTGGTCTAACGCGGCGTTTTTCATAGCGGGCGGCGCTCTCGGCGGCGATGTCACGGTAAAGGGCTTATCCCTTTCATCGAGGCAGGGCGACAAAGCCGTTATAGATATCCTCAAAAGGATGGGGGCGGATATAACCATAGACAGGGGTTTGGTAAGGGCAAAAAAGAGCGCCCTCAAAGGCGTAACCGAAAACCTCGATAAAGTGCCCGACCTCGCGCCCGTATTATCCATAGCCGCCATGCGTGCGGAGGGCGCAACGGTGTTCGAGGGCGTCCGGAGGCTCAAAGACAAAGAAAGCGACCGCCTTTCGGCAATAATAGAGGTAATTACAGAGCTCGGCGGCAAGGCCGAATACAAAGAAGGCTCGCTTATAATATACGGCGGCTGCGAGTGTAAGGAAGCCGTGCTTTCTTCTTATAACGACCACCGTATGGCGATGTCTGCGGCAATCGCCGCCATAAACCATAACAAAAGAATAATTCTTGATGGCAGCGAAAGCGTGTCCAAATCATATCCCGATTTCTTTACCGACTACAAAAAACTGGGAGGAAAGGCAGATGATATCCACTCTTGAAATTCTGGGCTTGTCCATATTCGGCGAGTCCCACGGCAAGGCGGTAGGATTTACCCTCGAGGGGCTTCCCGAGGGCAAAAAGATATCTTTTGAAGAGCTTCAGGAGTTTATGGAGCGCCGCAAATCCAAGGGGATATTCTCCACGCCCCGCAGAGAGGCCGACGAAGTCGAAATCCTGTCGGGCATCAAAAACGGGTACACCACGGGGGCTCCCGTATCCGGCGTAATCCTTAACGCCGACTCGAGGAGCAAAGACTATTCCCCCCTCACAGACACCCCCCGCCCCTCGCATTGCGACTATGCGGCAATGCAAAAATACGGCAGGTTTTGCGACCTTTCGGGCGGCGGCAGGTTTTCGGGCAGGCTGACGGCGCCCCTATGCGCGGCGGGCGGCATAGCCATGCAGATTCTAAAAGAAAGCGGAGTTACACCCGCGGCATATATCTCGGAACTCGGCGGAATAAAGATTTCGACATACAAACAAAAACTCCCCTTAGCCGAGGATGTAATATTCAGCCACAACGACCCCATACCCATCCTGGACGAAGGCAAGAGGGGGGATATCCTCCGCGCCCTGGACGACGCCCGCAAAGAGGGCGACAGCATAGGCGGGGTAGTAGAGCTGGTAGTATACAACACCCCGGCGGGCTTGGGAGGGCCCTTGTATGAGGGCATGGAGGGCAGGCTTTCGTCGCTGTTTTTCGCGATACCCGGGGTAAAGGGCGTCGAGTTCGGCGACGGCTTCGCCATATGCGACCTAAAAGGCAGCGAGGCCAACGACCCATTCCGCTTCGAGGGCGACAGGGTAGTAACCGCCACCAACAGAAGCGGCGGCATCAACGGCGGCATCACCAACGGCATGGAAATAACCGCGAGGGTAGCCTTCAGGCCAACTCCCTCGATTTCCAAGCCCCAGCAAACGGTAAACCTGAAAACAAAAACCGAAGAAATTATCAGGATAGGCGGAAGGCACGACTGCTGCATAGTCCCCCGCGCGGTTGTATGCGTCGAGGCGGCGGCGGCGATAGCCATACTGGACGCCATGTTAGCAAGGAGGAAATAAAATGTTAGAGGATTTAAGAAAAGAAATCGACGCCATCGACGACCAGATCATCAAACTTTACGAAGAGAGAATGCGCATCTCCAGAAAAGTCGGCATACAGAAAGCGGCCGAAAATAAGAGCGTAGAGAACATCCTTCGTGAAAAAGAAATCATCAACAGGGTAACCTCTAAGGTCCCCGACGAAATCAAGCTTTACGCCAAGCAGCTTTTCACCACCATTTTCGAAACAAGCAAAGCTTACCAGCAGCAGTTCGTAAGCGTCAGGGCGGGCGTGAAGGACGCCATCCAGCAGGTGCTAATCGAGGGCGTAAAGCCATTCCCCATCCAGGCGACAGTCGCCTGCCAGGGCACCGAAGGCGCGTACAGCGGCATAGCCGCCGAAAAGCTGTTTGCCATCTCGGACATAAGCTATTTCAAGACCTTCGACGCCGTATGCTCGGCTGTCGAAAAGGGGCTTTGCAGGTACGGCGTCCTTCCCATCGAAAACAGTTCGGTAGGCAGCGTTAACGCCGTGTACGACCTCATGAAAAAGCACCAATTCTATATAATCCGCAGCATAAAAGTGCCCGTAAGGCACCAGCTTCTTGCTAAAAGAGGGGCTAACATAAAGGATATAAAGGAGATTTTCTCGCACGAGCAGGCAATCAACCAATGCGAAAACTTCCTTAAAAGCCTTAAAGATGTAAAAGTAACCGTCTGCGAGAATACGGCGGTTGCCTCAAGGCTTGTCGCAAACTCCGACCGCGACGACATCGCCTGCATAGCGTCCAGAGAGAGCGCGGGCATATACGGGCTGCAAATCCTTAAGAGCAACATACAGGACAGGGAAAACAACTACACCCGCTTCATAGCCATTTCAAGAAAGCTAGAGATATACGAAAACTCCGACAGGATAAGCATAATGGTCAACCTGCCCCACGAGCCGGGAAGCCTGAACAGGCTGCTCAATAAGTTCTCCTCGCTCGGCTTGAACCTCACAAAGCTCGAGTCCCGCCCCCTCGAAAACTCCGACTTCGAGTTCTGCTTCTACTTCGATTTCGAAGCCAAGGTCACCGACCCATCGGTGCAAAACCTTCTCGCCGAACTGGACAACAAGGGAGGCTTCGTGTTCATGGGCAGCTACAAAGAGGTAATCTGATGGAAAGATACTGCCTCATCGGCAGGCGCCTTCCGCATTCGTTCTCCAAAATTATACATAACCTTTTGGGGCTAGAATACGACCTTGTGGAACTGGATACCGAAGCCGATGCCGTAAGCTTCATAAAAAACAACCCCTACGCGGGCTACAATGTCACCATACCCTACAAGCAGACGGTAATGCCCCACCTTGACGAACTGGACGAATCCGCCGTCAAGGCGGGCGCGGTTAACACCGTCGTAAAAAAGGGCGGGAGAAGCATCGGCTACAACACCGACACCTCAGGCATGGCGGCGGGGCTCAAAAAGATGGGCGCTTCGCTTAGCGGCAAAAAGGTTATGGTACTCGGCAGCGGCGGCACCGCGAGCATGGCGGTTTCGCTTGCCAAAGAAAGCAAGGCAAAGGAAATAACCGTCGTGTCCAGAGGCGGAAGCGTTAACTACTCCAACTACCATTTGCGCGCCGACACCGAAATCCTCATTAACTGCACCCCCGTGGGGATGTATCCCGAAAACGAGGGCTGCCCCGTAGACCTCTGCAAGCTCCCCGCGCTTGAGTATGTTTTCGACGCCGTATACAACCCGCTTTCTACAAGGCTTGTAATGGAGGCAAGGGCAAGGGGGATAACGGCCGACGGCGGGCTTTCGATGCTGGTGGCGCAAGCGATTATAGCTCAAAACCTGTTTTTGGGTTACCAAAAATTCGATACGGAAGCCCAAACGGCGATAACAACCGCCGAAATTTTAAGGCGGCAATCCAATATCGTGCTTGTCGGCATGCCCTCAAGCGGAAAAACCAGCGTCGGGCTAGCGCTCGAAAAACTCACCGGCAAGCCCTTTGTCGACACCGACAGCCTGATAATTAAAGAGGCAAGTATGTCCGTCCCCGAGATATTCGCGAAGGAGGGCGAAGCGGGCTTCAGGGCTCGAGAGAAAAAGGCAATAAGGGATTGCTCGAGGGGCTTCGGCAAAATTATCGCGACGGGAGGCGGCGCCATACTGTATCCCGAAAACCGCCCGGAGCTAAAGCAAAACTCCGTTGTTTTTTGGCTTCAAAGGGATATCGGCAAATTGGACACTTCGGGAAGACCTCTTTCCAAAGACAAAAACACCTTGCAGGCTATGGAAAAGATAAGGTATCCGTTGTATAATGATATAAAAGACTATATCATAGACAACAACGGCGGGATAGACGATTGCGCCCAAAGGGTAAAGGATTTGTTCGATGCGCATTTTGGTAATTAACGGTGTAAATCTCAATATGCTGGGGGTGCGCGAGCCCCACTTGTACGGAAGCAAGGACTACAACGCCCTTGTGTCCTACATAAACGACAGCGCCAGAAAGCTCGACATAGAAGCCGTATGCTTTCAGTCTAACCACGAGGGCGCGATAGTAGAGGAGATTCAGAAAGCTCTCGGGCGCTTCGACGGTATAATCATAAACGCGGGGGCGTACACCCACACAAGCATTGCCATACTCGACGCCCTTAAGGCCGTAGGGCTTCCGACGGTAGAAGTCCACCTCACCGACATAGCGCAAAGGGAAGAGTTCCGCAGGCACTCCTACATTTCGCTCTACGCCGAAAAGGTAATATGCGGCCTGGGCTTCGAGGGCTATAAGCTTGCCCTCGGGCATTTCGCAAGCGAAAAGCAATGAAAAAACCCGAGCTTTTGGCGCCCGCGGGCGGTTTCGACAGCCTTAAAGCGGCAATCAACAACGGCGCCGACGCCGTATACCTCGGCTTAGGCGGCTTCAACGCGCGAGCAAACGCAACCAATTTCAGCAAAGACAATATCAGGGAGGCCGTAAGCCTTGCCCATCTTTTCGGCGTAAAGGTTTACTGCGCCTTCAACACCGTAATTTCCTATTCCGAAATCCCCGAATTATTAGAACTCGCCCGCGCCGCGGTAGAAGCAAAGGCCGACGCCTTTATAGTCCAGGACATCGGCATTGCCGCGATTCTCAGGCGTTGCTTTCCCGGTATCTGCCTTCACGCCAGCACCCAGATGGGCATACACAACCTTTACGGCGCCAAAATCGCCCGAAAACTCGGTATAAAGCGGGTAATCCTCTCCAGAGAAACAAAGCTGGAGGATATAAAAGCCATAAAAGAAAACACCGATCTCGAGATAGAATTTTTCGTGCAGGGCGCCCTGTGCGTTGCCTTCAGCGGCGGCTGCTACATGAGCGCGCTCGAGCACAATCAAAGCGGCAACAGGGGCAAATGCCTTCAGCTTTGCCGCCTGCCTTACTCCGCGGGAATCGGGGGCAAAAAAGCGGGCGAAGGCTATCTTCTCTCGCCCTCCGACCTCTGCCTTATAGAAAACCTCAAACTTCTTGCCGACAGCGGCGTTTCGGCCTTCAAGATAGAAGGAAGGCTTCGCAGGGCAGGCTATGTCGCCGAGGCGGTTAGCTGCTACCGCAAAGCAATCGACGGGGGCTTCCCGCCGTCCGGCGAAGCCGCGATCGAAAGGCTCAAAAAGGTATTTTACAGGGGCGAATATATTAAAAACGCCTATCTTGAAGACGGCACGCCCGACAGGATAATAAACAAAGAGCACCAGGCCCATATCGGTATCCCGATCGGCACGGTGGAAAGCGTAAAGCCGTTCAAGGACATTTTCGAGATAATAATCAGATCAAAACACCCGCTTATTATGGGCGACGGCATAAAGTTTTTCGGAAAAAACGGCGAAACTTCCAGCATGGGCGCAGGCAATGTAATATGCCTCGCGGGAGGCAGATACAAGGTTTTCGGCAAGGTTCAACCCGCCGTAGGCGCGAGGGTAAACCTTATTTCGGACAAAGCCGCCGAGGACGCCGCCCTCTCAAAAGTAAAGAAAATCCCAGTTTCTTTATCGGTCACGGCAATAGCGGGCATCCCCTTATCCGTAGAAGCGGATTGCGGGGGTATATCTGTTTTTCACAGCTCGGGATATATCGTGCAAACCGCCCAAAGCTCGCCCGCCACCCGTGAACAAATAGAGGAAAGCGCCTCTAAATCGGGCGACACCCACTTTGTAATAGAAAAAACCCGAATCGATTGCGGAAATGTCTTTATCCCCAAGTCGGTTATCAACGAAGCCCGCAGAAGCGCCCTTAGCAAACTGGAAGCCGCCCTCATCGAAGAGGCAGAAAAAGGCATTATGACTGAAATTGACGAAGCCGAAATCCAAAAAACCATAGCGGAGGCTAAGGGTTTTGCCAAAGCGCCTAAAGAAAAGGGCATATATCAAAGCAATATAGACGGCTCGGGATATTTCGCGGGCGAAAACACAGCCGTCCTTTACCCTTCGGATTTTACACCTTCCGTAGTAAAAAAACTCGCCCAAAAAGCTATACAAAACAACCAAACCCCCTGCCTAAGGCTTCCCATGATAGCCAACGGCAAAGACATAAAAATATTAGAAACAATCCTCGAACACAACAAAGAAATAAAGACCCTGCTTATAAACAACCTTTACGGCTTTGCCTTCGCCGACAGGGGATATGAGATAATCGCGGGCTGGGGGATAAACATCTGCAATACCTTCGCCCTTAAAGAAGCCGTCAGGCTGGGTGCCTACAGGGCGATAGAAAGTGCCGAGTCGGACAGCGTTGCCGCCGAGGGCAAAGTGTATCAGTTTACAGGCAAAGGGCTGCCCATGATGACTTTGGCCCATTGCCCGTACAAAACCCTTTACGGCAACACCTGCGAAAATTGCGCCTATAAAGAAGGCTTATCGTATTCGAGAGAAAAGAAAACCTACAATATCGCCCGCCGAAGAATTTATAACTGCTATTTCGAACTTATCGCGGAATAATTATTTAACCTTCCGCCTTAAAATATCTCCCGCCGATACGGCAAATGGGATATCCAAAACCAGCTTTTCCTGGACAAGTTTGGCGTCGTCTATCTCCGACCCTTCGGGATTAATAATACTTTCTACGGCAAATGTCTTATTGCACGCTTCCGAGGGGCTGAGCACTTCTAAAACATCGCCTTTACGGAAGCGGTTTCTCATCTTTACAAAGGCTTTGCCGTCTTTGTAATTTTCGACAACGGCGGTAAACTCGTGCGTGCCGTTGTACTGCTCGCCGTTATAGAATATCGTTTTTTCGTTATTCCCCAAAAAGTAAGCCTTTGTGTAATCCCTGTGGGTGATCTTTTCAAGCTCACCGTTATATAATGCTGCGTCGGGTATGTAGCCCGTTTTATAGTATTCGTCTATCGCCCTGCGGTAGGCGTTAACGACGGTGGCGACATAATATTCGCTTTTCATCCGCCCCTCAATCTTAAGCGAATAAACGCCCGCCTCGGCAAGGTCGGGGATATTTTCCAGAAGGTTTAAGTCCTTGCTGTTCAAAAGATATGTTCCCCTTTGATCCTCCTCGGCAATTAACGCGGGGTGGGGGAAGCCCGACATATCGGTAAGCTTAAATTTCCACCTGCACGCCTGCACGCACTCGCCTCTGTTGGCGTCGCGGTCGGTCATATAATTGCTCAAAAGGCACCTTCCGCTGTAAGATACGCACATAGCCCCGTGCACGAAGGCCTCAAGCTCGACCGGGCAGTATTCGGATATTTCTTTAATTTCGGCAAGCGAAAGCTCCCTCGCCAGCACCACACGGCTAACCCCCAAATCCTGCCAGAACTTTACGGCGTACTTATTTAGGGTGTTGGCCTGCGTCGAAAGATGGATCTTAAGCTCGGGCACTGTATTTTTCGCCAAAGCTATAAGCCCGGGGTCGGTGATAAGCACGGCGTCGGCGCCTATGTCATACAAAAACTTAAAATATCTTTTCGCTTTGGTCAAATCCTCGTTTTTGGCAAAAATATTGGCGGCGACATATATCTTTTTGCCCAGCTTATGGGCGTACTCTGCGCCCTCGGCAAGCTCCCCGTCCGAAAAGTTTCCCGCGTACGAGCGCAGCGAAAATTCCTTCCCGCCCGCGTAAACGGCGTCGGCGCCGAAGTAAAAGGCCGTCTTAAGTTTACTAAGGTTGCCCGCGGGGGCAAGCAGCTCGAGTTTTTTCACAATAACCGCCTGAAAATTAGTATAAGGTAATTATACAAAAATCCTTGCCGTAACACAAGTAAAGCGAATCTTTAGACAATCCTTTGCCGAAATGATATACTAACCGTATGGAAATTCATGTCGGCTGCGGCTCGGGCGTCGAAACGGCGACAAAGCTAGAGCTAAGAGAAATGGGCATAGACGCCCCCTGCATAAACGGAAGGTTTATATTCGAGGGCGGCGGGGACGAAATCGTAAAGTGCAACCTGCTGTTGCGCACGGCGGACAGGGTGCAGGTCCGCCTCGCAAAGTTTCCCGCCTCAACCTTCGACGAACTATTCGAGGGGGTAAAAGAGGTAAACTGGGCGGATATCATCCCAAGGGACGCCGCCATAATCGTAAACGCCAAAAGCGTGAAGAGTAAGCTTACGGCGGTATCTTCCATACAAAGCGTATCCAAAAAAGCCATAGTGGAAAGCCTTAAGAAAAAATACGCCACCCTTCCCGAAACGGGGGCGGCTGTAAGGATAGAGATTAATCTCTTTCAAGACGAGGTTTCCGTCCTGCTGGACACCTCGGGCGACGGGCTTCACAAGAGGGGCTACCGCGACCTGGTCTGGCAGGCACCCATCCGCGAAACACTTGCCGCTGCGATCATAAAATTGTCGGTTTGGGCTCCCGACAGGGCGCTTATAGATGCCTTTTGCGGCTCGGGCACCATCCCGATAGAGGCTGCCATGTCTGCCCTCAATATCCCCGCGGGCTACTTCCGCAAGTTCGCCTTCGAGGATTTAAGTCTAGTCGAAAGGGGGCTTCTCGAAAAGCGCAGGCGCGAGGCTGAGGAAAAAATAGAGCGTGACAAAAAGCTTCGCGTTTCGGGCTTCGACATAAACCCCAAGGCGATAAAGCTTGCCATGCACCACGCCAAAAACATAGGGCTGGAGAAATACATCCATTTCGAAACCAAGGATATGCGCGGGATATCCTCCCGCTACAAGTACGGCGTAATTATTTCCAACCCGCCCTACGGCGAGAGGCTTATGGAAGAAAGAGAGCTTCGCGAGTTATATAAAGATTTCGGCAAGCTGTACCGTTCCATGGACGGCTGGAGCCTCTACACAATAACCGCGTACCCCGATTTCGAGCGCTGCTTCGGCAAAAAGGCCGACGGCAACCGCAAAATGTACAACGCGGGCATTGAATGCAGGTTATACAGGTATTTAGGGCCAAAGCCAAAAGCCGCTTCGGACTGCGACTCCGAAAGATTATAAAAACAAAAGGGTTCTTTTCAGAAACCCTTTTTTATAACAATCGATTTTCAAAAAGTGTTACCACAGCTTAAAATACAGCTTGCTTGCGGCTTCCTCGTCCAGCACAACGGTTACATCGGGATGGTTTTGAAGGATGCTCGCGGGGCAGGCTTCGGTGACGGGGCCCTTGCACATTGCCCTTACCGCCTCGGCTTTATTGGAGCCTGAGGCTACCAAAACTATCTTTTCGGAAGCCATAATCCCCTTGATTCCCATCGATATCGCCTTTTTGGGCACTTCGTCCTCGCTCTCGAAAAACCTGGCGTTGGCGGCTATGGTGGACTTGTCCAGCTCGACAATACGGGTGCCGCCGTCAAAGGGCGAGCCGGGCTCGTTAAAGGCTATGTGCCCGTTGTTGCCTATGCCCAGAAGCTGGACATTGCGGGGCAGTTTTTCCAAAAGCTCGTCGTAGCGTTTGCATTCGGCGGCGAGATCGGCGGCGCAGCCGTTCGGCACATGGGTGTTTTCGGGCAGGACATCTATCTTGTCAAAAAGGTTGGTTTTCATAAACCAGCGGTAGCTTTGCGGGTGTGTTGGGGGCAGCCCGACATACTCGTCGAGGTTAACCGTCTTTACCTCTTTGTAAGACACCTTGCCTTCGGTACATTCCTCTGCCATCCTTTTGTAAATCCCGAGAGGGCTCGAGCCCGTCGCGAGCCCCAGAACCGCTTGGGGGTTGGACAAAACTACTTCTTTAATCACGCCGTAGGCGGCTTCGCTAAGTTCGTCATAATTTTTTGCAACGATAATTTTCATTTTTCTCCCTCGATACCCGTTATTTGCCATGCCCGGAGGGCAATAAGGTACGCTATTGTATTCCTACCGCTAATTATACCGCTTTTTTTTGCGCTAATCAACCCGCGAGGTTTCAAAAAAGCACACCAATCGCTGTTTTTCGCCGCGCTGCCATAACTTATTTAATTATAAGCTATTGACAAAGATACATATAATTGTTATACTCTCTTTGTATGTATTATTTATATTAATTTAAATAGGCGGACAAGTAAAAAATGCTGGAAATTTCTCACTTATACAAGAAATATCTCAATAGCGAAAGATTCGCTGTCGAAGACCTCAACCTTACCCTCAAAGAAGGCGAAATATTCGGCTTCCTGGGCAAGAACGGCGCGGGCAAGTCCACAACCATAAAGTGCCTTACGGGTATATACCCCTTCAGCTCGGGCAGCATAAAGATATGCGGCTACGACATAGCCAAAGACCCGATTAACGCAAAACTCAATATGGGCTATGTGCCCGACGACCACTCTGTATACGAGAAGATGACGGGCGGCGAATATGTAAACTACATAGCCGACCTTTACAGGGTGCCCAAGAAGGACAGAGAAGAGAGGCTTTACAAATTTTTAGAGCAGTTCCGCCTCACAAAAGCCGTCGATTTACAGATAAAATCCTACTCGCACGGCATGAAGCAAAAAATCTGTATAATCGGCGCCCTTATACATAACCCCAAGCTGTGGGTGCTGGACGAGCCCATGATGGGCCTGGACCCCCAGTCGATGGTAGAAATCCTGAAGAGGATGCGCGAGCATTGCGAAGCGGGCAACACCATCTTTTTCTCCAGCCACAACCTCGACCTCGTCGCAAAGATATGCGACAGGGCAGCAATCATAAACGACGGCAAGCTGCATTGCGTGATAGACCTTCATGTCAAGGGCAACAAAGAAACGCTGGAAAACACCTTCCTCAAAATAACTGCCGGCGAAACGGTATCTTCGGAGAAGTAGGGGCAAGCGTATGAAAAACATTTTCACCCTGCTCAGGCTGGAATTCAAAAACAAATTCGGCGATTTTTCGTATAAGAGCGGCAAATCGTGGGCTAAGCTCGCGGGCACGCTCGTTTTCTTTGTCATCATTCTGTTTATAGCCTACTTCGGCGCCACCACATTGTTCAGGATGTTCGACAAAGCGGGTATGGCGTACGAAGCGCTTGTCCTTTTGTTCACCATACTTTTCGTATACCTCATAATTTCGGGCACCTCGGGCACAATCAAGGTGCTTTATTACAAGGGCGACAACGAAATCCTTATGCGCTTCCCCGTCACGGGCGCACAGATTTTCGTGTCCAAAACGCTGTTTCTCATAATTAACCAATTTCTCTCCACCATAGTGGTCACCCTGCCCTTCATATTCTCGTACGCCAATGTCGTTGCGGTTCCTCCCGGGTACTATAATATGGTCGCGATAGTTATTGTGTTTTTGGTGCTCATACCCTTCTTCCTCTCCAACATTCTCGCCATACCCATGATGCACCTTACCAACCGCATCCGCAACAAGTTCGTCATACTCATAATCGGCATGTCGGTTATTATGTCGCTGGTTTTCGCGGTGTATATGATCGTTTTCGACAAAATCGTCACATTCCTTAAAGACAGCAGCTTTTCGGTCTTTTCCGAAGAGGTTGTCGCCATCATAAAGGAAGTCGTCAAAAACTTCATACCCACCAAGTATTTCGCCGACCTTCTCCTAAGGCAAAACCTCTTTGTTTCCTACTTCACCCTCGGCGCGCTTATGGTGTTTTTCCTCGCCGGCATGATTGCCGTAATCGCGAAATTGTACCAAAAAACCCTTCTTAAGAATATAGAAGTAGAAGGCAGCGCCTTCAGGCGCAAGACCCGCATAAGGGTAAGAAGCCTTAACGGAGCCCTGCTTCGCAAAGAGTTCGTGCAGGTTTTCAGGTCGGTAAACTACGGTTTCCAATACTTTGTTATGGCCTGCTCAATGCCCGTAATGGTGTATTTCTGCAACAAGATAGCTACGCAAATAGGGCAAAACGATTTGGGCGACCAGATTTCTCTGGGGCTCACCTTGCTGGTTATGCTCATCTTTATGACGATAATCACTTCTTTCGCCTCGACATCGGTTAGCCGCGAGGGGCGCAACTTCTACCAGACCAAGGTGCTGCCCGTGTCCATAAAGCGGCAGATGGGCATAAAGTTCCTTATGTACATGATAGTGTCATTCGCCGCCAACCTTATCTGTATCGGCATACTTGTGGGCACAGGGCAAATGGATTATTTCACCGGCCTGTGGGTGCTCGGCATCGTGCAGTCGGCGGCGATAACCCTTACATTGTTCGCCATGCGATTCGACATAAACAAGCCTCAGTTCAACCTCTCGGGCGAGGGCGAAGTGGTAAGCAACTCTCCCAACACCACTTCGGCGGTAGCCTTAGGCTTCGTAATCGCCCTGCTGGAGGGCATGATCGCGATGGTTCTTTCCTACATCGCCACACAGCAGTTTGTAATGATAGTCTGCTCGGTTATAGCCGCCATTTTCCTCATCATAAGCATAATTTCCTACTACGCGGGCATGGAAAAGGCGTACAACCGCATAGCGAGATAACCCGAAGGCGAACGCCGCGCGGACCCGCGCAAACAGGGGTCCCAAAAGGCGCGAAAATCAGATAAATAGCGCGTTGTGGTAGCCCAAAAAGCGCAAAACAGGCAACCGGGCAAATATGTCCGAACCCGAAAGAAAAATCAAAAGGAAGCTCAAAACAGCGAGAAAACAATGAAAAAATTCCTTATCGGCATAATTTTTCTGATTCCGATCATCATCGTGCTGGCGATTACGGCCACAGGGCGTATTATTGCGCTCACTCATCCCGTAAATGCCAGCAGAATAGAGCTTCGCAACAGCCTTAACGAGGTAATAGAGCAGAATGTAAACGATATTTTCTATATCGACGGCAACGACGACAGCCAATATCTCATAATCGACTTATACCCCTCAATTACCGACCAGAAGATAATCTACGAAATCAACAGGGACTTGCCGGGCGCCGGCGATCTAAAGTTAGAGCGCAAGGAAGGCACAAACCATTACCGCCTCGTGCCGGTATACGACGAGTACGGGCTCCTTAAGAGCGGCGTCGCGCAGATTACCATTTACGCAGCCAACAACATAAGCGTAAGCCGCACCGTCACGGTGGTGGTTAAGGCCGAGGTCATAAAGGAAATCAAGGTTTACGATACCGAGGGCGGCACCGTGGAAGCCGTCGAGCTTTACGCCCCCGCCCGGCTTTATTGCGACATAAACCCCATGGACGCCCTTGTGTACGAAACGCTAAGGTGGACGAGCGGCGACCCGCAGATTTTAGAAGTATCGCCCAACGGCTTTGTAACCCCGCTTAAGCGAGGTGTCGCGACGGTTACCGTCACCGCGACCGACAAGAAGGGCAATGCCCACCGTAAATCGGTAACGGTAGACGCCCGCAAGGCGCTCCTCAAAGCCTCAACCATAAAGAGCGCATCCGAGCTTAGCCTCGACTGGATAAAATCTAATATCGTGCTTTCGCCTATGGCTTCGGTAGAGAGCTTGGGCGGCGGCGAATATATTGTTTCAGAAGGCGGCGTAAGCCTTCCGCTTAAGGTAACCGCCTGCGCCGCGGGAGAGGGCGTGTTCGAGGAAAGCCTCGCCGTCATGTACACCAACAACGGCCCGTATTACATCGGCTTCGCCTACGCCGACATAACACAGAGAGGGCAAGCCTTGGAGGCGGAGTTTTCGGTAAGCGACGGCTCTGTCCTCGAGTACCGCCCCGAGGCGGGCATGATTGTCCCCCTAAAGGCGGGCACGGCGGAAATTACAGCGAATTACGGCGGCAAGACTACGGTAATGCAAGTCACGGTAAAAGAGCGCCCCTACGCATTTAACCTAATGTTCGGCGAGTCCGACGCGAAGAAGGGCGTGCAAAGAAGCAGAATCTGGGGGCTCAACTGGCTTACCCCCGACAGGCAATACATAAACACCTTCCAGTTCGGAAGCTCGCTTGCCGCGGGCAGCGCCGACTTAAGGTGGGAAACGGATAACGAAGAATACGCGAAAATAGACCAGGACGCCCTGATAACCTTCAACCCCGAAGCGGCGGGCAAAAGCGTCAAGGTGCGCGCGACGGTTCTTGTTAACAACTACGCGACGCCCATCTACCGCGAGTTCACCTTCAACCTCGCACCCGACACCCAATCGGTTAATGTCTATAACTACGGCGAGCTTGCTTATGTTGCGGATACATCGCAAAACGACATAGTCATTCAAAACGACATCAAATTGGAGAGGCTTAATACCCACTTCGCCAACAGCATATACGGCAACGGCTTCCATATAGACGCCACGCATTTCGAAACTCTAAACGACGACGGCATATTCAGGTTCGAGAGCGGGCGCCTTACCGATCCCACCAAGAAGATTGTCTTTAACGACCTTTGGATAGAAGCCGCCGAAAGCTACGAGCAAAGCAAAGACAGGGGCTCTGTGTTTATCATTACCGATATGGCAAACCCCGTCGAGTTCAAGTACTCCGTAATTCAGTTCTGCAATACGGGCATAAAGCTTAACAAGGTTAAGAATGTTCTTATCGAGGGCTGCATACTGGGCTATTCGGCCACCACCGCCATCGACATCAAAAAGGATACCCAGCCCGATTATTTCTTCACAATCAAAAACACCGTAATAAAGCAATGCGGCGGGCCGGGAATACTGCTTGCCATTAACAGGTTCGACCCCGAGGATTTCGACAAAAATTACATGCCGAGATTTACCGTCGAAGGCTTTTTGGATATAACAAACTGGAAAACGACTAAGGAAATGACGAGCCTTGTCACCGGTCTTGACAAAAGCTTGTTTTCGGGTATAGCATCTTTTGTAGACCCCGATAACCTTATGGCGCTGCTTGCCGAGCACCTCGAGGAGCTGTTTACCTCGCCCAGCATGTCGCACCTTCTGTACACCAACGCTTCCGACGGGCAGCAGTACATCTGCGCGGGCGTGTTTGTGCTGGGAATGTACACCAAGCCCGACAAGAATTTCTTTACCATCGAGGACCCCGCGTTAACCGTCCTTCCCGTGGCGTGGCCAAACGACAGAAGCTCCTTAGGGCTTATAGCGAGAGGCATAGACGCGCTAACCATGCGCTACCTTAACATGACGATATTCCATCCCAACTATTTGCTGTCCTACGACTTCTCGGGCGGCAAAGAACCTAGATACAAGCCGGGAGACTCCATCCCGCAGGATTTCGCCCTTTACGACCGCCTCGTAAACGGCGACCAAAAAAACAAATAAAGGCAAATAACGAGAATAAATGAAAAAATTCCTGTTAGGCGTAATCTTCATAATCCCCATTATCATAGTGGTCGCCATAACCGCGGCTTCCACCATTATTGCCATCGCCACCTCGCCCCTTCCCGAAACGATAAGGATTTTCGAGGAGGACGGCGCCGAACTGTCGGACGGCGACGAGGTAAAGCTCGAAATCACCGACAAGGAAAGGTTTATAATAATCGAGGTCGGCCCCGTCCTGGTGCAGGACGACAGCCTGGAATTTGACATAGACGAAGAGAGCGGCGACGGCAGGCTTTCCTTCCGCAGGCAGGAGGGCACCGACAAATACCTTCTTGTGCCCGAAACCCCCGGCGCCGTAAGCGTAACCATAAGGGCGGCGGCCAATGTAAATGTCACCCGCTATCTTGTGTTTGTCATAAACACGAGGGAGATTACGGGCATAAGCATCTATGACGAAAGCGGCAGCGAGGTCGAGGAAGTAAGGATCCTCGCCGAAAAGCGGCTTTTCGTCGCCGTGTCTCCCGTGGTCGCCCTCGATGGGCATAATTTAACCTGGAAAAGCTCGGACGAGTCCGTCCTTAAAGTTTCCAAAAACGGCCTTGTGCGCCCCGTAAGCCGCGGCAAAGCGTATGTCAGCGTTTCGGCTGTGGATAAACTGGGCAAAACCCACAGCGACAGCGTGCTTGTGGACGCCTCGGGCGCGCTCGTAAAGGAAAGCAAGGTTTATACCTCAAGCGAGATTACCGCGGGGTGGCTTTACGCCAATGTCGTTTTGGGCGACTCCATTTCGCTAAGCAAGATAGATTATACCCATTATGTCGTTTCGGACGGCTCCAACAGCATAGAAATCGAGATAGGCTTTTGCCAAAGCGGCGATTGGGGCTTCGGCGACAGCCTGGATACACTTTACACGAGGTCTGCCCCGTACTTCATATGGGCCGAAAACCTCGACTATAACGACAGCTCCGAGATAACAAGCGTAAGGTTTGTTTCCAACAACCCCGAAATATTAAGAGTTGAGGGCAATGTCCTGGTGCCCCAAAAAGGCGGCGAAGCCACGGTTACGGCTACATACAGGGGCGAAACAAAAACCAAGACTTTCAGGGTCAAAGACAACCCCGCCGTGCTCAACCTAAGCCTTTCGCCCGCCGACGCCAGGCTGGGCATAAAACTCACAAGGGTATGGGGAATGTATTGGTTCGACGAAAACTACAACCTCACGCCAACCTATAAGATAAGCGCGGGCGCGCACAACGATGTCGTCTGGAGCGTAGACGACCAATCCAAAGCCGAAATCTCGCAGGAAGGGCTTATAACCTTTAAGGACGCCGCCAGGGGGCGCAAGGTTACCGTCACCGCGAGCGCAATGGCGTACGGAAAACCCACGGGAGTAACAAGAAGCTTCACCTTCAATATGCTTTCGGACAACGCCATAAATGTATATAATTTCGACCAGCTTATACGCGCCAACGACAGCAAAACCAATATCCTCGTGCTTCAGGACAGCATAGACAGCCACTACCAGGTGCGCCTCAACAACAGCCTTTACGGCAACGGTTTCAAAGTATCCGCCGAGGTAAGGCAATGCGAAAACAAAGAGGACACCTCGAGGATATTCTTTTACTCCTATGACGAGGACCCCCGGCATTACGACAGCCTTGACACCCTCGTGGTTGAGGATATAATCCTGGAAGGGCGGGCGGAATACGAAAAGGCCACCCATGTGGGCTTAGACAACTTCCGGATGCCCAACAAAGTCGTGTTCAGGCACATCGTTGCCCGCAACCTGCACACGGGCATAGCAATCGGGCGTTCCAAAGACACCCTTGTCGAGGGCTGCATACTCGGCGACAACTATAAACACGCCATAACCACCGTTTACACCAGCGAAGAGGCCAATTCGGGAGTGAGGGTAACCCTTAGGAACAATGTCTTTAAGATGAGCGAGGGCCCCGCGGGCATAATAGTGTCGGCGGAATTTAACCCCGATGACTTTAACAAAAGCGTCGTGCCCGAGTTTGTCGTGGAGGGCTTCCTCGAAATCTACAACTGGAAGACCGAAGCTCAAATCGCCCCCGCGTTTAATGTGTTCAACATCGACAAGATGGACTACTTAAGCGCCTATGTGGACCCCGTGGCCCTCAATAACCTGGTAAACGACAGCATAGCCGAGCTTATAAAGAGCGAAAAGATGGCGCACCTGTTCTATACAGACAAAAACGGCGACCGCTACGGCAGCATGGGTATATTCATACTAGGCGCCCTTTTCAAGCCCGACAAGGACAAGATAACAATAAAGGACGAAAACATCATCCTGTCCACGCTGCCCCTAAGCAATGTAGGCGGGCGCGCGGGCTCGATGATAGACTTCATCAACGCCCTTACCGAGCGCAACGGCATGAAGATAAACAACGAGTGTTACATAATAGGCTACAATTTCGCGGGCAGGGAGCCCAAGGTAAAGCCCGGCGAGCCCGTCCCGCAGAATTTCGAGCTGTATGAGAGGCTGCAAAGCGGCCTGCCCCAGCCTCCCGACGACAACGGCGGCGGCGACGGCGATTACGATGTTTGCTAGCCAAACGCCTTGCAAAACGGCGTCCGATAGTGTATATTAAAAAGCGTAAGAAATTTTCCTTTTCCGCCAAAAACGGAAGCTTACACCAAGGAGAACTCTTTATGGCCAAACGAAGAACAGAGGGCTCGGGCTGCCTTGCGGCGGCGATAGCCATTTTGCTTATGATAGCTGTTATCACCGCGGTTGTCGTCGTGCTTCTTAACCTTACACCCAACCAGCTCGGGCTTGCCGAGTTACCTCTCGCTAAGGGCGAGTCCGCCTCCAGCCTCGGGCTTGCGGACGCCAAAATAAAAGAACTAATCGCCCGCGTTTTGCAGATACTAAGCGAGAAGTAGTATGATTGCCCTCATTATCGCAATGCCCCAGGAATTGGAAGCCTTTCTCGAAACCGTCGACAGCGCGGTTTCTTTGCGCTACGGAGGCAAGACGATTTACGAATGCGAATATAAAGGCATCAAGTTTGTTATGGCGCTAAGCGGCATAGGCAAGGTTAATGCCGCCTACACCGCCACGCTTATGATAGAAAAGTATTCCCCCTCCTTTCTCATTACCACGGGGGCCGCGGGCGGCTTCGGGCTGGATATCTACGATGTATTCGTCGCCGAGAAGGTTGTCCAACACGATATCGACACCACGGCTTTCGGCGACCCCAGGGGCTATATAAGCGGTTTGGGCGTTGTCTACATCGACGCCGACAAAGGCTTCGTAAAACTCTGCGAGAGCAAATTAAACGGCGTAAAAACGGGCGTAATCGCCAGCGGCGACCAGTTTATCGCCTCGGGCGAAATTGCCCGAAAAATCGCAAAAGAATTCGGCGCTTCCTCCTGCGACATGGAGTCGGGCGCGATAGGGCAGGTAGCCTATATGGCGGGCGTGCCCTTCGGCGTAATACGCACTATAACCGACGGCGGCAACGACGAGGCGCAAACCTCGTTTGCCGAAAAGCTCAAAAAGGCTGTGGAGATTAACAAAAACGCCGTGCTTGGGATAATAGGCCTCGTGGAAAAGCACGGCGAAAAAACCGCCGAATAATACCCTTTTACTCTTTGCGCAAAACTTCAGAAGCCCGAAGGGGCTTTTTTTGCGAAAAATTTTTCGTGTCTTTTTTGCCGGAAGTATGGCAAGTTTGCTTGCGTTTCCAAAAAACCGATGTACAATACGGTTGAAGGGTGCCGTGCGCCCGCTCTTTCGGCTTTTGCGCTCCCGAAATAACTTTATACACCGAAGGCAAAATTTCGCGCATACAATGGTATGCGCCCCGATTACGGCGGCGCAATCTTTTTCAAGGGTGGTTTTTTATGAAGTATTTCGGCACGGACGGCATAAGAAGAAAGGCGGATTTCTTTACAGAGGAATTTTTGAAAAGAGTGTGCGCGGCGGTGGCGGCAATAAAAAGTGACGCCAAAGTCGTAATCGCGCGCGACCCCCGACCGTCGGGAGTGATTATCGAAAAAATACTTTCGGAAGGGCTCGCCGCGGCGGGCATAAAAGTTATTACTGTCGGGATGACGGCGACCCCCGTTCTCGCATTCTGCGTGAGAAAATACAATGCCGATCTGGGCGTTATGGTTAGCGCCTCGCATAACCCGCCCGAGTACAACGGCATAAAGTTTTTTGACAGCGAGGGCCGCAAGATAACCGAGGAACTTGAGGAAAAAATCGAGGAAATTATAGACGGCGGTTACAAGCCGAGAAGGAAAAAGGGGGGCTCGGTAACTCCCGCCGACGGTGAGGGAGATTATGTAAGGCACTTCTCGGCGCTTCTGAAGCCCCGAATTTCGCCGAAACGGGCTCTTCTCGATACGGCCAACGGGGCAACCTCTTTCGTCGCTCCACGGCTTTTTGAGGCCTTAGGATGCGTTGCGGATGTCATTTTTAACGATGTCGGGGGCGAAAAGATAAACGACGGCTGCGGCGCTACGGCTCCCGAGGCGTTTATCGAGGCTGCGAAGAAAGGGAAATATGACGCGGGATTTTGCTTTGACGGCGACGGCGACAGGGTAGTGGCGTACTGCGGCGGCAGGGTGTTGGACGGCGACCACATGGTGTACATAACCGCCAAATACTTTCTGGAAAGTGGGGAACTGAGCGAAAAAACGATAGTCGGTACGATAATGTCCAACCGAGGGGTTGAGGACGCCGTGCTGCGCTCGGGGCTGAAGTTCGTTCGCACGAGCGTGGGGGATAAGTATGTTGCCTACGAAATGAAGAGGCTTCAGGCCGAGCTCGGCGGCGAGGCAAGCGGGCATGTGATAATCGCCAGATACCAGAACACGGGCGACGGCGTCCTGGCGGGAGCCGTGCTTTTAGCCTGCGACTCGGCCAAGGGGGTAAACGCCTACGACGACATAACTGACTACCCGCAGACGAGCGGGGACATACTCACCACTCACGAGAAGGTGGCGGAGTACAAGGCGAGGCAAAAGGAGTTTGCCCCTATGCTGGAAATTATACAGCGCGAGAGCGGGGGAAGGCTTGTGGTGCGCCCGAGCGGCACCGAACCCAAAATCCGCATAATGGCCGAGGCGCCTACCCAAGCCGCCGCGTATCTCGCGGTTGCCAAGGCGAGGCTTTGCATACTCGGAGGGCTGGGCAATGTGTAAAGAAAAGAAACCTGAAAACCTTATTTCGGATGCCCTAATTGAGGAAAATAAGAATAGCAACCCTTCCGTAAATATTCGCCGAAACTTGCCCCCGAATGTATACATAGACCCCGAAGTGGTCATTGAGGAGGGCGCCGTTATCTGCCCGATGACGGTGCTTAAAGGCAATACTAAGATATGCCGCGGTGCGGTAGTTTATCCCTTCTGCGACCTCACGGACACGGTGGTCGGCGAGAATACAGAGATACGCTCGACCTATTCTGCGGGCGCGGTTATAGGCAAAAACTGCACGGTAGGGCCCTTCGCCTGTTTGAGGAAAGGCGCCGTAATAGGCGACGGCTGCAGGGTGGGGGACTTTGTGGAAATAAAAAATTCCGTGCTTGGGGAAGGCGTAAAATGCGCCCACCTCGCTTACATAGGGGATTCGACGGTGGGCGCGGAAACCAATGTAGGCTGCGGGGCGGTGTTCGCAAATTACAACGGCAAAAAGAAGAGAGGCGTGACGGTGGGCAAGAAAGTGTTTATAGGGTGCAACTCAAACCTGGTTGCCCCGGTAACGATAGGCGACGGCGCTTACATAGCCGCGGGAAGCACGGTGACAGAGGATGTCCCGCCCGAAACTTTGTGCATCGCGAGGGCGCGGCAGGTGCTCAAAAACCGTCTGCCTAACTTAGATAAATAAATCTTAAAGATAAATTATAGTAAATCGGGTTGATGGCGCCTTTTAATTATAATATAATATAAATGCTTTAGGGTTACAGAGGGGGCAAACTATGCCCTAAGAGGAGGCTTACCATGAGTAAAGGTATTCGCAAAGCACAGGCATCGCATTACACAGACACCCGAATTATGAAAATCAGCCTGATAACTGTATGCGTACTTGCGTTGGTTGCGATCGGCGTTTCGGCCATTATACTTCCGAAGTATACAGTCGAAAAACCGCCCGTAAACAAACAAATAGAGGCCATCGTTCCCGACAACGACGGGCTCATAGGTGTGGGGGCCGACTTATCTCAGGTTTATGTCACCGTTAAGTACACCGACGGCACTCAATCCAAGTTCTCCCTTAAGGAAGCCCTCCCCTCCGGGCTGGATACCTCGAAGGAACAGCTCCTCGAGAATGTCGTCCTCAACATAGGCGGATACCAGCAGAGGGTAACCTACAAGGTTGTTTCCCCCGCCAAAAAGATAGAGTATGTGGCGGGGCAGGGCGGCATTATCCGCGGCGACACCTCGCAAAGGGTGTTCGCGGGATACGACGCCACAACCGTTGTTGCCGTGCCCGACGAAGGCTACGAGTTCCTGAGGTGGTCGGACGGCAACCCCAGGGCCGAGCGTACCGACAGGCAGGTCTCCCGCGATATGGTGATAACCGCCACCTTCCAGAAAAAGAAGTACACGGTTGTCTTCTACTATCCCGACGGCACGACGGCGAGGGAAGAAATAGTTTTCCATAACGAGTCCCCTACCAGGGCGCCCCGTGCAGAGGAGCCCCAGATGTACAAGTACGGCCATGTGCTTGTTGGCTGGAGCGAGGATTACACTCACATCACCAAAGACACCAACATATACCCGATTTACGAAAAGTTCGCCACAGACATTTACCTCTCCTTTACGCAGGACAAAGAAGGCAGGCCTTTGGGCTTCGCCAAAGACCTTAAAGCCTACTACCCCAAAACCGAAACCTCGATAATAAGAATCGAGCCCAACCCCTACAGGTCTTTCAAAGGCTGGTCTATACAAGCCTACGACCGCACAGAGTTCCTCGATAAAGAGGGCGGCGAGGTTAATTACGCCATAGGCTCGCCCAACAACTTCATGCCCTTCGTAGCTGCCAGGACGGGCGCTTCCGAAGAGTACACGCTGACATTTACCCCCACGGCGATAACCGAAGAGCTGTACATAACCGCCGTATTCGAATACAATTCAAGCACCATAACCTTTTCTTCGATGGGCATTACCCTGCCTTCGATAGAACTGGAGGCGGGCGTACCCATCGGGCGGGAATTTAATGTCTGGCCCGAGCTTTATTTTGACGAAGACACCAGGGACGACTATCTCGAAAGCGAGGAATGCCCCGACTACCTCAAAGAGCCCGGATATCTGTTCAAGGGCTGGTATGTGGCGGGCACCCCCTTCAATCCCGAAACGGGATACCCAGTAAGATTCGTATCCAACGAAGACACCTTCGCCACCCCCACTTCGCTAATCGCTTTCTGGGAAAAGAAGGTGTTTACCGTAGTATTCATGAAAGCCGACAACGAGGACTCCGAGTTCCGCAACATAGAATGGTACAACCCCAAGACGGGCAGAAGCGAAACCTTCTATGACGACGACAGGGGCGGCCTTGTGCTTACCATACTCTATCAAGACCCGCTGGGCGGCCCGCTTACGGGCGTTTACCCCGGGCGCGAGCCTTATAAGGCTTACCACAACTTCGTGGGCTGGTATGTTGCCGACTCGGGCGGCGCCGCCACCGACGAGCTTGTAGACCATACATACAAGGTAACCAAAAACATAAATGTCGTGCCCGTGTTCAGGGTAATCCAAAAGACTCTCAATATTAGCGTGAGAGGCTCAGGCTCCGTCGTAAGAATGGTTAACGGCGCCGAAAACGATGTGCCGGGCACCTTCAGAATGGACGCCACCGGCGATTACCGCTTCAGATTTAAGGCGGGTGACGGCTACCATATCGAGAGCATAACCGTAAACGGCGCCCCGCTTGTTATAACGGGCGGCGAGGAAGGCGACCCCTTCGTGCGCGTGTTCGAGTACGCCATCAGCTCCCCCGTCCTCGAGGACTACGAGTTTGTCGTAAACTTCGAGGCCGCTCAGGCGACTGTTACCATAAACAATGTAGCCAACGACAAGGGCGAGAGAGGGCGCATCAAATACGATGACGAACTGGGCTTCAGCACCCTTGCCGAAATTAAATTCAGCGTAAACATCGGCCAGAGCAAGCTGATCTGGATAATCGCCCCCGAAAACTACAGGATTTATAACCTAAGGGTTTCGGGCGTGCCTATCACCGACCTCGGGCAGAACGAGTATTCGTATACCCTCGTGCTTGACAACATAAGGGACGCGGTTACCGTCGAGGTAGAGTACCGCCCCATAGAACTTAGGATAGACCTGCCCGCCGGTATGCTTAACGGCACCATAAGCTACGAGGCGCAGACCGTAAACATGGGCACTTCGCCCTTCGTCGCCTTCGAGGCGAACCCCGGCTACTATATAAAGAACCTCACGGTTAACGGCGTCAGGATAGATCCGTACCATCCGCCGGCAGGCATACTTGTATCCCAGCTGGAATCGGTAAGCAGCGAAACCGACCGCCCCATAGAAAACGATATGAGGGTGACGACCTTCGTGCTTGTATTCGAGCTTATTTCCTCCGACAAGAACATCGATGTCGAGTTCGCTCCCGTATATTATTATGTAAATGTAACCAAAGAGGGCGTGGGCAATGTAAGCTTTACAAATCTGTCGGTAGCCAAGGGCAGCACAATTTATGTCGCAGCCTCGACCAGCCCGACATACTATATTTACGCTTACTCCTACACCAACCCCTCCGCCGACACGACGGCTCCCGGCTATGTAAACGAGATAGAGACGGTGATGAGCAGCGTTTCGCAGGATGTAAATATCATGCTCGAGAACATAGAGCGCGATGTCTATGTAAATGTAGAGTTCCGGAGATGCCGCTACACCGTAAACTTCGCCAACACCGAAAACGGCGTTTCGGGCGAGTTCGCGAGCATTACATATCTTGACAACGAGATTTCCGTAACAAAGCGCCTTCCCTATACCTTAGAGATGGAAGCCCTCACGAGCAGGGTGTTTACCGTTAACGCCGCCGAGGGTTACATAATAGAGAGTATTTTGGTGCAGACCGAGCAGCAGGTGCGCGACTCCGCCGGCGGCATAATTCTTGGCGAATGGCTTAGCGTTTCCTTCAACGCGAAATCGCACACCATAGCTCTGGACAACATAGAGACGGGATATTCGGTTACCGTAAACTGCCGCATAGCCACCTACGATGTTAAGCTGTGGGTTGTTAACGCGCGCGGCGATGTCTATATAGACGGCGTCGAGGCCGCCTATCTGGCGACGACCCTGACGCACGGCGATTTGTACACCGTAACGGTATACTACAACAGCGAGTCCGACCACTTTGCCCCGTCCAATTTGTACGCGGAAAGCCCCGACACCGTTAGGGCGGTAGTGCCTCAATCGGGCACCATAACCCTCGAAATAGAGAGGGTGACGGGCGACGCCGAGATTTTCGTCGTGCTTGAGCCTCCCGTGCCCGAGGATGAACCCGGATACGGGCAACCCGAAGAGCCCCAGATGCCGCTAAACTACTATAATGTAGTCCTCAAAGCCGACCCCATCAGGGGCACCCTGACGGCGCGCAGGGAAACCACGATAGGCAACATAAAGGTTATGGTAGACATAACCGACGGGCTTATTGAAGAAAACGGCAAGTTAGAACTAACCGCCCTGCCCGTAAACAACAACTACATCCTTAAGCAGCTTGCCGTTAACGGCAGGATAGTAACGCCATCGGCAAACGGCGTATACCGCATAGAAGGCGTAAGCAGCGATATTTATGCCGAGGCAATATTCGAGCCCAACGAGCTGCCCGTGATACTTGATTTGCGCAACACGCACGGCATGCTTAGCGCGTCGGCTAACTCTTTCGTGTACGGCGACCTCGTAACCATAAGGATAGTCGCCGCTACGGGCTACAAGGTGTCCTATGTCGCCATAGGCAGCAGATCCAACCCCAACATCTTAAGCAATGTCGAACTTGATAAGTTTAATTCGGCGGGCCCCGACAGGATAACCGACTATGTGGTGGACACCATGGGCTATACCTACGCCGAGATGAGCGACGGCCTGTATGTTTCGGTCGAGTTCGCCCCACTTACCTTCTCGCTTTCGGTAACCATTAACGGCAACGGCGGGGTGAGCAACGAGTACGAGGTAGGCAAAGACAGAATTAACTACGGCACCTATGTGGATATTCCCATTGAGGCCGACGAAAATCATTTTATATCCTATATTAAAGTAAACGGCATAGTTTACGACCCCTTCGAGCTCAACAAGAGGGTTATAGACGGCTCCATACAGAAGTGCATAGCGGGAGAGCTTAGGCTTCTCATAACCCAGAACACGGTTATAGAGATAGGCTTCTCGCCCAATGTGTACGGCGTAACCATCGTAAGCTCGTGGGGCGGCACAACCCTTGTTCGCACCGAGGGCGGCATTTATTCGGACGGCAACGGGCTGGAGCTTTACGCCGGGCAAAACCTCGAAATTTATATGCAGGCCGACAAGAGCCAGGGTACGCACATAAGCGCCCTGTATATAAACGGCCAGCTCATCAGGCCCGAGGAGTGGAAGCTCGACCTGTATTCGCCCAACAACAACCGCAGCATTACCTATCAATACAAAGGCCCAGCCGGCAACGGCATAACGGGCAATGTGCATATCAGGGTAGTGTACGAAATTAACGAATACACCATCATTGTAAAGCTTAAGAACAAGAGCCTTAACTTCCGCGATGTGCATATTAACAACACATCCTTCGGCTCGGTGAACCTCTCCAACTTCTCGCCCTTCGAGACGGTGAGGGTGAACGACACCGACGAGTACCTCATGACGGTGCAGACCTATAAGGGCATACCGCACGGCACGCCCATAAGGTTCCAGTTCCTGCCCGAAAGGTACGACGGCTACATCATCGACTATGACACCGCGGCGATAACATATTACGACCCCAACGACACCACAAGCTCGGAGCCCAAGGTGCTGCCCCTGAGGTCGCTTGTAAACAACGATATGTATATCCTGCCCGCCCTTAACTTCGATATACAGAGCGTGTATGTCGAGTTCATAAAGGAGAAATACACCTACAGCTTAAGCCACGAGTATAACTCGATGGGCTCGGTGTATATCCCCGAGGTGGAGAGGCCGATAAGCATAGAATTCAGCAATCCTTACTCGCCCGGCAAAGAGGTAATAGTCGAAAGGATCAACAATGTCGAGTATTACGAGAGAGGTTTGGATTTTGTTGTTCGCTGCGTACCCGGCGACGGCTACTCGATAACCGCCTTCTCGGTTAACGGCAACGGCGCGGCGCTCTCGTCGCTAAGGAACAACAATTATACGGGCCGCCTTACCAACGATATCAGTATCGCGGCGGTTTACACGATAACCACGCACAGGGTGTCGTTTACGACAAACCTTAGCGACAGCCAGATTAACTCCAACATCGGGCAGCTGGCAATTTACTCGAGCGACAACATCCTGCTCTGGAAGCCCGGCATGGCAAGCCCCGTCCTGCCCATCCAAACCCCCGACGGCGTTGTTGTGGGCTTCAACCAGAACTACATAACGGTTACCTACAATACCGTTGTCAAGTTTGCCGCGACACCTAACTATAATTCTTATGGTTATAAAATAGATTACCTCACAATAGATAATTCGCAGCAGTATATCTCCAACCCCGATACCGAGAATACCGCCCAGCATATCGTCAAAGGGCAGACCAGAGGGCATGTAAGCTTCTCGATCCATTACTACCTTGTGTCGATAGCCTTCTTCGACGGCGGCTCCGCAATGGTCGCGGGCAACGCCACGGTGCCGTGGGATTCCGACTGCACGGTTATCGTTAACATCTACGCGGGCTACAAACTGAACGCCATACTCGTTAACGGCACGGCGGACGCCGCCCTTCTTGCCAACGCCAGAAGGACGACACTTAACGACGCCAGCACGCAGTACGAGATAACCCTGTTTAACATCAAGTCCGACAAGGCGCTTTCGATGGATACCGAGAGGATACCCTACGACATGACCTTCGACGGAGGGTTTATGGAATCCTTCGAGGTGCTGGATTATATGCAGGACAGCGTAACCGGTATCGTGGTGAACGAGGGCAGGGCAGGCGAGGCCGCTTACTTCTCCAAGCCCTCGGCATGGCCGGGTTCCAACCCCCTGCAGATGTCCACCGTACCCACCGACCAGAGAAGGTATGTCTACTCTGGCTTCAGGTATAAAGACAGCGTAACCATTTACTTCATGCCCATAGACGGCTACAAGATTAAGAATGTAACCGTGACGATGCGCACGGTGCGCGGCGTCGTGAACACCATAGTTAACAGCGTAGACGCGCTTACCCTGTACGACCCCCGCTACGGGCATTATTATTACAGGATATCCGAGGCTACGGGTGCGATAACCGTGACCGTAAACTACGAGATTAAGACCTACAATGTCACGATGAGCACCTCGGGCAGGGGCAACATCTCCAAGGTTGAGGTAAACAACGATACCCAGACGGGCTCGACCGTGGTAATCCCGCGTACGGTAAACCATTACGACCGTATCACGATAGAGTTCACAGCCGATTACGGCTACCATCTCGAGAACCTTGTTATTAACGGCAGGACGATATCCGATGTCCAGTATGAGAAGGTTTCGAGGGTGATAGAGGGTGCCCCCAGGCTGGTATACAGGTACACCACCGACACCAGCACGGGCAGGATGATTATCGATTCGCTTGTGATAAACGGCAGGCCCAACTTCACGGTAAGCGCCGAGTTCGATATAAATACCTTCCCGATCAGGACATTCATTAACGGCGTCGAAACCGATTTCGATATCGCCCTGGCGCTGTCGCTTTCCAACTCGAGAATGGAATTTAACTCCAACTTCACCATCTTCCAGCAGATAACCGAAGGCTACAGCATAACCGATATCACGATAAAGAGCGCAGCCGGCCAGATTATCGCGGAGTATGTGAGGAGCAACCCCGCCCACGAAAGCATCCTTAAGAGCCCGCAGCTTACCTTCGTGCCCTCGGGCAATTATATCGATTACCTCGATTATCACGACTTCACGGGCACGGGAGCAATGCTCTATGTGTACTACAACACCGTAATAAATACGCATACCAGCGTGATTAATACCTACCTGTACGAATACGAAAAGGTGGGCAACGACTATGTGCTTGTGTCCGACCCGTACGGCGTGCCTATGGTTGAAAAGATTACCACGGGCGGCGTGACGATAGTGCCCGCGTATTCGCTTACCCGTACCTTCAACAACATCGTAAAGGACAACAACGCCATACATAACTACAATGTAGAGGCAAGGTTCAGGTTCTTCATGGATCCCGCCGCGTCCGAAAAGTATGTTTTCGCCGGATATCAGGTTTACGAGAACGGCGCCTGGAGATACATCAACGAGGGCGACAGCGGTTTTGTGCTTAGCAGCAACTCGGTGTCACCCACCGGCGAGCCCGTGCTTGATACCTTAGAATATACTATTAAGTCAGACAAGGAGTTCCGCGCGGTAGTATACAGGGTTTATGAGGTAAAGGTAGAGGTTCACCCGCAGTTCAAGTGGCAGTCAGGCAGCCTGTCGCTGACAAACTTCAACATGGAGTATGTGACATACGCCAACCTTACGGCGACGGCGACCTTCGCGCCCAATATGAACCCCAACCTGCCCTCCAACCAGGTAACGCTTGCGGATATCGACGGCGTTCAGGACGCCAAGTACACCTTTAAGGTCTACTGCGGCGCAAGGCTCAACCTTACGGTAACCGACAGCAAGGCAAGCATCAACCCCGTAACAAGCACTTCTTATTATGATATTACCTACTCTGCCTCGGGCAAGCTGACACAGACCCAGAGGACTTACGGCATCCTAAATACCGTTGTAATAAATTCGGACAGGCTTGTTCACGCCTACGCCAACAACGACAGGATGCACCTCGATGTCGCGCTCGAGACACAAGGCGAGGCCGTGGGCAGCGAGGGCGGCTCGGTTAAGTACTACACATATAACGAGGCCACAGGGCAATATATAAGCAAGTCACTAACGGGAAGCTATCTCGCCATACCCACCAATACTGTGGTAATGCTGGAGATAACCCCCAAGATAAGCTACGCCATAGACGGCGTCTATATGATGGAGTCGTCGGAGCAGGCGGTAAACGGCAAGCAGGTGTTTATGCCCGATTCGTGGCTGCCCATCGAAACCAAGAGCGACGGCACCGTCGAGGTATCGCGGCCCAACGATGACGGCCCGCTTTATGTCGTAATGAGGCTTATAGAGAACACCATTATAAAGGTTAAGTTCTGGAAGCAGATGCAGGTAACCAGCTCGATTAATGTTCTTTACGGAGACGCCGAAAGGACGATAACCGAGAGTGAAGCCTCAGACACCAACAGCATATTTAAAGGGCTTTGGTTTACCAACAGATCGGCTGATAAGATCTACGATTACGAGGACGATATACACTTCGCAGTGCCCAATTTTGTGTACAGTGACAGATGGGACATCCGTTACCAATTCGTGGGCTTCTTCGTAAACGGCGTTAACAGCTATCAGCAGCTGGACAGCGGTTACCCCGACAGCACCAGCGTAACTTACAGGCTTTACAACTACGACCCCGTTTACAGAGCGGACGGCGTAACTATGGTAAGGAACTCGGCGAACGAGATGTTCAAGGTTAATATCGTCGCCAAGTTTGTGCTCGTGTTTAATATTACCTTCGTAAACGAGTACACCTACAATATCCCGGGCGGCGAGACGGTATACTTCAACCCCGGCTACTTCAGCGCCGACTACATACCGTACAGCCCCGAAGCACCGCTGTATTATACCGAACAGTCCTACATCTGGGCGAAAACCGCCGCGGGCGAGCACACCGACTATTCGATACAGATGTTCGCCAAGATTAACAGGGTGTCGGTTGTAGGCGACAACAGGGAATCGCCCACCTCGGCGTACAATACATGGAGCGACAACTTCATAAATGTAAAATGGTACAGGGATGAGGGCGAGAACCCCAACGCCGTCGGCTTCATCTTTATTGAGTGGCAATACTGGGCATATGATGGCAGCGGCTGGAAATGGATGACCCTTCCCGATACCAACCTCGCCGACCAGAATAAGCCCACCAACACCGAGTACAGGTTCTCGGTGAGCAGCCTCTTTCCCACCTCGTACTTCAGCCATGTCATGAATCCCGTAAGTGTTTCGATGTACGACGACAACGGCGATTACGATGGCAATAAGTCTATATATACTATTATGATAAGGCCGAGGTTCCAGCGCATAGAGGATATAAGCATTCAGAAAGTTGTTTATACCCAATCCTACGGCATACCCGACGAGTCGGCCGCCAACCAAGGCCCCGCCAGCATCGAGGAAAGCGGCGCAACTTCCGGCACCTACAATTACTACGATGTCGTAACCTTAAAGCCCGGCACCAGAAGCGGCTTCAGGTTCCTCGGTTGGTACTACTCGTCTACCGGCCTTGAAAGCGATTACATCCTTGTGACTCACGCCGACGCCAGCTCGCCCATGACGCCCACCCGCAACTATCAGCTTGTGGGATACGAGGAGCGCGACGGCCAGGTGATTTACGGCGGCGACCTTAAGGTAAGGCTTGTGAGAAATACCGTCGTAAAGGCCGTGTATATCAAGATATGGAACATAACCGTAAGAGCCTTTAACGAATCGGGCGACTCCGCCCTTATGAAAGACAGCGTGCCCATTCTCGCTTACTACGGCGTCGCGCAGACCGTGAACGGCCAGGAAGTGTACAGCGACAGCCCCGAGCTGATATCGAGGCGCGAAAAACCGCTAGTGCTGCAGGCAGGCGAAAAAGTTAAGTTCAAGCTGAACTTCTCGCAGGGCAGCTTTAACAGCGAATACGACTACTTCGATGCCATCAATGTCTATAAGTCGGGTATACTGCAAAGCTGGGTGACAACCGCCGAGGCGGCGAACAGTGTAAATATCCCCATAAAAGGCGAGTCGTCCAGGACAGCTCTAGAGAGCGCGGAGCTTATAATTATCGCTAACGACAACAAGACAATCGAAATTGTCTTCCGCACCTACGGCAAGCTGCAAATAAATAACATCTATCCGATGTCCTCCGTGGTTCTGCCCGACGCCTTCTATCAGGCGATGTATCAGGAGCACGGCTCGACCAACAACTGGAACATCAACTCGATTGCCGATAACGGCCCCGTGGATATGGACAGCAGGCCGGGCTATATGCTCATAACCGGCATACCCATCAAGAAGGAAGGGCACCTTACCTACGACGGAGTATTCAAGAACAAGCTGCCTTCGATGAGCGGAAACTACGCCTTAGAGCCGCGCTCGGTAACCACCTTCGGGATTAACTTCAGCGGCGCCTGGATAGGCAACGGCTATAACAAAGCTCAAACCATAACCTTCTTCAATACGGAGAGCGGCGGCAGCGACGGTATGGCGCAGATGGATATGCCCTTCTATGTGAACGGCTCGACCTACGGCAGAGGCACCTCCGATTCGCCATTCCTGATTAGCACCGTAAACCATCTGAGGTCCATAGATATCTTTATCGCAAGCAACGGTAACACGGCAAGCGGAGTTTACTTCAAGCTGAATAACGACCTTGATATTACAAGCTTGCTGACAACGGGCGCCACGCAAGGTATAGGCACCGAGAGCAAACCGTTTGACGGCATCTTTGACGGCGGCGACAGGAATATGTACTTTAACTCTACGGTGACCATCAGCGGGGCCCTTAACAGCCTGGGTATATTCCGATATACCAGAAACGCCACCATAAGCAATATCAGGATAGGGCAAGCTTCCAACTCTACCTTATCCGCCACATCGTCCTCCATCGTCGGCTACCTCGTAGGCACCGCCGATAGTACGATAATAGAAAACATAACAACCCAAGCAGGCCGCATAAGCATTTCGGGTATCAGTACGGTAGGCGGCCTCGTAGGCCAAGCCAAAGGCAGCACCGTAATACGCAACTCCACGATTTCGTGCAATATCAATATTACCGCTACAAACAGCTCGGTAGGTATAGCGGGCGGCGTAGCCGGCTTCCTGGACGGCAGTTCGAGGGCGGAAAATATTGATTTCACCACAACCGTAACCGTTGCGTCGGATAGATATGCGGGCGCTATCGCCGGCAAGGCCGAAGGGCAAAGCTCGGTAGCCGTAGATAATTGCGGAACCTATCTGCCCAGATTGAACAACACCGCCGTACAGGCGATAGGCGGCCTTGTTGGCTACATAGGCGCTAACCGCAGGGTGCAAAACAGCTATATAAAGACCGAAACCCAGGGCGTGGAATTCTACTCGGGTATCCTTAATACCTTTAACGCCTCGTCGACGGCGAACGCCGAACAAAACGGCGGCGGACTGATAGCCGGTATCAACAGAGGTTCGATATATAACTGCTATGTGTCCAACCTCACGGTAACCGCCTACGGCTCCTTCTTCGGCGGCATTGTGGGCGTCAACTTCGGCACCGTGCAGTCCTCCTACACTCAATATGTCAAGATTACGGTGGATAAGAACAGAGTAGGCTCGGGCGGCATTTACGGAGGCATAGTAGGATACAACGCGGGCACCGTAACCGGCTGTACCTTAACCGGCTGGGGCAACCAAAGCCTGGACTTCACCAGTGTAAACTTCCTTATTAAATCGCACACTTATAACAGCGACCCATTCCAAACCGGAGGTATAGACCCCGCCGGCAAGAACATACCGAGCGACGGCGGCTACATCTATCTGGGCGGTATGTCCGGTTACAACGCCGGCGGCGGTGTAATAACGAATACGGTTTCCAACGGCGCCAAGATGCTTGTAAACAGGTGGTCTAACAACAATGTCGACAATTATACTTATGTAGGCATTGTCACGGGCTACAACGGAAGCGGCAACAGCCAGTCAACGGGCAACAGAATGACAAACAGCAGCGCACAGATTTATCTCTGTGTCGCGGTAGACAACGGCACCACGGCGTATGTGGGCAAGATAGCCTACGCCTATGTGGGCGATTTGTACGGCTTTAACCAAAGCGGCTCTCTCGGCCAGAGCGGAAGCGGCGGCAACAAAGCCCACCTTACCGCCATCTGCATAGGCAGCTACATGATCGACTGGCAGATATACTCCAGTAATCCCGTAACGACCAACAGCAAAGAAGGCAGGGACGCGTCGGGTTACCAGGTAGGGCAATTGAGGTATCAGGTTAACTATAACTCGAGCTATACAGCCGGCTCGTTTACCAGGGCTTTGACAAATGAGAACCTGCACGCCAGCGGAGTGCCGGGGCTCGAAACCGGCACCAACTATTGGTGGAAGAAGACGGGCTCTTTTTTGGGCGTGCCGATTTACAGCCTGCAGAAACAGACTGTTTACAGAAACACCGGTAAACTGAGATTCTTAAGGATTGTCTGATAGCGCCATACGAACATAAGCCCGAAGATTAAAATTTATTAAAACAAAACGAGCCTTTAACGGGGCTCGTTTTTGTTTGCGGTTTTCGGGCTTTTTTGCGCGAAAATATTTATAATTTTACGCTTTAAAGGGGCTGTGTATTTCCGCGAAAAAAGTTTAATAATTTTAATCAAAATGTTTGACAGCGCTAATGCGTTTTTGTATACTTATGCTAAACTATTTGTTAAAGGGGTTGCTATGGACATCGGTGCGAAAATAAGGTCTTTACGATTGCAGAGAGGGCTGACGCAGGAAGAACTCGCCAGCCGCTGCGAGCTTACAAAAGGCTATATCAGCCAGCTGGAAAACGACATCGCCAGCCCTTCGATTACCACTCTTATTGATATCCTTAATGTATTGGGCATAAAGCCCCAGGACTTCTTCGCCGAGGACGACAAGAACGAAAAAATCGTCTTTGCCAAGAAGGACTTTTTCGAGTCCGAATGCGGCGACGGTAAAATAGTCTGGCTTATACCCAATTCGCAAAAAAACGATATGGAGCCTATTATCCTTATCCTGCCGCCCGAGGGCGAATCTTATATTCGCTACCCGTTTGAGGGGCAGGAGTTCGGGTATGTGCTTGAAGGAAAGATAGAAATAATCACCGGAGAAGAAAGTACTTCGGTGCATCAGGCAAAAAAAGGAGAGGCGTTCTACATCGACGGCGCCGCTCAGCACAAAATAAGAAATGCGGGAAGCTCTACCGCCAGAATTATATGGGTCACAACCCCCAGTAACTTTTAGAGGAGAGAAAAATGACCAATCAGACTATCATCGAGTTCAGGAATGTATCCAAGACTTACAACGAAAAGCCCGTTGTAAAGAACATCAGCTTCTCCATCAAACAGGGGGAGTTTGTGACCCTTCTGGGACCCTCCGGCTGCGGCAAGACGACAACCTTAAGAATGCTCGCCGGCCTTGAAACCCCCACCGAAGGCAAGATTTTTATTAACGGCAAGGATTATACGGACACCCCTCCGCATAAGCGCCCCGTTAATACCGTTTTCCAAAGGTACGCGCTCTTCCCCCACCTCAATGTCTTTAACAATGTCGCCTTCGGGCTTAAGCTTAAAAAGATTCCCGACGGTACCTACACCGACAAAAAGGGAAGGACCTTTGAGAAGTTCCGCAAGTACTCCAAAGAGGAAATAAGGGAAAAGGTGCACGCCGCCCTCAAGATGGTAGACCTCGAGGACTACGAGCAGCGCAATGTTAACAGCCTTTCGGGCGGGCAGATGCAGAGAGTGGCGATAGCGAGAGCGCTTGTAAACGAGCCCAAGGTCCTGCTTCTGGACGAGCCTTTGGGCGCCCTTGACCTTAAAATGCGCAAGGACATGCAGATAGAGCTTATGAATATGCATAAGAAGGTTGGCATAACCTTTGTGTATGTCACCCACGACCAGGAAGAGGCACTTACGATGTCGGATACCATTGTCGTTATGCGCGACGGCGTAATCCAGCAGATAGCAAGCCCCCAGAAAATCTACGACGAGCCCGCAAATGTCTTTGTCGCAGACTTCATAGGCGAAAGCAACATATACAGCGGCATTATGCTTGAGGACTTCAAGGTTGAGTTCTGCGGCGCCGTGCTTGAGTGCGTCGACAAGGGCTTCAAGAAAAACGAGCCCATAGATGTAATCATAAGGCCCGAGGATATCTATATCCTGCCCAAGGATAACCCCGCCGCGGTGCTAAGGGGCACGGTTATTTCGTCCGTCTTTAAAGGCGACCATTATCAGATAACAGCCATAGTTAACGGAAACGAGATACTTATTCACGACAATGTAGAGTGCAAAGAGGGTGACGAGATCGGGTTGTTCATAAAACCCTTCGACCTGCACATAATGCAGAAGCCGCGCATCATAAACGAGATTATCACCGAAATGTGGGACAAAAATGTCGTTGAAATCTGCGACGGCAGGTTCCCCTGTAACTGCGACTTCGAGAGCGGCACCCCCGTTAAAGTGTCTATTAAGTTCGGCGATGTCATCATTCATGACAACGAGTCCGACGGCATTATAGGCGGCGAAGTTATAAGCAGCATTTATAAGGGCAGCTATTATCAGTGCATTATTAAGACGGATAATTATTACAACTTCTTCGTCGATACCCAGGACGAGTGGCTTAAGGGCGACAGGGTGGGCATCTCGGTCGCGCCCGAAAACATCCAGGTCGAAAGACTGGGCGAATAAAGCAGCAGGGACAGAAAGATGAAAAAGGCTATAGACAGAATTAAAAACTTCCGCATTACCCGCAGGGTTTTCGCGTATCCGTATATCCTGTTCCTCGTGCTGTTTGTCGTCGTACCGCTTGCCATGATATCGGTTAACGCCTTTATCGCGGGCGGCAAGATAACCTTGACTAACTTTGCAGAGTTTTTCGGCTCGGCTACGGGTTTGAGGGTTTTGGGCGACTCTATTCTTATAGGGCTTATTACCTGCGCGATTTGCCTTCTGCTGGGCTATCCCGTGGCGTATATCCTTAATAAGTACAGCTCGAGCAAGATACTTGTTTTGTTGTTCATACTGCCGATGTGGGTCAACTTCCTTATAAGGACGCTTGCCACGAAGTCGCTGTTTCTTATGCTGGGGCTCCCGCTGGGGCTGGGGTCGGTGCTGTTCGGTATGGTATATAACTACCTGCCCTTTATGATACTGCCCATTCATACAACCCTTTCGGGGCTGGGCAAAGAGTACGCCGAGGCGGCGGCAGACCTTGGCGCCGATAACATTACCGTTATATTGAAGACCATACTTCCGCTTTCGCTTCCCGGAATCATAAGCGGCATTACGATGGTGTTCATTCCCACCATTTCGACATACGCTATAAGCCAGCTACTTAGCAACGGCACGATTTACCTTTTCGGTGACTCGATTAATACCAAGTTTGCCAACGGCCTGTACGGCGTGGGCAGCGTTATGAGCCTCATAATGCTGGTGCTGGTTGTTATCTCCAACATCTTTATAAGCAAATACAACAAGGGCAACTCGGGGAGGACACTATGGTAAAAAAATTGTTCGCTAAAGGGTATCTCTGCGTTATTCTCGCGGTGCTGTACCTGCCCATTATACTCATTATAGTTTACAGCTTCTCCAACTCCTCGAACTTCAGCTTTGCCAAAGGCTTTTCGTTCGGCGCGTACGAGGCCATAGTCACAAGCCCCCAGACCCCCAAGCTGATGAAGGCGCTTGAAAACACCTTCATTATCGCCGCGGTGTCGTCGGTGGCGGCGACCATTCTAGGCACGCTTGCCGCGATAGGCATCTTTACGATGAAGAGCAAGCTTCGCGGGCTTGTCGAGAACATCAACCAGCTGCCCATCATCAACTCCGAAATAGTTATGGCGGTTTCTTTGATGCTGTTTTTTGTAACCTTCAAGATTCCCGCAGGGCTGACCCGCCTGATACTTGGGCATATCTCTTTCTGTACGCCTTATGTTGTGCTTTCGGTTATGCCAAAGCTTGTTCAGATGGACCCCAATATCTATGAGGCCGCCCTCGACCTGGGCGCAAGCCCCTTTAAGGCCATGATAAAGGTGCTGTTCCCCATGCTCGTGCCGGGTATCGTGTCGGGCTTCGTTATGAGCTTTACGCTTTCGATGGACGACTTCATCATCACGCAGATTAACAAGAGCGGCGGTATAGAGACCCTGAGCACTTATATATATGAGGATGTAAGGATTAAAGGTATGGAGCCTTTCTGGTTTGCCATATTCTCGATTATATTTGTCGTCGTGCTGGGCATCATGCTCATCATTAACCTGTATAACACCCGCAAAAAGAAAGAACAATCGGAGGAGAAGGAAGTATGAAAAAGATTGCCATAGTTTTGCTTGCCGTGTTTGTACTTTTCTCCTTAGCGGGCTGCGCTTCTGACGGCGGAAACGGGGGAGGCTCTCCCGCAGCGACCGAAAGGCTTGTTATTTATAACTGGGCCGAATACATCGACGAGGGCGACGACGAAAGCGGACGCCCCGGGCTTATAGCGGCGTTTGAGCAGTATTACTTCGAGCAGACGGGCGTAAGGATTTCCGTTGAGTATAACACCTTCGAAACCAACGAGGAAATGGTCACCAAAGCCATGGTGAGCGACACCGAGATGGACCTTATCTGCCCCTCGGAGTACACCATACAAAAGCTTTTGATTAACGGAATGCTAAGGGAGATAAATTTCGATAATATCGAAAACTCCGCGAATATCAACACCGATATCCTGGACACCATTTCGGAAGTCTTCGGCGAGATTGAAGGAAACGACGGCACAAAGTACGACATGACCAAGTATATGGTGCCTTATATGTGGGGCACGCTGGGTATCCTTTATAACACCGAAGTTGTTACCGAAGAGGATCTTGCGCACGGCTACGGGCTTCTGTGGAACGAAGGCAATAACCCCAAGCTTAACGGCAAAATCCTTATGAAGGACAGCGTAAGGGACTCGTATGTTGCCGTCGTGCTTTACGCCAAAGAGCAGGGCCTGCTTCCCGAAAAGTACGATGCTCTCAGCATACAGGACCTCATTAACTCGGTTAATAAAGAGCTGCTCGCCGTTGCCGAATCCCTACTCCTTAAGCAGAGCGGCCTCCTTTACGGCTACGAAGTCGACTTCGGAAGGGACGATATGGTAAAGGGCAACGCCTATGTGGACCTTGCCTGGAGCGGCGACGCCATTTACGCCATAGAGTCGGGACTAGAGGAAGATGTCTATCTTGATTATTTTGTGCCTGAGATAGGCGGAAACATCTGGTTTGACGGCTGGGTTATCCCCAAAAAGGTTAAGAACCTGCGCGCCGCCGAGATGTTTATAAACTTTATGTGCGACCCCGTAAACGCCATTTATAATATGACTTATATAGGGTATACCTCGGCTGTCGATAAGGAAGTCCTCATGGAAAACGAGGAAGTGCTTGAGATCCTCGAATACTACGAGTATGACCCCGAGGAGTATTTTTCCGACCCCATCCGTTATCCCGAGATTACAGAAAACATGGGCGTTATGAAGGACTTCGGAAAAGAAGCCGACGCTGTGATTATGATGTGGGAGAGCATAAAGCCCTACAAAACCACCGAGCTGGGCATTATTTTGGGCGTAATAATAGGCGCCGTGGCGCTTGCCGCGGGAATATACTTCGCGGTTAACCGCCTTAAGATGAGGCCGAGAAGGGTTAAATAGCTTTTGGGAAATATAAGCCAAAATAAAAGCGGGGCAATAAGCCCCGCTTATTTATTTGTTGAAAACCTTATTTGTTTAATTCCCCTATCTTTTGGATGAGGTTGTAAACGGTTTTGATGCCCGTTTCGAGGGTGGATTCGCTTATCCTGTCGCTCTTGTCGTTGTTGGTGTGGTAGTAGTCGGTGCAGCGGGGGTTCTGGGCGGCGATTGTTATGGTGCGGACGCCGGCTTTGCAGAAGGGGGTACTGTCGCAGCCGCCTACGGGATTGAAGATGACTTTGGGGTTGCCTACGCCGGCTTCTCTCATAGATTCGAGCCCGAGGGAAATAAGGGTGGGGTCGAACTTTGTGCCCTGCCAGGTGTCGCCCTTTATAACTTCGAAGTGGTCGGCGTCGGCTATCGAGTCCACATTGATAAGGAAGGAATCTTTGAGGGCGCCGTCGTCTTTGTGGGCTTTTACAAAGGCGAAGCTGCCTTTTAGCCCCGCTTCCTCTGCGGCGAAGCAGATGTTAACAAGCCTGCAGTTTTTGGGCAGCTTGTCGGGATTTTCTTTGAAATACTTCATTACCATTATGTTGATGGCGATGCCCGAAAGGTTATCCATCGCGCCGGGCGAGCCTATGGCTTTGTCGTGGGAAACATACTGCGAGATGAAGAAGAAGCCCGGGATGAACAGAAGGGGGAGGATATAGGCGATAACCACATACGCCGAATAGGAGATATTGGCCCCGCCGAATTCGCATATTGCCTTGAAAAGGGAAAGCGCTATCATAACTACAACGCCGACAACGCCGTATGCCACTTTGGGGATTGCCGTATTGGGGTTTTTGGCGGCGAGCTTCCAGCACCAGCTGCTGTCGTAGTGGGCGCCGAGGTAAATGGTGTAGTCCGCCTTTCCGTCTTCGGGGGATAGTTCTGTTATAATGTTTTCGGATACCGCCTGCTTAAAAGCCGAATCGAACCAGCCCTTGTAAAGGATTATTTGTATTACCGTAAATACCATCATCCCCACATATCCGATGAGCGCGAGCAGGGTGCCACCGTAGCTTACATAATAAAGCACGAGAAGGATGAGGGCTACCCAGCCGAGGTATCCTATGGCGCCTATGCTGGCATTGGGGGCGTATACAAATTTTTCGGTTTGGGGTTTGAGGCTTGTTTGCTCCTCGATGATGCGTTGAAGCTTGACAGACGCAGCCTTTTCTTCGGGGCTACCAGGGAACCTGCAGCCGTCCGCCTCAATCTCTTTGATTATCTGCATGGTTTGAGAGGCATGCTTGCTGAAATCCATAATTTTTTCTCCTTCAGGCATTTTCCTAAATTATAACAAATTTAAACATTCTATTCAATAAGAAATAATTCATACGGGCGGAATATCTTATGACGAATTTTTTATTTTTGTGCGGGAAATCCCTTAAAAATAAGGGAATAATAAATAAAAGTTGCAAAATGTTCACTTATATATTATACTTATAAAGGCAATTTATCGGAGAAATAGCTTTTTTTGATATGCTGCGGAAGGGCTTTCCGCATTAACATAAGGAGAGAATATGGATATCGATATGAGATTATTAAGATACGGGTTGCTCGCGAAGGAAATGGCCAGAATAAACTGGATAAAAAATAAAGCCGTAACCAGAATCGGCTACCTTAACGCCGAATATATGTACGACAAAGAGCCGATCCCCTTCGAGGAGAGGCTTACCCGCCCCATGAAACCCATTTCGGTGGGCAGCGTGTGGTGCAACGAGTCCTACGGCTGCAGCTGGTTCCGCTTCAGGGGCAGGGTGCCCGAATCTGCCAAAGGCAAGCATGTTGCCCTTCTTATTAACATCGGCGGAGAGGGCTGCGTCTTCGATAAGGACGGAAACCCCGTGGCGGGCATTACAAACATACACGCCCTGGAGATTTTCCACCTCGGCAAAGGCAAAAAGGTTGTGGAAGTATCCAATTCCGCCGAGGGCGGCGAGGAAATCGATATCTGGGTCGAGGGCGGAAGCAACCGCCTGCCCACAAGCTGGTGGAAAAAAGCTATCCTGAGGCAAACGGATATTGTCGCCCTCCGCGACGATATGGTGGAATTATATTACGATTACATGGTGCTCGCCATGCACAAGCTCAACTACCGCACGGGGGACCCCAAACTCGCTAGCATAAAGAAGGCGCTTTGCGAGGCTTTCAAAGCGGCTAAGAAGCTTACCCCCGACGCCATACAGCAAGCGAGGGGCATAATTGCCGCCGAGCTTAAGAACGGCGAGGTTTTGCCCTACACCGCTTACGCGACCGGACACGGGCACCTAGACCTTGCCTGGCTTTGGCCCGTAAGGGAAACAAAGCGCAAGGCATGCCGCACCTTCATAAACCAGCTTAACAACATCGAAAAGCACGAGGGCTATGTGTACGGCGCCAGCCAGCCCCAGCAGTTTGCATGGATGGAAGAAAGGCACCCCGAGCTGTTCGCGAGAATCAAAAAGGCCGTCGAAGAGGGAGGCATAGAGCTTCAGGGCGGCATGTGGGTCGAGTGCGACACCAACCTGACCTCGGGCGAATCGCTTATAAGGCAGAACCTGTACGGAAAAAAGTACTGGAAGGAAAAGTTCGGCCTGGATATGGATTTCTGCTGGCTGCCCGATGTGTTCGGCTTTTCGGGTAACCTTCCACAGATTCTTAAAAAGTGCGGGATGAAATACTTCCTTACCATAAAACTTAGCTGGAACGAGCACAACAAGTTCCCGCACAAGTCCTTTATCTGGGAAGGCATAGACGGCAGCAGCGTGCTTGTGCATATGCCCCCCGAAAATAACTATAACGGCTTCGCTTCGCCAATAACCAACTGGATAGCTTTGGATAACTACCCCGAGAAGGACAGGATTAATGTATTTTCGGTGCTGTACGGCATAGGCGACGGAGGCGGCGGCCCGAGCGACGGGCACATCCAGCTTATGAAGCGCCAAAACGATGTCGCGGGGCTTCCCAGAATGATAATGTCGCCTGCCCGCAAGGTGTTTGAGGAGCTCGAGAACTTCCGCGACAAGATGGTTACGGTAAAGGGCGAGTTGTACCTCGAAAAGCATCAGGGCACCTATACCACCCAATCCAATACCAAGTACTACAACAGGAGAATGGAGTTTAAGCTCCACAATGTGGAGTTTCTTTCGAGAGCCGCCGAAAAGTTCGGTTGCCCGTATCCCGCCGAGGCATTGGAGAGAATATGGAAGGAAGTGCTTTTGTACCAGTTCCACGATATTATCCCCGGCTCGTCGATAGCAAGGGTATATGAGGAGTCCAACGAAAGGTACGCCAAGCTTCTTGCCGAGCTTAACGAGCTTGAGGCAAAGGCGCTTTCGTATCTTACCGACGGCAAGGCCCCGAGCGCCGTTAACTGCACCCCCTTCGACCAAAGAGAGCTTATCAAAAAGGACGACGCCGTTTATGAGGCAATCGTGCCCGCCTACGGCGCCGCCGAGCTTATACCCTACGAGGATAAGGGCTGCATGAAAGCGGACGAGGATACTTTGGAGAGCGACCTCTTTATCGTTAAATTCGACCAAAACGGCAATATCTCCAGCTTGTTCAGCAAGGAGCTCAACAAAGAGTTCTGCGGCGATTACCTCAACAAGCTGAATGTCTACAAAGACAAAAGGATGTTTTACGATGCCTGGGATATCGACATCAACTACACCAAGAAGCGCCCCAAGGCTTTCAAGCTGCTGGATTTCAGCTTCAAGGTTTACCCCGGCTTTGCCGTAAGAGAGAATATTTATAAGTACAACAAGTCTTCGATAACCCAAAAAGTCATACTGACGCAGGGCAAGCCCGTTATCGACTTCGTGACGACGGTGGACTGGCAGGAAACCCACAGGATGCTTCGCGCCGACTTCCGCCCAACCGTGTTCTCCGACGAGGTTACCTGCGAAATCCAGATGGGCAATATCAGAAGAAGCACCCGCAACGCCACCAAGATAGAAAAGGCGCAGTTTGAGATTTGCGCCCACAAGTGGATAGACCTAAGCGAAGGCGGCTTCGGCTTCTCGGTGCTTACCGAGGCCAAATACGGCTGGAGGGTAAAAGACGGCCTCGTTTCATTGAACCTCTTAAGAAGCCCGATGTACCCCGCCGTGGACGCCGATAAGGGTACCCATACTATAAAATATTCGATACACCCGCACGCCGGCGAGTACTGCGAGGGCGATACAATCAAGCTTGCTTACAGCCTCAATAACCCGCTTATCGTGTGCGACAAGACGGTAAAACTTGAGCCTTACGCAAAGGCGGATAAAGAAAATGTCGTTGTAGAAACGATTAAGCGCGCCGAGAGCGGAGAGGGCACCGTGATCAGGCTTTACGAGAGCATGGGACAGGAGGCGGAAGCCGGCCTTGCCCTTAGCGAAAGCTATGAGAAGGCCTATGAAACCGATATGCTTGAGAATATAATAGGCGAGATCAGCCTCGGAAACCTCAGGTTCGAGCCCTTCGAAATAAAGACGATTCTCGTAAAGTAAACAAAAAAATTAGCTTAATTATGCCTTGTCCTCCGAATAATTTTTCGGGGGACAATTTTTTTGCATAAATTTTGCGGAATAGCGACCTTATGACACGAAAGTGTAAAGTTTGCGTATTGACGAGTTGAATTTTGTATTATATAATTTATGCAGAAACTTTCCGATTCGGTTTTTTCCGACAAAAACATAGTTTAGGAGGTATTTATGTCAAAGCTGTCTATTGATGAACTCAAAGCTAAAGCCAAAGAGCTTAGGACGCTTATAATCGACACAACGGTTTGGGCAGGCTCGGGGCACTACGGCGGAGCGTTGAGCAGCGCGGATATCCTGACGGCTCTGTATTTCCGTTTTCTCAATATAGATCCCGCAAATCCCGATTGGGACGACAGAGACCGCTTCATCCTTTCCAAAGGGCATTCGGGCATAGGGTTTATACCCTGCCTGCACCTTAGAGGCTATTTCCCCGTTGACGAACTTAAAAACTTCAACCACTTCATGTCCCCCTTCGGAATGCACCCCGACTGCAAGAAGGTTAAAGGCTGCGACGCCAGCACCGGCTCTCTCGGGCACGGGCTCCCCATGGGCGTAGGCATGGCCCTGGGCGCAAAAGTGCTTAAGAAGGACTTCAAGACTGTTGTTCTTCTTGGCGACGGCGAATGCAACGAGGGTAGCAACTACGAAGCGATGATGGCGGCGTCCCACTACAAGCTTACAAACCTTATCGCCATCGTGGACAGAAACGGCTTCATGATAGACGGCCCCACCGAAACGGTTATGGGACTTGAGCCCTTCGCCGACAAATGGGAAGCCTTCGGCTGGACGGTATACGAGTGCGACGGGCACAATATGCAGGAGCTTTGCGACACCCTCGACAAGGCGTGGGCAAACGACACCGGCAAGCCCGTGGCAATTATCGCAAAGACCGTTAAGGGCAAGGGCGTTTCCTTCCTCGAAGGCGATGTACGCTCCCACTACGGCGCTTTCGACAGCGCACAGGCCGAACAGGCGAAGCAAGACATAGCAAATATGTAAGGAGGTTTACATCCATGGCAGAAAAGACTATCACCGGGACATCCTGGAATGTTTATGACGCTAACACAATGTCCGCCAGAGAAATCTACGGGCGCGTTATGAGAGAGTTGGCAAAAACCAACGATAAAATAGTAGGCGTTACCGCCGACCTCGAAAAGTCCACCAATATAGGTATATTCGGCAAGGATTTCCCCGACAGAATGTTTAATGTGGGTATCGCCGAGCAGAACCTGTTTGGCGTGGCCGCAGGCCTTGCCAAGGTCGGGCTTATACCCTTTGCCTCCACCTTTGCCGTGTTTGCCGCCCTTCGCGGCGCCGAGCAGGTAAGGACGGATATCTGCTACCAGAACCTTCCCGTAAAAATCATAGGCACCCACGGCGGAATCTCCTTCGGACAGGCGGGCTCCACCCACCACTGCACCGAGGATATCGCCATAATGAAGTCCTTCCCCAACATGACCGTCATCGTTCCCGCCGACGGCTTCGAGACGGGCAAGGCGGTTGAGGCCTGCCTCGACATACCCGGCCCCGTTTACATCCGTGTAGGCCGCGGCTTCGAACCTCCCTTCCATAAAGACCACAACTTCGACTTCGAAATCGGCAAGGGCCAGCTTGTTAAAGACGGCACCGATGTTACCATTATCACCTGCGGCATAGGCGTTCTGCAATCCGTAAACGCCGCTAAAGAGCTGCAGGAAGTTGACGGAATTTCGGTTCGCGTTATCAACATCCACACCATCAAGCCCATCGACAAGGAAATCATCCTTAAGGCCGTAAAGGAAACCCGCCGTATCGTAACGGTAGAGGAGCACAACATAATAGGCGGCCTTGGCGACTCTGTTGCCGCCGTTATAGCCGAAAGCGGCAAGGGCTGCGCCTTCACTAAGCTGGGCTTAAACGACGAATTCGCCGTCGTCGGCTACCCCGAGGACCTCTACGCTCACTACAAGCTCGACTCCTCCGGCATCGCCGACAGCATCCGCGCGATAATGGGCAAAGAGTTTGAAGCTGACGAAGATTGGTCGGACGAAGTCTAAGGCTCCGTCTTTGGCCAGAAGGAGTTTGAGATGAAAGCAACCGAACAAGATATTTTAGTCGCAAAACTATTCTATATAGCGGCGTTTCCCGTTCTTAAGGTGGTAATCCAGGAGGACGAAGCCATTCGCAAGAAATGGGAAAATGTCAAAGGGGTAGTGCAATTCCGCGCCAAGGACGAGGGCGGCGACCTTGTCTGCCACCTGATTTTCGACAACCTCGACCTCAAGGTAGTGCAGGGCGAGTACGCCGAAAAACCCGACATCGAGTTCACTTTCTCTTCCGTAAAGAAGATGAACATAATGTTCAAGGGCGGCCCCGCTGTGCCCGACATCGGCTCTCTCCTTAAGAGCCTTGCCTCCAACCCCTCGCTTACCCTTAACACGCTTATGGCGCTTATGAAGCTTAAGCTCATGCTTCCCACCGCTAAGCTTAAGAACGATACCCAGAAGTACCTTAAGGTTAAGCTGTCGCTGTATATGATAACCACCGCTCTCTCGACCGCCAACAAGCTTGGCTGGGAGGGTATCTCCAGATGGACGATACAGCCCGACCGCATCTATCAGTTTGCCGTCGGCGACCTCGAAAATCCCACCGTTGCCTGCTACCTCAGGGTAAAAGCGGGCACAAAACCCGACGGGACGAGGTTTGGAAACAGCAAGGCAGGGCGCGGAATGTACGAGCGTAAATCGCCTTTTGTGCTCTTCCACTTCAGGGATATAGACGGAGCGTTGAATGTGCTTCTTAAGAAGTACGGCTTTGTCGAATCCGCCGAGAGAGGGGATGTACAGGTTATCGGCTCGCCCGAATACGGCGCGCAGTTAAACGACATTATGGCGATACTGCAGGATATGCTAACAAAGATTTAAGCCAAAACAGCATAATAAAAAAAGAGGCTCGCAAAAAGCCTCTTTTTTTATGTTTGAAATTATGTTTAGCCTAATATATAGTCGGTTGTGATAAAGTCCGCGCCCTTCTCTATAAATCTTTGGGCTTCGGCTTTGTCGTTTATTGTCCACACATTTACATAGCGGTTACCGAAGGGGTGAACGAAGCCCCGGGCTGGGGTTTTGCCGACGCCGAAAGCCCGACAACAACGCCCCCGAAAGCCAAAGACAAAGTTAATATAAAAAGAGTTACAGCCGCAATGATGTTTCTTAAATTAATCTTCATATTCCGCCTCAAAGAGATTATATCACAGCCTTGGCGCAAGCTGCATATTTTGCCATCAAAAAATAAACCAACCTTGACACAATGGTAATTATATTGTAATATATTTTCATTACTGTATGAGAGGCTGATATGGTTATAAAGCTGCTCAAAAAAATAAACAAAAGCCCCGAGGATGTCGCGATTTTATCGCCCATCAACGAACTTATATGCAAGGTCGCTTGCTTAGACGGCGGGTATTACCTCTATAACAAAACGGGCGATCAGATTGCCCAGATTATATTTGAGGGTAATACGGCGTATCTGTCGGTTTCAAGCCCCGTGCCCGTATTTCCCGCGTCCATAAAGATGGTTTATGAGGGCGGATATTTTGCCTTCCCGCCTATGGAAGTTGCCGCTTCCGACCGCGAGATTATCGCGAACATTAAGAATAAAAAAGACCTCGAGCTGTTCAGCCTGAGGGGCGACCCCGCGGGGTATTCCTACGATGTCTATCTGGGCAACAAGGTGTATTCCAATGTCGTTCCTTCGTCGACCGACAAAAAATACTACCTTATGCGCCTCGCAAAAGACGCCAACCTGCTTAAGGCCTTGCTGATATCGCTTGCCATAGATTACTACGCCGGCGAGGCTGTACCCAACGCAAAATAAATGACACTTCTTATTAATACCTCAGACGGGCTGCCGATGGTTGCCCGTTTATTTGTTGGGGTTATCGGGCGGGTAAAGCTCGCTTCGGACATTGGAATCCTTTAGCGACATTATGCGGTTTGCCCTGTCTATCTCGCGGCGGATGAGGGCTTCTTTGGGGACTTGGTTTTTCTTCTTTTTCATACGGTTAGGATATGCAAAAAAGCCTTAGTTAAAAGTATGATTTGAGGGTTACACAATAAAAAAAAGAACGCCCACAGGGGGCGTTCTCTGTTTTGTATTGTTATAATCTTACGCTGTAAAGCAAGTCGGTGTAAGTGGGGAATGCCCAGTACTTCTTTGCGACTTTGGTTTCCAGTTCGTCGGCGACGGCGCGGAGGGCGTTCATGCTTGAGAGGACTTCGTCGTGGTAGTATTTAGCCAGCTCGAAGTGCTCCATTCCGTTGGCGGCGTTAACCTTGCGCTCGAGCTCGACGGTGGCGCCGTTTAAGGCGGAGAGCAGGAGGGAGAGGTCTCTTAGAAGCTCTTTTTCGTAGGCGGGAGTGAGCCCGATGTTGCTCATGCCTTCTACTGTCGCAGCAAGGTCTTTCTCGTAGGAGATTACGGAGGGGATTATCTGCTTGCGCGACATCTCTATCATGGTGAGGGCTTCGATGCGCAGGACTTTGCTGTAATTTTCGAGAAGTATCTCGTAGCGGGAGTGGATTTCGGCCTCGGACAGCACGCCGTGCTTTGTGAATACCGCCACATTTTTGGGCTCGATAAAGCAGGGCAGTACCTCGATGGTGGATTTGAAGTTTTTGAGCCCGCGCTTTTCGGCTTCCCTTACCCAATCTTCGGAGTAGTTGTTGCCGTTGAAGATTATGCGTTTATGGGCTTTGACGGTGCGCTTTATTAGGTTGTTGAGGTCTTCGGTGAAGTTAGAGCTGTTTTCGAGCTCGTCGGCGAATTCGCAAAGGGCGTCGGCGACTATGGTGTTCAAAACAATGTTGGGGCCCGAGATGGAGGAGGAGGAGCCGGGCATGCGGAACTCGAACTTGTTGCCCGTGAAGGCAAAGGGCGAGGTACGGTTGCGGTCGGTGGTGTCCTTCGGGAAGCGGGGAAGGAAGTCTACACCGATTTCGAGGGTGGTCTTTTTGTGGCGGCGGCTGTAGCCGTTGCCGTTGCAGAGAGCCTCTAAAATCTCTGTGAGTTCGTCGCCCAGGAACATCGAAACGATGGCGGGTGGGGCTTCGTTGGCGCCTAAGCGATGGTCGTTGCCCGCGCTGGCGGCGGACATACGCAGTAAATCCTGATACTCGTCTACCGCTTTGATGACGGCGGTGAGGAAGAGAAGGAATTGCGCGTTGGCGTCGGGGGTGTCGCCGGGCTCGAGAAGGTTTATGCCCGTGTCGGTGGAGAGCGACCAGTTGTTGTGCTTGCCGCTTCCGTTTACGCCCGCGAAGGGTTTTTCGTGCAGCAGGCACGCCATGCCGTGGCGGGGGGCGATGGACTTCATAAGCTCCATCGTTATCTGGTTATGGTCGGTTGCGATGTTGGTGGTGGTGAATATGGGGGCAAGCTCGTGCTGGGCGGGGGCAACCTCATTGTGCTTGGTTTTAGCGAGGACGCCGAGCTTCCAGAGCTCTTCATCCAGCTCCTGCATGAAGGCGGCGACCCTGGGCTTGATGGCGCCGAAGTAATGGTCGTCCATCTCCTGTCCCTTAGGCGGCTTGCTGCCGAAAAGTGTGCGCCCGCAGCAAAGAAGGTCGAGGCGCTGTTCGAACACGCTTTTGTCTATAAGGAAATATTCCTGCTCGGCGCCCACGGTGGTGTTAACCTTTTTGACATTGGTGTGCCCGAACAGTTTGAGAATCCTGAGAGCCTGCTTGTTGAGCGCCTGCATGGAGCGGAGCAGGGGGGTCTTTTTGTCCAGAACCTGCCCGTTGTATGCGCAGAAGGCCGTGGGTATGCAAAGGGTGTTGTTTTTTATAAACGCGTAGGAAGAGGGGTCCCATGCCGTGTAGCCGCGGGCCTCGAAGGTGGCGCGAAGGCCGCCCGAGGGGAAGCTGGAGGCGTCGGGCTCGCCCTGAACGAGGGATTTGCCCGAAAAATCCATTATTACGCCGTCGCCCTTGGGTTTTATGAAGCTGTCATGCTTTTCGGCGGTTATGCCCGTCATGGGCTGGAACCAGTGGGTAAAGTGGGTTACGCCCTTTTCGATTGCCCAATCCTTCATCGCGGCGGCGACGGCGTTGGCGACTTCAAGCTCTAAAGGCTTGCCCGTGTCTATTGAAACCTTGACCGCCTCGTAAATCTCGGGCGGGAGCTTTTCTCTCATTACCTTATCGTTAAACACCATGCTGCCGAAAATGGCGGGTATGTTTCGCATATATCCTCCGTAAAAAGAAAAGGGCAAATATAGTTTAGGCGCTGCGGAAAGAAATAATCCGTAGCGCCTTCAACCGTGTTGATTATAGCACCGTTTCGGGCGATTTGTCAAACGATACTGCGGGCATATCGGGTATTGATAAATTTTTTTTGATGTAGTATGATAGAAACATAAATTTTATTTAAGGTTTAAGGATGGAATATGGCTAAACCCAAATCCAAAGTTACCCCCCTTAGCGCCAAAGTGTGGACATCCGTCGTCCTCTTCGGGCTGTTCGGGCAGATTGCCTGGATGCTCGAAAACATGTACTTCAATGTCTTTATGGACAGGACGGTTACCACCAACCCCTTTGCCGTGCAGCTTATGGTCGCCCTTAGCGCCATCGTGGCCACGGCTACAACCCTTGTTTCGGGCACGCTTACCGACCGCGTTGGCAAACGCAAGAGGTTTATCTGCTGGGGGTATATTGTGTGGGGCTTAACGGTTATGATTTTTGCCCTTATCTCCAAGAAAAACACCGCCGCCATATTCGGGCTGGACCCCGCCGGTCAGGCGGTTATCACCATAACCGTTTCCTTTATAGTCTTTATGGATTGCGTGATGACCTTCGTGGGCTCTTTTTGCAACGACGCCGCGTTTAACGCCTGGGTAACGGATATAACCGACGAAACCAACAGGGGCACCGTGGAGGGCGTGCTTGCCATTATGCCGCTTATGGCGATGGCGGTAATTTTCGGCGGCCTCGACAGCCTTACTTGGAATACCTACCTTCTGCCCGACGGCTCGCAATCGAATATATGGCAGGAAGGCGCCGTTTTGCTGTCGCACGGCAAATGGTGGCTGTTCTTCGTGCTTGTGGGCGGCATTACGACTTTGAGCGGAATAGCGGGGTTCTTCCTTATAAAGGATTCGCCAAAGCTTATGCCCAACAAAGAGGCGAGCTTCAAGAATATCCTTTACGGCTTCAAGCCCGCCGTTTTAAAGGAAAACAAAGACCTTTATATAACCTACGGCGCCATGGCGCTTGTGGGCATAGCTAATATGAGCTACCTGCCCTATATAGTGCAGTATGTCGAGCGTACCCTTAAGATACCCGATTATATCATTCCGATTGCCGCAATAATTGTGATATCGTCCATTATAAGCGTCGTCCTGGGGCTTTTGTATGATAAGTTCGGGCGCAACAAGTTTGTTATTCCCGTTAACATCTCCAACATAATGGGCGCAGTCGCGATGACTGTGGTAAGCCCGCTTGTGTTTGACACAACGCCCATTTGGCTTCTTTGCATAGCGGGTGTGCTGCTTATGGCTTCCAACCTCGCTTTGGGAGCGGTGTTTGCCTCTACGGCAAGGGACCTTACCCCTCCCGACAAGGTGGGGCTCTTCCAGGGCGTAAGAATGGTGTTCTGGGTGCTTTTGCCCATGGTTATAGGCCCGCTGATTACCGCCATAATTACCACGCAAAGCAGCGTTGTCGGCATAGACGAATACGGGCAAAAAGTATATGAATATACGCCCTATATGTTCCTTGTGGGAGCGGGCATAATGGCTTTGGGGCTTCCTTTTACTTTCCTGGTAAAGAAGTACCTCGACAAACAGGCAAAACCAGCCGCCGAGGTCAAAGAGTAAGCTCGGCAGGAATAGATTTAGCTATCTCGTAGTTTGTATAGCCCTTTTCTTTTGTGACTTCGCGGATAACCTTTACGAAATAAGGTAATGGGGGTATGGCTCTTGAGTTTGGGAGCTCTACCTCCATTATCGCTTTAGATACAGAAAAATCGAAAATGTCTATTTCGTAGACATAGCCCATAAACGGCACGGCGTACCTGGTTTTTATTATGGTAGAGAGAGATGGGTCGGCCTCTTTTAAGAGTTCGATATACCCGGCCTCGGTGATTTCGGCCTCGCGCTCGATTCTCGTCAAATGGGACAAAGGGGTTTTTTCGTTGTAGATGTAGCGGGTAACGCTGCCGCGCACCGATTTTCTTACACGCCTTACCGCGAAGTTTTTTATTGTGAGATAGGTTTGGGTGATTTGCGTTATTGTGGCGCCCTCGAGGGATTCGAGAAGGCCTGTGTCGGGCATTTCGATGAGGTATTTGCGCTCTATTTCTTTTGAGGTATTTATCTTTTTGTTATTCATAGCCTTATTTTACACCAAAACAGGGGTTTTGCAAAGCCTCGATATTGACACATCGCCATTTAGTGGATATCATATAAACAATCACATTAAATTTTTACTTTAAGGAGAACTGTTTTGCGCATCGAGTACAGGGTAGAGCCCACACAACGCAAGTCCTACATTTACATTCCTTTTGAAGTGCCCGAGAATGTCGAGCGGATGGAAATCCGCTACACCTACGAGGGCGACCACGCCAATTCGCGCCAGACGGGCAAAGAAAAGAATGTCATAGACTTCGCCCTTCTGGACAATAACGGCGACGATATCGGCACGAGGGGCAGCGAAATCCGCCACGCCGTGATATCGGGTACATATTCGACCCCCGGCTTCAAAAAGAGGGAGCCCGCCGCGGGCACCTGGACTATTATACTCGGGGCGTATCAGGTCGTTTCAAAAGGGGTGACAGTATATTACGACATCGATTTCCAATACAAAAAGGCGCGCTGGCTTAAGGGCGACACCCATTCCCATACCACCAACTCGGACGGGAAGCTCGATTACAAGCAGCTTGCCCTATACGCCAAAAAGCTGGGTATGGATTATATCATAATAACCGACCACAATAACAGCACCGAAGGAAAGGAGATGCCCGATGTGGACGGCATAACCTGCATAAGAGGGCTGGAACTTACAAGCTACTTCGGGCACATCAATATGTGGGGCGTCGCAAAGCCGTATAACGGAAGCTTTGCCTCGAAAGACAGGGAGGACTTCTTAAAGCGCAACAAGCAGGCTCGCGAGAGAGGGGCGGTACAGGCTATCTGCCACCCGCTTTGCTCGCTATGCCCGTGGGAATACGGCTATGAGGGAGTGGAGTTTGACGCCTTGGAGGTCTGGAACGGCCCAATGAGAAAGGATAACCTGAGAGCGGTAGAATTCTGGGACGGGCTACTGAAAGAAGGCAAAAGGATACCCGCAGTGGGAGGAAGCGATTTCCACAGGGATTACGGCTTCAAATATCTGCTGGGGCAGCCCACCACTACGGTTTACGCCAAATCGCAAACGCCGTACGACATTCTTGCCGCGCTTAAGGAAGGAAGGTCGGTGCTTACACACCGCACCAACTCTACATTCCTGACCATCGAAACCGCGGGCGGGGCGATGATAGGCGATGCCGTGAAGTATAAGGAAGGCGAAGAGATTATCGTTAAAGCGAAGGGGCTTCTAAGGGGGCATACCGTTAAGGTGATAGACGCCGAGGGCGTTTATTATACCTACACCGCGAAGCGCAAGCAGGACTTTGAGGCGAGGGTGCCCGTGAGGGGCAGAGGCTATGTCCGCGCCGAGATAGAATATAACAAGAAGGGGCTTTTTAAGCTTGCCCACAAGCTGATAATGAAATTTATGCTGCCCAAAGAGGTAAAAGAGCCCGTGCCGCCCTTTATTTACGCCCTCACCAACCCCATTTATTTCGAATAACCTTAATTTAAGGCGGCAATCTTATTGAAATAACCGAAAATCGCGGCCAAAACCGCGATTTTGTCTTTTTATATGTTCGTATTGAAGTGGCAGCGCTCGTAAGCTGATAAACAAAAATACCGTAACGATTCCGGGCTTTGCTCCCGAGTGCCCTCATGGCAAAATAGGCCACATTTCTCGGGAAAGACGGGGATTTTAGTTTCCACGATTGCTTTTTATTTAAGAAAAATATATACTTATATATGGAAATCCCCAAAATCTGTGCGGTTTTGCCGCCGAAGAGAGATTTTTTTGTATGAAACTTCTTTTCAGGCTTGCTAAAGAGGCATCCAGATATAAGATTTATTATGTTATAGCCATAATTTCGACCCTCATTATGTCGGGCATAGGGCTTGTCGCGCCCAGAGTGCTTTCGATGATGACGGGCATAGTTTCGGGCGGGGTGAACGAGGAAAGCCTTAGAAGAATCCTAGAGCTTGCCGCCATTCTTGTCGGCTCGTATCTTATAAGAGGCATTTGCAGGTTTTTCTCCAGCTATATGTCGCACAAGGCGGCGTGGAACCTGGTTAACGAAATGAGGGTAAAGCTCTACGGGCATATTCAGATGTCCTCTTTAAGCTTTTTCCATGAGAGCCAGACGGGCGACCTTATGAGCAGGGTTGTTAACGACACGGCGACCTTCGAGCTTCTTTTCGCCCACATCATTCCCGAAATGATAACCAATATCGTAACCGTTGCGGGCGTTGTCACCATACTTATTCTTGTAAACTGGAAGCTTGCCCTTCTGACATTTATACCGCTTCCTCTGCTCGCTGTGGCGGGTATATACTTCATAAGGAAAATCCGCCCGGGATTCCGCAGGGCGCAAAAAGCGGTGGGCGAGCTTAACAGCAAGCTGCAGGATAACTTCTCGGGCATACACGAAGTGCAGGCGTTTGGGCAGGAAAGGCACGAGTACGAAAACATAGAGAAAAAAGCTAAAAAGCACACGAGCGCAATACTTCAGGCTCTAAAGAGAAGCGCAATATTCCACCCCATAGTGGACTTTACAACCTCGCTGGGCACCGTCTTTATAGTCGGCTTCGGCGGGTATCTTGCTTTCAAGAGCGAGATGAATGTAGAGGACATCGTGGCGTTTTTGCTGTATCTGTCGCTGTTCTACGCCCCCGTTATGGGGCTTGCCCGCCTTGTTGAGGACGCGCAGCAGGCGCACGCGGGCGCCGAAAGGGTGCTTTCCATTATGGACAAAGAGCCCGCGATTAAGGATTTGCCCGAGGCCGAACCCATAACCGATGTAAAGGGCGAGATAGTTTTTGAAAATGTCACCTTCTCCTATGACGGCGTGACCGATGTGCTTAAGAATATTTCCGTCGAGTTCAAGGCGGGGCAAACCGTCGCGCTTGTGGGCCCGACCGGGGTAGGCAAGTCGACTCTTGTAAACCTCATATCCCGCTATTACGAGCCTTCGGCGGGCAGGATACTTCTGGACGGAAAGGATATCCGCTATCTAACCCTTGCAAGCCTCAGGGGCTCGATAGCGCCCGTGCTTCAGGATACCTTCCTGTTCAACGATACCATTGCCGAGAATATCCGCTATGCCAAGCCCGACGCGACTTTAGAGGAAATCAAGAGGGCGGCGCGTATGGCAAGGATAGACGACGAGATAGAGAATATGCCCGAGGGCTACCTCACAAGGGTAGGCGAGAGGGGCGTGCGCCTTTCGGGCGGGCAGAAGCAAAGAATAGCCATAGCGAGAGCGATACTCAGGGACGCCCCCATAGTGATTCTGGACGAGGCGACGGCGTCCGTCGATAACGAAACCGAGAAAAAGATTCAGGAAGCCATAAACGAGCTTAGCAAAAAGCGCACGATAATCGCCATCGCCCACAGGCTTTCGACCATACGAAACGCCGACAAGATAATCGTGCTGCAAAACGGCATGGTAGCCGAAACGGGCACCCACGACGAGCTTATCGCCCTCGGCGGGGCGTACAGCAAGCTCGCGCGCACCGAAAATCCTGTATAAACTAAATAAATAATTATACTGATATTGAACGGGCAAAGGAATTCTGATATAATAAACTATATAGTTTTAGGAGGATAGCATATAATGAACCGTTATTTGATTAGGCAAAAGTTTTTCAAGATCGCAGATCATTTTGATATCAAGGACGATCGCGGCTATGTGCGCTTCACCGTAAAGAGCAAAATCTTCACGATAGGCAAAAAATTCTGGATATACAGCCCCGGCGGACAGGAGATTTTCTATATTAAGCAAAGGCTTTTCCGCCTGCTTCCCCGCTACGACCTCTACAACAACGGCAATTTCGTAGGTAAGATTAAAGGCAAGTTCCGCCTCTTCGTAAAAAGGCTTAAGGTTACAAGCGACTACGGCGATTACACCATAAAGGGTAATGTCTTGGCGTGGGACTTTAAGATTCTGGACGAGAACGATAACATCGCGGGCGCCATCAGCAAGTCCATACTTAAAATCGCCGACACCTATACGGTGGACGCTTACGCGAACGACGCCCTCATTCTCGCGATAGCCATCGTTCTGGACAGGCTTTATCACCCCAAACACTAATCGGATAAATTTCGATAAGCTTCAACAAATCGAATTAACTACTTTTTTGGGAGATTTACTATGGCAAAGGTTAAAGTTGGAGTAGCCGGTTACGGCGTTATCGGTCAAAGATTAGCTGACGGTGTCGCCCTTCAGGGCGATATGGAGCTTGTGGGCGTTGCCGATGTTGCCCCCACCCTGTCTATCAGGGCGCTTAAAGAAAAAGGTATGCCATACAAACTGTACCTTGCCGCGCCCGACAGGCGCGCCGAGTTCGACGCTTTGGGCATCGAGGTTTCGGGCACCTTCGAGGATATGATTAAAGAGTGCGATGTCGTGCTGGATTCGTCCCCCGGCGGCATCGGCGCAAAGAATAAAGAACTTTACGAAAAGCTGGGCAAAAAGGCCATCTTCCAGGGCGGCGAGAAAAACAGCGTGGCAGATGTGTTCTTCCACGGCTACGCAAACTACGAGAAGGGCTTGGGCAAGCAGTTCCTTAAGCTTACCTCCTGCAACACCACGGGGCTTATAAGAAGCGTGGATTGCCTGGACAGGGCTTACGGATTAAACAGGGTTGCCATAACCATCATAAGAAGGGTTGCCGACCCCGGCGACTATCACAGAGGGCTTACCAACGCTTTGCAGATAGACAAAGCCCCCTCGCACCAGGCGGTAGACCTCATGACGATTATGCCCCATGTAGAGGCGACTGGCATACTTGTACATACCCCCATAACCCACGGGCATATCATAACCGTCGTTGCGACGGGACCCAAAAAGATTACCAAAGAAATGGCGCTCGAGGCGTTCTCCAAGCACCCCCGCATCCGCTTAGTTAGCATAGCGCAGGGCTTTTTGGGCAACGCTTCGCTCTTCCGCTACGCCCGCGACTTGGGCAACCCCCGCGGCGACATGTACGAAATCGCAGTTTGGGAGGACAGCATAGTCGAGAGCGGCGACAGCATAATGTACGCCATAAATATCCCTCAGGAAGCCGTCACCATACCCGAAACGATAGACGGTATCCGCGCCGTTATGAATATGCAGGCCACCTCTGCCGAGGCTACAGCCGAAACCAATAAGTATCTGGGTATAGGGAAATGGAAGGCATAAAGAATATTATAGGCGTCGATGTAAGGGGCAAAAGGGTACTTTTCCGCCCCGACATCAACTCGCCCGTAGACAAAGAAGGAAACATAGTTAACGACAACAGGCTTGTGCAGACCGCCCCCACCGTAAAGTATCTATTGGACGGCGGGGCTAAGCTTGCCATAATAGCCCATCAGGGCGACACTTTGGATTACCAGAACCTTATGCCGCTGGCGGCGCACGCAAAGCGCCTGAGCGAGCTTTCGGGCTATAACATCGAATACATAGACGATGTCTGCGGCGACGCGGCTGTGCAGAAGGTAAAAGAGCTTAAGGAAGGCGAAGCTGTGCTTCTGGGCAATCTCCGCTATCTCACCGAGGAAGTAAGCACCTTCGAAAAGGATGTTAAGCTTACGGCGGAGGAGATGAAATCCACCTGGCTCGTGAGAAGGCTGGCGCCCTTGTTTGATATCTATGTAAACGAGGCGTTTTCCGCCGCGCACCGCAACGCGCCAAGCATGGTGTGCTTCCAAAAGCTTATGCCCTCATACGCAGGCCCGTTATTCTTCAGGGAATACGAAGCCCTTTACAAGGTTATGCACGGCGCCCAAAGGCCGGTAACCTTTGTCTTGGGCGGCGCAAAGATTTCGGACGCCTTCGGGATGATGGACAAGGTGCTTGCCGAGGGTAGCGCCGACCATATTCTCGCCTGCGGCGTTACGGGCATTATTATGCTTATTGCTAAGGGCAAAAAGATAGGCAAGGCGTACGAAAAATGGCTTGCCGACAGGGACCTGATGGTGTTTGTAAAGCAGGCGGAGGAGCTTCTGGCTAAATTCGGCGACAGATACATACTTCCCGTGGATTTCGCCTGCGAAAAGGACGGTAAGAGAATCGAGGTATCCGCCGACGAGTTTCCCATAGACGACGCCATGTTTTTGGATATCGGGCACAAGACGGTGGAAATCTTCCGCGATTACATTAAGAAGGCGGGCACGGTGTTTGTAAACGGGCCCGCGGGCGTATACGAGAATCCGCTGTTCGAATACGGCACCCGCGAAATCTGGAGAGCCTTTACCGAAACCAAGGCCTACACTGTTATAGGCGGCGGCGATACCGTAAGCGCGGCTTCCAGATTCATAGACCTCGGCAAAGTCGGATATGTCTGCACGGCGGGCGGCGCTATGGTGAGGTTCTTGAGCGGAAAGAAGCTGCCTTTAATTGAAGCCTTCAAAAATTAGTTAATAGTTTACAAGAGGAATATATGGGATTAAACGAATACATAATCAGAAAGATTCCCGAGCTTATGGGAAAACACGACAGCAAGCGACTTTTGAAGTATAAGGTAGAGGTCGAGGGCGTAAAAGAGTTCTGCGACATTCCTTATATGGAAGGCGGCCACAAGCAGCACCTTCTGGATGTTTATTATCCTGAGGGCACAACCTCTCCGCTGCCCATAATTATCGACATTCACGGCGGCGCCTGGGTATACGGGTATAAGGAGATAAATAAGCCCTTCTGCCTCACCCTCGCCAAAGCGGGCTTTGTGGTCGTGAACATAAATTACAGGCTGCTGCCGGAGGTTAGCTTCCCCGAAAACCTCAGGGATATATTTGCCGCTTTCAACTGGGTCGAGGCCAACGCCAAAGAGTTCTACGGCGACCTCAATAATGTATTCCTCGTGGGCGACTCGGCGGGCGGGCACCTCGCGGCTACGGCTACGGCGGCTATCGTCGACAGCGAGTTTGCCAAAAAATGCGGCGTGAGGTCTTCTCTTAAGTTTAAGGCTCTCGGTATGATTTGCCCCGCGACCGACATCGAGAAGTTTACAAAGCACGACCGCATACCCATTCTTAAGTATTTCCACAAGATATTTTTGGGCGAGGATTACCGCAACAGCGTGTACCTTAAGCACCTTACCGTGCGCAACAATATGATGGAGAAGTTCCCGCCCGTATTTATAATAAGCAACGAGGGCGATTTCCTCAAACGGCAGGTTATCGATTTCGCAAAAGAATGCGAAAAAAGAGGGGTAAAATACGAGTTCCATTACACCCGTAAAAAGGGCTCTACTACAAAGCTGGAGCATGTAAGCAATGTGCTGTACCCCACCTACCCCGAATCGATTGCCGCAAACGACGCAATGCTTGAGTTTTTCCTTAAGCATGCCGCAAAATAATAGATGGTGTACGATGTAGCGATAGCGGGCGGAGGCGCTGCGGGGCTTGCCGCGGCGATAACCGCGGCCAAAAGAAACCTTAGGGTTATCGTCATAGAAGCCGCCGAGCGAGTGGGCAAAAAGCTGCTCGCGACCGGCAACGGAAGATGCAACCTTGCAAGCACTCTCCCCATTAAAAACAGATACAATACCGACGAGGTAGAGGCAACTTTCGCCAAAGTGCCTCTTTCTTGTATTTTAGCTTTTTTCGCCGACCTTGGGCTTGCGGTAAGGGAAGAGGACGGAAGGCTTTATCCTTACAGCAACCAGGCGTCAAGCGTGCTTAACGCCCTGCGCGGCGGGCTGGCTGAATACAATGCCGATGTTCTTTGCTCCGCTCCCATAACCAAAATAAAGGAAGGCGGAAAGGAAGGCAGGTTTATACTGCAAACCTCCGAGGGCGGGATATACGCGAGCAACATAATTTTTGCCGCGGGAAGCCCCGCGGGCGGCGGGCGGGACAGCCTGCGCCTTCTTGAAGCGTTCGGGCATAAAGCCAAGCCTCCCGTTCCCGCTTTGGTGCCTCTCCTTACCGATATAACATGCCTCAGGGGGCTTAAGGGCGTGCGCACCGAGGTTAAAGCCTCGCTTATAGCCGACGGCAAAGAGGTAAAATCGGCAAAAGAGGAAATCCTTTTTAAGGATAACGGCGTTTCGGGTACGGTTATATTCGAGCTTTCCTCGGCGCTGGCAAGGCTAAGGGACTACCAAAGGTTCAACATCCGCCTTGACTTCGCCCCGGAATACACCGAAGGCCAGCTTGACGCGTTTGTAAAAGGCAAAATGGGTGCCGAGGGGCTTTTCCACAAGGAAATCGCCCAGAATATTAAGAGGTATGCCGCCGATAAAAGAATATCCTTCGGGCGGGCGGCTAAAAATCTTGTTATAGATGTAAAAGGGCCATCCTCATTCTCGCTGGCGCAGGTGGCGTCCGGCGGGCTGGAGATTAAGGATTTCGACCTATCCACGATGGAGTCGAGGCTCAGAAAGGGCCTGTTTGCCGCTGGCGAGGCTTTGGATGTGGACGGCGACTGCGGCGGCTTCAATCTCATGTGGGCGTGGGCGAGCGGCATTCTGGCGGGTAACAGCGTTTATGATGTATAGAATAAATGAAATAAGATTGCCGTATAGCCATTCGCGGCAGGATATGTTAGCCGCGGCGGCCCGCAAGCTGGGTATCGACCCCGGCGGAGTAAAGAATATAAAGGTAATAGGGGAAGCAATCGACGCCCGCAGAAAGCCCAACATCCAAAAGGTGTACTCGGTTGCCGTCGAGGTTACAGATAACATAAAAGACGCCGAAATCTACACCCCCGCAAGACGGCTGATATCCGAGCTCGGGCTTTCGCCCAAAAGGACGGACAAAAGGGTATATGTCGCGGGCAGCGGCCCCGCCGGCTTGTTTTGCGCCCTCACCCTCTCGCGATTGGGCGTAAAGTGCGTTGTATTGGAGCGCGGCTTCGATGTAGACAACAGGGACATAGCGGTAAACGAGCTGAAGGTGAAAGGCGTGCTTAACCCCTCGTGTAACATTCAGTTCGGCGAAGGCGGCGCGGGCACATATTCGGACGGTAAGCTGAACACAGGCACCCACGACAGCCTGATAAGCATTGTCCTGGGGGAGCCTCGCCCGTAAGGATATTAAGGGACGAAAACCATTGCAGCTCAATCGAGGGTCTTTACCCCTGCGGAGAGGGCTCGGGGTATTCGGGCGGAATAGTTTCGTCCGCAGTGGACGGCATAAAGACCGCTCTTAAAATATACGAAAATCTGTAAAGGCCCGGCCTTTACCAAACAAAAGGAGGATGGCTATGTGGTGGATAGCTCCCGCAGTAGTGGGATTGTTATTGTTGGCGTTTATCGGGGTTGTGATAGGCAGGGCGATTGCCTTCAAACCTAAGGCGGTAAGCGTTCCCGTGCCCGTTAAGGTGGCGTTCGATAAAAAGAGGGTGGAGCAAAACCTGAGCGAGCTTATAAAGTTCAAAACGGTATCGCATTACGAAAAAGAGCTTGAGGACAATGCCGAGTTCGAGAGGTTTATAGAGAGGGTAAAGACGATGTACCCTCTGGTGCACGAAAAGTGCGAGCTTACAAGGCACGGCGACAGAGGGCTTTTGTATAAGTTAAAAGGCCAAAGCCGCGGCCCCTGCACCGTTCTTATGGCGCATTACGATGTGGTGCCCGCACAGGAGGAAGCCTGGCAGAAGCCGCCGTTCTCGGGCGCAATTGAGGACGGATATATTTGGGGAAGAGGCACTTTGGATACCAAATGCACCTTCTGCGGTATCCTGGAAGCCCTGGAAGCCCTTCTTAGCGGGGGTTACATACCCAAGCGTGATTTATACCTTTCGTTCGCGGGCGACGAGGAAGTGACGGGCAACAGCACCCCCTCGATAGTAGAATATTTCAAGAAAAACAACATAGAAATAGGGCTTGTCGTGGACGAGGGCGGAGCCGTTGTCGAAAACGCCATACCCGGGCTCAAAAAGCCTTGCGCCCTGATAGGTACCGCCGAAAAGGGCATAATGGATTTGCACTTTAAGATGAAGTCGGACGGCGGGCACGCCTCGACGCCTCCCGCCCACACCATTGTGGGCAAGCTTGCCAAAGCCATAGTTAAGGTAGAGGGCAAGACCCCCAAGGCAAGGATGACCCCCGATACCAAAGAGATGTTTGACACTTTAGGCAGGCACTTGAATTTCGGGCTTAAGATTATATTTGCCAACCTGTGGTGCTTCAAGCCCCTACTTGCCCTTCTGGGCAAATTTATAGGCGGCGAGATTAACGCTCTGTTGCGCACGACTTACGCCTTCACGGCTATGAAGGGAAGCGATGCCGCGAATGTGCTGCCGCCCGAGGCTGAGGTTATTGCAAACATCCGTATAATACCCGGCGAAACCTGCGAAAGCGTTGTGGAGCGTGTGCGCAAAATAATAAATAACGACTCCATCGAGCTGTATATGACAGAGGAGCTAGACCCCTCGCCCTCCAGCGTAACAGACTGCGAAGGCTACGAGGCTTTGGCCGAAACCATAAGGGAATGCTGGCAGGGCACGGTGGTGTCGCCTTACCTTATGATAGCGAGTTCGGACGCCAAGCACTACTCGCTTATTTCGGATAAGGTATACAGGTTCTCGCCGATGTCGCTTTCCAAAGACGAGCGCTCGATGATACACGGGCACAACGAAAGGATAGCGGTAGAAAAAATGCACAGGATAGTTAAATTCTATATGAGGCTCATGCTTAAGAGGTAAAAATTATGTATAAGGAATCACGACGAGAAAAAAAGAGCGGCAAGGGCGGTTCGGTTTTAACAAAGATCCGCAGCATTAAAGCGATAGACATTGCTAAGACGGGCATATTCGCAAGCCTGATCTTTCTTTCGACGGCGTTTCTGAAGGTGCCCATCGCTTTGGGATATATTCACGCCGGCGACATAGTAATTTTTGTGTCCTGCTACTTCCTTAAACCGAGGTACGCGGCTATCTCCGCGGGCATAGGCAGTATGTTTGCCGATCTGCTTGCGGGGTATGTGATTTATATGCCCGTAACCCTTGTGGTAAAAGCATTGATGGCGCTTATTGCGGGCGTTATCGTGTATAAAAAGACGGATGTATACCGCCTTGTGACTGGCTACATATTCGCGGGGCTGTTTATGGTAGGCGGATACCTTGTGTTTGAGGGCTTCTATTACGGGTGGGCTCCCGCAATCGCAAATGTCCCGTTTGCGCTAATCCAGCCCGCCGTAGCCATCGCCGCCGCCGTGCCCATGGTGCTTCTGTTCTCGAGAATAAGGGGAATAGAAAAATACAGATAAAAAAAGCGGGCATTAAACCCGCCGCGCTAAATCCAATAATGAAGCCGGCTTAAAGCCGGCTTTTTGTTTACTTGGTTATCGTTATCTTTTTCATGTTTCTCGGCGAGTCGGGGTTGATGCCCAAGGTTTCGGCGAGGTAGGCGGCGTAGATTTCTACGGCTATGGTGTAAAGGAAGGGCGTTTCCATACCGCGGCAGAAGGGCATTCGGAAGGAGTTCTGGGCGATGTCTTCGACTTCCTTAATATCGGTAAAAGCGGTTATTTGGGCGCCCAGAATGGAGAGCCTGGTAGCCATATTTATAAATTCCTGAGAGAATTCGGAGCTGGGGGCTAGCATCATAATCTGCGTGCCTTCTTCGACGAGGGCTATGGGCCCGTGCATAAATTCGCAGGTCGAGAATGGGCGGGAGAAGCGGTAGCAGCTTTCCATAATCTTGAGCGAAAGCTCGCTGGATACGCTCTGGAGCATGCCTCTCGAAAGTATGATGAAGTTGTTTAGATGCTTGGTTTTTTCGGCGAAAAGGCGAAGCTCCTCTTTGTTTTCGTTTATGAATTTGTCCAGCATGGGAGGGAGTTCGCTTACATTCATCTTTGCCGGGGAGGGGCTTAAGGCGTTGGCAAGCAGGTACATCGCGGTAAGCTCGGCAATGAAGGTTTTGGTTGCGGCAACGCTGCGCTCTTCGCCCGCTCTTAGATAAATATGAAAGTCGCAAATTTTGGCGAGGGGGGAATCGGGATTGTTGGTTACGGCCACGGTAAGCGCGCCTGTTTCTTTGGCGCTCTCGGCTACCATAAGCGTGTCGGTGGACATACCGCTTTGGGAGATGGCAAGAAGCATATTGTTGCTCAGGTTTACCTTGGAGCCGTATATCGTCGTAATGGAGGGGCTGAACTTGGAAACCATTATGCCGCCTATAACCTCTACGAGATATTTGAAATAGGTGGCCGCGTTATCGCTTGTGCCTCTGGCAACCGTTGTGATATTCGTAATACCACGGCTTTTGAATTCTTTGGCGATAGCCGCTATAATCTGCTTATTATTGACCACTACCTCTCTGACGACATCGGGAGCCGTCAAAAACTCGTTGAGCATTATAGACATATCATTTCTCCTGCCATAATTATGAGTCCCTGTTTAATTATAGTATATAATTTTTGCTTTGTAAAACGAATTGCGGCAAAAGAAAATTATCATTATGCGAAAAAAGAGCCTTGTCCTCCCGCGATTTTCGACAAAAATATACAAAATCCGGCCAAGCATACATTTGACTTACTAAGGCCGCCGCAATTTTTTGGCGGGTATTGCCAAAGCGCCATATATATGCTAAAATTAAAAAATTAAATAGGTTTGGTGGAGAAATGAAAATCGGTTTACAGACTTATACCATAAGAAAGTCGATAAAAACGCTTGAAGGCTTCGACAAGGCTATGGCGGAAGTGTCCGAAGCGGGTATAAAATATCTGGAAATAGCGGCAGATTACCTGAAATTCCCATTTGACGAAACAAACTCCTTGAGAATGAAAGAGATTCTCGATAAGTACGGCATCGAGGCGGTGTCCTGCCAGATAAGGCAGAAAAGGGTCGAGTCCGACTTCGACACAGTATACAAAGCGTTTAAGGCTTTGGATGTAAACAATATAACGAACAGCCTCATGGATCTGAGGTGCTTAAAAGACGGAGAAAAGGGCGTTGTCGCGTATTGCGAAAGCCTCGAAAAGTACCGCCTCAAAATGGAGGCTAACGGCTTGTTTGTAGCCCACCACCATCACCATTACGAGTGCCTGCGCCTGGGCGACAAGACCATTTTGGAAATAATGGCCGAAAACTTCGGCGGCGGTTTTGTGCTGGATACATATTGGCTTGCCCGCGGCGGGATAGATCCCGTAGGCCTCATTATGAGGCTTACCGACAGGGTGCGCATTATGCATATAAGGGATTATAAGCTGAAGCTCAGCCTGCTCGGGCTTCGCCCCACCGATACCGAGATAGGGCGAGGCAACCTCGACTTTTCCTATATACTGTTTAAGGCGGCAAAGTACGGGGTAGAGTACGGTATGATAGAGCAAAACACCAAAAACGAGCTTGAAAGCGTAAAAATTTCTGCCGCCAACGCGTTCGCGGCAATCGGGAGGATATCTTAATGAAATCGGGTGTGGCAAAAAAACTTAAATTTGCGGGAATAATACTTATAGCCCTGGCGCTGATATTTACGATCGGCGTCGCCGTCTTCGTGGGCGGTACCAATTATATCTACCGCATAAGGGCCTCTTACATAGAGTCCATAAAAGTCGAACTCGCCGAGGGCGCCGAGGTAAAGAATACCATCCTTATGATAGGCGACGGCATGGGCCCCTTGCACCTCGAGGCGACTAAGGGATATTTCGGCATGGACACACTTTTTATGGAAACGATGTCTTATAACGGCATGGTTACAACCTTCTCCAAAACGGGGGTAACAGACAGCGCGGCCGCCGCGACCGCCCTTTCGACGGGCGTAAAGATTCAAAACGGCGGCGTGGCAATGGACGGCGGCAAAAACCTGGAAACGATGGGCGAGTTAGCCAAAAAGCACGGAAAAAGCGTTGGAATCATAACCACCGAAGCCCTTTACGGCGCAACCCCCGCCAGCTTTTCGGCGCACGCGCAGTTCCGTGGCGAGTCGGACAGGATAACCAAGTCCCAGTTAGAGAGCGGCTTCGACCTCTTTATAGGCGCGACCGACCTATCCAATTACGCCTCCTACGAGTATGACATCCGGGCGGCGGGCTACGACTATGTAAACGAGTTTGACGATTTGAGCTACAGCTCGGACAAGATTTTTGCCGTGTTCAGCAAAATATCCACCTCAAACGGCACCAACGAGCAGCCCGAGCTTAAAGATATCGTCAGGTTTGCCATCAATTTCCTCGAGTCCAAGAGCGATAACGGCTATTTCCTCATGATAGAGGGCGCCCATATAGACAAGAGAAGCCACTCCAACGACATAAAGGGTATGGTCGAGCAGCTTAAGGCCTTCGACGAAGCGGTTAACGCCGTTATGGACGAAGCCTCCGTGGATACCTATGTGTTGGTAACCGCCGACCACGAAACGGGCGACTTAAGATATAACGGCGAAACGGGCGACGCCATTAAGAATTCGCTGTACCACTCGGGCGGGCATACCGGCAAGGATGTAAGGTATTTCGCCACCTCGCATGTAGTCAACCTGCCGAGAAGAATAGACAACACAAATGTTGCGAGCGTTTTCAGGCAACTGATTTCGGGAAGCTATGCCGCGTAAAGGTATTTGCTATATAGTTGGGGCGGCTGAGGCGGATAGTATTGACTTTTCGCCTTCGGAAAACGACCTTGTGATTGCCGCCGACGGCGGCTATGCCCACCTCGCGAAAGCGGGGATTAAGGCGGATATAGTCGTGGGCGACTTCGATTCTTTGGGCAAAGAGCCCGACCACCCCTGCGTGGTAAAGCTTAAAGTAGAAAAGGACGAAACCGACCTTTACAAAGCGGCGCAGATAGGGCTCGGGAAGGGCTATACCCGGTTTATGTTTTTCGGGGCGAGCGGAGGAAAGCTAGAGCATACCATTGCAAACATCCAGCTTCTCAATATGCTTGCAAACAAAGGCTGCAAAGGCACGATTGTCGGCAAGGGGCAGAATATAACCGTTATCAAAAACTCCACCCTTACCCTTCCCGCCCGCGACAGCGGCAGGGTTTCGGTGTTTTCGCTAAGGGAAATGTCCTTCGGCGTAACGCTAAAGGGGTTAAAATATCCTTTGAATGAGTACAATATGGACAACCTCTTTCCCATAGGGGTTAGCAACGAGTTCACGGGTAAAGAGGTAAGTATCACGGTTAAAGACGGCGAGCTCGCCGTAATTTACGACGCTTAAAATATAAAGGTAAGGAGAATTATTATGTTCAAAGAAACAGACATAAAGAAACTACCGTATAACCCCTTTACGCTTATAGGCGACGAGTGGATGCTTATTTGCGCGGGCAATGAAGAAAAGCACAACTTCATGACGGCAGGCTGGGGCGGACTCGGCGTACTCTGGAATAAGAATGTCGCCACCGTTTATATAAGGCCCACCCGCTACACTCTGGGATTTGTAGAGAGCGAGCCGTACTTTGCCTTGTGCTTCTTCGGCAAGGACAAAAAGGTTCACAAGGTTGGCGGAAATATGTCGGGCAGGGATGTGGACAAGACAAAGGCGGCGGGGCTCACCCCCGTATTCGCCGACGGCACGGTGTACTTTGAGGAAGCCGAAATGGTGTTTATCTGCAAAAAGATATACCACAGCGTGCTGGATAACGCAAATTTCCTCGACCCCGAAACAGAGGGCTTTTACGAAAACGATTACCACAAGATATTTGTGGGCGAAATAGTAAAGGCGTTAATTAAGCCCGGGCGGGAAATTTAATATAAGAAAACAACGGTTTGACATAAAAAAGAGCGCCTTTAGCGGGCGCTCTTAGTTTTTTCGATTTTAATTTATTCTGCCGCTTCGGCAGCCTGGGCTTCGGCAACTTCTTCCGCAGGCTCAAGCTCTTTAAGCTTGTTGTTGGGGATATCGGCTTTGTTCTTGGGCAGGAAGAAGAGGATTATTCCGCCGATAATGAAGAAGAGTATCAGCGAGGATACGCCCCAGCGAGGGCTGCCGAAGATTTCGGTCGCAGCCGCCATGAGGGCGGGGCCGAGTACCGCAGCACCCTTGCCGCAGATGTCGTACACGCCGAAGAACTCGTTATTCTTTTCTTTGGGCACAAGCTTGGCAAAGTAGGAGCGGGAAAGCGCTTGTATACCGCCCTGGAACAGCCCGACAAAGAAGGCAAGAATAAAGAACTGGTAAATCTGGCTCATAAACGCGCCGTATACCGTAATGGCTATGTAGCCCACAATGCTAACAAGTATGAGGATGCGGGGGCTGTATTTGTCGGCAAGCTTGCCGTTGAGGATGGCGAAGGGCCACGCCACAACCTGCGTCATAAGGAGGGCGATAACAAGATAGATGGCGTTTATATCGCCCAAAACCTGCTGGGCGTAGACAACGCTCATACCGATTATGGTGCTTACGCCGTTTATGTAGAAGAAGAAGGCGAACACAAAAAGGAAAGCCGACTTGTAGTGGCGAAGGTTTTTGAAGGTGGAGCCCAGCTTGCGGAAGGCGTCCAGAACTTGGTTCTTTTGCGGCTCTACGCCGTAAACCTGCTTGTAGTTTTTTACAAGCGGCATCGACATCGCAAACCACCAGACGCCCGTTATCGCCATACCTATTACTATGGAAGTGCCTTCGCCGATGGGAAGTATGGGGTTTTCCTTAGGCATTGTAGCTAAAGCATAAAGGCCGAGGCAGACGGTAAAGGGAATGCAGCTTCCGATATACCCGTAGGCGAAGCCTCTTGAGGAAACGGCGTCCATACGGTCTTCGCTGGTGACATCCACAAGCATCGAGTCATAAAAGACAACCGAACTTGTCATTGCCAAGCGGGAGAGTATGACGACGGCGGCCAGATAGGGGATGCTGTCGTCTATGCCCAGCAGGAAGCAGCACGCCACGCCTATGCACATGAAGATGAGAAACATCTTCTTTTTCATGCCCTTGTTGTCGGCTATGGCGCCGAGTATGGGGTTAACGAGTGCGATGGCGAGCGCCGAGAGCGAGAGCAGGGTGCCGAATATCGAGGTGATCTGGGTGTCCGACATCCCCTGTGCCTTGGCTAAGGTGTTGTAGTAGATGGGCAGCAGCGAGCAAATCATCATAACAAACGCCGAGTTGCCCACATCGTACAGGACCCATGACTTTTCTTGCTTGTTCAGTTTTAACTTCATACTTCCTTCCGCCTTGAGATTTATTTTTATGGATACGCGGCCAACCTTACTATAAGGTTATTCTTCGAGTTGGAGCTCGATGAGGGTTTTTTCGCCGCAGTATTTTTTGCGCAGGGCGGGCTTTTCGATTTTGCCCGTCGGGTTTCGGGGGACTTTATCAAATATGATTCTCTTGGGCTGCTTATAGCGGGGCAGCGCCTTGGCGCAGAACTCCATAAGCTCTTCTTCGGTGGTATTCCTGCCTTCCTTAAGTTCCACTATGGCAAGCACGATTTCGCCGAGCCTCTTGTGGGGAGCGCCTATTACCGCGACATCCTTAATGTCGCCGTGCGAGCGCAAATAATCCTCTATCTGCACGGGGTAGATGTTTTCGCCGCCCGTAATGATGACATCCTTTTTGCGGTCCACAAGGTAGATAAAGCCGTCTTCGTCCTCCATAGCCATATCGCCCGTGAGAAGCCAGCCGCCCTCGCGAAGCACGGCTTTGGTAGCGGCTTCGTCTTTGTAATAACACTTCATCACGCCGTCGCCCTTTACGGCAAGCTCTCCCACGCCGCCGCGGGGTACTTCGTTAAAGTTTTCGTCGACGATTTTGGTTTGCCAGCCCCAGCCTGCGCGCCCGATTGCGCCGACCTTGTGGATGTTTCCGAGCCCGAGGTTTACGCACCCGGGGCCCGTCGATTCCGAAAGGCCGTAGTTGGTGTCGTAGAGGTGGTTGGGGAATTTCTCCAGCCATCTGCGGATAAGCGAGGGGGGCACGGGCTGCGCGCCTATGTGCATAAGCCGCCATTGGTCCAGTTTGTAGTCGTCGAGGTTGATTTCGCCGCTGTCGATCGCGTCAAGAATGTCCTGCGCCCACGGCACGAGAAGCCACACGATGGTGATTTGCTCTTCGGACACGGCTTCGAGTATCCATTTGGGCTTTACGCCGCGAAGTATCACGCCCTTGCCGCCGACATACAGCGAGCCGAACCAGTGCATTTTGGCGCCCGTGTGGTAAAGCGGGGGTATGCAAAGGAAGCTGTCTTCTTTGGTCTGCCCGTGGTTGTGGTATTCGGTGAGGCAGGCGCACATGAGGCTCTTGTGGGTGTGAAGTATGGCCTTGGGAAGCCCCGTCGTGCCCGAGCTGTAATATATGGCTGCGTCGTCGTCGGGGGTAAGGTCTGCGGTTATATATTTTGTAGAGCAGTCTGCGGTGAGGAAGAAATAGCTGTCGGCAAAGGTCGGGCAATCCTCGCCCACATACAGAAGGTTTCTTAGTTTGGGAAGCTTGCCCATGCCCACGAGCGGTTCGACACGGCTTATAAACTCGGTGCCGAACACGAGAACCGAGGCGTCCGAGAAGTTGAAGCAATATTCGATTTCTTCGGATGTATATCTATAATTGAGCGGCACGGCGAGGGCGCCGGTTTTTAATATTCCGAAATAAATGGGCAGCCATTCGAGGCAGTTCATAAGCAGGATGGCAACACGGTCGCCCTTCTTTACGCCGAGATTGGTAAGAAGGTTTGCGAACCTGTTGGCCTTTTGGTTGAAAATTTTCCAGCTGATTTCCTTGCGGCGCTTGTGGTTGCGGATGCTGGGCACAAGCTCGAAATCCTTCCATGTCACCGGCTTTTTGATGTCCTCCTGGGGGTTAAGCTCGACCAAAGCCACATCATTGGGGAAGGAAGCCGCGTTTCTTTCGAGAAGTTCGGTGATAATCATTGTTGCTCCTTGGAATTGCTTTTGCGAAAGCCTTTATTATAAAAGGTAAAGGCGGATCGTATACAATAAACAATTATACATTATCATAACGCGTATGGCAATCCCAAAACACCAATTAAATTTCGGCCACGCGTATAAAAAACGGAAATAATTGGGGCCGATTTAACTCTTTTTGCGCGGCGCGTATTTACTTAAATCGAATTTTAAGGTAGAATATTCGATAACAAATTGTTTTTTACCCGTATATTATTGAACGCGGAGGGTTCTATGAAAAAATCGGTAAGAAAGATTGTTTGCGGAGTGCTTTGCATCGTCATGCTTGCGTCGGTTGCCGCCGCTGCCGCGGCTTGCTCGGGCAAGGGCTACGATAAAACCATTGTGTATCTGGGCGACAGCATTGCCGAGGGCATACTTGGCCCCTCGCCCTTTTCGGAGAGGGACAGTTACTGCTATTACGCCATAGTGGGCCGGGTTAACAATTACCGCTATGTTAACTGCTCGGTTTCGGGCGATACCACGGTATGGATGTACAACCGCCTTGTGGGGGACTCGACCCGCGACAAAATCCGCAGATACTGGATTTCGGAAGCAGACATAATACATATCTCAATTTTGGGCAACGACCTTCTGGGCGGCGACATCGGGCAGACGGCTTACGAGGCTGCGAGAGAAGAATATGACAATATCGACAGGATGATAGACCGCGCCACCCAATACTTCACGCTGTGCATAGAAAAGGTTAAGGAGTTAAACCCCGACGCCGTTCTGATGGTGAACACCGTTTACAACCCTCTTGACGCCGCGACAACCCTACTTACCCCCGCGAGGAAGCAAAGGCTGCTTGACGCCCTTAACGGCGACGCCTCCCGAATCCGCACCGTGGGCACCTACCTTCTCAACAGGCTAAACAGCGTTATATACGATTACCTTGACAAGCACCCCGACGCTTTCGAGGTTATAGACGCCTATACGGCTTTCGACAACAAGTATAAAGAAAACTACGACGAAGGCGTAGCCCTCATATACGACGACTGGCTGCACCCCTCTAACGAAGGGCACGCCGTTATGGCAAGCCTGATACAGGACAAGCTGATATCCTTAGGGCTTGCCAGGAAAAGGCCCGCCCTCAGGCAGTATAAGAAAATTAGAAACGAGCAATTAGAGAGGCTCTTTGCCGATACCGAAGTTGATGTTAAAGCGGCGTCAAAAGCCGTAAGGAGAGCAAAGAGCTTTACCGATGTGTCGGAGGCGTATTTCAAGGCGGTAAGAGGGATTACCCCGATTTACGCGGGAAAAGAGGTTACGCCCAAAAAAGGCGAGATATTTAAGGACGATACCGTATTCAAGCTCGAATCGATAAAACTTGACGGCAAAGAACTTAACATCGCCAGCCTTATCGGCGGGGGCGACGGCGGCGACAGCAGCCTGTTCGACAAAGAGCAGTCGGGCTTTTACTTCAACGCCGACGGCACCTTCAGCCTTAAGCTCGTGCCCGACAAATCGACGCTCTTCCTTGCCAATGTAGGCCTTGCAGCCATAATAGGCAACGGTTTGGACATAAGCGGCGCTCTGGGCAAGGGCGGAAACTTCGACACGGGCATAGAGGTGTATATAAATAACCTCTTCCCCGGTTTCGACTTGAGCGACCTTCCAAAAATCGTCGAGCTTGTAAAGAGCGTGGGCATAAACATCAATCTGGATTTTGAAAACAAATATATTAAAGCCCTTACTGACTCGCTGGCGGCCAACCTTATAATCCCCAAGGGCTTTATGATTCCCCAGGATTTCTCGGTCGAGCTTAAGGGCTATTACTACATCGAAAGAAACGGCAATTTCACCAATATATATATGGGCGTAAACAATGTCGCCGAGGACGGCTATCCTTTCCTGTTCGCAACCCTGCACACCGACGGCAACGGCACGCAATGGGTGGAAACCGCCATCGAGGTATCTAAGATAGTGGTTACGGGCAGATAAGCCCATTTCCTTTCGGTTATAATTTGATTGCCCCGCTTTAGAAGCGGGGCATATTTTTCGGCAAAATTAAGGGCTGCCGTTTGAGGGCAGCCCGCGTTGTTTGTAAGGTTCTTGCTTATTCCGCCGCTCTGGGGCTCGCGAGGATATAGAGGTTTATAATCTCATAATCCATTATAACGAGGGGTTGCCCTTTTTCGTCGGTTGTAAGGTCGAACATAAGGAAGGGCTCGCCGTCCTCGTGGCTGTTGCCCATATAGATTCCCGTATAGGTAATGCCGCTGTACCCGGACTTGACATCCTTTATGTAGTAGGTGGTGTTAATCTCCAGCCCGAAGCCGTCGGGTATTATAAGCTGGGCGGGAAGGGTGCCCGTCTCGGCTATGTAGGTGAACATCGCCTGAAGCTCTTCGTTGGCGGGATCGATGCCCAGAAGCTTTATTTTCAGCCCGCCCTCAAATACCTCAAGAGTCTTGCTGAGGTCTGTAAAGTCCAGCCCGGGCAGGTACTCGTAAAGCATATTGAGTATTATGCTGAGGTCGGTACCCTCGACATCTAAGTTAAAGAGTTCAAGGGCCGCCCTGAGGCCTTTAATTGTCTGCAGCCTGAAGGTGGCGGTGCCGTCCGGCCTTAAAATGAGCATGCTGTTGTTCTTGTCCAATGCCACGCCCAAGGGGAAATTCTTTACCTTGCTGTCTTTGGTGTTAATGTAATATATGGTTTCCTGCTCTACCAGTCTGTGGCCGTCATCTTTTTTGTCGCATGCCGCAAGCGCCGCAAGGCAGGAGAGGGCAAGTACCGCAATAAGGATCAACGATATATATCTTTTTGCTTTTTTCATGGCTTTCTCTCCTTATCCTATTAATAATAATCGGGCATTTTGTCTTTTATGGCGGCGTAGTAAATTTCGGTCACTTCCTCGCAGGATTTGGCTTTGTTGATTTGCTTCTTGACCGATTTGACATTTACTGTTTCGCTGTAAAGCCTGTTGAGCTGCTCTATGCGCATCTTCTTGTAGTTTTTGAGCGCCGTCTTGGGATTGGCGTATCCCGTGGCCTCAAGAATCTTCTGGTTCATGTCGGCCATAACGGCGTGCCCTTCGCTGGAGGGATGGGCGTCGTCTACAAATATCATAGCCTTGCCGCGCTCGGGGTTCTCGGCGAGGATGCGGTTATATTCCTTCTGCATATCTACGATGTAGAACGCCCCGGGATGCTCGTCGAGGTAATCGTACACAACTTTGTTTACCATGCTGACGAGCTCGTCTGCAAGCCTTCTGTAACCCTCGGGATATACGCCTAGTTCCTCGAGGTCGGCGCGCGCCTTTGCCGTAATTAAGGTCGAGTTTTCAAAAATGGGGTTATACACAAGCTGGATAATGAAAAGGGCGTCGGGATTGTAATCCTTTATGGTTTCGACAATACCCGCTATGTTGGTGGCGGCGGTCGCCACAATTTCGTTTATGTAGGTATAATCGCCCGCCGCGGTCGAGGTAATAAGCCTTCCGATGTCGGCAAGAAGAAGGTCGTTGCCGAGAATCGACACATGCACGATATCCGCTGTCCTTACAAGCGTCTGCGCCATCCTTATTCCCTTGTCTTCCTCTTTAAGGCGCCTCAACAGGTCGCGTGAGCGCGAGCCGCTTATGGCGCGGTTTTTGAAGTCGTACCCATTGCGTATGCCAAGCACGCCGTAGTAGGCGTCCCTTTCGCGCTCGGATACCGGCCTCATACCGGCGATGCCCTCGGCTATGCTGTCGCCGAGGAAGACGATATGAATTTTTTCCTTCCGGGCGCAGCCCGCAAGCACGGTGGGCAGGATCAGCGCCGCAAGCAAAAGGAGAATTAAAATCCGTTTTCTCATCTCTATCCTCCAAAAATTAATCAAATATATATTAATACCCAAAGCTGGGTATGTCAACAGCGAACTTTAACGGTCGTATCCCAAATTACCGTATTGAAACATTTTTGCTTTGATGTTATAATATTTCTTAATCGGAGATACTGATTTTTTTGTGCCTATAATAAAATTTTTTAGGTAGGTATTATGAGGAAGAGAATTGTTTGTGTAGCTTTATTGATTTCCGTAATGTTTATTTCGGCGTTCGCGCTTTTCGGCTGCAACGCGGATACGGGCAACTTCAGGCTTATCGTACCTGAAAAGTGGGAGCTAGAGGTGGGCGATTCGCGCTCGGTGGACTATGCTTTTGCCGACACGGTAACAGACCGCAGGCTGGAGTGGAGCGTATCCCCCAAGAGCAAAGCCACCGTCGATGTCTGGGGGCGAGTGACGGCGCTCAAGCCGGGCACGGCTTGGGTAAAGGCCAAAAACTCTTTGGGCGAAAAGGCCACCGTCAAGCTTAAGATTGTAAAGCAGTCCAAGAGCAAAGGCACCCCCGCGAAGATTGTAAATTATCAGGGCGAGGCGGTAACCCTGGGCGACAACTATCAAAAACTTGTATCATATTATGCTCACGAGGATATCCCCGATTTTGTCGCCGGAATAACCGATTATACGCAGTATCAGAGGGCGGTAACGGCAGATAACGCTGTCTGGACGATAAAGCCCTACGGCGTCTTGAGGTATGACCAAAACGCCACTAATTCCCGCGATATATACCAAAGGTTTATGGGCGACAGGTACCTTTATAAAAAGGACGCCCCCGTGCTTGCCATTGCCGCCGACGGCGAAAACGGCATCTGGACTATAATGGAAGAGGGCGTCACGCACATACAGATGGTAAGGATGAGCGGCATCGAGAAGGCCATAATGATGAGCGAGGCCACCGAAACCTATGTGCAGCGCCGCGGCATGGTCTCCGAGGCAGCGTACATAAACGGCGAGTGGAAGCCCCGCGAAACCGACAATGACGGCCTTTGGACATCGATGTACGCCGCGGGCGAGCTTATGCGCTACAGTGTGCTTAAAAACTCCTCGGTCGCTACCGACGAGCAGAAAGAGGCGGCAAGAAGAAGCGCATACATCTCCACCGAGGCTGTCCTCCTTCTTTCCAATATTACAATGAGACAGGGCACGGTTGACGCTTATATAAGGTATCAGCCCAACGCTATGTACGACCCCGCCAACGGCAGGTATCTTTCCGAAGTGGCGCTCAAAGAGGGCGGCGATTATTCGTTGAATATACCCGATGTCAGCCCGGCGGCGGCGTTCGAGTACGCCTACAACAAATATATGCAAACGGGCGAAAGCTCCTACTTCCTGCAGGAAAATTACCTTAAGCCCTTTACCGAGAGCGATTGGGCAGACCCCAGGGCGGTAGAGGAGCAGTTTGCCAAGCGCACCCGCAACCTCGAGGGCTATGTTTCGAGAACCTACTCCTTCCGCGAAGAGAACAACCCCGTGGACGGCTATATTTACTGGTCGTTCAACGGCGACGGCACGGCGACCGGCGTTTCGACAAAGACCGAAAACCAATTAGGATACTACCTAAACGGCGAGAACCTCAGGGGCGTCGTGGTAGACGCCTCGGGCACCATTCCGCAAAGGCTGTGGAACGACCTTATCGGCGAAGGCTACAAGATTGACGATATCGTCTATAAAGGTGACACCAGCTCGGACGAGCTGATAGGGCACCTTTTCCTGTACAAGATAGCTTTCGACATCATCGGCTCCGAAGACCCCGAAATCAAGGAGATAATCGCTTCGACTATGGACAGGCTTGCCCAGCACATCACCGACAACAGCTATATGATGGTGGACGGCAGCGGGCAGCCCGGCACCTGGAGCAAGTTCAACAGGGCGTTCTTCTACAACAGCTCGCAGCTCGGCGGCGCACCCCTCACCGCGGCGGTCGCGCTAAGCTTGTTTAAGGTCGCCCATTATGTTACGGGATACGAAAAGTGGAATAACGAGTACATGATGGCGGCTTTAGACCCCGCTTACGAGTACGCAAAGATTATGGCGCAATACGCACAGCAATGTTATATGGTGCTGCAGCTTACAGTCGAAAGAGAGTTCTCCAATTTCATCGACAACCCAAAATTCATAAACTCCGTAAAATCGCAGCTTAAGTTCGGCTCGCCCTTAGCCGAAATGTTAACAAGGCTGTTCCTCAACTATTCGGACGAGGAGATGGCGATGCTTGCATTCTACATCCTCTTCCAGACCGAAGACAACGCCGAGCTCCTGAATTACTATCGCTCGGCGATAGACCAATGGTGGATATCCATAAAATACAGCGAGAACCCGCTGTGGTATTACATCTACCAGCTTGCCTATCCCGGACAGGAAGTAAAGGACGCCTACGGCAACAATGTTCTCGAAACGGCGGCGTGGTCGCTTTCCCGCCATCCCATAGACCTCAGGAAGCTTTCCGCATCCAGCCAGCTTCGCGACGACATCGCCGAAATTAACCTTAAGGGTATCGGCATAAATGACGGCTATCCCCTCTCTTACGATTGCGCAGACGGTAAGCTAGACATGAGCGGCGCCATGGCTTATATCAATCTTCTCGGGCCGGCAGCCAAACTCAAATGGGCGGTCGCAGCACCCGACGAAAGATCTCTGCATAAGTACAACGGCCCGACCTACGACCTGCACGGCAACTACAACCCCAACCATATGGAAGGCGCCACAACATACACCCTGCCTTTCTGGATGGGCATGTACCACAATATGCTAAAAGATATCGGATAACTCCGATCACCTCAAACAAAAAAGGCCGCTCGCCAAGCGGCCTTTTTTAGTACCCCGGATGTTATCCGAAAAAAAAGAGATTTTTGTTGCATCATTGCCGTATCGGCAAAAATTAACGAAGATTTTATCAATGTTTTTGCGAATAGCAAATAGCCGCGCCTATTGCGGGTTTTTTATAGACAATCTTTGTAATTGTTGCGTATCGTGCACCTTATAATGTCAAAGTATATTGACAAAAATATATTAAAGTGTTAGGCTAAATTGAATACATTTTTGGTATTATTTGGAGAGTGATATGAACCTAACAGAAATATGTAAAGATATCCGGGAGGATATCGTAAAATGTATAGCTTCCATAGGCGTAGGGCATATAGGCGGCTGCCTTTCGCTGGTAGAAATCCTTGCTGTTTTGTACTTCAAGGAAATGAATATCGACCCCCAAAACCCCCGAATGCCCGGCCGCGACAGGCTAATAGTTTCTAAAGGGCACGCGGGGCCCGCGGTATACGCCACGCTAGCAAACAGAGGATATTTCGACAAGTCCGAGCTTCTTACCCTCAACCAAGGCGGCACAAAACTTCCCAGCCATTGCGATATGAACCTCACTACCGGTATCGATATGACTACGGGAAGCCTCGGGCAGGGCATGAGCTGCGCGGTAGGCGCCGCAATCGGAAGCCAGCTCAATAAGGACGGGGCTTACATTTACGCCATAATAGGCGACGGCGAAAGCCAGGAAGGGCAGATTTGGGAAGCCGCCATGTTTGCCGCCCAGAAGAAGCTGTATAACCTTATTGTCTTTACCGACAACAACGGCATGCAGATAGACGGAAACACCGCCGATATCAACAAAGTCGAGCCCGTGGACAAGCGCTGGGAAAGCTTCGGCTGGAATGTCATTGTCGTAGACGGGCACGATACTGCCCAGATCGAGGCGGCAATAAAGAGCGCCAAAGCGCAGAAAGAAAAACCGACGATGATTATCGCCAACACTATAAAGGGCAAGGGCGTTCCCTTCGTCGAAGCAAAGGGATATGCCAACCACAATATGCCCTTTACCCAAGAGGACGCCCAGAGGGCGATCGAGGAAATCAGGAGGGCATAACAATGGCAGAGATTAGAGCGGTATTCGTCCAGAAATTCAAAGAAATGATGATGGAAGACCCCAAGGTTGTCGTCGTGGACGCCGACCTTGCCAAGGCAAGCGGCACATGGTCGCTCAGGGCGGAGTTCCCCGACAGGGCCCTCGATGTAGGCGTTGCCGAGCAGAATATGGTGGGCGTCGCGGCGGGGCTTTCGAGCTACGGGTACAAGCCCTTTGTTACGACATTCACGCCTTTCGCAACCCGCAGGGTTTGCGACCAGATAGCCGTGTCCTGCGCCTACGCCAGGCAGAATGTCAAGATAGTGGGCACCGACCCCGGTATTTCGGCCGAGCTTAACGGCGGCACCCACATGAGCATGGAAGATATAGGCGTACTGAGGAGCATCCCCCAGATAGTAATATTCGAGCCCACGGACGGCGTACAGCTTGCCAAGGCGCTGCCCGTAATTAAGGATTATTACGGCGTTGTATACATCCGCCTATTCCGCAAGGTTATAGACGATGTGTTCGGTGAAGATTACGAGTTCGACCTCTTTAAGGCGGACACCGTTGCCGAGGGCAGCGATGTAAGCATATTCGCCTCGGGCATCATGGTACAGGAATCGCTTAAGGCCGTCCGGATGCTCAAAGAAGAGGGCATAAACGCCGAACTTATAAACATACACACGATTAAGCCCGTGGACAAAGAGGCAATCGTCAAGTCCGTTCGCAAGACGGGCTGCGCGGTATCCGCCGAAAACCACAATGTCATAGGCGGCTTGGCGAGCGCAGTTGCCGAGGTTTTGGTGGCGGAGTGCCCCGTGCCCATGCTTTCGGTCGGCGTTCAGGACGCTTTCGGCGAGGTCGGCAAAATGCCTTACCTTAAAAAGAGGTACGGACTTAACGCCGAGGACATTGTCGAAAAGTGTAAGCAAGTTATTAAATTAAAAAGGGGTTAACCCCTTTTTTTATTGACCGGCGGGGAATTAGTCCGAGCCGTTATGTTTTTCGCGGGAAAACCTGCGCGCTTTTGTAACAAAGCATCAAAACAAAAGTGACGAGGCAAGGTAGGTGATATATGATTTTTCTTTATGTGTTCTTGTCGATTATCGGCGCGGCGCTGCTGTGGGTGATTGCCGATATCTTTATTGCCGTCATCAAAAAGCCCATACCCGACCTGCCCGAGGAGTTTTTGGACCCGCAGGGGCTATACAATGTGTATGTCTATCTCACCGAGCCCGACAAGATACCCAAAGGCGTTAATGTAACCGAGAAGTATATTCTCGACAGCCTGGCGCCAACCATTAAATATATAGAAAACCGCTACGACTGCGCCGATTTCAGGCTGCAGCTTCTTTTCCGCCTGTATAAGGATTGCTACGATATACTTACCCAAAGCGTCAGGGAGCTTATTAAGAAAACCTGCCTCGGGTTCAAATACTGGATGGACAGGCCGGGCTATGACAGCATGTGCTATTGGTCGGAAAACCACCAGATTCTGTTTGCCGTAAGCGAATACCTGCACGGGCAGGAATGGCAGGACGAGCTGTTTATAAACAGCGGAATGACGGGCAAGCAGCACATGGAAACGGCGCTTAAGCGCATAAACATCTGGATGGAGCAGAGATTCCTCTACGGCTTTTCGGAGTGGCTTTCAAATAACTATTGGGCAGAAGATATCGCCCCGATGTCCAATTACATTCAGTACAGCAGGGACAAAGAGTCCGTCGAGCGGATGAAAATAATCTTCGACCTTCTATGGTTTAATGTCGCGGCGCATTCGGCTAACAACACATTTGTGGGAGCAAGCAGCCGAATGTACGGCGACAACAAATCCAGCCACATCTACGGCAACCGCCTTAAGTTAGCCATGGCGGCGATATGGGAAGGGCAGGGCACCCTAAGCCCGGCCCGTTCCTCTTTGGAGGAAAGCATTGCCAAAGGCGCCAGGGAGGCGGATACCTCGATTAAGCTCACGGGCGTCGAGGTTATAATGATGCAAAACTTTATCGCCATGTACAAGACGGGTGCATACAAGCTGCCCAAAGTTATTTATAATATCGCTTTGGATAAAAGCGAGCGGGTTATAAAAACCTCCGAAGGGCTGTCGGTGGAAGATCTCGAAAAGGAAGGGCTGATAGGGCAAGGCGACAAGGAGATAATGGCTCAGCTGGGCGCCGAAACATTCACCAACCCGCCCGTTGTGATGAATACCCTTAAGTATCTTAGCCGCCACAAGATGTTTCGCAATAAGTTTGTAAGCCCCTTCAGATTTCTGGATATAAAGCTGTTAAGGCTTCTTAATGTCCCGTATTATATCGCCAAAAAGCTCGACCTCATGACCCACGGCATAGCCCTCGGGCGGGGCAATATTTACTGCTATCGCACAAAATACTATACCCTCACTACGGCAATGGCGCACAATACCGATTATTGCGGGGCGCAGGGGCATATATGGACCGCAAACATAGCCCCCGACCTCACTTTGTATACCACCCAGCCCGCGCGCGACGACGGCAACCCCCGCAAGCACTCGGCGTCCCCCGGCTATTGGATTGGCAACGGCAGGCAGCCGATGAGCGTACAGGACAAAAACATAAATATAACCATTTATAAGCTGCCAAAATCCAAAAGGCCGCTGGAGTTTCATATCTCGGACATAACCCACGCTTATCTGCCCAAAGAAAGGTACGACGAGCTTGAGTTTATAGATAATTACGCCTTCGGCAGGAAGGGCAAAGTACTTGTAGCCTTTATCGCGAGCGGGAAGCCCAAGTACCGCCCGTACGATGCCTACGCGGCCTCGGTGCTTTTCGCCAAACCCGAAGGCGACCCTTCGGCGCCCGCGTTAACCAAAGAGTTCGATTATGTCTTAAGCGGCGGCAATTATCACGCTTACATAACCGAGCTCTCGGACACCGACACCGAAACCTTCCACGATTTTATCCGCAGAATTCTCGCCAATAAGATAGCGTTCAAGGGGGATACCGTGGAATACCATTCGGGCAAAAGGCGTATAAAAGCGGCGTATAGCGGGCTGTTTGAGATAAACGGCAATCCCGCCCCAACGCGCTTTATCAGGCACGAATCGGCCTACGCAAAAATAGAGCGCAAGGCAAACGAGATTGCGATTTCGCACGGCGGGCACTCGCTCAAACTGAATTATTACGATATAATAAGAGAAGAATCCCGATAGATCAGGGTTTGTTTTTGAGCCGTAATACAAAATTGTACTAAAGTTCATTTTTAGTATTGACAAGCATATAATGGTGTGGTAGGATTAGTATGGACATGATAAAAGGAAGTTCGGTAAACCGACAAAAACGCAAGAGGGACAATACCCATAAAAGCATAATGCACAACGCCAAAGTCCTTTACGAACAAAAAGGTCTCGGCAATGTGACAATAGAGGATATTACCGAGGCGGCGGACATCTCCCGTTCGACATTTTTCTCGCATTTTGCCTCAACCGACGCCCTGATACTTGAAATCGCCAATGTCGCAGTAATGGATATCATAGAAGCCTACAAAAAAAGCGGCAAGAAGGGGCTTGAGGGCATAAAGGTCCTCGCCGAAAAACTAATAGACGACACCTGCCCCTACCCCAAGCTTTCGGCCCAGATTCTCTTGAACGGCATTTTATCTTCCACCGACAACTCCTCCTTTATCGCTTTAGAGCGCATAGTGCGTGACGAGCTTATAAGGGAAGGCATCGGCGAAGACAGATTTACCTACCGTGAGCTAATCTCCGCCATATTGGGCGCCTACTTCGGCGTGGTATACCTAAAGCTTATAATGCGCGAGGAGTTCGACGACCCTCAAGCGCTCAAAAAGTCCGTATATAAAATTATAAACTCGATAATAGGAGAGAGAAAATGAAACAGTACGCTATTTCCAAGTGGGAGTCCGCGCAGGAAATCAACGCGCAACTCAAGAACCTCACATCCCAGCCCATCTACAAAGTATCCAAAGAATACTACGAGGGCACAGTTCTTAAGTATTTCAACGAAAAATGCGCAAAATCGAAGGAAATCACCACCGAGGCCAAGGATTACATCCCCGGCGGCGTCCAGCACAATCTCGCCTTCAACAAACCCTTCCCCCTCTGCATAACCAAGGCGGAAGGCGCCTATCTTTATGATATAGACGGCAACGAGTACATCGACTTCCTGCAGGCAGGCGGTCCCACCGTTCTCGGCTCCAACTATCCCGCGGTAAGGGAAAAGGTTATCGAGCTAATAAACGAATGCGGGCCCGTAACAGGGTTGTTCCACGAGGCGGAACTTCTTCTCGCTAAGGAGATCAACAAGCACATGCCCGCGGTCGAAATGTTCCGTATGCTGGGCTCGGGCACCGAGTCCGTTATGGCAAGCACCAGGCTTGCTCGCCTTGTGACAGGCAAGGCACGCATAATCAAGATGGGCGGCGCATATCACGGATGGTCCGACCAGATGGTATACGGCCTCAAGATACCGGGTACCAGAAGGTTCCTCGAGTCCCACGGCATACACAGAAGGCTTATGAGCCTCACCGACGAGGTAAGGCCAAACGACCTCAAAATGCTCGAGATGATGCTAAAGCGCAACACCCTGAGGGGCGGCACGGCGGCGGTTATAGTAGAACCCGTAGGCCCCGAAAGCGGCACAAGGCCCATCGATTTCGATTACAATAAGGAAGCCCTAAAGCTCGCCCACAAGTACGGCGCCCTGTTTATATTCGACGAGGTTGTCACGGGCTTCAGGGTAGGCCTCGGCGGCGCGCAAGGCTACTTCGGCGTAGAGCCCGATGTTACCATCTTCGGTAAGGTTATCGCCGGCGGATATCCCGCGGCGGGCGGCATCGGCGGCAAGAAAGAATATATCTCGAGGCTCGCGGCGGGCGTAGGCACCCTCAAGGCAAAGGCCTATGTCGGCGGCACTCTCGCGGCTAACCCCTTATCCTCTTATGCGGGTTACCTCACCATAAAGGAAATCGAAAAGACCAACGCCTGCGTCAAGGCGGGCGAAGCGGGCGACAAGCTCACCGCCGGGCTCAAAGCGCTTATCAAGAAGCACAACCTGCCCTATGTTGCCTACAACCAGGGCTCCATCGTCCACCTCGAGTGCTCGGGCGCCATGAGCTACGACTTCTCCTCGATGTTCCTTCCCAAGTCCTTAATAGGCGCTTTATCCAACAAGAAGATAATGACCATCCGCAAAGAGGCGATGGAAGAAATGGGCGCAGCCTATATGGCAAACGGCATCGTCACCCTCGCGGGCAGCAGGCTTTACACCTCGATGGCAACCACCGACGAGGTAGTAGAGGAAGCCCTCAGGAGGTTCGACAGGGTGTTCGCCGAAGTCGTAAAGACCGACGAGGGCGTACCCGCCAAATAACCAGCTAATTTATCCATACCGATTCTGCATAGCGGCGAAGGGCGCAAAAATCTTTTTGCGCCCTTCGCCATTTTAATTTTGGTATGGACGCAAATGGCATAAACTGGTATACTGTTTATGATTATGAAAGTAACCGTTATCACCCCGCGAAAAACCCAGATAATCGAAGTTAACGAAGGGCAAAACCTTCTGGAAGGGTTAAGAGATCGCGGCATTATTATACCCGCCGATTGCGGCGGAAGGGGCACCTGCGGCAAATGCTCGGCAAAGCTTGTGTCGGGCAGTATTGACGCAGATATCAAAAACGGCTACTTTAACTGTTGCCAAGGCTACATAAAAGAGGATGTTTCAATAGAGCTTCCCGATTATTCGGGCACGGCTTTTTTCGCTGCCGAAACAAAAGGCGAATACCAAACGGACGGGGCGGATGGTTTCGGGCTTGTCGTAGATATAGGCACAACCTCGGTTGCCGCCTATCTTTGCGACCTTAAAAACGGCAAGGTTACGGACGGCATGGGCGAACTTAACCGACAGATTGGCTTCGGGGCGGATGTGCTTAGCAGAATTAGCGCCTCTGGCAAGCACCTGCAAACGCTATGTAACATAATAAACGCCCAAATTGAGGATATAAAAAAAAGGTTTTGCATAAAGCACGGCATAAGCGGCATTTCCAAAACAGTCATTTGCGGCAACAACACAATGCTTCACCTTTTGCTGGGCAGAAGCCCGCAAAGCATGGGGCAGGCGCCGTTTACGCCCCTCTTTACCTCGGCAGTCTATAACGATAATTATATAACTCTTCCCTCGGCTTCGGCTTATATCGGAAGCGATATAGTTGCGGGCGCGCTTGCCTGCGGGATGTTTGGCTCGAGCGAAAACGCCTTGCTTATCGATATAGGCACAAACGGCGAGATACTTCTAAAGCATAACGGTAAATATTATGCCGCCTCCGCCGCGGCGGGGCCCGCTTTAGAAGGCGGCAATATCGAGTGCGGCATGGGCGGCGCGGCGGGCGCCATCGACCATGTTTATTACAGCGGCGGCAGCCTCACATATACGACAATAGGCGGCGGCGAGGCAAAGGGAATATGCGGCTCGGGGCTGGTTGACCTCATCTCGATTCTTCTAAAAACCAATGTTGTCGACATAAGCGGAAGGCTGGACGGCTTAGGCACCCCGCTTTCCGAAAGGATAAGGGACGCGAGATTTTATATTACGGATAAGGTTTACCTTTCGCAAAAAGATATAAGAGAGTATCAGCTTGCAAAAAGCGCAATACATTCGGCAACAGAAGTGCTTCTCATAAAAGCGGGCTGCGATATAAGCGAACTTTCAAAGGTATACCTTGCGGGCGGGCTTGCGTATCATCTCGACAGGCAGAGTGCCGCGCATACCGGGCTTATCCCCTGTCGGCTGAAAGACAAAACTATAACCGTAGGCAACGCCGCGGGCAAAGGCGCGATAATGTGCCTGTTAAAAGAAAAATTGATAGGCGAATGCGGGCGGATTGCTGATATAATAAATGTAACCGAACTCGACGACGGGCTCTTTTACGAGCTGTTTATAAAAAATATGTCTTTTTAGAAAACGCAGAGGTGGACAATGAGTTACGAAAAACTGTTTGAACCCATCAAAATAGGGGGATGCGAAATCAAAAACCGTATAGCTATGGCTCCCATGCTCATGGGCTTCGGGACTTTCGACGGCACGGCGACCGAAGCCATGCTCGACTACTACGAGGAAAGGGCAAAGGGCGGCACCGGGCTCATCTTTACCGAGGTAACCAGGGTAAACGATGTTACGGGCGCGACCTCATTCGCCCAGCTCGCCGCGAGTAAGGATTACCATATAGAGTCCCTAAAAAAACTCGCGGACAGGATACATAAGCACGGCGCCAAGCTGTTTATACAGCTTCACCACCCGGGCAGGCAGAATGTAGGCCTCATGATAGGCACGATACCGCTTTCGGTAAAGCTCAACAAGGTCTGGAAGGGGTACGGCAAGTTTTTATATAAAATCGCGCCCACGGCTGGCAAATTCCTTATTAAAAACAACCTTGTGCCCGCCTCGGTTAGCCCCTCAAAGGTAGAGCCCAGCTATTTTTCGGGCGGAAGGGTTAGGGCCTTAAGGTACCGTGAAGTCAAAAAGCTTATAAAGCAATTCGTCGACGCCGCCGAAAGGGTGTACAAGTCGGGTTGCGACGGCGTAATGCTTCACGCCTCGCACGGCTACCTCATCCAGCAATTCTTAAGCCCGCACACCAACAGGAGAAAGGACGAGTACGGCGGAAGCCTCGAAAACAGGATGCGCTTCCTTCTCGAGATTATCTCTGGCATAAGGGAGCGGGTAGGAAACTTCCCGATAATCGTAAGGCTGACGGTGGACGAGTGCTACGACAAGATAGGCAAGCCGGGGGTTGGCTACGGTCTCGAAGAGGGCGTGAAAATGGCAAAGATTCTCGAACAAGCGGGCATCGACGCCATCGATGTTTCTTCGGGCGCCTACGACACCTTCAACTACTGGCTGGAACCCATGAGTTTCGAGCTCGGCTGGCGCAAGCACATGGCTAAGGCGGTTAAAGAAGCGGTAAAGATACCCGTAATCGCCGCCAACCTTATAAGAAGCCCCGAACAGGCTGTCGCCCAGATTGAGGAGGGCTGCCAGGACATAATTTCTTTGGGCAGGCCGCACATAGCCGACCCCCATTGGGCAAACAAAGTCGCCGAGGGCAAAACCAAAGAAATAAAGCGCTGCATATGCTGCCTGTATTGCATAGAAAGCATGCAGGAGAACGCTTACATTGGCGACCACGGCTATTGTTCGGTTAACCCCTTTGTCGGTAGCGAAAAAACCGCTATCGAAAAGGACGGAAACGGTCGTTCTGTGGTGGTAGTCGGCGCCGGCCCCGCGGGGCTGACCGCAGCCGAGCTTTTGGCTAAGCGCGGCTTTAAAGTCACAGTATTGGAGAAAGAGGACAGGCCGGGCGGGCAGGTTGCCGTTGCCGAGCGCTGCCACTTCAAAACAAGAATCGGCTGGTGCGCGAAAGACCTCGAATACGCGGCGGCTCTTAGCGGCGCCGAAATAAAATACAATACCGAGGCGACCCCCGGCGAAATCCAAAAATACGACCCATACGCCGTAATTATAGCTACGGGCGGCGTGCCCATTGTACCCCGAAACATCGAGGGCATAAACGGCGAAAATGTAATTCTTTCGCCCGACGCCTACCGCTGCGAAAAGCCAATATCGGGCAAAAACATAGCCGTAATAGGCTCGGGAATGACAGGCCTGGGCACGGCGGCAATGCTTTCGGAGCGCAACCAGGTTACCGTCATCGAAATGGCGGATACCATAGCCCCCGGCACCTGGATGCAGCACAAAGACGATGTAAAGCCCGTGCTGGACAAAAACAGCGTTCACATTGTTGTGGGGCATAAACTAACCCGCATAGAAAAGGATAAGATAGTCCTCGAGTCCGTGAGCGACAAATCGATAAAGGAAATCCGGGCCGATCTTGTCGTCCTTTCCATGGGAGTCCGCCCCGAGAACCGCCTTTATAACGAGATAAAGGACACCTACCGGAAGGTTTACCTTGTGGGCGACGCGGTAAAGACGGGAAGGATCGCCGACGCCACCCGAACGGGCGCGAGAGTGGCGCTAAATCTTAAATAATAAACTTTTTTACAAGAAAATTTACAAAAAGGGTTCTGCGAAAAGAGCCCTTTTTTGCTGCTAAAACGGCGAAAAGCACGGAATTTGTGCATAGTTTACTGTAGTTTTACTTTTTTATAACGAAAAACGCCTTCCGCTTTTTGCTTTATACGGGCAATTTAAGGTGTTAAAATAAGGTAAAACTCAAAGAATATTAAGAGGGTCTATGTCAAAGGTTCTTAAGTCCGACGCGATCAACAAATGTATAGGCTGCTTTTCCTGCCAGAGGGTTTGCGCGACGGTAAACCATCAGTCTTTAAGCGACAGTATGGCCGCTATCAGGGTAAGGACATTGGGCGGGCTTAACAGCAGTTATTTTGCCACTCATTGCAGAGGGTGCCACAAGGATACCCCCGCCTGCGCAGAGGTATGCCCTACAGAAGCTCTCACCCCCAGGGAGGGCGGCGGCGTAAAGCTCAACAAGGCGCTTTGCATAGGCTGCCGCAAGTGCGAGGCGGCTTGCTTTGCCAAGGCGATACACTTTGTTAAGGGCTACAAGTACCCCATCGTATGCAACCAATGCGGGATGTGCGTCAAGTTTTGCCCCCACAACTGCCTGAGCATGGAGGAAAACGAGAATGCTTAACGAAAGATTTATAAAAGTCGTCCACATAGACCTTTCGGCAAAAAAAGTAAAAATCGACATGAGGGAAGACCTCAAAAAGTATCTGGGCGGCGTGGGCATTGCCACAAGGCTTTTGGAAGAAAACATGAAGCCCGAAAAAAGCCCGCTTGACCCCGAGCAGCCCATTATATTTGCCATAGGCGCTGCTTCGTCGGTGCTTCCCGTTATGACCAAAACGGTTGCCATGTTCATCTCCCCCCTTACGGGCGAGCTTGGCGAAAGCTACGCGGGCGGGCGCCTCGCCTACACCCTCTTTAACGCCGGCTTCGACGCCGTGGTTATCACGGGCAAGTCGCCTAAGCTTAGCTATATCGTTATTTCCGAAGACAACATAGAGATAAAGGACGCCCGTACCTTCGCCGGTATAGGCGCCGAGTCGGTAGGGCAATTTATCCGTACCGTCGAGGGCGGAAGCGGCAAGAGAAGCATTATAAGAATAGGCCCCGCGGGCGAAAAGATGAGCAAAATCGCCAATGTTAATGTCGATACCTACCGACACTTCGGAAGGATGGGCTTAGGCGCCGTGTTCGGAAGCAAAAACCTCAAGGCGATACAGGTTACGGCGGGCGACAGCGTGCGCTCGGTGCCCGACCTCAAAAAGTACTTTGCCACATATAGGGAGCTTTACGACAAAGTCACCAACACCACGGTTATGAGCAAGTATCACGACCTCGGCACGGCGATAAATGTAAAAGTCCTTAACAAAATAGGCTCTCTGCCCACAAGAAACCTCCAGCAGACCGAATTCGAGAGCGTAGAGGAGATTTCGGGCGAGAAGTTCGCCGAGAAAAACCTTGTCCGCAAGGTCGCGTGCGTCGGCTGCCCGATTGGCTGCATCCATATCGGACAGGTAAGAAGGCAGTTCGCCGAGGGCTACGACTACGAAAGCTTTAATGTGTCCTATGACTACGAGCTAATTTCGGCTTTCGGCTCCCTCATAGGCATTAACAACACCGACGACATTCTGGAGCTTATCTCGGAGGCCGAGGAAATCGGCTTCGATGTAATAGCCGCGGGCTGCTGCCTTTCTTGGGCAACCGAGGCCTACGAGAAGGGCATCATAACCGATGTCGATACACAAATGCCCATAAAGTTCGGCGACAAGGAAACCTACATTAAAGTCATGCGCAAGATGTGCGAGGGCAAGACGGAGTTTTACAAAGCGCTTGCAAACGGCGTAAGCGAAGTAACAGCAAGATACGGCGGGGCGGATATCGGGCTTCAGATAGCCAAAAACGAAATGCCCCAGTATCATACGGGCTACGGCTCGATTGTCGGATATGTCTGCGGCGCCAGGCATTCCCACCTCGACAACGGCGGCTACTCCCTCGACCAGAAGATGAAGGAATTCGACAAAAACTATCTTGTGGATAACCTATTCAAAGAGGAAGTAAATCGCAACATTATCAACTCGATGATAGGGTGCCTCTTTGCCCGCGGGCTCTACGACAACCCAACCACTATTAAGGCGCTTTCCGCCGTCGGCATCGATATGACCGAGGACGACCTCAACCAAACCGCCGAGAGGATTTACGCCGCGAAGTTGCGCATTAAGAGAAGGCTCGGATTTAACGAGTGCAATGTAAAAATCCCCAAACGCATTCTCGAAACCGACGCCATGCGCCGCAAAATCGATCCCGATGTCATTAAAGAGCTTGTAAAGATGTTCTATGACAAAAACCAGGAGCTCATGGAAAAATATAAGGACGAAGCCGTAAAATAGCAGGCGTAAAAAATTCTTAAGAAAAGAAGGTTCCCGTTCGGGAGCCTTTTTTGTTTATTCGGCCTCTTAATATTTTTATTGCTTTTGGCAAGAATTTCAGTTATGGACAACAGGCTTTCCACTTATAACAAAAAACGGGACTTTAATAAAACCCGCGAGCCCCAGGGCATAAAACGCCTTGAGGAAAACGAACTTAAGTATGTAATCCAGCACCACATAGCGAGACGCGACCATTACGATTTGCGCCTCGAGTGGGAGGGGGCCATGCTAAGCTGGGCGGTGCCTAAGGGCGTATCATTGGACCCTAAAGAAAGGCGCCTTTCCGTGAGGGTGGAGGACCACCCGATAGAGTACCGCAACTTTGAGGGCACAATACCTAAAGGCGAGTACGGCGGCGGGACGGTTATGATATGGGACGAAGGCTATTGGCGCCCCTTAACCGATGTCAAAAAGGGGCTGGAGCAAGGCTCCCTTAAATTCGAGATAGACGGCATCCGGCTTAAGGGAAAATGGGCACTCGTCAGGATGGACGACAGGGGAGACGGTAAAGACAACTGGCTTCTCATAAAAGAAAAGGATGGGTTTGCCGCTACGGGAGTGTCGCCCGAGTTTGATAGCAGCGTCCGTACGGGGCGCACGATGGACGAGATAACGAGAGGGGAAGAAAAGTCTTTCTCCAAAAACCCCTTCGACAAGACAGAAGCCCAGCTTGCCAAGCTATCGACCGAAATTCCCAAAGGCAGCGAGTGGGTTTTCGAGGTAAAGTACGACGGTTACAGGATACTGGCATATATCGAAGGCAACACGGTAAAGCTCAAAACCCGCAACAATCTCGATTATACGGGACATTTTAAGGATGTCGCCGACTCCCTTATCCGCCTTGCGGGCGGAAGGGCTATGGTTTTAGACGGCGAAATGGTGGTAACCGACGAGAACGGAAGGTCGGATTTTTCGGCGCTTCAAAGCTACATGAAAAGCCCCAAAGGCAAAAACCTTATCTATATAGTTTTTGATTTGCTCGCTTTGGACGGAGAAGATTTGAGAGGCAAGAAACTTACCGAAAGAAAGAAAATGCTTGCCGGGCTTATGGAAAACGCGCCTGGCAACATTCATTACAGCAGGCATGTTGAGGGCAGGGGAGAAGAAAGCTTCAAGGCGGCCTGCAACGCCGGCATGGAAGGCATTGTGGGCAAAAAGGCGGATTCGACTTACAAAGGCGCGAGAAACGGCGACTGGATAAAGATAAAATGCCGGAACATTCAGGAATTTGTCGTGGGCGGATACACCCTTTCGGACAAAAAAACAAGCGGTGTAAGCTCGCTGCTTCTGGGCTATTACGATAACGGCAAGCTTGTGTTTGTCGGCAGGGCGGGAAGCGGCATAAGCGAGAGGGCAGGCAAGGATTTAGAGAAAAAATTTAAGGATATTATAACGGATAAGCCGCCCTTTGAGGCCCCGCCCAAACCCGCCGGAAAAGAAAAGTTCTTTTGGGTAAAGCCCGAATATGTGGCGCAAGTGAGGTTTGCCGAGCTTACCGCCGATAACCTTTTGAGGCAGGCAAGCTATAAGGGCATAAGGGCGGATAAAGCCCCCGAAGAGGTTGCCTTGGAGAGCCCCGAACCCTTAATGGCAGAAAAGCCTGTAAATAAGGATAAAACCGAAGCCCCCAAAGCCGAAGAATTATTAAAACAAATAAAAATAACCAACCCCGACAGGGTGGTATTCACCAAGGGCGGGATAACTAAGCTGGATGTTATAAAATACTACGCCGAGATAGCCCCCTATATGCTCCCTTATATAGAAAAAAGGCTGCTTAGCGTGGTGAGATGCCCGAAGGGCGCCGTCGGGGAGTGCTTTTTCAAAAAACACCCCGGGCCGGGAAGCAAGGCTATAGTCACAATGCCCGCCGACGAGGACAAGGAAAATTATTTCTACATTGAGAACGCTTTGGGGCTTGTTAACGAGGCGCAGATGGGAACTTTAGAGTTTCACACATGGGGAAGCCGCGCCGACAGGCTGGAAAACCCCGATATAATGGTGTTCGACTTAGACCCCGACGAAGGTATGGACTTAAAGAGGGTAAGGCAGGGCGTAAAGGACTTAAAATCCCTGTTGGACGAGCTGAAACTAACCTCCTATCTTAAGACAAGCGGCGGTAAGGGCTACCATATCGTAATACCCTTCGAGCCGTACGACTCCTGGGACACCTTTTACGAGTTCGCAAAGCGTGTCGCCCTTGTGATGGAAAACCGCTGGCCCGACCGCTACACCTCAAACAGCAGGAAGGCGAAGAGGGCGGGAAAAATCTTCATAGACTGGATACGGAACGGCAGGGGCGCGACAAGCGTCGCCCCGTACTCCCTAAGGGCAAGGGAAGGCGCAAAGGTATCTATGCCTATCTTTTGGTACGAATTGGACACCGTAGCCCCCGACGGCATAGACATAAAGGAAGCCCTGAAGCGCGTAAAAGGCCGGGACCCCTGGAAAGGGTTTTTTGAGTAAAACGATTGAAGCCGATTAAGTGGTAAAAAGGAAGTTTGTCGCGCGCCGGAAGGCGCGCAACTTGGTTAAATAAAGAATCCCAAACTTATCATCAACGCGTTGTTTACCCTGCGCATTGTTTCTTCGGGTAGTTCGCCTATCTTTTCCTGAAGCCGGGATTTGTCTATCGTCCGTATTTGCTCCAGCAATACAACGCTGTCTTTCGGGAGGCCCGACGCCATACTTAACTCTATATGGGTCGGCAGCTTGGGTTTATTCGTTTGGCTTGTTATCGCGGCCGCTATTACGGTAGGAGAATACTTATTACCTATGTTATTCTGCACAATAAGTACCGGACGAATGCCTCCTTGTTCGCTTCCCACTACCGGACTTAAATCGGCATAATATACCTCTCCTCTTTTGATCATAGTATCCCCATTCATAATATGAAATCCCTAACTTTATTGTTTCCTAAAAGGGAGCCAAATAAACATAAGGTAAGCCCCGCCGAATAGGAATAAAATGGCAAAATACGGCTTCAAAAACCATGCCCAAAACATGGCTTTCGCTAGAATTAATTGCATTGGAGGGGGTATTGTGATATTATTATTAGTATCCATCCGTTGTACGGGCGAAATGCTATCCCCGATGAGAGGTTGTTTTGCCTAATACGCTTACGCATTATTACATAGCCGAAAAGGTTCTTGACGCATTGGATTCCCGCTCCAAACAGCTGATAATGCCGTACAAAAGGCTTTATCTTTTGGGAGCGCAGGGGCCGGATATCCTTTTGGGCCTGATGCTGGATAAAGACAAAGACAAGAGCGAGGCGGCCGAACTTCTGCATGAAAAATATGTGTACGCCGGCCTTGCCAACACGGCAAAGTATCTTGCTTCCAACCAAAGGGACGGCGAGATTTACGCATATTATATGGGCTGCCTTGCCCATTACGCGGCAGACTCGGTAATTCATCCTTATGTGTACCAATATGTGTCGCACAGGATGAAGCAGAAGTTCGACCCCATGCTTAACAACTGCCTGCATACCATTATCGAGAGCGAAATGGAGCTTTTCGTAGGGCACTACCTTTTGAAGGGCAAAAACGCCGACTCGATAAAGCATATCGGCGGCTCCAAAAAATACAGGGATGTCGTAAGAAGGTACTATCTCGAGGTAAATAAGGATGTGTTCGGGCTTAAGCTAACAAAGAAGGATATCTTCAAATCCTTCTTCTTCTACCGCCTGCTTGTTGCCCTCTGCCACCGCCATAAAAACGGAAAGCTAAGGTTCCGGCTGTTCGCGTGGCTTGATAACTATATGAAAGCCGAGCACCTTCTTTTGGCGGCGCTAAGGCCCCGAAACCCCGAAACACGCTACGACTACCTCAATATGGAGAAGCTCCCATATAAAGCCGTCGATACATCGCAGGACGCGCCGACAGCAAATTACTCCTTCCCCGAAATGGTGGAGGCATCTATCGAAAAGGGCATAAAAGCCGTGCAGCTTGCTAACGGCCGTATCTTTAACGGCGTCGAGATGCCTCTGGAGTTTTTCGATATCCACTACAACGGCGGCTACAACGAAGAAGTCTACCCCAATGTAAAACCCGCGGCAGTCGCAGGCGACCCCGAAGACGAATAAACGAACCGTAATATACCAAAAATATAGAGAGGCATATATGCAAAGCAAAGGAAAATATTATATCACCACACCCATATATTACCCGAGCGGCAGATGGCATCTGGGCACCTGCTACACCACCGTTGTCTGCGACGCCCTCGCCCGTTTCAAGAGGATGGACGGCTTCGATGTCTTTTACCTCACGGGCACCGACGAGCACGGGCAGAAAATAGAAAATACCGCCAAAGCTCTCGGAAGGGATGTAAAGGAATACCTCGACGCCCAGATCGCCACCCTTAAAGACCTTTGGAAGCTTCTCGGCATTTCCTACGACAAGTTTATCCGCACGACCGACGGCTACCACGAAAAGGCCGTGCAAAAGATATTCACAAAACTTTACGAGCAGGGGGATATCTATAAATCCGAATACGAGGGCTGGTACTGCACGCCCTGCGAGTCCTTCTGGACAAAGACCCAGCTTGTGGACGGCAAATGCCCCGACTGCGGGCGAGAGGTAGAGCTAACCAAAGAGGAAGCTTACTTTTTCCGCCTCAGCAAGTATCAGGACAAGCTCATAGAGCTTATAGAAAACAACCCCGAATTCCTTCAGCCCAAGTCCCGCCAGAACGAAATGCTTAACAACTTCCTGCGGCCCGGGCTTCAGGATTTGTGCGTTTCGCGCACCTCGTTTAAGTGGGGCATAGAGGTGCCATTCGACCCCAAACATGTTGTGTATGTGTGGCTGGACGCCCTGACAAACTACATCACGGCATTGGGATATATGGGCGAGGATGACAGCCTGTTTAAGAAGTTCTGGCCCGCCGAAATCCACATGATGGGCAAGGAAATCGTGAGGTTCCACAGCATCATCTGGCCCGCCATCCTGATGGCTCTGGATATACCCCTGCCCAAACAGATTTACGGGCACGGCTGGCTGCTTTTAGGTAGCGATAAAATCTCCAAATCCAAAGGAAACATAATAGACCCCGTGGAGCTTTCTGCCAGGTACTCGGTAGACGCCGTGAGGTATTACCTCCTGCGCGAAGTGCCTTTCGGAAACGACGGAATGTACACCAACCGCTCATTCCTTACCCGCAGGAATGCCGACCTTGTGAACAGCCTTGGTAACCTCGTAAGCCGCACAACTGCTATGGTAAATCAGTATTTCGGCGGCATACTGCCGGCGCCTACCCAAAAGGATGAGGCGGCGGACGGCGAGCTTATCGCCATAGCCGAAGGGCTGTATGAAGCCGTAAAAGAGAATATGGACAAGCTTCTCGTGCCCGAGGCATTAGCGGAGATATTCAAGCTTGTAAACAGGGCTAACAAGTATATAGACGAAACCATGCCCTGGGCGCTCGCCAAAGACGAAGCCCAAAGGGAAAGGCTTGCGACCGTCCTTTATAACCTCATCGAGAGCATAAGGATTGCCGCCGTAATGCTTACGCCCTTCCTTATCGAGGCGCCCCAAAAAATCCTCGATTGCCTTAGCGAAACGGTGCCACAATACTTCGAGGGCTGTGTAAGCTTCGGTGTAATCAAGCCCGGCGCGCAGATCAAGAAGGCCGACAAGCTGTTTGACAGAATCGATGTCGAAAAGGAGATTGCCGACATCGAAAAGAGGCTTGCCGAGGCCGAGAAAGCGGCGCAGGCCAAAGAAGAAAAGAAAGAGCCCGCGGCTCCCGTAAAGGCTCAAATAACGATAGACGACTTTGCCAAAGTCGAGCTTAAGGTGGGCAAAATAGTATCCGCCGAAAAGCTCGCGGGAAGCGGAAAGCTTCTTAAGTTTGCCGTGGATATAGGCGGCGAGGTAAGGACTATATTAAGCGGCATAGCCAAATACTACAAACCCGAGGAAACCGTAGGAAAGAGCGTGGTGGTGGTTACCAACCTCGCGCCCGCCAAGCTTTGCGGCACGGTATCCGAAGGCATGCTGCTTTGCGCCGAGGACGAAAACGGCGTAGTGCTTCTCACGCCCGAAAAGCCCGTAAAGAGCGGGGGCAAAATATCGTAATGCTAATAGACACACACGCCCACATAAACGACAGGCGGTTGCTGCCGCTTGCCGAAGATATCGCATCCTCGATGCAGGCGGACAACATCTCGCATATAATAAATGTCGGCTACGACGCCGAATCCTCCGAAGAGTGCGTCCGTTTGGCGGATAAGTACCAAGGCATGTTTGCCGCCGTAGGCATCCACCCCCATGACGCCAAAGAGGCGACACAAAAGGATTACGACAGGTTCGGCGAGCTGTGCGCTAACCCCAAGGTTGTGGCGTACGGCGAGATAGGTCTAGATTATTATTACGACCTTAGCGACCGCGACACCCAAAAGAGGGTTTTTGTCGAGCAGCTTGAGGTGGCTTACTCCCTCAAAAAGCCCGTCATTATCCACCTTAGGGACGCCTACGCCGACATGCACAGGCTTATTAAAGAAAACAAGGATAAATTAGGTTACGGCTTCGTGCTTCATTGCTACAGCGGGAGCGCCGAAATGGCGGTCGAGTTTGCCAGGCTCGGGGCGTATTTTTCTTTCGGCGGGGCGGTAACCTTCAAAAACGCGAACAAGGAGCCGATAGTGAGGTCTATACCCGACGACAGGCTTATGCTCGAAACCGATTGCCCGTATATGACGCCCGTCCCGTATCGGGGGAAGGACAATCTGCCCAAGTACATCAATCTTGTGGCGGATAAAATTCAGGAGTGGTTCCCGACCAAAGACATTGCCGCCCTGACCTCACAAAATGCCCGGAGATTTTTTGGACTTAAATGATAACATACAGAATAAACGACAGAATTTATATCAACCTTACAAACCGCTGCTCCAACGCCTGCGAGTTTTGCGTAAGGATAGACGACAAATACAGCGATTTTAACCTCTGGCTGGAAAAAGAACCCACCGCCGAAGAAATAATTGCCGAGCTAGGCGAGATGGAAGGCGCGTCCGAAATAGTCTTTTGCGGTTACGGCGAGCCCCTGTACAGGCTGGACGCTATTATACCCGTAAGCGAGTACGCCCACAACAAGGGCAAAAAGACCAGGATAAACACAAACGGGCAGGCAAGGCACATAGCCGGCGAAGGCGTTGCCCAAAAACTTGCGGGCTACATAGATACCGTTTCGATATCCTTAAACGCCGGCGACGCCAAAAGTTATCAGGCTATATGCCACTCGCAGTTCGGTGAGCAGGCCTTCTACGATATTATTGATTTCGGCAGGGAATGTAAAAAGTATATCCCCCGTGTGGTGTTCTCCATTGTCGATGTCGTTGGCGAAGAACAAATCGAAAAGGCCAGAAAGATCGCCGAGGAGGTCGGCGCCGAGCTCAGGGTCAGGCGGTATATATAAAATCAAAAAGGGCAAAACGATTTACGCTTTGCCCCCATTAAACCTTTGTGTATCGATAGATAATCTTTAGTGTAGTATTTTGTAGTCTTTTGTATGTTTATAGTATATCATACAAAACGGCAAAGGGCAATAGGAAATAATGGAAATACAGCAAATTTTACGCAAATACGATTTCCGCTTCAAGAAAAGCCTGGGGCAGAACTTTATAGCCGACAAGGGCTTGCTTTCCGCCATAGTGCGAGACGCCGGCATAGAAAATACCGACCTCGTACTGGAGATAGGCGCGGGAGCGGGTACACTTACGCGCGAACTGAGCGAAAAAGCCGCCGAGGTTTACGCCTTCGAGGTGGACGAATCCCTTGCCCCCATTCTTGCCGAAAACCTAAGCGAGCTTGACAATGTAAAGGTATATTTCAGGGACATACTTAAGATGACCGACCCGCAGGTAGAGGAAATAACGGGCGGAAGGGCGTTTAAGGTTGCCGCCAACCTGCCGTACTACATTACCACCCCGCTTATTATGAGGTTTTTGGAAAGCCGGCTGCCCGTAACCTCGCTTACAGTTATGGTGCAGAAAGAGGTTGCAGACAGGCTAATAGCAAAGCCCTCGACCCCCGAATACGGGGCTATAACCCTTGCCGTAAGGCAAAGAGGGGACGCGAAGATTGTCCGCAAGGTATCAAAAAATATGTTCTACCCCGCACCCAAAGTGGACAGCGCGGTTGTAAGAATAGACATAAACCACCCCCGCGACCTCTCCCCCGAAGGCAAAACCTTAAGCAGGCTTATAAAAGCCGGCTTTGCCATGCGAAGGAAAACACTTGTCAACAATATATCGATGGCTTTCGGGTTATCCAAGGAAGCAGCTATTGCGATTATAAAATCGGCGGGGCTTCCCGAAACAATAAGGGGCGAAGCTTTGGATTTGGATAATTATAAGGCCTTAGCCGCGGCCATATCCGCGCTTAAAGAGAGCTAAGTTTTTCAATAAAGAATAACGATATCACGCCCCAAGCGGGGCGTGTTTTTCTAATAATCTTAAGTAGGGCGGCATATATTATAACGGTTAGATACTTTTTTGGAGGTAGGGAAAAGTTATGTCGCTTATCAAACGGTCCGTTGTACTACATAAAGAGCAAACAAAAGGCGTTTTTACGATAATCAGGCTGGGAGACACGGTAGGGGCGAAAATCGCCCTTAACGACCCTATAAAGGGCACTCTTTGGGCGGGAGTTAAGGTGGGCGACGAGCCCCAGCAGAATTTTGAGTTGGACAAACAGATTACCGAACTTAATATAAATTGCTCGATTTGCTTCAACGACAGCATAGGCGTTGTGATTATTGATGGCAGCGGCAATCCTTACGCTTACGGCGGCGTGCGCGAAACGGTGTCCGTCAACCAGATAAAAGACGCCATGAACAACATAGCAATCGAGGCGCCGGCCGAGGAAGCCCCCGAAGTTTCGAAGCCGGCCGAGGAAGCGCCCGAAGTTTTGAAGCCGGCCGAGCCGCAAAAGGACGAGCCCGAAATTATAGCCTTCGACGAGCCCGCGACGGTAATCAGGGCGGAAACGGTACAGGAGAAGCCCGCTTATGCCGATAGCAGGAAGGATAACTTCGACGCTTATATAAACTCTATGCCAAACCCTTCCCACGCCAAACCGCCCACAGACGAGTCCGAAAGGGACTTCAGGCAGAGCAGGGCGGCAAGGCCCGCGGCGCAGCCGATAAACGAAATCAAGGAAGAACCGATAAAGCAGGAACAGCCGCAAGCGGTACCCGAAAGTAACAGAAAGAGAGCCGAAAACCCATTTAACATACCAAAGGCAAAAAACTTTTACCAGATGGTAAGAGGCAGGCTCGAGGAGATTATGACTATAAATCCCAAGGAGCCCGAGCTTGAGAGAATAATACCCGACAGCGAATGGGTAAAGGTGCGCTACGACGGCGAGGACTATTATGTTGTGGGCAGGCTGTACGAGAACAATGTCGTAACCTACATAGGATACGGTGTGCCCGGGGTGGAAAATATCCGCCCGCCAAAGGAAGCCGAGGAGCTTTGCGACTTCCTCCCCCTCCCGAACAAGCACGGCGCGGGATACTGGCTGATGTTCCAGAAGGCGGATGACGGCACTCTAAGCAAAGACTTATAAGGTATAGTATTGCAGAAAACAAAAAAGGGTTGCATTGTGCAACCCTTTATTAATAACTTGTCGGCTTATATTATCTTTATATTCTCGCTTCCCACAATCCCGATTAATTCCTTCTGCAGAGCCTCAAGGTTTCCAACTCTTATATTATGCAGGAACACCTTTTTGTCCACCTGGATTTTAACGGGGTAGCGCCCCGGGTGCGCCCTAAGAATGTCGCACACGCGCTCGTATTTGCCGTTGTCGCCCGAAAACAACCTTATGCACAGCGTGCGGTTGTCGTTTACAGGTTCTTCGGGCTCTACATCTTTTGCCGCGAGATCCCAGGGGGTCAGCTCGTCTACTGTAATCTTTACATCATCGTCGCGAAGGCTAAGCCTTCCCTTTACACGGACAAGGGTGTCCTTTTCGAGGTATCGTTTGCACCTCTCTAAGGCTCTCGAGAATAATACAAGCTCGATGCGGTCGTATACATCTTCGAGAATGCCAACCGCCATTTCCTTGCTGTCTTTGGTGCGCTTTATGGCATAGTCGGCAAGTATGCCGCCTGTGTATACTTCCATATTGTCCTCGACAAGGGACTCCTCGGGGATATCTTCGATTATGCTTTCGTCCTCCTCAAAGTCGTTCTCGTCCCTTCGCTTTGGAAGCATGGAGGTGTTGAAGTTAAAGTTCCTGAAGTCCTCCTCGTAGCCAGCGAGAGGATGCCCCGTTATATACATGCCCAGCATTTCCTTTTCCATAAGGAGCTTTTCGCGGTTGTTGAATTCCTTGCAGTGTAGGTATTTATAGGGCGCGGCTTCCTCGCCCAGCATATCGAATATGTTTATCTGGTTGCTGGAAGAAAGCTTGTTCCTGCGGTCGACATCGGTTAAGATCTCCTCATAGTTTGCCATTAAAGTAGCTCTGTTAAGCCCGAAGCAGTCGAGAGCGCCGCCCTTTATGAGGCTTTCGATGGCGCGCTTGTTGAGTATGCCGTGGGTGCGCTCGAGGAAATCATATAAATCCTTAAACTCGCCGTTAGCCGAGCGCTCCTCTTTTATCTTTTCGGTGGCCGATTTGCCCACATTTTTTATGCAGGCAAGCCCGTAACGGATACCCCTGCCTTCCGGATAGAACAGGGGCTCAGACTTGTTAATATCGGGCGGGAGCAGCGAGATATTCAATTCTTTAAGAACCTGAAGGTATTTTTCGATATCCTTAGGGTTGTTTATACGGTTATTGATAACCGCCGCCATGAACTCTGTGGGGTAGTAGCGCTTGTAGTAGGCGGTTTCGTAGGCGAGGTAGGCGTAAGCCGCCGCGTGCGACTTGTTGAAGGCGTACTGGGCGAAGCTTTGCATTTCGTTAAAGATGGATTCGGCGACCTCTGCGGGTATGCCGTTCCGTACGCAGCCGGGAATCCTGACAACGCCGTTTTCTTCCAACCCGTAGATAAACACCTGCTTTTCCTTGGGTATCTGGTCCATCTTCTTTTTGGAGATTATGCTGCGGAACTTGTCTGCGCGCGTCATATCGTAACCCGCTAGCACCCGGGTTATCATCATCGCCTGTTCCTGGTAGACGATAATACCGAAGGTAACCTTAAGGATGGGCTCCAAGGCGGGGTGCTTGTACTTTATTTGGGTGGGGTCTTTGCGGTTTTCGAGATAGGTGTCGATGTTAGCCATAGGCCCGGGGCGATACATCGAAATACCCGCTATAAGATCTTCCATGTTCTCGGGGCGCAGGCGGGTCATGAACTTTTTCATGCCTCCGCTTTCAAGCTGGAACACGCCATCGGTGTTGCCGGTCGAAATTAACTCGAATGTGCCGGGGTCTTCGTAGCCGATTTTCTTGAAATCCACATCGACGCCGCTTCGTTCAAGCACATAATCGTGCGCCATCTTGACATCGGTAAGGGTCATCAGCGCGAGGAAGTCCATTTTGAGAAGCCCCAGGCGCTCGACTTCGACCATCGTGAACTGCGTGGTTACCTCGTCGCCGTTTTTGGCAAGAGGGATGGTGTCCAACGCGGGGTTTTTGTATATAACGACGCCCGCGGCGTGCATACCCGTGTTGCGGGGCATGCCCTCAAGCTGCATGGCGATGTCTATTACCTGCTTGTAAGTGGGGTAGGTATTGTATTGCTCTATAAGTTCCTTTACTGCGTAAGGCGATTCGGGGTTTATGAGGTCTTTTATGTGTACCTTGCTGTCGTTTTCGCCGTAGTCGACTATGTTTTTGGTTATCTTTGATACATCAGAAAAGGGCAGGCGGAACACCCTGGCAACATCCTTGATGGCGGATTTACGCTTAAGCCTGCCGAAAGTAATAATCTGGCTGATGTGATCCTCGCCGTATTTATCCTTAACATATTGGATAACCTCGCCCCTTCGGTTGTAGCAGAAGTCTATATCGAAGTCGGGCATCGAGGTACGGTTGACATTCAAAAACCTCTCGAATATCAGGTTGTATTTCAAGGGGTCGACATTGGTTATTTCGATGGCATAGGCTACGATGCTTCCCACGCCGCTGCCTCTGCCCGCGCCTACGGGTATGCCGTGCGAGATAGCGTAGTTAATAAAGTCCCAAACTATGAGGTAGTATTCGCTGAAGCCCATGTCGATTATGACTTTAAGCTCGGTTTCGGCGCGCTCGCGGATTTCGTCCGTTATCTGCCCGTACCGCCTCATAAGCCCCTCGTAGGTTAGCTTGCGCAGGTATTCGGGCGGGGTCAGCCCGTCGGGGCAGGGGTATTTGGGAAGCTGATATTTATTGAACTCGAAAGTGACATCGCACTTTTCGATAATCTCGTAAGGGGTATCCAGCGCTTCGGGGCACCACCCGAGGCGCTCCGCCATTTCGTCGTAGGTCTTTAGATAAAACTCCTCGACATCGAAGCGCATGGGGTTGGGCTCGTCTATGTAGGTGTTTGTCTGAATGCAGATCATGACATCCTGCATTTTGCTGTCGCTTTTTTCTATATAATGCACATCGTTGGTCGCCACGCATTTTACGCCTATTTCACGGGCTATGCGCACCAGCAGGGGGTTTATTTCGGCCTGTTCGGGTATGCCGTGGTCTTGTAATTCGATGTAGAAGTCGCCTTCGGCGAACATATTTTTAAGCCTTAGGGCGTAACTCTTCGCGCCCTCGTAATCGTTGGCAAGCAACCGCCTGGGGATTGCGCCAGCGAGGCATGCCGAAAGGCATATAAGCCCTTCGCTGTGCTTTTCCAAAAGATTAAGGTCGATGCGGGGCTTGTAGTAGTAGCCCTCGACAAAGGAAAGCGAACTTAGCTTGGAAAGGTTTTTATACCCCTCGTTGGATTTGGCGAGCAGGATAAGATGGTACATTTCGTTATTGCGGGAGTCGCGGCGGTGCATGTCCTCGGTAACATAAAATTCGCTGCCGATTATAGGCTTTATGCCCGCTTTTTTGCAGGTTTCCCAAAATTGAATGGTACCGTAAAGGTTGCCGTGGTCTGTCATGGCGACGGCTGGCGCCCCCATCTGAACGACGCGTGGGATAAGCCTGCCTATGCGCGCTGCCCCGTCCAGAAGGCTGTATTCGGTGTGGACATGCAGGTGAATGAAGGGTTTGGACATTTATTACTCCTTTGTGTTACGGCAATAAAACGCCTTAGAATGCGGTAAATATATTGCCGCGCTTATGCCCCGAAAGCGGGGCCTATGTTATAGCAGGTCGTAAAGGGCTTCGAAGGCCGACCGCTCGTCCTCGCCCTGTACGGCAAGGTAAACATAGTCGTCCTTTTTTATGTTAAGGCTGATAAGCCCCATGATGCTCTTTGCGTTTACGGTGATGTTGTCTTTGATGATCTGCACGCTGCTAAGGTACTTGCTTGCCGCCTGCGCGAACACGGCGCAGTCCTCGGCTTTAAGCCCGTTGGGGCGTGTGATTTTCTTCCCTTTAATCATTTTTACCTCTCAATTCGTCGGCTATTTGTATGATTTTGCGGAGCCTGTGGTTTAGCCCGCTTCTCGAAGTGGGATATTTGAGATGCTTAAGAAGCTCGGTAAGCGAGGCGTCGGGATAGGCCCGCCTTGTTTCGGCGGTGTCCCTCAGATATTCTTCCAGATAGCTCAGCCCCGCACGCTTTTCTATAAACGCTATGGCGTCCAGTTGCTTGGACGACGCCGTGAGCGTTTTGTCGATGTTTGCGACCTCGCAGTTGGTGCGCCTGTTGGCATCGTTTCGCAGGGAGCGCGAGGCTATTATATTGTTTAGGGTATACAGCGCCCCGGTCGCGCCCAAAGCGATAAGCAGGTCGCCTATCTTTTCGCTGTCTTTAAGATATACCTGGTAATTATTCCTTATCGACCTTACGGACGGCTTTACGCCCAGCCCTTCCATTACCTCGGCGGCAAAGAGGGCGCTTTGTTTTGTCGAAAGAAGTATCTCCAGGCTGTATCCCTTGCTGTTTGCCTTCTGCGTGTCGCCCGACAGCGTGAGCGAACCCGCCGCGCAGAATACGCCCTTTAGGTAGCTTTTTTTGCAGCAGGGCTCCTCGACCGTTTGGGGCGAGGCCGTTTCGGCTATGCCGTAAGGGGGCTCGAATATCCCCATGCTTTGCAGGATTGGCGAAGCCGTGGCCGCGTCGAGGCGGATTTCGTATACCACCCGCTGCCCGAGGGACATCTCCTTATCCTTTTTTACTATGGCGGGCTCTTTGCCCGTAATCTGGCTTAACAGGGAGGCGCACTTTTTAATCAGCTCCTCGTTCTGGTTCTGGAGTATCAGCCCCAGCCCCTCGCGCCCGATGGAAAGGCTTCCGCAGCCCGCTATCGCGCCCGCCAGAAAGGCGAGGCGGCAGCACTCCGCGGTGGTTTTTTGCGCAAGTATTTCCTCTTTTACGGTTATCGCTGTGCTCAATTTACTGTCCTATAATTTTAATTTCGGGTTGTAATTCTATCATATACTCGCCGTACACCATTGCTTTGGCGAGATCCATAAGCCAAAAGTAATCCGAAGCGGTGCCTTCACCGGTATTTACTATGAAGTTGGCGTGCTTTTCGCTAATAGCCGCCCCTCCGTGCCTGAAGCCCTTTAGCCCCACCGAGTCTATTAGGTAACCCGCGGGGTAGAGGTCGGGGTTTTTGAAGGCGCAGCCCAGCGACGGCTCCCGCGGCTGGTTATCTAAACGCTCTTTTATGTAGGCTTCGGTTTTTTGCGCCGCCCCGGTGCTTTCGGATAATCCGAACGCCGCCGAGTATATTATTTTGCCGTCGAAAACACCCCCGCTGTTTCGGTAGGCGAAGGGGATTTCCTCCTTGCTTAGCCTTATTGAAACCCCTTCGTTTATGTCGAAGCAGTCCGCCCATAGCAGGGTGTCGGCTGTCTGCGAGCCGAAGGCGCCGGCGTTCATATATACCGCCCCGCCTATTGTCGAGGGTATGCCGCCCAGGGCTTCCAGTCCGCCCAGCCCGCTCTTCGCGGCAAAGGCGGCGGCTTTGGGGAGAAACTCTCCGCCCCCGCAGATTAAAGTATTGCCCTTGGCCGAAATTCCTTTAAGCCTTTTTGTAGATATCGTAAGCCCGAAGTACCCGCCGTCTTTAATGAGGGTATTGAAGCCTCCGCCCAGCACATAGAAGGGAACGCCGCTCCGCCTAACTATTCCGGAGATTTTTTCAAGGTCCTCAAGCGTTTCGGGATAAACTATGTATTTCAGCTTTCCCCCGCCTTTGTAGCCCGAAAAGTTTTTGGCGTCGCCGTCTGAATCGTACCGCAGCCCGCTGTTTTTTATAAGGCTAAGAATGTCTTTCATATTATATCACCTCTCAAACGCATTGTCAATATTCGCCCGCCAGTTATCCTTTTTCGCCTTGCCCAAAATGCGCGGGCGAGCCTTGCCATGCCCGCAAAGCTTATAACCGCGCCGAGAACGCCGATAGCGGGATAGGTTGTGTCCACAATGTTTTTGAACCCCAGTGTTGAAACCAGTAAGCCTCCGCAGAGAAGGGCAACCGTTAAAGCGGGTTTTCCTTCGGACGCGAGAGACAGCGAGCCGGACATTGTGGTCATAATGGCAATAAGAATCAGCAGGCTGCCCGCCAGCCCGAGATTAAGCGACTTCGCTAGATCCATAAGCGGCATTTCGCTTTGCTCCCTGCCCCCGACAAGAAGGTATACAAGGACGATAAGCAAGCCGAGTATTAAGGCAATCATTGCCGAGCAGATAAGGGATTGTTTGCGGCTTCCTCCCGCCGACAGCTTTGCCGAAAGCAGCCCGCACGAAAGAATGTTCATCGAAGCGTACAAAAGCGGGTTAATCAGGTTAAAGGCGCCCGAAATATAAAAATTGGGCTCCAACGCGAACATAACGGCGCACATTGCGATTATTATCGGTACGGCAATAAAGTTCGCAGATTTTATCTTTTCCATCCCGCCCACGACAATTGCGGCGGCGAGCAGCCCGCTTGCTATACCCCCGCCGACAAAACCCGTTGTTTCTTTTATCGTGTATTCGGCGCCCGCGAGCATCGCGGAAAAAATCACAAAATTGGCCGATTTTATAAGCCCGTCCCATACCCTTTGGGTTTTTGGGAAAAGGTACCCAGTAAGCCCTCCGTTTGTTATGCGGCCTATCTCCATAAACACAAAGGCCAGCGACCCGCAAAAGAGGGCGGCGAGTATGGGAGAAAGTACGCTTTTGCCCCCGAAGAACAAGGCTATTTCCCGCCCCGAGGCAAAGCCCGCGCCAATGAAGGTACCCACGAAGGTGAATACTATTTTCAGATTGTTATTTCGCATAATAAAGTATATTTATGTTTAAGCGTCCGCATTACCGGGCGGGACTCCGATTTATACATTTAATAGAGAATCCGTATTGACAACGGGCAATGCATAATATACAATATTAGCCAAATACAGAGGGATACTATGAAGCGTACTGAAGAAAAAGCGTTTTCCAAGAGGGCGGGGGCAGTATTTGCCTTTTATTTTGTTGTATTCCTCTTTTCGGCAGTAATTTTCAGGGTTTTTCAATCGGAATCTATGCTCGGAGCGTCCTTTTTGGGCGCTGCGGAAATACTAGACGCAGAGCGGCTTTTTATGCTGATAGGCAGCGTGGTCGCTTTGTTTCTTGTATGTTTTTTCGGCACAGTCGTATTTCTTACACTAAGGCGCAAAAAAATTATCGAAAAGCTGTATAATTTCGACGAGGTCACGGGCATCTACAGCAAAAGCAATTTTTATACGCAAACTCTAAACCTTTTGCACGCTAACAGGCAAACAAAGCATTGCGTTGCGTCGGTGGATATCTACCGCTTTAAGGTTATCAACGAGGTTTACGGCAGGGACTTCGGCGACAAGGTACTTAAGGAGCTTGCCGAATGCATAAAAGCCGAATTCGGCAGGGCAGGAACATACTGCAGGTTCGGCGGCGATGTGTTTATGGTGTGCGTGCCCTTCAATTTCGTTAACATCGAAAGGCTGCAGGGCTTAACCGACAAGCTTAATGACCGCCTGGCTACGGGGGATATCGTGCTTTCGATAGGCGTCTATGTCGCCGAAAAGCTGGATATCCCGGTTGCCACCATGTGCGACCGCGCCTATATGGCCTCCCGCAGCATAAAGGGCAGTTATGTAAACCGCTTCGCCATGTACGACGACAACCTGAGGGAAACCCTCCTTGAGGAGAGCAAGCTTTCCTCGCACATGAAAGAGGGTCTGGAAAAGGGCGAATTTCAGGTCTACCTTCAGCCCAAATACAGGCTGGATACCGAGCGCATTGTCGGGTCTGAAGCCCTTATAAGATGGTTCCACCCGCAAAGGGGGCTTATCACGCCCAACAAGTTTATACCCTTGTTTGAAAGAAACGGATTGATATTTAACCTCGATATTTTTGTTATCGAGTCCGTCTGCAAAATCCTCAAAGGCTGGAAGGAGCAGGGCAAAAAAATTTATCCCGTTTCGGTTAACATCTCCAGGCTTAACATTTTGCAAAACAACATAGCCGAAACCATAAAGGATGTTGTCGATTCCTACGGGCTGGACACATCTCTCCTAAACCTCGAAATTACAGAAACGGCGTACATCGACAACCCCGAGCTTCTCAACAAGGTTATCGCCAAGCTCAGAAGTTACGGCTTCGTCATTTCGATAGACGACTTCGGGAGCGGGTACTCTTCCCTTAACACATTAAAGGATGTCCCCGTGGACATCTTAAAGATAGACCTTAAGTTTCTTCTTAACTTCGACAAGGACAGCAAAGGCGCGAGCATCCTTTCCTCTGTTGTGCGCATGGCTAAGGCGCTAAGTATGGAAATAGTAGCCGAGGGCGTCGAAACCAAAGAGCAGGCCAGCTTTTTGAGAAGCGTAGGCTGCAAATACGCCCAGGGGTATTATTACAGCAAGCCCGTTGAGGTAAGCCGCTTCGAGGAAATGGTAGAGAAGCAGGAGAGCATCGAAAGCTACTACGAGGCCGACGACTTCATAAGCCAGCAGGATATAGAAAACTTCTGGGAAAACGACGCCACAATAAATAACTTCCTCGCCAACATTTTCGGTGGTTTCGGCATATACGAGATAAAGGACGGCGTTATAAACATCTGCAAGGTTAACGACGGCTATTACGACCTTATCGGCTGCACCCGTGACAATTATTATCAGTACAACAAGAATGTCTTGGACAGGATTCACCCCGCCGACAGGAGCAAGGTGCTAAGCGCCTTTTTGAAAACTCTTGACAGCCATGCCCCCGAGGTTGTAATTTACCGCAGGAAGAACGCTAAGGGGCAGACTATCTGGCTGAAAAGCAAGATTTGCTATATTGCGGGCAACAACACCCACAGCCTGTACTATGTCTATTTGACCGACATATCAGACCAGATAAAGGCCGAAAAAGAGCTAAGGATTAACGAGATAAAGCATAAAATAATAACCAACAACCTAAGCGATATGATTTTCGAGTGGAACGAAAACACCGATACCGTAACCGTCTGCGACAGGTTCAAGAGCGTTTTCGGCTACCCCCTCGACACCATACCTCAGTTCACAAAGGATTTCTGCAGGTTCCCCATGATACAGGAAGACGACAGAGAAAAACTCCACAACGCATTTTACAGGGTCTACTACGGCGAAGAAAAATGCGAAACGGAGTGCCGTATAAAGCATTATACCGAGAATACTGCAAGGAGGTGCCTTATCAAGGTGCTCAGGGTGAACACCGATTTTTCCGACCACCTTACCATTCTCGGCATAATTTCGTTTATTTGTTAGAAGTATTTTTTTATTATTTTTTCGGCTACCGCCACGGCAAGATACATTGCCGTAGCAAGCACGCAAAGCATTATTGTGGACGCCATCACAAGGTCCAGCCTGAATATCTGCGAGCCATAAACCAATAAATATCCTATGCCCTCGCGGGATACGAGGTATTCGCCCATTATCGTGCCTACCCAGCTTAGCCCCACATTTATTTTAAGCACCGATATAAGTGTCGGGATATTCGCTGGCAGCACGAGTTTATACAGGGTTTGGAACTTTGTCGCCCTCATGGATTTGAGGAGCTGGAGCTTTCCCTTGTCCACAGACATAAACCCCGCGAGCATGCTTATTATCGTGATTATCACGCTGATAAGAAGCGCCATGACGATTATGGCGGTTTTGCCCGCGCCCGCCCATATTATGATAAGCGGGCCCAAAGCGATTTTCGGCAGGGCGTTAAGCACCACGATATAGGGCTCGGCGACCCGCCGCGCCGTTTCGTTCCACCAAAGAATGATGGCGATTGCCGTGCCTATTACGGTGGAAAGCAAAAAGCTTATAACGGTTTCCAAAAGGGTCGCGCCCAGATGCTTAAACAAGATTCCCGATTCGTAAAGGTTGGCTATCGACTTTACCACGCGGGAAGGGGAGCTTGTGAGAAAGGGGTCTATGACCTCCAGCCTCGCGAACAGCTCCCACAGCCCGAAAAACAATATAAGCGCGAAAATCTGCAAAGCCCTTACGATTATTCTTTTGCGTTTCAGCTTTTTAAGATACTTTTTATGTTCTTCCGACATTTTTCACCTCTAAGTCCGACCATATCCGCTTGAAATAATCGGCGAACCCCAGCTCCCGCCTGCGCAAGGGGGATAAGGATTTATCCAAATCTATGGTATAAATATTTTTTATTCGAGCGGGTCGCTCGGTAAGCACGATGACCCTGTCTGCCATCGAAATTGCCTCCGCTATGTCGTGGGTGACGAATACAACCGTCTTTTTTTCCTCGCGGATAATGCGGTAAACATCGTCGCAGACGGTAAGGCGGGTCTGGAAGTCAAGCGCCGAGAACGGCTCGTCCAAAAGTAAAAGTTCGGGCGAGGTAACGAGAGTGCGTATAAGCGCCGCCCTCTGCCGCATCCCGCCCGAAAGCTCGGACGGGCGCTTTTTTTCAAAGTCGGAAAGCCCGTATTTTTTAAGCAGCGAGCGCGCGAACTTAACATTTTCGGGCGTCTTTTGCCGCCTTATCTCGGGGCCCAGAAGTACATTCCGCAGAATGTTTCTCCACTCGAAAAGCTGATCCCTTTGGGGCATAAACGCCGTAAGGCCAGCCGCTTCCTTTACCGGTTTTCCGTCTAACAGGATTTCGCCCGATGAGGGTTCGAGTATGCCCGCGATAAGGGAAAGAATCGTGGTTTTGCCGCACCCCGAGGGGCCGACAATCGCCACGAATTCTTCCCTTTCGATCCCGAAGCTGACTTCGCTTATCGCCTGTGTTTCCGCGTCGGGGCTGTGGTAAATATACGACAGCTTCCGAACCTCAAGTAAAGCGCTCATTAATAACTCCTTTGCTGTTTATTTAAGAAGGCCTTCGGCTATCGAGTTGTCTATTACTTTGTCGAAGGGTACTTTTTCGTTTATTGTGCCCGCGAACAAAAGCACATTGAGAAGGTTATCGAACTCTTCTTCGCTCATAACGGGCGTGGTTTTGTAGGCGCCTATTCCCTTATACGCCGCAACCGAACTTACAAGTATAGACTTGGGGGTGTCGGGGAAGGAGGGAACCAAAGCGTCGGCAATCTCTTCGTCGGTGCCGTTGGTTACGAAGTCGATACCCTTTATTATCGCTCTCATAAACGCCGTTACAAGGTCTTTATTTCTGTCGATAAACCCGCGGGTTGCCATAAAGCAGGTGTAGGGCATATTGCCGGCCTGCGCGCCAACCGATGCCAAAACGGCGCCTTTGCCCGCCGCCTCGTATACGGACGCTCCGGGCTCGAACATCGTGCAGTAGTCGCCCGTACCCGACTCGAACGCCGCCGTTATAAGGTCGAATTGGATATCGTAATTGATGGTTACATTCTGCCCTTTAATTAAGCCGTTCTTGTAGAGAGCGTATTCGAGGCACATCGCAGGCATGCCGCCCGGGCGCCCGCCTATAATTTCGCTGCCTTCGAGGTCGGCCCATTTGAAGTCTGGCTTTGCCGTCCTGCCCACGAGGAAGGAGCCGTCTTTCTGGGTTAGTTGTCCGAATACAACAGCGTGGTTGGTGCTTCCGCCCGCGTACACATATACGGCGGTTTCGGGCCCCAAAAGACCTATATCGGCAGCCCCGCTTAAGATTGCAGTCATCGTTTTGTCGGAGCCGCCGCCGTTGGTCAGCACAATTTCTATGTTCTCCTCGGCGAAATAGCCCTTGTTGATGGCCACATACAAAGGCGCGTAAAACACCGAGTGCGTGACCTCGTTAAGCTGAATAACCGTTTTATCGGTATTCTTGTTGCAGCCTGCCAGAATGCCTATGCACAGCACGGCGACAAGCATGATTACGATCAGTTTCTTCATAGCTTTTTTGTTTACCTCCAAAGATTAGTCATTACATACTATGAAAACAAATCGGCGTAAGGTGAGGGCAGCAAGGGGTAAGTTCTTTCCATTCTTATACGCTTGAAAAAGCCTATTAATTATGTTAGAATAAATGCGCAAGGGAGCAAAATGAAGCTAAAAGCGGTAATAATCATTTTAGCCGTATGCCTTGCCGTAATTACGGCCGGCGCGGCGCTGAATATTCGCGAGGGGGAAGAGTATGCTTCGGCAGACTCTTCTTATATCAGGGTGCAAATAACCTCCAGGACACCGGGAGGCAGCGAGCTTGTTATCGCCGAAAAAGAATGGGGCAGGCACATAAAGATTTATTACGAAAGTAACGCCCCCCAGATAAAGCTTTTTTACAAATCCCGCTCGGGCTCGCTTAAAGAAACAGGCTTTATATCTTCATTCCCTTATGTTTTCGAGGTGCCCATAGAAGGCATAATTACGGTGACGGCAAAAGCCTACACCCCTAACGAAACCGAGATAGCGGACGCCGGGTTAATCTGCGAAGTTTACAACGATATCACCCCGCCGCCCGAGCCTTATGTAGACATCCTCGAGCTTGACAAATATCATAAGGAAGATTTTTTCTTAAGCTACTGCCTTTATTACGACGCTTACTCGCAAATCAATTTTGAGAACAGTTATCTTAAGTTCGACAGCGACGACCCCGGCGCGGGGATAGAGCTTATAAGCCTTGACGATTTACTTAGGTTTGAATTCCGCTATTTGCATAATAACCTTACGATTAAGGGCAACGGCGTGCTTTCGATATACCTTGAGGATTACGCGGGCAACGCTAGCGAATACAGCTATGTTTACGATAAGCACGGCGTACCCGAAACGGGCGTGCCGACAGTAACTTTAAGCACCACCGAATATGCCCAATCGGTAACGGTGCATATATCCTGGGGCCCCAACCACGATAACCCCTTTGTGGTAAAAAAGTACGCTTTAATAACCGCAACAAACACCGTGTACTACGACTACGAGCAGCCCGTTATCATAGACATGGAAGGCGAGATAGAGCTCAGGGTATATTATTTGGAAAACGGCGAGCAAAAGTATATAACCCAAACCATCGGCAATGTCGACAAAACCCCGCCCAGCCTTACGGTAATGCAGGATACCGCCGATGTCATCGTCGACATCAAAGCGGCGGCAAACCCCGTTATGTTCAGGATAAAGGCTACGGATATGTTAAGCGGCATAAAGAGCGTGTACTTTAAGACGGGCGGCAACCTTACCCGCATCGAAAACGGCTACTACGCCGCTCCAATAATAGATATGAAAACCTTTACCGTTGTCGCCGAGGACAACGCCGGCAACAAGGCCGAATACTTCCACAATAACGATAAATTAGATTTTGATACCATAAAAGAATACAATCAGAAATTCCTTGCCCTTAACAGAAGCGAGTACGCCTCAGGCGGCTGGGCGGCGATAGAAGACGCCTGCGACGCGTTAAGCATGCTTCTTATGGACCCTATGGCGCAGAGTTCAGATATAGCCGTTGCCGCCCGCAGGATAGACACAGCGATTACGGGCGAGATAAGGGTAACAAATAGTATAGCGGCAATCCCACCCGGCTTGGACGGAGGTATTTCTTTCAGCTTGCCGCCCTCGGCAACCGACGCCCTAAAAGGCGAAAAGATAACCATAGTTTTCGGCAAGGCCTCCGGCGACAGCCTTTCCGAGACCGCGGGCAAAGCAAGCGGCATAAACAAGCGCAAAGTATACGCGTTCTCGATATACTTAAGAGGTGACAGCAACGCCGTAAGCCTTACGGGCGGCATGTCTTTCAATATGCCCCTCCCGCAGGGAGCGGTGGGCGGAAAGATTTATGTAAGCGACGGCGGGCAGCTTAAAGAGCTTTCGTGCGAGGTCGAGGGCGGCAGGATTTACGCCGTGACGACGGCTGTCGGCGATTTTTATCTTGTAGCCGAAATGGGCGGCAACGAGGGCCTGTACATAGGCGGCAGGCTCTACACTTGGGGGATTCTCGGAGCCACGGCTGGCATAATCGTCGGCGTTTGCGGCGCGGGGTTTCTGGTAACTTATTTTGTGCTGAAAAGCAGGGCAAGCAAGGGCAAATCCAGATATTAATTTATAAAATAGCAGATAATACAAAAAAGGGCTGTCTTTTGCGACAGCCCTTTGTAATGTTTAGCCTTTATTACAGTATGCGTATGTTTATAATATCGTCCAGATCCGATATGCTTTCCATAATGCTTTGCGCCTCTCCGCCGTCGGCGAGGGGGACATCTGTATCTATTATGGCGTAGCCTACGGATTTTCTTTCGGCGAAGTTAAGGGTGTAATCGGCGTTGCCGAGTATGGCGGTTATCTTTTCGATTACTCCGCTGCCCGTGTGGTAGGCTATCGTCATGCGGTGGGCGCTTCTTCTGCCAATCGAGAGGTTGGGGAAGTTTACGCTGTTTTTGATGTTGCCGTTTTCCAGGTAGTCCTTAAGCTGGGCTGCCGCCATAACGGCGCAGTTGTCCTCGGCTTCCTCGGTGCTGGCGCCAAGGTGGGGTATGGATATGATTTTCGGATAGCCAATGATGTCCTCGGTGGGGAAGTCCACAACATAGCGGCGGATTTTGCCGCTGTCGAGGGCTGCCTTGATGTCTGTGGTGTTTACAAGCTCGCCTCTGCTGAGGTTAATAAGCACGGCGCCGGTTTTCATCTTTGCGATTGTGTCGGCGTTAATCATATTCTTTGTGGCCTCGAGATAGGGGAGGTGGAGGGTGACAAAATCGGATTTCGCCAGAACCTCTTCCATAGATACAAGCGAGATTGTGGGGTCCAGTTTAGATTTGTTTTCGTCTGTAAGGTAGGGGTCGTAGCCTAAAACGCGCATATCAAGCGCTACGGCGGCGTTGGCGACTTTTACGCCTATTGCGCCAAGCCCGATTACGCCTAAGGTCTTGCCCGCTATTTCTATCCCGCCAAACTGCGACTTGCCTTTTTCTACGAGCTTGGGCACTTCGGCGCCCTTGCCCACAAGGGTTGCCTGCCAGGTAATTCCGCTTACTATGTCGCGGGAAGCAAGCAGCATGGCGCAGATGGTAAGCTCCTTGACGGCGTTTGCGTTTGCGCCCGGGGTGTTGAATACCACGACGCCCGCCTCTGTCATGCGGTCTAGGGGTATGTTGTTTACGCCCGCGCCCGCCCTTGCCACGGCAAGAAGGTTGTCGTTTATGGGATAGTCTGCCATCTGAAAGCTGCGCACAAGTATGGCGTCGGGGGATGTAAAATCCTTGGACACAATGTAATTGTTGTCAAATACATTGTAAATCTTGTCGCTTATTTCGTTCAGCGTGAGAATCTCAAACATTTGTTACCTCTTTATTTGTTTTCGACGGCAAATTTTTTCATGAACTCTATCAGCGCTTTTACGCCTTCGACGGGCATGGCATTGTAGATGCTTGCGCGCATTCCGCCCACCGAGCGGTGCCCCTTTAGGGAGATTAGCCCGTTCTTGGTGGCTTCGGACACGAACTTGGCGTCAAGCTCTTCCGAGGGGGTGGTGAATGGCACATTCATTAAAGAGCGGAACTCTTTCTGCACGGGGTTCTTGTAGAAGCCCGAGTTGTCGATAAAGTCGTAAAGGAGGGATGCTTTGTACTCATTTACTTTCTGTATTTCGGCAACGCCGCCCAGCTTCTTAAGCCACCTGAAGTTCAGCATTGCCATATATACGGCAAAAGCGGGAGGGGTGTTGTACAGGCAATTGTTTTCGGCGTGTATGTCGTAGCGAAGCATAGTGGGGCAGACGGGCATAGCCTTGCCCATGAGGTCCTTGCGAACGATTACGATGGTAAGCCCGGCGGGCCCGATGTTTTTCTGGGCGCCGGCGTAGATAAGCCCGAACTTGTTAACATCGATAACCTCGCTTAAAATCATGCTGGACATATCCGACACAAGCGGTGCCTCGGTTTTGGGGTACTTAATATAGCGTGTGCCGTAAACGGTGTTGTTGGAAGTTAGGTGTACATAGTCGGTGCCTTCGCGGAACGCTACGCTGTCTACATCGGGGATGTAGGTGTGGTTTTTGTCTTTGGAGGACGCCACGACAGCGATATCGCCGTACTTTTGCGCCTCTTTGGCGGCCTTGGACGCGAAGTTTCCGGTTACGATATAGTCGGCCTTGCCCTTGGAGAGAAGGTTGAGGGGTACTGCCTCGAACTGCATGCTTGCCCCGCCCTGCAAAAGAAGAATCTTGTAATCGTCGCTTATGCCCATAAGCTCGGCGAGCAGAGATTGAGCCTCGTTATGTATCTCCTCGTAAACCTTGGAGCGATGGCTCATTTCGGTGACGGACATCCCGCTGTTGTTGTAGTTGACGAAGTCGCGCTGAGCCTCAAGTTTTACTTCCTCGGGCAATGTAGCGGGCCCGGGGGCAAAATTATATACCTTCATAATTTCTCCTTTCGAGTGTGTTAAACTTATTATACTCTTTATTTTTGGTTCGTCAAAATAAAACACGGCAAATGTGAAAAAAATTATGGGTAATTCACTATAATTTGCCGTGCTAACTTGTATTTTTTATCGGGCGGAACGGGTTTTACAGGATGCCGGCGGCGGCTCCGCTGCCCAGCGAAATTAGGTAATTTGTGTAATAATAAGAGGGCAGGGTGCCTATATCCGACCAGTAATCGTAAGTCACAAAGGCATAAGCTTTGCCCACAAGGCGTGGGATAAGCTGCTTGCCGAAGTCATACGGACCTTCGGGTATCATATCGAGGATTGCCTTCTTCATAATGTATATCCCGCAGTTAATTAGTGAGGGGCGGGGGTTTTCGGGCTTTTCGATAAAGGCCGTAATCTTTCCGTCGTGGTCGGTTTCGAGAATGCCTAGCCCTTCGGGGTTTTTATGAGGCGTGGCTATAAGTGTAAACGAGGAGTTTTTGGCGAAGTGGAAGTCTATAGCCTTCGATAAATCAATAGTTGTATAGGCGTCGCCCGAAAGCACGATAAAATTGTCCGAAACAAAGTCTTTGGCATTTTTTACGCCGCCCGCCGTGCCCAAGGGCTGGTCCTCGAAAAAGTAAGTAATTTTTACCCCCAGCCAGTCGCCGTTTCCGAAATAGTCGGTTATACAGTCGCTTTTGTAACCTAAGGTAATGCCTATATCGGTTATATTGTGGGCGCGGCAAAGTTCTATGATGTGCTGCAGTACGGGCTTATCTATAATTTTCACCATGGGCTTGGGGATATTGTCTGTCAGGGGGCGCAGGCGGAGTCCCTTGCCTCCCGCCATGATTATTGCTTTCATATCACCTCTTCGTAAGGTTAGTTTGAGAAAGAAAACCTTAAATATTACAAAATTTTCCGCTTCCCGCCGCCTCAAAATCGCCTCAAAAACCCTCGAATAACCGCCGATACGGCACAAAAAGGAAAATTCGTTTGTGTAAAGGTAAAATATGGTATATACTAAATATAAGTCAGGAATGAAGAGTCAGGAATGAGGGGTAAAGTATAAAATATATTCGGGCAAAGCATAATCGTTCCTGACAAATCATTTTTGAATAAACATCATACAAAGAGGTACTTTTTTTGGCAAAAAAACTTAAAATCATTTTCCTTGGCGGCGTAGGCGAAATAGGCAAAAACATGACCGCCATAGAATACAACAACAACATTATAGTGGTAGACAGCGGGCTTTCCTTCCCAAACATCGACGAGATGCCCGGCATAGATTATGTCATACCGGATTATTCCTACCTTGTCCAGAATCAAAGCAAAATAAGGGGTATCCTTATAACCCACGGGCACGAAGACCATATCGGCGCGCTGCCTTATGTCCTGCAGGACATTCAGGCACCGGTGTACGGCTCGGCTTTTTCGATTGCCCTTCTGCAGCATAAGCTAAGGGAGCACAAGGTAAAAGAGGTAAAAACCCACACCGTAGACGACAACAACAAAGTATTCGATATCGGCTGCTTCCGCGCCGAGTTCGTAAGGGTAACTCACTCAATAGCGGGCGCGTACGCCATTTCCATCACCACCCCCAAGGGCGTGATATTCTTCACGGGCGACTACAAAATAGACTACACCCCCGTAGACGGCAGGGCGATAGACCTTGCCCGCATAGCCGAGATAGGCAAAGAGGGCGTCCTTCTTATGCTTCAGGACTCCACCAATGTCGAACGCCAGGGCTACAGTATGTCCGAGCGGAGCGTGGGGCAGAAGCTGGACGACATATTCTACCAGAATATCCACAAAAGGATAATCGTCGCGACCTTCTCTACAAACATCCACAGGGTGCAGCAAATAATAAACTGCTGCATAAAATACAACAGGCGTATAGCATTCAGCGGGCGTTCGATGATAAACATCGCCGAAATCGCCCACAAGCTGAAAGAACTCCATTACCCCAAGGATATGATTGTCGACCTTGCCCGGATCAACTCGGTGCCGTACGACAAGATTTGCATAATCTCGACGGGTACTCAGGGCGAGCCCGAATCCGCCCTCACCCGCATGAGCAAAGACGAGCTTAAGAAAATAACCATCAGCGACACCGACTGCGTTGTGTTTTCGTCCAGCCCCATACCCGGCAACGAAAAAATGATATATAATGTCATTAACAACCTCTGCAAAAAGGGCGCCGATGTCATTTATAAGGACTTAAGCGAGGTACATGTTTCGGGGCACGCCTGCCGCGAAGAGTTAAAGACGATGATTTCTTTGGTAAAGCCCCGCTACTTTATACCCGTGCACGGCGAGTACCGCCACCTTAAGCAACATGTAGACCTTGCCGAAACGCTGGGCGTACCCCGCGACAATATGCTCATACCCGAAATCGGCGATGTCATAGAGGTATCCAAAGGCGGACTGAGGAAAGAGGAGAAGCTTAACATAAGCTGCATAATGCTGGACGGAAGCTTTGTTGAAAGCAGCGATATGATACTTCGCGACCGAAAGACGCTAAGCGAAGACGGCTTTGTCATCGTCATTCTCAACATAAGCGCTTCGGGCAACCTCGACGGCGAACCGTACTTCGAAACAAGAGGCATTACCGTGTCGAAGGATATAGAGGAAAAGATAAAGAACAAAATTATGCTTTCCTTCTCGGCGGGCGACTTCAGGGAAATGGCGGGCGCCGAAATCCGCTCGCTTATCCGTAAGAGCGTCGCCAAAGAGCTGGACAAAAAACTCAAGAAGCACCCCGTAATTCTGCCAATCATTTTTGAGCATTAAGAGGTTGCTATGAAAAACAAACAGACCGTTTTGGTATTCGCAAACGAATCTACCGAGGTATTCGCGAGGGCTATCAAAGAGAGGCTTTCTCACATCAAAGACGCCCTCTGCATCATTATTGGCGAAAACGAGTTTGTTAGCACGGGGCTTCAGATAGCCAAAGATTTGCTTCTTAACCCCGACGGCATAGTAATTAAAACGGCAAAAAAAATCCTGGAAGGCGGGCCCGACAGGGGGATAGACAGGATACCCTCCTCGGATATAACCTATACCGACAGAAGCGTGTCTTTCGTAAAAATGCGCAATGTGTTCAGGCGTTACGAGCCTAAGGCCGTTGTCCTTATGAGCGGCGCGCTCGCCAAAGAGGCTTTAGCGGTAAGGGCAAAGTTTGCTCCCGATGTAAAAGTGTTTATGCTGGTTAAAGACTTCGGCATACATTGCGGGATTATAAATCACAACATAGACAAGTTCTTTGTCGAGAATATGGCAATCCTTACAACGCTTGCCAATTACGGCGTAAAGGAAAGGCAGATTGCCGTCACCAATATCCCCGTGCCTGCCGAATTCGATAACGCGATTCCTAAAGACGAGGCAGCCAAAACGCTTAATCTGGATGCCCAAAAGCCCGTGTTATTGTTCAGGGGCGGCGATAAGCTAACCCCATCCGACAAGACCGCTCTAATCGAGTTAACCGAGTTTTCAAAGAGGGCGAATGTGCTTGTTTACTGCGGCACAAACCGCAAGCTGTTCGAGTTCGCCTCCTCATTGAGGCTTAAAGCCTTTAACGAGGGGTACGACCTCAATATGCTGTATTCGGCGGCGGATCTGTTAATAACCCGCCCCGTAAGCCAAAACATTTTGGTGGCGCTACATAAGAAGCTTCTTTGCGTGGTAATCCCGCCCTCGGACAAACTTGAGGAAAGAAGCATTAAAGGCTTAAAAGGGCTGGTAATCGACGCCACCGCCAAAGGCGGTATGGTAACCTTTATAGACGATTACCTCCGCACCCCGGGCTTCGAGAAAACATATAAGAGCGTAACCCAAGAGATGGCGGAAAGGCTAAAAAGGCCCGCAGCGGGCGCGCTTATAGAGGCTATAACGAATACCTTCGAGCCCGAAGGCGACAAGAAATAAAACAACGGGCCGCGGAAGCAAACCGCGGCCCTTTTAATATGTTGGTATTTTACATCAGCGAAGCGCCTCCCTTACCGGAGGCGCTTCGCAGCAAAATAATTTCGCCTCAAACGGTTAGTCTCTTTCTTCCAGCCTGCTGGTTTCGAAGTAGTACGCCAGCCTCGAGGGCCTTCTCACCACTCTCGAGAGTACCTCGAACATGACTACCGCCGTCAGTATGGCGATAACCGTCCAGTCGAACCCGAAGTGCAGGTTGTACGCGCCCGAGCCTATCTGGACAAGGCCGTTAAACAGCATCATCGCTATTGCCGATACCACAAAGCTGAACTTGCCGTTCTGCGTTAGTATGAAGGCAAGGGTGCCTATAATTATGGCGTATACCCAGTTGGATGTCGCGAAAAAGTCGTTGCCCGCGAGCATCGCAAGCCTTGTGGCGGCAAACGCAAGCCCGCCCAGAATCAGCGCTATACCGAAGGCCGTTATCTGGCTTGTAAACCTTCCGAAGAACCAGAACATGGCGAAGGCAAACAAGTACAGTATCAGCGAGCCGATGCGGAAGCTGAAAGCGCCGATATAAAGGGTGGGGATAAAGTTCAAGCCGATTACGGCCGCTAGCATCAGTACAAAGAATATCGCGTTCATGTGGAAGTCTTTGAGGGTGTTTCTTCCTAACCCTACAAGCAAAAGTATTCCAATGACGCCTAAAGTTATAGGAGCTATCATAAAATCACCTCAAAGCTATTATTTGCCCTATTCTGACATTTATACACAAAAATTTTTGGCGCAACGCTTATTTATTCGCCCGGGCAAGCAAGCGATACTTATTGTATAAACTCCTTGGATATGCTATAATATTTTCACTATGACGCATGTTTCTTTGTACAGGCGTTTTCGTCCCTCGTCTTGGGACAAGGTTATCGGCCAGGACCATATCGTAACGACGCTTGTTAACCAGATAAAATCGGGCGCCGTAAGCCACGCCTACCTGTTCACCGGCACAAGGGGAACGGGCAAGACCAGCACGGCCAAAATTTTCGCGAAAGCGGTAAACTGCCTAGACCCTAAGGACGGTTCGCCCTGCGGGGTGTGCGCAAACTGCAAGGCTTTGGCGTCGCCAAATTGCATGGATGTCATCGAGATGGACGCCGCAAGCAACAACAGAGTCGAGGAAATCCGCGAGCTTCGCGAAAATGTGCAGTACCCGCCCGCCGAGGTAAAATATAAGGTATATATCATAGACGAGGTTCACATGCTTTCGGGCTCGGCTTTCAACGCCCTGCTCAAAACGCTGGAAGAGCCCCCTAAGCATGTAATATTTATTCTCGCGACCACCGAAGTCCACAAACTCCCGGAGACTATATTAAGCCGCTGCTTAAGGTTCGACTTCAGGCTTGTCCCCAAAGAAAAGCTTGCCGCTTTGCTCGCGGGTATATTCTCCGAACTCAAATACGAATACGAGCCCGAGGCTTTGGAGATTTTAGCCTCGCACGGCGAGGGAAGCGTGCGCGACACACTTTCCATCGCCGATATGTGTATGTCTTTCTCGCCCAAAAAGCTTACGGCAGACGCCGTTTTGGAAGTTTTGGGGGCGTCCGACTTCAGTACGCTGTACGAAATTGCAGAGGGTGTGCTTACGGGCAATACGGGAGCCGTGCTTTCGGCGACTAACAAAGTATATTCGAGGGGCAAGGGCATTACGACCTTCAACAGGGACTTAGGCGCTTTTTTCCGCGACCTCGTGGCAATAAAGAATGTGCCCGCCTACCGCGCGGCGTACAACGAAGAGCAATACAGGCAGCTCAAGGGACTCGCCGAAAGGTTCGATAATTACAGGCTTGGCCGTGTTATGGATATCATCTCCTCGGCCGAAAACCTTGTGCGTTACAGCACACAGCAGCAGATTGTTCTGGACGCATGCCTCATAAAGGCAGCTGAAATGCAGACCGAGCCAAACATCGAAGCGCTAATCAGCAGGGTAAGGGCTTTAGAAAACCGCATAAAAGAGCTTGAGCAAAACGGTATAAAGGTAGCGCCTGCCGCTTCCCCGTCGGCGGCTTCAAGTGCGCCAAGCCAAAGCAAAGTACCCGAGCCTCCCGCTCAAAGCATAGCCGAGGTGCTCGAATCCGTCGCCGTAAAAGTCGAGGAAGCCCCCATTTTCGAGGACGCCCCCGAAGAAGAAGCGCCCGAATTAGACAGCCTTTCCAAAGCCGCCATGAGCGGGCTTCTCACAGCGGTAAGGGAAGAGGGCTTTGTCATACTTTACAGGTCGCTCGCCATGCAGGAGGACTACATCCTTAAAGATAAAAAGCTTATAATAAATGTGCCCGACAACGCCGGCTGGTCTATACTCACAAGAAACCAAAACGACAAGCTTTTAGACGGGCTTATCAAAAAGACGATGGGCGAGGATTACGGCGTCGAGATAATCCAGAAGATAACCAAGGCCCGCTCGCAAAGGGAAAGCAAAAAGGCAATAAAAGACCTGTTCGGGACCAAACTCATAGACAAAACGGGGCAGTAACAATGCCCGAATGTAAATAATATATTGGAGTAACAAAAAGGAGAGAGATATGAACAGATTCGGAGGTTTTGGCGGAAACAATATGCAGCAGCTGATGCGTCAGGCACAAAAGATGCAGCAGGATATGCTTAAGGCGCAGGAAGAGCTTGCCGAAACCGAAGTCGTGGCGACCGCCGGCGGCGGCATGGTCGAAATAGTTATGACCTGCGACCGCAAGCTTGTATCGGTAAAAATTAAGCCCGAAGCGGTAGACCCCGACGATGTCGAAATGCTCGAAGATATGCTTGTGGCGGGCTTCAACGAGGCCGCCAAGCTTGTGGAGGAAGAGCAAAAGAGGGTTCTCGGCCCCTACGCCAATGTTATGGGAGGCCTGATGTAACAAATGCAATCCGAGGCTTTATCGCGGCTTATAGCCGCCTTCCGCAGGCTCCCCGCCGTGGGGCAAAAATCGGCGACACGCTACGCCTACGCCATACTTGACATGGCCGACGCCGAGGCGGAAGAGTTCGCCAACGCCGTTTTAACCGCCAAGGCGGTTATACACTTCTGCAAAGAGTGCGGCAATTATACCGATACCGAGGTTTGCGAGCATTGCCGGACCGCCGACAAATCGGTTATCTGCGTGGTAAAAGAGCCCCGCGATATCCTTGCCTTCGAGAAAATGGGCGGCTACAACGGGCTTTACCATGTGCTGGGCGGCTCTTTAGACTTTCAAAAGGGCATAACAGCCGAAAACCTTCGCATTAAAGAGCTTCTCACAAGGCTGGACGGCGTACAGGAAGTCATAATCGCTTTAGACCCCGATGTCAGCGGAGAAATGACAGCTGTTTACCTTTCGCAAATCCTTAAGCCTTTGGGCATAAAGGTTACCCGCCTCGCCCACGGCATACCGATGGGCAGTGAAATAGAATACGCCGACGAAATTACGCTGATGAGGGCGCTTTCGGACAGAAAAACAATATAAAATCAAATAAGAACTTTAATTAAACAAAGGCCTCGCAAATCGCGGGGCCTTTTAATCTTCTTGTCGCTAAACTTGTTTGAAGTTCATCTTCTTAAGGTATACATCAAACGCCTTGTTGCCCTCGGGCGTGTCTTTGAACACGGCGGTGCATTCAAGGATTTTTATACAGGTCTTGTTAATGTAATTAACAACGGCTCTGTCGGCTTCCTCGTCGCTTAGGTTGGTGCCGTAATCGTTGGCAAGCTGGGCTATCATCGAAAGGTGCTTCGACAGGGGGTTGGTTTCGTCGCTCAAGGCGGCAAAGCTGAGGGGAGCCCTTCCCGTAAGGATTTCTACCACGCCGCGGCTTTCGTCAAGAAGCCTTCCGGGCAGTATGAATATACCCATGGCCTCGATAAGGCCGATGCCTTCCTTTTTGATGTTGTGCATATCCTCTGTGGGGTGGAATATGCCGTGGGGGTGGGTTTCGTCGGTGCGGTTATTTCGAAGTATAAGGTGCAGGGTGTAGCCAGCCTCGCCGTATTCGGCAATGGGGGTTATTGTGTTGTGCTGCTCGGAAGTTTTTGCGAAAATGCCTATGGACTCGTCGCTGTAATTGCGCCAGTTGTGAAGGATGTATGCGGCAATCTTTTCGAGCTCTTTGCGGTTATGCGAGGTAAGGCTTATAACGCTGTTGTACCAATCGTGAATTGTTATGGTGACTTCGGGGAAGGCCTCCGAGCGGAAAACCTTTTTGGCGGGCCTTGTGAGCATTGGAAGCACTTTGCTGCCGCCCTGGAAATGGTCGTGGGCGAGTATCGAGCCGCCGACGATGGGCAGGTCGGAGTTGCTGCCTATAAAATAGTGGGGGAATAAATCTACAAAATCCAGCAGCCTAGTAAAGGTAGCGGGGGTTATCGCCATGGGGCGGTGCTCCTCCGAGAGGGCTATGCAATGGTTATCGAAATATACATAGGGCGAGAATTGGAAGTACCACGGCTCGTCGTTAAGGTACACGGGTATAACCCTTAAAGTCTGGCGGGGCGGGTAGTTGAGCGCGCCGGGGTAGCCTACATTTTCTACGCAGAGTTTGCATTTTGGGTAACTTGTCTGGGGAAGTTTGCTTTCTAAAAGAAGCTGTTTGTTATCCTTTTCGGGCTTGGCGAGGTTTATTGTAATTGTAAGGTCGCCTTTTGGCCCCGGAGCCGTCCATTTGATGTTTTTGCTTATGTCGGGCATCCTGATATAATTGCTTTTTACCGAAAGCCCGTTGAGATAGTCGGTGGCGCTCTTTATGCCTTCGTTCGCGGCTATGGTGTCGAACCTGTGGATAACCGAACTCGGCGAAGGCATAACCATGCCGATTATCTTTGTTTCAAAAAGCAGGGCTTCTTCGGGCAGGCACATACCGTTTTCGATAGCGTAATTGACAATGGGGTCGATAATGCCCGTTTGGAAGTCCGGAAGCTCTTTGTCGGGTTCCGACGGCTCGCCCTGGCCGAACATCGATAACAGCTGGTTGCGGGCGTAAATCAAGTCGTAGCGGTCGGCGCTTAAGTGAACGGAAGCGTAAGCGCACAAGTTTGCGATAGCTGTGGCAATACTGAACTTTTTACTAGGCATACAAAAAATAAACTCCGATTAGAATTTAGTGATGTCGGATGACTTTTTTATTGACATAATGCTATGGGTATTATTTTGGCAAATAATTGCAATCCCTATGCTAATATGATATAATCGAATCCATACAATACAATTATACAATGTGAGGGAATATTTTGGCAATAGAACAACGCAAAAATTTTTTGTTGCGCAACGATAATTTTGTCAAAGCGGTAACGGAAAAGCTGGGATACGACGCCCAAACGGCGGCCGAAAGGTTTGCCCCCCTCATCGAAAAGCATTGTGAAGAATGGGGCGACAACTACTTTTTATTCAGTTCACCGGGGCGAATCGAGGTGTGCGGAAACCACACAGACCACAATAACGGAAAGGTAATAGCGGCGGCGGTAACAGCCGACACCATAGCCGTGGTAACCCCGCTAGAAGGCAGCAAAGTGGTTGTAAAAAGCGTGGGTTATCCCGCTGTCGAAGTCGATATTTCGGATTTAACCGTCAACCCCAAAGAGGAAGGCACCTCGCACGCTTTAGTGAGGGGCGTGGCCAAAGGCTTTGCCGACAGGGGCTACAAGACGGGCGGTTTCGCCGCAACAACATCCTCACAGGTCTTTAAGGGTGCGGGTATGAGTTCGTCGGCTTCCTTCGAGGTTCTCGTTTCGGAAATTTTCAATGCGCTTTATAATAGCGGAAGCGTCCCCGCCGTACAAAAAGCAATAATTTCGCAATACGCCGAAAATGTATACTTCGGCAAGCCCTCGGGCCTTATGGACCAGGCGGCGATAGCGTTGGGCGGCATAAGCTATATAGATTTCAAAGACACATCCGCCCCCGAAGTGTATAACCCCGATTGGGACTTCAAGGGGCTCTCCGTCGTCGTTGTAAACTGCGGCGGCGACCATTGCGACCTTACCCCCCAATACGCCGCGATAAGGTACGAAATGGAAGCGGTTGCGGGGCTTCTCGGGCAAAAGAAGCTGCGCTTTGCAGACGAGCGGAGCTTTTATTCTCAGATTTCTTCGCTTCGCGAGTCGGTAAGCGACAGGGCGATACTTCGCGCCATGCACTTTTTTGAGGAAAACGGCAGGGTGGACGCCCTGGCAAAGGCGATAGACACCCACGATTTCGACAAGGCGATGGCTCTCATTACGCAATCGGGCGATTCGTCTTATAAAAAGCTCCAGAACTGCTACCCCGAGGGCGAAACCTCGCAGCCCATACCCCTGGCCCTCGCTATGTGCCAGAAGTTCGACGGCGTAAAGGCGTACAGGGTGCACGGCGGCGGCTTCGCGGGCACAATCCTTACATTTGTAGACTCCGCCAAAAAAGAAGAATTCGCCGCTTATATGTCCGCCGTTTTCGGCAAAGAAAATGTCTTTGCGGTAGGCATAAGAAGCTCGGGTACCTGCAAGATAATATAGCTTTGGCAAAAACTATAAGATAAAGCACGGGTGAAAAATGAGAAACCTTACAATGCTCACGGATTTTTACGAGCTGTCCATGATGAACGCTTATTTAGAAAGCGGCATGGCGGACAGAATCGCCATTTTCGACTTGTTCTACCGTCCGGCTCCCACCTTGGACTTTGCCGTGGCGGCGGGGCTAGAGCAGGCCGTCGAGCTTATTAACAATCTCCACTTCAGCGACGACGATATAGCTTATCTAAGGTCACTGAATGTTTTCGGAGAGGATTTTTTCAGAAGAATTAAAAATTTCAGGTTTACGGGCGATATATATGCCGTCCGCGAGGGCGAAATCATCTTCCCCCACGAGCCCATTGTAACCGTTCGCGCCAAGCTTTTCGAGGCGCAGCTCATAGAAACGGCGCTTCTTAATATCATCAACCATCAGACCCTAATAGCCACAAAGTCCATGCGCATAACGCAGGAAACCGACGGCGCGGTAGCCGAGTTCGGATTACGCAGGGCGCAAGGCCCCGACGCCGGCATTTACGGCACAAGGGCAAGCATAATAGGGGGCTGCAAATCGACATCAAATGTGTACGCCGGTCAGATGTTCGGCATAAAGGTAAGCGGTACCCACGCCCACAGCTGGGTTATGAGCTTTCCCTCCGAGATAGAGGCCTTCCGCAAGTACGCCGAAATCTACCCCGACAACTGTATCCTTTTGGTGGACACCTATGACACGCTAAGAAGCGGCGTACCCAACGCAATAACCGTCTTTAACGAGCTCAAGGCAAAGGGCAAAAAGCCTTTGGGCATAAGGCTGGACAGCGGCGACCTTGCCTATTTAAGCAAGCAGGCGCGAAGGATGCTGGACGAGGCGGGGCACGAGGATGTAAAGATTTTCGCGAGCGGCGACATAGACGAATATATAATCGCGGCGCTAAGGATGCAGGAAGCGAAGATAGATGTCTGGGGTATAGGCACCAAACTCATAACCTCATATCCCCAGCCTTCCCTGGGCGGCGTTTACAAGCTAGCCGCTCTCGAGGAAAACGGGGTTATGGTGCCCAAAATGAAGGTTTCGGATACCCCCGAGAAGATTACCAATCCCGGCTTCAAAACGACATACAGGATATACGGGGCCGACGGAATGGCGGCTGCGGACCTGATCGCGCTAAGGGAAGAAAGGTTCGACACATCCGAGCCCCTCACGATATTCCACCCCCTCGAAACCTGGAAGAAAAAGACCTTCACCAAGTACGCGATTAAGGATCTTATGGTAAAAGTATTCGAGGACGGCAGGCAGGTTTACGACATTCCCGACCTAACCGAAATAGTCCGGTACGCCAACAAATCCAAAAACGAGTTCTGGGAAGAATACAAGCGCCTGGTAAACCCCCATAGTTACAAGGTGGACCTTTCGGAAGGGCTATACAACCTCAAGCAGCAGCTCCTCAACGACGCCAAATAGCGGCGGAAAAATAGACAGATTTCGACAAAAGCGTAAGTATTGCTTTGCCTAAATCGGGGTATAATCCGGGTATGGCAAAGCGTTTTTTTTGCGGTAAGAAAAAGAATAAAAAAGAGGAAGCCCCGCTCGAGAAAATCCTTGCCGAGCGAATAGAGGAGTTAAAGCGCGAAACGCTCAACCTTTCCCTCGAGCTTGCCAAATACAGGGCGAGGGAAGCCGAGATTACCAACGCCTTGAGTTTTGCCCAAAACAAGGCAAAGGAGCTCGAACAGGAAGCAAAGATAAGATACGCCTTGGAAAGGGAGCGACTGGAGAACTACCGCGCCAAGTGGACGGGAGCGATACAAAGCCTCGAAAAAGCCGAAAGCCTGGGCGAGCAAGTAATAAAAACCGAGAAATACCTTAGGCAATGCGCAAAGGAGCTAAAGGATATAATCGAGAGGGATATCCCCTTCGACAACGGCCCGCAGGAGGATTATTACAGGGAAACCGCCCGCTTAAGCCTCCGCCTCTCCGACGACACTCCGTTTAATGAGGCAGTCGAGGAAGCACCGCCCGAGGGAAGCGACTTTATATGCGACGAAGAACTGGAGAGAATGGTAAAGTCGTTTTTGGAAACTACGGGATAATAGAAAAACAATACGATTATAAAAAAGCGCCTCGGTGGGCGCTTTTGTTTGTGTAGGGTTGGGTTGTTGTTACGAGGGCTGCCCGCCTTTTGACTTTTTCACGGGAAGT